>Ga0207671_10000013_pt1 | contig 478458 bp, 381 predicted proteins | sample KBSC24metaG_FD_184352 | JGI IMG/M metagenome (GOLD analysis project Ga0207671, IMG submission 184352) | Corn rhizosphere microbial communities from Kellogg Biological Station, Michigan, USA - KBS C2-4 metaG (SPAdes) (version 2) | ecosystem: Host-associated > Plants > Roots > Rhizosphere >...
CCCTCTCCCCTCCGGGGAGAGGGCTGAGGTGAAGGGCCGGGCGGAGCGAAACGTCGAATTCCAAGAAAGCGCAAAGCTCTCTTCCTTACATGCAGCGCGCATCCGGCGACGGCCTCTATCCGTATCGCTGTAACATGCCTATGCAAACCGCAATGGACCTGCGATGACCGCCACCCCACGCAACGCCGCCCTGGACCGACTGCGTTTCTTCGTCATCTTCCTGGTGCTGTTGCACCACACGCTGCTCGCCTACCACCCGTATGCACCGCCGCCCGCGCCGTTTTCCGCACCGGCCTTGCTGTGGACCGCCTTCCCCGTAGTGGACAGTGCACGCCTGCCGGCGGCCGCGTGGATCGTCGGCTTCAACGATGTGTTCTTCATGGCGCTGATGTTCCTGGTCTCCGGCCTCTTCGTCTGGCTGGCGCTGAGCCGTCGCGGCGCCGCGGATTTCATGGGCGAACGCCTGCTGCGGCTCGGCCTGCCGTTCATGCTGGCCGCTGGCATGCTGGCACCGCTGGCGTATTACCCGGCCTGGCGCACCAGCGGCGGTGGCCCGGGCCTGCTGGCTTTCATGGACGGCTGGATGCGGCTGACCGTGTGGCCGGCGGGGCCGGCATGGTTCCTGTGGGTGCTGCTTGCATTCGGCCTGCTGGCGGCAGGCCTGTATGCGATCGCGCCGAAGGCAGGCACCGCGTTCGGGCGCTTCCTGGCGTGTCAGCGGCCATCGGTATTGTTCGGCCTGCTCGCGGGGATCTCAGCGCTGGTCTATCTACCGGCCACCCACTTCGTCGACCCGATGGCCTGGCTCAGTTTCGGCCCGTTCTTCGTACAGATCGCGCGGGTTCCGCTGTACGCGGTGTACTTCGCCTTCGGCGTGGGCCTGGGCGCCATCGCCTTCGAGCGTGGCGCGCTGGCGGCGGACAGCACCCTCGCGCGCAGCTGGTGGGTGTGGATGATCGCCGCGCCATTGGCATATGGGACGCTGGTGGCGATCCAGCTGCAGTTGGCGACGGCGCAGCAGGATGCATCGACGGCCACCTGGCGTATCGCCGCCGATCTCGCTTTCGTCGTTTCCTGCGCAGTGTCGTGCCTGGCCTTGCTCGCGCTGTTCCTGCGCCTGTTCCGGCGCGGCGGCTGGCTCGGTGCGAGCCTGTCGCGCAACGCCTACGGCATCTATCTGCTGCACTACGTCTTCGTGACCTGGCTGCAATGGAAACTGCTGGACCAGCCACTGCCTGCGCTGGAGAAGGCGGCGCTGGTGTTCGCTGGCACGCTGCTGCTCAGCTGGCTGACGACCGCCTTGCTGCGGCTTATCCCTGCATGCGCCCGCGTGCTTTGAACGATGACGCGAGCAGCAGGATGCACGCCGCCACCAGCAGCATCCGCAGCGCGTCCAGCGAATCGGCGAACGGATCGCCGTTGCGCGCATGCGTGGCGATGGCGCCGAGCATTATCAAGGCCAGCACCATCGCCGCCGCCGTGCGCAGCCGCGGCACCAGCAGGGCGATGGCGCCCATGGTTTCAAAGACCATCACCGCATACATCGACCATACCGGGTAGCCCGAGGCCTGGAAGAACTGGCGCATGTCCGCGTCGTGCAGCGCCTTGCCGATCTCGAAGCCGAAGAAGTTGAGCGCGACGTAGACCGACAAGGCCAGGCCGAGCCGATCGGCCATACGCAGCGTGCCGGTCCGCTGCCGTGCCGCCTCGATCGCTGCCACTGCGGCTGCGCCCACCAGCCACGGTCCCAGCGCAACGGTGCCGCCGATTAGCTGGCGCAGCACGTCTTTCGCCGCGACGGAAACCAACGGCAGCAGCGCTACGCCGGCCAGCCATGTCACGGCGAGCAGGACGCTGGCGCTCGCCACGATGGCCAGCAGCAGGCGCCGGCCATATATTCGGGCGGGCAGCAGCAGGATCGCGATCGCGAAAACGGCAGCGATCCCCGCATGCAACAGAAACACCGAGGTATCCGACATCGCCGTGGCCGCGCAGGGAAGGTGCGCGAGTCTAGCCGGGCGCGGCCGCCGGCCTGCCCGTGCCGGAAGTCCCGTGCCGCCGGCTCAGGGGCCGACGCTTACCGGTTGCAGGGCATTCCCCTTGTGCCATTGGCCAGCAAGCGTGGAGCCATGCCTGACCAGCTCGAAGGTTTCCGCATCCTTGTCGGTCTTCGACGTCGTGAGCGTGAACCTGTCGCCGTCCGCCGTACCCGTCAAGGCGATCGGCCGGCGGTACTTGTCGTAGTAATAGACGGCCGAAACCTGCTGGCTGCCTTTTTCGACGGCGATCCGCAGAGCGATCGGGCTCTGGCCGATCCTGCCGTGCAGGAACACGCCGAACGGGTCGAGGGCTTCCCTGGGCCGATCGCCGCCGGAGAACAGGAACCGGCCGTAATCCGTGAGCATGCCGCGCAGCTGTGCGTTCGGCACGGGCAGGTTCACATCGCCCACATCGTCCAGCGCCCGCGACGCATGGTTGGAGCAGCGCTCGTGGCGGAAGCTCACACCCTTGTCGTCGGGGATCGCCATGGCCAGGTAGCGGAAATCCTCGTCCAGGTTGCGCGAGCTGTCCTGCTGCCGTTCGAGCGCTTCCTGCAGGCAGTGCTCGTTGAGTTCGATGCGATCCCTGGTGTCGTCGACCGAGCCACCCGGCTGGCTCGGTTTGCCTGTCTTGAGCTGCAGGGCGAGATCCGCTTGCAGGGTCTTGAGCATTTTCCTGTACTGCCCCAGGGCCTCGCGGTCCATTCGCTTGACGATGTCCTTCTTGCCCGCTGACGTGATGACCTCCGCCGCGGCGAACGGGCGGCCGGTGGTGGCATCGAAGTGATAGTGGGTGGTGTAGTTCTCGCAGTAGGCGCCGCAGCCTTCCTGGGTCACCGCGACGGAAAAGATGTGCTCGTCGTCGCGCGCCAGCTCGAACTCGAGCGAGGAGGTGCCCACCAGCGCCGAATCGTCGGCCGGTATCGTCAACTCGAAGTTGGCGCCCGCCGCCGACGGCGCGGGGATGCCGATGAGGCCCATGTACAACTCGTCATTGATGCGTGCGGCGACGTCCTTCCGGCTCGACGTCACATAAGGCATTACGATCGAGCCCTTGGCCCAGTTGTCGCGATACCAGGCATCGCTGCCGCTTTCCGTGGCGCCCTGCCAATGCATGGTGCGTTGCGTGACTTCCAGCGGGCCGTCGTCGCTGGCTTGCGCCGGTGCTGCGAGCGCGAGCATCAGGAGGAAAGGCGGCAAGAGTCGCATGCATCCGTGCCTGAGGCCTGCGCCGGTGCGCAGTCCAGCCGGCGCGGTTCGCTCCGCGCCCTGTCCCTGTTCCATGCTTTATGTCCCCCGGTTCGAATGGACCGCAGCGTGATATCGCGATCTGGCGGCCTCAGGGAACGAAATATGGCTTATTCAGGCGAATCCCGAAACGGGGTGCCCCGCTTGCGGGCGGCGGTTGGCATGTCGGGAAGGGACGCTTCAGTACTCCGGGATCCTCGCCCTCCCGGAGTCCTCGGCGGGGAAATTTATTTCCGCGCGCCCGGCCGCTTGGCGTCCGGCTTGGCCGGCGCTTCGCCCGTATGGTTCGGATCGCGGTCGTAGTGATTGGACTTGGTATAGCTCTTGACCTTCTCGCCGACCTGGGTCTTCTTCTTTTCGGCCGGCTTGCTCGCATAGGCGGAATGGATATCGGCGAGCGAGATGTCTTTCGGGGGCTGGTTCATCGCAGTCTCCGCGGGCGGGAAAGATCAACCGTACTCCTAGTTCCCCGGAGAAGCGAATGCCGGTCGCCGTTTCACTGTATTTTCACGCAAAGGCAAATGGGCCGTGGCGACGATATCGGCGATGAGCGAGACACCCAGCTATGGCGAGATTCCCGCACCTCCCGGCCTGCGCGACCGGGTCGCGTGCCTGTGGCGTTTCCGCCAGGCCGATGCCCCGGCGTCGCCGGTGCGGATATTGCCGGATGGGCATGTCGACCTGATCTGGGACGGCCGCGCGCTGTTCGTCGCGGGGCCCGACACCGCGGCCGCCATGGCCGACGTGGAAGCGGGAGTGGTGCTGACCGGCATGCGCCTTGCGCCCGGCGTCGGCGCCAACCTGCTTGGGTTGCCTTTGCATCATCTCGCCAACCGGCGGGTGGCGCTTGCCGAGTTGTGGGGAACGCGCGCCAACCGTGCAGGGGATGCGCTTGCGGAAGGGCGCAATCCGCAGGCGGCCCTGCTGGCCTTGTGCGACGGCGTGGTAGTGGATCGACGGATGCAGCAGCTGTTCCGTTTTCTCCAAACCGAGGAAGCGGCCCGTGTCACCGGGCTGGCGGCGGCGCTGGGCTTCAGCGAACGCTCGCTGCGCAGGCGCTGCCAGGATGCCTTCGGCTACGGCGCCAAGACGCTGGACCGGATTCTCCGCCTGCAACGCTTCCTCAAGCTGGCGCCGCATCATCCTGGCCTCACCGCGGCGGCGCTGGCCGCGGGCTATGGCGATGCGCCGCATCTGGCGCGCGACACGCAGCAGTTGGTGGGCCTCAGCCCGCGCGCCCTGCTGGCGGGGCATGGCCGCTGAGCTGGCCGTTTTTTCCAAGCCGGGAACGGTTGCCGCGACGTATGCTCGCCGCTCTTGCCTGGAGACCTTCATGTCGCGTTCGGAACAGCACCATCGCATCGATTATCTGGAATTCGCCGTCGCCTCGATTGCCGAGGCCAAGGATTTCTATGGCCGCGCATTCGGCTGGACCTTCCAGGACTACGGTCCGGACTACTGCGAATTCCGCGACGGCCGGCTGACCGGCGGTTTCTTTCATGCGTCCCCCAAGCCTGGCGGCGTGCTGGTGGTGCTGTATTCCAATGACCTCGCCGCCACCCAGGCCGGCATCGAGGCGGCCGGCGGCCGCATCGTGCGGCCGGTGTTCGAGTTTCCGGGCGGGCGGCGTTTTCATTTCGCCGATCGCGACGGCTACGAATTGGCGGTGTGGTCGGAGGCCTGAGTCCGATTGCCAGCATCGGGCCAGGGCGGCGGGAGCAAGGAGTCTCTTGTCGCCCCTGCCTGACCTGGAAGGCGCGATGAAGCGGGATGCTCGACGCCGGGCCTGCTTTCGAACGGGAGCAGGGCCGAGGCTTACGCCACCGCCGGATTCAATGCCGCCACATCTCTTCGCGGCGGCGCGCCGAACATTCGGGCGTATTCGCGGCTGAATTGCGAAGGGCTTTCGTAGCCCACCCGATACGCGGCCGATTCCGCATTGGCCAGGCCTGCCAGCATCAGGTGCCGTGCCTCCAGCAGCCGCAGCTGCTTCTGGTATTGCAGCGGCGTCACCGAGGTAAGCGCCTTGAACTGGCGATGGAAGGCCGAGGGGCTCAACTGCGCGATGGCAGCCAGATCGTCGACGCGTACCGGCTCGCGGAACTGATCGCGCAGCTTGTGCAGCACTTTCATCATCCGCTGGGTATGTCCGCTGCCGAGCACCGCGCTGGCGATTTCGCCGCCGTTCGGCCCGGCGAGCAGCCAGTAGTAAAGCTCGCGCAGGACCATCGGCGCCAGCACGGGAATCGCTTCGGGCGTGTCGAGCAGGCGTGCCAGGCGCAGCACGCATTCGGCCGGCGCGCCCGCGAAATCGGCGACGAAGATGCCGTGATGCGCATGGCCCGCCAGCGCCGGCGGCGCAGGCATGTTTTCCAGCATCTCGCGCATGCCGGTGGGATCGAATTCCAGTACGGCGCACAGATAAGGCTCGGCGGGGCTGGCGCGCGTCACGCGACTCAGGCCGGGCATTTCCACGCTGACCACCAGCGCCTGGCCGGCGCGGTAGTCGTAGCGCCGGCCGCCGAAGATGCTGCATTTGGCGCCTTGCGCCACCATGCACAGCACCGGCCTGGACACCAGGTGGGTGGGGTGCTGCTGCCGACGGTCGGCGCGCAGGAAAGCGAAGCCCTTGATCGGCGTGGCGATGTAGCCCTCGCGGCCGTCGGTATGGCGTCTGACGGTCTCGGCCAGCTGGTGCGACATGGGCAGGTCCTCGGCGTGCATGTCCGCATGCTAACGCCGTGGGTCCGGCATGCGGCGGGGGTGGAGCAGGAATGGGCAAGAACCCGGGCGGTTCCGGCATTCGTCGCGCCGGCAGCGGCGCCTAATCTTCCCGGCAGTTTTCCTCACCCCGGAGACTTGCCATGAACACCATCGTCGCCACCAGGATCGCCATCGTCACCGGCGGCAGCCGCGGCCTCGGACGCAACACCGTGCTGAGCCTCGCCCGGCGCGGCGTCGACAGCATCTTTACCTGGCGCGCCAACCAGACCGAAGCCGCCGAGGTGACCAGGCTCGCCGCGGAGATGGGGCGGCGGGCCATCGCCTTGCCGCTCGATACCGGCGACACCGGACAGTTCGACGCCTTCGCGGACCAGGTGCGCGCGGCTCTCGCGCAACTGGGCGCCGAGCGTTTCGATTACCTGGTGAACAATGCCGGTACCTCGCATCACGCGCCCATCGCGGAAACCACCGAGGCCGACATGGACAGCCTCTACCGCGTGCACTTCAAGGGCGTGTTCTTCCTCACCCAGAAGCTGCTGCCGCTGCTCAACGACGGCGGACGCATCGTCAATGTCTCCAGCGGCCTGACCCGCGTGGCGTTCCCGGGCAGCGCGCCGTATGCCTCGATGAAGGGTGCGGTCGAAGTGCTCACGCGCTATCTGGCCAAGGAACTGGGCCCTCGCGGCATCGCCGTCAACACGGTGGCACCGGGCGCGGTCGAGACCGACTTCAGCGGCGGCATGGTGCGCGACAACCCCGAGCTCAACCGGCGTGTGGCGGAAATGACGGCGCTGGGCCGCGCGGGCCTGCCGGACGATATCGGGCCGATGATCGCCTCGCTGCTGATGGACGACAATCGCTGGGTCAATGCGCAGCGCATCGAGGTGTCCGGCGGCATGCTGATCTGAAGCCGGCGGAATCTGGCCGCCGGCTTGCCCGCCGCTGGCCAGGATTTCGCCCGGCGGAGGAGCGACGGGACTTCTACCATCCCGCTTCTCCACCAGACAGGAGCCATCGCCTTGCCATCCTCATTCGCAAGACTCGGCCTCGCCGGCCTGCTGTTCGCCGCCGGCGCCGCACATGCCGCCACCGGGCCTGACTTCGACACCCAGCTGCGCCATGCCGCCGACCGCTTCATGCGCGCCAACCACATCCCCGGCATGGCCATCGCGATCACCGTCGACGGCAAGGATCGCTTCTACAACTTCGGCGTGGCGTCGAAGGAGACCCGGCGCAAGGTCGGCAGCGACACGCTGTTCGAGCTCGGCTCGATCAGCAAGACCTTCATCGCCACGCTGGCCACTTATGCGCAGGCCGAAGGCAAGCTGTCGCTCGACCGCCATGTCGAGGACTACCTGCCCGAATTCCAGGGCAAGCCGTTCGGCAAGGTCGTGCTGTTCGACCTGGGCACACACACCGCCGGCGGTTTCCCGCTGCAGGTGCCCGACGAAGTGCGCAACCGCGAGCAGCTCATCGCCTGGCTGCAGGCATGGCAGCCGCATTATCCGGAAGGCAGCAAGCGCAGCTATGCCAACCCGAGCATCGGCATGCTCGGCCTGATCGCCGCCGACCGCCTGGGCCAGCCCTATGCCGATGCCGTGGAGCACACGTTGCTGCCCAAGCTTGGTTTGGTCAGCACCTATATCCGCGTACCGGACGCGAAGAAAGCCGACTACGCGCAGGGTTACAGCAGCGACGGCAAACCTGTGCGCGTCAACCCCGGCGTGCTGGGCGACGAAGCCTACGGCGTGATTTCCAGCACCAAGGACCTGTTGCACTACGTCCATGTACAACTGGGCGATGCGCCGCTCGATCCGCTTACCCGACGCGCCATCGCCGACACGCGCACCGCGTATTACCGGAGCGGTCCGATGACCCAGGACCTGGCCTGGGAGCAATATCCCTGGCCGGTGACTCACGATGATCTGCTGCGCGGCAACGCCAGCCGCATGATCCGCGAAGACCAGCCGGTCACCGCCCTGAAGCCGCCGCAAGCGGCGGTCGATGGCGTGCTGGTCAACAAGACCGGTGCGACGAATGGATTCGGTGCGTATATCGCGTTCGTGCCGGTGAAGAAGCTGGGGTTGGTGATACTCACCAATCGCAGCCATCCGACGGAGGGGCGGGTGGAGTTTGCGTACGAGGTGCTCAGGCTGCTGGACGCTTCACTGCTGCCTGCGAGCTGAGCGACGGCGCCGCCCGAACCTTACGCGACAGTTACAGAACTGACACAAGCCACTGCTAGCCTCCCCCCCGTGTAGCCGATGTATAAAGCCTCACCCGGCGCGAGGTCGGGCCGACCGGCGATCCGGAGATCGGTCTATGAAGTACGCCAGGTGGGCGCTGTTGGCTGCTTGCGGGTTTTGTGGGGGGACGGGCCATGCCTTGGGACAGCAGGCGCAGATGGGTCCGGCCGAGGATGCGCGCGGGCTGGTGTCGTTCGACATCGGCCCGCAGCCTTTGAGCAGTGCAGTGAGGGCATTCAGCGACGTGACGGGACAGGCCTTGCTGGTCGACGAGCGCTTGCTGGTGGGGCGCATGTCCCCCGGCGCGCGCGGCGAATTCACGCCGGAAGATGCATTGCGCCGCTTGCTGGCGGGTACGGGGTTGCGCGAGCGCTATACCTCGGACAAGGCGTTCACGCTGATGCCGTCGGTCGATGCCAATCGGGACGTGACGGGCGCGGCGCCGATGCCCCCTGTCGAAGAACGTGCTGACACGCTGGTCGCCAGCTACGGCGCCGCCCTGCAGACCGCCGTCGAAGCCGCGCTCTGCCGCACGCCGCTGACGCGCCCCGGCGAATATCGCCTGGCCCTGCAGGTCTGGGTGGACGGCTCCGGTGAAGTGCATCGCCTGCGCTTGCTGGGCAGCACCGGCCGCGCCGAACGCGATCAAGCCGTCGAATCGGTACTCGGTGGCCTGCGCGTCGATCCGCCACCGCCGGGACTGGCGCAGCCGCTGACCCTGTTGCTGCTGCCTGCCGACGCCTCGCGTCCGGCCCGCTGCTGAGCTGCGATGACTTCGTCGTCGATGTCGTTGATGGGCCTGTTCCTGGAATGGCAACCGGAGTTGCGCAAGCGGTTGCGCCGGCGGCTGGGCTCGGACGAGCTGGTCAATGACGTATTGCAGGAAACCTATCTGCGCGTCGAGCGCCTCGGCGACAGCTCGCCGGTGTCGCACAATCCGGCCGGCTATCTGTTCCGCATGGCGCTCAACGTCGCCGCCGATCAGCGCCAGGCCGATTCGCGCTATCTCACCGGCGAGGAGGTGCAGGACCTGCTGCATATCGCCGACGACGCGCTGGATCCGGCGCGCATCGCCCACGCCCGCATCGAGATCGCCGCGCTGGAGCACGCCCTGGGCGAGCTTACCGTGCGGCAGCGCGAGATCCTGATCGCCGCGCGCGTGGATGACCTGCCGCAGCAGGAGATCGCCGACCGTTTCCGCATTTCGGTGCGCATGGTGGGCAAGGAGCTGAAGAAGGCCCTGGAGCATTGCGGCGAGCGCCTGGACCGCCGCGTGGTGCAACGGTTCGGTCCCGGGGCCGGAAAAGCGTCTTGAAGGGTATGGAACCGAATTCCGCCAGCCTCAGCCACGATTCGCCGCTGCACCGCGAGGCGCGCGACTGGCTGCTGCTGCTCACTTCCGGCCGCGCCACCGCGGCCGACGCACAGGGCTTCCGCAGCTGGGTCGCGCAGAGCGTGGCGCATGCACGCGCCTTTGCCGAAACGCGGCTGATGTGGGAGCGCCTCGGCGCCGCGGCCGCCAACCTGGCGCAACGCGAGCGCGCGCCCGCCGTGGCGCCGCGCCGCATGAGCCGCCGTGCTTTCCTGGGCGGCGCGGTGGCGGCGACGGCCGCCGCGCTGCTGGCGGCGCAACCGCCGTTCCGGCTGTGGCCGGGCATCTCCGACATGGCGGCGGATTTCCGCACCGCCACCGGCGAGCAGCGCTCGGTGCAGGTGGCGCCGGGCGTGACGGTAGAGATGAATACGCAGACCGCGTTCAACCTGCACAAGGTCGATGGAAAGCTCGCGGGCATCGAGCTGCTGGATGGCGAAATCCAGTTGCAGCTGGCCGACGGGGCAGGGGATTTCACCGTGTGGGCGGCCAAGGGCAGCCTGCGTGCGAAGTCCGGCTCGCAATGCAATGTGCGCTGCCTCGGCGGTGACGTCGAAGTCACGGCCCTCGATGGCTCGGTCAGCGTGGACTACCGCGGCCGCAGCGAAGCGCTGGGTGCCGCACAGCAGGCCAGCTATGGGGCGCGCGAGATGACGGCGCCGGTGCCCGTGGACGTCGATCAGGCGATGGCCTGGCGCCGCCGCGTGCTGGTATTCGACAACCGACCGTTGTCGTACGTGGTGGCGGAGATCAACCGCTACCGGCCAGGTCGCCTGGTGCTCACCAACGATGCCTTGGGTGCACGCATGGTGCGGGCGCGGTTCTCCCTGAACCAGCTGGCCGACGCGGCCACCTTGATCCGCGAAGCGTTCGGCGCGCATGTGACCGAACTGCCGGGCGGCATCGTCCTCCTGAGCTGACCCGCACACCGGGCGTAGGTTGGGGTGAGTCGCAGGCTGACCCCAACGTTGCCGTGCGCCTGGATGCGCCGTGTTGGGGTTTCCACCCCAACCTACAAGTGAAAATTGCGTCCAGCATGTCCACGCACATGACATTCCCATGTCACTCCCCGCCGCAAACAAGCCGAAACATCCCCCGTCATGAATTTTTCGTGACGCAGGTTCAGTTCCCCCGAAAGCCTTCCGTCTAAGGGGCAAAGGAAGTCGGCACGGGCTGGGATGCCCACCGGAATCTCTTCGCCCGGTGCGCCGCAGGCGCGCCGGAAATCTCGATCGGGCTATGGGCGCGGCCGGCATGGCGCGCCCCGGGGGATGGTGTGCGTTTGATTGTCGAAGCGGTTCGGCCGTCTGGACGGCCCGCCGGCGGAGCCGGCCTCGGATCGGACATGTATCTGTCGCGATCCGGTTACGCGTCGGGGTTTAGCTACCGGAACATGAGGACAGGGACGACCGAATGGACCGGAGCGTCGCGATGAGGGGCCGCCGACCGCTGGCCTTCGCCGTCATGCTGGCGCTGGTGTGCAGCGCGACGCACGCGCAGCAGGCGGCCGCGCCCGCAGCGGAAGCGCCGGCGCGCTTCGAGGTCAACGAATACCTGGTGCGCGGCAATACGCTGCTGCAGGCCGTCGATATCGAGCAGGCGGTCGAGCCGTTCCTCGGTCCGGAGCGCAGCCTCGACGACGTGCATGCCGCGCGCGACGCACTGCAGAAGATTTATCAGGCCAGGGGCTACCAGTCGGTCACGGTGGAAGTGCCGCCGCAGCAGGTGCGCAACGGCGTGCTGTTGCTGAAGGTGACCGAGAACAGCATCGGCCGCGTGCGCGTGGAAGGCTCGCGCTACCACTCGCCGGAGGCCATCCGCGAGGCGGTGCCGGCGCTGGCCGAAGGCACCGTGCCGAACTTCAATCAGGCGCAGGAACAGCTGGCGCAGATGAACCGCCAGCCGGGCCAGCAGGTGGTGCCGCTGCTCAAGCCCGGCAGCTTGCCGCAGACCATGGATGTCACGCTCAAGGTGGAAGACAGCTATCCGCTGCACGCCAGCCTGGAGCTCAACAACGACCACAGCGCCGACACACCGGTGTTGCGCACGGTCGGAAATGTCCGCTACGACAACCTGTGGCAGCTGGGGCACACGGTCTCCGCCACCTATATCGTGGCGCCGCAGGATCGCCACGCGGTCGAGGTGTATGCACTGTCGTACCTGGCGCCGCTGGACAGGCAATGGAGCCTGCTCGGGTCCGGCTACAAGTCCAACAGCAATGCCAACACGCTTGGCGGCACCACTGTGCTGGGCAAGGGTAATGCGGTATCGCTGCAGGCGATCCGCAACCTGCCGACCCTCGGCGATTACGGCCAGTCCTTCTCGGTCAGCGTGGCGCGCAAGCATTTCGATCAGCGCCTGACGCTGGGCGACCAGCAGCAGGCAGTGCCGATCACCTACTACCCGCTGACGGTGGCCTATACCGGCCAGCGCACGCGCGACAACTCCTCGCTGGGCCTGTCCATCGCCGGCAATTTCGGCACGCGCGGCGCGGGCAGCGGCCGGCTGGCATTCGACAACCAGCGCTACAACGCGCGGCAAAACTTCGCCTACCTGCGCGTGGATGCCAACTACACGCGTGCCCTCGGTGGCGGCTATGCGCTGGCCCTGCGCGCCAGCGGACAGCTGGCCGATTCGCCGCTGGTCTCCAGCGAACAGTTCGCCGCCGGCGGCGCCAACAGCGTGCGCGGCTTCCTGTCGGCGGAAGACACCGGCGACAACGGCGGCTCGGCTTCGGTGGAGCTGCGCAGCCCCTCGGTGGCTTCGTGGTTCGGCAAGTACGTCAACGAGTGGCGCTTCCACGGGTTCCTCGACGGCTCGCGCATCCTGCTGATCGATCCGCTGCCGGAACAGCGCGGCCGCTTCACCTTGCTCAGCACGGGCCTGGGCACGCGCTTCACCTTGTTCGACACCATCAACGGCGAACTGGAATACGCCTGGCCGCTCAAGGACGGCTCGCGCACGCGCGCCCACGAAGGGCGCTGGCTGTTCAGCCTCAAGGCCGGGCTGTAGGAGCGCGGCGATGACACGGCTCACTTTTTCTTCTAGGGGTGCAATGACGATGCGTTACCTGATCCTTGCGTGGCTGCTGTGCCTGGCCTGCCTGCCGCGCCTTTCGCTGGCGGCCGAGGCGGCCTGGTGGAACGACGACTGGTCTTTCCGCAAACCGATCACGCTCGATACCGGCACCACCGGCGCGTCGCTGCCGCAATCGCCCGGCCGCGTGCCGGTGCTGGTCCGCCTGCATCCGGGCAACTTCCAGTTCGACGGCGTGGCGAAGGACGGCGCCGACCTGCGCTTCATCGCCGCCGACGGCAAGACGCCGCTCAATTACCAGATCGACAGCTTCGATCCGGTAATGGGCGTGGGCCAGGTGTGGGTGGACGTCAGCGAGCTGCCGGCCAACGCCAGGCAGACCATCTGGATGTACTACGGCAACGCCAAGGCCACCGCGCAGAGCAGCGGCGCCGCCGCGTTCGACGCCGACCACACCCTGGTCTACCACTTCGAGGAGGCCTCCGCGGGCGCGCCGAAGGACGCCACCGCCTATGCCAACAACGCGCAGTCGGGCAGCGTGCTGCCGGTGGACGGCGGCATCGTCGGCAAGGCCGCGCGCTTCGATGGCAACGCGGTGGTGACGCTGCCTTCCAGCGCTTCGCTCAATGAAGCGGCCGGTGGTGCCTTCACCTTCAGCGCCTGGATCAAGCTCGATGCGCTGCCGACCACGCCGACGGCGATCTATGTGCGCCGCCAGGACGGTCGCTCGGTGGTGATCGGCCTCGACGGCGGCGCGCCGTACGTCGAAGCGAATGCCGGCCAGGGTGCGCAGCGCAGCGCCGCGGGCGAGCCGCTCAAGGCCGGCCAGTGGACGCAGCTGGCGGTGAGCTTCGATGCGCAGCAGGCCACCGTCTACGTCAATGGCCAGAAGTATTCGACCCTCGCCGCCGCGATGCCGGCGCTGGGTTCGGCCGCCACGCTGGGCGGCGACGCGGCCGGGCAGGGCGTGGCGCTGGCCAACTTCCTCGGCCTGATGGATGAAGTGCGCCTGTCGCGCGTGGCGCGTGCGCCGGTCGCGATCGGCATCGACGCGCTGTCGCAGGGAGCCGAATCGAAGCTGGTGCAGTACGGCGAAGATGAAAAGAAATCCGGCGCCGGCTTCGGCTACTTCGGCATCATCGTCAAGTCGGTGACCGCGGATGCCTGGGTGGTGATCGGCATCCTGCTGGTGATGGCGGCGATCTCGTGGGTGGTGATGTGGCAGAAGGGCCGCTACGTCAGCGGCGTCACCAACGCCAACGAGCGATTCCTGGCGCGTTTCCGCGACCTGGGCACCGATCTGCTCGGCATGGGTGACGAAGGCGCCGCGCGCGACCTGGCCGGTTCCTCGCTCTATCGCCTCTACGAGGTGGGCAAGAAGGAAGTCTGGCGCCGCAAGGATGCCAAGGGCCGCCTGGTGATCGCCACCGAATCGATCGAGGCGATCCGCGCGGTGATGGATTCCACCCTGGTGCGCGAGAACCAGAAGCTGGCGCGCTCGATGGTGATGCTGACCATCGCCATCTCCGGCGGCCCGTTCCTGGGCCTGCTCGGCACGGTGGTCGGCGTGATGATCACCTTCGCGGCGATCGCCGCGGCGGGCGACGTCAACGTCAACGCCATCGCGCCCGGTATCGCCGCCGCGCTGCTGGCCACCGTGGCCGGCCTGTTCGTCGCGATCCCGGCCTTGTTTGGCTACAACTACCTGCTCACGCGCAACAAGGCGGTCACCGCGAACATGCAGGTGTTCGTGGACGAATTCGTCACCCGCCTGGCCGAACTGCACCGCGACGCCGATTCCGGCGCGGCGGCCTGAGGAGGGCGCGGCCATGCAGGTACAGGACGACGACAAGCCCTACGACGACATCAACATCACGCCGATGCTGGACCTGGCGTATGTGCTGCTGGTGATCTTCATCATCATGACCACCGCCTCGGTGCAGGGCGTGAAAGTGAACCTGCCCAAGGCCAGCGCTTCGGTCAGTCTGGCCAAGCCGCAGACCAAGGCGATCACCGTATCCGACAGCGGGCAGATCTTCCTCGACGCCTTCCCGGTGAGCATCGGCGAGCTGGAGGCGCGGCTGCGCACGCAGAAGGCGTTGACGCCGGACTTCCCGATCATCGTCAAGGGCGACGCCAACGTGCAGTACCAGAAGGTAGTCGACATCCTCGACCTGCTGCGCCGGCTGGACCTGTCGCAGGTGGGACTGGTCACCGGCAAGTCGCCGACCGGCGGTTGACGGGATCGCGATGAACGCCACCGGTCAAAACCCCAAGCGTTGGCGCGGCCGCATCGTCGGTGCCGCGGTGGTGCTGCTCGTCGGCGCGCTGGTCTGGCATTTCGCCGGCCACCAGGTCGGCGTGCGCCGCGAGGCGCCGCGCGTGCCGACCATCACCCCGCTGCCGCCGCCTCCGCCGCCGCCGAAAGAAAAGCCGCCCGAGCCGAAGAAGCTCGAAGAGGTCAAGCAGGAACTGCCCAGGCCGGACGAGCCGGCCAAGCCGGTGGAGGCGCCGAAAGCGCCCGACCTGGCGAAGCAGGTGACCATCAACGGCCCGGCCCAGGCCGGCAACGACAGCTTCAACATCGGTGCGGGCGATGGCGGCGGCATGGTCGGCGCCGGCGGCGGCAACGGTGCCGGCGGCTCCTCGTACGAGCAGTACCTGGGCTATGCCTTGCAGCAGGCGATCCAGCGCGACGAACGCACGCGCCGCCTGGTGTTCGAGGTGAAGGTCAGCCTGTGGATCGATCCCAGCGGCCGCATCACCCGCGCCGAAATGCTCGCGCCCAGCGGCGCGCCCGCCACCGACGAAGCGCTGCTCGACGTGCTGCGCGGCCTGAGCATCGACACGCCGCCGCCGCGACTGAGCATGCCCGTGCGCGCATCCATCCGCGGCAGGCGACCCGTATGAGCACGCCATTCTTTTCTTTGGAGCAGATCATGGATGTTTCGAGGTTTTCCAAGCAACGCGCACTGTGCCTGGCGATCGGCCTGCTGCTGGCCGGCGCCGCGCCGTCGGTGCTGGCGCAGAACGCCGCGCCGTCGCCGAACGCCACCATCAACCTGATCCGCCTGATGGTGAAGAAGGGCCTGATCACCCAGGCCGACGCCGATGGCCTGATCGCCGAGGCGAACGCCGAAGCGACGCAGGCACAGAAGGCGCAGGCGAGCCAGTCGTCGCTCGCCGCCGCCAACGACGGCGCGCAACCCGGCGACGTGCGCGTGCCGTATGTGCCGCAGAGCGTACGCAACGAGATCCGCGAGCAGGTCAAGCAGGAAGTGATCGCGCAGGCGCGCAGCGAGCATTGGGCCCAGCCGGATGCACTGCCGGCATGGCTGGATCGCATCGCCTGGTCCGGCGACATCCGCGTGCGCGACGAGGGCCGTTATTTCAGCCGCGGCAATTCGCCTTACTTCATCGATTACGCCGCGCTCAACCGCGGCGGTCCGTTCGATGTCAACCAGATCGGCCGCGGCGTCAATCCGCCGATCGCCAACTCGCAGCAGAACCGCCCGAACATCCTGTCGATCCAGGCGCACCTGGGCGTGGACGTGAAGCTGGGCGACACCATCGCCGCGGGCATCCGCATCGGTTCGGGCAACGACAACAACCCGGTGTCGACCACCCAGGCGCTGGGCGGCGGCCTGTCGAAGAAGAACCTGTGGCTGGACCGCGCCTGGCTGCGCTGGCAGCCGGTGGAGTGGGGCGCGCTCACCGCCGGCCGCTTCGCCAATCCGTTCTTCGTCACCGACCTGATCTACTCGCCGGAGCTGAATTTCGACGGCATCGTCGGGCAGGGGCACTGGAAGCTGGCCAGCGATATCGACGGCTTCGTCAATGCCGGCGCGTTCCCGCTCCAGTACGCCGGCAACGACACTCCCTCGCAGGCCTTCGGCTACCAGAAGAACCGCAGCGACCAGAAGTGGCTGTCGGCGGTGCAGCTGGGTGCGCACTGGCAGATCGACGAAGACATGCGCTGGAGCGCCGCGCTGGCCTATTACTACTACGACAAGATGCGCGGCCGCCTGTCCGAGCCTTGCCCGATCTACACCGGCATCAATTTCTGCAGCACCGACGACGATGCGCCGCAATACATGCAGAAGGGCAACTCGGTGTTCCTGCTGCGCAACATCGTGCCGGATCCCTCGTCGCCGGGTAACTACGCGCAGCCGCAGCTGGTGGGCCTGGCCTACGACTACCACCTGCTCAATCTCACCACGCAGTTCGATTTCGCCATGGGCAGCACGCCGGTGCGCGTGCAGGCCGATTACGTGCGCAACCTGGCCTATCACGCGAAGGATGCGTTCCAGCGCTATCCGGACGGCCTGGGCCAGCCGGTCAACAACTACCAGGCCAGCAGTTCGCCGAGCGAGTCCGGTCCGTACAAGAGCGGTCCGGTGGGCTGGCTGGTGCGCGGCATCCTGGGCAATCCCAGTCCGATGAAGGCGCACGACTGGAACCTGGCGTTCGGCTACAAGTACCTGCAGCCCGATGCGGTGCTGGATGGCCTGACCGATCCGAACTTCCACCTGGGCGGTACCAATGCCAAGGGCTTCATCGTCAGTGCCGACTACGGCATTGCCGAGCGCACCTGGCTGACCGCGCGTTATTTCAATGCCAGGCAGGTGTTCGGGCCGCCGCTGTCGATCGACGTGGTGCAGCTCGAGATCAACAGCAAGTTCTAAAGGAGGCGACGATGAAGACCGCGATACGTACGGGTGTCGCCATGGCGGCGCTGATGCTGGCCCAGTGCGCGTTCGGGCAGAGTCTGGAAGAACAGCTGCGCACGCAGCTGCGCGATGCACGCGGCCAGCTGCAGGAACTGCAGGGGCAGCAGGCCTCCTGGCAGGCGCAGAAGGCCGGCATCGAGGGCGAGCGCGACCAGGCGCGCAAGGCGCTGGAGCAGGCGCAGGCCGAGCTGGCGCGCCTGCGTGCCGCGGGCGGCGACGGCAAGGCGGTGGCCGCCGAGCGCGGTGCGCGGCAACAGGCCGAAGCGGCCTTGCAGCAGGCGCGCAAGGACAACGCCGACGCGACGGCGAAGTTGAAGGAGCAGCAGGGCCGCGACGGTGCGGCCCAGGCGCAACTGGACGAGGCAAGGCAGGCGCTGGGCACCTGCAGTGCACGCAACCAGAAGTTGTATGAGGTGGGGCAGGAGATCCTCGACGCCTATGTGCATATCGACATGGGCTCGGTGATCGGGGCACGCCAGCCGTTCGCCGCGTCGGCGCGGGTGAAGCTGGAGAACGCGGCGCAGGCGTATGGCGATCGCCTGTATGAGCAACGCTACGTCGCGCCGGCAGGGCGGCAGCCGTGAATGCCCGGGCAGCCCGCATGCTGGTCGCGTGGGGTTGCCTGGTGGCATCGGATGCGTGGGCGCAGCAGGAGAGTTGCGTCGATGTAAGTGTCAACCAGCATGCGGTGCTGGCATACGACTGTCTCAGCCGGCAATTGAGCGGCGACGGAAAGAAGCCCGCGGGTCCGCCGCCACCGATGCTCGACGCAGTAGTTGGCGAGCCGTCCAATCGGCAGGTGGGGCAATACAACGCGGCGGCGCTGGAACATCGCATGGGCTCCAACCTGGGCCATGGCGTGTTGCCGCAGCGGCCTGCGCCGACGTATCCGCGCTTGCTGCCGCCGGGGGCGGTCAATGGCCACTGACGTGACGATACGTAGCAATCCAACCGGCCATATGAAGTTTCCATGACACCAGTTCAGTCCTTCAGCTCCGTGAAGGTCTAACCGGAAGAAGCCGCGGCCGCGCGCCGCGCGACAAAGCTAACGAGGCAAACGCGTGATCAAGGCGGTCGATTCGGCGAAGGCAGGCGGCATCTCTCCACGCAGCGTCCCCGGACGCCGCCCGCTGGCGCAATGGATCGCCGCGGCGCTGGCGATGGGTGCGGCGATGCAGGCGCATGCGGGCAATCCGCCCGTGCTGAGCCAGGCCTGGCTCGCCGCGCAGCGGGCGGGACAGGTTGGTGCGCCGACCGGCAACGCGCCGGCGCCGGTGCCGAACAATCTTTCCGTGCAGAACGCGCCGCAGCTGTTGCAGCAGCGTGTGGTGCAGCAGTCCATCGCCCATCTCAACCAGGCCGCGCAGGCGGTGGCCGCGCAGCTGAGCGCGCAACAGGCCGCGCAGCAGGCGGCGCAACAGCTGGTGTCGCCGGTGCCGGACGGCATCGCCGCGGGCGGCCTGCAGGTCGCCGCCGACGTGGTGCGCAATCCCGCGCTGTGGCAGAACGCCAACGCGCCGGTGCAGACGGCCGCCGCCGGCAAGACCACGGTGGAAGTGAAGCAGACCTCGTCCAAGGCCATCCTCACCTGGGACAGCTTCAACGTCGGCCGCAACACCACGCTGTATTTCAACCAGAGCGGCGGCAACCAGTCCAACGGCAACAACGACTGGATCGCGCTCAACCGCATCCAGGATCCCAGCGGCGCGCCCAGCCAGATCCTGGGTCGGATCAAGGCCGAGGGCTCGGTCTACCTGCTCAACCGCAACGGCATCCTGTTCGGCGCGGGCAGCCAGGTGAATACGCATTCGCTGCTGGCCAGTTCGCTGAGCCTGTTCAGCACCGATGTCGCGACCGGCAACGCGCGTTTCCTCAACGGCGGCATCTCCGACCTCGCCTCGTCCACCGGTTTCCTGGTCGGCGGTGTGTTCACCGATGGCCGTGCGCACGACGTGGTGATCGAGCGGGGCGCGAACATCACCACCGGCAAGCAGGGCTTCGCCCTGGTGGCCGCGCCGCACGTGTCGAACGCCGGCACGATCGTGGCCGACGACGGGCAGGCGATCCTGGCCGGCGGCACGGCCTTCTACAACCCCGCCGGCGCCGATGGCGGCAGCGCGCTGCAGGTTGCCGGCTTGAACGACGGTTCGGGAGCGGGCGGCCCCGCCGGCAGCGTGCTCAACACCGGCCTGGTGCAGGCGCGCCGCGGCAGCGTGCACATGCTCGGCCACGACGTGACACAGGCCGGCGTGGCGCTGGCGTCGACCAGCGTCGCCTATCCCGGCAGCATCGAACTGAACGCGCGCGACCAGGCCAACGGTACCGGCGGCAATCCGTCCTTCACCCGCGGCGGTGCCTTGGTGCTGGCGCCGGGCTCAGTCACCGCGGTGCTGCCGGAGAAGGACGGCGCGACCACTTCGTCGAGCGCGGCGGCCGACGCCGCGTTCAAGGGCAGCACGCTGTCGCTGGACGGCGCCACGGTCAACCTGCAGTCCGGCTCGCTGCTGGAGGCGCCGGGTGCCGCGGTGGGCATCGCGGCGCATGCCTATACGGGCGACGTCTCGCCGACCGCCGGCCGCGTCTACGTGGACAACGGCGCGATCATCGACGTCTCCGGCCTGGCCAACGTGGTGCTGCCGATGTCGGCGCTGCTGGTCAACGTATCGCGCATCGGCCAGAACGAACTGGCCAACTCGCCGTTGCTGCGCAACGGCTTCCTGTACACGCAGAAGAACGTGCTGGTCGACAGCACGCAGAGCGGCACGCGCGCTGACGGCCTGGACTGGGTGGGCAGCCCTATCCTCAATGTCGCCGGCTACGTCGACAACGTGCCGCGCACCGTCGACCAGCTGATGACCAAGGGCGGCAACGTGTCCTTGTACGGCAGCGAGGTGATCCTGCGCTCCGGTTCGCAGCTCGATCTCAATGGCGGTTTCCTGGCGTATCAGGCCGGCTGGATCGAAACGCCCAACCTGCTCGGTGCCAACGGCCGCGTGTACGACATCGCCGCCGCCGATCCGGACATGACCTACGTCGGCTTCGCCGGCCAGTACACGCAGGACCATGTGCGCTGGGGCATCAGCCAGACCTACAACAACGGCATGCTGGCCGGCTCGCGCCGCTGGGATCCGGGTTTCATCGCCGGCGGCAATGCCGGCACGCTCGACGTGCAGGCCTCGCACGCCCTGGTGCTGGATGGCGAGGTGAGCGCGCAGGCCTATGCCGGCCGCAACCAGGTTGAGCAGGGCAGGCAGCCCACCGGCGGCAGCTTCGATTTCGAATTGCCGGCCGCGGCGGCGACCGACCTGCGCTTCACTTACACGCCGGGCCTGCTGTTGCAGCAGTCCGCCCTGATGCTGGACAAGCTGGCGCCCGCGTTCGATGCGGATACCGCATGGGATGCGGCGCTCGCCGCGCAAGCATCCGACGTCGGCCACGACGCCAACCTGCAATGGTGGTTGCCGATCTCGACCGGCATGCTCAGCGACGGCGGCTTCGCCACGGTGAAGCTGTCCACCGGCGACCGCAGCACGCAGATCCTGCAGCAGGCCGGCAGCACGCTTGCGGTGCAGCCGGGCGGCAGCGTCAGCTTGAGCGCCAGCCGCGTCACCGTGCTCGGCGAGATCAGCGCGCCGGCCGGTTCGATCGACCTGGTCTCGGTCGGCCCCGGCGTGGTCACGCCGGCTATGCAGGCGAACGACGGCAGCACACTGCGTCCGGACATCACCGTGGGCAACGGCGCCGCGCTCAGCACGCGCGGCCTGTGGGTGAACGACGGTGGCCTGGCGGCGGACCAGCGCACGGGCGATCGCTACATCAACGGCGGCAGCATCAGCCTCGCCGCCAGCATCGCTCACGACGCCTCCAATCAGGACTTGTCCGGTTCCGTGCTGCTGCAGGCAGGCAGCACGCTGGATGTCTCCGGCGGCGGCTACGTCCAACCCGACAGGCAGGTGCTGATGGCGAACGGCGTGCCGGCTGGCCACGGCGGCGACATCAGCCTGGTCACCTACGGCAACGCCAGCACGCAGGAGCAGCAGCCGGACCGACTCGATGGCGGCCGGCTTGGCCTCGACGGCAAGCTGCTGGGCTATGGTTTCAGCGGCGGCGGCACGCTGTCGCTGCAGGCGAACTACATCCAGGTCGGCGGCGATCGCGCGGCCATGCCGCTGGCCAATGGCCTGTACCTCGATCCCGGCTTCTTCGCCGGCCAGGGCTTCGACCGCTACAAGCTCACCGCCATTACCGATGGCATCGTCGCGCCGGGCACGCAGGTGCGCGTCGCGCGCGACAACTTCCTGCCGGACTATCAGGCGCTGCTGCTCGCGCCGACCGGCGCGGACCTGTATGCGGCCGACGCGGCGCATCCCGCGGGCGTCTATGCCACGGTGGGCGCGCTCGATCCCTATCATCGCTATGTCACGCGCAATACCGGCGCCGGCCCGGGCTTCTCGCTCAGCGCCGGCCAGTACCTGGATTGGTCGATCGATCCGCAGAACCCGTCGAAGGGCGCGCCGCAATACGCCGGCGTGAGCGGTGCGGTGCGCGTCGGCGAAGGCGCCGGCATTGCAGTGGACGCCGGCGGCAGCATCGCCTTGGCCGGTACGCAGGCCGCCACCGTGCTGGGTGCGCTCACCGCGCATGGCGGCAGCATCGATGTCTCCACTAATGCGCTGACGCGTCCTTCAGGCCTGCCGCCGCTGACTGCGCGTGTATGGCTGGGCGACGCGGCCGTGCTGGATGCATCCGGCACGGTCCTGCTCGATCCATGGGCCGCTGCGGTGGCCGGTCCTGACGGCACGCCGCAGATGCCGCGCACCGGTGTCGCGCTGGACGGCGGCAGCATCACGTTGAAGGGGCGCGGCGGCTATGTGGTGGCGGCGCAGGGCAGCCGCATCGACGTCTCCGGCGTGGCGGACCGCTTCGACCTGCCGACCCGCCATCCGGCCGGGCTGGGCCAGGCTATCGCCTACCTGGGCACGCCAGTGTGGAGCGATGCGGGTAACGTCACGCTCGCCGCCGCGGCGGGCCTGTACTTCGATGGGCACCTGCAGGCCGACGGCGGCGCGACGCAAGCCGAAGGCGGCACGCTCACCTTGCTCGGCCTCGGCCGTCTCTCCGGGCAGCCGGGTGCGCCGCAGGCCAGCGGCGTGCTGATCCAGCAGTCGGGCCTGTTGCTGCCGCAGGGCGCGCTGGCCGATGGCGCGATCGACAGCGCAGCGCCTGCCGGCGTGCTGCGTTTCGCGGTGGACCGGCTCGCCGGTTCGGGCATCGCCACGCTGGCGATCGGCCCCGATCCGTCGCAGAACGGCACCTCCGATCTTCCGCTCGCCGTGCCGCTGGGTTTCGCCGGTGACGTGAACCTGTCGCTGGGACGCGCCTTCATCGCCAATACGCCGGCGATCCAGGCCTTGCCCGCGGGCGCTACGGTGCTCGCCACCGCAGCGAACGGTTATGCCGAAGGCAACGGGCAAGTCCGCATCGAGGCGCCGTACGTCAACCTCACCGGCGGCGTGGTGCCGACGGCGGCACCGGTTGCGCTGGCGGGGGACGGCAAGCTGTCGGTGCAGGCGGATTTCATCGACATCGGCGGCTGGCTGAATCTGCAGCGCTGGGCGCAAACGGATTTCGAATCCAGCGGCGATGTGCGCTTCCAGGCGCCCGCGCTGCTCGCCTATGCCAACGGCAAGCCGCGGCCCGGTCTGCTGTTCAGCACCGGCAACCTGCAGTTCAAGGCGGCCCAGCTTTATCCAGGCACCGACTACCGCTTCGCCATCGTGGCCAACGGCGCGGGCCTGACGGACGCCAACGGCAACGCGATCGACACCACGCTGAGCATCCTGCCCAACGGCAAGGGCAATACACCGTTGTCGGCGGGCGGCACGCTGCTGCTCAGCGCCAACCACATCGAACAGCAGGGCACGCTGCGCGCGCCGTCCGGCAGCCTGATCCTGGGCGTGACCGACGCGGCCGCGCAGGCGACGGCGCTCGGCGCCGATCCGAAGCTGTTTCCGCTGGTCGCCACGCAGTCGGTGCACCTGGCGCCGGGCAGCCTTACCTCGGTATCGCTCGATGGCATTACCGTGCCCTACGGCAGCACCATCGACGGCGTGCAGTGGCGCTACAGCGCCGACCTCACCACCGACACGCCGGATCTCACCGCGCCGCCGGCGAAGCAGATCATGCTCAACGGTTCCGATCTCGCACTCGATGCCGGCGCGGGCATCGACCTTTCCGGCGGCGGCCATCTGCAGGCCTCAGAGTGGGTGGCCGGCACCGGCGGTACGCGCGACGTGCTGGCGCAGTACGGCACCAGCTACCAGAACGGCACCTCCGGCACGCAGGTCCCGCAGTACACGGACGGCCGCGCGATCTACGCGATCCTGCCGGGCTACAGCGCGCCGGTGGCCGCCTACGACGCGGCCTTCGCCAAGCAGGGCGGCGCCGGCCCGGCGGTGGGACAGACGGTGTACCTGTCCGGTGCGCCCGGCCTGCCGGCGGGTTACTACACGCTGCTGCCGGCGCGCTACGCGACGCTGCCGGGAGCCTACCGCGTGGTGCAGGACACCGGCGCGCGCGACAGCGTGCTGGGCGCGAACGCGACGCAGGCGGATGGCACGCTGGCGATCAGCGGCTACTTCGCCGATGCGCTGAGCGGCGCGCGCGACGCGCGCAACACCACCTTCCTGGTGCAGTCGGACCAGGTATGGCAGCAGTACTCGCAGTACAACCGCAGCGATGCGGATAGCTTCTTCGCCAACCTGGCGAACAAGGCCGGCAAGGTCGCGCCGGCCGTGGCGGCGGATGCCGGGCGGCTGACGCTGGCGGCGACGCGCACGCTCGACCTCGGCGCCTCGCTTACCGCGGCGCCGGCCAAGGGCGGCCGCGGCTCGCAGGTGGATATCGCGGCGCAGGCGATCCAGGTCGTCGGCGCCGACACCGCCGCGCGCGATGGCTATCTCACGCTTTCGGCCGATGGCCTGAGCACCCTGGGCGCCGGCAGCCTGCTGCTCGGCGGCACGCGCCAGAGTGGCGGCGACGGCGATCGCGTCACGGCGGTGGCGGACAGCGTGGTGCTGTCCAACGATGCGGCGCATCCGCTGCAGGGTGCGGAAATCCTGCTGGTCGCCAACGGCGGTGCCAGGACGGGCGCGCAGGGCGTGCTGCTCGATTCCGGCAGCGTGCTGCGCGCGACCGGATCGGCCAGCGGCGCGGGCAGCCTGCCGCTGGTATTCGGCGCGGTCGCGGGCACCGATGCCAATGGCCAGCCGATCGCGGCGGTGAGCGGCGATGGCGCGCTGCTGCGCGTATCGCAGAACGGTACGGCGAACATCGTACGCAACAGTGTGTCCAGCCATCCCGGCGGCGCGCTGACGATCGCCGCGGGCGCGCGCATCGACGGCGGCGCGGCGCTCACGCTCGACGCCACCGGCAACACCTCGATCGATGCGTCCGCGGCCTTGTCGGCACAGGCGATCGATGCCAACAGCAACCTCATCACCTTCCTCGGCAACGGCGCCATCGCGCCGGCCGGCGCCAGCGGTTTTGTCATCGGCAGCGACACGCTGAACCTGCTGCGCGGCGCGCAGAGCGTGACGCTGCGCAGCCGCGGCGACATGAACTTCCTCGGCGCGGTGCGCATCGACCTGGCGCACGATCTCAACCTCAGTGCCGGCGCTTTCGCCAGCGATGGCGGCACAGTCGACATCGAAGCCGGCAGGCTCGGTTTCTCCAACGACCTCGGCGCGGCCAACGGCGCGTTCACCGCCGGCAGCGGCCAGTTCGTGGCGCATGCCAACGAAGTCGATTTCGGCGCCGGCAACACCGGCCTGCGCGGCTTCGGCGGTTTCTCCGCCAGCGCGACCCAGGGCATGCATGGGCAGGGCACGGGACGCTTCGACTTCGGCAGCCTCGACGTCAACCTCAGCACGCCATGGCTGCTTGCCGGCGACGGCGCGGATACCACCCTGGCCACCACCGGCGCCTTGCGCGTCGGCGGCACGGCCGCGGCGATGCCGGCCGGGCACATGGGCGGTGCGCTGAGCCTGAGCGGCGGCAGCGTATCGATCGGCACTACGATCGCGGCGCCCGCGGGCAAGCTCGACGTGCATGCCACCCGCGGCGACCTGACCATCGGCGATGGCGCGCTGCTGACCGTCGGCGGTATCAACAAGACCTTCTTCGACACCACCACCTACGCGTCCGGCGGCACGCTCACGCTGCTGGCCGAGCATGGCGGCATCAGCCTTGCGCAGGGCGCCACGCTCGATTTCTCCGGTGCGGCGGGCGGCGGCGATGCCGGCAGCCTGGATGCCGAGGCGGGTGCGTCGCTTGCGCTGGCCGGCACCCTGCGCGGCCAGGCCGTCGGCGGATATCGCGGCGGCTATCTCACCCTGGGCAGCGGCACCGCGATGGATCTGGATGCGGCGGCGCGGATGGCGGCGTCCGCCGGCGCTACTGGGCTGTTCCAGCTCACGACCGGTGCTGGCGACCTGCACCTGTCGAGCGGCAGCACGCTGCGCGCGCAGAAGGTATTCCTCACCGCTGCCGCCGGCACCGTGGCGATCGACGGCAGCGTCGATGCCTCCGCGCCTTCGGGCAGCCGCATCGAGCTGTATGGCGAGCGCGGCGTCGACGTGACGGGCAGCCTGATCGCCACCAGCAGCATCGCCGCCCAGCGCGGCGGCGACGTGGCGATCGGCACCGGCGGCACCAGCGACGGCACGCTCAACGGCCAGTACGGCTACCAGAACGTGCAGTACGCCGACTCGGGCTATATCCACCTGGGCCCGCAGGCGCGCATCGACGTATCCGGCGGTTCGTCCGCTGCGTTCTCCGGCGGTTCGGTCAGCCTGCGCGCGCCGCTGCTCGCCAACGGCGACGTGCGCATCGCGGTCGACGGCGGCGGCGCGGGCATCGAGGGTGCGCGCGTGGTGACGCTGGAGCCGTATGCGCGCTGGAGCACCAAGGATGCTGCCACCGATCCGTCCAGGCACTTCGACGGCCTGATCGATCCGGCCGGCTGGTACGCGACGAACACCGGCGGCGGTACGCCGGCCCTGGTCGACGGCACCTGGACCGATGCCAGCGGCAAGATCCTGCCGCCGCCGGCGGACGCCGCGCAGCTCAAGCAATACCTGCAGAACAACTACTTCGCGCCGAAGCAGGCCAATGCCGACCATGCCGGCTTCTACGGCTACATCGGCGGCGACGCGAGCAAGGGCGCGGGTACGCTGATGCGCTACGTGCAGCAGCCGGGCTATGCGTTCGGCGATCGCTACGCCGGCATCGCCAACCTGCAGTTGCGTCCCGGCATCGAGCTGGTCAATCCGGCCGACGGCACGCGCAGCGGCGACATCGCGGTTTTGACCAACTGGAACCTCGCCGCCGGCACCACGCAGCCGGACGGCAGCATCGCGCTGGCCTACCGCTATCAGGGCATGGCGCCGATGCTGACCGTACGCGCCGCGGGCGACCTGGATATCCAGGCCAGCATCACCGACGGCTTCTACCAGCAGAACAACGGCGCCACGCTGGCCGATCCGCCGGTGCCGCCCCCGCCGGTGTCCGACAATGGCTATGCCGACGCGCTGGCCGCGTACAACGTCTCGCAGCAGTACCTGGATGCGAACGGCCTGTGGACCGGCACGATCAAGCTGCGCGACGGCGCGGCGGCGCAGGGCTACACGCCCGGCGGCGGTACCGTCAGCATTGCCGGCGATCCGTACTACCAGGCGCTGCAGGCGCCGCTGACCGGCCAGACCGCCAACTACTACACCAACTACGAGGCCTACGTCGGCCAGGTCGGCAATGGCAGCGACACCACGTCGTGGGCCTATGCGTACAACCGCTTCCAGGGGCCGACGGCGAAGGGTTTCTACGTCTACAACCCGACCACGCTGGTGGCGCCGGATCCGGCGGCGTACAGCGCCTATGCGGACTACGCCACCGCCTACCAGGCCTGGCTGTCGGCCAACTTCGCCACCAACCCGGTAGCCAAGCGGCTCAACACGCCATCGCCGCTGCTGCTGCCGGTGGACAGCGACTACAGCAAGTACACCGCCGACTATGCGGTCTACATCAACGGCCACGACCTGTATTTCAACTACGTGGCCAACAAGGTCGGCAACTACATCGCCGGCAGCCAGCTGTTCTACGCGCCGTTCGCGCCCAAGTCCGATCCCGCCGATCCGGCCTATGCGAAGGCGCTGGCGGACTACCAGGTCTCGCAGCAGTACCTGGATGCGAACGGCCTGTGGAACGGCACGGTCAAGTTGCGCGACGGCGCGGCGGCGCAGGGCTACACGCCCGGCGGCGGCACCGTCAGCATCGCCAGCGATCCGTACTACCAGGCGCTGCAGGCGCCGCTGGCGGGACAGTCGAGCGATTACTACGCCAACTACGAGTCCTATATCGGCCAGGTCGGCAATGGCAGCGATACGACGTCCTGGGCCTATGCGTACAACCGGTTCCAGGGGCCGACGGCGAAGGGTTTCTACGTCTACAACCCGACCACGCTGGTGGCGCCGAACCCGGCGGCGTACAGCGCCTACGCGGACTATGCGACCGCCTACCAGGCGTGGCTGTCCGCCAACTTCGCCACCAACCCGGTGGCCAAGCGGCTCAACACGCCGTCGCCGCTGCTGCTGCCGGTGGACAGCGACTACAGCAAGTACACCGCCGACTACGCGGTCTACGTCAACGGCCACGACCTCTATTTCAACTACGTGGCCAACAAGGTCGGCAACTACATCGCCGGCAGCCAGCTGTTCTATGCGCCGTTCGCGCCCAAGTCCGACCCGAAGTCCTCGGGCGACCCGACCAAGGTACCGGTGCCCGCCAGCGCGGCCAACAACAGTCCGTCCAACATGCCCTCATTGGGCAGCCCGGCCTCGCTGGCCTCGGCGACGCTGCTGGGCGGTTCCAGCAGCTCGTACCGGCTGGTGGCGGGCGCGCAGGTGGATGCCGTCGATCCGCTCACCACCGTGGCCGGCGCGGGCGATGTGAATCTCGACAACCACTTCGCGGTGGTCGATACGCTTACGCCCGACACGCCGAAAGGACAGCAAAGCGCCACCAACGGCAAGGCCGTGCTGCTGCCCACCGCCGTGCGCACCGGCAGCGGTTCGATCGACATCGCCAGCGGCGGCGACCTGAACTGGCTGGACACGGCCGCGCCCGCAGTGATCTACACGGCCGGCGCGCCGGCCCAGGGAACCGGCACGGACACCCGCGTGTCGGTGATCCGGCCGAACTGGATCTCTTCGCTCGCCAACATGCCGACCATGCTCAGCACCGGGCAGGTGAATCCCGAGCATGCCGGCGACCTGAGCCTCGACGCGCGTGGCGACATCAACGCCATCCAGCAGGTGGTGGATGCGGACGGCTCGGCCACCAAGGCCGCCGGCACCGACGTCTCGCAGTACTGGTGGCCGTGGATGCAGACGGCCAATGCGGCGGACGGCTCGGCTTCGTCGATCAACTTCGCCAACTTCGGCCAGGGCGTGATGAGCGCCGGCGGCAACGTGGCGGTGACGGCGGGCGGCGACATCCGCCAGCTGTCGGTCTCGCTGCCGACCACCTGGAAGGCCGATCCGGATGGCCAGGGCGTGACGACCTACGGCGGTGGCCATCTGGATGTGCGCGCCGGCGGCGACATCCTCAGCGGCAGCTACTTCGTCGCCAAGGGCCAGGGCAGCATCGAGGCGGGCGGGGCGATCGGCGCCGACTTCGGATTCACGGCAGCGTCTTCCAGCGGCCCGTATGCCGGCCTGTCCACGCCGGTATCGACGCTGTTCGCCCTGCAGGACGCGCAGCTCGACGTGCGTGCACGCGCCGGCGCGGACATCGGCGGCGTCTACAACCCTTCCTATGTGCTGGCCGATGCGAGCAGCGGCTCCGACATTGCCAGCGTCCTGCCGGCCGGACGCACCGATGCGCAGGGCTACAGCGCTGCCTCGTCGTTCCAGGCGGTCTCGGTCGCCGGCAACGTGGTGTTCGACAGCCTGAGCCTGCCTGGCGTGCTGTTCGACTACGGCGCCGCCGACGCGGTCAGGAACCCCGGTGCGATCCTGCCTGCCACGCTGGGCCTGAGCGCGCTGGGCGGCAATATCGATGTCCGCGGCGCCGGCGCGCTGTTTCCGTCGGCGCAGGGCAACCTGAGCCTGCTGGCCGATCAGAATCTGTCGCTGAGCCAGCAGGTCTACACCATGCAGCTGCTCACCGGCGAAAACAGCTCCGGCTTCGGCCTGATCGACGGGCCGGCCAGCCTGCTGCCGTCGCCGCTGCATCCGCAGGGCGACAGCGGAAGCTTCGGCGCGCTGTGGGGCATGGGCTACATCGACAGCCTGGACAGTCCCTACAACGTGCTGCTGCATGCCATGGTTCCGCTGCACGGCAACGACACCCAGCCGGTGCGCCTGTATGCGCTGCATGGCGACATCGTCGACGGCGTGACCGCGGCCTCCGGATTTCCCTATCGCTCGGTCCAGCTGACGCCGGCCAAGCCGGCGCTGATCCGCGCCGGCCGCGACATCGTGAATCTGGCGCTGATCGGCCAGCACACGCACGATGCGGATGTCACCCTGGTCGCCGCCGGCCGCGACATCTACGACATGCCGGTCAGCAAGACCTTCCGCCCGCGGGCGGACGATCCGGGCGCCTACCAGCTCGCGCCCGCGTTGCTGCTGGGCGGTCCCGGCAGTCTGCTGGTCGAGGCGGGACGCCATGTGGGTCCCTTGACCAACCAGGGCGAGGTGGCCGGCAACACCACGATCCGCGGCAATGGCGAAACCGGCATCGAGGCGATCGGCAACCGCTTCAATCCCTATCTTCCGCATGCCGGCGCCGACGTCGGCGTGCTGTTCGGCATCGCGCCGGGCATGGACACCGCCGACTTCATGGCGCGCTATGTGGATGCCACTGCCGATGGTGTCGACAGCCTGATGCCGGAGCTGGTGGACTTCATGCAGCGCCGCGTTGCCGGCCGCGTGGTGGACACCGGCTATGCGCAGGACAAGCTCACCGTAGAGTTGACGCCGCAGGATGCGCGGCGCCTGTTCGCGCAGGAGCCGGACTACGTGCAGCGGCAGTTCGTGTCCGAGGCGCTGTTCGCCATCCTCGCCAAGGTGGGCGCCGACTACAACGACAAGAGCAGTCCTTACTTCAGCCAGTACGCCCGCGGCTATGCCGCGATCGACACGCTGTTCCCTGCGGGCCTGGGCTATACCGCAAACGGCTCGGGCCAGGGCGGCCTCAACGGCGCGCAGCACACTGTCGATACCGGCGACCTGGACCTGCGCAGCACCACCATCCAGACCCAGCAGGGCGGCGACATCACCGTGCTCGGCCCGGGTGGCCAGGCCCTGCTCGGCAGCGCGTCGGCGCCGCCGGTGATCACCGACAGCAGCGGCAAGGTGCAGGCCGGTCCCAACACCATGGGCGTGCTGACCCTGGAGCAGGGCGACATCCGCATGTTCACCGACCGCAGCGTGCTGCTGGCGCAGAGCCGCGTGTTCACCGAGCAGGGCGGCGACCTGGTGCTGTGGAGTTCCAACGGCGACATCAACGCGGGCCAGGGTGCCAAGACCACGGCGGAGATCCCGCCGCCGACCTACCTGTGCACGATCGACGCCTGGTGCCGCCTCGATGCGCGCGGCCAGGTCAGCGGCGCCGGCATCGCCACGCTGCAGACCGTGCCGGGTGCGCCGGAAGGCAGCGTGTACCTGGTGGCGCCGCGCGGCACGGTGGATGCGGGCGACGCCGGCATCCGCGTGTCGGGCAACCTGATCGTGGCGGCGGCACGGGTCGTCAACGCCGACAACATCCAGGTGCAGGGCGAGAAGACCGGCGTGCCGGTGGCGCAGTCGGTCAACGTCGGCGCGCTCAACGCGGCGAATGCGGCGGCCGGCGCGGTGAGCAAGGCTGCCGAGGACATGGCGAAACAGCAGCAGGACGATGCGCGCAGCAAGTTGCCTTCGGTGATCTCGGTGCAGGTGCTGGGCTACGGCGATGGCAGCGCCAGTCTCGGCAACGGCGGCGCGTCGCGCAGCTACGATCCGGGCAGCCCGGTACAGGTGCTGGGCGGCGGCATGCTCAGTTCGCGGGCCAGGCAGCAGCTGACGCCGGAAGAGCGCAGGCGGCTGGCCGAATAAATCGATAAGCGCTACCCATAATCGGGCGTTTCCATCGTGGAAACGCCCTGGCGGGGTTTTGTCCGGAGCTTTAGGGAAAATCCATTCGACAGGGAGTTAAATAACCGTGCAGCAGCCTGGCCGAGGCAGGGCTTTCGCATTATCCGAGGCATTGCGCCAATTGCTCGAGGCGCGCCAGGAAAAACTGGCCGAACGCTTGATCGATCAATGCAGTTCCGAGCTGGTGCGGCAGATCAGCGAATCGCCGATCGCCTCGCTCAACGCACGCCTGGCCTACCTGCTGAAGTCGCGCCTGCGTCGCCGCCCGACGCCGGGCGAGTACGGCATGCACAGCGCGGCGGCGCTGCTGGTGGGCGTTTTCAACGTCTGGTGCCGCGAAGGCCGCCGGGCCTCGGTGCGCAGCGTGCTGCGCGAACTCGGCCGGGCCGATCTGCACGCGTTGCGCGAAGAGCGCGAACTCGATCCCGAGGTGGTGTCGATGCTGCACGAATTCGATGCGCGAGCGTGATCACGCTTTTTTCGTGCGCGCCGCAGGCTGGCGTATGCATGGCGTGACGGGAATGTCGATTAAGTCTGCGGCTGTGTCATTTGGATTATTTGGAAAAATCGAGTCATCGGAAAGAAATGTTTGATTACTTGTGGTTTTAATCGGTGCGTCATTCCAGCGCTGTAAAAAATCCCCGGCCTCCACTCCGGAGGTATTTTCAAAGTAGGGGTATGTCATGATCTTCGGGTTCAATGGAAATACCCGCATGAAGAAGCTTGCGGGCGCCCTCGTAGTGGCCTTTGCCGCCGCTTCCTCGGCTCATGCCGCCATCCAGGTGGGCGGTGGCGCGACGCTGCCGGCCGTCGGCTACGTCGGCGATGTGACGCATCGCCTGAATGCTTCGCCGGATGCCAACTCCCTGCTGGGGGCCTACAAGAGCGTGACCGGCACGTCGGCGTCCTACTGCCAGACCGGCAGCGGCGCGGGCAAGAACGTGCTGGCCGGCGTGACCAGCGTGCAGGGCCAGTGCGCTGACAGCCCGTCGCCGACGGATTTCGGCGCCGCCAACGCGGCCGTCAATCGCACCACGCTGACCCAGCCGAACTTCGCCGGTTCGGATTCGCCGCTGTCGGCGACCGACTACAGCAACTATGTGAGCAACCGCGGCAGCAGCCGTCCGCTGCAGTTCCCGGCGGTCGCCGGCGGCATCGCCATCGTCTACCGCAACGACAACCTGGCCACCCAGCTGAACCTGACCACGGCCCAGGTGTGCGGCATCTTCAACGGCAGCATCACCACGTGGAGCGGCCTGGGCGTGACCGTCCCGGCGGCGGGCAACACCATCAAGGTGGTCTATCGTTCGGATGGCAGCGGCACCAGCTTCGGCTTCAGCAACTTCCTGTCGGCCAACTGCTCGGGCACCAACGCGGTGCACTTCAAGACCGACCAGGCCTTCGCCACCGCCGTCTCGCTGTACAGCCTGCCGGGCGCTTCCTGGACCGGCCAGAGCGGCAACGCCAACGTCGTCAACACCGTGGTCAACAGCGCCACCGACGGTTACATCGGCTATGCCGAAGCCGCCAACGCGCTGGCCGTCGCCGGCAACGTGGCGCTGGTGAACGGCAAGGATCCGGCGGCCGACCTCGGCGACGCGACCACCCACAAGATCACCATCAACAGCTCCGACGTGGCCTACAACAACGCCATCACCGGCGTGAATCCGAACACCGGCCGTCCGACCTTCGCCGCGATCGCCGGCGCGCCGAGCACCAGCTGCATCGCCCTGGTGAAGCCGGATTCCTATGCCACCCCGGCTTCGGGCTATCCGATCGTCGCCGTGTCCTACCTGCTGGGCAACAGCCAGGGCAACGGCACGGACGCCGCGGACGTGCGCAAGCTGCTGGGCGCGCCGTACAACAGCTCGATCGTCGCCGCCACGGGCACCATCGGCGCCGGCACGGGCCTGGCGTTCCTGACCGCGCCGATCACGCAGACCCAGATCGACGGCTGCGTCATCAACTGATCGTCCTTGTTCCACCTGCCGTGGAACGCGCGGGAGAGGCTTGCCTCTCCCGCGTTTTTTGCGCGTCTGGCTGTCATGTGGAAGGGGTAGGTTGAGGCCATGAAGCGGGCACGGGGAAGCGGGAAACGCAACGATGCGTCGCGGCGGCGCAGGTCCGCGCTGCGTGGTTTCAGCCTGCTCGAAACCATCGCTGCCATCCTGCTGCTGGCGATCGCGGTCGCCGCGCTGATGCGCGTGGCCAGTGCCTCGCTCAGCCTTACCGACAAGCTCGGCCAGACGGCGCGCGCGGACATGCTGGCGCAGGGCAAGCTCGATGCGCTGGGTATCGCCGAACCGCTGGTGCCGGGCGAGCGCGAAGGAGCGTTCGACCGCGACTATCGCTGGCACCTTCGCATCGCCGCATGGCGCGACGACGCCTTGCCGCCCGACAGCGTGCTGCTGCTTTACCAGGTGGAGCTGCGGGTGTCGTGGGGCGATGCCAGGCGGCCGCGCGAGCTTACCTACACGACCTTGCGCACGGCGCGGCGGAGCACGCCGTGACGCGTCCGGTCCGCGGTTTCAGCCTGCTCGAGGTACTGAGTGCGCTGGCCTTGCTCAGCCTGCTGCTGCTCGGTGTCTTCTACGGTATCCAGACCGCGACGCGCTCGGTGAACACGGGTTCCGCCGCGCTGGAGCGCAACGACCAGGCGCGTTCGCTGCAGCAGTTCCTGCGGCGCGACCTGATGCAGGCGCGCGCGCTGCCGTGGAAGCGCGATGCGCAGGACAACGGCGTGGTGTTCGAAGGCGAGCCGCGCAGCATGCGCTTCGTCGCGCCATTGCCGGGTTATCTCGATCGTGCCGGCCCGCAGTTGCAGGCGCTCGCGCTGGTGGACGACGGCAAGGGCGGATGGAAACTGGAGCTGGCCAGCGCACCGTTGGCTCCGGGCGGCGCCGGCGTGGGCTTCGCCCCCGAGCAGCTCGCCGAGGGCATGCGCGGCGGGCGTTTCCGTTACTACGGCCGCGAGCGCGAAGGCGCGCAGGCGCAGTGGCGCGATCGCTGGGATATCGCCGGGCGCATGCCGGAACTGGTGACCATCGAGCTGGTTCGTGACAAGCCCGAGCGCGACAGGCCCGGCCGCGGCGATGCCACCGCCTGGCTCTGGTTGCAGGCGCCGATCCGCCAGAACCCCTATGCGATCAACGTGGGTGCGCTGGCGAAAGCCTTGCCGGACAGTTCGAAGCCATGAGCGGTACGAAGACAGCACAAGGTTTCGCACCGCGCCGGAACGTACGCGGCATCGCCCTGCTGGTGGTGCTGTGGGCCTGCACCTTGCTGGCGATCCTGCTCGGCGGTTTCGCCACGATGGCGCGCACGGAGTCCCTGCAGAGCCGCTATCTCTCCAGCCGCGTGCAGTTGCGCTATCTCGCCGAGGCGGGCGCGATGCGTGCGCTGGCCGAAAGCGTCAGCCGCAGCGGCGGGCGCTGGGTCGGCGACGGCCGTCGCTACACCTTGCGGATCGAGCGCCGCGAGGTGGAGATCCGCATCCAGGATGAACTTGGCAAGATCGACATCAACGCCGCCGATCCGCGCCAGCTGCAACGCCTGTTCGTGGCGGCGGGCGAGGACGAGGCGTCGGCGACGCGGCTGGCGGCGAATATCCAGGAAGCGCGCGACGCCGGCGCCAAGCTGTTCGGCGAAGAGAGTGCGAAGCGCTATGCGGAAGCCGGGCAGGCAGCGGGGCCGCGCTATCGCGAGTTCGATACGCCCGAACAGTTGCAGACGGTGCCCGGCATGACGCCTGCGCTGTACCGCCGGCTCGCGCCCGCGATCACCGTGTGGTCGCGCCGGCCGCAGCCGGTGCCTGCGCTGGCGCCGCCGCTGGTGCTGGCCAGCCTGCCCGACATGGACCTGGCGCGGGCGGAGCGTTATGTCGCGATGCGTGTCTTGCAGGCCACGAACATGCCGCCGCCGACCTTGCCGAACGGGCAGCCGGCCGGCGCCTGGCGCGGCAGCCTGGTGCGCACGATCGTCGCGTCGGCGGCGGACGGGCAGGGTGCGGCGGCAAGCGTGATCGTCACCTATCGGGTGACGGCTTTGAAGGGCGGGCTGGACTACAGCGTGCTGCGCTGGCAGGAGGATGGCGCGGGTTGAGCGCAGGCCTGGTCTAGCGGTCGCCGTCGCGCAGGAATTCCAGCAGCGCCCGCACCTTCGGCGACGAATTCAAGCGCGCCGGATACAGCGCGAACAGCTCCACCGGTTCCGGCTCCCACGCCGGCAGCACGCGTACCAGCCGCTTCTTCGCCACCTCTTTTTCCGCGCCGTGCCGCGCCAGGATCGCCACGCCGGCGCCATCCAGCGCGAGCTGGTGGTTGATGGTGGGATCGGGCACGGAAAGGCGCGCCTCCACCCGCACTTCCTGCGTGTCGTTGCCGCGCTGCAGGCGCCAGACGGTGTGCTCGGCGGGCTGGCCGAGCGGGCCGCAGGCGGTGATGAGTGCGTCGAGCCGGCTGAGGTCCGCCGGCGTTTTCGGCAGCTTGCAGTGCTTGAGATAGGACGGGCTGGCGTACAAGCCCAAAGGGATCGTCGCCAGCGGCCGCGCGAGCAGCGAGGAATCTTCCAACGGGCCGGGACGGATCAGCACATCGAGGTTGGCCTGCTGCGGCGTCGATTCGCCGGCGGTGATCTGCAGCTGCACGCGCAGTTCCGGATAGCGCCGCGCGAACTCGGCCAGCCGCGGGCCGAGCATGAAGCGCGCGAACGCCACCGGCGCGCCGATGCGCAGGCGGCCGCGCGGCACCGCCTGCATGGCGCCGATGGACAGGTCGGCCAATTCCGCTTCCTCGATCACGCGGCGGCAGCGCTCCAGATAGATCTCGCCCGCTTCGGTCAGCGCCATGCTGCGCGTGGTGCGTTCGATCAGGCGCACGCCCAGGCGCTGTTCCAGGCCGGCGATGGCGCGGCTGACGCTGGACTTGGGTACGCCGAAGTGCGCCGCGGCCGCGGTGAAGCTGCGTGCCTGCGATACCTGCACGAAATACTGCAGCTCATTGAGGTCGATCATGATTGTTGCGCCTGTGCAACAGATTGTTGCTAAACACCTGATTGTTCCATTGTAGGACGGCGCCTATCGTCTTCGCACCCCCAACCCGAACGAGGCGATGGACGTGTATCTGATCACTGGCGCGAGCGGCAATATCGGCGGCCATATCGCGCGGCAACTGCTGGACGCCGGTCATCCGGTGCGCGTGTTCGCACGCGACCCGGGCAAGCTCGGCGAACTGGCAGGGCGCGTCGAGATCGCGGCCGGCGACTTTGGCCGTCCCGACAGCCTGGGCGCAGCGGCGGTCGGCGCCAAGGCGGTCTTCCTCAACACCGGGCCGAACCCGCCGGACCTGCCGGCGCTGCTGGCGGCACTCAAGACCCGCGGCGCGCCGCGAGTGGTGTTCCTGTCCACCATCCTTGCCGGCGATGCGCAGTTCCAGCTGGGCCGGATGCAGCGTGCCAACGAGGAGGTCGTGCACGCGTCCGGTCTGCGCGCCACCGTCCTGCGTCCGTCCGGCTTCATGTCCAACACCTTGCGCTGGGCCGAGTCGATCCGCGCCGACAGCGTGGTCTACAACGCGATGGGCACCGGCAAGGCGCCGATGATCGCACCGGAGGATATCGCCGCGGTGGCGGTGCGCGCGCTGCTCGATCCGGCACTGGCCGGCGAGACGCTGGAATTGACCGGCGGCGAGCTGCTGAACGTGCCGCAGCAGGTGGAGATCCTCTCCGGCCTGCTCGGCCGCACCGTGCGCAGCGTCGACGTGAGCATCGAGCAGGCCATCCAGGGCATGGTCGCCACCGGCATTCCCGAAGGCATCGCGCGTGGCGTCGCGCAATCGCTGGAGGCGGTGCGCGATGGGCGCGGGCGGGCGATGACGCAGACGGTGGAGCGGATCACCGGCGCGGCGCCGCGTTCTTTCCATGAGTGGGCGCGCACGCATGCGGCGCAATTCGCCTGAGCGGTGTGAAGTTCGTTTTGTCACGTGCGCTTGCGGTTGACGTCAACCGCAGCGCACTGCAATGTCTCGCCTTCGCGCACAGTGCACTGGCGCAGGGGGAGACATGGCACGCATCTTTGTGACCGACACCATGGGCGAGGCGGAAGTGCGCGTAGCCCTGGTCGATACGCGCGGCGACGCCGATCTGTGGGTATGCCGCGTATCGTCCTGGGGCCTGGCTGCAGGCGACGAGCGCTGGTTCATCACGCCGGACCGGCAATCCGCCACCAAGCGCGTGTTCTTTACCTCCCGAGGCATGTCGCAGATCGCCGTCTGCTTCGTGTCCACGCTGGGCGAAGCCGGCTGGCGCGACCCGTCGCGTGCGCGGCCGGGCATCTTTTCACGATGAAGGCTTGCCCGCCGGCAGCCGGATCACCGGCGTGCTGGCCAGCTTGAGCACCGCCTGCACGCGCGGCATTTCGTTCTGCGCCGCGGCAGGCGAGGGGAAGCGGCCCGCGGCGAGCACCGTCCAGGCCGCGTGATCGGGGTCGATGGCGGCGATGCGCTGCAACGGCAGGCCCAGCCCTTGCGCCTGGCGCTCGAGCGCATCCGCGTCGCCGGCATCGATGAACTGGCCCAATTGCAGGGCATACGCGGGCTGTCCCGCTGCCGGCGCCGCCGCGGCCACGTCGCTGGTCACGAGCAGGGCATGGGTGGACACCGCGCTTGCCGCCGCTGCCGGCGCGGCGGTGGATGCGGGTGGCGCAGGAAGATGCGGCGTGGCGAGCGCGGGACGATCGCGCCAGCGCGCGGCGATCTCCTGCATCGGCGCGCGCCAGTGATCGGGCGCCATCATGCCGCCGGCGAAGGCGAGTGCGCCGAACAACAGGATCAGCAAGATCAGGCCGAGCTTGGCGAACATCGATGGACGGCCCCCTGCCGCGATCGCAACGCATGATGCGTCTTCACATGAAAAAGACATTTAGCCGGGATGGCGCGCTGCAGCGATGACACTTCCTGGCGGATGCATATTGCGGTCGCGGACAGCGAGGGGCAACATCGGCGGTCCGGGGAGTCGCATGGAGCAAAGGACGCGATGCCCCGCACAGGGGGCGTCATGGTCGATATCGCGGAGTCCAACTTGCTTGGATCTTCGCCGCAGTTCGCTCACGTCATTGCGCAGATACGCCGTATCGCGAAGTTCGACGTGACCGTATTGATCGGCGGAGAAACCGGCACGGGCAAGGAGCTTGGGGCAAGGGCCGTGCACTATCTGAGTGCGCGCGCATCGAGACCCTTCATCGCCGTCAACTGCGGCGCGCTGGCCGATTCGCTGGTGGAGAGCGAACTGTTCGGGCACGAGCGCGGCGCTTTCACCGATGCACGCCAGGCGTCGCCTGGACTGGTCAGCGAAGCCGAAGGCGGCACGCTGTTCCTCGACGAGATCGACACGCTCTCGCCGAAGGCGCAGGCCTCGCTGCTGCGCTTCCTGCAGGACGGCACCTATCGCCGGGTAGGCGGCACGCAGACGCGCAGCACCGACGTGCGCCTGATCGCGGCGAGCAATGCCAACCTCGACGAACTGGTGAAGGCGCGGCAGTTCCGCCGCGACCTGCTGTATCGCCTGAAGGTGATGCCGCTGGTGATGCCGCCGCTGCGCGAGCGCGGCGGCGACGTGGTCGAGCTGGCGGAGTCATTCCTCACGCGACTCAACCGCCAGTACGGCACGCAGACGTCGTCGAAGCGCTTCGATCCGTCCTTCCTGTCCGCGCTGCAGCGCTACAGCTGGCCGGGCAATGTGCGCGAGCTGGAGCACTTCGTGCAGCGCGAGTACCTGATGTGCGAAGGGGCGCTGATCCAGGGCGGGCCGCCGCAGGATCTGGCGGCGCCGCCGGTCGGGGCGGGCGACGATGCGGCATTCAAGCAGGCGAAGGCGCGGGCGATCGCGGATTTCGAGCGCAGCTACGTGGCGTCGGCGATGGCGCGGGCGCGGGGCAATATCACGCAGGCGGCGCGGATGGCGGGGCAGGACCGCAGCGCGTTCAGCAAGCTGGTGAGCAAGTACCGGCTCGCTTCCGTGGCCGGACAGGAGCAAGATTCGGGCGAGTGATGCCATCCACCGGGCGGGGCGGGCGAGTGACTGGTCATTCCGTACGTGTCGTGGCTGATGCGATCGCTCGCCATCTGGCGGCGAGTCCTGGCTGTGCGGATTCCGCCGAGGGGATTCAGCAGTGGTGGCTGCGGCCTGTCGGATTCGAAGTGCCGCTCGATCTGGTCATTGAAGCGTTGAAGCTGTTGGAAGGAGAAGGGGAGGTAGAGTGCCGCCGCCTCGGTATGCGTGAAATCTGGCGGCTACGGCGCAGAGGCGATTGACGCGCGCGTGTCTGCCGCGGCCTTCGACATTCTCGTCGCTACAGTTCGTCGTGTCTCCCGTTCGACGGACTCCATGTCCAATCCAGAATCAGGATGTTCAGCGCCCGTGCGCGCCTGGACAGATTGATCGTGGGTAAGGGCTTGCATGGCGGCTGTGAGAGACTCCTTCTGCGACGCGAGGCGGCGCAATCCGGGATGACGCTGAGAGGGACGTAACCGTAAGGGCTTTCCACGGCAAGGACATCGTCCTCGCAGGTCAGCCCGATCGCGCCTTCGTGGTCGTCATTGTCATCGTGCCGGAACGGCCTGGTGGGACGGCAGGACGAATTCGGCGATGGGCGGAACCTGGGTTCCACTGATGCCTGCTCGCCATAAGCCTCGAGACTCGCTTGAGTGTCGGCATCGATGTATCGGTCGTTGCTGATGGCGGCGTGCATCACTGTTGGCGTGTGCGGCAACGAGTCTGGCCTCGAAATCTCAATGGCCGAGGCGATCGCGCTTGGCGGGATAATTCGATCGGTTATGTGCATGCGCATCCAGTCCACTCCCTCCAGCCATCTGAGGATGAAAGGAAAGGTCCAGCGCGCGTTCATCTCGCGGGCGACTTCCCATAGGCGCTGAACACTCAAGTTGAAGCTGTAAAAGTGCTCGTCGGCGCGGATTCGATAAATGAAGATCCGGCCAAGATCAGATCTGGACATGATGTCTTCGGCAACCCAGCGGGCACTGTCCATGCTGTCCACGGTCACTAGAAAGCCCTCATCGCGTGTGTGGGCGACGAGATCGAAAATGTTGAGATTGGTTCCTGATGGCGTCATGGCTGCGGTAAAAACCCTTTCCGGAGGGTTTATATCGACGAGGTAGACGAATTTCTGCTGAGCCAGGCATGGCAACGGGGCGATGGCGAGCCATGCGATCAGCCATGAGCGCGCGAGTCTGCTTGATCTGATTCGTTGCATCACATGTCGCCCGTATTGGCGTGACCTTCCAAAACGCGGTCGATAGGTTTCGTTCCGTTCGGCTTGCGCTGTCAGGACGCCGGTCTGCGCAACTGCCTTTACAGTTCATCGTGACCGTAACGAGGGAATGGTCCGTCCTCCGCCAGGAGAATGAGTGTTATCCGCCTGAGCTTCGATACGTTGACCATCGATGAAAGCTTCGGGCAATGGTTGGACCCGATGCTTCTTTTGTGCGGCGATGCATCGCAGCCTGGAAACACGCCCGGATGCATATACCCGCTCGGGCCGGCGACGGCCAGGACATCGCCGGCAAGGGGCGGCCCCACCGCGCCGTCGTCTTCGTCGTCGCTCGATGCTTCCGTCTCGGACGACGAGGATGGATAGTCCGTGGCCGGCCACGTCATCGGGTACGGACCCGTGTTGGCATGCGTGCCGGTGATGACGAAGTGGGGATTGTCCTGTGGTTCGGTCTCGTCGATTCTCATTCGTCCGCCGGCAAGCGAGGTTCCCGTCACTTCGGTGGCCGCGGCGATCATCGTGCCGGGAATGGCCCGGTCGCTGACGTACTCGCGTTCCCAGCCGAAAGCCTCCAGGCCATCGCGCAGCGTCTGAGCAAATCGGCGGTGGCTTGTCTGCGCGCCGGCTGCACGCATGCGCTGAAGAAGATCCTCTGCGCTGAGTGCAACGCTGTAGAAGTGCTGATTGGCGCTTATGCGATAGACGAAGCCTCGCCTGGTTCCCGTACGTTGAAAATAGGCCTCGGCAAATTCGAGCGCGATGGAATGGCGGTCCGTGGTTCCGACGAATCCCGATCTTGCGGACGAGCTGTATCTCCAGTGGTCGACCAGGCTCAGATCGCTTCCCCGCGGTGCAAAACCTTCGGCGAATATCTGCTCCGGTGGCCTGGTGTCGAATCGATACACGACGTCTGCCTGGGCAAGGCATGGTTGCGCGACAAGGGCCAGCAAGGCCAGGAGATACGCGTAAAGCTGTTTGCTCGATGTAGGGCGATACATGGGTGCTCTGCTGGATGGCTGCCGTTGGAAGCTGGCTCAGCGGTTCCGTTCGCTATGAATGGAGTCGTCCATGATTCAGCGCTCCCGCCATCTGAACCGATGGCGGTCCGACTTGGCTGGTGCATGTCCTCATCTCCAATCATCGAGGTACGGAAAAGAGCGGCGCGGGTCCGTTCATCGAACCATGTGCGATTTCCCACGGGCGTGAGTTTTTTCTCCCACCCGCGTGCCGATCCGGTTTGTACCTTCGACTCAAAGCGTTTGCCGTCGATCGAGGCGATATGCCTCATGCCGACCGTGTGCGAAGCCACACGCCCGGATCCTCCCTCAGCGATCGGAAGTCAGGCGAAAGTGGCGCCATATCGCGGTCTTCCCCAGTTGGCACGCCTTTTGATTAGTCCCTACCGCAACGCGTGCGGCAGCGTTCGATAGCGACAAGGGACTTTGCAGCCGCCCACCGAAACGAGGCCTGTACATGACTGTCGAGAGCATTCAACAGAAGCTGCTGCGCGTGCGGCCGCCGCGCGTGCGCATCACGTACGACGTCGAAACGGGCGGCTCGAGCGAGAAAGTGGAGCTGGCCTTCATCGTCGGCATGTTCGCCAACCTGTCGGGCGAGCTGGACGCCAGCGTGCTGCCGGCGCTGAAGGACCGGCGCATGCGCGATATCGATGCCGAGTCGTTCGACAAGATCCTGGCCGACAGCTCGCCCATGATCAAACTCAACGGCATCGCCGACACTATCGCGGGCGAGGGCAAGGTCCTGGCCGGCGAACTGCATTTCAATGCATTGTCGGACTTCGAGCCGCTGGCGGTGGTCAACGCAGTGCCTGGCTTGCGACAGCGCTACGACGCGCGGGCGGATCTGCGTTCGCTGCAGTCGATGGCCGAGTGCAACGATGCGCTGGGTGCGTTGCTGGACCGGGCGACCACCGACGGTGCGGGGATCACGGCGCTGAAGACGGCATTCGCCACGACCTCGCCGGACGACTGGGTCAACGCCAAGGTCGACGCGCAGGACAATCCGCCGGCGAACGCGGCGGGCGCTGCTATTCCGGGTGCCCTGGTCAGCCTGCTGGCCGCGCAGATGGCCGGCAACCAGCAAGCTGCGGCGGCGGCAAAGCAGGCCGCGGATGCGGCGGCGGCGGCTTCCGATGCCGCGGCCGCGAACATCAAGACCACCGCGGATGCTGCCACCGCCGCGCAGAAGGCGGCGAGCGATGCCGCCGCCGCGCTGGCCAAGGCGCAGGATGCCGCCGGCAAGGCCAAGGGCGACGATGCGATCGCCGCCGCCAACAAGGCGGTGGTCGACGCGACCAAGGCCAAGAACGATGCCGATGCGGCCGCGCTTACCGCACAGGCGCAGGCCGATGCCGCGAGCGAGCTGACCAAGCGCCAGGCCGCGCTGGCGGCGGAGCGGCAGCAGGCCTTCCTGGCGATCGATCCGTTGAGCAAGGCGCGCCGGCTGGCCGGGCGCTTCTCCAACGAGGTCCTGGTGCCGCTGGGCAACAAGGATCTCACCCAGGTGGCGCTGGGCTCCAACGGCCTGATGGACGAGCGCGCCGGCGGCATCGACGTGCAGATCGGCCAGCAGCTGGATGCGATCCTGCATGCCAAGTCGTTCAAGGACCTGGAAGCGACCTGGCGCGGCCTCTTCTACGTGGTGTCGCGCACCGAGACCGGCCGCCTGCTCAAGCTGCGCGTGCTCAACGCCAGCATGGACGACCTGCGCAAGGAGCTGGAGAAGGCGGCCGACTTCGACCAGAGCTGCATCTTCAAGATGATCTACGAGGCCGAGTTCGGCACCTACGGCGGCTCGCCGTACAGCCTGCTGCTGGGCGGCTACGAGTTCGATCATTCGCCGGCCAGCATGTCGTTGCTGACCAACCTGACCAAGATCGCCGCGTCGGCGCATGCGCCGTTCCTGGCGGCAGCGGCGCCGGGGTTGTTCGGCCTGGACGGCTTCGACAAGCTGGCCAAGCCGCGCGACCTGAGCCAGCTGTTCGAATCGCCGGAGCTGGCGCAGTGGATGGAGTTTCGCGGCAGCGAGGACTCGCGTTATGTCGCGCTGGCGCTGCCGCATATCCTGCTGCGCCTGCCGTACGGCAAGGACGCGCGCCCGGCCGAAGGCCTGCGCTACGAGGAGACGGTGACCGGCGCCGACGGCCCGGACCACAACGCCTTCCTGTGGGGCAATGCGGCCTACGCGCTGGCCGAGCGCATCACGCATTCGTTCGCGCTGTACCACTGGACCGCGGCGATCCGCGGCGTGGAAGGCGGCGGCCTGGTCGACGGGCTGCCGGTGTTCACCTACCGCGACGACGCGGACCTGGTGAACATGATCTGCCCGACCGAGGTGTCGATCACCGACCGCCGCGAGAAGGAGCTCAACGACCTGGGCTTCATCGCGCTGTGCAACTGCAAGGGCACCGGGCAGGCCGCGTTCTTCGGCGGCCAGACCGCCAACCTGCCGCGCCAGTACATCAGCGACGAGGCGAACGCCAACGCCAAGCTCTCGGCGATGCTGCCGTACATCCTGGCCGCCTCGCGCTTCGCGCATTACATCAAGGTGATCATGCGCAAGAAGATCGGCGCCTTCCTCACCCGCGGCAATATCGAGGCCTATCTCAACAGCTGGATCGCGCAGTACGTGCTGCTGGACGACAACGCTTCGCAGGAAGTGAAGGCCAGCTATCCGCTGCGCGCGGCGCAGATCACCGTGACCGACGTGCCCGGTTCGCCCGGCTCGTACAAGGCCACGGTGTTCATCAAGCCGCATTTCCAGCTGGAAGAACTCACCACGTCGATTCGCCTGGTGGCGGATCTGCCGGCGGGCTGACGCCACGCGCAGCCCGTCGATTCCACCACCTAAGCCTCTGGAGCAACCATGGACCTCATACTTCTGCAACCCGGCGATTCGTCGATCTTCGGCGGCCCCAACGGCTGGAAAGGCGGCGGCAGCCTGATCGACGACCAGTGGCGCGACGAGGTGCTCAAGCTCGGGCAGTGCCTGGAGCTGGTCTCGGTGCACCAGGGCATGAAGCAGCAGATCACCACCGACGTGAGCAATTCGGCGCGTACCTCGGGCCGCCCGATCATCACCGAGTTCACCTGCGTGAAGTACGTGGACAAGACCTCGGTCAAGTTCTACGAGTACTGCCTGCGCGCACAGCCGCTGGGCAAGGGCGACAAGAATCCCACCAAGATCTACATCGCGCGCAACTCCGGCGAGAAGACCGCCAACATCCTGACCATCGAGCTGCGCGACGCGATCATCAGCGAGATCCAGTTCCAGTCCAACCCGGACGACATGCCCACCGAGCAGTTCAAGCTCAACTTCACCGAGGTGCTGTGGACCTACACGGTGCAGGAGGCGGACATGAACACCTCGGGCAACCTGGCGGCGGGCTGGAGTATCGCGCGCAACCGTCCGATCGGTCAGTTCACCAGTTGAGCGTAGCTGCTTGAGCCCCTTTCCCCCGTTTACCAATTTGTGAGCGGGGAGAGGGTTGCGGTGAGGGTCCGGCGGAGCGCAAGGGTGATGTGTACCGCTCCGCCCGTACCCTCATCCGGCTGCCGCCACCTTCTCCCGGAGGGAGAAGGGTTCCATTTGTGGTGTTGAGTCATACGGGCGGGGGATGGTCGTGCAATTCCTGATGGAGCGGCTGGTCAATCGCAGCGAGCCGGACATGGGACAGGCGCCGCCGTTCGATCCGATCGGTGCGGTCGCCGCGCAGATCCAGCGCATCGTCGAATGCCGGCCTTATGTGGGCCTGGGCGGTGCGCGGGTGTGCGACTTCGGCATGCCGCCGATCGTCGATACCGGCATCGGCATGAACGAGCATGAACGTTTCGGCGCGCGCCTGTTGGAGGCGATCGCGCGCTTCGAACCGCGCCTGCGCGCGCCGCGGCTGGAATGGCTGGCGACGGGCCGGGCGCTCAAGCCTTACGCCCTGGTCGTGCACGGCAGCGTGCAGGTGGACAACCAGCCGAGCACCTTCCGTTTCGAACTGCCTTGCCCGGATGAGCTGGCATGAATGCCGATGTGCCCCGCCTGAAAATGTGGTTCGAGCAGGAGCTGGCCTCGTTGCGCGACGAGGCCGCGGACTTCGGCGCGTCCTTTCCGGCCATCGCCAAGGAGCTGGAGCTCAGCGGCGGGCGCAGCAGCGATCCGCATGTGGAAATGCTGGTGCAGTCCTTCGCCTGGATGGCGGGCCGCCTGCGCTACCAGCTCGAGACCGACCAGGCGGTGCTGCCCAACGCGCTGATGAGCCTGTTGTATCCGCACCTGGAGGCGCCGCTGCCGTCGATGCTGGTGGGCGAGATCGAGGTGCGTCCGGACGGCGCCAACTTCGCCCACGGCGCCACGCTGGAGCGCGGGCGCTATGTCTACGCGCTGGCCACCAACGAATTCGGCCAGCAGGTGCGCTGCCGCTTCCGCACCTGCTACGACACGCCGCTGTGGCCGCTGAAAGTGACCCACGTGGAATCGATGGCGGCCAACGCCTATCCGCTGGATCCGGCCGATACCCGCACCGCTTCCATCCTCAGCGCCACCGTCAGCTGCATGGGCAAGGAGCCGGTGCATGCGATGAAGCTGCCGTTCCTGCGCTTCTGCATCCACGCCGACCACAAGCTGGCCTATTCGCTGTACGACGGCCTGGCCATGCACCTGGTGCGCATGGCGGTGCGCGTGCGCGCCACCGGCGAGCTGCGCTATCTCGATGCCTCCCAGCTGCAGTGGCGCGGCTTCGACGACAAGGAAGCCGTGCTCGGCGCCAATCCGCTGACCCATCCGGGCTACCGGCTGGTGCAGGAATATTTCGCCTTCCCGCAGAAATTCCTGTTCTTCGACGTGGCGGGCATGGACCTGTCCGGCGTGGACAAGGACTTCGACCTGCTGTTCCTGCTCGACGTGCCGCCGTCGAAGGACCACCACTACGACCGCCACCTGCTCAGGCTCAACTGCCTGCCGCTGATCAACCTGTTCCCGCAGCGCATCGAGCCCTTCGTGCTGGACCAGCGCCAGTACGAATACCGCCTGGTCGCCGACGAGCAGAACCATCGCTACTGCGAGATCTACAGCCTGGACGAGCTGGTCTCGATCCGCCCGGACCGCAGCCCGCGCCCGATCGCGCCGTACTTCGCGCTGGACGAGATGCAGCGGCTGGACAAGATCGACTACTTCTATGCCACCCGCCGCGAGGTCAACCAGACCGGCGCGGTGCACGGCACTGAAACCTTCGTGTCCTTCCTCGATCCGGAATTCGATCCGGTGCTGCCGGCGGAGGAAATGATCGGCGGCACCGCGCTGTGCACCAACCGCCGCCTGCCGTCGCAGCTGCTGGTGGGCACGGTGCTGTACCTGGAAGGCGCCGGTCCGGTCGCCTCACTGCGCGTGGCCTGCAAGCCCACGCCGAACCAGCCGCCGCAGATGGTCGGCGAGCGGCCGTGGGCGCTGGTCTCGCAGCTGTCGCTCAATCACTTGTCGCTGGTCGACGGCCAGCGCGGCCCGCCGGTGCTGAAGAACATGCTGCGCCTGCATGTGGGGCCGGCCAGCCTCACCGGCTACCGGCAGATCGACGGCCTGCGCGCGATGTCCACCCGCCGTGTGCAGAAGCGCATGCCGCGCCGCGAGGCCTGGCGCGGCTTCGTCGATTGCCTGCAGCTGCGCCTGCAGGTGGACCTGGGTCATTTCGAAGGCGGCAGCGCGGTGTTGTTCGGCAGCGTGCTGCACCGTTTCCTGGCGCTGTATGCGGAGGTCAATACCGTCATCGAACTGATTCTCGAATCTTCCGACCGCCGAGGAGAGCTCAAGTCATGGCCACCCCTGACTGGCGCACAGGTGAGCCTCTAGCCGACCGGCTGCTGCGGCGGCCGGCCAGCTTCGATTTCTTCCAGTGGGTACGACTGCAGTCGTGGCCCCGGCGGGGTGCGAACGCGCGCCGCGACGGCGCCCGCACGGTGTCGCCGCGGCTGCGCTTCCGCGGCGAGATGTCGCCGGTGTTCCCGGGCAGCGAGATTTCCAAGGGCCGCCTGCGCGAGGAACGCCACCTCGCCGCGGAAGACCCGCGGCTGGAATTGTTCGTCGCCAACTTTGCCTTGTCCGGCGTGCTGGGGCCGATGCCGGACAGCTTCGCCGACTGGGCGCGCCAGCGTCTGGCCGAGCGCGATCCGGCAATGGCGGAATTCCTGGACATCTTCAACCACCGCCTCAGCACGCTGCGCTATGAACTGAAGGCGGCGAGCGTGCCGGCGTTCGACGCGTTGCGGCCGGAGCACACCGGCCAGGCCGATGCCGCCGGCGCGCTGATGGGCCTGTCGGCGTTCGAGGGGGAGGGCGCGGCGATCCTCGCGCGCCGCGTGCCGCTGCCGCGCCGCGCGCTGCTGGCGCTGGCCGGCCTGGTCGCGAACGGACGCAAGAGCGCCGCGCAGGCGCAGCTGGTGCTGAGCGTCTATCTGCAGGCACCGGTCAAGGTACAGGCGCTGGTCGGTGCGTGGCGCGGGATCGAGGCGCGCGACCGCACCCTGCTGGGCCGGCGCACGCTGGGCGACGGCGCGCCGCTGGGGCGCCGGGTGTGGGTGAACCACGCCGCGGTCGGCCTGCGCATCGGGCCGGTGTCGTACGCGCGGCTGTGCCTGCTGCTGCCCGATCGCGCGCACCTGCCGGGCGGCGCGCACGACGCGCAGTTCGGCACCGGCTACCGCGGCCTGGCCGCGATGGTGCATTACCTGTTCGACCGCCACGTCGATGCGGTGGTCACCATCGAGGTGAACGAGGCGGATATCCCGGCCGCGTGGGTGGGCAAGCCGCGGCGGCTGGCCGGCTTCGGCAGCGGCCATGGCCTGCGCCTGGGCCAGACCGCCTGGGTGAACGGCCGGCCGGACGGCGCGCGCGCAGTGAGTTTCACCATCCGCGCCGACGACCTGCAGGAGGCTGCATGAGCGCGTTGCCGACCGATACCGCCGGGCGCACCGCGATCCAGCCGATCGGGCGGCAGGGCGAGTCCGATTCGCCGCTGCTGTACCTGCACTGCGGCATCGCGCTGTCGGGCAATCGCTGGCTGGGCGACGAGACCTTCCGGCTGCTGTCCTTCGAGGGACAGGAATCGGTATCCGAGCCGTTCGACTTCCAGCTGCAGCTGCGCGGCAATACCGATCCGAAGCTGACGCCGCCGCTGAGCTTCGACGCGCTGATCGGCCGCCCGGTCACGGTCGGCCTCAACCGGCCGATGAGCGGCGAGGCGCCGGACGCCGCCGCGCGCTTCGCGCAGGCGCTGCGCACCGGCAACGCGCCGTCGATGAGTTTCTACAACGGCATCGTCGGTTCCTTCGCGATGGACGAGCCGGGCGTGTACCGCATCGGCATGAAGCCGGCGCTGTGGCGGCTGAACCTGACCAACCGCTACGAGGTGCATGCGCAGATGTGCGTGCGCGACGTGATCGCGGACCTGATGCGCAAGCACTACATCGATTATTCGCTGGACGCGGTGTCGGGCGAGGACAACATCGCCATCGCGCGCGTGCAGGACTGGCTGCAGGCCGGCGAGAGCGACTTCGAATTCCTGCGTCGGATGATGTCCAAGGCGCACATCTATTACTACTTCAAGCACACCGGCAACGGGCACACCGTGGTGTTCGCCAACCGGCCGGCCTATCCGCAGGCCTTCGAACGCCCGTTGCGCTACACCTACAGCGCGATCGACGAGCTGGGCCTGCAGCAGGACGACCTGGTCTTCCAGTACAGCTACCAGCAGTCGCTGACCAGCACCGGCGTCAACGGCCGCTTCGCGCACCAGGAGAACGCGCCGGACGAGGATCCGATCCCGACTTTCCAGACCTTCGGCGCATTCACCCCGGCCGACCCGGGCGAGCTGCCGTTCAACCAGTACCGCACCTACCAGTACGGCATGAGCAGCGGCACCGTGCGCGAATACGTGCGCACCACCGCTTCCACCCTGGCCGCGTCGGGCCGGCAGCTGACCGGCAGCAGCACCTGCGCGGCGTTCCGCGTCGGCACCCAGTTCAGCGTGCGCGGCGACATGGCCGAAGGCGTCGCGCCGGCGCCGGTGCGTCCGTCGCTGGAGAACCAGGCCTTCGTGCTGAGCAAGGTCACCCACCAGGCCACCGCCGACGGCGGCTATACCAACCAGTTCGAGTCCACCGACGCGGCGGCGATGCTCACCGCCTTCTCGGTGCAGGACACCCAGCAGGGCGGCATCCTGGCCAAGGTGGTGGACATGGCCGGGCGCGGGCCCACCGACTGGCGCTACTACGAGCCGGCCAATTTCGATCCGGCCACCAGCCGCCTGCGCGACACCCAGGCCGCGCCGCCGTACCTGATGGCGCAGGGCGTCTACGTGCAGTTCTCCAGCCCCGGCGCGCCGTCGCAGCCGGTGTGGGTGAAGCTGTCGGCGAGCATGAACACGGTGCCGGAGATCGGCGCCACCGTGCTGGTGACGCGCGCCAGCGACGAGTCGGAACTGCCGGAGGTGCAGCAGCTGATCGCGCCCAACGGCAGCCTGGTGGTGACGCCCTCGGGCTGGACCGCCAATACCCATGTCGGCAGCAACTACTCCACCAGCTACGGCGACGGGCAGAGCATCCGCTACGGCCTGCACTCGGCCTACAACCTCGATCGCGCGGTGGGCATCGTCAACGGCGCCTACGAGAGCGGGCAGTACCGCGACACCAGCTATTCGCAAGGCGCCAGCTACAGCTATTCGACGTCCGAGGACGGCGCCAGCGGCCTGCTCAGCCGCTCCGAATCGTACGGCAGCACCTACAACACGATGGAAGCGGCGGTGACCTGGAGCAAGAGCACGATCGGCAACAGCACCAGCTACAGCACCATCACCGGCGATACCTATTCGCAGGACGAGATCGCCGGCACCGCCACGCGCATCACCACGCAGAACGTGGTGAACAACCTCACCACCACGGCCATGCAGAGCAGCATCAGCACCACCGGCATGAACAATTCGGTGGACACGCTGGGCATGACCACCTCGATGTCGACCACCGGCCGCAGCGCCGGCGTCGCGTTGACCGGCCTGGCCGACCAGGTCTCGCTGACCGGCGTACGCACCGATACCTCGGTGACCGGCAAGAGCGAGAACACCTCGGTCACCGGCATCTCCGAGCAGATCTCGGCCACCGGCAGCAGCGAATCGATCTCGGTGACCGGCACCAGCAGCCAGACCGGCGTCACCGGTTCCAGCACCAATATCAATGTCACCGGCACCAGCACCGGCATCAATGTCACCGGCAGCAGCACCGACATCGGCGTGGTGGGCAGCACCACGCGGATGAACGTCACCGGCAGCAGCACCGGCATCAATGTCACCGGCGAGAGCACCGACGTCAGCGTCACCGACGAGGAGACGCGCATGAGCATCCACGGCATGTCCACCACGGTGGACATCACCGGCGTGGGCGCGTCGATGACCATCGCCGGCGCGCGCATCTCGATGGAAATCGTCGGCCTGAGCGTGTCGATCCCGGTGGTCTACATCTACGTATGAGGCGCGCATGAAGATCGTCAAACCGATGACTCTGAGCCTGATGCATCGCCCGTACCGCTGGCAGGGCAGGGACCGCCTGCTGGTGGCGACGCTGGGCTTCTTCGCGCTGGGCGGACGCCCCGAGGCGCTGCTGCGCGACAACCTGCAATGGCGCAAGGTGATGAGCGCGCTGCCGCCCGGCCGGCCGCTGGACGAGCTGATGCCCAAGACGCGCGGCGAAGTACTGCTGGCCGGCAGCGCATACGCGGCGAATGGCCTGGCGGTGACCGAGCAGACCGTGCGGCTGAGCGTGGCCGGCGTGGACAAGCGCCTGCGCGTGGTCGGCGACCGCCAGTGGATGTACGGCATGCTGCCGTGGCTGCAGGTCACCGAGCCGCTGCCGTTCACCCAGATACCGCTGACCTGGAATCGCGCCTATGGCGGGGCAGGCCATCCTGCCAATCCGGAAGGCCGCGGCTATGCCCGCAATCCGCTGGCGGCGTTGTTCGGCCGCAACCACGGCGACATGCCGAACCTGGAACATCCGCAGCGCCCCGTGCGTGGACCGCGGCGCCGCTACGCGCCGGCCGGTTTCGGCCAGCTCGACGTGGGCTGGACGCCGCGGCGCCAGTGGATCGGCAGCTACGGCCGGCGCTGGCGCAGCGACACCTATCCGGGCCTGGCCGACGATACCCATCCGGAGTTCTTCAACGCCGCGCCGCTGGACCAGCGCATCGAGGGTTTCTTCGCCGGCGGTGAGCCGTATCGCTTGGAAGGCATGCACCCGCGGCTGCCGGTGATCGAGGGCCACCTGCCGGAATTCCGGCCGCGCGCCTTCGCCCATCGCGCCGGGCAGCCCGCCGATGCGGCACAGGAGATCGCGCTGTCCTTCGACACGGTGTGGTTCTTCCCCGACGCCGAGCTGGGCGTGACCATCCACCGCGGCGAAATCGAAGTGGAGGACAGCCTTGCCCTGGACGTGGAAGCGCTGATGGTGGCCTATGAATACGCCGCCGACGCGCCGCGCCCGCTGTCGCATTACGGCGAGGTGCTGGCGCTGCGGCTCAATCGCGATACCGCCGCGCGCCATGTGTTCAACGAAGCGCAGCTGACGCCCGAGCCCGATGCCGTGCTGCGTGCCGCGCGGCACGCCGAGGTGCAGGACGAACAGCAGCGCCGGCAGGCCGCGCGCGCCGCGCGCGAGGCGGGCCTGGCCGCGGAATTCGAAGCCTCCGCCGGCATGCCCGCGCCACCGCCGTCGCTCGCGCCGCTGGCGGTGGAGTTGCCCGTGCCGAGCGCCGCGGAAATCCGCCGCGGCGATTTCGACCTGGGCGCCACGCTCGACGCGGTCGACCGCATCGGCCGCGAGGCACGCGAACAGGCGCAGGCGCAGCGCGAGGAAGCCGCGGCTCAGCTCGCGCCGTTGCCGCAAGCGCCGCCCGCCGCGGCGACCAGCACCGAGGAAGCGCTGGCGCGCGCCGCCGGGCAGGGCGGTGCGATAGGCGCGCTGGGCGAATTCGGCGCGCTGGCCGGCGTGCCGCCGGTAGCGGTCGAACAGATCCAGGAACTGCAGCGCAAGGGTCGCCTGGCCTCGCCGCAGCCGAGCGTGCCCGGCCTGCCGCTGCAACCGGAAGTGGCCGCGGCGATCGGGCAATGGCTGCTGCTGCGCGTGCGCGAAGGCGGTTCGCTGCGCGGCTGCGACCTGGCCGGCGCGGATCTGCGCAACGCCATGCTGTCCGGCGCCGATCTGCGCGGCGCCCTGCTGGAAGCCTCGGATCTGCGCGGCGCCCAGCTCGACGGTGCGGACTTGAGCGAAGTGGCCTTGACCGGCGCCACCATGGATGCCGCCAACTTTGCCGCCGCCTGTTTCGACGGCGCCAACCTGGCGCGCACGCGGGCGCGCGGTGCGGTGTTCCGCGGCGCCAGCTTCGCCGGCACCCAGGCCGGCGATGCGGACTGGAGCCGCGCGGACCTGGCCGGCGCGCGCTTCGAGCGCTGGATCGCGCCGAACATCGTGCTGGAAGACGCCAATCTCGAACACGCCACGCTGGCCGACTGCGTGCTGCTGCATGCCAAGGCCGACGGCAGCCGCTGGGCGCACGCCGCCTGGCAGCGCACGGTGGCGCTGGGTTCGAGCCTGGCCGGCAGCGACTGGCGCGAGGCCGCGCTGTCGCGCAGCGTGCTGATGGAATGCCGCCTCACCGACAGCCACTGGGCCGGCGCCGACCTGGCCCGCGTGCAGGGCGGTGGCGGCGCGGACTGGTCGCGCGCCGACCTGCAGCGCGTGCGCGCCGATCACAGCAGCTGGCGTGGCGCCAATCTCACCGATGCCAACCTCGCCGAGGGACAGTTCCGCGAATGCGATTTCAGCGGCGCGCGGCTGACCCACGCGGTGCTCGAACGCACCTTGTTCTACCGTTCGCTGTTCATGGGCGGCGAGCTCACCGGCTGCCATGCGGGAGCAGCGGATTTCTACCAGGCCATGTGCCGCCGCGCGGACTTCCGCGAGGCCGATCTGCGCGAGGCGAACTTCGTGCAGGCCGAATGCGCCGAGGCCCGCTTCGACCATGCGCGGCTGGAAGGCGTGCGCCTGGAACCGGGGCGAAGCCTGCCATGAGCGCGACAACCGTGCTCGGCTGGGACGACATCGCCCGCCTGCAGGTGCTGGGACGGCCGGTGCATGGCGTCGACCTGGGCGTGCTCGACGGCAGCGGGCGTGCGCTTGCCTCCTTGCTGTTCAACCAGGCGATCTGGCGTGGCGCGCAGCTGCACGGCGCACGCCTGCAGCATGTCAACTTCATCGAGTGCGACCTGCGCGAAGCCGACTTCGGCAGCGCGACGCTGGAGGCGTGCAGCTTCACGCGCTGCAAGCTGGACGGCACGCGCTGGGACGGCGCGAACCTGCAGCAATGCGCGTTCACCCAGGTCGACCTGCCGGCCTCGACGTGGAGCAAGGCCGAGATAGCCTTGTCGGCCTTCACCCAGTCGAAACTGCATGGCGCCAGCTTCGTGCATGCCGTCCTGCACCGCACCGTGATCGCGCAATGCGAGCTGGCCGGGCTGGGGCTCGCGCATGCCACGCTGGCGCAGGCGGTGCTTCCCGGCGTGGATTTCCGCGACTTCGACCTGCGCGGGCTGGTCGCGCAATCGGCCGTGCTGCAGGACGCCCGTTTCGACGGCATGGACCTGCGCGGCCTGGTGCTGCAACGCTGCCTGCTGGAAGGCGCCAACTTCACGGGCGCCAGCCTCGACGGCGCCGACCTGCGCGAAGCCAATCTGCGCAAGGCCGTACTGGCCGGCGCCAGCCTGCGCGCAGCGAAGCTCGACAACGCGCTGCTGCTCGAATCGAGCTGGAGCGAGGTGGACGCGGCCGGGCTCTCCTGCGAGGGAGCGCTGTTCCAGTCCGCCGAATTGCGCAAGGTGTCGTTCGCCGGCACGCGCGGCCCCGGCAGCGTGTGGGATCACGCACGCCTGGCCGAGGTGGATTTCGGCCAGGCCATGCTCGCCTACGCACGCTTCGACCACGCCAGCGGCGAGCGCCTGCGCTTCCAGCGTGCGCGGCTGGACCACGCCAGCTTCCACCACACCCGTTTCGTCGACGCCGATTTCAGCGCGGCGCATACCCGTCGCCTGCGCGGTACCTCGCAGCCCCGCCTCGCCGCCGAGGCCCGCGCCCTTGCCCTGGAGATGTCCTGATGTTCGCCGCCCGCCAAGCCAAAACGATGCAGGCCAAAACCGCTCCACCGGCCGCTCCCGCGTGGTTCGAGGCCACCATCCGCGACAGCGCCGGCCGCGACGCCTGGCGCCTGGACGACGGCCGCTCCGCGCGCCAGGCGGTGTCCTGCCTGGTCACGCCGCAGCCGGGCGATCGCGTGCTGCTGGTCGCCACCGCCGACGGCGAATGCTTCGTGCTGCACGTGCTGGCGCGCGCGGATGGCGGGCGCGCCACGCTGGCCGTGCCGGGCGCGGATGCGGTGTCGATCCGCCAGGCCGAGGTGGATATCGCCGCCACGCGCAGCATCGCCTTGCGTGCTGGCGAGGGCGTGGAAGTCACGGCGGTGCAGGGCACGCTCTCGCTCAACGCGCGGCAGTTGTTCGCCAGCGCGGCGGAGTCGCTGGTGCACACCGCCCGCACCTATGTCGGCCAGGTCGATCAGTTCCTGCTCGATGCGCGCCAGTTCCTGCGGCTGCACGGCGAGCAGGCCCTGATCACGGCGCGGCAGGACGCCAAGATCGACGCCGAACGCATCAGCCTGGGGTGAGGCCATGTTCGTCAACACCAATCTCGGCGTGCTCAACCTTGCGTTTCCGGACGTGTGCTTCGTGCCGGTGCTGGGCGTGCCCACGCCGATGCCGTTCCCGAATATCGCGCTGTCCTTCGCCGATATCCCCGCGCAGTTCGAGGTGATCGTCGGCGGCGGGCTGGCGGAAAACCTGGTCACGGTCGGCGCATTGAGCAACGGCGACCAGCCGGGCGCGGAGGGCGGGGTGGTCTCGCATCTGTTCATGGGGCCGTTCCGTTCGATCCTGGGCAGCTTCAAGGTTTTCATGGGCGGCATTCCCTGCACGCACATGCTCGGCCTGGTCGGCCAGAACGGCCTGCTGCCGAACATGGTCGGCGTGTCGCTGACGCCGGCGCAGGTCACCGTGATGGTGCTGAGCTGATGCGCGGCCGTGTTGCCCTCGTCGCGGTGCTTGCCCTGCTGCTGGTCGCGCTGGCCGGCTGCGGCTCGGTGAACAAGCTGCTCGGCCGCACGCCGACCACCACGCTGTCCAGCGTGCGGGTGGCCGCGCCGCCGGGCGCCAACCTCAATTCGGCGGTGCAGCTGGACCTGGTGTTTCTCTACGACAGCAAGAATGCCGCGATGCTGCCCAAGACCGGGCCGGAGTGGTTCGCGCAGAAGACCACGCTGATCAATGGACTCGGTCCGTCGATCGATATCGTGCACCTGGAAATTCCGCCCGCGCAGGTGGTCGACCAGGTGCTCCTGCCCAAGCGCGCGGGCAAGGCGACAGGCGTGTACGCCTTCGCCAACTATCTGACGGCGGATGGGCAGCCGCGCGCCGATCTCACCTTGTTCCGCCGTGCGGTGGTGTGGCTGCAGGCCACCCAGCTCGCGGTGACGGAGCAGCCATGACTTTGCCAGCGAGGCCAGCGCCATGAACGCGACTGTCGATACCCTCGATACCTTGCCCGAGCCGGTCTCCTGGTCGGAGGGCATGCTGCTGTCGCCGCATCATTTCCAGCAGAACGACATCTACTGGAACAACCTGCTGCACCGGCGCATGGTGATGCTGCAACCGCATGCCTGGGGCGTGCTGGACATGGCGCTGGATCCCACCGAGCTGTCCAAGGGCCGGGTGGTATTCCAGCGCCTGCGCTGCGTGATGACCGACGGGCTGGTGATCGACTATCCCGGCCACTTCGCGCCGGCCGCCCTGTCGCTGGACCTGAGCGGCACCGACTGGAACCAGCAGAAGCAGGTGCGCGTGCACCTGCGCGTGCCGGTGCGCGGCAAGGGGGCGGCCAGCGACATCGGCGACATGCAGCGCTACACCATCGAGCGCGGCAACCTGGAGGCGGACGAGAACACCGGCAAGGACGAGATCGTGGTCGACCGCATGCGGCCCAAGCTCAGCCTGGCCGCGGGCGACAACGTGGCCAAGAGCTATTGCTCGGTGCCCCTGCTGGAGCTGTATGGCGATTCGCGTGGCGTGCACCTGGCGCCGTTCCATCCGCCGATGCTCAACGTCGGCGCGTCGGCGTTCCAGGGCGAGACCGGCCTGCAGCGTTCGCTGGCCGCGCTGTCGGAGCTGTTGTGGAAAAAATACCGCGAACTGCTCGGCGTGCGCCTGGACGACCGCGGCCAGCCGCGCCTGGACAGCGAGAGCAGCGCGCAGGTGCAGGCCGCGCGCCATCTGGTGATGGCGATGCCGACCTTCGACGTGATGCTGCAGTCGCCGAATACGCACCCGGCCGACCTGTACCTGGGCCTGTCGCAGCTGGTCGGCTTCGTCGCCGCCACGCCCGGCGCGCCGCCGCCGCCGGTGCTGGGCGCCTACGACCACGACGACTGCATGCCGGGCTTCACCCGTGCGATCGCCTATGTGCGCGACCAGCTCAACCGGCTCAATGCCAACTTCCGCGTGCTGGAGTTCCAGCGCGTCGGCGCCTCCGGCTTCCGCATCCAGCTGCCGCGCGGCATCGACACCGGCAAGCTGCTGATCGAGCTGAGCCCGCGCGCGGGCCAGAACGCGGCGACCATGAGCCAGTGGCTGGGCAGCGCGCGCATCGCCAACGAGGAGCTGATCTACCTGCTGGTGCGCCGCCGCTATCCCGGCGCCACCATCAAGGAAGCCACGCCGCCGCAGGTCGCGGCGATCAACCTGCGCCCCGGCGCCTTCGTCTACGAGGTGGCCAATGCCACCATCGAGGGCGAGGACGGCGCCGCGCGGCCGCTGATCAGCGAAGGCCACACCTTCACCATCCTGGGCGAACCGGACGAGCACGTGCCGGCGGCGATCACCCTGTACCTGCCGCGTGAAGGAGCCCCGGCGCGGCCATGAGCGCGAACGTCGCCTCCTCCAACTTCCTGCTGGGGCGCTTCGCGGCGTTCTACGAGGAAGTCGCGCAGGTCAAGCTCGCCATCCAGAAGGGCGAGCTGGTCCGGCTGCTGCAGCCGGGCGATCCGCATGGGGAGATGGCGGCGCACCAGGCCGTCGAGCGCATCGCGCATCGCCTGCTGGCCGTGCTGGACCGGCAGTCGCGCGACGTGCAGGCCGCGGCCACCGGCGCGGAGCTGGAGGCGTACCGGCGCGCGCGCTACGCGATGGTGGCGCTGGCCGACGAGATCTTCATCCTCGAACTGCACTGGGCCGGCGCGGAGCACTGGCCCGAGCACCTGCTGGAATACACGGTGGAACGCTCGCGCGTGGCCGGGCGGCGCTTCTTCGAGCTGGTCGACGATCTGATGGGCGCGGGCGAGCGCACCTCGCTCGATGCGGACCTCGCCGCGGTGCTGCTGCTGGCCATGCAGCTCGGCTTCCAGGGCATGTACCGCGGCGCCGAAGGGCGCCAGAAGCTGCGCCAGTACCGCGCGCGGCTGTATCCGCTGGCCAGCGGCCGCAAGCTCGGCAGCGTGGAGGCGCGTGCGTTTCCGCAGGCCTACGACTACACGGTGGTGTCCGACCGCGACAACACGCGCATCGCGCTGGCGCCATGGCTGCGCGCCGCGGCCTACGGCGCGGCGATCTACCTGGTGCTGTCCTCGCTGGTATGGCTGCTGCTGACCTGGTCGCTGCTCGATGCGATCCAGGGTGGCGCGACATGAGCCCGGCCGCCGCGCCCGCTGCCGCTTCGAGCACCGCCGCCGGCGCCGGCGAGTTCGATCCCGCCTTCCTGCTGCTGGCGGTGCTGGCCGCGCTGGCCTTCCTGCTGATCGCCTGGCTGATGTGGCGGGCGCGCTCCAAGAGCATCGCCGCGCGGCCGGCGCGGAATCGCGACGGCCAGGGCTGGTGGGTGCGTTTGCGCGACAGCGTGCGCCGCCGCTATGCGGTGATCGAGCGCGCGCTGCGCTATCTGTGGGCGCGGCGCGACTGGCGCTACAAAAGCTCCTGGGTGCTGCTGATGGGCTTCCCCGGCGACGGCAAGAGCAGCCTCGCCGCCTCGCTGCCGGCGGACCTGCAGCGTGCCACGCACCAGCGCGAGGCGAAGCAGGAGGCTTATCTCAGCCAGGCCGTGCCGAACAGCCAGTGGCTGTTCCTGGAGAAGGGCATCCTGATCGATCCGGACAGCGTGCTGGGCGAGCCGCTGAAACCGGCCGCCGGCGCGAACGGCGGCGTCGCCACGCCGGATGCACGCTGGAGCGAGATGCTGGCCGATATCGACAGCCTGCGCCCGGACCGCGCGCTCGATGGCATCGTGTGGGTGATCTCCGCCGCGCGCCTGTGCGCGGCCACGACCGAGCAGCGCGCCGCGATGGGCCGCTATGCCTATGCGCGCATCCACGAACTGCAGGATGCCTTCGCCTACGCGCTGCCGGTGTACGTGGTGTTCAGCCATTGCGACACCGTGCCCGGCTTCGACGGCTTCTGGCGCACGCAGGACAAGCGCCTGCTCAGCCAGATCGTCGGCTGGTCCAGCTCCACCCTGGACGACAACGGCCTGCCGGCCGACTGGGTGCCGAAGGCCTTCGACAAGGTGATCGAAGGCATGCGCAGCCTGGTGCTGGAGGCGGCCACCAGCCGGGACCACATCGACGACGTCGACGGCTTCTTCCTGTTTCCGCAGCACATGCGCAGCCTGCAGGAACCGGCGCTGGATTTCCTCGGCACGCTGTTCAAGACCAATGTGTACGAGACGCGCTCGTTCTGCCGCGGCCTGTACTTCACCGGCGTGGTCGGCGCGGGCGAACTGCCGGACACGGGCGCGCCGCGCAAGGACGTGTCCTTCGTGGAGGGCTTCATCCGCGACAAGGCACTGGCCGAGCAGCGTCTGGCGCAGCGCACGCAGAAGGGGCTGCTGGCGCGCAACCGGCTGATCCGCCGGCTGCAGCTGGCCTTGATCGTGCTCGCCGCGGTACTGCTGGTAGCGCTGCCGTGGAGCGCCTCGCGGGTGAACCGGCATGCGGGCGGCCTGCGCGACACGCTGCTGAACATCCAGCTCAACAGCAAATCGCTGGCGCAGCATGGCTGTCTGGACCAGGACCGCGTGTACAAGCTGATCGCGCAGATCACTACGCTGAGCGAGGACACCCGCTATGCGGCGATTCCGCTTTCATGGGTGGACGGCCGCATCCGCCACGGCATCACCGACGTGGTGTCGAGGAATGCACTGCAGCAGGTGGTGCTGCCTTCGATGGCCTGCAAGCTGACGCAGCGCATCGACGACCTGTCGGCCGCCACCTTGAAGGTATCGGAGAACGCGGCGGCGCCGGATGCGGTGTATGCCGATTACCTGGACCAGCTCAAGCGCCAGCTGCACCAGCTGTCGGCGCTGGAGGACAACCTGGTGCGCTTCGACCGCATCGCGCAGCCGGGCTCGATGGACCGGGGCGGCCAACTGCTGGATTTCGGCGCGCTGGCCGAGTACCTGTACGGCAGCGCGCTGCCGGCGGACACGATCAGGCGCGACAGCCCGCTGTCCGATTCGCTGGCCGCGGCCAGTTACCCGGATCCGCCGGCCATTTCGCCGGAGCTGCGCGAACGGCTGGGCAAGCAGTTCGAGCGCATGGCCGCGCAGGCCGAGCGCGACCTGCTGCATCGTGCGGCGGACGGCGTCCCGCTGCTGTCGACCCTGCAGGAAGGCCGGCCGCCGCTGCTGGACACCCTGCGCGGTTTCAACAGCTGGCTGGCCTGGGTGCACAAGAGCTGGCTGCTGAGCACGCCGCAGGACAATCCGTGCACGCGCATGGGCGACGAGATCGCGCCGGGTATCGAGCACCTGATCAAGAACCACCGCTACGATCCGGAGCTGCGCAGCACCCTGGGCTATTTCGACCTGGACAGCTGCTACCAGCCGGCGGTGGACAGCCTGCGCAGCGCGACGCTGGCGCCGTACGGCGCGCTGTTCGTGGTCAATCCCAGCAATCACCAGCTGGAAGGCATCAGCCCCGGCCTGGGCCGCGAGGTCGACGGCCTGCACACGCTGGCCGGCACCGCCTTCATGCAGGTGAAGTCGCCGCAGCAGTACAGCTGCAACGGCGCGGCCGGCGGCTGGCGGCCCAGCACGTTCGACGAAGTGCTGGCGCAGCTGCGCGAGTACCAGGAATTCGCCAGCCACGAAAAGATCGAGCAGACCGGCAACCGCTCGGACCAGCCGCTGTATGAACGCATCGCGCGCGCGCAGCTGCAGCTGGCGCTGCAGGACAACCTGGCGCGCAACCAGCGCGGACAGGTGCAGGCGGTCGATACCGGGCTGGATGCGACCTCGCAGCTGGACCACGAACTGGCGGAGGAGAGCTCCAGCCTCGCCGCCACGGTCGAACCGCTGCTCCAGGCGCAGCAGCGCATGCGCCAGCTCGGCTTCGGCACGCTCGCCGACGAGGTGGGCCAGTGCGCGCAGAACTATGCCTCCAGCATGCTGCTGGACGTGTCGGAGCTGGCCTCCTCCAGCCACCTGTACGATCCGCCGGCGCCCGGCGGCAGCGGCGAAGACGGCACGCCGCTGTTCGACCTGGGCAGCGTGCCGGTGCTGCAGGACTATCTCGACCGCCAGCTGCAGCGCGCGGAGGTGCTGTCGCGCTACGCGGCGCCATTCGTCACGCTGCTCAAGCAGACCCGTGGCGTCAACAACAGCCAGCGCATCAATATCCAGGTCGATACGTACTGGGGCGGCACCATCACCGAGTTGAACCGCGCCGTGCAGTTCGCCGATCCGGCGGGGCAGGTGGCGTATCTCAACGACTTCTTCCTCAAGCAGCTGGCCAGCCTGACCTACGCCAACTGCGAGGCCACGCTCGCGGCGTATACGCCGCCGGCGGTGGGCAACGACCTGTTCTCCTCGCGCCGCGGCGACATGGAGAAGCTGGCCAGGGCGGCCTGTTCGGGCCGCGGCCAGGCCAGTTCCGACCTGCATTACGCGCGCATCGGCATGCTGTTCAACAACCAGCTGGCGGGACGCTATCCGTTCGGCCCGGTGGATTCGCGCGAAGTATCGCCGGCGGTGGTGAAGGCGTTCTTCGTCTACTACGCCAAGGAAAAGCCCGAGCTCAAGGCCTGGCTGCAGCATGCGAGCGGCGCGCGCGCGGCGAAGATGAAGGCCTTCCTCGACCAGCTCGACGCGGTGGAAAGCTTCTTCGGCGGCAATCTCTCCGCGCAGCCGCAGAGCCTGCCGATCCAGCTGAAGGTGGGCTTCCGCGCCATGCCCGAGCGCTCGCCGATCAGCAACCAGCTGATCGGCTGGACGCTGCGTGCGGGCGGCGCGCAGGGCGCGGCCTGGCCGGGTGCCGACGACAGCTTCGCCTGGGCCGTGGGCACGCCGCTGTCGCTGGACCTGCAATGGGCCGACCGCTCGCGTTACATGCCGGTGCCCGACGCCGCGCAGGCGGAACTGCGCGCCAGCGGCTACCACGCGATCTTCGAGACCGGCGGCTCGTGGGCGCTGCTGCGCTGGCTGGATGCGCATGCGGCGCCGCCGGAGAGCGGCGCGCTCGATCCCGGCCAGCGCCTGCTGCATTTCCAGGTGCCGGTGCTCGACGGCAGCGCGCCGAAGGACACCAAGGCCACGGACCAGGCCGACCTGTACCTGACCCTGAAACTTTCCGGCACCGACCCCGCCACCAAGGCGCCGGTGCCGCTGGAGGCGCCCGCGTTCCCGCGCGAAGCGCCCGTGCTGTGGTGAACCGAGGAATGGAACGATGAGCCAGTACGCGCAAGCCAGAAGCATGGACGCCGCGCCGGCGGAAGCGGCGGCGGGCTGTGACGACGGCGGCTATTTCGAGCGTCGCCTCGGCCTCCCGCTGGCGCGCCTGCTGGCGCCGCTGGACGGTCCGCAGCCGGCGGGCGTGGCGGCGCGCGGCAGCATGAGCTTCCGCATGATCCAGCAGCTGCGCCAGAGCGACGACGTCAGCCTGCCGATGGGTGCCTGGGCCACCGAGCCGCGGCGCGCCAACTGGCCCAAGGTGTCGCAGCTGGCGGCCGGCATGCTCGACACGGTGGGCAAGGATCTGCAGCTGGCCGCGTGGATGCTGGAAGCGGAACTGCACGAAGGCGGCTATGCCGCGCTGATGCCGGGCTTCGTGCTGTTGCGCGGCCTGTGCGAGGCATGGTGGGACGGCCTGCATCCGCGCGGCGACGGCGACGGCTACGACGCGCGCTGCAATATCGTGCGCTGGATCAACGAGAAACTGCTCAACACCATTGCGCTGCTGCCCCTGGTGGAGGACGACGACCACGTCGCCAGCTGGTCGCAGTGGGAACTGGCGCACTACCACGAGCGCATGCGCGCGGTGAACGGCAACCTGCCCGAGGAAGCCCAGGACGCCGCCACCCTGGACGACCTGCAAGGCCTGCTGGCACGCATGGACGCGGCCGAGCTGCGCGAACGCCACGCCATGCTGGGCGAAGGCCGCGCTGCCATGGCCGCGTTCGAGCAGGCGCTGCGCGAGCGGCTGGGATCGGAGACGCCTTCGCTGGGTCGGCTGGACGAGTTCCTGGCGCGCATCGAGGCACTGCTGCGCGGCGAGCTGACGCGGCGCGGTCCGGCCGCCTTGCCGCCAGCCGCGGCATTGCATGTCGACGAAGACATGGAAGAGCAAGGCGACGACGGCGAACCGCACGCGGCCGGCGACCTGTTCGGCGAGCGCGAACGCGCCTACCAGGTGCTGGCGCAGATCGGCGACTACCTGATGCAGGTGGAGCCGCACAGCCCCGTGCCGTACCTGATCCGCCGCGCGGTGGCGTGGGGCGGCTTGAATGCGGCGGAGCTGTATCGGGAGGTGTTCCAGAAAGGAGGCGGGCGGATCGAGATCTTCGAGCTGCTCGGCGGTGAAGCGGACGCATGACGTCCATCGATACGGAGAACGCGACATGCCTGCATGGTCACGGCGAGATATCAAAGAAAACGGTACGACGATCGGTCGGATCCTCTATACGCCGACCACCCAGGCCAAGTACCGGGAGCTCAAGGGCAGGGCGAACCTCAACCGGGTCAATCGCTTCGCCCAGCGCAGCAGCTTCCATGGGGGCGGCGGCATCAAGAAGGTCTATGTGTCGGCAAAACTGCGCACGCGGCCGTCCGGCGCCGCCCGTGACAATCTAGCCGGCATCGGCGTGGTCAATCCGGGCTACGTGCCGGCCAATGTGCACAAGGCGCATCTGGCTTCCGACCGTTTCGGCGGCCCGAGCAATGCGCAGAACCTGGTCAATGAAAAGAGCCGGATCAATCTCAGCGCGCACAAGCGGATCGAGAACCGCATCGCCAAGCTGATCAAGGCCGGCACGCCGGCAGGGGATAACAGCCCGACGCGCAATCGCGCCGGCTTGATCGTGCGCGAGACCTACAGCGCCGCGGGGAAGCCGACCGGGCGCTTGTACATGGTGAGCGTGATGAACCGCAACAACAACTCGCGCAGCTATCACAAGCTGGAATTCAGGCCGATCTGAGTCCGTCCGTTGGCAGCCGGCGTGTTCCGGCTGCCGCAGGCAATGACCTCACGAGATACCCATGCCATCCAAGCCCGCCAAAGACAAGCCGACACCTGCCCATCTGCACATGCAGGCGCGCAATACCCGGCGCTTCAAGAACGCGGGCAAACCCGCATTGCAGAAGCAGCAGCTGGGCAGGCTCGCCCGCAAGGGCCTGACGCCGGCGCTCAGGACCGAGATGAAGCAGCTGCGCAAGGCCTGGGTGCCGTGGATCCGGCAGGGCGGCGGCGGCCAGTACACGCGCAAGATCCGCGTGCGCACCAGCCAGCAGCTGACCGCGCGCCCCGGCGGCCAGCAAAGCTTCGTCGGCATCGGCCTGGACGAACACGTCGCCACGCGCCTGCTGAAGACGCGCTCGCTCTGGAACGGGATGAGCAAGCGCAAGGCCAAGAACGTGTTCGAGAACCGCTCGCGCACCGCCGACCTGGTCTGGTACAACCCGCCGCCGAAGGTGGGCGCCGCGGTGGGCAGCTGGCAGCCCATCGCCGGGCACACGCCCTCGATCAAGTCCGCGGCGGTCGGCGGGACCAAGTCGGCGATCACCGAAGGCCACGGCAACGGCACGCCGGGCAGCGGGCGCGACGGCCAGCGCGAACTGGCGGTGGACAAGACGCGGCAGGATGCGACCTCGCCCAATGCCTTCCAGGACACGCTGATCATGGGCACGCTGGCGACCATCAAGCACATGTCCGATCCGTCGACCCGGCTCAACCTGGCCCGGCCGCACGTGAAGGCGCTGCCGACGCCGCGCTATGCCGCGCTGACCGGCAACAAGGACCTGCGCAAGAAGAAGCACTTCAGGAACCTGGTCGCCCACGTGCAGGAAGAGCGCGAGCGCAAGAAATGGGAAGTCGGCTCGGTGATGAACAAGGACGCGCGCCTGGAAGGCCTGGTGCCGCCGGTGATCCGCAGCTACCTGAAGGCGAATGCCAACAAGCCGCTCGACGCGATGGCGGCATTCCGCAGCGACGTGCACAACAAGGCCGTGCCGCCGCCGGTGAACACATCGGTGGAATCGGATACGCGCGACCTGACCACCAAGTCGCTGAACCAGATGGCGGCCAAGACCACCCCGGGACGCCGGCAACGCGCGCTCAGCGACGCGCGCATGCTGCCGGTGGCGCCGCCGCAGAACAGCCGGGGACATTGAGCCGCCGCCTTCCGATCACGCTGAACCGGAGGAACTGTCATGCCCAAGAAACAGAACTCCAACTGGACCTGGTCCTTCGTCAAGGACGGCAATGCCAATGTGGGGCGCATCAACTATGCCGCCAGCACCAGGCAGGAATACGGCGCGTTCAAGACCAAGGCTAACCTGGCGCGTGGGGTGCCGCGCTTCGGGCATCGGCAGAAGAACTACCCGGCAGCCCAGGGCGGCGGCATCCGCAAGACCTATGTATCGGCCTCGCTGCGCCGGCGCATGCCACGCGCCAAGCGCGCGGACCTGGCGCCTATCGGCGTGCTCAATCCCGCTTTCGCCCCGCCTGGCGGCGGGCACAAATCGCATCTGGTGCCGGACATTTTCGGAGGCCCCAGCAATGCGCATAACCTGATCAATGAAACCAAGCGGATCAACACCAGCGGCCACAAGCGTATCGAGAACCGCATCGGCCGGCTGATCGAGGCCGTGACCGCGGCGAACGACAAGAGCCCCACGGCCAAGCGCGGCGGCCTGGTGATGCGCGAGGAGTTCGACCAGCAAGGAAGGCCGACCGGGCGCACCTACATGGTCAGCGTAAAGAACCGCGCGAACAACACGCGCACCTATCACAAGCTGACGTTCACGCGACTGTGAGCAGACCACCAAGCAGGAGCCGGACATGCCCAAGGAAAGTCTGAGAAACCGGGTGGCCAGCAAGCTGGCCGAAGCCAACCGTACCGGCGTTGCGCCGGTCATTGCCAAGCGCGAGCAGCGCCTGGTGCCGGCCCTGGTGCGTTCGCCGCGCGCCGGGTTCACGCCGGAACTGCTGCAGGCGCAGAAGCAGAAACTGAAGCGAGTGGAAGAAGTGCGCGTGCACGGCGGGCTGGACAACGTACACGTCAAGCGCGCGGCCGGACAGGATGCCGGCGCATTCGCGGACCTGGCCGCCGATGCGCGCCGTTCCATGCACACCCTGATGAGCAAGCCGGGAGGCCATCAGATGATGAAGGAGATCGACGCGCGCGTGACGCAGAACCGCGCGCATGCCGGCGACAACGCCAAGGTCTATATCAGTTCGACCAAGCGCACCGACACCTCGAACATGAACGCGCCGCATATCGCACCCGGCCTGGAGCAGGGCTATCGCTTCGACGGCAAGGAAGGCAAGGGCTGGGGCAGCGAGGTGCGCATCGATCCGAACGAGGCGAAATTCAACCGCTTCATCGGCCTGGGCCACGAGATGGTGCATGCGCACCGCCTGGCGCATGGCAAGGCGGTGGGCGTGCCGCAGATCAACCAGGCCAACCATCCGTTGTTCACCGATCCGGTCTCGCTGGGTGCGCAGGTCGAGCCTAGCCAGAACGCCGCCTTCGGCAAGCACCTGATGAACGTGGTCCAGCACACCAACCACCTGCAGGAGGAATTCGAGACTGTCGGCCTGAGCAGGACGCCGCGCGGCGCGTTCAACCCGTCGGAGAACATGCTGCGTGCCGAGCATGGGCTGAAGGCCCGCGCCGACTACTCGAAGGCTAAGCCCGGCGACACCGACGACGCGATCGCCAAAGGCAATGCGCTGTTCGACAACCGTTCCGGCTTGTCCAGGCTATGGCACGGCATATCGAGCCGTGCGCCGGCGCCGACGCCGGTGAGCGACATGATCAAGCGCTACAAGGATTGATGCCGATGCGAGCGAGTACCGACGAATAGCGATCTTTCGCCATTTCATTGATGTGGCAAGGCATGGTTTCCTTCGCTCTCCATGATCCAGGGGAGGACGCCCATGTCGTCGGACCGCAAGCTTCGATCCGTTCGCGCGGACGTTTCCGCCGGAAGGCGGCGCACGACCATGATGTGCATGCGCACAACCCCCACCTCCCGGCCTCGCGTATAGTCGCCGCTTCGTCCCCAGGGGAAACCCGCATGCTACGCAAGCACCTGCCCACGATCCTCGGCGGCATGGCCGCCAGTTTCTGTCTCGCGCTGCCGTTCGCGGCGGCGGCCCAGGCCAAGGACCCCCAGGCCGAGCAGATCGCCAAGCGCAACGCCACCGAGAAGTCGCTGGAAGAAGTGGCGGTGGTCGATCGCAAGGTGATGGTGAAGATGCGCGACGGCAAGCGCATGGCGGCGGATATCTACCGGCCGAAGGGCGCGGGCAAGGTGCCGACGATCTTTTCGCGCACGCCGTACAACTTCAACTACTGGGACGTGAAGCTCGGCGCGCCGCGCGACATGACGCGCGCGCTGGATGCGGTGAAGCACGGCTACGCCTATGTCGAAATGAACGAGCGCGGCCATTTCTTCTCCGAGGGCAACTACGACATCCTCGGCGCGCCGGTCACCGACGGCGTGGATGCGGTGCGCTGGATTTCCTCGCAGCCGTGGTCCAGCGGCAAGGTCGGCACCACCGGCTGCTCGTCCACCGCCGAGTGGCAGATGGCGGTGGTGGCGCAGAACGAACCGGCGCTGGCCACTTTCAACGTGCAGGGCTTCGGCGCCGGCGTGGGCCGGGTGGGGCCGTACTACGAGCAGGGCAACTGGTACCGCGGCGGCGCGGTGCAGATGCTGTTCATCGCCTGGATCTACGACTACGGCATCCAGAACCAGGTGCGCCCGAATTTCCCGGCGGGCACCACCCAAGCCGAGCTGGTCAATGCCTCGCGCTACTTCGACCTGGCGCCGCAGATGCCGCCGGTGGATTGGGACAAGGCGTTCTGGCACCTGCCGGAGCAGGACATCATCAAGGCCGTCAACGGCCCGCCGGGCATCTTCGAGACGCGCATGCCGGTGGCCACCGGCGGCAACATGATCGCACGCGCGCCGAACGATCCGGCCTGGTACAAGGGCGGCCTGTGGCACGACAACCTGAAGATCGCCAAGCCGGGCCTGTGGTTCATGAGCTGGTTCGACGTGTCGGTCTCGCCCAACCTGGCCGCGTATAACGAAGTGCGCCGCACCGCGCCGAAGGCGGTGGCGGACGAGCAGTACGCGGTGATCGCGCCGGTGCTGCATTGCGCCTATACCCGCGCTGCCGAGCACACCATGGTCGGCGACATGGACATGGGCGATGCGCGCTACGACTACAACGCCCTGGTGTTCGGCTGGTTCGACCGCTTCCTCAAGGGCGAGGACAGCGACGTGGTGAAGAAGCAGCCCAAGGTGATGTACTACCTGATGGGCAAGAACGAGTGGAAGAAGTCGCCGACCTGGCCGCCGGCCGGCGCCACCACCCGGGAGTTCTATTTCGCCAGCGGCGGCAAGGCCAACACCCTGTACGGCGACGGCGAGCTGGTGGCGCAGGCGCCCGCGGACGATCATCCGGACCAGTTCGTCTACGACCCGGCCAATCCGGTGATGACCTATGGCGGTGGCGGCTGCTGCCAGGGCAACGCGGTGAAGTTCGGCTCCTACGACCAGCGCAAGGAAGAAACCCGCAACGACGTGCTGGTGTACGACACTGAGCCGTTCGCGCAGGGCACCGAGGTGAGCGGGCCGATCACCGTCACGCTCCATGTCTCCTCCAGCGCGAAGGACACCGACTTCACCTTCAAGGTGATCGACGTGCAGCCCGACGGCCAGGCCTTCAACATCACCGAGAACATCCAGCGCATGCGCTACCGCAACGGCTACGACAAGCCGCTGGCATGGATGAAGCCCGGCGAGGTGTATCCGGTGACGTTCCAGCCGATCGACACCAGCTACTACTTCAAGCCCGGCCACAAGCTGCGCATCGCGGTGTCCAGCAGCAACTTCCCGCGCTTCGACCGCAACCTCAACACCGGCGGCAACAACTTCGACGAGGCGGCGGGCGTGATCGCCAACAATGCGGTGCATCACGGCGGCGCCTATCCGTCGAAGATCGTGCTGACCGTGGTGCCCGAGACCAAGGCCGCAGCGGACTGACCTGCACATGGCGACCGGGCAGGGCGACGCGGCCGTGATGCCGTCGGTGTGGCGGCGGTACGCGCTCGCCCTGTGGGTGCTGTTGCTGGTGGCGATCGGCTCCATGCGTGCGCTCAACCGCTATCTGGTCGGGGTGGCTTATCACCACGTCGCGCCGGTCGCGCCCTTGTTGATGGAGGAGCTGACCGGCGCGCTGAGCTTCGGCGCCTTCCTGCCGCCGGTGTTCTACGCCTTGCGCTGGCTGCGCGCGCGCAGGTGGCGGCTGCTGTGGCATGCGGCGGTGTTCGCCGGCCTGTCGGTGGCGCAGACCAGCCTGATGATCGCACTGCGCCTGCTGGTCTTCGGCTGGGCGGGGCTGCCTGCCGACGACTATGCGCCGACGGCGTGGCGCTATGCGATGGAAGTGCCGACGCAGCTGTTCTTCTATGTGCTGATCGCCGTCGGCCTGTGGCTGTTCGACCGTTATCGGGCAAGCCGTGCACGCGAGCTGCGCGCCGCGCAGCTGGAGTCGGCGCTGTCCGAAGCGCAGTTGGAGGCGCTGCGCCTGCAGCTCAATCCGCACTTCCTGTTCAATACGCTCAATGCGGTGTCGGAGCTGATGTACGACCGGCCCGCCGTGGCCGACGAAATGCTTTCGCGCATCGGCTCTTTGCTGCGCGCGACACTGTCGGCCGGCGCCCAGGAGCATCGCCTGGCGGACGAATGGAAGCTGCTGGGCTTGTACATGGATATCCAGCGCGCGCGTTTCGGCGAAGGGTTGGATGCGGACGTGCGTGGCGATGCCGCGCTGGACGATCTGCGCATTCCGTTCCTGCTGCTGCAGCCGCTGGTGGAGAACGCCATCGAGCACGGCGGGCAGGGCGATCATCGCCTGGTGCGGGTGGAGGCGGCGCGCGAGGCGGATCGCTTGACCTTGCGGATACGCGACGGCGGCGGTGGCGCGGCGCGCGCCGGTCACGGCATCGGGCTGGGCAATGTGGGCGCGCGCCTGCGGCACCTCTATGGCGACGATGCCGGCGTGAAACTGGAAGCGCTGCCGGAAGGCGGCAGCGTGGTCACCGTCTGGCTGCCCGCGCGGCGCTGGGAGGCGACATGACTCTGCGCGCGGTGGTGGTGGACGACGAGGCGCCGGCGCGCGCGAAGCTGCGGCGCTACCTCGCCGAGGCCGAGGGTGTCGTGTGGGTTGGCGAAGCGGGCGACGGGCGCGAAGCGGTGCGGCTGATCCAGCGCGAGCATCCCGACGTGGTGTTTCTCGACATCAGCATGCCGGGCATGGACGGATTCGCCGTGCTGCAGGCACTGGGCGAACCGTTGCCGGCGGAGATCGTGTTCGTCACGGCGCATGACGACCAGGCCGTGCGCGCCTTCGAGGTGCATGCGTTCGACTATCTGCTCAAGCCGGTGGGGCCTGAGCGTTTCCAGGCGGCGATCCGCCGCCTGTGCGACAAGGTGGCGCCGTCGCTGAGCGTCGGCGCGCGGGTGGATGGCCTGCTCGAAAGCGCGCCGCCGCCTGCGCGTTATCTGGAGCGCTTGCTGTTGCCGGTGGGAGATGCCGCCGAGCTGGTGCCGGTGGAGCGCATCGATCGCATCGAAGCGGACCGCAACTACCTGCAGGTCTTCGTCGACGGCGCGCCGCGGCGCCTGCGCGGCACGCTGGAGGCGATGCTGGCGCGACTGCATCCTTCGCGCTTCCTGAGGGTCAATCGCTCGACTGTGGTGCAGATCGATGCCATCCGTGAAGTGCAACCGTGGCCGGATGGGGAGAAGCGGTTGCTGTTGCGCGATGGGGCGCGGGTGACCTGGACGAAGCGTTACCTGGAGCAGCTGCCGCCAGGCATGTCTCTGTAGACAGAGGCTTCGAGCAGGAAACGGCGCTGATCCGCCTAGCGGGTGTTCGCCGGCTTGCGCCAGGTTCGGCAGTTGGGGAGCCGGTTTTGGCTGGAAGCGTCGGTAGACGATGACACGGAGCCGAATGGCGTCGGGCAGTCCGGTTGACGATCGAACAGATCTTTATGGGCTCGCAGCGCCCGTTCGGCTTCGGTGACCGAAGACGGGTGCGGTTCCTTCGAGTCGGTGAAGCTGAACCGCGGAGCATTTCGCATGGTGTCTTGCGAGGCTTGAAGCGGGGCCTCGACATCCGTGCGATCAGACTCCGGATCTTTCACGGCAACGCTGGAAGGCACGCTCATCCGCTGCGGGGGAAGCTGCAGGTTCAGCTTGCCTGGCGCGCCTGGGGACTTGGCGTCCTGTCCCGCGGCCCATGATGAAACCGACAAGGCGAGCATCCCGATAAAAAGCGTGCGGCTTGCACAGTGAGCGGCGTAGGTGTTTTCGATCATGCGCATGATCTGCTCGCGTGGCTGGTAAAGCATCGAAACTAGTCAATCCACGCCGAGTCATGAAACCGGATTATTCGCAGACTATGCCCTTTGCCGGGATCCCACAGCAGAGCGTGGTCAGTCCTTCGGGTTCGTCCCTGCCGCCCCGGCTTTCGTCCCAGGTCGCCTTCATTCGTCCCACCCGCTTTTGCAGACTCTCTCCACCCAACGGAGACCGTCATGCGCAAGAAACCCATCATTCTCGGCAGCCTCGGCGCCATCGCCCTGGCCGCCGGCGCTTATGGCGCCACCCAGCTGAGCGAGGTCCTGCCGGTGGCCGCCGGCGTCGCCGCCCACCATGTCTGCTCGATGACCTTTGTCGGCGGCCAGGATCCGGACCAGACCTTCGAACAGCTGGTGATGCCGGTGCTTGGCAACTTCGGCCGCCTGCTCAAGGTGCAGGTCGCGCGCGATACCGGCGACGTCAAGGTGTCCGGCCAGCTGCGCGAACTGGCGCGCGCCCATTACACGCCCGGCTACGGCTGCCGCCTGGTGCTCCCCGGCGACCGGCCGCTGCCCGTGGTTGCCGAAGCGCCGATCGCGCCGGCGGCGGATGGCTTTGCGCCGAAGGAACGCATCGCCTCCGGCAAGCCCATCGTCACCGCCGCATTGGACCAGGTTTTCGCCGAGCATCCGGGCCAGCCGGTCAAGCGCGTCAAGGCGGTGGTGATCGTGAAGGACGGCCAGGTCGTGGCCGAGCGCTACGCCGACGGCTTCGACGAGCACTCGCCGCTGCTGAGCTTCTCGGTCGCCAAGTCCTTCACCAATGCCTTGTTCGGCATCCTCGTGCGCGAAGGCAAGCTGCGTGTCGACGAGCCGTTGAATCCGCCGGAATGGAAGGACAAGCACGACCCGCGCCGCGCCATCACGCTGGAAGACCTGATGCGCATGCGCAGCGGTCTGGCGGTGGAAGAGGCGGAATCGGCCTCCAGCCCCGTGGCGAAGATGGAATTCCTGCACGGCGACATGGCTGGCTTCGCTGCCGCGCAGCCGGCGAAGGAACCGCCGGGCCGCAGCTTCGAATACACCTCGGCGGACACCGTGTTGCTCTCGCGCAGGATCGGCAGCGTGGTAGGCGGCGGCCCCGCCGGCCTGCGCGAGTTCGCGCGGCGCGAGCTGTTCGGGCCGCTGGGCATGGGCGAGGTCACCATGGAGTTCGACGGCGCCGGCACCTTCGTCGGCTCGACCTATGTCTATGCCAGCGCCCGCGACTACGCCCGCCTGGGCTGGCTGTACCTGCGCGATGGCGTGGCGCCCGACGGCAAGCGCGTGCTGCCGGAAGGCTGGAAGGACTGGTCGCGCCGCTCCACCCTGGACTCACCGTATGGCGCGGGCTTCTGGACCAATGACGGGCGCAGCGAAGAGGCGAAGTGGCGGATCGATTCCGGTTATCCGAAGGACGGGTTCTACGCCAGCGGCACCATGGGCCAGCGCATTTACGTGGTTCCCTCGGCGGGACTGGTGATCACGCGCTTCGGCTATTCCGCACCGCCGTACTACGGCATGCGCGACGACCTGGCGCTGATCAAGGCGGCGATCGAGGCCTATCGTTGATCCCCAGGCGGCGGCCTGCTTCCTGCCGGAGCGGGGATCAGGCCGCCGCTTGCATCGGCGGGCCACCGCGGTGTTACGCAGCAGGTGCGTCGCTACTTCTTGATATAGCCACGGCGATACATGCAATCGTCTTCCATGGCATCGCGAGCGTCGGAATTCGCATCGACCACGCTTTCCGTGGAAGGCGTCCAATAGCCCGGCGTGTAGTCGCACCGTTTGTACTTCTCGCCGGTCTTGCGATTCTTCTGGGTGTGGCAGACCTCTCTGGAGAATTCGTAATAGCTGGCATTGGTCACGACGACTTCGGCAACAGGCACCTTGCGAAAGCCATCCGCCTTGCAGGCGGCCAGTTCGCGATCGCGCTGCTGAGGCGAAATTCCCCGCTGGACCCATTCAGTACAGCCTGCCAGTGCGAGCGCGGCGATGAGAAGCGGTGCTACGAAGCGGAGCATGAGAAAACTTATCCATGAAAAGTAGGGGGAGGAAAGGCTGGACGAGAGGACGTCCAGACTCCTCCTGAATTTTCCAATTCATGGGACATCGAAAGGACTTGTTCAGCATCTGGAGTGAGCATGGACGAGGCGCATCGCCGGTCCGGTGCGGGGCCTCGCGGCTAGCCCGCGCCGCACAGCTCCACCAGGAAATCGACGAATGCCCGCGTCTTCGCGGGCAGCTGCTTGCGCGACGGGTACAGCACATACAGCGGGAAGCGCTCGTCCGGCCAGTCCGGAAACAGCTCCACCAGCTTGCCCTTGGCCAGGAATTCGCCGATGCCCAGCGACATCATCTGCGCGACGCCATAGCCGGCAAGGCAGGCATGCAGCATGGTGCCGACGTCGTTGACGACCAGGCGCCCGCCGGTCGGCACGCTGAGCCGCTTGCGCCCGCGATGGAATTCCCATGCATAAGGTTGTCCGCTGACCGGGTCGCGGAAATCGATGCAGGCATGGCGGTCCTCGCCCAGTTCCTGCGGCGTGGCGGGCCGGCCGTGGCGGCGCAGATAGGCGGGCGAGGCGACGGTAAGCACGCGCGTTTCCAGCAGCTTGCGCGCCACCAGCGCCGAGGAGGGCGGTTCGCCGAAGCGGATGGCCAGGTCGATGCCTTCGCTCACCAGGTCGCCGGGCTGGTCGCGCACCAGCAGTTCCAGCTGCAGTTGCGGATAGCGCGCCAGGAAGGTTTCCACGCGCGGCGCCAGCAGCAGCTGCGCGAACAGCGGATCGAGCAGGCCGACGCGCAGTCGGCCGCGTACCGCGACCGCACCGGCCACGGCCTGGTCGACCACCTCTTCCAGTTCCGCCAGCACCGGCGTCACCTGCCGGTGGAAGCGGCGGCCTTCCTCGCTGAGGGCGACCGCGCGGGTGGTGCGGTCGAACAGGCGGATGCCCAAGCGCTGTTCCAGCCGCGCGATGGCACGGCTGACGCCGGGCTGCGACATGTCCAGCAGTTCGCCGGCGCCGGCGAAGCTGCCGGCATCCACCACGGCGAAGAACACGCGCAGGCCGGCCAAGGTGCGTTCGTCGAATCCGCTCATGCGTATGAGTCATGGATGTAATGACACTCATGTTATCGCCGCAGCCAAGGCGAAGTCGAACAATGCAGCCCGACGCGGCACTGCGCCGCCTGTTTCGGGAGATGCGCGACATGTATGCGATTACGGGAGTGACGGGGCAGGTCGGCGGTGCGGTGGCGCGTGCGCTGCTCGCGCAAGGCGCCGCGGTGCGCGCCATCGTGCGCGACGCGGCCAAAGGAGAAAGCTGGCGCGCCATGGGCTGTGAGGTGGCGCTGGCCGGCTACGACGACGAGGTCGCGCTGGCGCGCGCCTTCACCGGCGTCGACGGCGTGTTCCTGATGATGCCGCCGGACTACGATCCCGCACCGGGTTTTCCGCAGATCCACGCGCTGGCGGAGCGCTTCGGCGGCGCCATCGAGCGGGCGCGACCGGGACGGGTGCTGTTCCTTTCCACCGTCGGTGCGCACGTGGCCGAGCCGAACCTGCTGAACAATGCGCGGCTGATGGAGCAGGCACTGGGCCGGCTGCCCATGCCGATAGCGTTCCTGCGCCCGGCCTGGTTCATGGAAAACGCAGCGTGGGACTTGCCGGGCGCGCGCGAGGGCGTGATCCACAGCTTCCTTCAGCCCATCGATCACCGCATTCCGATGGTTTCCGTCGACGATATCGGCGCGGTGGCGGCGGAGCTGCTGCTGCGCGGCTGGGACGGATGCCTGGTCCAGGAGCTGGAAGGCCCCCGGCGCTACGGCGCCGAGGACATCGCGCAGGCGTATGCCGCGGTGCTCGGGCATCCGGTGCGCGCGGCGGCTGTTCCGCGCGGGCAATGGGAGGCGCTGTTTCGCCAGCAGGGCGCGCAGCACCCCGAGCCGCGCATGCGCATGCTCGACGGTTTCAACGAGGGCTGGATCGCCTTCGAGGGCGTGCCGCGGCGAGCGGCCACCTCTTTGGAAACGGCGCTGCGCCGGATCGCGCAACGCGTCGCCTGATGCTCAGGCCAGCGGCTGCGCGCGGCGGGAGGCGAGCAGCGCGTACTCGCCGTCGCTGCCGCGGCCCTGGCCGATCTCGACAAAACCCAGCTCGAGGTAAAACGCCAGCGCCGGTTCGTTGCGGCGCAGGCACTTCAGTTGCAATGCCTGGTCCGGCCAGCCCAGCGCCTGCAGCAGCGCGCGGCCGATGCCCTGGCGCTGTCGCGCGGCGTCGATATAGAGGTGATGGATAAACCATTCCGGCGCCCACAGCGCGACGAAACCGGCGATGTGGCCATCGCCGGTTTCGGCCACCAGCACGCGCTCGCCGCGAGTCTGGCCGTCGTAGTCCTCCAGCGCGAAGGCCGCGCTGTCGAGCCAGGTGAACGTGGCCTTGCGCGCCTGCAGGAACAGTTTGCGCAAGGCCGGCCGGTCCTGTTCGGTGGCGGCGCGGATCAGGACCGTCACGGGACGCTTCAGTTTTCCACGCGCGCCGACCAGCCGAAGACCTCGCCCGTGCGCTGCACGAACTCGTTCTGCTTGAGGTTCTCCGCGACCGGGCGGGTGGCGGCGAGCGACGCGGTGGCGGCGGTGAAGGCGGAGATCAGCGGGTAGTACTGGTCCTGCAGCCGCTTCTGTTCGGCCGGGTCGGTGGCGCGCAGGTATTGCGCGTAGAGCTCGCGCAGCCTGAGCGAGGCGGCCTGCGTGGCCGGGTCGGCGAACTCCGGCAGCGGCGCGGGTGCGGTCAGGCCGCGCCTGGCCGGCGTGCCATGCAGCCGGTTCTTCTCGAAGAAGCCCGGCTGGTCGGTGCGCTGCTCGTAATAGGCGACGAAATCCGGCCCGGTGAAGATCTTGCGGAAGATATTGCCGCCGTTGCCGGCATCGTAGCCGCGCAGCGAATCGGGAAACGCCTCGCGCACGCCGAAGCGCCAGTCGTTGTCGATGAACAGGCCGTCGACGTGGCGGAACGGACCGTCGAAGGCCACGCCGTCGAGCTGGAAGGCGCCGCCGCCGGAGGGCATGAAGTTCTTCGCCTTGGAGGCCTCGGTGACATAGGTCTCGCTGACGATCACGTAGTCGCTCAGCGTGGGATTGATCAGGCCGCCCTTGCGCCCGGCGTAGACGATGAACTTCAGCGGGCCCGTGGCCGGCGCCTCGAGGCTGTGTTCGCCAGCCTTCAGCGCGAGCGCTTTCGCCTGGTGCGCGGCGATCTCGTAGTCGGCGCCGTCGATCTTCAGCCTGAGCGGCGCATCCGTGGGGTTGTCCACGGAGAAGTCCACGCTGCCGCCGGCGCAGCCGGCGAGCAGGAGGAGGGTGGCGAACGAAAGCGCGAGTGTCTTCATGGTCGATCCTTGGCGAGAAGCTCCTTGAAGCCGGGATTCTAACCCGGTGCCGCCGCTGCCCCGCGACCGCTTTTCGATATCTGCCACACGCTTTATGGTTTTCCACGGGATGTGCGCCCGCTCACCGCACTGAAAAACGCTGCGTGACTGGAATCACGCCCGCACTTACGCCGGCGCATTTGGCCAACGCGATGTGCTACTTAAGCCACCGTTGAGTAAGCGTCGACCGCGTTCTACAGGGGACGTGCCGCTGGTTCGCAAGGGCTTGCGCCGACAGCACGACAACGCGGTGCCTGCGGTGGCGCCGTCCACGATGAAGCTCGTTCACGGGTTGGCCCGAAATGACCAGCCATGGCGTGCTTTGTCCAACGTTTTATCGGTGGCGGAACCGAGACCATGCGCAAGACGCAGGACAAGCAAGGAGGCGCCGGGGCCATGCTCCAGGCAAGAAAACACGAGTTGGCGCTGTCGGTCGCCGTGGCGCTGACCAGCGTGGTGGTGCCGGCCGAAGCCGCCGCCACCGTCTATACGCAGCCGGTCACCGGCGTGGCGAGCAACGATGCGCCTGGCGGCACGGGCGGCTACAACCCCGGCTACACCATCACCAGCAACGGCGGCACACCGACCTATGTGCTGGCCAGTGGCGACTCCATCAACGTGGAGTCGGCCGACACGCAGGTGACCGGCGTAAGCGTTACCTCGTCGTCGTCGTCCACCGTGATCGACGCCACCGCGGGCAACGTCTCCATCAACGCCACCCGCGATGTGCCCGCCACGGGTACTACCGGCGGCAGTGCGGTGGGCATCTATGCGTCCAGCCCGCAGTCCGATCCGAAATCGGTCACCGTGAACGGGCCGATCAGCGTCAGCGTCAACGACAAGAACTCCAAGGCCAACGGCAGCATCTACGGCAATGCCTATGCGCTGTGGGCGGACGACTTCGCCAGCATCACCATCAATGGCGATACCACGCTGCATGCGACGACGCCCGGCTACGGCCGCGTCATCTATCTCACCGGCAATGGCAGCCGCATCACCATCAACGGCAACCTCACCGCCGAGTCGGACAGCAACAACACCAACTACGCCATCATGGGCGACGGCCGCAGCATCCTGCGCGTCAGCGGCAACGTCGACCTGACCGCCAGCGGTATCTACCCCTCGGACAACGTCAACGGCATCTGGAATCCCAGCGTGTCGGCGCGCACCGAGATCGGTGGCAACCTCAAGCTGTACGCTATCGCCCGCGGCTCGACGGTGATGGGCATCCGCAACAACGGCTACATCGGCGTCAGCGGCAATGCCACTATCACGGCGGTCGGCAACCGCACCGCCTTCGGCGTCAACGCCGGGCATCGCCTGTCCAAGACTGAGTTCTTCGGCGACGCCACCATCACGGCGCAAGGTGGGCTCAACATCTTCGGCGACACCACCGGCGCCTATAACTACGGCGGCAACGGTGGCAACGGCTACATGCGGTTCGACGGCAACCTGACCGTGACCGCCACCAACGGCACCTTCGAGGGCGACTCGGATGTGCTGGGCCTCGACAACAACGGCCGCATGACGCTGGCCACCGCCGGCACCGTCGCACGGCTGTTGCCGACCGGTACGAAGGGCACTCATTCGGCCTACGGCATCCGCAACGGCATGTCGTTCACGGCGGCGAGCGACGTCGACATCACGGTGTCGGAGAAGGCCGGCGCCACCTATGGCGTGCTCAATACCGGCGCGGCGGATTTCAACGGGGCGCTGTCGATCGCCAAGGCGGCGGGGTCGACCGCGGCCAGCCACTATGGCGTGGTCACCCGGCCCGGTGCCGCCTCGTCGGCGACGACCAATATCAACCAGGGCGGTGGCCACGCGGTCACCATCCAGGGCGATGTGCTGACCGGCTCGAACAGCGGCGGCTACACCGGCACGCTGAACCTGAAATTGGATACGTCCGGCTCCTGGCTCAATGGCCTGGTGCTGGCCGATACCGACGGCAGCGTCGGCGCCACCAACCTGGTGGTGAACAACGGCGCGCGCTGGATCGCCAATGGCAGCGGCGCGCTGGCCGCCGACTTCGGCAGCGGCAGCCTCAGCGTGGGCAGCGGCAGCGCGATCGACCTGGCCGCGAGCTGGGGCACGTTCGCGCCGGGCAGCGTGCCGGCGTACAGCCTGCGCACCCTGCAGGTCGGCAGCAGCGCCGGCAGCGGCGCGTCGGTGAACCTGGCCGACGGCGCGGCGTTCACCCTGCTCAGCGACGTCCGCAACGGCACGGCGGACAAGCTGGTGTTCGGCAGCGGCGTCGCCTCGTTCACGGCGCAGGGCACGCAGAACGTGCGCATCGCCTACGACCCGGTGCTGGACGATACCTCGTGGATCAACGCGGGCACGCTGCAGAAAGGCACCTCGATCCTGTCCGCCAGCCCCATCGTGATCGTCGACGCCAGCGCGGCGGCGAGCGGCACGGCGAGTTTCCTCGCGGCGGCGGGGCTGTCCGGCCAATGGAGCGGCACGTATCAGAACGCCCTGGTGCGTTTCACTTACACGCCACGAGTGAGCCTTAGCGCAGACCGCAAGCAGATCCTGCTGGGCGGCATCGACATCGCCGGCGATGGATCGAGCACGTCGGGCGGCGGTACGGGTTCGGGTACCGGCGCAGGCACCGGCACGGGAACGAACACCGGCAACGGCAGCACCACAAGCAGCGGATCGCCGGCCAATTCGGGTAGCGCCTCGACCTCCCCGGGTACGGTCGCGACCGATGCCTCCGGCCTACCCGCGATCACGCCGGCCACCGGCGTTCTGGTGGCCGGCGATGCCATGCTCGCCCTGTCCAACCTCTGGCAGATCGACGAACGTGCGGTCTCCCGCCGCAGCGAAGCCTTGCGCCTGGACGACGCGCCCACCGGTTCGGCGTTCTGGGCCGACACCGACAGCGGCAGCCTGAAGGGCGACAGCGCCGACGGCCGCAGCTACCGGCAGGACGCCAGCAACGTCAGCGCCGGCGCCGAGTGGCGCGCGGATGCCGACCAGGGCCGCAGCACCATCGGCGTGGTGTACACGCATGCGCAATCGCGTGCCCACCTGCAGAACGGCAGTGCCGACCTGCGCGGCGACTCGGTCGGCATCTACGGCAGCTGGAATGCCGGCGGCGGCTGGTTCGCCGATGCGACGGCGCGCACCGGGCGGCTGAGCGACAGCTACACCTCGCGCGATGCCTTCGGCGTGACCTCGGGCCGCTACCATGCGCGCGCCTCCAGCGTGTCCGTGCGTGCGGGCCGCCGCTTCCGCGGCGAGCACGGCGGCTATATCGAGCCGCAGGTGCAGGCGGCGTACGGTTCGATTGGCGCGATCGGCTATACGGCCAGCAACCGCGTGCGCTTCGACGCGGACCGCAACCACACCTTCCTGTCGCGCGCCGGCGTGCTGTTCGGCCAGAGCTTTTTCCTGGGCCCGACGCTGACCGGCGATGCCTATGCGCGCGTGGCGGTGGTGCATACGGTGGGCGATCGCCCGGACCTCACCGCCTCGCTCGACGGCGGCTCGCTGCCGCTGGTGTTGCCGGCGCGGCATGCCACCACCCGCGAGGTGGCGCTGGGCGGACGTGTCGCGTTCGGCCTGACCTGGAGCGCCTACGCCGAAGCGGGACACGCTTCGCGGACCGATGCGCTGGCCGGCGGCTGGCGCGCCTCGGCGGGTTTTCGCGTGAATTTCTAGCGCGGCTTGTCGAGCTGCGGCGCGCATGTCATGGTGCGCGCCGCCCGAGTCAACGGGCCGGCGAGGGATAGCAGCATGGAGCGCAAGCGGATACCCGGCATCGACGCATACGGCAGGCGCGTGCGAGTCACGCCGCGCGAGCGCGAAGCCGTCGGGGCCTACTGGTCGGAGCAGCGCGTCGCGCGCGGCACGCTGATCGCCGTGTCCAGTCTGATGGCGGTCATGGGCGTGCTGTTTCTCGCCGCAGGGCTGTTCGGTCCCTTCCTCGGGCACCGGCGCGAGCATGCCGGCTGGGTCCTGCTGATGCTCGGCGCCACGCTGTTGCCGGCGGGAATGCTGTTCCTGTGGCTGCTGCGCCGCCGGGCCCGGCTCGTGAGCGAAGACCTTGCGCTGGGAGTGAAGATCGTCGTCGACGGCATCGTCGACGCCTGCAGCGCTTTGCGCGGCAAGGCCGGGGCGATGAACTACTCGATCCGCATCGCCGTGCCGCCGGGCAAGGGGCGGGAACACTTCGCCGTGACCGAGCGGGTCTTCATGCGCGTGGGCAGGGGCGATGCGGTGCGCTGCGCCTACCTGCCGGCCTCCAGGATCCTGCTTTCCCTGAAGGCCGACGCGGTGGCTTATGCCATCGGCGAATCGGCTTGACGGCCGGTCACGACAGTTTCGGCCACACGGTCACCACGCCCGTCGCCAGGTCGTGCACCGCGCCGGCCACCATCAACGAACCCGAGCGCACGGCGGGCGCGATGATCGGCTCCAGCCCGCGCAGGCGCTGCACGCCGTTGTTGACGTTGTTGTAGGTGACCTGCTTCTGCAGCGCCTTGCCGCTGAGTTCTTCGTCCTGCTCGACGGTCTGGTCGACGGCGGGATAGATCAGTTCCAGCAGGTCGTCGATCGCGCCGGCCGGCTTGTTCTGTTCGTGGCGGAACTGGATGGCGGCCTTCATCGCGCCGCATTCGCTGTGGCCCAGCACCAGGATCAGCGATACACCCAGTTCGGCCACCGCGTACTCGATGCTGCCCTTCATCACCGGCCCGCTGCCGGCCACCACATTGCCCGCCGCGCGCACGGTGAAGAGCTGGCCCACGCCCTGGTCGAAGATGATTTCCGGCGCGGTGCGCGAATCGGCGCAGGCGATGATCGCGGCGAACGGCGCCTGGCCTTGCGCGACCTTGGCGAAATCGTCCGGCGTGCGGCACGCGGCCGAACCCTTGCCGGCGACAAAGCGTGCATTGCCCTGCAGCAGGCGCTCCAACGCTTCCTGCCCGGTGGGGCGGTGCGCCGGCAGCGGCGGGAAGCCCGGCTTGGGCAGCGCGCGCGCGTGGACATCGGCCCAGGGGGCGGCAGCCGAAGCCATGGCGAGGGCGGACAACTGCAGGAACTGGCGGCGGGAAGTGGTCGTCATGAGAAGGGCGCTGATTGGGGAAGGAGGTGCGCAACGCGCAGGCCGCGCAGCATGCGCGCGACGGTGTCGCACGCATGGCGCCATGCCCCGGGGCATGCGACAACGCGCAGGCGCATACGAATAAATCGGCTGGCATCCGCATGCCATGTCATTTCGGGCCGCTGCGCGGTGAGGAGGGGCCGCGGCGCGCGCTACGGCAGCGCGCCGACGTTCAAGGCGATCCTGCGTGGCGCAGCGAAGTGCGCAGGGCCTGCACCGCCACGGCTGCGTTTACCTGGTGCAGGCCGTCGGGCCTGGCGCCGTCCAGCAGGAGCAGCTTGCGGATCGAGTCCGCGTCGAGATCCGGCGCGATCGACAACAGCAAGGCCACGATGCCGGTGACATGCGCCGCGGCCATCGACGAACCGGAAGTGAAGTCGTAGCCGCCATTGGGCTGGGTGGTGAGGATGTCGCTGCCAGGCGCGCTGACGACGCCCGGCGGTGCGGGCGTGCTGGCGCTGGAACGCACCACGATCACACCCGGCGAGTTGTCGGGAAAACCGTTGGCGTCGCCATCCGGCGGACGCGCGGCGACCACGATGCGCTTCTGCCGCAGCAGCTCGTCCAGCAGCTTGCCCAGCAGCGGATCGGCCGGTCCGCCCAGGCTCAGATTGACCACGCGCGCATCCGTGTCCAGCACGCCGGCCAGCGCCTTGGCCAGGGTGAAGGAATTGCAGCGCGCGCCGGCGTTGCGGTCGGCATACCAGCAGGCCTTGTAGACGCTGAGCTGCGCCTTCGGCGCCATGCCCACGATGCCCTGGTGGTTGTCGCCCATCGCCGCGATGATGCCGGCCACTTCGGTGCCGTGCGCGTCGCCGTCGAAGGCGGCCTGGTCGTCGTCCACCGCATTGTGGGTGTCGGCGATGCGGCCCTTCAGGTCCGGATGGGTCAGGTCCGCGCCGGTGTCGACGATGGCCACGTGCACGCCGCCGCCCTGGCTGGCCTCATGCGCGACCGCGGCGTCGGTTTCGACGAAGCCGCGCTGCAGGTCCGCATAGGGATCGTTGTACTTGTGCGCGCCCTGCTGCGGCGGGTCGGCATAGACCTCGTAGTTCTGCAGCGGCTGCGCCAGCTTCACGCGCCCGTCCTTGGCCAGATCCTGCAGCAGCGCATCGCGATCGGCGCCCGCGGGCGGCTCCACCACGATGCAGAACAGGCCCAGCGCCTTGATCGGCCAGCCGACCACTTCGCGCAGGCCGTAGTGCTGCTTGAGATCGTCCAGCTGCGAGACCGCGCGCTGGCCGGCGCCGTAGTGGCCCGGCGGCACATAGCCGACCAGGCTGGAGCCGGCGTGGGTGCCCGGCGGATCGAGTGGATTGGCGACGGCCAGCACGATGTCGCGCCGGCTGTCCATCGAGGCCGCGGCGGATGCCGCCGGCGTCGAAGCACGTTGTCCGAGCGACGCCGCCGGCGCGGAAGCACAGGCGCTCAGCATGAGCGCCATGGCAGCGGCGAAGCAGGCGCGCGGCAGTTTCTTCACGGCGCGGCGGCCACCGGCTCGGCCATGCGGATGCCGCGCGCGGCGCGCAGTTGCCGCACCACCTCGGCCTGGGTGGTGGCGGTGCCGGACGAGACCACGGTGTAGGCACCGACCTCGTTGGGTCCACCCACCACCTGCAGGTGCAGCGCATGCACCAGCGTGTTCCAGTCGGCCACTTTCATGGCGGCGTCGGGGACCACGCGGATCGCGCCGGCCGGCGCGGGGGCCGCGTCCTGGCTGCTGTAGGTGCGGTAGTCGGCCGCGCCCTGTTCGCGGTACAGCTTCAGGCCGAGCATGCCGATGCCCAGCGCCTGCAGCACCACCGCGGCGGCCAGGCCGCGCAGCAGCCAGCTGTTGTGCGTGCGCGCCTTTGCGGGCAGTGCCGCTTCGGCGTCGTGCGCGTCCAGGCGGTCGAGCAGGTGCTTCAGCCCCGCGTTGGCGTCGACCGCGACATCGGCCGGCAGCGACAGCGCATCGCGCAGGCGGATCTGCTGCGCGTATTCCACGCGGCAGGCTTCGCATTGTGCGAGGTGGGCGTCCAGCCATTGCGCCTGCTCGGGCGTAGCGTGGCCCTGCAACACCCAGGGCATGGCTTCCCAGGCGCGGGCGCAATCCCGGCTGGCGTTGATCGAAAACGTCATGGCGCACCTCCGGCGTGCGCTGAGGATTCGCCGGCAAGATCCGGCAAGACATTGCGCAAGCGCACTCGCGCGTGGAACAGCCGCGCCTTCACCGTGCCGACCGGGCACTGCATGATCACCGCCACGTCGTTGAGCGAATGGCCCACGCCGTAGACCAGCTCCAGCACCACGCGCTGGTCCACCGTCAGGCGGTCCAGCGCCTTGCCCAGCCAGTCGCGCAGCTCGTGGTCCTCGCTGGGGTCGTGGCTGGGCGCGCGGTCGCCGTACAGGGCGTCGTCCTCGATCGGCTCGTCGCCGTGCTGGCGCAGCGCCTTCAGGCCGCAGCGGTAGGCGATGCCCATGATCCAGGTGGACACGCGCGAATCGCCCTGGAACGTGCCGGCCTTCTGCCAGGCGATCCAGAAGCAGTCGTTGATCACTTCCTCGATCACGTCCGGCCGTCGGGTCAGGCGCGACAGGAAACGGCCCAGGCGGCCGTTGTAGCCGCGGTACAGCGTGGCCAGCGCCACGCGATCGCCGGCCGCCATGCGCTGCAGCAGCGCTCGGTCGGTGGCGTCGGCTTCGATGTCGGCTTCGTTCATGGTCGTCAGTTCACCGGTCGAAAAGCGGCGGGGCTGTCGTCATGGGTGCCGGGTGGACGGTAAAAGGTTGCGCCCGGGTCGCGACCCGCCGCAAGTCGGTCAGAAGGACCAAAGCACGGTCGCCACCCAGGGCTCCGCCTCGGGGGAGCGGGAGCGCCAGTAGCGGGGCGTCTTCACATCCGCTGCGACCCGGTCCAGCTCGACCCGCCAGGCGCCCCGGGTCCAGGCCAGGCCGGCGTGGCCGTAGCGGTAATAGGGGTAGGGGTCGAAATAGGACTTGGCCACCCCGGCGCCGAGCGACAGGGACAGCTCGTCGGTCAGCGGCCAATGGAAGTTGGCATCGGCGCCCCCGCGGGTGCGCTCATGGTCGGCGTGGGTGAAGTGGGTAGCCGAGACGCCGACGGTCAGCACGTCGCGCCAGCTCCAGTGCAGGCCGGCCTCGCTGCGGTCGAAGAAGCGGCTGCCGGCCGGATATTTGTAATAGATCGCGCCGGCCTGCATGGACCAGTCGTCGGTGAGCGTCCAGTAATGCGACAGCTGGCCCATCGCCTCGACCATCCGCCCCGGCGTGCGCGCCTGCGCGCTGGCGGAAACGCCCAGCGCCCAGCCGTCCGGCGTGGTCCACGACAGCAGGCCCTGCAGGATCGGCGTGGCCTTGGTCACGGCCTGGCCGCGGTCGACCAGCTGCGAACTGAGCGCGATGCCGCCACCCAGCGTGCCGCCGCCGACGGTAGTCGCATGCAGCGGCAGCGCCATGCAGATCGCCGCCACGGCGGGCAGGGCCCAGCGTAGCGGCGAGGTGTTGCGTGGCGCGGCGAGCGATGTCGTCAGTGGAGCGTGCCCAGGTAGGAAATGAGATCGTCGAGCTGCTTTGGATCGTTCAGCCCATCGTATTTCATTTTCGTACCTGGATTGGCGCGCTTGGCCGGCTGGCCGAGATAACTGTGCAGTTGTTCCGGTGTCCACACCCACGCGGACTGCGCACGCAACGCATCCGAGTACTCGTAGTCCGGCACGGCCGCGGCCTTGCGGCCGACCACGCCGAACAGGCTGGGGCCCTTCTTGTTGCGGCCTTCCTTGATGCTGTGGCACTCGGCGCATTCGCTCTTGAACACGTCGGAGCCGGCGGAGGCATCGCCGGCGAAGGCCGGCGAGGCAGTCATCCAGGCGCAGGCAAGTACGCCGAGGGCAAGATTGCGAAAGTTTCGCTTAAGGCTGGAAGTCTTCACGCGTCGTCATCCGGGTCAGAACGCCACACTGGCGGTGATGGAGAAAGCATTGAAGTCGCGCGCATTGGTGCCGGGCGCGCCGAAGATGTTGTCGCTGGCGCCGTTGAAGCGGGTGAAGCGGAACCAGTTGGCGGCGAGCTTGAGGTTGGCCATCGCGGTGTACGAGTCGTCCTTGCCGAACGGCGCCCAGTACAGGCTGATCAGGTTGGCGGTGGTGTTCGGCACGCCATAGGGGAAGAAACGCCCGTCATCGCGCGAGCCGGTGCTGACCATGTGCGAGACCAGCAGGGTATAGCTCTGCTTGAACGTATAGGCGGCCGTCGCCACCTGGTCGTGCACCGTGCCGCGCGGCTTGGCCAGCGGCGTGGGCAGGCTGCCGTACTTGCGCTGCTCCAGGATGTTCACGTAGCTCAGCTGCACGATGTGCTCGCGGTTGCCGAGGTACTGGTAGGTCAGGTCGTAGCCCAGGTCGGTGAGCTTGTCCTTCGGGCCGCCGGTGCGCGGCAGCTCACGCTTGGTGCTCAGCGCGACCACGCCAGCGGAAAAGAACTGGCGCCGCAGGTCGCGCATGTAGGCGAAGCGCACGTAGCCGGTGTCGTGCAGCTTGCCCGGGTCGCCATTGGGGTTGTAGCCCAGGCGGTCCTGGGTGGAACGCTGCAGCGAGTTGTAGGTGCCCGCCTCGCCGTACCAGCGCGAGTCGTACAGGCCGTACACGGTGGCGCCGATCACGCGGTTGGCCGGCGCGTTCGGGCTGGACGGATTGAGCACGGTGCCGGTGACGCCGGGCGGGCCCAGCGAGGAGGCGCCGGGCAGGGCGGCGATCGGATCCTGGAAGCCGGGGTTGTTGTTGACGCTCACGCCCAGGGTGAGGTCCTTGCCGCCGAGCTTCAGCTCCTTCGCCACGAAGCGCAGGTCGACATCGCTCAGCTTGGTGTCGAAGCGGTTGTGGCCATCGTTATTGCTGCTCACCTTCACATAGCCGCCGACCTGGTCGGTCAGGCGGCCGGCCAGATAGACGTCCGCCTCGGTGAGCCGGTTGGAACTCTCGCCGCGCGCGGGCACGTTGCGCGTGCCGATCAACTGCGCGGCCACCGGCAGCTTGAAGCCCTTGCCGCCGGTGTCGGTATAGCCGTTGAGCTTGAAGCGCATGCCGTAGGGCGTGAGCGCGGGACCATAAGAGCCCGCATGGCAATCCGCGCAGGCGGAACCAGTCTGGCGGGCATACACGGGAATGGCCTGCGCGGTGGTGCAGGCCAGCGAGAACGCGGCGCCCACGCCGTACAGCACGGTCATGTTCCGCGTCCGGCGCGCCATCCGGCGGTACGGCAGAGACAGCATGAAACCTCCTTGATGTTTCGAGGGGTGGTGTTGCGAGAGGGGGTTGCAACGAGCGGTCAGCGCGGACGCCAGGGCCACATCGAGCGCAGCACGTCGTCGCGCCGCACGAAGTGGTGATAGAGCGCCGCGCCGATATGCAGCAGCACCAGCGCGAGCAGGGCCCAGGCGACATCCTGGTGCCAGACCAGCAAGGCGTCGGCGAGGTCTTCGTCCTCGGCGACCAGCGCGGGCAGGGCGGCGCCGAACAGGTACACCGGCTTGCCTTCGGCATTGCTCAGCGCCCAGCCGAGCAGCGGCAGGCCGAGCAGGATCAGGTACAGCGCCGCATGGGTGAGCCAGGCGGCGATGCGTACCAGCCTGGAGTGAATGAGCTGCGGCAGGCGCCCGCCGCGGAAACGCAGCGCGATGCGCAGCACTGCCAGCAACAGCACCAGCAGGCCGGTATGGCGATGGCCTTCCAGCAGCCATTGCCGCGCGACGCGGCCGGCCACCTCGTCACGCGTGAGCGCGAACGCCGCCGCGGCAATCAGCAGCAACACCGTGGTCCAGTGGAGGATCGCCATGCCGCGCGGGCGGGAGATCGGTTCGTGCTTGTCCTGGCTTGCGATGGCGGGCGTGCTGCCCGGCATCGCCATGTCCGCCTTGTCCTCGTACCTCGAACCCATCCAGCGATCCCCGCGCGTCGTGTCTGCGGCGTGTGTGCCGCTTGGATCGAGAAAGGTTGCAAGCTGGCGTAGGTTGGGGTGAGCCGCAGGCGAACCCCAACCTGAGCCTGTCCATGCTCCGCAACGTTGGGGTTCGCCTGCGGCTCACCCCAACCTGCGTCATCTGCGGGAAGCGTTCGCAACCTTTCCCCTCACCACCGGCACTCAGCCTCGAACAGGTCGTACTCACACGAGCGCAGAGCCAGCCACCATGGACATCGAACGCATCCAGTTTCAGAAGCACGGCGACCACGGCGGCATGCTGGTGGCGCTGGAACAGGAGCGCAACGTGCCGTTCGAGATCCGGCGGGTGTACTACGTGTACGCCACCGAGCCGAACGTGCACCGCGGCCGTCACGCGCACCGCCGTCTCAAGCAGCTGGCGGTGGCCGTGCGCGGCTCGGTCACCATCCTGCTCGACGACGGCACCGGGCCGGTCGAGGTGGTGCTGAACGATCCGGCCCAGGGCCTGCTGCTGGGCGACATGGTCTGGCGCGAGCTGTACGACTTCAGCGACGACTGCGTGCTGATGGTGCTGGCCGACCAGTTCTACGATCCGGCCGACTACATCACCGACTACGACGAATTCCTGCGCGAGGCCAACGGCTTCCACCGCCTCGGGGGCGCGGTGGCATGAGCCGGCCGCTGGTGCTGGTCGGCGCGGGCGAGATGGCGCGGATCGCCTGCGAGTATTTCGAGCACGACAGCGACTACGACGTGGTCGCCTTCAGCGTCGAGCGCGCCTACCTCAGAGAGACCGAGCTGGCAGGACGGCCGGTGCTGGCTTACGAAGACCTTGCCGCGCATTACGCCCCGGGCGAGGCGGAGCTGTTCGTGGCCATTCCCGCCACCGGCCTCAACCGCCTGCGCACGCGCCTGTACCTGGATGGCAAGGGCAAGGGCTACCGCTTTGCCAGCTATGTCAGCAGCCACGCCTTCGTGTGGCGCAACGCCGAGATCGGCGAGAACAGTTTTATTTTCGAGAACAACGTGATCCAGCCGTTCGTGCGGGTGGGCAACAACTGCATCCTGTGGAGCGGCAACCACGTCGGCCATCGCACGGTGGTGCGCGACCATGTCTTCGTCGCCTCGCACGCGGTGATTTCCGGTTTCTGCGAGATCGGCGAAAGCAGTTTCGTCGGCGTCAACGCGACCTTCAACGACGGCGTGAAAGTGGCCGCGGACAATGTGATCGGCTCCGGTGCCCTGGTGGTGCGCGATACCGAGCCGGGCAAGGTCTACGTGGGTTCGCCGGCGCGCGCCTTGCCGGACAAGTCCAGCCTGGACGTGAGGTTCTAGCGCGCATGCCCGCTCGCAACCGGCAGATCTGGACCAAGCGCGGCCTGGTATTCGACGTCGCGCGCCACGGCGTGGGCGGCTGGATGCGCCATTCCGCGCTGACGCCCACGCCCTGGCTGCTCGACGAGGAGCGCATCCGCGTCTACGCGGGCTTTCGCGACGGCGACGGCGTCAGCCGGCTCGGCTATGCCGACCTGGCGGCGGACGAACCGACGCGCGTGCTGGGCGTGAGCAAGCGCCCGGTGCTGGACATCGGCCGCGGCGGCTGTTTCGACGACAACGGCATGATCCTGGGCGACGTGGTCGCCGCGCCGGGAGGGCTGCATCTGTTCTACGTGGGTTTCCAGCAGGTGGCCAAGGCCAAGTTCCTCGCCTTCAGCGGACTGGCCTTGTCGACCGACGGCGGCGAACGTTTCCAGCGCGTGCAGGAAACGCCGATCCTGGATCGCGCGCCACGCCGCAGCACCATCGCCGCGATCCACAGCGCGCACTATGACGACGGCCTGTGGCGCCTTTGGTATGCGGTGGGCGACGACTGGGAATCGATCGGCGGCCGGCCGTTCCCGCGCTATCACATCTGCTATGCCGAGACCCGCGACCTGAGCGCGATCCCGCGCGGCGACCGCATCTGCCTGCTGCCCGGCGGCGACGAATACCGCATCGGCCGGCCGCGCGTGTATCGCTTCGGCGACCGCTACGTCATGTACTTCACCTGGGGCGATCGCGCCGGCCGCTATCAGCCCGGCGTGGCCTTCAGCGACGACGGCGTGCAGTGGGAGCGCCACGACGAAGCGCTCGGCATCGAGCCGTCGCGGGACGGCTGGGATGCGCGCGCGCTGTGCTATCCGGCGCTGCTGCGCCACGGCCGCCGGCTGCTGATGTTCTACAACGGCAACTACATGGGCCAGGCCGGCTTCGGCCTGGCCGAGGCCGCACTGGACGAAGACCTGCGCATCGTCACGGCCGGGGAGGGCGCTCATGCTCTCGGTTAGGCCCTACGCGCCCGTCGACGCCACGGCCTGGGATGCGCTGGTGGCGCGCTCGCGCAACGGCAACCTGCTGCACCGGCGCGGCTACATGGACTATCACGCCGGGCGTTTCGAGGACGCCTCGCTGCTGGTCGAGAAGGACGGCGAACTGGTGGCGGTGTTTCCCGCCAACCGCGACGGCGAGCAGGTGAGCAGCCATGGCGGGCTGACCTATGCCGGCCTGATCAGCTCGCACGCCTTGCGTGCCGAGGCGGCGCTGGAAGCGTTCGAGCGGATCGGCGCGCACTACCACGAGCAGGGTGCGCGGCGGCTGCTCTACAAGGCGGTGCCGCATGTATTCCATGCCTATCCGGCCGAAGAAGACCTGTACGCGCTGCACCGGCTCGGCGCGCGCCTGGTGCGGCGCGACCTGTCGTCGGTGATCGCGCTGCGCGAACCGCCCGGCTTCACCGAGGAGCGGCGCCGTGCCATCGGCAAGGCGCGCAAGGCAGGCCTGGCCGTGCGCACGGGCGGCGACCTCGCCGCCTTCCATGCCTTGCTGGTGCAGGTATTGGCCAGGCATGACGCCGCACCGGTGCACACGCTGGCGGAACTGCGCCTGCTGCAAGGCCGCTTTCCCGAACAGATCGTGCTGCACGAAGTCGCCGACGACAACGAACTGCTGGCCGCGGCGCTGGTCTACGACCTGGGTCCGGCGGTGCACACCCAATACCTGGCCGCCTCGGAGTCCGGCCGGCAACGCCATGCGCTGAGCCTGCTGCTGGGCGAGCTGATCGAACGCACTTACGCGCACAAGCGCCATTTCAGTTTCGGCATTTCCACCGAGCAGGCCGGCCAGGTGCTCAACGCCGGCCTGGTGGCGCAGAAGGAACGCTTCGGCGCGCGCGCCGCGGTGCACGATTTCTACGAATGGGTGCTCGCATGAGCGTCCCGTTCTTCGACCTGCAGGCGGTCAACGCGCGCTATGCCGAGGCGCTGAAAGCCGCCGCCGCGCGCGTGATCGATTCGGGCTGGTACATCCTCGGCGGCGAGCTGGAAGCGTTCGAGCGCGAGTTCGCCGACTACTGCGGCGTGCGCCACGCGCTCGGCGTGGGCAACGGCCTGGACGCGCTGGCGCTGATCCTGCGCGCCTACGTCGGGCTGGGCGTGCTGCGCGAAGGCGACGAGGTGATCGTGCCGGCCAACACCTTCATCGCCACCTTCCTGGCGGTGAGCCAGAGCGGCCTGGTGCCGGTGCCGGTGGAACCGGATCCGCTCACCTTCAATCTCGACCCGGCTCGGGTGGAGCTGGCGATCGGTCCGCGCACGCGCGCCATCATCGCCGTGCACCTGTACGGCCAACTGGCGGAGATGCCGGTGCTGGCCGCGCTGGCGCGCCGGCGCGGCCTGCTGCTGATCGAGGACGCGGCGCAGGCGCACGGCGCCGCGCTGGACGGCTGCAAGGCCGGCGCTTTCGGCGATGCCGCGGCCTTCAGCTTTTTTCCGACCAAGAACCTCGGCGCGCTGGGCGACGGCGGTGCGGTCACCACCAGCGACGATGCGCTGGCGCGCCGCGTCGCCGCGCTGCGCAACTACGGTTCGGAAACCAAATATCACCATCTTTTCCAAGGCGTGAATTCGCGCCTGGACGAACTGCAGGCCGCGCTGCTGCGGGTGAAGCTCGCCCACCTGGACGAGGAGATTTTGCTCCGCCGCCGCATCGCGCGGCGCTATCGCGAAGGCATCGTGCACCCGGCGATCGCGCTGCCGCAGGTGACGCGCGAGGACGGGCACGTGTGGCATCTGTTCGTGCTGCGCTGCCGGCGCCGCGACGCGCTGCAGCGGCACCTGCAAGCCTGGGGCATCCACACCCAGGTGCATTACCCGGTGCCGGCGCACCGCCAGCCCGCCTATTCCGAATGGCATCGCATCCATTTGCCGGTGACCGAGCGGCTGCATGCGGAAGTGCTGAGCCTGCCGCTGAATCCGGCGCTGGACGAGGCCGCGGTCGAACGCGTCATCGCCGCCTGCCGCGCGTTCAAGGGCAGCGCATGAACATCGCGCGCGCCGGCCTGTACAGCGCCATCGGCACTGCCGCGCGGCTGGTCGCCGGCCTGGTGGTGGTCAAGCTGGTGGCGTGGGCGGCCGGGCCGGACGGCGTCGGCAAGCTGGGCCAGTTCATGAGCCTGATGTCGCTGCTGGCGGTGCTCGCCGGCGGCGGCATCAGCGCGGCCATCGTCAAGTACGTGGCCGAGTACCGCGACGATCCGGAACGCCTGGCGCGCCTGCTGCGCGCGGCGCTCGGCTATGCGCTGTGCGCGGCGGTGCTGATGGGCCTGGCGGCGCTGCTGTTCAGCCGCCAGCTCGCGCTGTGGCTGCTGGACGACGTGCGCTACGAAAGCCTGCTGCGCGTGCTGGCCTTCGCCCAGGTCGGCATCGCCTTCAGCAACTATCTGCTGGCGGTGATCAACGGCTTCATGGACGTGCGCCGGCTGGTCTTCATCCAGGTGGTGGGTTCGGCGCTGAGCATCGCGCTGGCGGCGTGGCTGTCCTGGCAGCAGGGCTTGTACGGCGCGCTGCTCGCGCTGGTACTGGGCCAGCTGCTGTGGCTGGCGATCGGGCTGCCCGCCTGGTGGCGCAGCCCGGACTTCCGGCCGGGCATGCTGCGCGCCGGTTTCGACCGCGACATGATCGTGCGGCTGGCGACGTTCTCGCTGATGACCTTGAGCTCCGCGCTGTGCGCGCCGCTGGTCAATATCGCCGTGCGCGACCACCTGGCCGCGCAGTTCGGCTGGGAGCAGGTCGGCTACTGGCAGGCAGTGACGCGGGTGTCGGATGCCTACCTGCTGTTCCTCACCACCGCCATCAACGTCTATTACCTGCCCAGGCTCGCCGCGGTGCGCGAGCGCGAGGAGCTGAAGCGCGAACTGGCCCAGGCCTGGCGCCAGCTGCTGCCGGCGGCGGCGGTGCTGGCGCTGCTGGTATACGTGGCACGCGAATGGGTCACGCGCGCGCTGTTCAGCGCCGACTTCGCCGCCGCCAATGCGCTGTACGGGCCGCAGCTGATCGGCGACGTGATCAAGATCGGCTCCTTCGTGCTGTCCTACCTGATGCTGGCCAAGGCCATGACCGGCCTGTTCGTGCTGTCGGAGTTCGTCTTCGCGGCCAGCTATCTGGGCCTGGTGTTCGTGTTCACCCGCTGGTACGGGCTGCCCGGCGCGGTCTACGCGTTCGCGCTGAATTACCTGTTCTATCTCTTCTTCAACCTGCTGGTGGCCCGGCGCTACCTGAGGAGGCTGTAGCCATGGGCAGCGAACGGACCCTGACCGACAGCCGCTGGCCGCTGGTCTCCGTGCTCATCCCCGCGCACAACCACGAGCGCTTCGTGCTGCGCTGCCTGGACAGCGTGCTGGAGGATCCGTATCCGACCAAGGAGCTGGTGATCGTCGACGACGGTTCGGTCGACGGCACCGCCGGCAAGATTTCGCAGTGGATCGCGCGGCACGAGGGCGAGCTGCCGGTGATCTTCCGCCGCCGAGAGAACCGTGGCGTGGCCGCCACGCTCAACGAGCTGGCCTCGCTCGCCCGCGGCGATTTCCTCAAGCTCGGTGCCAGCGACGATTTCCTGCTGCCCGGCGGCCTGGAGGCGCAGGTGCGCTATCTGCAGGCGCATCCGCGCAAATGGGCGGTGGTCGGCGATTCGGTGGTGGTCGACTGCTACGGCAACCGCCTGCACGACAGCGGCATGCGCGGCCTGCATCGCGTGGACAAGCGCCAGTACGCCACTGACGAAGGCATCCGCCGCGCGGTAATCCGCCACTGGGCGATCGGGGGGCCGGTGGCGCTGCTGCGCCGTACCGCGCCCGGCGCCATCGCCGGATGGACGGAAGAGCTGCGCATCGACGACTGGGATTTCTTCCTGCGCCTGGTGGCGCGCGATGCGCTGGGCTTCATCGATCTGCCGGTGTGCGGTTATCGCCTGCACGATGCCAACCTGAGCAAGACCCGCCACGTGGCGACGCGCGTGGCCAACCTGGCCGAGTCGCGGCGGGTGGCGTTGCGCCGGGTCGAGCTGTTCGACGGCCCGGACCGCCAGCTGCTGAAGGCGCAGGCGCACTACATCGGCGCCAAGATCGCCTTCCTGCAGCGCCGTCCGCTGCGCGTGGCGCTGCGCATGGCGGCCTGCCTGGCCTTGCGCGGCGTGTCGCGGATGCGGCTGCCGTCCGCGCATCCGGAGGCGGAGCGGGCATGAAAGCGCTGCTGCGCCGCCCCTCGACCTATCTCGGCCTGCCGATGCTGCTGGCCTGCGGGGCGACGCTGCTTACCTACGATCTGCCGGAGGGTTATCTCGACGGCGTGCTGCTGCTGATCGCCGCGGCGCTGGCGATGCTGGCGCTGGATACGTTGAGCGGCGTGCGCCTGCCGCCGTTCGAGCGCATCGCCGTGCGCGAGTACGCCGGCACGCGCGAAGCGCTGGTCGCGTTCGCGTTCTGCGCGCTGGTGGCGCTGTTCTGCGTACTGGACCTGGCGATGTTCCCGATCCCGCTGCTGGACAAGCCCTCGGCCTATGCGCAGATGGAGGGCGGGCGCGAACATATCCGGCACCTGTCCGCCTGGTGCTGGGTGCTGCCGCCGGTGGGCCTGCTGTGCGCGCGCCAGCGTGGCCTGCGCTATGCGCTGGTCGCGGCAGGCATCGTGTTTCCTATCCTGGTGATCGACCGCAACCGCATCTTCGCCAGCTTGTTCTCGGTGGCGCTGGTGCTGGTGATGCGGCGCCGCAGCGAATTGCGCCTGCCGTGGCCGACGGTCTTGCTGCTGGGGCTGGTCGGCGCGGTGCTGTTCGCGGCGCTGGGCATCCTGCGCTCGGGGCCATTGGAGGGCGTGACCTTGCCGTTCGGCGCGCTGTACCGCGAATCGCCGCCGGGCATCAAATGGCTGCTGCTGTATCTCACCGCGGGGCCGTACAACTTCGCCGCGATCCTGGCCAAGGGCTACCACAACGCCGATTTCCTGCTGAACCAGGTGGTGCCGCTGCGCGGCTCGATCGCCACCGCCGGCACCGGCATCCCGCTGGATTCGCCCACCATCAATGTGGGCACTGAGTATTTCCCGTTCCTGCTGGCGCTCGGCCCGGCCGGCGCGGTGGCGGCGATGCTCGGGCTGTACGCGATGCTCGTGTGGAGCGCGCGGCGCCTGCGCGCGTCCACCTCGCTGTTCTCGCTGCTGATCTTCCTGCGCATGGCCTACGTGGCGGCGATGGCGCCGTTCGCACCGCAGGCCTACACCTTCATGAGCGCGGGCTTCATCGCGCTGTGCCTGCTGATGCAATTGTTCGCCGCCTGGCTGCCGCAACGGCCGGTTCCTTTCCCGCTGCCCCGAGTGGACCACCATGCACCATGACGAAATCTATCTGATCGATCTGTGGCGGCTGCTGCTGCGCCAGTGGCGCGGCTTCGCCATCGCGCTGCTGGCGGTGCTGGCGCTCGCCGTCGCCTATGCCTTGCTCGCCAAGCCGCGCTATGAAGCCACCGCCTGGGTGCAGGTGGGCCAGGTCGGCACCGCGCCGACCGGGCAGGATCCGCGGCCCGAGCCGTTCCAGCGCGTGCTGGAGCGCCTGCAGACACGCGCCTTCCAGGACGAGGTGGTGCAGGGCGTCGGCCTGGCGCCGAAGTCGCCCGAGGCCGGCGCCTACCGCGGCAGCCTCAAGGCCGAGCCGTCGTTCTATGCCGGCCTGATCAAGCTCAGCGTGCGCGCCGCCTCGCCGGAGCAGGCGAAAAAGCTGGTGCTGGCGACGGTGACGCGGCTGCAGGCGGTGCACGGCAGCCTGCAGCAGGAGCCGCTGGCGCAGGCACGCGAACGCCTCGACGAAGTGCAGAACGACCTGCGCGCGGCGACCGCCGAGCGCGACGAGCTGCAGCGCACGGCCGCCGCCGGCAAGGACAACGCCGTCGCCGCCGGCCTGCTGCTGGCCGGCAAGGAGACCGAGGTGCGCGAGCTGCGCCAGAGCCGCGCCGACCTGGTGGCCCGGCTGAGCGCGAACTACACCTTCGCCACCTCGATGCCGTGGCCGGTCTACCAGCCGGACCATCCGGTCGCGCCCAACCGCGTGCTGATCCTGGGCGTGGGGCTGCTGGGCGGGCTGGGGCTTGGGTTGTTCGTGGCGGTGGCGCTGGATGCGAGGCGGCGGGCGAGGCAACCGATGAGTGCGTGAACGGCACTTACCTTAAAGCCCCTCTCCTCGGCGACCCGAAGGTAGTCCCCGTGGGAGAGAGGGGTTGGGGTGAGGGTACGGGCGAAGCGCAAGAGTGATGTGCACCGCTCCGCCCGCACCCTCATCCGGCTGCCGCCACCTTCTCCCGGAGGGAGAAGGATTCCAATTTGGAACGATGAGGTGAACCCCTCTCCCGCCGGGAGAGGGGCAGGGGTGAGGGTACGGGCGGAGCGCAAGAGTGATGTGCACCGCTCCGCCCGCACCCTCATCCGGCTGCCGCCACCTTCTCCCGGAGGGAGAAGGGTTCCACTTTGAAACGGTGAGGTGATCCCCTCTCCCGCCGGGAGAGGGGCAGGGGTGAGGGTACGGGCGAAGCGCAAGAGTGATGTGCACCGCTCCGCCCGCACCCTCATCCGGCTGCCGCCACCTTCTCCCGGAGGGAGAAGGGTTCCAATTTGGAACGATGAGGTGAACCCCTCTCCCACCGGGAGAGGGGCAGGGGTGAGGGTACGGGCGGAGCGCAACAGTGATGTGCACCGCAGAGGTCAGTCAGGAGAATCCACGTTGGAAATGAGCAGTCCCCATCAAGCCGACCCCGCCGCCCTCGACGAGGCACGGCTGCTCGACACCCAGCGCGCTTTCGACAGCGTCGCGGCCGACTATGACGGCCCGCGCGGCAACAACGAATTGATCCAGCGCATGCGCCTGACTCTGTGGGACACGGTGCAGCGCCTGTTCGAACCGGGCTCGCGGCTGGTGGACCTGGGCTGCGGCACCGGCATCGATGCGGTGGAATTCGGCCAGCGCGGTTTCCGCGTGCTGGCCACCGACTGGTCGCCGCGCATGGTCGAGCGCACGCGCGAGCGCGCAATGGCGGCAGGACTGGAAGGCGAGGTGCACGCCGCGCATATCGGCGTGCAGCAGCTGGAGCGCATCGCGGACGGCTCGGGCGAACGGTTCGACGGTCCGTTCGACGGCATGTATTCCAACTTCGGCCCGCTCAATTGCGCGCTGGATCTGCCCGCCGTCGCGGCCGAATGCGCGCGCCTGGTGCGGCCGGGCGGCGCGCTGGTGTTCTCGGTGATCGGCCGGATCTGTCCGTGGGAGGTCGCGCACTATCTGCGGCGCGGCCGTTTCCGCCGTGCGACCGTGCGCGCCGCGCGCGGCGCCACTGCGGTGGGCATGAACCGCCACACCATCTGGACGCGCTATTACCTGCCGCGCGAGTTCTACCGCGCGTTCGCCGACGATTTCGCCCTGGAGGACTACCGCGCGCTGAGCCTGTTCATGCCGCCGCCGTACCTGGTCGAGCGCTATCGCCGCAACCCGGCGCGCTACGAACGGCTGGGACTGCTGGACGATCGCTGGGGCGCGCTGCCGCTGCTGCGCGACATGGGCGATCACTTCCTGATCGTGATGCGCCGGCGCTGAGCCCGTGGACGCGATCCTGCATGGCGCGGCGGTCATCGGTTCGGGCGCCGCAGCGCGCGCGCCGCTGGCGATCCGCGCCGGACGCGTGGCCGATGCGCCGCCCCTGCACGGGTTTGCGCTTGACCTGCGCGACCACCTGGTATTTCCCGGCCTGGTCAACGCCCACGAGCACCTGCAGGTCAATGCGGTGCCGCCGCTGCCGCGACAGCAGCCGTTCCCCAACAGCTATGCCTGGATCGAAGCGTTCCAGGCGCATTTCCGCGAGCCGGCGGTGGCCGCCGCGTTGCAGACGCCCAAGGCCTTGCGGCTGCGCCACGGTGCACTGAAGAACCTGCTGGCCGGCGTCACCTGCGTGGCGCACCACGATCCCTGGCATGCCGAACTGGACGCGGCGGATTTCCCGGTGACCTTGCTGCGCGGCCACGGCTGGGCCTATGCGCTGGGCTGGGCCTTCGGTCCGCCGGTGCGCGCGAGCTTCGAGGCGACGCCGCCGGATGCGCCCTGGCTGATCCACCTGGCCGAAGGCACCGATGCGGTGGCGCGGGGCGAGCTGGCGCAACTGGAGCAACTGGGCTGCCTCGATGCGCGCACCGTGATGGCGCATGGCGTCGGCTTGGGCGAGCAGGACATCGACAAGGTGATCGCCTGCGGCGCGTCCGTGGTGTGGTGCCCTTCGAGCAATCTGACCTTGCTGGGGCGCACGCTCGATCCGCGCCGCCTGCAGGCGGCCGGACGCCTGGCGCTGGGCAGCGATTCGCGCCTGAGCGGCGCGCGCGACCTGCTGGAGGAACTGTGCGTCGCCGCGGTCGTCGGCGGCCTCGGCAGCGCCGAACTGCTGGCGCTGGCGACGTGCCAGGGCGCCGACGTGTTGCGCCTGCCGCTGCATGGCCGGCTCGTGCCGGGTGCGCCAGCCGACCTGGTGATCGTGGCGGATACCGGCGGCGCGCCCGCCGACAGCCTGGTGGGCTTGAGCCGCGCCGAGCTGCGCGCGGTGGCGCGCCACGGCATGCCGTGCATCGCCGATCCGGATTTCGCCGACTGGTTCGACGCGGCCGGCGTGGCCGCGGTACCGGTGATGCTCGATGGCCGTCCCAAGCTGCTGGCGCAGGCGCTGGCCGATCCCGCGCTGCTCGCGCTGGAACCGGGCCTGGAGCTTGCCGAGTCCGCGCCGGCCCGGCTAGCCGGAGCGCAGGCATGACGCGCCCGCTGATCCTCGAACCCGAAGCCGCCTACGCGCTGTGGGCGGCCAGCTATCCGGCGCATGCGCACAATCCGGTGATGCAGGCGGAGGAGCGCGCGATGCTCGCGCTGTTGCCGGCCGATCTGCGCGAGCACGCGGTACTCGATGCCGGCTGCGGCAGCGGCCGCTACCTGCGCCACGCCGCACGCCGCGGCGCCACGCGCCTCACCGGCGTGGACCTGTCGGTGCCGATGCTCGATCGCGCCTATGACGAGCTGGCCGAGCTGCGCCCGGAAGTCGAACTGAGCCTGCTGCGCGGCAGCGTGGTCGAACTGCCTGTCGACGATGCCTGGGCCGACTTCACCGTCAGCGGCCTGGTGCTCGGGCATATCGAGGACCTGCCGCGCGCACTGGCCGAGCTGCGCCGTGCGACCAGGCCCGGCGGCACGCTGCTGTGCAGCGATTTCCATCCGACCGGCCACGCGCTGGGTTGGCTGCGCGACTTCAAGGCGGGCGGCGAGCGCTATGCCGCGCGCCATACGCCGCATCTGTACAGCCATTGGCACCGCGCCTGCGCGGCGCTGGACCTGGTCATCGAGGAAGTGCGCGAACCCATGCTCGATCCCGCCGACATTCCCGCCGGCGCGCATTTCGATCCCATCGCCCTGCACGTGCCGGTGGCGCTGGTCTTTCGCCTGCGCCGGTACTGAAGCGCCCACGCCATGCCCCATACCCTGCTGATCAACCCCACCATCACCTCGCGCTCCAGCGCACGCTTTCCGCTGGCGCTGCTGAACCTGGCCGCGGCGCTGGACCGTCGCGGCAGCAGCCGCGTCATCGACGGCAATGTCGATCGCGATTTCATCCGCACCACGCTGCACGCGCTGGACCAGGGCGGTGTGGATGCGGTGGGCCTGAGCGTGATGGGCGGGCCGCAGCTGGCGCCGTCGATCGAGCTGTCCCAGGCGATCCGCCAACGCCATCCGCAGGTGCCGATCGTGTGGGGCGGCTATTTCCCGACGCTGTATACCGACACCGCGCTGGCCGCGCCGTACGTGGATTACGCGATCCGCGCGCAAGGCGAGCAGACCATGGCCGAGCTGGTCGGTGCGCTGGGCGGGCAGGGGCCTGTCGAGAAGATCGCCGGCCTGTCGTGGAAGCGCGGCGACGAACACGTGCACAACCCCAGCCGCCATTTCGTGCCCGGCGATCCCGCGCTGCAGCTGCCGTACGACAAGCTGGGCGACCCGCGCCAGTACCTGGCGCGCACCTTCCTCGGCCGGCGCACCGCCGGGCACCAGGCGGCGCTGGGCTGCCGCTTCCGCTGCACCTTCTGCGGCGTGAACGCGATGTTCGGCGGCGCCACGGCGCTACCGGCGGCGCAGCGGCTGGAGCGCGAGCTGAAGTACCTGAAGTACGAGCTGGGCGCGGACTCGGTGCAGTTCTTCGACCACAACTTCTTCGACCGCGAAGTGGAGATGATCCCGCTGCTGGAAGTGATGGCGAAGCTCGAGCTGCCGTGGTGGTGCTATGCGCGCGCGGACGCGCTGCTGAACCTGTCGGAGAGCACCTGGAAGCTGGTGCGCAAGAGCCGCCTGAAGATGGCCTACATCGGCGCCGAATCGCCCAGCGGCAAGATGCTCAAGGAAATCCGCAAGGGCACGCGGCCGGACCAGACGCTGGAGGTGGCCGAGCTGTGCCGGCGCAACGGGGTGATTCCGGAGCTGTCCTTCATGGTGGCGCCGCCGGTGGACACCGAGGAAGAAACCGAACACACCTTCGAGTTCATCCGCGAACTGAAGCGGATCAACCCTGCCTCGGAAATCATCGTCTACATCTACACGCCGCTGCCGGAGAGCGCCAAGCACGAGACCGACCGCGGCAAGCGCGCGTCGATGCCGCTGCTGGATCTCAACGGCGAGCCGGTGGTGTTTCCCGCCACGCCGGAAGAATGGGCGCAGCCGCAGTGGGTGGACTACGCCTGCCACGCCGACGCGCCCTGGCTCACCGACAAGCTGCGCAAGCGCATCCACGATTTCGTGACGGTGCTGCGCTGCCGCTATCCCACCGTGCAGGACATGCGCACGCCGCGCTGGGCCAAGCACGGCTTGCGCACCATGGCCTCGTGGCGCTACCGCTACCGCCGCTACGACCAGCCGTGGGAGCTGGACCTGGCCAACCGCTGGGTGAAGCTGCGCATGCCGCAGGTGTCGAGCCTGTAGGCGCGCGCGTGCACGTCGCCCAGCTCAACCTGGTGCAGGCGCCGGCGGAGATCGAGCCGGAGCACCTGCCGACGCACTGGCACACGCTGGCGGACGTGGCGGATGCGGCCGCCTCGGCCGGCGTGCGGGTGTCGGTGATCCAGAACTCGGCGCGCGAGGCGCAGTTCGTGCGCGATGGCGTCGATTACCGTTTTCTTCCGCTCGACGGCAAGGAAGGGGGCCGGCGCCTTGCTGCAGCACTCGCCGGGGTTGGCGCCGAGCTGGCGCATGTGCATGGACTTAACTTCGCGCCGCAGGCGCTTGCGCTGGCCCGGCGCCTGCCATCGCTGCCGATCCTGCTGCAGGACCACGCCAACCGTCCGCCGCCCTGGTGGAGGCGCGCGCAGTGGCGGCGCTGGTACGCGGCGGCCGCGGGCGTGGCCTTCACCGCGCCGGCGCAGGCGCAGCCGTTCGTGGACGCGAAGCTGTTCAAGCCGGGCCTGCGGGTGTTCGCGATACCCGAATCCAGCTGCCGTTTCAGCATGGGCGATCGCGCCCAGGCGCGCTATGCGACGGGTCTGCATGGTTATCCGTGTGTGCTGTGGGTCGGCCACCTGGCTGCCGGCAAGGATCCGCTGGCCGTGCTCGACGGCGTGGCGCTCGCTGCGCGGCGCCTGCCGGACCTGCAACTGTGGTGTGCGTATGGCAGCGCGCCGTTGCTCGATGAAGTGCAGGCGCGGATCGCGCGCGATCCATGGTTGACCGGGCGCGTGCACCTGCTCGGCCGCGTGCCGCATGAGCAGGTGCAGACTCTGCAGCGCGCCGCCGACCTGTTCGTCAGCGGTTCGCGCGCCGAGAGTTGCGGCTATGCGGCGCTGGAGGCGATGGCCTGCGGCGCGACGCCGGTACTGACCGATATTCCTTCCTTCCGCGCGCTGACCGGCGAGGGCCGCGTCGGCCGGCTGTGGCCGTGCGGCGATACGGGGCGCTTGGCGGACGCGCTGGTGGCGATGGCCACCGCCGGTCCGACGCGGGCGGAGATGCGTGCGCATTTCGAGGCGGAGCTGTCGTTCGCGGCGGTGGGGCGGCGCTGGGCGGAGGCCTACGCGGCGCTGCTGGCGGGGCGACCGGGGGAAGCAGCATGGGAGGCCGCATGAAGCTGGCGCTGGTGCTCCCCGGCGGTGTGGATCGCGGCGGCGAGGAGCGGGTCATTCCCGCCTTCCTGGCGCTGATCGGGCAGTTGTCGCAACGCCACGAGGTGCACGTCTTCGTGCTGCGCCAGGAGCCCCAGCCGGCGACCTGGACGCTGCGCGGCGCGACCATCCACAACATCGGCGATGGCCGGCAGCGTTCGCGCGCGGTGGCGGCGATCGCGGCCGAGCACCGGCGCGCGCCGTTCGATGCGGTGCAGGCGATCTTCTCGGGCACCTGCAGCCTGGTCGCGATCACGGCGGCGAAACTGCTGCGGCGTCCGGGGCTGGTGCATATCGCCGGCGGCGAATTGATAGCGTTGCCGGCGATCGGTTATGGCGGGCGGCAGCGTTGGATCAGCCGCGTGCGCGAAGCGGTGACCTTGCGCGCGGCCGCCGCGGTAACGGCGGCGAGCGCGCCGATCCTCGATGCATTGCAGGCGCTGGGCGTGGCAGCGCAACGTTTGCCGCTGGGCGTTGACATAGCGGCGTGGCCGCCATTGCCACCGCGTCGTCGTGAGCCGGGAACGGCGCGGTTGCTGCATGTGGCGAGCCTCAATCGCGTGAAGGACCAGCCGACCTTGCTGCGCGCGCTGGCGGCATTGGCGGCGCAAGGCGTGCCGTTCCGCATGGACATCGTTGGCGTGGATACGCTCGACGGCGAGATGCAGCGCTTGGCGCGTGAGCTGGGGCTGGACGGGCAGGTGCGCTTTATCGGCTTCAAGACCCAACGCGAATTGCGCCCGCTGATGGAGGCCGCCGACCTGCTGGTGATGTCGTCGCTGCACGAGGCCGGGCCGCTGGTATTGCTGGAGGCCGCCGTCGTTGGCGTGCCGACGGTGGGCACGGCGGTGGGACATCTTGTCGAGTGGTCGCCGATGGCGGCGCTTGCCGTGCCAGTGGGCGATCACGTGGCGCTGGCGGCGGCGATGCGGCAGGTGCTGGAAGATGAGGAGCTGCGCTTGCGCCTGGCGCGCGAGGCGCAGCGTCGGGCACTGGATGAGGATGCGGTCTATACGGGGGAGCGGTTCGAGGCGTTGTATCGGAGCCTCACTTAGAGCCCCTCTCCCTTCGGGAGAGGGGTTGGGGTGAGGGTCCGGGCGGAGCGCAAGGGTGATACGCATCGCTCCGCCCGCACCCTCATCCGGCTGCCGCCACCTTCTCCCGGAGGGAGAAGGATTCATCGCCAGACGTTGGTGTTAATCCACAGTCTCCAGCGCCTTGCGCACCACATACAACGTATCCATCCGCGGCACCGCCCCCGCCAGCCGCCGCAGCAACCTTCGCCCATGCGAGCGCGTCACCCAGGTCTGCCCCTGCAGATACAACTGCGTGAGCACCATGTCCTGCCGTTCCTTGCGGCTTTCCTGGTCCGGCACGAAGCGATGGCGCAGATAGCGCAGCGCCTCCAGCGGCGTGCGCGACCACTCGATCCCGGGAAAGGCCTGCAGCCACAGATCCGAACACGACACCCGCGTCAGCGTCTGCTGCCGCGACGCCGCGCGCAGCCACCACGGGCAATCGCGGCGCAGCTTCCGCAGCACCGCCGCCGGCACCGCGTTGTGGTAATAGCGCGCCACCAGCCGCAGCGGCGGCAGCGCCCACCACGGCGCGCCGGCGGACCACAGCACCTCCCAGTCGGCCAGCGTCATGCGCGTGGCCAGCAGCGAGATGTCGTTGAGGTGGAGCAGGCGCAGCGTGCGGCCGCAGATATTGCCGGCCGCGTGCAGCAGCAGGTGGCTCATCAGCGCGCCGTTGGAGGGATAGGGATTCAGGCCCGGGCGCGGGCAGGACGGGAACACCTGCGGAGTGATGTCCACGATCGAGGTCGGCAGGCGCTCGTGGATGTGCGTATGCAGCTCGATGTTCACCGGCGTGTCGCGATGCTCGCCCAGGCCCGCCACCGCGCCGCCCTCGACCGGCTTGAACACGCGATGCTTCCACTGCGCGAAGGTCTCGGCATAACCGAGTTCGCCCAGCAGCGCCGCCGCCCGGTCCGCGTCGCCGACGCGCACCAGCAGGTCGATGTCGGCCATCGGGCGGTCTCCCGGCGCATACAGCCCCAGGCCGTGCAGGGCCGCCCCCTTGAGGGCGAGGACGGGCACGCCGGCGGCGCGGAACAGGGCATCGGCGCGCCGCAGCAGCGCCTCGATGCGCAAATGGCGCTCGGCGACGTGCTGGCGCTGGCGATCCAGGAAGCGGCGCCATTCCACTTTCTGCCAGGTCGAGAAGCGGTGCAGCAGCGGCGCGACGCCGTGCGCGACCGCGGCCGCCGACGCCAGCCGCCATTCCAGTTCGCTCCACTGCGGCAGCACGCCGCCGGGACGGACCAGGGCCAGCTCCTCCGCCAGCGCCTCGGTGGCGCGGCGCAGGCCGGCGCGCACCTGCTTGAGCGGAGGCAGCGGTGCGGGCGGCGGCATCGACAGGTGTTCGGACGGAACGGTGAGCACGGGCATCGCTCAGGCGCTGGCCGTGCGGCCGGCGGGCAGGGCCAGGTCGTGCGCCGGTGTGGCGTCGGCGCGGCGATAGCGGTGTTCCTCGGCCATCAGGGCGTCCCAGCGTATGTCGAGGTCCGCCAGCGCATGCGCATCCTGCTCAGGATGGTTGCGCGGATGCGCCTTCTGCAGCACGACCTGCTCGTGCAGCAGATCGCGTACGCGGCGATAGAACTCGCTGTCATAGGCGCCGCGGAACATCATCGCCAGGTCGCCGCTGTCCTGCCAATGCGTCTTGCGGCCCAGCTGCGCCTTCACCTGCTCGTAGAACTTGGTGCCGGGCAGGGGATAGGACACGCTCACGCCGATATCGTCCGGCGCGGCGCGCTCGATCAGCGCGCGCGTGGCCTTCAGGTCTTCCAGCTGCTCGCCCAGGTAGCCCAGCTGCACGAAGAAGCCGACGCGCACGCCGTACTGGCGGAAGCGCTCGCGCGCACAGATCAGCTCGGCGATGGTGGTGCCCTTGTTCATCCGGTCCAGCACCGCCTGGCTGCCGCTCTCGGCGCCGATCCACGCCTCGGCGCAGCCGGCCTGGGCCAGCGCCGCGACCATGCGGTCGCTGGACAGGTCCGCGCGGGTCTGGATGGTGAACGGCACCGAGCCGTCCGCTTCCCGCAGATGCTCGGCGAACTGGGCGACCCAGTCGACGTGGAAGCCGAAGATGTCGTCCGCCATCCAGATATGGTCCGGCCCGTACGCGCGCTTGAGGTAGATCATTTCCTCGGCCACGTCGCGCGGGCCGCGCTGCTTGTAGTGGTTGCCCCAGATCGGCTTGGCGCACCAGTGGCAGCGGAACGGGCAGCCGCGCGAGGCGGCCATGTTCAGGCTGAAATAGCCGTGCCGCTCCTGCCACAGCGCGCGATAGCGCTCGATGTCGACCAGGTCCCAGGCCGGATGCCCGCCCAGGCGCGGATCCGGCGGCTGCGCGCCGATCCGGGTCAGGCGCTGCTGGCCCTGGGCCAGCGCGGCGACGCCGGGCAGGCCCGCGGTCCACGGCGCGATATCCATGTGCAGGTCTTCGTTGAGCCGCCCGACCAGTTCGAGCAGGGCGGCGATGCCCTCGCCGACCAGCACCGCCTCGGCGCCCGCGGCGAGAAAGGCCTCGGGGTGGTCGGAGGCGTCGGAGCCGGCGACGATCACGCGGGCGCCGTGGGCGCGGGCCTCGGCGATCATCTGGCAGGCCGCCTCGCGCATCCGGTTCAGGCACATCTTGGTGAGGTAGTTGAAGTTGTCCTCGTAGATGACTACCACGTCCGGCGAGGCCGCGGTCAGCGAGCCGGCGTAGTCCTCCACGCCGTCGGCGAGCATGGCGTCGAACAGGCTCACTTCATGCCCCAGGTCCCACAGCAGCGAGGCCACCTGCAGGGTGGCGAGGGGCGGATAGGGCTTGCCGCGTTCCCACTGCTTGCGGTCGTAGCGCAGGAAGTAGGAATGGCTGACCTGGATTCTGAGCATGAGGGTGGGGCCTTGTGGTCGCCGGGGAGCGGGCCGCGCGGACGCGGCGTTCCGTTGTCGCTGGGCGTGAGTGCCGCGCCATGCCGGTTCGGTTGCGCTCGTCGCATACAAGGCGCTGCGGCAACTTTCCGCGGCCCCGGCGGCACTCACGCGACATGCGGACCGCATCGCGCCGCGCGAACCCGGAGAGCTTCGCTTGACCCACCTGGCCCTTGCCGCGCCCGCCGCGCCGTGCGACGACGACGCGATCGATCCTTTCCGCGAGCGGGCCGCGCGGCGCCATGCCGTGAGCAAGCGCATCCTCGGCGCCGAGGTGCGCTTCGAGGCGGACGACGAGGCCTGGCTGGCGCTGATCGAGGCCGCGTACGGCGACCTGCCGGAACATCGTTTTCCGCTGCCGGGGCCGGTCTTGCGCATCGAGCTGCGCCTGGCCGATCACGTCGATGCGGCGAGCCTGGAAGCGCCGCCGCCGGTGCGCATGCGCTCGGGCGCCGGCCTGCTCGGCGGCGTGATGGATGCGGCGCACTACGCCATGATCGCGCCGGCGCAAAGGCAGGCCCTGGTGGTGGCCTCACCGGCGATGCTGGCGCGCCATCCGTATCACGTGCGCTACGAGCTGATCGAGTTCGCGGTGTTCGTGCTGGCGCAGCGTGCGCAGGGCCTGGTGCCTTTGCACGGTGCCTGCGTGGGGCGCGACGGACGCGGCGTGCTGCTGCTCGGCGCAAGCGGCGCGGGCAAGTCCACGCTGGCCTTGCACAGCCTGCTGGGCGGGCTGGATTTCCTGGCCGAGGATGCGGTGTTCGTGGAGCCGAGCCATCTGCTCGCCAGCGGTGTCGCCAACTACCTGCACGTGAAGGACGACGCCTGCCGCTTCGTCGAGGACGAAGGCGTGCGCGAATGGATCCGGCAGTCGCCGACCATCCACCGCCGCAGCGGCGCCGAGAAATACGAAATCGACTTGCGCGACGGCCGTGGACAGCTGGCGTCCGCGCCGCTGGAACTTGCCGGCGTGATGCTGCTGAGCGACCAGCCGGCCGAGCGTCTGCTGACGCCCTTATCCCCCAACGAGGCCATCGCGCGCCTCACCGCCGACCAGCCCTATGCGGCCGGCCTGCCCGGATGGGCCGAGTTCTGCCGGCGCTGCGCCCGCGTGGGCGCGTATCGCCTGGCGCGCGCGCGGCATCCGGATGTTGCGGTGGCCGCGTTGTCGGCCTGGCTGGACGCATGAGCGCGGGCGCCTTCGTCGACCGGCTGCTGCCGGATGCCTTCGCCGGCACGCTGGAGCGCCGGCATGGCTGGCAGATGGCCGTCTATGTCGCGCTGTCGGTGGCCTCGGCGCTGGCCGGCAGCCTGGCGGCGGTGCTGCTGGTGCCGCTGGTCAGCCTGGGCACGCCGGGCGTGGAGAGCGGCTTCGATCTGCGCCGCGGCGTGGATGTGCAGGCGGCGGCTTTTTTTGCGGCTGCGCTGGCGCTGGCGGGACTGCGCTGGTGGTCCTCGCTGCTGGCCGCGCGCCTGACCGGCGACTACGGCGCGGACCTGCGGCGCCGCGTGCACGGGCATCTGATCCACGCGCCGCTGGCCGCGCTGGCCGATGCGACCTCGGCCGAGATCGCCAATGTGCTCACCTACAACATCGAGATCATGATGCAGGGCTTCAGCGGCCTGCTGCAGCTGTGGGTCGCCGGCCTCACCTGCGCGATCAGCCTGGCCTTCGCCTTCTGGATCTCGCCGCCGCTGCTGCTGGCCGTGCCGCTGCTGGCGGCGCTGGGCGTGCTGGTGTCGCGTTCGCGCGGGCAGGAGCAGGCGCGGGTCAGCCGCAAGTACGTGGCGGACCTGACGCGGCTGTTCTGGCTCAGCGAGGATTTTCCGCGGCGCCTGCGGCATATCCGCTCGTTCGGCCGCGAGGGCGTGGAGCAGGCGGCGTATGCCGAGGTGACGCGCGAGCTGGCGCGCGGCTATGAACATCAGCAGGACATGCTGGCGTCCGGGCGTTTGTGGCTGGAGCTGCTGGCGGCGCTGGGTATCGCGGCGATGTTCGTGTTCGCGCATCGGCTGCAGGGCGAAGGACAGGCCGCGCTGATCGCGGTAAGCCTGCTGCTGGGGCGCCTGCTGCCGTATCTGGTGTCGACGCGGCAGAGTTTCCGGCAGCTGCGCTCGGCGGCGCCGGCGTTCGAGTTGTGGCGGCGCTATGCCGGGCTGGCGGGAGATGCGGTGGCGGCCGGGCCACCCGCAGGCTTTCCGGCGGGCGCGACGCTGCGTATCGAGCGGGTGCGCTCGGCGGTGGCGCTGCATGGCGACGAGGTGCGCGACGTGGTGCTGGCACCCGGCGAGCTGACCTTGATCGCCGGCGATTCCGGCGCCGGCAAGAGCAGCCTTGCCGATGTGCTGGCGGGCCTGATCGAACCGGCCGAATTCGCCGCGCGGGTCGACGATCGCGTGCTCGATTTCGCGGCTTATCGTCGCTATGCGCGGCATGCGGCCTTTGTCAGCCAGCATGTGCGGCCGTGGCAGGCGACGGTGCGCGAATGCCTGCGCTGGGCCGACCCGCAGGCCAGCGAGGAGCGTATGCACGAGGTGCTGGCGGCGGTAGGCCTGGATCGGCGCTTGCGCGCGAGCGCGCAGGGCCTGGATATCGCATTGCGTGATCGTTCGAGCCAGTTGTCAGGCGGCGAACTGCAACGCCTGTTGTTGGCGCAGGTGCTGTTGCGCAAGCCGTTCCTGGCGATCCTGGACGAATCGACCGGGGCCTTGGATGCGGCGGCGGAGATCGACGTGCTGGCGATGCTCAAGCACCAGCTGCCCGGCACGATGCTGTTGGTGATTTCGCACCGCGACGGAGTAAAGGTCTTGGCGGATCGATGCGTGGTGGTGGGGACGCCCTCACCTTTGGCCGTCATTCCGGCGTAGGCCGGAATCCAGTGGCGATGCGTCAGATGGAGCGGTTCGCTCCATGGGGTCGCTTCTCAGCGTTCTGGCGACCATCGAATTCTGCCGTCACTGGATTCCGGCCTGCGCCGGAATGACGAGCATTGGTCAATGCTTTTGAGCGGTGCCCGCGTAAGTGCCGGCACCCGCGGTACTGCTGCGCAGCTCTTCGTCGCGATGATCCTGCTGCTGCACACGCACGCGGTTCTCCACGTCCTTCACCCCGAAGCAGCGGTCCGCGCAATCTTCGGCCAGGTGCTTCATGTAGCGCGAAGGCACCGTGCCCGTAAGGGTGACCACGCCGCCCTGTACGCTGACTTCGATCTCGCTGGCGTCGATGTGCGGATCTTCGGACAGCCGTTCGCACACGTCTTCGTTGATGCGCTGGTCGGAACGCTGATAGCCCTTCGGACCCTGGCGATAGTGGCTGGGGCCGGCGCCGTAGTCGCGGCCGAACGGATAGCGCTCGTCCATGAAATCGGTGGGGCTGCGGGCGTATTGCCGGCGGCCGTAGTCGGCCTGGTAATCGCGATGCTGCGGATCGTTCCAGCGCGGACCGCCCCAGGATGCGCCGCCGGACGGCGAGCCGTAGCCCTGGCCGAAGCGTGAGGATTCGCGCTGGCCATAGTCACGGCGCGTGCCGTAGGGACCTTGCAGCCGGCCTTCGCGATCGTTGCCGTAGCCGGCGAAGCCGCGCGGATAGTCGTCCTGCCAGCGTTCGCGCGACGGCGCCGGCCGCTCGTTGCCATAGCCGTAGCCGGTGGTGTCGCTGGCGAAGGTATTGCGGTAGCCGCCGTGCTGCGGGCCGGCCTCGTCCCAGGCGGGAGGCAGGTAGTTTTCGTCGATGTCGCCATAGCCTTCGGCGGTGGCGGACAGGTAATCGCTCTGCGGGCCATAGCGGTCGTAGTCGCGCTGGCTGGGACCGGCGCGGCGCCCTTGCGGGTTCTGGCCCTGCTCGCGGCGTCCGGATGATTGCCACGGGCCGCCGCCGCGCTGCCCGTAGCGCCACTCCTCGTCATGCACGCCGTAGCCGCCGCGCTGCTGGTAGGAGGGATGCTGGTGACGATGCTTCATGACGTTCTCCAAGGCCGGCGCAGGCGCCGGCCGGATGGCTAGAGATGATCAGTGGCCGCTGCTGGGCGGTCCGCTTGGCGGCGCGCTGGGCGGCTGCGTCGAGGACGGCGTTTCCTGCATGGGCGAGCGCGGCGAGCCAGGCGTGCCCTGCATCTGGTCGTCGCGACCGGCCTGGCGCAGCTGGCGCGCCATCTGCAGATGGTCCTGCAGCACCGGCAAGGTCTGCGCGGCGAATTGCTTCACGTCCTTGTCGGTGGCGCCGGTCGAGGCCTTGGTGAACAGTTGGATGGCCTGCTGGTGATCCTTGACCATGGCCTGCGCATAGGCGCGATCGAAGGCATCGCCATCGAGCTTCTGCAGCTTGTCCAGCTTCTGCTTGGCGGCCGCATCGGGCTCCGGCGCGACCGTGATCTGCTTCTGCCGCGCCAGGGCGACCAGCTGCTCGTTCGCCTTGGTGTGGTCGTCGACGATGTGCTGGGCGAGCTGCTTGGTCTGCGGCGAAGCGGATTTCTGCAGTGCCAGCTGGCCCAGCGCTACTTCGGCGCTGCCGTCGGCGGCGGCACGGGTAAGAAAGGCCTGGTCGGTGGCCGAGCCCTCGCTGGCGCTGGCTGCCCAGGGGCAGGCCAGCGCGAGGACGGTCGACGCCAGGACCGAGAGGAACAACTTGCGTTTAGGCATGACGCTCTCCGATCCGTCGTGGGTGGGGATGGCCGGGGCGTGCTGAGGATGCTCAGGACGGTTGCGATTCCCGCTGTGCGCGCAGCCGCCGGCCGCCGATGCGGCCGATGGCCGCCATGTGCTCGCGGTTCTCGCTGACCGCCTTGCCCCCCTTGTGACCGGCGAGTCGGGCTTCCTCGCTGGTGAATTCATGGGCGCTGCCGCGGGCATGGGCCGTGCGGCCGCCGAGCGAGGACACCTGGCGCTGCCGCTGTGGGTCCATCCGCGCGAAACCGCGAAGAGGCATGGCTTGTCCTGCTGTCTCTTTGGAGGTCATTAGGCTTCTCTCTGTCTGTGGCCGAAGGGGGATCGCGCCTGCCTTGAAGCAGCGCGCGCTTTCGTCGCCGCAACATCCGTGCCACCTGGGCGAACGGTGTCATGGCGTGCCTAGCCTGCAACGCGCGGTGTTTGCATCGCGCAAATTTTTCGCGAGCGTGAAAGAAGTACATGCGCATGGCGTGCGCTCATCACAGGTGCGGACACGCTGCAAGACTGAACAGATATGCGTTGCACGCACGGGTTTGACGCGATGTCGACCCGATGTCGACGGCATGTGTCCTACACCGGACGGCACTTCTCAATCCGTGGAGATCATCGCCATGCCCGAGGCAAAAACCCGAAAAGCCGCCGCGAAAGACAAGCGCGAAGGCAAGGCGCCCAGCACCCAGGCCGGTGAATACGTCCATGAGGAGATCGAGCATGTGCGCGAAGGCAAGCACGGTGCGCGTTCGGCCAAGCAGGCCATCGCGATCGGCCTGTCCAAGGCGCGCCGCGCCGGCGTGAAGGCGCCGGCGAAGAAGACCGCGAAGAAATCCACGCGCAAGAAGGCGGCGCAGGATGCGCGTGCGGCGAAGCATCCGCACAAGACCTCGGCCAAGCGTTCACGCGCGACCAAGCAGGCGTTGAAGCGGGAAGGGCACTCGGCTGCATCGCACGAGTCACTGGCCAGGCAGGGCAAGCGGGCGGCGGCGAAGCGTCCTGCCTCGTCGCGTTCGGCGGCGGCGAAGAAGGGCGCGCGGACCAAGGGGGCGGCGGAGCGTTCGGCGGCCGCGAAGAAGGCGGCGAAGACGCGGACGGCGAAGCGTTCGTCCGGGCGCAAGAGCACGGCGAAGAAGGCCACGCGCAAGAGCGCCACGAGGAAGACGGCGGCGCGCAAACGCAGCACGACCGCGAAGAAGGCCGCCCGGACGCGGAGCCGGGCCTGAGAGGCACGCGTAGGTTGGGGTGAGCGCAGCGAACCCCAACAGGGCGTTGGGGTTGCCGGCCCGTTGGGGTTCGCTGCGCTCACCCCAACCTGCGCCATGCGCCCCAGGCATTCCATTTCAAAATTCTCCGGACCGAACGTCTAGGCTGTTCTCCACCGCCATACCGACGTTCCGTGCCTTGAACACCGCCAGACCCTCTCAATATGGCCGAGCCGCGCATGGATAGCCCCGGCCGGCATGTCGCCCCGGCGGATCCCGCGCCCGGCGCGGAGGATCGCGCCGCGCAGATCGCCGCGCTGTTCCGCGAGCACAACCGCACCCTGGTCGCCTTCCTGCAGGCCCGCCTCAACTCCCGCGCAGACGCGCAGGAGCTGGCCCAGGAGGTGTACGTGCGCATGCTGGCGATGCGCGATGCCGACCCCATCGCCGCGCCGCGCGCGCTGCTGTTCCGCATCGCCGCCAACCTGGCAGTGGACCGCCTGCGCATGCGGGCCGTGCGCGCCAATGCGCCGGCCGACGCGCCGGACGAGGACTGGTTCGCCCAGCCCATTCCCGAACAGCACGCCTCGGCGCTGCAGCAGTGGCGCGAAGTGCGCGCGGCGCTGCGGGAGCTGCCGGCCAAGACCAGCAAGGCATTCGTGATGCACGTGATCGAGGGGCGCGACTTCGGCGCCATCGCCCAGACCATGAAACTCAGCGAGCGCATGGTGCGCTACCACGTCAGCAACGCGCTGGCCCATTGCCGCGCGCGTATCCAACCCTCGGAGACGCCATGATGGCCATGACTTTGTCCGGCGCGGGCGATCGCCCGACGCAGGCCGCCGCGCAGTGGTGGACGCGCCTGCGCGCCGAGGATCCCTCCGACGCCACCATCGAGCAGTGGCTGGCCTGGATGGAAGAGGACGAGAGCCACGCCCGCGCTTTCGAGGAAGTCGGCCGGCTGGGCCAGCGGCTGGGCCAGGCCGACATTCATACACGCGAGGCCTTCGTCGCCGAATTCGCCGGTGCCGCCGAGCGCCACGTGCGCTGGCCGCTGTGGATCGGCGCGGTGGCGGCTTCGCTGCTGGTGGCGGTGCTCGGCGGGCGCATGCTCGACCGCGTCTATCGCGCGCAGCCGCAGCCGTATGCCAGCGAAGTGGGGCAGAACCGCGACCTGGACCTGCCGGATGGCACGCGCGTGGCGCTCGGCGGCGCCTCGGCGATCACCGCCAGCTATGCCGACGACCTGCGCAAGATCGAGCTGAAGGACGGCGAGGCGTTCTTCCACGTCACCCACGAGCGCCGGCCGTTCGAGGTGGTGGCCGGGCCGGTGCTGATCCGCGACCTGGGCACCGCTTTCAATGTGCGCCGCACCGGCGACCGCGTGGCCGTCGCGGTCACCGAAGGCCGCGTGCGGGTCAGCCAGCCGGGCGCAACCGATGCGCTGGAAGCCGCGGCGGGCCAGCAGGTGCTGTACGACCCCAGGGCCGGCATGACGATCGGCCCGATCGCGGTGGAGGACGCCACCGCCTGGCGCGGACGCCGGCTGGAATTCGTCAACGAGCCGCTGTTCGTGGTGGTGGCCAGCATTAACCGCTATAGCCGCCGCCCGGTGCAGATCGCCGATCCGCGCGTGGGCGCGCTGACCTTCACCGGCACGGTGCGGGTCGATGCGATCGATCGCTGGGTGGAGGCGTTGCCGCGGGTCTTCCCGGTGCAGGTGAGCGCATTCGGCGACCACGTGGTGCTGTCGAGCGCGCAGTTGCATTGAGCGCAGCCGCCTCGCACGGGGGCTGCGGACGGGTAGCGGAGGTGCCGGTCCACGCCGCGCCTTTGGTCTGGATGGAACGCGAGCGTGCCTTCGCCAACTCCCCGCCGGCGAAGGGCTGCGACCGCACGCCTCCGCTACCCGTCCGCAGCCCCTGTCCGCTGCGGCCGTGCGTTTCTTGGCGGCGCTCTTCACATCAGCGGCCTTGGTGTCCGCGCACGCCCATGCCAGACTTCGATCTTTAAGAGAGTTCCTGGGGGAATCCACACCGCATGGCTCGGCGTGCGCTTTCATGGTTCGGCGGCGGCCTCGCGCTGTCGCTCGCCATCGCCGCCGCGTCGGCCGCGCCGGCTCCGCCGCGCGTCACGGTGGATTTCGCCATTCCCGCGCAGCCGCTGTCCGGCGCGCTGATCGCCTTCGGCAAGCAGGCCAATGTGCAGGTGCTCACCGCCGGCGAGGCGATCGCGGACCTGCGCAGCGAGGGCGCGGCGGGCGCGCTGACGCTGGAGCAGGGCATGACGTCGCTGCTGCGCGGCACCGGCCTGGAGTACGAGGCGGTCGATGCCGGCACGGTGGTGGTCAAGCGCCGCCCGATGCCGGTGGCCGCCAGCTATTACCGCAGCAGCCTGCTGGAGGCCAAGCCCAGCGTGCCGATCGTCGCCTCGCTCGCGGCGATCCAGGTGCAAGGCACCTTGCTGGGCGATGTCGGCTACAAGGCCGACTCCACCCGCGCCGCCACGCGCACCGATACGCCGCTGGCCAAGGTGCCGCAGTCGGTGAGCGTGGTCACGCGCGACCTGATGGACACGCAGCAGGCGCTGACCGTGGCCGACGCCGTGCGCAACGTCGCCGGCGTGCAGTACATGGACGGCTTCGACGGCCCGGCGCTGTTCCGCATCCGCGGCTTCAATGCCGGCAACGGCATGACCGACGGCATGCCCAACGGCGTGGCGCGCACCGAGGACCTGCCGCCGCTGATCGGCATCGAGCGCATCGAAGTGCTGAAGGGGCCCGAGGCGATCCTCGGCGACGCCTCGGTCAACAACAACTTCGGCGGCCTGGTCAACGTGGTGATGAAGCGGCCGCAGAGCGATCCGGTGCGCCAGCTCAGCTGGTCGCTGGGCCGCTACGACGGCGCGCGGCTGGGCCTGGACCTGGCCGGCGCCATCGGCCACGACGACGGCTGGACCTATCGCCTGGTCGCCGCCGGCAACCACGCGGACCGCAGCGCGCAGGGCTATCGCGGCCAGCGCAGCGCGTACCTGGCGCCGTCGCTGGGCTGGGAGCGCGGCGCGACGCGCTTCACCCTCGGCTACGAACTGGTCACCAATCGCGTGCCCGGCCCGGACCACACCGTGCTGCTGGGCGATTCGCTGGCGGCGATGTCGCCTTACGGCATCCTGCCCGGCAACCCGGGCGATCATTCCACCTATCGCACCAACCGCGCGGTGTTCACGCTGGAACAGGGCCTCGACAGCCACTGGACCTTCCGCAGCCGCGGCCAGTACGTGAAGCAGCGCACCAGCGGCCAGGGCTGGTCGCTGACCGACGGCTATCTCACCGGCGCTGTCGATGCGACCGCGCGCAGCTTCCGCTACTCGGATGCGTTCTACACCTTGCAGAACGACCTCACCGGCGTGTTCGAGCAGGGCGATACCACGCACACCGTGGTGTTCGGCGTCGACTACGCGCGCACCAAGGCAGGCCGCGATCGCCAGCGCGACACGCTGAAAACCGGTCCGTCGCAGTCGTACAACCTGTTTGCCGATGCGATGCTGCCGAGCGCGCGGGTGAGCACGGACGAGGCCACCACCGTGCAGACGCTCGGCGGCGGCGACTGGACCACCGAGACCGGCCTGTTCCTGCAGGACCAGATCGCCCTGGGCGAACGCTGGGATGTGCTGCTGGCGCTGCGCCGCACTTCATATGAGCTGTCGACCTCGTGGGCCGACGGCAGCCCGCGCCGCCTGCGCAAGGACCAGTGGGTGCCCAAGGCCGGCGTGCTGTTCAAGCTCGCACCGGACGTGGCGCTGTACGCCAACCACACCACCGGCTTCCAGGCCAATTCGCTGCTGGGCGAAGACGGCCAGCCGCTGCCGCCGGCCAAGTCGCGCCAATGGGAAGCCGGCACGCGCATCGAGCTGTTCCAGCACCGTGCGCGGCTCAACCTGGCCTGGTATCGCATCACGCTGGACCACAGCGTCGACTACATCGCCCCGGAGCCGCCGTATTTCGCCACGCCGGGTCCCGGCCAGACCAACCACGGCTTGGAAGTGGAGTTCGCCGGACAGATCACGCGCGGCCTCGAGGGCGTGCTCAATTACACCAACTCGCACATCCGCAACGACGACGGCACGCAACCCGTGGCCGCGCCACGGCAGTTGCTCAGCGCCTGGGCCAGCTATCGCTCCCAGCGCGAACCGCTGCGTTCATGGGGCGTGGCCGCCGGCATCGCCGCGCGCAGCCGCAGCGTGGGCCGGCTGCAGGGCGGCGGTTATTTCGATCTGCCCGGGCAGGCCAGCGTGGATGCCAACGTCACCTACTACGGCGACAGCTGGCGGTTGACCCTGGGGCTGCGCAACCTGTTCGACCGCACGCTGTATGCGGTCAATGCGGATCAGAGCTTCGTGCCGGTGCGCGAGGGGCGGATGGCGATGGTGACTGGGGTGTACGACTTCTGACGCCGCCTGGCGATCGCTTACGCCCAGGCCCGCGGCCGCAGTGCCAGTGGCGGAATGCGCGTGGCATTACGCCGGCCTTCCGGCGATGGCTGCGAAGGCCGGCGCCAATCCAGTGCGCGCAGGAAGATCGCGCGTGCCTCGTCCAGGAACTGTTCGCGCTGCCGGCGTGCGGAACGGCGCTTGCTGGGCAGGAGGCGGACGGGGCGGCGGGCGCCGAAGCGGGGGAGTTCGTAGAAGCCGTCTTCGCCGGGGGCGCCGCCGTTCTCCAGCCAGAAGGCGTCGTAGTCGGCCTGGATGCGCGTGGCGAACGGATGGGCGGCATGGGCGACGCCGCGCAGGCGTTCGATGCCGTACAGGCGCGACAGCACGCGCATCAGGGTGAGCAGCAGGTTCTTCGGGCGCACGCCGTGGCTGCCGCGGGTGAATGCGCGGATCGGGCCGCGGCCCAGGAACGACCAGGCGCCTTGCATGGCGCCGATCAGCAGGCCTTCCTCGCCGCCGAAGGTGAAGGTGCAGGAGGACAGCACCTCCTTGTCGCCGGTGACCAGGTACAGCCCCAGCTCGCCCATCGCGCGCACGGCAGGTTTGCGCAGGTGCAGGTGGATCGGCGCGCCGTCGCGCAGGCGCAGGGTGCCGATGCGCACGTCGTGGCCGCGCAGCAGCTTGTCGCGCAGGCGCGGCGGAAAGCGTTCGAGCAGGAAGCGGTAATGCGCTTCGAGGATGCGCAGGCGCGCGGCGGGGCCGAGTTCGCGCGAAACGAACGGTACGTGCCAGCGGCCGTACAGGCCCGGATCGGCGCGCACGGCCTGGCGCATCGCCTCCGAGCCATCGAGAAAACGCAGCCAGGCCAGCTGGCGCGGCAGGTGCGCGAGGCTGTGGCGGGTGTAGCGGAGGAAGCCGTGGACCCGGTGCGGCGCCGGTGCGTGGCCGAGGTCCCAGCGGCCCTGGAAGGAGCGCAGCAGCAACAGCGCTCCGGCGCGGGGCGCTACCGCCGCGGCGACCTCGTCCATCCACCCTTCGTGTGCTGCTGCCTTCATGACGATTCCGGTCCAAGCCGCTTGAACGGAAGCCAAGACGCGCGAAGGCGGACTTTTTGAAATGTGCAGTGAAGGGGCTGTCAAAAAAACGGGCCGGCCCCAGGCCAGGATTTCGCTGGCAGTCAGCTTGGGCGAAAAAAACCTGCGTCGCCGGCTCAGGCGTCCCAGCCTTCGTCGTCGAATGCCGCGATATCGGTGGCTTCGCCGGTGATCGCCTCGCGCAGCGGGGTCATCTGGCGGTTCACCTCGTGGCACCAGTGCTCCATCGATTCGCTCAGCACGCGGGCGCGGGATTGCGCCTCCACCTCGTCCAGCGGGGCGACGATCGCCTCGTAGAGTGCGGCGAGTTCGTCGCGCGGCACGATGGTGCCCGCGATGCGGTGATAGTCGCTGAGGCGGGTGTGCAGCTCTTCCAGGGTGCGGTAGAGCGGGGGCGGGAAGTCGCCGGGGAGGCCGGTGAGCAGGGCGTCGAGTTCGCCGAGGTCGAAGGCGATGAGGGGGGCATGCACGAGGGGCTGGGCGGACGCTGGCATCGCTGGGCTCCGGGAATGGAACGCCTATGTTCGCGCTTGCGGGCGTTCCGGTGAACTATGGCCTGCCATGGTCCGGCACGCTCGAGCCGAGCGAAGCCTGCGATCGGGGCGGGGCGGATGGGTCACGCTGCTGTCACTTGGCGATATCTAGGCTGCCGTGCTGTGGCTTGCACGGGACGGCCCGTTGCCGATTCCAGGCCCCTAACGAAGAGAATCCGCACAGGTCGCCAGTGGACCCAGTCATCGACTACGCCATCTACATGCTGGACACCGAGGGAGCGGTGCGCAGCTGGAACCAGGGGGCCGAGCGCTGCGAAGGCTACGGTGTGCGGGATATCCTCGGCGCGCCCTTCGAGACTTTCTTCGTGCCCGAAGACCGCGCGCTGGGACTGCCCGCGGAAATCCTCGTCAAGGCCCTCCAGCAGGGCCGCTTCGAGACCGAATGCTGGCAGTTGCGCAAGGACGGCAGCCGCTACTGGGCGCAGGTGGTGATCGATGCCGCCTACGGCGACGACGGCGCCGGGGTCGGCTATGCCGCACTCACGCGCGACCTCACCGCGGCGAAGCAGGCCGCGGAAAACCAGCGGCGCAGCGAGGAGCAGTTCCGCATCCTGGTGCAGGGCGTCACCGACTACGCCATCTACCTGCTGGATCCGGAAGGCAAGGTCTCCAGCTGGAATGCCGGCGCGCAGCGCATCAAGGGTTACCTGCCGCGCGAGATCATCGGCAAGCATTTCTCCACGTTCTATACCGACGAGGACCGCGAACGCGAGCTGCCGGCCAGGGGCCTGGCCACGGCCGCGCGGCTGGGCCGGTTTGAGAACGAAGGCTGGCGCGTGCGCAAGGACGGCAGCCGTTTCTGGGCGCATATCGTGATCGACCGCATCCTGGACGATCGCGGCCGCCACATCGGCTACGCCAAGATCACCCGCGACATCACCGCCAAGCGCCAGGCCGAGCAGGAACTGGCGCAGACCCGCGAGGCGCTGTTCCACGCGCAGAAGATGGAAGCGGTCGGCCAGCTCACCGGCGGCGTGGCGCACGATTTCAACAATCTGCTGATGGCGATCATCGGCAACCTGGAATTGCTGATCCGCCGCCTGCAGCACGATCCGCAGAGCCTGGCCCTGCTCAACAACGCGCTGTCCGGCGCCGAACGCGGCGCCACGCTGACGCGGCGCATGCTGGCGTTCGCGCGGCGGCAGGAGCTGAAGCCCGCGGCGCTGGACCTGCGCCCGCTGACGCGCAACCTGGTCAGCCTGATGGAGCGCTCGCTGGGGCCGCAGGTCGGCGTCGACCTGGCTTTTCCGATCTCGCTGGAGCGCGTGATGGTGGATGCCAACCAGTTCGAGCTGGCCATCCTCAACCTGGTGATGAATGCTCGCGACGCCATGCCGGCCGGCGGACGCATCACGCTGGCCGCGCAATCGGTGCAGGTCGGCGAGGGACATGCGGTGGGCCTGCCGAGCGGACGCTACGTCTGCATGTCGGTCACCGACCGGGGGCAGGGCATGGATGCGGCCACGCTCGAACGCGCCACCGAGCCGTTCTTCACCACCAAGGGCGTGGGCAAGGGCACCGGCCTGGGCCTGTCGATGGTGCACGGGCTGGCCGAGCAGTCGGGCGGACGGCTGGTCCTGCACAGCGAAGCGGGGAAGGGCACGCGGGCCGAGATCTGGCTGCCGGTGGCGCCGGCGGAAGCGCCTTCGGAAACGCCGCCTTCGCCGATGGACGAGCCTTCGCGCAACGGGCAATTGCGCGTGATGCTGGTGGACGACGATCCGCTGATCCTGGCCACCACCGCGGCGGTGCTGGAGGACATGGGCCATCTCACCTACGAGAAATCGTCCGCGAACGAAGCGCTGGAAGCGCTGTTCGGCGGCGTGGAGGTGGATCTGTTGATCACCGACCAGATGATGCCCGTCGTGCCGGGTCACCAGCTGCTGGCCCAGGTGCGCGCGCAGTGGCCGCAACTGCCGGCGATCCTGGCTTCGGGCTATGCGGAGACGCCGAAGGATCTGCCGGGGAACGTGGTGCGCCTGGCCAAGCCCTATGGCCGCGCGGAACTGATGCAGGCGATCGACCGGGCGGTGCTGATGCACATGACGGCCTGAGCCGTCGCGCGCATCGCTCAATGCTTCACGGAAATGTAGGCGCTGCAGGCCTGTCCGTTGAGCACCGCCATCATCGAGATGATTTCCGAGCCCGTCGCGTGCGGATGCAGCAGCAGGAAGCGGTTGTTGCATGGACCGGCGGGACGGCAGGCCGCGGCGGTGCACAGCTCGCCGTCGACCGAGGCGAGCACCGGCGGCGCCGGGCAATCCGGATCCCACAGCTGCCGGCGCACCAGTCCGTGCTGCGGTCCTCCGGCAATCAGGCATTCGACGATCTGTTCCATGTGGTTTTCCCCTGCAAAGCCGAGGCTGCTGGCCTCGATGTGAAATATGCAGGGGGCGGGCCAGGAGCACGGATCGCTTGTGAGGTGCATCACGTTTTTCCTGGCCAGGAAATTCAGTGATGTGGTGGCCATGTGAAATCACTGATGCGGGCGGCCTGAAACAGGTCCAGGCGTTTGCAAAAATGTCCGTGCGCCGAGGCGTGCACGCGCCACAGTACGCATTCGCGACCTGCACGGGACGCGGTTTTTCTGCGCTCGGCATGACGATTGCCTCGTTCCAGGTGACGTTCCGCGGCACAAGCAGCATGGCCATGTCCAAGGAATCATTTCCGATTCGATCTTCGAGCAAGCAAGCACCGGTTGCGCTCCACGACCACCAATAGTGTCCATACGTCGTCTTCAAGCGAGCCCATCTGGACATTCATTTTCCAAATGAGATAGATTCTCATTTGTCGGCGATGGCTTGAGCCTCGCCGCGCTTCTTCGATCGGCCGCCAGCCTCAGGGACTGCTCCGCGTTTCCTTTGCCAGCCCGCCGCGTGATTCCACGCCCAGGCAAAGGATTGGTTCGCCCATGTTTCGCATCGCCCCGCTGGCCGCCGTGATCGGCGCGCTGTTTTCCGTTCCTGTCCTGGCCGCCGAGGCGGCCGTTCCCGCCGACGCCACCGACCTGCCGCGCGTGCAGGTGACCGCGCTGGCGCCATCCATCCAACTCAATGTGCCGGGTACGGTGTCGACCATCGATCGTGTGCAGATGGACCGGCATCTGAATGTGTCGATCCGCGACCTGGTGCGCTACGAGCCCGGCGTGTCAGCCATCGGTACCGGCGGACGCTTCGGACTGGACAGCTTCAATATCCGTGGCCTGTCCGGCAACCGCACGCGCATCGAGATCGACGGCGTGTCGATGCCGGCCTCGTTCGGCGCCGGCGTGGCCGGCGGCAGCTTCCGCGCCGGCCGCAACTTCATCGACCTGGACCAACTCAAGTCGGTGGAGATCGTGCGCGGGCCGGCCTCGGTGCTGTATCCGTCCGATGCGCTCGGCGGCGTGGTCAGCCTGCGCACCAAGGATCCGGCCGATTACCTGCGCGACGGCCGCGATACCTATGTGTCGGTCAAGGAGCTCTACGACAGCAGCGACCGCAGCCTCACTTCCACGGTGACCATGGCGGGCGGCAACCAGCGCAATGGCATCCTGTTCGTCGGCAACCATCGCGAAGGCCAGGCGCTTGCCAACCAGGGCGAGGTGGGCGGCACCGGCGCCGCGCGCACGCGGCCCGATCCGCGCAGCTATGGCGCGGACAGCTTCCTCGGCAAATACGTGCACACCGCCGACAGCGGCCGCGCCGACCGCATCAGCCTGGACGGCGCGCAGACGCGCACGCGCACCGACTCGCTGTCGAACATCACGCCAAGCGTCGGCTACTACCGCTCGCAGGACGAGAACGTGCGCGTGCGCGCCACGGCCGGGCAGTGGTTCCCGCAACTGGGCAGCGTGCTGGCCGATACGCTGGACTGGAACGTCTACTGGCAGGAGAGCCGCACCCGCACCAACACGCAGACCGAGACGGCGACGGTGGCGCGCTATTTCCAGAGCCTGCCGCTGCAGGAGCGGGTCTTCGGCGGCAAGCTGGTGGCGGTCAAGCAGGCGGGCGAGGGCAGCGCGGTCACGCAGACGGTCAGCTATGGCGTGGAGCTGTCGCGTACCGATGCGCAGTCTTACGCCGGCGGCTACGGCGTCAACAAGCGCACCGGCGCCAGCGGCAGCGGCAAGGCGTTCATGCCGGGCAACTATCCCCTGCATCTGATTCCGGACAGCGAGACCGATCGTTACGCGGCCTTCGTGCAGGACGAGCTCGGTCTGTTCGGCGGCAGGCTGGAAATCACGCCCGCCGTGCGCGTGGACCGCTACGCCTACAAGCCGCAGGACGATGCGCTGTACGCCGCCTACAACCCCGGCTACGTGCGCAGCGACTACAGCAAGACCCGCGCCTCGCCCAAGCTCGGCGTGCTGTGGCATGTCAACGGCACGCTCAGCGCGTACGCCAGCTACGCGCAGGGTTTTCGCCCGCCGCTGTACAGCGAGATCGCCGGCGCGTGGAACGAACAGCCGTTCCCCGGCATCAACATCGCCTTCCTGCCCAACGCGAAGCTCAAGGCCGAGACCAGCCGCGGCATGGAATTGGGCCTGCGCGGCAAGGGCGAGGCGGGCTGGTTCAACGTGGCGGCGTACTACAACCGCTACCGCGACTTCATCTGGTCGGGCTACCAGCTCAAGGCCGGCCAGGTGCCGGACTGGGTGCAGGTCACTCCCGGCATGAACCTGTTCTACCAGGCGGTGAATGCGCGCAAGGCCTCTATCAAGGGTGCCGAGGCCAGCGGCGCCTTGCGGCTGGGCTATTTCAGCGGCGCGCTGCAGGGCTGGTCCCTGCGCGGCAGCGCCGCGGTCGCCAGCGGGCGCCTGATCGAGCCCGGCGCGAGCGGCTACAGCCCGCTCAATACGGTGGATCCGGCCAAGCTGGTGCTCGGCGTCGCCTACGACGCGCAGCAATGGGGCGCCGAGCTGATCGGCACCGGTGTGCGCCGGCACAGCCGCTTGAGCAATGCCGGCGCATTCCGGCCCGGCGGCTACGCCACCGTGGATCTGTACGCGCACTACTCGCCGATCGCCAACCTCGAGTTGTATGCCGGCGTGAGCAACCTGGCCGACCGCAAGTACTGGGACTGGGGCAGCCTCAACAGCGGCGCGCTCGGCAACCTGGTCAGCGGCAATGGCCTCAACGATGCCGGGACCGCCGGCGTCCCCGCCGACCGCCTCAGCATGCCCGGCCGCGCTTTCAGCGTGGCTGCGCGCATCGCGTTCTGACCGGAGTGCCAAACATGTTGAACGAAATGACTACCGCCGCCGCACCCTCGCTGCCGGAACTGCTCGACGCCTGGCGCCGCCTGCGCGAGGAAGAGCCCAATCTGCGCGCGCGCGACCTGGCCGAACGCCTGGGCGTGAGCGAGGCCGAGCTGGTCGCCAGCCGTTGCGGCGATGGCGTCACGCGGCTGCAGGGACCGTGGGCCGAGGTGATCCGGGCCTTGCCGGAACTGGGTTACGTGATGGTGCTGACACGTAACGAAAACTGCGTGCACGAAAAGTACGGCACGTTCGCCAACATCGACATCGGCGGCAGCATGGGCGTGGTGCTGGACGAGGCGATCGACCTGCGCCTGTTCCTGCGCCACTGGGTGTTCGGTTTCGCCGTGCGCGAGGAAATGCGCGGGCGCTGGCTGCGCAGCCTGCAGTTCTTCGACGGCGACGGGCGCGCGGTGCACAAGCTGTATCTCACCGAGCGCAGCCGGGACGACGCCTGGTCCGGCCTGGTGGCGCGCTTCGCCGCGCCGGTGCAGTCGCCGCTGCTGGAACTGGCGGCGGTGGAGAATCCGCTGCCGCGGCGGCGCGACGACGGGGATATCGATCTCGCCTCGCTGCGCGAGCAATGGCGCCGCATGCGCGATCCGCACGATTTCTTTGCGCTGCTCAAGCGGCACGAGGTCACGCGCACGCAGGCGCTGCGCCTGGTCGGCGAGGAATTCGCGCGGCGCGTGGATCACGGTGCCGTGCGCACCGTGCTGGATACGGCGGCCGCCAGCGGCCTGCCGATCATGGTGTTCGTCGGTTCGCCCGGCGTGGTGCAGATCCATACCGGCCCGGTACGTAACATCAAAACGGTCGGTCCCTGGCTCAATGTGCTGGACGACGAGTTCAACCTGCACCTGCGCGAGGACCGCATCGCCGAGAGCTGGGTGGTGCGCAAGCCCAGTCCGGAAGGGCAGGTCACCTCGCTGGAGCTGTACGACGCCGACGGTGGCCAGATCGTGCAGTTCTTCGGCAAGCGCAAGCCCGGCACGCCGGAGCTGACGGCATGGCGCGAACTGGCCGAAGGCCTGGCCGGCGCGGAGGTGTCGCATGTTTGAGCGCAGCCGTGGCTGGTTGAGCGCCTTGGTGCTGGCCTGGTGCGCGCAGGGCGCATTGGCGGCGGAGATGCCGCGCGTGGTCGCACTGGGCGGCGATATCACCGAGACCGTGTATGCGCTGGACGCGCAGCAGGCGCTGGTCGGCGTGGACAGCACCAGCGTGTGGCCGGTCGCCGCGCGCAAGCTGCCCGATGTCGGCTACGTGCGGCAGCTCGCCGCCGAAGGCGTGTTGGCGTTGCGCCCCGGCTTGATCCTCGCCACCCACGACGCGGGTCCGCCGCCGGTGCTTGCGCAATTGCGCGAGGCCGGCGTGCGCATCGAGACCATGCCGGTCACGCGCACGCCGGAAGCGGTGGTGGCAAAGGTGCGCGAGATCGGCCGGGCCCTGCAGCGCGATGCGGCGGCCGGCGCGCTGGCGCAGCGGCTGGAAGCGCAGTACGCCGAGCTGGCCAAAGCCGTCGCCGCGATGCCAGGCCATCCACGCGTGCTGTTCCTGATGGCCACCGAGGGCAGTCCCATGGCGGCCGGACGCGAGACCGCCGCCGCCAGCGCGATCGCGCTCGCCGGCGGCACGCCGGTCGCCGATGACTTCAGCGGCTACAAGGCGGTGTCGCCCGAGGCGCTGGTGGCGCTGGCGCCCGAGGTGATCCTGCTGATGCGCGAGCGCGCCGAGGCAGTGGGCGGCGTCGATGGCGTGCTGCGCCTGCCCGGCATCGCGCTGACGCCGGCCGGCAAGGCGCGGCGCATCGTGTTCGTCGACGGCCAGGCGCTGCTCGGTTTCGGCCCGCGCAATGCCGAACACGAACTGGCCCTGCAACGCGAACTGGCGGGCGCGCGGCGATGAACAGCATCGCGCTGCCGCAACGCCGTGCCTTGAACGCGCGCGCCTGGGCGCTCGGCGGACTGGCCGTATGGCTGGCCGCCGCGGCGATCGGCGGCATGGCGATCGGCGCGATGCCGCTCTCGGCGGCGCAGGTGCTGGGCGCCTTGCTGCGCTGGCTGGATGGTGCGCCGGTGCAAGGCCAGGATGCCGTGGTGCTGACCCTGCGCCTGCCGCGCGTGCTGATGGCCAGCCTGGTCGGTGCGGCGCTGGCTTGCAGCGGCGCGACCATGCAGGGCCTGTTCCGCAACCCGCTGGTGGAGCCCGGGCTGGTCGGCGTATCCGCCGGCGCGGCGCTCGGTGCGATCGGGATGATCGTGCTGGGCGGCGCGGCGACCGCGGCGCTGCCGCCCTTGCTCGGCTCGTTCGGCATCGCCGCCGCGGCGTTCGCCGGCGGTCTGTTGGCGACCTTGCTGGTCTATCTGTTCGGCAGCCGCCATCCGGGCGTGGCCACCTTGCTGCTCGCGGGCGTGGCGATCAATGCGATCGCGATGGCCGGCGTGGGCGTGCTCACCTATGTGGCGAACGAGCAGCAGCTGCGCGACCTGACCTTCTGGACCCTCGGCAGCTTCGGCGGCACCAGCTGGGCGCGGCTCGGCGCGGTGGCGCCGCTGATGCTGCTGCCGCTGCTGTGGCTGCCGGCGCATGCGGGCGCCTTGAATGCCTTGTTGCTGGGCGAGCGCGAGGCAAGCCTGCTGGGTTTCGAGCCACGCCGCCTGCGGCGCCGGCTGGTCGCGCTGGTGGCGCTGGCCACGGGCGCGGCGGTGGCGATGTGCGGCGTGATCGGCTTCGTCGGCCTGCTGGTGCCGCATGTGCTGCGGCTGGCGTGGGGGCCGGATCATCGCCTGCTGCTGCCGGGGTCTGCGCTGGCCGGCGCCAGCCTGATGATCGGCGCCGATGCGGTAGCGCGCGTGGCGGTGGCGCCGGCGGAGCTGCCGGTGGGCGTGATCACCGCCTTGCTCGGCGGCCCGTTCTTCCTGTGGCTGCTGTCGCGCCTGCGCGTCGGAGGCACGGCATGAGCCTGGCGATGGACTGGCGTGCCCTCTCCGATGGCGAAGAGCGTTGGCTGGAGGCGCGCGACGTGCACCTGCACTACGGCGAGCGCCGCGTGCTGCAGGCGGTGAATCTGCGCGCGCAACCGGGTCGCGTGCTGGCCCTCATCGGCCCGAACGGCGCCGGCAAGAGCAGCCTGCTCGGCGTGCTGGCCGGCGCGCTGCAACCCTCGGTGGGCGCCGCCACACTGGATGGCGTGGCGCTGGAGCGCTGGCCCGCCACCGAACTGGCGCGCCGCCGCGCGATGCTGTCGCAGCGCGTGCAGCTGGGTTTCGGCTTCCGCACGGAGGAGGTGGCGATGCTCGGACGCAGTCCGCATGGCGCGACCTCGTCCAGGTCGGCCGACGGTCGCATCGTGGAGGAAGCGCTCAAGGCCGCGGGGGCATGGTCGCTGTTCGGGCGCAACTATCTGGAGCTGTCCGGCGGCGAGCAGCAGCGCGTGCAGCTGGCGCGCGTGCTGGCGCAGATCTGGGATTGCCGCGATGCGCCCGGATGGTTGTTGCTGGACGAGCCGGAAGCCGGCCTGGACATCGCGCATCAGCACGAACTGCTCGCGCAGGCGCGGCAGCTGGCGGGGCAGGGCTTTGGCGTGATCGCCGTGCTGCACGATTTGAATCTTGCCGCGCGCTATGCCGACGATGTCGCGCTGCTGGCGCAGGGACGGCTGGTGCGCCACGGCGGATGCGAACAGGTGCTGGATGCGCCGATGCTGTCGAAGATCTATGGCCTGCCGCTGGCCTGCGTGCGCGACGGCGATGGGCGGCCGCTGATTCATGCGGCCTAGGCGTGTGCGGTCCGGTCTCAGCTTTTGAGATGTGAGTCGGCGACGCTTTCGGGCTCATCCCCGGAACCGCCCGCCATGTCCTACGTCGATCGGATGTGCCTGCGCCTGATGGCGCCCTGCCTGCTGCCGGCCTTGTGCGGCGCACTGTTCGCCTGGAGTGCGGAAGGCCTGCTCGGCTTGCCGCGGCCAGCCGGCGGCGGATCGGCGCCGGATCTTCCTTCCTATCTGATCGTCGCCGGCGGCGCGGCAAGCGTCGCGCTGTATGCCGTGCAGGCCGGACGTCTGCTGCGCTGGCGGCGTGGACGGGGCGCGGCCTGCTATGTCTGCGGCTGCCTGCTGGGGCGGGCCAGGGAAGGGCGGTGGGGGCCGTATCGGCCTTGCCTTGGTTGCGGCAAGCAGCACGGCGTGTGAGCGGCGTAGGTTGGGGTGAGCGCAGCGAACCCCAACGGGCATCACACATGGCCGCCACGTTGGGGTTACGGGCTGCATCAGCAGCTCGCCCTTCGGGCCATCCGCTACGCGGATGTTCGCTACGGCATCCTGCCTTCGCAGTCGCCTTCGGCTCACCCCAGCCTACGGCTTGAACCACGACAGATCCACCGCCTTCGCCATCGCCTCGAACCCCGCTCCGTTCGGGTGCAGATGATCCCCGCTGTCATAGACCGACAGCATCCGCTCCGGATGCGTCGGATCCTGGATCGCCTTGTCGAAATCCGCCACGCCGTCGAACGCGCCGCCATCGCGGATCCACGCGTTCACCGCCTGTCGCTTCTGCTCGTTACGTGACGAGTGGTATGGCCAGCCCGCGCCGCCGAACGGCGTCAAGGTGGCGCCGTAGATCTTCACGCCCTTGGCACGTGCGCGTTCGATCAGGGCCTTCATGCCGGCGATGATCTGCTCGGCCGACACATCGTCCTTCGGCGTGGCCGGCTGGCCGGAGCCGCCGATGTCATTGATGCCTTCCAGCAGGACGATCCAGCGCACGCCGGGCTGGTCCAGCGCATCGCGGTCCAGGCGCGCCTGCGCGCTCGGGCCGAAGCTGTCGTTCAATACGCGGTTGCCGCCGATGCCGGAATTCACCACCGCGACCGTGGCCAGCGACGGCTCGGCGCGCAGCCGCGCGGCGAAATGATCGGGCCAGCGCTCGTAGGTATCGGGCCTGGCGCCGACGCCGTCGGTGATCGAGTCGCCGAAGGCCACCACCACGTGGCGTTCGGCCGGGCCGGCGACCTCGATGCCGCTGAGGAAAAAGCGGCTGCCATGCACTTCGGTGCCAGGGTATGGCTGGCTCGCGGTGGCGTTGCCGTTTTCCGTCAGATAAGCGGTGGCAAGGCCGGCGTTATGTAACGTCGACGGGCCAGGCGTCGCGCTCGCCGGGACATAAAGGCTGACGGCCAGTTCCTGCAGGGGCTTCACCTCCATCGTCACCGCGTCGCTGAGTGCGCTGCCGCCCTTGGGGATGGTTACCGTCGGTTTGCCGCCGAAGCGCAGCTCATGGTCGCTGCCGCCTGCGATGGACGAGCCTTCCGTCCGCAGCGCGACATGCACCGGTCCGAGCGTGACCGGGCCATCGCCGTAAAGATTGGAGAGGCGCACGCGCACCGCCGTGCCGCCGATGCTGACCCGCGCGATCTGCCGCACCGTCTGGTCGGACAGCCGCGGTCCCGGCGAATCCATCGCCGCGGCCCAGGCGGCGACCCAGGATCGCTCCTTCGATGCCTTGTCGCGGGCGGGCGCCGCCAGGCCCGATGCCGGGGCGAGCAGGGCGCACAGCGCGCCGGCCAGAAGGAAGTGCAGGAATTGACGGTGCATGCCGGGTCCTTTGCCTGGGAGAAACGCGAAGCGACCCGTATAGCAAAGAGGCCGTTACGGTATCCGCGACCGGCATTTACAAAATCCGCCATGACGGCCCGGTCGCCATGAGCGCATCGCGCCAGGCATCCCTCGATCGCAGCACCGGTCCGACGCCGTCACGTGACGCCGTCGGCGGGATATGGCGCCCGATCGGCCGCGCCACGGCGGGACAAATCACTTAAAGAAAGTCGCTTAACAAACTTATTTATCAAGAAAATTTCTTCAAGAAATTCGATCTTTCTGCTTGCTATTTATAGTTACGTAACTTAAAATAAGCGCCACCTAACCAGGAGCACGACCATGGTCGACATACGCGATCCCGGCACCTTGCAGTTGCCCTTGGCCTTCAAGCGCAGCCGCGGTCGGCCGCGCAAGGAAAGTCCGCTCACCGGCGCCCAGCGCCAGGCGCGTTTCCGTGCTCGCCGCGAAGCGCAGGCGCAGGTGCTGCACGAGCGCCTGCTGAAGGCGCTCGGTTATCTGGAGCAGGGCGATGCGGGCATGGCTCGCTGCGAGCTGGAGTCGCTCGTGGCGGAGACGTCGGGCAAGCGCGGCGAGGACGGTCTCGATGCTTGAGATCGGTGCCGTCGCGCATTGATCGAAGCTCGATGTCGCGATGCGACCAGTGCCGGGCGCGGCCATTTCCTGGTGGCCGTGCCTGCATTCGCGTCGACGCAATCGCGCATTACGTGACGCATATCCAGGACCCGCGATCCGCGGCTGGTACGCAAGAACCTGCATGCTATGCTCGCCCGCGAGGCGCGCCGGTCATGCGTCCGATCCAGGAACACCCTGTCGGATCAGTCGCATTGCCGGTGTCTCGGTCGGCGGAAAAGGATCTTGCCGCGAAGCGCTACGGCGTCGAAAGGGAGATTCCACGCTGCTCAGGGGATACCAGCAAGACCATCCACCCCACGCGCTTCTGGCGTTCCTCCGCTTGTTCGCGACGGCGGCGGGACAACACCGACCATGGAAAAGGAAAGGGAATCATGAGGAAGACTTTGAGCCTGTTGTCGATGCTGGCGCTCGCCGGTTGCTCCACCATGAGCGTCAATGAGGCGATCGTGCCGCTGCAGACCGAGACGGCCAAGATGATCGGCCTGGCCTCGTCGGACGAGCTGACCATCTCCAACGTGAAGGCAGGCGAGCCGGACAAGCTCGGCGGCCAGCAGCTGACCTATACCGCCACCACCACCAAGGGTCGCGTGTTCAATTGCTCGTCGGTGCAGACCCCGGGCCTGCTGGCCTCGCCGCCGACGCTGAGCGCGCCGAACTGCAATCCGGTGCAGGTGCACCAGTAAGCAGCAGGATCGGTTTTGCTTGAGTTGCACCCAGTGCCCCGCGATGCGGGGCACTTTGCATTCGGGGGTCTGGCCTCAGCCCTTGCGGCCGCGGCGGGTGGGCTTGGCGGTTTTCTTGACGGCCTTCTTCGCCACTTTCTTTGCCGCCTTCTTCGCCGTGCGCTTGCCGGCGGGCTTCGCGGCGCGCTTGGTCGCCGCGCTGCTGCGGGCCGGCGCGGCGGCGCCGTCGATCAGCAGGCTGTCCAGCGTCACGCCGCGCTTCTTCAGCTGGGCGACCAGCCACAGCGGCCGCTTGCCGCGGCCGGACCAGGTCTGGCTGGCGTCTTCCGGATTGCGGTACTTGGCGGCGACGCTGCCCTTGCTCTTGCCCTTGCCGACCTGGCGCGGAAAGACCTCGGCGAGGGTCACGCCGCTCGACTTCAGCAACGCCTCGATCTTGCTGCGCACTTCGCTGACCTGCTGGCTGCGCGATTGCTCGAGCTGGGAGCGTGCGCTGGAAATGAGCTTCGACAATTCGTCGGCGGACAGCGACTTCAGATTGATGGCCATACAAGATTCCCGGTCGGACAGGCGGCCGACCTTATCACACGGACGGAAAACTGAACGACGGGCCAGGCTCAGACTTCGCCCAGCACCAAGGTAAAGCTCTGCAGGAAATGGAAGTCCGGACGCCGCAACGCGTAGTCCGGATGCTGCTGATCGCACAGGCGGCCCAGTTCGGCGTAGTCGCTGTCCGACAGATACGGTCGCAGCCGCTCGCCCCAGCTGCCGCGAAAGATCGCGTCGACCAGATAGGCTTCGTCCGCCGCGCTGACCGGCGCCACCCGCTCGATCAGGCAGGTGCGCACCGTGACCTTGCGCAGGCCGCAGCGCCGCAGCAGGCCGACCAGGGAGCGCACCGCGGTCAGATCGCGTTCGTCCAGTCCATAGCGATCGCGGTAGTAGCGCCGGACGGCTTCATTGGTCACCCGTTCCAGGCGGGCATCCCAGGCGAAATACATGTCCGGCAGCAGCGAACTCTGGCCCAGCGCGATGCGGCCGCCGGGGCGCAGCAGGGTGGCCAGGGCATGCACGCCCTGGTCCGGATCGCGCAGGTGATTGACCGTGTTGACCGACCAGACCAGGTCGAAGGTCTCGCGCGCCAGCGGCGCCATCAGCAGGTTCGCCTGCATGATCCAGGCCTCGCGCGGGGCGATGGCACGGGCGGCGGAGGTGTGCGCTGCGGCCAGGTCCATGCCCACCGCCATGCCGTCATGGCCGACTTCGGCGCCGAGCCAGCCCAGCGCCTCGCCGGTGCCGCAGCCGGCATCGAGGACACGCATGCCCGGTTTCAGCTGCAGCGCGGCGATCGCCTCGCGCAGTTCCGGTGCGGCAAAGGCGTTGAACAGCCGCAGCTTGTGCGAATAGTCGCGGGCGACAGTGTCGCCCAGGAGGCCGGGGCTGGCGGAACGGGGCAGGGGCGCATTCATCGGTCGGGGCGAAAAGGTCGGATTACTCCTGAGTCGCCCCGGCGCGACGAATGGTTGCGTGCTGCCTGCGGCTTACAGCGTGAAATCCGCGGCCACCGGGAAATGGTCCGACGGATAGCGCCCATCCTTCGAGGTGGTCAGGGTGCGGATGGCGTTCGCCGTCACGCCGCGGTAGAGAATCCAGTCGATCTGCACGGTCGGCTGGCCGGTGAAGTCGTGGAAGGTCTTGGCCGGGCCTTCGCGCTTCGGTGCGGTATCCCACGCATCTTTCAGCCCGGCTGTGAGCACCCTGTGCGCTTCGCTGCTCGGCTCCGTGTTGAAGTCGCCGGTGACGATCACCGGCACCTTGGCCGGCAGCCTGGCGATCCATGCGGCCATCTCGCGCGCGCCCTTGGTACGCGCGTCCTCGTCCTGGTCGCGATAGGGGAAATGGGTGTCCAGCAGGTAGAACTGCTTGTGGTCGTCCAGCCGCTCGAACAGCGCCCAGTTGACCATGCGCGGGAACACATTGCCCCAGGTGATGCTGGCGACCTTGTCAGGGGTATCCGACAGCCAGAAGTCGCCGGACTTCACCAGCTTCAGGCGATCCTTGCGATAGAAGATGCCCATGTGCTCCTCGGCATGCTTGCCGAAGCGGTCGCGGCCGAACCAGGTGTATTCCGGCAGGCGCTCGACGGTGTCGTCGCCCTGTTGCTTGAACAGCTCCTGCGTGCCGATCACGTCCGGGTGCACCTGGCGAATGGTGTCGGCGAACAGCTCGCGCCGCTTGTCCCAGGCATTGGGACCATCCTGCGCGGCCAGGGTGCGGACGTTGAAGGTCATCACCTTGAGTTCTCCCGCGCAGGCGGAGACGGCGGCGGTGCTCAGGGCGAGGGCGAAGGCGATGCGGGAAAGGATCGGCATGAGTGTGCGGCTCGGCGGAACGGACGTCCGACTATAGCGGCGTCGCATGACGGAAAGTGCGCAGGCGTTCCGTTATGCTGGCCGACGCCTGGCATCGGGCTATCGGCAATCGAGGGATCCGGCATGGCCTCTGAACGCTTGACCGATCTGGCCCACGGCGGCGGCTGCGGCTGCAAGCTCGCACCTGCCGTGCTGCAGGAACTGCTCGCTGGCAAGGCCGCGGCGATGCCATTCGCGCAACTGCTGGTGGGCACCGAGTCCAGCGATGACGCCGCGGTATGGCAGGTCGACGAACGAACTTGCGTCATCGCCACCACCGATTTCTTCATGCCGGTGGTGGACGACCCCTATGACTTCGGCCGCATCGCCGCCGCCAATGCCTTGTCCGACGTGTACGCGATGGGCGGCAAGCCGATCATGGCGCTGGCCATCCTGGGCATGCCGCTGGGCAAGCTCGAGGTGGACACGGTGCGCGCGATCCTCGCCGGCGGCGAGGCGGTGTGCGCGCAGGCCGGCATTCCGGTGGCCGGCGGGCATTCGATCGATGCGGCGGAACCGATCTATGGCCTGGCGGCGATCGGCCTGTGCACGCCGGCGCAACTGCGACGCAACTCCGGCGCACGGCCGGGCGATGCGCTGATTCTCACCAAGGGCCTGGGCGTGGGCATTTATTCGGCGGCGTTCAAGAAGCAGGTGCTGCCGGCGGACGCATACGACGAGATGGTGGCGTCGACCACGCTGCTCAACCGGATCGGCCACGAGCTGGCGCAGGACGACGATGTACACGCGATCACCGATGTCACCGGCTTCGGTCTGCTCGGGCATGGCCTGGAGATGGCGCGTGGCAGCGGCGTGCGGATCCGGATCGAGCAGGCGCGCCTGCCGTTCTTCGCCAAGGCCGAGGCGCTGGCCGAGGCGGGTTACGTGACCGGGGCGTCGAAACGCAACTGGAGCAGCTATGGCGATGGCGTCGCCTTGCCGGCGGACTTGCCGCAGTGGCGGCGCGCCTTGCTGACCGATCCGCAGACGTCCGGCGGTTTGCTGGTCGCGTGCAAGGCGGAGAGGGCGGAGGCGCTACGAGCGACGATCGAGGCGGCGGGATATCCGCGGGCGAGCATCATCGGAGCGGTCGCGGCAGGCGTTCCCGGCATCGAAGTGATTTGAATCGGCAAGCCAGCCCGCGTCGCACCCCGGCGTAGGTTGGGGTGAGCGCAGCGAACCCCAACAGGCGGTGCCCTGGAGATGGCCATGTTGGGGTTCGCTGCGCTCACCCCAACCTACACAGCCTTGCCGCTTCGCCGTGCGAATGGCGGAAGAGAGTGGGAGTCGAACCCACCCGAGACAGTCTGATCTGCCTCACCCGGATTTGAAGTCCGGACGCCCCACCGGAGACGATTCTCTTCCATGCGTCGCGCCCGCCGCCGGCGCGAACAAATCCAGATAGCGCGGCTGTACCCGGCGCAGCGTGCCGCGATTGAGCGTGACACCTTGCCGGTCGAAGAATTCTAGGATCTGGATCGCCACTTTACGACCGTTGTCCACCCGGTCGCGGAACTGCGCGGCGGTGAAACAGCCGTCCGGCGCTCCGGCGGCGAGATCGGCGGCGATCAGAGTCATCTCATGCATGGTCGCGCGCAGGAAGAAATGATCGTGCGCCACTTCGTCGACCCGGCCCAGGCGCGCGGCGAACTTCAGCAGCTGCCGGATCTCCGCTTCCTGCCGCGCCAGCATCCAGGCCAGGTCGCGCACCCGCGGCGGGCGGAAGCGGGCCTCGCCGCCCAGCAGCGGCGCCAGCGCCTGCCATAGCGCCTCGCGTTCCGGACCGAGCCGCATGGTGTGGCCGGGCAGGCGCACGAAGGCACCATCGCGCACGATGCGCGCGGCCAGGTCCGGGTGCTGCAGGGCCAGCGCGAAGGCGGGGGCGGGCAGGCGCGGCTGCAGGGCCAGGCGCAGGCGCTCGCGGCCGATGCCCTGCAGGTCCGGGTTGGCGGCGTGGAAGGTCTCCAGGTGCTCGACCAGCCTGGCGACGAAGCGCTGCCAATGGACCTGGCCGACCGCAATGCGCTCCTCGCCGGTGGCGAACAACACCGGCGCAAGCGACTTGACGATGCTGTCGATCCTGGACTGCGACAGGGCGCGATCTCGTGCGAACGCCGTCAGGTCCCAGGCGAACGGCGGTGTATCGAGCAGTGCGGCAAACGCTTCCAGCGGATCGGCCAGCAATCGCGCGGCGCGTTGCGCCTGGCGCTCGGCGGTGCGCCGCTGGCGCGGCGGCGCACGCAGGTCGAGGAACTGGCCGCCGCCGATGGTGCGCTGCGCGGAGACATCGCGCAGCACGAAGCGATCGAGCGCGGCGGCGGCGATCGGGCGGTTCAATACCAGCTGCACGTCGGCCGCGTGGCCGGGTGCCAGTTGTTCGCCTTCGATCAGCACCACCCGCGCGCCCACTTCGCTGGCGCCATGGTGCAGGCGCGCGGGAAACCACTGGCCGATCGGCTTCGGCTCGCCCGGCAGCAGTAGCAGCCGCGCGTCGATGCGATCGACCGGCGCATGCAGGAAAGGATCGACCACCATGTCGCCGCGCCGGATGGCGTCCTTGGCGACACCGTCGCCGGCGAGATTCAGCGCGCAGCGGTCGCCGGCGCGGCCCAGTTCCACCGCGCGATTCTGCGCATGCAGCGAACGCACGCGCGCGCTCAGGCCGGAAGGGCTGAGCATCACCTGGTCCTTCACGCGCACCGCGCCGGACAGCACCGTGCCGGTCACGGTCAGGCCGATCCCGGGCAGGGTGAAGACGCGATCGACGGCCAGGCGGAATCGGCCGTCGGCGGCGCGCTCGCCCAGGGTGTGCGCCTCAGCGGCGAGGCGCTCGCGCAGGGCGTCGACGCCCAGGCCGGTGGTCGAGGAAATGGGGAAGACATCCGCCGCTTCGAGCACGCTGCCGGCGGTGGCCGCGCGGATCTGCGCGCCGACTTCGGCCAGCCGTCCCGGCGGGGCCAGGTCGACCTTGGTCAAGGCGATGAGGCCGCGCCGGATCTGCAGCAGATCGAGGATGGCCAGGTGCTCCAGCGTCTGCGGCATCACGCCGTCGTCGGCCGCGACCACCAGCAGCGCGATGTCGATGCCGCTGGCGCCCGCCACCATGGTGTGCACGAAACGCTCGTGCCCAGGCACGTCGACGAAACCCAGCGTGGTGCCGTCGGCCAGCGGCAGGTAGGCAAAGCCCAGGTCGATGGTGATGCCGCGCGCCTTCTCTTCTTTCAGGCGGTCGCCGTCGACGCCGGTGAGGGCCTTGATCAGCGAAGTCTTGCCATGATCGATATGGCCTGCGGTACCGACGATCATGGAGCGCTGCGCGTGGCGTCGAGATCGAGCCGGGTCAGGCTCGCCAGGAAGGCGTCTTCGTCGGCGTCGGCCAGGCAGCGCAGGTCCAGCTGCAGGGCGCCGTCGGCGATGCGGCCGATGATCGGCTGCGGCAGCGCGCGCATGGCGGCGGCCAGTCGGTCGAGCATGAGCTGGCTGCCGTGCGGGCGGATCAGCAGGGCGGCGCTGGCCAGCGTGTCCAGGGGCAGGGCGCCGGAACCCACCTGGCTGGCGCAGGCGCCGACGGTCACCACGAAGGTATCGGCAAATTTTTGCGCAAGCGCCGGGCGCAGGCGCTGCGCCTGCGCCTCGATGTCCACTTGAGGGCGTGCGAGGAAACGCAGGGTGGGCAGCCGTTCGGCCAGGCGATCCGGATCGCGATACAGGTTCAAGGTCGCTTCGATCGCGGCCAGGCGCAGCTTGTCCACGCGCAGCGCGCGCTTGAGCGGGTTGCGGTTGATCCGCTCGATCAGCGCACGCTCGCCGACGATAAAGCCGGCCTGCGGTCCGCCCAGCAGTTTGTCGCCCGAGAAGGTGACCAGCCGGGCGCCTTCGGCCACCGCCTCGCGCACGGTCGGTTCCCTGGCGAGGCCGTAGCGCGACAGATCGACCAGCATGCCGGAGCCCAGGTCGTTGAGCAGCGGCACGCCGGCAGCGCCGGCGATCGCCGCCAGCTCGCGCGCGCCGACTTCCGCAGTGAAGCCCTGGATGCGGTAGTTGGAGGTATGCACCTTCAGCACCAGGCCGGTGCGTTCGCCGATGGCCTCGCGATAGTCGGCCGGATGGGTGCGGTTGGTGGTGCCTACCTCCACCATGCGCACCCCGGCCCGTTCCATGATCTGCGGCAGGCGGAAGGCGCCGCCGATCTCGATCAGCTCGCCGCGCGAAACCACCGCATCGCGCCCCAGCGCCAGGGTGTTGAGGCACAGCAGCACGGCCGCGGCATTGTTGTTGACCACGGTGGCGTCCTCGGCGCCGGTCAGTTCGCACAGCAGGCCGCGCAGGTGATCGTCGCGCTCGCCGCGTTCGCCGCCGGCCAGGTCGTATTCCAGCGCCACCGCATGGCGCATCGCGGCGGCCGCCGCCTCGATGGCGGCTTCGGCGAGCAGGGCGCGGCCGAGGTTGGTATGCAGCACCGTGCCGGTGAGATTGAACAGCGGGCGCAGGCCGGGCAGGCGGGCGTCCAGGCGCACCGCGGCGCGTTGCGCGAGTTCGGCCGCATCGGGTGCGCTCGCCGCGGTGCCGCGCATCGCGTCGCGGGCCTCGTCGATCGCCGCGCGGATCGCGTCGGTGGCGGCGACGCGACCGTGCCGTTCCACCAAGGCGGCGGCCACGCCGGTCGCCAGCACGGTGGCGACGGCGGGGAGCTTGCGCAGGGAGGTGGCCTCAGGTCCGGTCACGTAGCTCGTCCGATGGCATTGCCGGGTATCCAGGCGCCGATGGCAGCACGTGCTTGCGAAGCTGGCGTGACAACCGGGGCGTGGAGCGGGACCTATGCTGCGTTGCGGGTCGGGCCGGGGTCAAGGCGGCGTGCCGTAGTGACTTCGAGCGCCGGCCGTAGCATCCTGCCTGGCGCGCGACGAGCCCTGGCCGCTCGCGCATCCTGCCCCTCCGCCGCGCGTCTGTCCTGCGGCATGCGTGGGAGCTTCGTGCCCTGTAGGGCCGTCACGTGCCGAAACTTCGCGGAGTGGCGATGGCCATCGCTTTGCCGGCAGGGCGCATGTTGCGCCTGGGCGTGTTCGTGTCGCTGGCGATTGCCGGCCTGTTCTATGTGAAGTGGCATCCGTACTACGACCGCGCCTTCGTCGCCGCGTCCGGGCATTCCATCGGCCATTCGATCCTGATGGGCGATGCGGCCGCCGCGCCGGCGCCGTCGTGGCAGGCGGCGTTCGCCTATGCGCTGGCCTACGGCAAGGCGATCTGGCAGGCGATGGTGCTGGGCCTGCTGCTGGGTTCGGGCATCCAGGCCTTGCTGCCGGCCGACTGGGTGCGCCGCATGTTGGGTGGCCGCGGCTTCGGTAGCGTGCTGGCCGGCGGGCTGCTGGCCTTGCCGGGAATGATGTGCACCTGTTGCGCGGCGCCGGTGGTGGCGGGCATGCGCGGACAGCGGGCGGCGCCCGGCGCGGCGATCGCGTTCTGGCTCGGCAATACCGTATTGAATCCGGCGACGCTGGTGTTCACCGGCTTCGTGCTGGGTTGGCATTGGACCTTGCTGCGTTTGTGTCTTGGCGTGCCGATGGTGTTCGGGCTGGGCTATCTGGCCAACCGCATGACGGGGTCGGGTTCGGTGGCGACGGTCGATATGCCTGACACGGAGCCCGAGCCGTACTCGCTGGCGGAGGTCGTCAGGCGCTGGGCGAAAATCTTCGCGCGGATGGCGGTACGATTGCTGCCGGAGTATCTGGTGATCGTCCTGTTGCTTGGGGCGTTCCGCGCCTGGATGTTCCCGGCGATCGGGCCGGCGATCGGCGACCAGTGGTTCTGGATCGTGGCCATGGCGCTGGCCGGCATGCTGTTCGTGATCCCGACGGCCGGCGAAGTGCCCATCGTGCAGGCGATGCTGGCGCTGGGCATGGGTAGCGGGCCGGCGGCCGCCCTGCTGCTGACCTTGCCGCCGGTGAGCCTGCCGTCGCTGGCGATGCTGGCGCGCTCGTTTCCGTGGCGGGTGCTGTTGGCGGTTGCGCTGGCGGTGGTGGGCTTCGGCGTATTGGGCGGCGCTGTCGCGGCGTGGTTGCCCCTGGCTTAACTGGCGTAGGTTGGGGTGAGCCGCAGGCGAACCCCAACAAGCCGTACACGTGACCGCCACGTTGGGGTTCGCCTGCGGCTCACCCCAACCTACGTCATAGCAAGAGCAGGGGGTTCGGGGCGTGGCGCGCAAAGCCTGCTTCGGCGATCAGGATGTCCAAGCCGAACGACGCCAGGTCGTCGGCATGGGGATCGGCCTGCATGTCGTGGATCTGGTAGAGTAGCTTGGCGTAGGTATGGCATTCGCCGCAGGTCTCGGCTTTCACCAGTCCCGCATCGCCATCGATGGCCTGCAGCGCCAGGTGCCGCGTGCCGCCGCAGGTGATGCAGACGGCGCGCACGTGATTCCATGCCGTCGAGCACAGCGAGCAATGCAGATAGCGCATGCCGGGCGTGGTGCCGCCGGCGGTCACCACGCCGGCGACCGGGGGCGAGCCGCAGCAAGGACACAGTCCGCGTTCTTCCAGCAAGCGCAGGTCTTCCGCCTGGAGGCGCGCGGCCGCGCAAGTGAAATAGACCTGCAGCGCCGCGGCGACGTAGATCGCCGCGCCCGCATCGTCGGCAGCCAGGCCGCCGCGCAGGAACCGGTCGGCGAGGCGGTCCTGGGCGGCAACATCGCTGCGTTGCAGTTGTTCGATGACTTGCAACGCCGCGTCCGGCAGATCGTCGCGGTCGATCCGTTCGAGCAACCGTGCAAGCCCTTCGCGCCAGGACGCATCGCGGCGATGGCCATCCGCGGCCAATGGCGGAATACGCGCGTCGATCGCCTGCGCGATCGCTGTCGGATCGAGTGCGGCACCCGGCGCAAGCGTCGTCGCCGCTTCGTGCTGCGCTCGCGCCAGGCGGCCGAGAAAACGCAGCCAGGCCGCCATCGGATGGCCTTCGGCGAGCTGTTCGAGCCGCTGCGCGGTAGCGGCGAAACGCCTGGCCGGATCGGGCAGCACGATCGGCTCCGGCGCCTTGACGCCGGCATGCGAAGGTCCGGTCCACTTGCCGCTGGGCGGCGCTTCGGCTTGTCTCACGTGCGTTTCCTGGTGTCGGTCTTGCCGTGCTGGTGGGAGGCCAGCTCCAACAGCCATTTGCGGTGATGGCGCCAGGCCCAGCCCGGCGTCACATAGCCCTGGGTCATCGCGCGCACCGAATGGCGCACCCAGATGGCGGCATAGACGTGGATGATCCAGATGATGATCGCCGCCAGCGCGGCCACGCTATGGATCAAGGCCGCCGCGCGCTGCGTCGGGATCGAGGTGGCCGCGCCGAAGTACACCTCCCAGATCGCCAGGCCGCTGAAGAACAGCACCGGCACCAGCAAGGTCATCGACCAGAACACCAGTTTCTGGCCGGCGTTGTTGCGGCCCACCGGCGGCGAGCGTTCCTCGTCGTTGGCGACGACGGCATCGATCGATTTCATCCACGCCGAGTCGTCCCGGTTCCACAGGTTCTCGCGCCAGAACTGCACGATCAGGCCCAGGTAACTGAGCAGCAGCACCACGCCGATCCACGGATGCGCCGCGCGCGCCCATTGCCCGCCGCCGAACAGGCCGGACAGGAAGAACAGCATCGGATGGAACATCGACAGACCCGACAGCACCAGCAGCACGAAGCAGATCGCGGTGATCCAGTGGTTGACCCGGTTGGCCAGGGTGTAGCGGACGATGGCGTTCTTCGGGCGGGTCATGACACTTTCTCCTCGCCTTCGCGCAGCACGCGCTCGCCTTCGGCCTCGTCTTCCTCGGTCACTTCGTTCGGGCCGGCGCTGATCCAGTGGAAGAAGCCGGCCAGCGCGGCGAGGGCGATGCCGGCGAGGCCCAGCGGCTTGATGAAGCCTTTCCACAGATCCACCGTGGCGCTGATGCGCGGCTTGTCCGGCAGGCCCGAATACAGCGAAGGCCGGTCCGCGTGATGCAGCACGTACATCACATGCGTGCCGCCGACTTCCTGCGGGTCGTACAGGCCGGCGTTGTCGAAGCCGCGGGATTTCAATTCGACGATGCGCTCCTTCGCCTGGTGCTGCATGTCCGCCTTGGAGCCGAACATGATCGCCCCGGTGGGGCAGGCCTTGACACAGGCCGGCTCCAGGCCGACCGCGACGCGATCCGAGCACAGCGTGCACTTGTACGACTTGTGGTCCTGCTTGCTGATGCGCGGGATATTGAACGGGCAGCCCTTCACGCAATAGCCGCAGCCGATGCATTTGTCGCTGATGAAATCGACGATGCCGTTGGCGTACTGCACGATCGCGCCGGGTGCGGGGCAGGCCTTCAGGCAACCCGGGTCCTCGCAGTGCATGCAGCCGTCCTTGCGGATCAGCCATTCGAGGTTGCCCTGTTCGTTCTCGTGCTCGGCGAACTTCATCAGCGTCCACACGCTGGGCCCGAGGTCCGCGGGGTTCTCGTACGAGCCTTCGAAATGGCCGATCTCCGGCCGCAGGTCGTTCCATTCCATGCAGGCGGACTGGCAGGCCTTGCAGCCGATGCAGCGGCTGACGTCGATCAGCTTGGCCACCTGGTCCTCATGGCTGCGCGCCATCGGCGGCGTCATGGTGGTGGCGGAGCGGCGGACGTAGTCTTGCGATTGCAGATCTGACATGACGTTGAGTCCTCAGGCTGCCGGTGCCGCGGTTCGTTCGACATTGACCAGGAACGCCTTGAACTCCGGCGTCTGCGTATTGGCGTCGCCCACCGATGGGGTCAGCGTGTTGGCGCCGTAACCTTTTCTGGCCTGGCCGGTAAAACCCCAGTGGATCGGCACGCCGATCACGTGGGTGGGCTTGCCGTCCACCGTCATCGGCTTGATGCGCTTGGTCACATAGGCCTTGCAGATCACCTCGCCGCGCTTGGAGCTCACCTTCACCCAGCCGCCTTGCTCGATGCCTTTCTCCTTGGCCAGCGCCTCGCCGATCTCGACGAATTCTTCCGGCTGCAGTACGGCATTGATCAGCGCGTGCTTGGTCCAGTAGTGGAAGTGCTCGGTCAGGCGATAGGTGGTGGCCACGTAGGGGAAGTTCTTCGGGCTGCCGAACGAGGCGCGGTCATTGGGAAAGACGCGGGCGACCGGATTGGAGCTGACCTTTGGGTGCAGCACGTTCTCCACCGGCGATTCCAGCGGCTCGTAGTGCTCGGGGAAGGGGCCGTCGCCCATCATGTCGCGGGCGAACAGGCGGCCCATGCCTTCGGCGTTCATGATGAAGGGGCCGACGCCGTCGGACGGCTTTACGGTAGGGCCGTAGTCGGGCACGTCGACACCCACCCACTTGCTGCCGTTCCAGGAGATCACCGGCTTGGCCGGATTCCACGGCTTGCCGTCGGGATCCGCGCTGGCGCGGTTGTAGAGAATGCGGCGGTTGGCCGGCCAGGCCCAGGCCCAGTTCGGTGCGATGCCCTGTTCGCGCGGGTCGGTGGCGTCGCGCCGCGCCATCTGGTTGCCCTTCTCGGTGAAGCAGCCGGTGAAGATCCAGCAGCCGGACGAGGTGCTGCCGTCGTCGCGCAACTGGGCGAAGGCGTCGAGCAGGGTGCCGGCCTTGGTCGCCACCGTATTGGTGGCCGGATCGACCAGGTCGGTGAGGGCGCGGCCGTTCATTTCCTTGGCCAGTTCTTCCGGATCCGGCTCGTGCGGGTCGGTGTATTTCCAGGTCAGCCCGAGCACCGGGTCGGGGAAGGCGCCGCCTTCCTTGCGGTACAACTCGCGCAGGCGCTGGAACAGGCCGGTCATGATCCAGATGTCGGACTTCGCATCGCCCGGGGCGTCGGCGGCTTTCCAATGCCATTGCAGCCAGCGCGCGGAATTGACCAGCGAGCCGTTTTCCTCGGCGAAGCAGGTGGTCGGCAGTTGGAACACTTCGGTCTGGATCTCGGCGGACTTGGCCGGATTCTGTGGGCCGAAGTCCTGCCAGAAACGCGAGGTTTCCGTATCCAGCGGGTCCATCGTGACCAGGAACTTCAGCTTGCTCAGGCTCCGGCGGATCTTGCCGCGGTCGGGGAAGGCCTGCAGCGGATTGAAGCCCTGGCAGATGTAGCCGCCCATCTGCCCCTGATCCATCATCTCGAAGGCCTTGATCACGTCGTACAGCGGCACGTCGAGCTTGGGCAGCCAGTCGTAGGCCCAGTCGTTGTCCTTGCTGGCGGCATCGCCCCACAGGGCCTTCTGCAGGCTCACGAAGAACTTGCGGTAGTTCTGCCAGTAGCTGGTCTGGCCCGGGCGCAGCGGCTTGAACTGCTTCGTTCTCATGTACTCGTCGAGGCTGGTCTCCTTGTCCACCGGCAGGTTCATATAGCCCGGCAGCAAGTTGGAGAGCAGGCCGACGTCGGTCAGGCCCTGGATGTTGGAATGCCCGCGCAGCGCATTCATGCCGCCGCCGGCCACGCCGATATTGCCCAGCAGCAGCTGCACCATCGCCATGTTGCGGATGTTCTGCGAGCCGACCGAGTGCTGGGTCCAGCCCAGCGCGAACAGCGAGGTCATCGCCTTGTCCGGCGCGGCGGTGCTGGCGAACAGCTCGCATACGTGCAGGAACTTGTCCTGCGGCGTGCCGCAGATGCGCGAGACCATCTCCGGCGTGTAGCGCGACACGTGCTGCTTCAGCAGATTGATGACGCAGCGAGGGTTCTGCCAGGTGTCGTCGGATTGGGCGTAGCCGTCCTTGTCCAGTTCGTAGTCCCAGCTGGACTTGTCGTAGCTGTGCTTTTCCTCGTTGTAGCCGCTGAACAGGCCGTCCTGGAAGTCGAAGCCCTCCTTCACGATCAGGCCGGCATTGGTGTAGGCGCGCACGTACTCGTGCTGGATCGCGTCCTTTTCCAGCAGATAGCGGATGACGCCGTTGAGGAAGGCGATGTCGGTGCCAGGGCGGATCGGCGCGTAGTAGTCGGCCACGGCGGCCGTGCGCGTGAAGCGCGGATCGACCACGACGAGCTTGGCGCCGTTCTCGATCTTCGCCTCGATCACCCATTTGAAACCGCACGGGTGGGCCTCGGCGGCATTGCCGCCCATCACCACCACTACATTGGCGTTCTTGATGTCCTGCCAGGTGTTGGTCATCGCACCGCGACCGAATGATGGGGCCAGACTGGCCACCGTCGGTCCGTGTCAGACGCGCGCCTGGTTGTCGAACACCACCATGCCGAGTGAGCGGACCACCTTCCAGGTCAGGTAGGCGGTTTCGCTGGACGAGGCCGACGCGGCGAGCATGCCGGTGGTCGTCCAGCGGTTTACCGTGGTGCCAGCGGGATTCTTCGCGATGAAGTGCTGGTCGCGGTCGTCCTTCATCAGCCGGGCGATGCGGTCGAGCGCGAAGTCCCAGGAGACTTCCTTGAACTCGGTGCCGCCGGCGGGCCGGTAGCGCGGCGCCTTCAGGCGGGTAGGGGCATGCACCACGTCGAGCAGGGCGGCGCCCTTGGGGCACAGCGTGCCGCGGTTGACCGGATGGTCCGGGTCGCCCTCGATATGGATGATGTTCGAACGCGCGTTCTTGGCGCGGTCGCCCATGCTGTAGATCAGGATGCCGCAGGCCACCGAGCAATAGGTGCAGGTGTTGCGTGTCTCGGTGGCGTGGGTGAGCTTGAAGGGGCGCACCGCGGCGGCCTGCGCCTCGCCCGAGGCGGCAAAGCCGAGTACGCCCAATCCGGATGCGGCCAGGCCCAGGCCGGTGATCTTGATGAACTCGCGACGAGTAAGTGCCATCGCTGTGATGCTCCCGTCAGTTGGCTGGACATGCCGTCCGGCGAAGGGCGGCGATGCGGCTCGAGAGGCTTTCTGGAGCGAGCGGGAATGCATTCCGCTGCTCCGGCGAAAATTAGCACAGTTGCCCGGGAGGTGGGTCCGGTCCGAAGCAAGATGACAAGTCGCAAAAGTTACGGCGGCGTAACAATGGTGCGTTTACGGGCTGCGCCGCACCCAGCGGTCCAGCCAGCGCTGCAGCGCGCTGGTGCCATCGTGCCGGTAGGCCGTCGCCGCCTTGGGCGAGTCGACCATCACCGCATCGGCGCCCAGGCGGGCCGCGGCCTGGTAGTCGCTTTCGCTGTTGATGCCGAACAGCGTGATCCGGGTGCCTTCGGTCGCATTGAAACAATCCATGGCGCGCGCATCCCACAGCAGCGCGAGAACCTTCGAGGTGCCGCCGCCCAGCGTCAGCGGCTCGGTGACTTCCATTTCGCGGCGCAGCTCGAAACCGACGTGGGCGCCGGGACGTGGCGCGCTCGCGCAGCGCCGCTCCAATGCGAGGGTCACCAGCCGCTGCCGGGTTTCCTCCCGCGCCTCGAAACGGCGGGCCAGGGGGTAGGCGTCGAAGGCGCGCAGGTTGTCGGCGAGCGTCGAATAGATCCAGCTGCGCGACCAGAAATCATGTCGCTGCAGCACGGCGGCCACGGCCGGGGCGGCGCGTGCGGAATCCGGCGTCTTGATGTCGATGAAGAGTTCGACATCGTCCGGCAGGGCCTCGATCACATCCTCGAGCGCCGGGATCGGCACCGGAGCCTTTCGATACGGATAGGTGACTTCGCCGGATGCATTCGTTTCCTTGAATTGCCAGCCGGCGTTGAGTCTTGCCAGGGTTCGATACGGCGTGGCGGCGATGTCGCCGGCACCGTCGGTCAAGGCGGAGAGGTCGCGCGGTCGATACAGCACCGGAATATCGTCCTGCGTGACCTGCACGCTGACCCAGAGCTTCTTGACGCCGTAGGAAAGCGCCATGCGGCAGGCGGTCAGCGTGTTCTCGGGAGCGTCCGCCGTACCGCAGCGGTGGGCGATCAGCGCCGGCGGGGCGCTCGCCGGATGGAGCCTCGATGCCGAGAACCAGGCGAGGCCGAGCGCGGCGACCAGGAACAGCAGGATGCCGATGACGAGTTTGATGCTCATATGAATTCCGCAGTCTCCTCTGCCACGAAGTTAATCGTTCGGTCCGGCGATGTGGATTTGGAGTGGTCTGAATCGAGTGGCGTTACGGCGCGTTTTGCCGCCGCAGGGCCGATGCTAGGCCTCGATTGCTCGCGTTGAAGAGGAAGAGCGCGAGAAGAGGGCGGCTGGATACGCCGGCCGCTGGATCGGCAACTCGGGAGAGCATGCATTCATGGATATCAAATTCGCATCACCTTCGGACGGAGAATCCGTCGAGCCGCTTTTTCTCAGTAGCGAGCGGGTGGACTGGCTCGAGGAGATCTGGTCTCGGGTCGAGCTTGCGCCCAGGGTGCGCAGTGCGCTGATCGAGATCGATCGCCAGCTGCGCGGCATCCACGCGATTGCCGATGTCATGCGCGCGGATCGCCAATGCCGGGGGCTGCGCGAGGATTTCGAGGGGTTTGCCTACGAGCCGCTGCGTCCCGCGCTGCTGGACGGCCTGGAATGCGCGTTGCAGGCCATGCTGGATCAGGTGGACCGGCAAATGGATGCGTTGAGGACGCCTTAGCGGTCTTGAGCCCGCCGCATGAGGCTTGACGCGCACATGCGGCGGGTGGGTCAGGGCTGCGGAGGGTCAGCGGCAATGGTGCTTGCTGCATACTTCACGCCGCCGCTGCATCCACGCGATTCCGCTTGAAGGTCAGCCAAAGCGCCGACAACAGGAAGTAAGAGCCGCCGAATGCGGCATAAGGCGCGAGCTGGGCAATGGTGGGCGCCTCCCCGAACGACTTCATGATGAAGAACACGCCCGCAAGAGCGGACTGCGCGCCACTGACAATCATGAACAGCTGGCCGCCCAGCTTGCGCCGCCGGATGCCCACCGCCAGCTGGAAGAGGCCTGCGAGAAACGCCCAGGCACCGAACACCAGCACGCCTCCTGCGTTGCCATGCAAAGCGAAGGCGACGGCCATGCAGGCCGCGGTCACGGCGCTGGCAAGCGCGTTGTACTTCTGCCCGGGATTGATCTGGAGTCCTCCGCTTCGCCGCGCGTCGATCACATTGGCGAACGCGTCCCAGGTGGGATAGAGCACGAGCAGCAAGCCCACTACGGGGACGGGCGCCGAAGCGAGCAGGATGGCGAGGGCTACCCAGATGAAAGCGGCGCCGGCGCGGAGGAGGTAGAAGTTGCGAAGTGTGTTCATGGGTTGTCCGTCGTGAGAGGTGAACCTGCTGGCAAGTAGATTCGTTCGTCACGATGGAGCGGTTACATGGGCCATCCGGGCTCGGGGCCTGCCGGTCGACGCCGTTTCCGGTAGCAAATGCGGCCGATTTTCCAGGGACTATTTGAATTTGTCGGACAATTGGGCAACACTCGAAAGATCGCCACAGTCCGAGAGTCGATGCATGCCTGCGCTGTCTTCGATGAGCCGCCGGTCTTTTCTGCAGGGCGTGATCTTGGCGGGGGCGATGAGTGCGATGACCTTTCGCCCGCTTCGCGCCGCGACGACTGAAGCAGTGGCGGGGCGTGCGCAGCAGGCGCCGCCGTTTCCCCGGGCGCCGCTGGCGCAGCAACCCTTTGCGCTGCTTCCGACCGGTTCCATCAAGGCAACCGGCTGGTTGTTGCGGCAGCTGCAGATCCAGGCCGATGGCCTTGGCGGGCATCTCGACGAGTTCTGGCCGATCGTGGGGCCGGACAGCGGATGGTCGGGCGGCACGGGCGAGTCCTGGGAAGACGGCCCGTACTTTCTCGATGGCCTGGTGCCCCTGGCATGGCAACTGGATTCGCCGAAGCTCAAGGCCAAGGCGATGCGTTTTATCGACTGGACGCTGGACCATCCCTGGGAAAACGGCATGTTCGGCCCGCGCGGCAATGACGACTGGTGGCCGCGCATGGTCATGCTCAAGGTGCTGACGCAGTACCACGAACTCACCGGCGACAGCCGCGTCATGCCATTGATGACGCGGTATTTTCATCATCAGCTGCAGGCATTGCCCGGCCGGCCGTTACGCGACTGGGGGCGTATGCGCTGGCAGGACGAGCTCATTTCCGTGCTGTGGCTATATCAGCGCACGGATGACCAGGCCTTGCTCGAACTTGCGCATCTGCTCAAGCAGCAGGGTTACGACTGGCAGGGCATGTTTGCCCGCTTTCCATTCACGCAGAAAACCGATGCCGAGGCCCTGCGCAAGCAGGCGGGCGCCTCCGATGCATTCATGCAGGATCTCGGCCTGCAGGTGCACGGCGTCAACATCGCGCAGGCATTGAAAGCGTCGCCGGCGTGGTCGGTCGCCTCCGGCAGTGCGTCCGATCGCGAGGCCATCCATCATCAGCTGAAGATGCTCGATACGTATCACGGGCTGCCCAACGGCATGTTTTCCGCGGACGAGCATCTTGCCGGCCGCAGTCCTTCGCAAGGCACTGAGCTGTGCACCGTGGTGGAGACCATGTTCTCGCTGGAAGTGGCGTTGGCAATCACCGGCGATGCCGCGCTGGGTGATCGGCTGGAGCGCATCGCCTTCAATGCCTTGCCCGCCGCGTTGACCGACGACATGTGGGCGCACCAGTACAACCAGCAGGCCAACCAGGTCGAATGCAGCCTTCATCGCGAGCCCTGGACCACCGACGGACCGGAATCGAATCTGTTCGGCCTCGAGCCCAATTTCCGCTGCTGTACCGCGAATTTCCATCAGGGCTGGCCCAAGTTCGCCAACAGCTTGTGGATGGCGACGGCCGATCACGGATTGGCGGCGATGAGCTACGCGCCGTGTACGGTGACGACCGCCGTGCGGGCCGTGCGGGTGGTGGTCGAACAGGTCAGCGATTATCCCTTCCGGCAGGCCGTCAGCATTACCTTGAAGCCGGAACGTGCGGTGGCGTTCCCGTTGCGGTTGCGCATGCCGGCCTGGTCGCAAGGCACGCGTATCTCGGTCAATGGAAAGTCGGTCAGGACTACCGCCGGGTTCACTACGATCGAGCGGACCTGGGCGCCGGGCGATACGGTGGAAATCGCTTTCGATGCTGCCGTCAAGGTCGAGCGAGGGCATAACGGCGCACTGAGTTTCAGCCGCGGTGCGCTGGTCTATGCCTTGCCGATCAAGGAAAACTGGGTGATTTGGCGCAAGCGTGGCCCGACTAACGATTGGCAGGTGTATCCCGCTTCGCGCTGGAACATCGGCATCAAGCCGGATGCGGCGATCACCGCGAGTGAGCATCCCGTTGGGGAAAAGCCATTTGCCGGTGCTACTCCGGCAGTTCAACTTGCCATGCAAGGACGCTACGTGCCGGCCTGGAAGGCGTCGGAAGGCAGCGCCGATGTCGTGCCGGCCAAGCCCGAGCCGTCCGCTGACGAAGACGTCCAATCCATCGCGCTGGTGCCTTATGCGGGCGCCAAGTTGCGCATCACGGCGTTTCCGGCGCTGAGCTGATCGCCGGGGCGAGGGCAGGGCGAAGCAATCCCGGATATCTGCGCCCCCCACAGGGCAGGGGGCGCAGATGCCGGCAGGACTATTCGACGATCGTTGCCGCGACGTGATACACGCGCCCGCCCCAGCCATCGTCGGGGAAGGCGTCGGACACTTTCAGGTAGAGCGGCCGCGAGCCATTGGCGGGAGCGCCGAGATACGGTGTCAGGTCGATGCTGCGGTCGGCCTTGTTCGAGCCGTCGGTGATGCGCCGATCCTCCTGCAGCACGGTCGTCCAGTGCTGGTTGTCGGCGCTCACCTGCACCACGAACTCGGCGTCGATGGTCAGGGTGACCTGCGCCGAGGTGGTGTCGGCGGGGAAGGGGAAGCGGTAGGTGAAGTGCGCATTGCCGTCGGCGAAGCGGTTCTGCACGCCGTTGCTCTGCGAGCCGTCGGCATCGAACAGCCAGGGGTTTTCGTCGACGGTGCCCGTGTCGAAATCGATCTTGTGCGCCACCAGCACGTCAGCCTGCGTGGTGAAATGCAGTCCGGCCGCCATCAGGTTCGCGGTAATCATGTGGTGCCCATCGGTCGCCGAGCTCGGCACGGTGACTTGCAATGGAACGGTGCCGCTCACCGGAGTTGCGTTGCCATGCGGTTGCAGGCGCAACTGCGCGGCTCGCGGAGAAACATTCCAGCCGGCAGGCACGTCGATCGAGATGAGTGTCTGCAGCGGAAGGAATCCGGTTGCCGTGGCGCCCAGGTCCATGGCGATGGCCGTGGCGCCCGAAGCGGCCGGCATGATCACTGGTTGCGCCGGCGACATGGTCGCGGCGAGCGATGCCATCGGCGTCGGGATCGGTACGTTGCCGATCAATGCGCTGAGCGCGCTGGCCTGGGTGCGCCAGTCGAACACATTGGGATGCTCGTCGCTGGTGGCGCCGGACCAGCGCGTGCCGAGGCGGCCGGCGGCGTCGCGATCGTCGTTCCAGATGCTTTGCGCCTGCTGCTCAAGAAAGGCGGCGTAGCGGTTATCTCCAGTGGTGTCGACGAGGTCGGTCCAGTAGCGCATGAAGATGCCCTTGAACTGCTTGCCGTTGTCGTCGCAGGTCTGGGTGGCGGCATCGCAGGATTCGGCCAGAACGCCATCGGTCACCAATGCATTCGGGCCGGTCGCGGCGTCGGCCAGGCGCCGCACGCTGGTCAGGATGGCCGGGTCCCTGGTGGCACGCCACAGCTCCAGGCCGGCGCCGATCGCCAGGCCCTGGTTGTACGTCCACACGTTCTGGCCGTTGTTGGTGCAGACGTCGGTGAGCCCATCGTTGACCAGTCCGCCGGCGTTGATCATGCCGCTGTGCTGGAACCATGCCCAGGCAGTGCGGGATCGGGCCAGCCATTGCTGGTCGCCAGGGATGCGGTTGTGCAACTCGGCGGTAAGCCGGATCCACAGCCCGTTGGTGACGGCGTTCTTGTAAGTGCGCTCGGCATTCCACCAGACGCCACCGCCGCAGGTGCTGGTATCCCAATAGCCATCGACGTAGTTGGCGATGGTGATGGCCATGTCCAGGTATTTGGGATTCCTGGTCAGGTCATAGGTCTGCAGCCAGGTCAGGCCCCACCATGCCGAGTCGTCGATGGCGCGGCTGGTGAAATTGCCCAGCAATGGATCGCCCGAGAGGACGCCGGGTGGAAATACGCCCTTGTCCTTTTCGAAGGTGTTGTCCAGTTGAGCGAGATAGCGGCGATCGCCGGTGCGTTGCATGTAGTCGCCGACGGTCTGCAAGGCGACCGCCGAGTTCCACCAGCTGGATGGGAACCAGGCTTTGCCGGGTTCGTAGGAACTCATCAATACGTCTGTCGCCACGCGAGCGCGGGCGACCGCTGTGGGGCCGTCGACTCGAGGGTTGGTCGGGTAGACGGGTTCGATGGCCCTGGAGGCGGTGGCCGTTACCGCCAGGGCGGCCGCGACCAGCAGTGTCCGGACGCGTATGCGTAAGGCTTCGAGCTTCATGATCGGAAGCGCTCCTTTCGGATGCCCACGAAGTGATGGAGAACAACGCCATCCGCCAATCCATCGCCGGACCGTGGGCGGTGATCCGGCGGGTTTGTCGCTTGCTCCCCCGGTGTTGCCGGATGACGCTGGATCGATCTAAATTCGGAATCCAAAAAAAGGGCGTGTCTTGCCCGGTGTTTGCGTGCTTAGCAGTCCGTGCCTTTAAGTGGTCCTGGCGAGCAGGTGCCAACTCGACAGTTGCGGGGACGCTTCAAGCGCAGATGCCGCTGAATCATGGAGGCTCCGCGAGCCGGGTTTCGCACCGGGCTTCTCATTTTTGAGGCATGAGGGTTCGCGGTGGCATGCTGGGTGTTCATGCGGATGCGTCCGCTTCATCGGTGCGCTCATAAGCCTGGGGCTGGCCTGTGGAGTATCAGCAATGCCGCCACGGAGCAGTGGCGGAATGACAAGGCGCGCGTTTGTCAGCCGGGGCTATAGCGGGGAAGGGCGCCGCCATCCTTGCATCGGCCCACTCATCGTGCGTGACAATGCCGCCCGAGGAGGCTAGGTAGAATCCGGGTGTTGTTGTAACGAACGATCACGTCACACGAAAAGAGTAATCACGAGATGCGCAGATGCGTGCTTGGCCTGATGATCATGGGTTCATTGATCTTCAGCGCTCACAGTGGGGCGGCCGAGGCGCCGAAACTGTTCGACAAGCCATTGCGCGAACAGCACATCACGCCACCTCTCATTCCCGCTGATTCCAGCCAGGAGGAGCAATCCGGGGTCTCTTGCTGGTATTACCCCGGTCTCATGGTCAAGGAGGTGAGCCTCGATGGGACGAAGGGGGCGGCCCAGCTTTCCATGGTCCACATTTCCAAAGGCGGCGTGGATCCAGCCTGTCGCCGAGAGAATGTCGACGGTGAGTACATTGTTGACGCAAAGAGTTGGAGTGGTCATTTCCGCGGCGTGCGTCAGGGCTATGTGTTCTTCAGCGGGGATGACGGCGTCAATGGCGGCGAGGGTTTTACCGTGTACGACGACTCGAATACAAAGGTGTTCACTGACGTCGCCGATACGCTTTCGTCCATTGATCCCATGCTGCCGCCGCGCGACCCCGACCTGCGCCCCTGGTATTACAGTCCACTAGTGTTGAATTATCGAAAGGTCTATAGCGCACCTTACTCAATGCGCAGCGAACCTACCCGTTGCTGGGCGCTGATCAAGCGCGCCACTGGACTGACCCAGTCGACCGTGCCGGATTGCGATGCTGCCTATAAGGCCGGAGAGATGACAACGCCTCCGGAGGGGCTGGACAGCCTGCGAAGGGATCCCAGCGTCATCGTCTATGCGGTAGAAGCTGTGATCGATGGCCAGGGTGTTGCTCGGCTGGCGCCTAAGTCTCCCGTTCTGAAGTGTTATCCGGCCCCTTAGTCCCGCGCCGCGATATGAAGAACAAGTACAGGCCGAGGCCAGGGTAGTGGGCGATAAAGAACGCTGACCCGGACCACGTGCCGACCTTGGCCAAACGCTTTCCATTATTTTACATAATATACATTATGCGCAATCGTGGGTCGGCTCGCCGAGTCGCCGGTCAAGCGGCCGATGCCGTGCGCTGTCGCAGTCCTCTGCTTGCAGCCCTGAAACTTGATCCATATCGGCCGACAACTTGAGCCATTCCTGCCAACAAACTTGCGCCAGTTTTTCCAACTGCCCAAAAAGATGAGCCACTGCGCTCGCCGCGCCAAGAAACTTAGGCCAGAGAAACGTCCTGACATTGGATGCCGGCCAGCGGCAAGCTTTTGAGGAGTTCCACCCGTTTTGAGGTGAGCGGAGTGAAGCTTCGGACCAGCTTCTCCGACGTGTACTCCAGGAATCGGCCTGCACCATACTCGTAAACGGTGTGGTCCCAAGCGTCTTCGGCCGCAGTGACCAGAAAGTTGAAGAGTGTGTCCTGGTGGGAGCTCGGCCCCGCGCTAGCGGTCATGACTGGGTCTCATAAATACGTGTGTGCAGATGCGATGCGAGAAGCATTTCCAGGTGGCCCTTTACGCACGCTCTAATCCCGGACGCCCTGATGTGCTCGAATGCCCTGTTGTGTAGAAGATATCGCCAAGAGCTCGTCTGGAAAGCAGCTGCGTCCTATATGCCCCGGGGCCGCCAGAGTCGCTCGATCAACCCAGTAATACTGATAGAGATCTTGGCGGACCGCTAGTCCAGAACCGATATCGCTGAGGTCACATGGGTCGGGTCCATAAAGGGGCGAAACCAGACGTCGTACCCGTGATAACACCGATTAATCGGCTTGCCCTAAAGAAAGCGAACAAGCTAAGACGGATTCACACTGGCGCCGAGGGGTTGGGAGCAAGCCCAAGCAGTGATAAAGATCGAATTGAGCACTCGACTGAAAATTTCCTCGGAGTGGAGTCCAATCTCCGACTCGACGGTCTTTTGTTCCGGCCTACCAAAGTCAGCGCTCGACAGCCAAACCGTCTTAGGCCCCACAAGCACGAGCTTGGCATTCATGGCCGCGTGCAGCGCAATGTTGATCTCTGGAAAGGTCACCAAAAGCGACTCAGCCTGTAGCCGAGCCCGCTCATGAGCGACGATCCAGATACTGCGTGGACGCTTGCCCAAGATTCGACCGATGTAGTCGAGGTCCAGGAGGTCACCGGTCATGATGTAAACCGGGCCGTCGACCTTGCCAAGTTGCGAAAGCTTGGTATTCCACGTGCTGGCGCCAAACGCGATCTTGGCATCCGAACATGTGATTGCAAATCCGCCGCCGTCATCCGTAAACATTGCGTCACCTCCTCAAAATTCCCGTCCCTGGACTGCGCAAAGCCATCAGCCATGTGCGCACATCATCGCCATTGACTTCTTTGACCGAATACCCTCGCGCGACGACCGTCTCCCGGGCACCCGGACTGAACTCGGACGACGTCACCAGCAAGCCCAGGTCGGCCTTGGCATGCACAACGTCCGCGTAGAGTCCCTTTACCGTTACTTTGTCGATCTTGGCTTTCTGGCGTTTGCACTGAATGAGGTACTGCAACCCCGCGCCCGACCCGGAAGCATCGGTCCATGCGCGAATATCCACCCCGTCGTCATTGCTGCCCGCACCCAGTTCTACGGAAAAACCCTCACGAACAAAATACTCGGCAGTGAGTTCCTCAAAACGGCGCCAGTGGATCTCGCCCAGCTTCTCGCCATTGACGGATAGATAATCGATAAGCCGCTGGTCCATGAATGTGCCGTTCTCGGGTGAAGTGCCGCTCCGCTCGAACAGGTCCTGCAGTGGCTGAAGGTTGGTCCAGGTCGAGAAGCGCCCTGCTTGATAGGGGCTGTACGTGTTACTTCTGTTATGAAGCTCGATGAGGGCCATCATGCCCTTTAGGCCAGCCTCACCGTATCGATCAAACGCCTGTGTGATAACCGCTGTGGGATCGATGGTTGTCTGACCGGTCGCCAGCGCGATGCGCTCCCCCTCTTGCATCCCGGCCCTCGCCATCGCGAGCATCTTGGAGGCGAATTCCGCACCTCCAGCTTGTTCCAGATCGCGAGTAACTCGCGCCATGTCGACGATGGGGTGGTAGCGCTCAGTCGTTGCCCCGACACGGTGAAGCAACGAAAAGTAGAGCTCCTCGTAATCCTCAGAGCGAAACCGAACTGCCGACTGCTCAGACTGCACGATGAGGTCGGGATACTCGGTGCCGGAAAGCATTTCACACATCTGCGGAATGGTTGCTACCACACCTGCCTTGTATCCAATGATCTCGTGCAAGTGGTCCGCCAATGTTTCTGCCTCAAACCAGATCGCCCCCATGGTAAGCCTCCAAGCTTTCCTCATGAATGATCCGCGCCGGACGCCTCCTGACCTTGTCTGTAAGAGCCCGAGCGGCGGCGGCCAACTTGCCCGTCATAGGCATCTTAGCTCGGTTCATTGCAGCTGCACGGGTTAAGGGCAAGTTCGACCCCGTATTTACGGCCATCCAAGTATTGGGCGCGGCGCGTACTCAAATCGCACCGCGCCAGAAATGGGTCGCGTATGTCACTGCAAAAGACGGCCGCCTGTATATCGACGCGGCATGCTAGGGAGGCGCGATCGCCGCGACCTACCCTCGATAACTTGACCTAATCGCTAGATGCATACCAATGGCATACCCAGAGCCCAAGGCACTTTGTGCTGGAGCGGCGACCGTTAATCCGACAGAAGATGGAATTGGCGCAGCAGCACGCCGATCTGCGTACTGTCGATCTTCTTCTCGAGCGTGTTGCGCAGGAGCGGTGGGCCTGGCAAATGAAGAGCTTTGCCATCACGCAGCCGGCCAGCTGCGGCCAGCAGTGTGCGAATGTCGTAAGTCGAATTGAATACTTCCGGCACGCCGCGTTCGATATCGAGAAGCGTGTAGACAGCCTCCATCGGCGTGCGTACCGAGTACTCGGTGGTAAATATGCAATCGCGCTGCTTCGATTCTGCGAACTGACCTATAAAGGCGAAATTGATCGCCCCCTCAGGGACGACGTCGGGTCGATCGCCTGCCTGGCGGGGCATGAAGAAGGCTGTGACGTACGGCATCATCACCGGTACGGTTTTTGCGCCGGTTGCAGCCAGCTCGTCGATCTCGCTGGCTGGCACGCCGAGGTGGTACAGCCATTCCCGCGTAATCTCCTCGCCGGTGCAATCCTGCAGTGGTTTCTTTATGTAGTCGCCGGGCTTCTCTACGAATAGAGCGTAGAACCAGACGACGATTTGATCCTTCGTCTGTTGCTTGAAGTGCGGCTGGCGATTGACTGTCCAGCTCAGCAGCCAGGAGGAATCTCGGGCGGTCACAATGCCGCCGGTGACCACCTTGCCGCTGAACGGATCGCGCTGCGCGATCTTTTGGATATACCCCGGAATGCGCTTATCCAGGGTGGTAATCGTGGCCGAAGCCCATTTGGTTTCGGGGATATGGGCGCCGAACACATCAGGGTGGCCGAACGCAGGGTCCTGGGCGGCAATACAGCGCCATAGATCCCACGCCGGCGCCGGCCCCTCGTTGAGTGCGGCGGGGGTGTGATGGTCGCCGCTGCTGGAATTTTCAGTCAGTGAGCCAATGGTCATGAACACCAGATCGTTCGGCCCCAGCTCGACACCTCCCGCCGCCCCATCCTTCGTCCAGCGAATATGCGTGGCCTGCTTGCGTCCAGATGCCGCGGCAAACGCCACATCCGTGACCACGGTGTTGTACTGGAACACCACGCCCTGCCCTTGCAGCCAACTTACCAGCGGCAGCACCAATGACTCATATTGGTTGTGCCTGGTGAACTTCAGGGTGGAGAAATCCGCCAACCCGCCGATATGGTGGATAAAGCGATGAAGATAAAGCTTCATTTCCAGCGCCGAGTGCCACTCTTCAAATGCAAACATGGTGCGCCAATAGAGCCAGAAGTTGCTCGCGAGAAAGTCTTCGCCGAGCACTTCGTTGATGCGTCGGTTTTCCATCTCCTCGCGGGTAGCCAGGAACAACTTGACGAGGTCTTTCTGGGCCGCATCGCTCAGCGTAAAAAGACCATCCGTGGGCGCGCCCTGCCCCTGGTTGATCGTCGTACGCCGCAGGGAATGATTCGGATCGTCCTTGTTGAGCCAATAGAATTCGTCCAGCACGCTGGCACCGTCGATTTCCAGCGAGGGAATCGAGCGAAAGAGATCCCACAGGCATTCGAAGTGATCCTCCATCTCGCGCCCGCCACGGATCACGAAGCCTTTCTCCGGCTCCTCGATGCCATCCAGCGCACCGCCGGGAACCTGAAGCTCTTCCAGGATAGTGATCTGCTTTGCGGGCATGTGCCCGTCGCGAATCAAAAAAGCGGCTCCCGCCAGCGAGGCCAGGCCCGAACCCACGAACCACGCCGTCTTATGCTCCACCCCGGCAGGTTTGCGCGGGCGCGCGAAGGCTTCGTAGTTGCCGCTGCTATAGAACATGGCGTGATCTCTCTGTTTTTAAGTGAACGGGCCGAATCCAAGGCGGCAACCTGCAGTGACTCACTGGCTAGCCATGTCCAGCACAACGCGTCCTTCGATCTGGCCTTGATGCATGCGACGAAACACCTCGTTGATGTTCTCCAGCCGATCGGTGGTCACGGTAGCCTTGACCTTGCCTGCCTTGGCGAAGTCCAGCGACTCCTGCAGGTCCAGTCGCGTTCCGACAATGGAGCCGCGCACGGTCACGCCGTTGAGCACCATGTCGAAGATGGACAGGTCGAAGCTGCCCGGAGGCAGGCCATTGAGCGATACCGTGCCGCCGCGGCGCACCATATTCATGGCCTGTCCGAAGGCCTTGGGCGATACCGCCGTGACGAGCGCGCCATGCGCGCCGCCGATTTCCTTCTTCACCACGGCGACCGGATCGGCATGCCGCGCGTTGATGGTGAGTTGCGCGCCGAGCCGACGGGCGAGGTCGAGCTTTGCATCGTCGATATCCACCGCCGCCACGTTCAACCCCATGGCCGCGGCGTACTGCACGGCCATGTGACCGAGGCCGCCGATGCCCGAGATCACCACCCAGTTGCCCGGGCGCGTATCGGTGACCTTCAGGCCCTTGTACACCGTGACGCCCGCACACAGCACCGGCGCGATCTCGACGAAACCGATGCCATCGGGCAAGTGCCCTACGTAATCCGCCGCCGCCAATGCGTACTCGGCAAAGCCGCCATTGACCGAGTAGCCCGTGTTCTGCTGCGACTCGCACAGGGTTTCCCAGCCGCCCAGGCAATGCTCGCAATGGCCGCAGGCTGAATACAGCCAGGGAATGCCTACGCGGTCGCCTTCCTTCAGATGTGTCACGCCCGGGCCGATCGCCACCACGTAGCCCACGCCTTCGTGGCCGGGAATAAACGGCGGTTTGGGCTTTACCGGCCAATCGCCGTCCACGGCGTGCAGGTCGGTGTGGCACACGCCACAGGCCTCGATCTTTACCAGCACTTCGCCCAGGCCCGGCGTGGGCACCGGCACTTCGTCGATGCTCAATGGCTGCCCAAACGCGCGTACCACCGCGGCTTTCATGGTCTTGCTCATGACTAGGTTCCTCGTATCTGTAGTGAACCGGCGATCAAAACGCACCGTCGATGTCAGTCACGGCAATCAGCTTGTGGTTCACAAACTCCTTGATGCCCAGGCCCGTTAGCTCGCGGCCATAGCCGGAGCGGCGCACGCCGCCGAACGGCAGGTCCGCCGCCACGCCGGTGGGATGATTGATGTACGCCATGCCGGTGGAGATCTTCTTTGCCACCTCGATGCCGTGCTTGATATCCGTGGTGAATACCGAGCCGCCGAGCCCGAACGGCGAATCGTTGGCGATGCGGATGGCGTCGGCTTCGTCCCTGGCGCGGATCACCTGCGAAACCGGGCCGAAGAACTCCCAGTAGCGCGCAGGGTTGTCATCGCTGACATGACTCAGCAGCACGGGGCGAAAGAACGCGCCCCTGGACGGCACTTCCGCGCCGATGACCTCGACCTTGGCGCCATGCGCAACGGCTTGCTCCAGCTGCTTCTTGAGATCGTCCACCGCGCCCCGGGATGACATCGGCGCGAGCGTGGTGGACGGCTCCATGGGGTCGCCGGCCCGGAGCCTGGCCACGCCCGCCTTGTACTTTTCCAGGAAGGCGTCGTAGATCTCATCTACCACGATGATGCGTTTGGAGGAACAGCACACTTGGCCGGCATTCCAGTGGCGACCGGTAACGGCCCACTGCACGGCTTTGTCCAGGTCGGCATCCGCCAGCACCACGAAGGCGTCGGCGCCGCCGAGCTCCATCGTGGATTTCTTCAATGCCTGGCCGGCTTGTGCCGCCACCACCGCGCCGGCACCTTCCGAGCCGGTCAGCGCCACGCCCTGCACGCGCGGATCTTCAATGATGACTTTCAGTTGATCGCGCGTGGCATAGAGATTGGTGAAGCCGCCCTGCGGCAAGCCGGCCTCGCGAAACAGTCGTTCAAACGCCGCTGCGCACTGCGGCACGTTGGAGGCGTGCTTGAGGATCAGCACATTGCCGGCCGCCAGTTGCGGCGCGGCGATGCGGACGATCTGGTAGTACGGGAAGTTCCACGGCTCGACCGCCAGCAGGATGCCCTGCGGCACATGCTCGACCCACGACTGCGTGTAGGACGGGTGCCTGCTCGACAGCTTCTCGGGTGCCAGCAGCTGTTCGGCGTGGTCGGCGTAGTACTCCAGAATCTGCGCGCACAGTTCGACCTCACCCTCGGCCTCCCCGATCACCTTGCCCATTTCGAGCGTGAGGATCTTCGCGTACTGCGTGTGACTCTCGCGCAGCAGGTCGGCAGCCTTCTGCAGCACCTTTACGCGCGCTGCGACGCTGGCATCTTTCCATGCCTCGAACATCGCCTGGGCCTGGTCGAGAGCCTGCGTCACTTCCGCATCGGTGGCGTTTGGGAAGGTTTTGACGGTTTCGCCGGTGTAGGGGTTGATCGTTGCGTAAGACATGCCTGGCCTCTTCAGCGCGCTGCCCACGCCATCGGTAACCCGGTCGGCGGGACATGGTTGGGTGGAGTGAGCGCAGTGCCGCGGTTACCCTCGCCCCGGCCAATCGCCTGTTTCCTTCATGATGGCGACCGCCCATGGCATCAGTGATTGCGCTCGATACGAATCGGGCTGAGCGTAATGTGGCCAGGCGTCCTTCTCATTGACGTGTATCAAGCGCTGGCGTGCCGCCGGCTCAGATGGTGCGCGAATAGCGTTGCGCGGGTTGCGCTCCACCGAGGTAGGCGTCGAAGCACATGGCGATGATGCGCGAGAGCATGCGCCCGCGCGGCGTCACCCGGATCTGGTGTGGATCCATGCGCACTAGCCCGTCTTGTTCCATCGCCGCCAGCCGCTCCAGCACCTCGGCGAAATAGACATCGAACAGCAGGCGGTGCCGCTCGCCGAAGGCCGCCTTGTCCAGCCACCCGTGGCACATCAGCTGGTTGATCGCTTCACTGCGGATCAGGTCGTCCTCGCCCAGCGCGATACCGCGCGCCACCGGCAGGCGTCCGCCGTCCAGCGCGGCGTAATAGCCGACCAGGTCGCGCGCATTCTGGCTGTAGCTGTCGCCGATTCGGCTGATCGCGCTCACCCCCAGGCCGACGATGTCGCAGCCGCCGTGGGTGGAATAGCCCTGGAAGTTGCGTTGCAGGCTGCCGGCCTGCTGCGCCCGTGCCAGTTCGTCGTCGGCGCGGGCGAAGTGATCCATGCCGATATAGATGTAGCCGGCGGCGGTGAGCATCTCCAGCGCGGTGCGCAGCAGTCCCAGGCGGGTTGCCGGGTCGGGCAGCTCCGTCGCCTTGATCTGGTTCTGCGCCTTGAACAAGGCGGGCAGATGCGCATAGCCGTACACGGCCACGCGATCCGGATCCAGCTCGATGACCTGCTGCAGCGTGCGGCGGAAACCATCGATGCTCTGCCGTGGCAAGCCGTAGATCAGATCCACGCTGGCCGAGCCGAAACCCGCATCGCGCGCCGCCTCGATCACCTTGCGCGTCTGCGCCTCGCTCTGCACGCGGTTCACCGCCTGCTGCACCTGCGGATCGAAATCTTGGATGCCGACCGAGACGCGGTTGAAGCCGAGCCTGCCGAGCGCGCGCACGTAGCCGGCGTCGGCGAAGCGCGGGTCCAGTTCGATGCCGTACTCGCGCTCGTCACCGCGCAGGAAGCTGAAATGCCGCGCCAGCGAATCCATCAGTTCCGCCATGCGGCGGATGTCCAGGAAATTGGGCGTGCCGCCGCCGAAGTGCAGCTGCCGCACCGGCCGGTCGCGGTCGAACAGCGGGGCGACCAGCGAGGCCTCGCGATAGAGCTGTTCCAGGTAACGGTCGGCCTTGGCCACATCGCGAGTGATCACGCGATTGCAACCGCAGTAGAAACAGGGACTGAAACAGAACGGCACGTGCACATACAGCGACAGCGGCCGCGGGATCGGATCCTCATTGGATGCCTTGGCCGCCAGGCGCAGCTGCGCCTCGCCGAAGCCGCCGTGGAACTGCAGCGCCGTCGGATAGCTCGTATAGCGCGGCCCGGTGCCGTCGTAACGGGAGATCAGGTCCGCATCGAATTCAAGGGTGTCGAGGATCGGGCTCATGGCGGCGAGAGTGGGCAATGCCCGGGGTATCCGTCTTGACCTGGGTCAGTGGAAGTGCGCATTCCGAACCCGACCGCCATAGCCGACGATCGCGCAGGAGGTCTTTGCCCGACCTGGCTCGCATCGGGTTGCGGACAGGCGTGACCGATTCCGGCCTGCACCGGATGACGGCAGCGGCATAACGCCGCACACCCTCGCGCGCCATGGCAATCCGCCCACCTCGATTGACCTCGGTCAATAAGCCCAACGCGCCCCCTCCCTACCCTGCGCGCCAACATCACGCAGGCCTCAAGCCATGGGCACCTCCCCGCCAGAACCACACACTTATAACGACAAAGTCGTTCGCCAGTTCCTGGCCGCCGCCATCTTCTGGGGCATCGTCGGCATGGCCGTCGGCCTGCTCGCCGCCGCTCAGCTGGCCTGGCCCGCGCTCAACTTCGACATTCCCTGGCTGACCTACAGCCGTATCCGCCCGCTGCACACCAATGGCGTGATCTTCGCTTTCGGTGGCAGCGCGCTGATGGCCTCCTGCTACTACGTGGTGCAGCGTACCTGCCATGCCCGCCTGTTCTCCGACAGGATCGCCAGCTTCACTTTCTGGGGCTGGCAGGCCGTGCTGGTGTCGGCGGTGGTCACCCTGCCGCTGGGCATCACCCAGAGCAAGGAATACGCCGAGCTGGAATGGCCGATCGACCTGCTCATCGCGGTGGTGTGGGTGGCCTTCGGCTGGAACTTCTTCGGCACCCTGGCCCGCCGACGCATCCGCCACATCTACGTGGCGAACTGGTACTTCGGCGCCTTCATCATCGCGGTGGGCCTGCTGCACATCGTCAACAACATCGCCATTCCGGTGTCGGCGACCAAGTCGTACATCGTGTACTCCGGCGCGGTCGATGCGATGGTGCAGTGGTGGTACGGCCATAACGCGGTGGCGTTCTTCCTCACCGCCGGCTTCCTGGCCATGATGTACTACTTCGTGCCGCGCCAGGCCGACCGCCCGCTGTGGAGCTACCGCTTCTCCATCGTCAACTTCTGGGCGCTGATCTCCATGTACATGTGGGCGGGCTCGCACCACCTGCTGTACACGGCGCTGCCGGATTGGGTGCAGTCGGTGGGCATGATCTTCTCGCTGGTCCTGCTGATGCCCAGCTGGGGCTCGGCTGCCAACGGCCTGATGACCTACAACGGCGCCTGGCACAAGCTCAGCACCGATCCGGTCACCAGGTTCATGGTGATGGCGCTGGTGTTCTACGCCGCCGCCACCTTTGAAGGCTCGATGATGGCGATCAAGAGCGTCAACGCGCTCTCGCACTACACCGACTGGACTATCGCCCACGTGCACTCCGGCGCGCTGGGCTGGGTGGCGATGATCACCATCGGCTCGCTGTACTCGATGGCGCCGAGCGTACTGGGTCGCCCTTCCATGCATTCGGTGCGCGCCATCAACGTGCATTTCTGGATGCATGCGGGCGGCACCATCATGTACGTGTTCGCCATGTGGACCGCCGGCGTCACCGAAGGCGTGATGTGGCGCGCCACCTTGCCCAGCGGTTCGCTCGCCTACAGCTTCATGGACAGCCTGCGCGCGATCCATCCGATGTACGTGATCCGCGCCATGGGTGGCGCCATGATCGTCAGCGGCATGGGCGTGATGGCCTGGAACATGTGGCGCACCTGGGCGCCGGCCCGCGCGTATGGCGTCGAACCCGTGGCCATTCCGCAGGGAGCCTCCGCATGAGCGCCGCTCCCGGGACCGGCTTCCGCCGCTATCGCTACTTCGAGTTCATCGAAACCCATGCCGGCCTGCTCGGCATACTGATCGCCATCGCGGTCTCCTTCGGCGGCCTGGCCGAAATCATTCCGCTGTTTTTCCAGGCCCATGTGATCAAGCCCTCGCCCGGAGTGGAGCCACGCGACCCGCTGCGCCTGGCCGGCTTCGACGTGTATGTGCGCGAGGGCTGCTACGGCTGCCATTCGCAGATGATCCGCACGCTGCGCGCCGAGACCGAGCGCTACGGCCACTACTCGGATGCCGGCGAATCGGTGTACGACCACCCGCACCAGTGGGGCAGCAAGCGCACCGGCCCCGACCTGGCCCGCGTCGGCGGCAAGTACAGCGACGACTGGCAGCGCCGGCATCTGATGAATCCGCGCGACGTACCCGGCGGCAAGGACTCCAACATGCCCGGCTATCCCTGGCTGGCCACGCGCCCGCTCGATGCGGCCGACGTGCAGGCGCGCATGAAGGTGCTGCGCCAGCTCGGCACGCCATACCGCGACGCCGATATCGCCGCCGCGCCCGCGACGCTGCAGGGCAAGACCGAACTGGACGCCCTGGTCGCCTACCTGCAAGGCCTGGGCACCGCCCTGCCCGCCGCCGGCGTGCACGACGCCGCCACTCCCGCGGAGAACGCCCCATGAGCAGCAGCTGGATCGGACATCTTTACGGCATCAGCATCCTGGTGCTGATGGGCCTGTTCCTCGGCATCTGGGCCTGGGCCTGGAGCCGCCACAACAAGAAGACCTTCGACGCCGCCGCGCGCCTGCCGCTGGAGCACGACCGCCTGTCGCGGCAGTGCGGGGAGCACACCCGATGAGCCTGTTCTGGAGCATCTACGTCGGCGTGCTGATCGCTGGCAATCTCGGCCTGGCGATCTTCCTGTACTTCTACGGCACGCGGGTGAAGATCCCGATCGAGGGCGACGGCACCACCGGCCACAGCTGGGATAACGGCAAGCTGCGCGAATCGGTGCGCAAGCTGCCACGCTGGTGGGCGCTGATGTCGCTGGCCTCGCTGGTGGCGGCGATCGGTTACCTGGTGCTGTTCCCCGGCTTCGGCAACTTCAAGGGCGTGCTCGGCTGGACCTCGGCGCAGGAAGTCCGGCAGGCACGCGAGGAGAACGCAAACAAACTCGATGCCCTGTTCGCGCGCTATCGCCTGTATTCGGTGGATCGCCTGTCGGAAGACGACGTCGCCCTGCAGTACGGCCATCGCCTGTTCCAGGACAACTGCGCGGCCTGCCATGGCGCCATGGCCGAGGGCGGCTACGGCTTCCCCGCGCTCACCGTGAACGGCGACGACGGCGACTTCGTGATGGCCACCGCGCTCAATGGCCGCAATGGCGTGATGCCGCCCTGGGGCGCCGTGCTCGGCGAACAGGGCGTGAGCGAAGTCGCCAACTACGTGCTCAGCCTCTCCGGTTCGCCGCATGATGCGGCGCGTGCACAGGCCGGCGCGGCACGCTTCAAGGAGACCTGCGTGGCCTGCCACGGCGCCGACGGCAAGGGCAACAAGGCGGTGGGTGCGCCGGACCTGACCGACCGCAGCTGGATCTACGGTGGCGACCTGGCCAGCGTCACGCAGAGCATCCGCCATGGCCGCAACGGCATCATGCCGGCCTGGAAGAACCGCCTGGGCGAAGACCAGGTGCGCATGATCGCCGCGTGGCTGCGCCATCACGCGCTGCGCGAGCGTCCGCCGCAGGCCGCGCCGGTGGCGGCGCCATGAGCGCCGCTGCGCGCGCCTTCCGCTGGTACCGCGAGCCCGTGGCCTGGCTGGGGGCCGCGGTGCTGGCCACGGCGATCGGCGGTTGCATCTCGCTGATCCGCACGGCGTCGCGCCATGTCGACGCCGAGCTGCCCGAGCCGGTGGCGCATCGCGCGCGCATGCAGGTATCGGCGCAGCGCCTGTCCGCCACCTTGCCGTCGCATGCGCGGCTGGCGCGCGACGGCGGCCGGCTGGTGGTGCAGGCGCAAGCCGCGCACCAGGCCCCTGCCTCGCTGCAGCTGCTGTTCTGGACCACGCGCGCCGAGCACGATGTCACGCTGCAGTTGCAGCGCCAATCGGACGGCAGCTATGCCGCGCCGCTGCCGCCCTTGCCGCCGCAGGACATGCATGTGCGCATCGATACGCCGCAGCGCGACGACGCGCTGGTCGGCGAATGGCCGCTCGGCGCAACCTTGGCCGAACTGCGCGAGCCGAGGCGATGAGCGCCTGCTTCCACTGCCACGAGCCGCTGCCAGGCGAACCGGTCCTCGCCCGCATCGGCGGCGAACCCTGCGCGTTCTGCTGCATCGGCTGCCGCGCCGCTGCCGAATGGATCGAGCAGCTGGGCCTGGGCGACTACTACCGCTTGCGCAGCGCCCCCGCACGCAAGGCGGAGCAAAGCACGGAAGCCAGCGCCACCTGGTCGCGCCCGGAGCTGGACCGCCACGTCGTGCGCCCTCTCGATGGTGCACGCAGCGAAGTCTGCCTGCTGATCGAAGGCGTGCGCTGCGCCGCCTGCGTGTGGCTGATCGAGCGCAGCCTGGGCGCCCTGCCCGGCGTCGCCCAAGTGCAGGTCAATGCCGCCGCCGCGCGCTGCCGCGTGGTGTGGGATCCGGCGCGCACGCCGCTGCCGGCGCTGCTCGACAATCTCGCCCGCACCGGCTACCGCGCCCTGCCGCTGGACGCACGCGCGCTGGACGATGCGCGCCGCCGCGAAACCCGCGACGCGCTCAAGCGCCTGGCGGTGGCCGGCTTCGGTTCCATGCAGGCGATGATGTACGGCGTGGCGCTGTATGTCGGCGCCTTCCAGGACATGGACGCCAGCACGCGCGAACTGCTGCGCTGGATCGGCTTCCTGCTCGCCACGCCGGTGGTGCTGTACGCGGCGCGGCCGTTCTTCGCCGGCGCGCTGCGCAACCTGCGCGCGCGGCGGCTGGGCATGGACGTACCGGTGGCGCTGGCGGTCAGCCTGATCTATGCCGCCAGCCTGGCCGAGGCGCTGCGCGGCGGCGCCGAGGTGTATTTCGATTCGGTCAGCATGTTCGTGTTCTTCCTGCTGCTGGGCCGGTTCCTGGAGATGCGCGCGCGGCATCGCTCGGGCGACCTGGTCGATGCGCTGGCGCGACTCACGCCGATGTTCGCCGACCGCTGCCGCGCGGACGGCACGCTCGAGCGCATCGGTGCCGCAGAACTGCGCGTGGGCGACGTGGTGCATGTGGCCGAAGGCGGCGGCGTGCCGGCCGATGGCGTGTTGCTCGATCGCGCCTGCCATGTCGATGAGGCCCTGCTTACAGGCGAAGCCGAACCGGTGGCGCGGCACCCCGGCGACTCGCTGATCGCCGGCAGCGTGCTGCAGGACGGTCCGGTGCGCCTGCGCGTGGAACGCGTGGCCGCCGACACCGCGCTGGCCGGCATCGTCGCGCTGGTGCATCGCGCGCAGGCCGAACGCCCGCGCCTGGCTCTGGCCGGCGAACGTGCCGCCGCGCGCTTCGTGGCTCGCGTGCTGGCGTTGACCGCGCTGACCGCGCTGGGCTGGAGCCTGCTCGATCCTTCGCGTGTACTCACCGCCACGCTGGCCGTACTGGTGGTGTCCTGCCCTTGCGCCTTCGCGCTGGCGGTGCCGGCAGCGATGACGCGTGCGCTCGCCGTGCTGGCGCATCGCGGCGTGCTGGTCGCGCATGCCGACGCAGTGGAAAAGCTGGCCGAAGCCGATCACGTGGTCTTCGACAAGACCGGCACGCTGACCTCGCCGCATGTTCAGCAAGTGGGTGGCGATACGGCCGCGCTGGCGCTGGCGGCGGCATTGGCACGCGCCAGCAGTCATCCGCTGGCGCGTGCCATCGTCGATATCGCCGCCGGGGAGGATGCGCTGCCCGCGGCAACCGACGTGGCCGCCCATCCAGGCATGGGTGTGGAAGGCACTGTCACCGGCCGCCGGCTGCGCCTGGGCCGCGCCGACTTCGCCTTGCGCGGCACGCTCGACGCCCATGCGCTGGCCGACGCCGTGGTGCTGGCCGATCGCCATGGCGTGCTCGCCACCTTCCACCCGCGCGAACGCCTGCGCGATGGGGCTGCTGCCTGCGTGCACGCGCTGCAAGCCCAGGGCTTGGCTGTAGAAGTGCTCAGCGGGGACGCCGCGCACCGCGTCGGCGCCATCGCGCAGGCGATCGGCGCCGGCCAATGGCATGCGCGCCAGACGCCGGCGGACAAGCTGGCGCGCCTGCGCGAATTGCGCGCGGAAGGCGCGCGGGTGATCGCCGTCGGCGACGGCATCAATGACGCCCCCGTGCTGGCCGGCGCCGACATCGCCGTGGCGATGGGCAACGGCACCCCGCTGGCGCAGGCCAGCAGCGACATCGTGCTTACCGGTGGTCAGCTGCAGGCATTGCCCGAAGCGCGCCGGCTGGCGCAGCAGACGCTGCGCATCCTGCGCCAGAACCACCGCTGGTCGCTTTGCTACAACCTGTGCGTGGTGCCGCCGGCCGCGCTCGGCCTGGTGCCGCCGTGGCTGGCCGCGATCGGCATGTCGGCCAGTTCGCTGCTGGTGGTGCTCAATGCGCTGCGCATCGGCCGCGCCGGGCCGATGCCGCCGGCCGAGGCCGCCGCGCTGCGCGAGGTCCATGCATGACCACTATGCTCATCCTGATCCCGCTCACCTTCCTGCTGTTGCTGGTGGCTGGCGCGGCGTTCTTCTGGGCGGTGAATCACGAGCAGTTCGACGATCTGGACAGCGCTGGCCTACTGCCATTGACCGACCATGCGCCGGAGCGCCCCGAACCGCCGGAGGAGCCGCCGCCCTGAGCGCCGGCCTGGGCGTGCTTGCGGCGCTGTGGCTGGGATTGGCCGCTTCGGGGCATTGCGTGCTGATGTGCGGCGGGATTTCCGGGGCACTCGCGCTGGGTACGCGGCGTGGTGCGGATGGACGGCCTCTGCTGCGGCTGCTGGTGGCGTATCAGTTCGGACGCATGGGTGGCTATGCGCTGGCGGGGTTGCTGTTCGGATCCGTTGGTGCGGGCTTGTTCGAGTTGTTCGACCATGAAGGATTGCGCATCGTGCTGCGCGTGCTCGCCGCGGTTGCGTTTGCGCTGGCTGCCGTGGCGTTGCTTGGCGGGCGTGGTTGGCTGGAACGGATGGTGGGTGCGCGGTTGTGGCGGCGGCTGGGGCCGAAGGCGCGTGCGTTGTTTCCGGTGAATACGGCGGCGCGTGCGCTTGGCGTTGGCATGCTGTGGGGCTGGATGCCGTGCGGTTTCATCTACACCGTGCTGCTGCTCGCGCTGGCGAGTTTCGATCCGTGGCGTAGTGCTGCAGCCATGGTGGCGTTCGGGTTGGGTACGTTGCCGGCGATGCTGGCGGTGGGGATGGGGGGCGGCGTGCTGTTGCGGTGGTTCGGTTGGGCGGGATTTCGGCGGGCGGGGGCTGCGTTGTTGGCGGCAATGTCGGTGGCAACGTTGGTCGGACCGTGGGTTGCGCGGTGGGGCATGCCGGTGCTGGGGAAGTGGTTGGCGTTCGATTGCTAGCGCGCTGCGGCGTGGCGAGACTCGGCTGTGTGCTCCACCCGCCCCCTTATCCTGGCCCTCTTGCCAAGGGGGAAGGCGCTCGTCACGTTTGCGCGCCGCGCCTTGAGTAATCCTGTGGCGCCTCGGATCTTTGGTGCGAACAAGGGCGGCTGACCCGCGTGCTGGACCGTCCGCTGCATTCCTATCGCGGCTTCTTCGCCGAGATCACGGCCGCGGCCTGAGGCCAGGCTCTTTCCTGCCATGGCGCCATGGGTGTGGCAAACCCTCGCCGATGGAGGCTGCCGGTATCTTTATCCGGCTTGCTAGCCATGCGGACGTTGGATATGGGCGGCAGGTAATCTGGCGACGACTGCGCGCACACGAGATTGACGGGGTAAACGGTCAGGCTCTTCTGCATCCGTTGCCAAAGCTCGTCAATTTCCTGCTGCTGCCACTCATCGTTGGCTCGCAACTCATCGAGTGCCGCCTCGACATCGGCTTTCTTGACGTAACCCTGGCAGCCACCCATGGCTATGGCCACAACCCCGACTAAAGCCATAGCCATTCGACGATAAGGCAACACGTCACTACTCCTTCTGCGCAGGCCGCTTCGGCCTGATAGGAGGGATGAGTCACTGCGCAGGTGCGCTGCCCCTCCGGATATCTTCTAGCGCCGCCGACTCACTTACATTCCGGGTTCGTGAACCACCATCCCGGTCATGGGCTCGATCGTCGTAACCTGATCATTGACGCGCACTACGCCGGCCATGTTTGCGGCTAGCACAAGCAAGGCGCAGCGGACGTCATCGTTCACGATCACCCCGCGCAGTGTGACTACGCCATCACGCACATCGGCATGTACCGTGCCGCGCGGCGCCCATGGCCTGGCGTCGAACTCAGCACTCAGTCGACGAGCGATCGCCGCATCCGAGAGATCGTCGGGCGTGGCATCCGGAAGCGCACGCACGAAAGCGCGCAGCAGGTCGGCACGGCTAAGGATGCCGACGAGCAACTGGTTGTGTAGAACGGGAAGCCGCTTGATTCCGTGCTTCTCCATAAGCCCAATGGCCTCCGCCAAGGGCGCCCCGGCATCCACCGTGATCACATCGCGCGTCATCACATCACCGACGTGGCGCGCATGGGAGGCAATGAACTCGCGCGCCTGCCGGCCTGGCCCAAGCACGAAATCCAACCAGGCCGGATGGGTGCGTCCAGTTTCAGTCTCGATCTCGGCCCGGTGCATCAGGTCGCCTTCGGTGAGCACGCCGACCACGGCGCCGTGCGCATCCATGACCGGGAGGCCGCTGATGTGTTCGCGCAGCATGGTGCGCATGGCATCGATCAGCGGCATATCCGGCGTGGCCGTGATGACGTTGGTGGACATGGCGTGGCGGACTTTCATGGCGGATCTCCGGCTCTCGGGCGCTGGCGCGGAATCGCCCGCATCGGCCACTCCGTCGCGCAACATGCTCCGCCCGCTCGGCTGGATGCCCATTGATGCAGGTCAACAAGCCACGAGCCTGGCCTGCGTACATTGTCCGCGAGCTGCCGGGACGGCATGCAGTCGCCGCGGCGGTAGTCACCCACGCGCCCGAGGGACAAGCCATGAATGAAGTCGCCAAGATCATCGAGATCAGCGCTGCCTCTCCCCAGAGCCTGGAGGACGCGGTGCAGTCAGGCCTGCGCAAAGTCGCCGTCACCATCGACAAGATCCAGGGCGCCTGGGTCAGCGACATCAAGGTGCGCACCACTCCGGGCGGCGACATCACCGAATGGCGCGCCTGCCTGCGCGTCAGCTTCATCGTGGATTGAACTGACCCATATCCACCGGAGCCACGCCATGCGCGACATCCTGGTTTTCTCGGAAAGTTACAAGCGCTGGGGGCCGGCGATCGAATACGCCGCGCGACTGGCGGGTGCCTGCGATGCCAGGCTTACCGGAATCTGGGTCTGCGCTTCGCCGCTTTCGGTGGCACCCTCGTTTGAAGCCCCCGAGCTGCTTGGCGAAATTATCCAGGCGACCATGGCGCTGGAGCGGGAGGCTGCGGCGGCCGGCCCGGCCTTCCTCAGCCATGTGGAAAAATTCGGCGCGAACCATGCGGCCTGGCAGATCGCCGAAGGTCAGGTGCCCGAGGCGTTGGCGCTGGCCGGCAACTGGCACGACCTGATGGTGATCGAGCGCACGGAGCACGCCATGTGGGGTTCGTTGTCCGCGGTGGGCAACGTGGTGCTTGGCGCCGGCCTGCCCTGCCTGGCGATTCCGGGCGAGGCGCCCAGCCAGGCTGCCGCGCTCGATGTGGTGGCCATCGCCTGGAACGGATCAAGCGAGGCACTGCGCGCGGCACATGCGGCCCTGCCCTTGCTGCAGCGGGCGCGGCGCATCGTGATCCTGCACGGAGAGCAGTTGCCGCCCGCCGGCATGGCGGCATGGCAGCCGGCCTTTGATCTGGAGAGCTACCTGCTGCGCCATGGCCTGCGCTCGGAATCCCTGCTGATCCCGGGCGGCACGGAAGACGAGGTGGGTGCGGCGCTGTTGCATGCCGCCGGTGAGATTGGCGCGGGCATGCTGGTGATGGGGGCGTATGGCCACACCCGTTTCCGCGAATGGGTACTTGGCGGCGTGACGCGCTACGTGCTCGCGCATGCCAGGTTGCCGCTATGGCTTCGGCACTGATGTCGTCGCGATGACCGGCGTCACTGCGGTCGGGCTAGCCGGGGCATGCGAAGGCGCGCCGCCCTTCTCTTCGAGGCGGCTGGCATCGGCCTTGGATAACTCCGCATCCATGTCCGGCGCGATCGCCGGCTCGTTCCAGCACGGATGCGGCCCTGGGCCGCGGTGCTCGGCGTCGGCCGTCGGATCGATATGGATGATGCCTCGGAACGGATTCCAGCGGGTCATGCGAGTCATGGCGGCTTGCCTCCTGGACCAAGCTTCGCGGCGATGCACGCGGCATGCGTTGATGCAGGTCAATGGCCACCGTGATGCCGCACTCCACAGGCGATCGGTTGCCTTGATCCTGATCAATGGATCGTCCGGGCTTGCGACGCATGCTTTTGCGGCACCCATGGCACGGGCAGCGAGCTGGTGATCGACGGCGGCTACCGCTGCCGCTGATCAGGAGGAATCACTCATGTTCAAGCACATTCTTTTGCCGACCGACGGCTCCGACATATCCCTGCGCGGCGTGCAGCTCGGCATCGAGCTGGCCCGTTCGTGCGGCGCCCGCGTATATGCCCTGCACGTCATCCCGCCCTTCCATACCTTCACCTATGTGGCGGAGATGCTGGCGGCGACCGAAGCAACTTATATGGAAGGCGCCGTCGAGCGCGCCGAGCATTATGTCGCCGACGTGCGCGACCTGGCGGCGAAGGCTGGCGTGGCCTCCGACGGCGGACATGTGGTGAGCGACGTGCCCAGCGACTGGATCGTGCATGAAGCGCAGCGCCACCAATGCGATCTGATCGTGATGGCCTCGCATGGCTGGAGCGGCATCACCAAGCTGCTGCTGGGCAGCGAAACGCAGCGGGTGCTGCAGACCAGTCCGGTGCCGGTGCTGGTCTGCCGCTGAGGCGCGGCTCGCCTGTTGATGGCGGGATCCGGCGACATGGGGGAGAGAGCACAGGCATGAACGCAAGCATGGTCTACAGCGCCCACGGCGCCGCCAGGCAGGTCACCGGCTCGTGTCACCTGGTGAGCTGCGGCGAGCGGCGCATCCTGATCGACTGCGGGATGTTCCAGGGCGGCAGCGAGCACCGCGACCTGAATTACCAGCCGTTCGGCTTCGAGCCGGCGGACATCGACATCCTGCTGCTCACCCACGCGCACCTGGATCATTGCGGGCGCATTCCGCGCCTGGTGCGGCAGGGTTTTCGCGGCCGGATTCTGTCCACGGCAGCCACCCGCGACCTGGCGCGCATCGTGTTGCTCGATGCCGCCGGCCTGCAGGAAGAGGACGCCGCCCGCGCCGAGCGCAGCGGGCGCCGCCGTGGCGAACGTGCCATGGAGCCGCTGTTTACCATCGACGATGCACTGCACTGCCTGGACTACTTCGACCCGCCGGCAGCCTATGGGCAGACCGTCCCAGTGGCGCCCGGCATCACTGCATGCTTCCTCGATGCCGGCCATATTCTCGGCTCCGCCTCGATCCTGCTCACGCTGGAAGACCAGGGGCGCAGCCGCACCATGCTGTTCTCGGGCGACCTGGGCAATCCCGGGCGACCGATCCTGCGCGACCCCACGCCGGCGCCCCCGGCTGACTACGTGGTGATGGAAACGACCTACGGCAATCGCCCGCATCGTGCCCTGCCCGACTCGGTCGACGAGCTGTATCGCGCCATCCGCGAAACCTTCGAGCGTGGCGGCAACGTGGTGATCCCGACGTTCGCGCTCGAACGCGCACAGGAAATTCTCTATTACCTGCATCTGGGCGCGGCCGAGGGCAAGCTGCCCGCGCGCATGCCGGTGTTTCTGGACTCGCCCATGGCGATCTCGGCGACGGAGATTTTCCGGCGCCATCCGGAATGCTTCGACCAACCCTTCCTTGCGCTGTTGCGCAACGGCGACCCCTTTGCCATGCCCGGCCTGCGCTTCACTCGCGACGTCGAGCAATCGATGGCGATCAACCGCATCGAAAGCGGCGCGGTGATCCTCGCCGGATCGGGCATGTGCACCGGCGGGCGCGTCCGCCACCACCTCAAGCACAATCTGTGGCGCGCGCGCAGCAGCATCGTCTTTGTCGGCTATGCCGCCGAGGGCACCCTGGCGCGGCGCATCGTCGACGGCGCCGGGTCGGTGCGTCTGTTCGGCGAGGAGATCCAGGTGCGCGCGCAGGTATGGACGATCAACGGCTTTTCGGCGCACGCGGACCAGGCGGCGCTGCTGGATTGGCTGGGCCGCTCGCCGCGGCGCGAGGTCTTCCTGGTGCATGGCGAATACGAGCGCGGCATGGCCGCGATGGGCGAAGCGCTGCAGCAGCGCGGTATCGCCAGCCGGATTCCCGGCATGCACGAACCGATCGCGCTGAATTGAAAGCCTGGTGTGATGCAGGTCGGCTCAGTGCTGCATCAGCACAGGCAAGCTGGCCTGCCCCAGCACCCGCCGGGTCGCGCCGCCCAGGATGCGCTCGCGCAGCCGCGACCGCCCATAGGCACCCATCACCAGCAGGTCGGCATTCATGCGCTCGGCTTCGTGCAACAACGCGTCGCCGGCTTCGTGAGCGGTGGCATGGATGCGCCGCCGCGAGGCGGCAATGCCGTGTCGCGCCAGATGCTCCAGCGGATGGAAGTACGGCATGATCGTGCCTTCGTCCTCCAGCACGGCGGCAGCGCCGTCCAGCAGCACCACCTCGCGGGACATCGCCAGGAACGGCAGCGCGGCATGCATGGCGCGCACGGCTTCCAGGCTGCCGTTCCAGGCCAGCAGCACGCGCTCGAACGCCAGCTCCTTGTCCCAGCCCGGCGGCAGTACGAGGCAAGGCGTACGGCAGCCGAGCAAGGCTTCGCCGAGCAGCTCGAGGCCGCCATCGTCGTTGCCGATATCGCGCTCCAGCACGATCAGGTCATGCCAGGCGCCCAGCTGGTGCATCGAGCGCGCCAGTCCGGTCTGCGCGCAGATCCAGGTCGCTCCCTCCACGCCGCAGCGGCGCGCGAGCGTCGCGAAGGCCTCGGCCTCGCCTTGCGTGTCGCGCGGCAGTTCCAGCAGCAGCGACAGCACGCTGGGCTCGGCATCCAGCCCACGCAGGGTGCGCAGCGCGGGATCGATAAAGCACCCGGTGACGTGGCTGTCCCAGGGCTTGGCCAGAGCGAATGCCGCCATGACGGCGGGACTCCAGGGGCCGGACGAAGTGACCAGGGCAAGTATCTCGGCGGGGAAATGGCGGCTCTCGCCGCGCGTGCCGGCCGCGTGGCGCGGTTCGCCGGAGCGGTGCAGGCGCAGGCTCATGAACGGCTCCGGTCACAGGTCCAGGGTGTGCACGACGCGGGCAGGATCGTCCGGCGACAGCTCACGCCGGAAGCCCAGGAAATCGGCAAGGTGGTGCATGTTCTGGTTCGAGGCCTCGTCGATCGAGAACATGCGTTTGAAGCCGTTGCCGCGCGCCACATCGATCAGGTGCCGCATCAGCAGCACGCCCAGGCCCTTGTTCTGCCATTCGTCGGCCACAGTCACCGCGCATTCGCACTGCCGCTCCTCGCTGGTGGCGGCATAACGGCTCACGCCGATTTCGCGCAACTTGCCGTCTTCGTGCAACAGCGCCACGAAGGCGACCTGGCGCGGAAAATCGACCTGCATCAACTGATCCACCAGCGCCGGACTGGCCTGGCGGAAATCGCCCAGGAAGCGGTAGCGGCGCGCCGTGGGCGACAGGCGGCGGATGAAATCCTCTTCGCGCTCCCGGTCTTCGGCGCGCAGCGGGCGGATCAGCACCGGCTGGCCGTCGCGAAGGTGCTCGATCCAATGCGTGCCGGTGAGCAGGTGCGGGAAGTTTTCAAAGGAACCCTTGGCGGGCTGCGGTGCACTGGTGGTCATGGCTGGCTCCTGGCGGGGTGATGGCGTGGCCCTGGGCGGGGCGGATGCGGTCGAGTCCTGTGTATGCCGCCCTTGCCCGCGGCGATTTGACTTCGGTCAATTGCGGCGCGCTTTCAGTGCGCGAGCAGCAACGGCATGCGCGCATGGGCAAGCAGCCAGCGTGTCGCGCCGCCCAGCACCAGCTCGCTCATCCGGGAACGTCCCCACGCTCCCATCACCAGCAGTTCGGCGTGCCGCGCCTGCGCCTCGCCGTGCAGCGCGGGCCCGATGTCCTGCTCGGGGTCGAAGCCGACCCAGTGGAAACGGATGCCCTGGCGCCCGAACCATTCGCGCAGCGGCAACGGCGGCAGCGCGGGCGGCATGCCGGGCGGGCGGGCGCGGTCGCCATCGAACACAGTGACGTCGTCGGCTTCGCGCAGCAGGGGCAGCGCGGCATGAATCGCCCGCAAGGCCTCGGGACTGCCGTTCCAGCCGATGGCGATGGAACGGAAATCGAAGTTGCCGGCGTAGCCCTGGGGGACCAGCAGCAGTGGCGCGGAACCGGCGAACAGCGCGCGGCTCAATTCGCCCGCCACCGTCGGCGCCTGCGGCGAATCCATCGGCAGCGGGCTCACCAGCAGATCAGACAGCAGCGAGCGCCGCGCCAGCGTCGGCACATAGGCGCCCTGCGGCAGTTCCAGCTCGCCTGCCACCTCGTGGCGACGGCACAACTCCCGCCACCATGCCCGCCGCTCGGTGGCCTCCTGGTCGCTCAACGACAGCGCGTCCGGCATGCCGAACGAGCCCAACAGGTTCGGCGGCATGATCTGCAATCCCGTCAACAAAGCGCCGTAGCGCCTGGCCAGCGCGAGCGCGCAGGCCACTGCCGGCTCGGCTTCGGTAGCGAGATCGACATTGACCGTAATGTCACGCATGACGGCATCTCCCATCGCGATGAAGCATTCGATGAGTGGCATCGTGCGGCGGACCACGCCCCGCTCGATTGACGAAGGTCAAGCCGGCCCTCCGCCAGCCATTCGCTTGACCGGCATCAACAAGCATCAGACATGGGCACCGCAAGCTGGATGCATGCGCGGGCCGCCGCCCGCGGGAGCAACCCTCATGTACAAACACATCCTGCTCGCCACCGATGGTTCGCCGGCCGCGCGCCGCGCGGAAGATGCCGGCATCGAACTGGCGGCGCGGCTGGACGCGCGCCTGCACGTGCTGCGCGTGCTGGAACCGGAGCCGGCGGTAAGCCTGGTGGCCGACGTGATCCAGGGCGAGATTCCCGCCCTGCGTGCACTGCTGCGCGCCGACGAGCACCTGGCCAAAGTGCTGGCCGCGGCCACTGCGGCTGGCGTCTCGTGCGAGACGGAGCACGTATTCGACAACCGGCCTTACGCCGCCATCGCCGGCGCGGCCGGCAAGCATCGCTGCGATCTCATCGTGATGGGCGCGCACGCCGGCGGCGGGCTCGGCGAGTTGCTGCAGGGCGACGCCACGCGCAAGGTCATTCTCAACTGCGACGTATCGGTGTTGGTCTGCCGGTAACTGGCCGTGGTTTCCCCCGATCTCGTCGGCCTGGCCATGGCGCTGGGCATCGGGCTGCTGATCGGGCTGCAGCGCGAGCGTGCCAAGGGGCGGGTGGAGAGCCCCGGGGGCGAGCCGGGCTTGCGCACCTGCCTGCTGCTGGCCCTGGTCGGTGCCATGGCCGATCTGCTGGGCACGCCGGCCATCCTGGCCACGGGACTGGGAGTGGCTGCATTGCTCGCCATGAGCCGTTGGCAGCGCCGGGCCGAGGGCGCGGGGCCATCCGCCGAGGTCGCCATGCTGGCCACCTTCCTGCTTGGCATGCTCGCGCTGCATGAGCGTGCGCTGGCCGGCGCGCTGGGGGTCATCGTGGCCGTGACCCTGGCGGGCAAGGCCAGGCTGCACGCCATGGCCAGGCACTGGCTTTCCGAGCGCGAACTTCACGATCTGCTGATCCTGGCCACGGCGGTGTTCGTGGTGCTGCCACTGCTGCCCGATCGCGCAGTCGATCCCTGGCAGGTGCTCAACTTGCGCAAGTTGTGGCAGTTAGCGGTGTCTATCATGGCGATCGCCTCGCTGGGCTATATTGCGCTGCGCGTGTTCGGTTCGCGCCTGGGGCTGGGCCTGGCCGGCCTGGCCGGCGGCTTCGTCTCCAGCACCGCCACCATCGCCGGCATGGGCGAGCGGGCGCGCTCGTCTCCGCCGCTGGCGCCGGCGGCCGCCAGCGCGGGGCTGATGTCGAACGTCGGCACCATCGCGCAATTGGCGCTGGTGCTGGGCACGATCTCGCCGCCGCTGTTGCGCCCGCTGGCCGTGCCGCTGGCTGCCGCCGGCGCGGTGGCCGTGCTGGCCGCCCTGCTATCGAGCCGCCATCTGCTGGCCGACCGCGAGCAGGTGCGGGCGCTGGCCGGCACGCGCCCGTTCGAGCCGCTGGCGGCGATCCGCTTCGTCGTCCTGCTCGCCGGCGTGATGACAGTGGCCGCAATGGCACGCGAATGGCTGGGGCCAGGCAGTACGGCCGGCGTGATGGCGCTCTCCGGCTTGATTGATGTTCATGCGGCCGCAGCGTCGGCGGCGCAGCTCGATGCCGTGGGACGCATCGGGCGCCAGGACGCGGTGCTCGGCATCCTGGCCGCGCTGGCGGCCAACTCCACGTTGAAATGCGCGATGGCGTTCCTCAAGGGCACGCCGGCCTACGCCTGGCGCGTGGCGCCGGGCACGCTCGCCATGGCGCTCGCTTTCGGCTTGGCCGTGCTGGCCGCCTGAAGCCTCAGAACAGCATCGCGGCGACCACCGCCGCCATCGCCAACGTGGCGAGCCAGCCCAGCCAGCGCAGCGCGCCGGTAACTCGAAAAGCGCCCATGGCCGCTTCCCGCGTGGCGACCAGCATGATTCCCGTCATCAGCGGCACCGAGATCACGCCGTTGACCACGGCCGCCCAGAACAGCATGCGGATCGGATCGATCCGCGACACGCTCAACAGCGCGCCCAGCACGGTCGAGCCGGCGATGATCAGATAGAACACGCGCGCATCGCCGGGCTTGTTGCCCAGCCCGGCCTTGACGTCGAACGCTTCGGCCACCGCGTAGGCTGCCGAGCCGGCCAGTACCGGCACCGCCAGCAGGCCGGTGCCGACGATGCCGATGGCGAACAGCGTTGCCGCGAAAGGACCCGCCAGCGGCTGCAGCGCGCTGGCCGCGTCGGCCGCGGTCTCGATCCGCGTGACGCCATGCGCATGCAGCACCGCGGCGGCGGTGAGCGTGATGAAGAATGCCACCACGCCCGCATAGATCATGCCCACGTCGGTATCGAAGCGGATGCGTGCAAAGGCCTCGCCGGCCTGCTCGGGCGCCGCGGTCAGCGGCGACTGCGCCGCGTCGACCTCCTCCTCTTCCGCTTCTTCGGAGGCCTGCCAGAAGAACAGGTACGGGCTGATCGTGGTGCCGAACACCGCCACCACCGTCACCATGTAGTCGTGCCAGGGCAGATCGTGCGGTATGAGGGAACGCCACATCTCGCGCCACGGCACGTCGATCACGCACACCGTCGCCACATAGGCGAATAGGCTCAGGGTCATGACTTTCAGCAGCGGCGCATAGCGCGGGAACGGAATCGCCACTTCCAGCAACAGCGACAACGAGGCGAAGGCCAGCGCGTACAGCACCGGCGGACCGCCCAGCAGCAGGCGCATCGCCGCTCCCATCGCGCCGATGTCCGCGGCCAGGTTGACGACGTTCGCCACCAGCAGCAACGACACCAGCAACAGCAGCGCGGGCCGTGGAAAATGCCGGCGCATATTGGCCGCCAGGCCGCGCCCGGTGACCCGGCCCACGTGCGCACTCACGGTCTGGATGCCGATCATCAGCGGCAGCGTGAACAGCATGGTCCACAGCGTGGCATAGCCGAACTGCGCGCCCGCCTGCGAATAGGTGGCGATACCGCTGGGGTCATCGTCGGCCGCGCCGGCGATCAGGCCGGCGCCGAGGCGGCGCAGCCAGTGCCGCCTGGCTGGAGGGGCCGAAGCGTTTGCATCCATGGGGGTGGCGGTATCGATGGGCATGACAGCGATCTAGGCGTAACGGCGGATCGGGCATATTGATGCCCATCAAGCCAGCGCGGATGTAATCTCTTGCAGGTCACGAGCCCATCCGTCCGCGGGCCACCCTCCTTTTTGGGACTTTCATGCATACCGGCCAGGATCCATCCACGGAATCGCCGTCCGTCCGCCTGCTGGTCGTCGAGGACGACAGCGAGATTGCCGCGCTGGTCAGTCGTTATCTGTCCAGCCAGGGTTTCCAGGTCCGGCTCGCCGCCAACGGCGCCATGCTTCGCCAGGCCCTGGCCGAGGGCCCGGTCGACCTGATCCTGCTGGATCTTGGCCTGCCCGGCGAAGACGGCTTCGCCCTGACCCGCTATCTGCACGAGCACTGGCGCGGGCCGGTGATCATCGTCTCCGGCCGCGGCGAGTCGGTGGACCGCGTGGTGGGCCTGGAACTGGGCGCCGACGACTACATCACCAAGCCGTTCGATCTGCGCGAACTGCTGGCGCGCGTGCGCAGTGTGTTGCGCCGTTCGGCGGCAAAAGCCGCGAATGAACCGCCGCCGGCACCGGCTTCCGGCGTGTTGGAATTCGCCGGCTACCGGCTCGATCCGGCCGCCCGTGCACTGTCAGGCGCCGACGGCAGGGACATCCCGCTGACCACGGGCGAGTACGATTTGCTGTGCCTGTTCCTGGACCATCCCAACCGGGTGCTGTCGCGCAACGACATCATGAGCCGCATCCACGGCCGCGACAGCGGTCCGTTCGACCGCGCGATCGACGTGCAGCTGAGCCGACTGCGCCGCAAGATCGATACCGCCACCGACCGGCCGCCGCTGTTCAAGGCCGTGCGCGGTGCCGGCTACATGTTCACCGGCCAGGTGCGCCGCCCGTGACCCTGTTCAAGGCGTTGTTCGACACGGCCCCGGACGCGATGGTCGTGGTCGGCCACGATGGCGTGATCGTGCTGGCCAACCCACAGGCCGATCGTCTGTTCGGCTACGGCGAAGGCGAGCTGCAGGGGCTGCCGGTCGAGGTCCTGCTGCCCGAGCAGGTGCGCCAGATGCATACGCAGCACCGCGCCCGCTACATGTCCACGCCGCGCGTGCGGCCGATGGGCGCCGGCTATGAATTGACCGGCGTGCGCCGCAACGGCCAACCCTTCCCGGTGGAGATCGGCCTGAGTCCGGTCCAGGACGGCGAGCGCACGCTGTTCGCCGCCTCCATCCGCGACATCTCCGAAACGCAGCGCGCGCGGCAGGCGCTGGCGCGCGCTCGCTACGACGCCTTCCTGGCGCAGGCCAGCCGGCTGCTGTTGGAATCGCCGAACCTGGACGTGGCGGTAGACAGCATCGCCGCCCTGGTGGCGTCGGCACTACACACCGAGGCGGCACTGATTCTGTTTCGCGATACGCAGGATTCGGACCTGCACGTACGCGCCGCCATCGGCCTGCCCGACCAGCTGCTGCGCAGCCTGGCCCGGCGCCTTTCCCGCGGCCCATGGATGAGCGCAGTCTCGCGCGGCGAAGACGGCCCCGCCGTGCTGTCGCGTTCCGCCGAAGGCGCCGCCGCTCTGCTCAAGGGCACCGACTTCCGCGATGCCGCCATCGTTCCATTGCCGGACCGCCATGGCCCGATGGGGCTGCTGGTGGTGCCCGCGCGCGAAGCGGACAGCTTTGGCCACGATCTGCTGCACTTCCTGCAATCGGTCGCCAATATGCTGGCCGCGGCGGTACAGCGCAGCCGCAGCGAGGAGCAGCTGTCGCATGCGCAGCGCCTGGATGCGATCGGCCAGCTCACCGGCGGCATCGCGCATGACTTCAACAATATGCTGACGGTGATCTCCGGCAATCTGCAGCTGCTGGGCATGTCGCTGCCACCGGACTCGCCGGAAGGCGAGATCGTCGATAGCGCGACGCGTGCCGCCGATCGCTGTGCCACGCTGACCGCCAAGCTGCTGTCCTTCGCCAGCCGCCGCCGCCTCATGCCGCGCGCGGTACGTCCCGCACAGGCGCTGAACGACCTGCGTGAAATGCTCGCGCGCACGCTCGGCGAGCGCATTCGCGTGACGACGGAGTGCCTCCGCAACGTACCGCAGATCCATGTGGATCCGGCCGAATTCGATACCGCCCTGGTCAATCTCGCGGTCAATGCACGGGACGCCATGCCGCGCGGCGGCCAGCTGACGCTGTCGGTGAGCGTGGAGCATATCGAGGGCGCCCATGCGTCACCGAAGATGCCGGCTGGCACTTATGTGGCCTTCCGCGTCGCGGACACCGGCATGGGCATGACGCCCGAGGTCCAGGCCCGTGCCTTGGAACCCTTCTTCACGACCAAGGAGCTTGGCAAGGGCAGCGGCCTCGGCCTGAGCATGGTGTATGGCTTCGTCAAGCAATCGGGAGGTTATCTGAGCGTCGATAGCCAGCTCGGTTATGGCACGCGCATCAGCCTGTACTTTCCGGCCCTGGAAAACGTCGCCTCGCATGAACCTGCCGCAATGAAAGCCCCGGTGCGCCACGGGCAGGAAACCATTCTGGTGGTCGAGGACGAGCCGGAAGTGCGCGCCATCGCCCTCGCCTTCCTGCGCTCGCTCGGCTACGCCACCCGCGAGGCCGACAGCGCCGCGGCGGCGCTCGTCCAGCTCGAAAGCCATCCGGACATCGATCTGCTGTTCTCCGATGTCGTGCTGGGCAACGGCCTGACCGGCGCGGAACTGGCCAAGGCCGCGCGCGGCCTGCGTCCCGGCCTGCCGGTGCTGCTGACGTCCGGCTATGAGCGCGGCTCGCTGGACGCGGACGATCTCTCAGCCCAGGGCGTGGAACTGCTGCGCAAGCCGTATCGCATCGAACAGCTGTCGGCTTCGCTGCGCCATGCCCTGGCCGCATACAAAGAGGAATAGACGCCGCCGATCAGCCGGCGCAGCCGGCCGCCATCCGCCGCAGTCCCGCGTCGTCCAGTACCCGCACTTCGCGGCGTTCCACCGCGATCAGCCGCAGGTCGTCCAGGCGGGTCATCGCACGGCTCACCGTTTCATGCTTCAGCGCCAGGAAGTTGGCCATGTCGGTGCGGCGCATGCGCAGGATGAAGTGGCGCGCGCTGTAGCCCAGGCGGGCGTAGCGTGCGGCCACGTCGACCAGGAAGCTGGCCACGCGCTGCTCGGCGTTGAGCGTGCCGACATTGAGCATCCAGGCGTGATCCTGGCGGATCTGCTCGGCCAGCGCGGCCGTCAGCTTGGCCTGCAGCTCGGGCAGCTCGCGGCAGGCGGTGAGCATCGCCGGATACGGCAGCTCCCATACTTCGCCCTGCTCCAGCGCCACTGCGCTGCAGGCATGCTGGCGCAGGCCGATCGACTCGATGCCCAGCAGATCGCCGCGCATGCGGAAGCCGGTGACCTGGTCGCGGCCGTCGTCGGCCAGCTCCACTGTCTTGAGGCAGCCCGAATGCACAAAGTACAGCGCCTGGAAAGGCTGGCCGGCATGGTAGAGATACTGGTCGGCGGTGAGCTTGTGGCGGATGACCTGCACGTATCGGCGCAGCAGGTCGAAGTCCAGGTCGGCGAATGCCGCTGCATGCGCCGTGCGCGTAGCAGTGGCTTCAGCTTGCATGTTCATGGCATTCCCCATCGAGTGCGCGGTCCCTTCCGCGCCACCCAAGCTAGCGCCGCATCGTCACCAGGCGATGGCGGCACGGCAACGGTTTGTAACCGTGTGTAACGCCGGCAATGGTGCGCTCGGCGATTGACCTGCCTCAAGGAAGCTCCGGCATGGCCGTGCATGCTAGCCACGACTCAGTTGGCCAGCGGATATGCAGCGCTCTCCTTTTCTCGATATGGTCGCCGTCGAAGCCTGGGACGCCTGGTTCCGCTGGCGCGACCAAGGCCTGATCCGCGACCTGTCGATCGGCGACACCTGGTTTCGCGTCACCCGTTCGCTCTCGTCGGCCGAACCGCCGGCGACCCGCTCCGCCTGGGAGCGGCAACTGTTCGACGCCTGTGCCGATTGGCGCCTGCTGCTGGACGAACGCATCCTCGCCGATGCGGGTACGTCACGGCTGGGCTGGCCGCATGACGGGCTCGGGGCCGTGCTCAATCCCGCAGTCTTTGTCAGGTCGCCGTTCACCGCGGAGGCCAGCTTCAGGTACGAAGCGTTCGAGGCGACGGCCGAGCTGGCGGTGCGCGCATTGGACAATGCCAGCCTGCTGGCCGGCCAGGGGCAGCCCGGCATCCATCTGCGCGTAGGCATCATCGGTCTGGCCGATGCCCTGCTGCAGTTGGCGCTGGCCTACGACAGCGAGCAAGGCCGCCGGATAGCTCAGAACATCGCCGGCAGCCTGGCGCGCGGCTGCCTGCGCGAAAGTCTTCGCCTGGCCCACGAACGCGGCGCAGGGCTCGCGCTGGAGGAGGCGCCGCAGCAGCGTCGTCGGCTGGATCAACTGTCTGCTGCGCTTCCTGTGCAAGCGGGAAGCATAGGGCTGCGCCATGCTTGCCTCACCGCCATCGAGCCGCAGCCGCGCCTGGCCTTGCTCGCCAACAACGTCGCCGATGCCGTGGATCCCCTGCTGGCGCGCGGCGAGGTGCAGACCATTCTCGACGGCGATACGGTTCGCACGATCTGCTCGCCCGGCTATGCGCTTACCGTCGCCGGACGCCTGCATGCCCGGCATGCCGCGCATCGTCTGGGCACCGAACTGACTGGCATGTCGCGCTCGGCGCAATACGCCTTGCGCCACGCCATGCAAGTCTGGATCGATCAACCCATACGCTACGCATGGGCCGAGCCTGCGACGGACGAGACGATCAAGGCCGTCGCCATGCACGCAGGCAGCGCTTGATCGGCATCCACGCCGTCTGCTTCAGATCAGATGTGTCCTTCAATGTTCCGGCAGCGCCGCCGCCAGCAGCTCCGACAGGTCGATCCTGGCCGTTTCGCCCGGCACGCTATTGGTGGTGACCACGCCGGCCACTCCTGCCGCGCGCAGGCGCTCCAGTGCGTCATCGGCAAACAGGCCGTGCACGGCCACGCACCAAGGGGCAGGCATGCCCAGGGCGCCCAGGCCCTCGATGGATCTGAGCAGGGTATGCCCGCTGGAAATGATGTCGTCCAGCAAGACCGGGTTGTGGCCAGGCCAGCCGGACAGGTCCGGCAGTTGCACCTGCACCTCGCGATCGCCCAACCGGCGCTTGGTGGCGACGACGGCCGGCGCCCCCATCAGGGCCCCAACGCTTTCCACCCATGGCACGCTTTCTTCGTCCGGACCGATCAGCAGTGGCAGCCTCACCCGCTCGCGCAACCACCCGGCAAGGGCCGGCGCCGCCGAGATCGCCCTGCCCTGCGGCATGCCGGCCTCGGCCAGACTGCGCAGGCGATGCAGGTGCGGATCGACCGTGATCTGCCAGTCGAAATGTTCCGCCAGCAGGCGTCCGAAGATGCCCGACGACACCGCCTCACCGGGCCGAAAACGCGCATCCTGCCGCAGGTACGCCAGGTAGGGCGCGACCAGCCCGACGCTGCCTGCGCCCAGCTCGCGCAACGTATCGGCGGCCATCAGCAACGGCAGTATTTTCTCGTCCGGCCGATTCAACGTGCAGACGATGATGGCTTCGGCACCGATTGGCGGTTCCTCCACCCGCACCAGCCCTTCGCCATCGGGAAAACGGTGCAGCTCCAGGGCGAGGCGCGCCATCCGCCGGCGGTGAGCCAGCGCATCGGCCAGTTCCTGGTTGCCGGGCATGGCGTAGACGGCATGCCTCACGGGGCTTCTGCCAACGTCACGATGCAGGGATGGCGGCGCACATACTCCATCGCATAAGCCAGCTCGCCGCGCGTCTGCGCATGCACGGTGAACATCGGCTGGCCGGGTTCCACCCGGTCGCCGACCCGCATGTGCAGCTCCAGTCCGGCCAGTGGCGACATGGGCGCGCCGGCCAGCCTGGCCGTGCGCGACAGCTGGCGGTTGTCGATGGCGTTCACCCGGCCGTCGAGGGCGGAGCACACAGGATATTGCTGGGCGGCGCGGCCCGGCGTGCGCATGCCGCCCTGCGCCGCGCAGATGGCCTGGAACTGCTGCCAGGCGGCGCCGCGGTCGAGCGTCTCCGTCGCCATCCGATTGGCCAACACCTCGCTGGCCGCGGCACCGGTCAGCTCCAGCAGCGCTGCTGCCAACGCGATCGCGCGCTCGCGTAGATCGAGCGGCGCACCGGGCCGCCCTTGCAACACGGCCAGTACGTCGTGCGCCTCCAGCGCCGGGCCGACGCCGCGGCCGATTGGCTGGCTGCCGTCGGTGAGGATGCAGCGGATATGCATGCCGAAATCCCGTGCGACCTGCTGCAGGCAGGCTGCCAATGAGCGCGCCTCGATCATGTCGCGGATCTTCGCGGTTGGTCCGACGGGCAGATCGATCAGCACATGCGAGGAGCCGGCCGCGATCTTCTTGGAAAGCACGGAGGCGACCAGTTGGCCTTCGCTGTCGATATCCAGGGCGCGCTCGATCCGGATCATCACGTCGTCGGCCGGGCTCAGCCCGATCGAGCCGCCCCAGATAAGGCAGCCGCCGGTGCGTTCGACGGTCTCCCGCATGCGCGGCAGCGAGAGATCGACCGGCGCGAGCATCTCCATCGTATCGGCCGTGCCCGCCGGTGACGTGATGGCGCGCGAGGACGTCTTGGGCATGACCAGGCCCAGGGAGGTGGCGATCGCGACGACAATGGGTGTCGTGCGATTGCCCGGCAGCCCCCCGATGCAATGCTTGTCCGCGACGATCGCGCGGGACCAGTCCAGCCGCGCGCCGGTAGCGACCATGGCGCCGGTGAGGCTGCTGATTTCCCGCGGCGTGAGATGGCCGTTGGCGCAGGCCGTGACGAAGGCGGCCAGTTCCAGCGCGGAATAACGCCGCTGCGCGACGTCCTGCATGATCGCCTGGAAATCCTCATTGTTGAGCCGCTGGCCGTGGATCTTGGCGCGCACCCGCGACAGCGATTCCACGCTGGAGGGGTGCGCGAACATGGCCGTCTCACCGAGCCGCGGCGCCAGTGCCGACCAGGCCGGTTCGGACAGGCCGGCCTCCTCCGGGGCCAGCCAGCTGCCGCTCACCATGTTCAAGCGGGCCAGCAGCTGCCGCTCGCCGATAGTGATCTGCACGCGGCTGTGCGCGCCGAAGCCCTCGGCGCGGCAGATCGGCGAATCCTCGTGCAGGTAGATCACATGCTCGTCGCCGGTATCGATGCCGACCCGCCGCAGCTGCGCGCAGGACAGCACCGGTCGGGGAATCTCCGGCGGGGCCGCATCGGGCAGCGGACAGGCGGCGGGAGGGATGGGTGCCGTCATCGCGCAGTTCCGTCTAGCGGGCGGCATGATCGAGCTGCGGATCGACGATCAGGGCGTGGGCCAGGTCTTCCATCAGTTCGGCCATCGCGGCGATCACGTCGTCCGCGTGGCGTCCGGATCCTTGCCCTCCAGCAGGACCGCCGTGGCCACGTCGCGGATCGAGAGCATCCCCACCGGCACTTTTTCCTGGCCCCGGCTACCGACCACCACCAGGCAGCTGACCTGGTGGCGGTACATGATGCGCGCCGCCTCGCGCAGGCTCTGCGCGGCGTCGGCCTGGATCACCCGGTGGGTGGCAATGTCTCTGGCAAGCATGGCGGCGTGCCTCGATGGATCCGTAGGAGAACGTGCGCCGCCGGCGCGCCTTGCATATTGATGCAGGTCAACCGGTTTGATGGCGCCGGGTCAGCCAGGGACGTTCCCGGTCAGCGATGCGCCAGGCTGTGCCGCCTGTCGCGCCGTCGCTGCACCAGTAGCCGGTCCATGACCTGGGAAACCCCGGGCGTGTTCTCCAGCAAGACGCGCAAGGCATGGCGCATGGCGTCGTGCGCCACGGTTCCGCAGATGTCGACCGTGCCTCGATGCACCGAGACCTGGACGGCGGCTTGGGCAAGCCAGGGCTGCTGACCGATCTCCTCGGCGATATGCCGCTGGATCTCGGCGTCCGACCACATCCCGGTCGCTGCGTCGTCGGCACCCGGCAACCGCTCCAGCAGTATCCGCATCAGGTCGGTGCGGCTGATGATGCCGATCAGCCTGCCCTTGTGCGTCACCGGCAGCCGCTTGATGTGATGCTTCTCGAGCAAGTCCACGGCGTCGATCAGCGGAGCGCCCTCGTCGATCGTCAGCACCGGCGCAGTCATCAGGTCGCCGATGCGGCGGCTATGGCTGGCCATGTACTCCTGCGCCATGCGGCGCGGGCCGAGTATTTTCTCCAGCCAGTGCGGGCGGTGGCGCTCCGTGCCGAGCTCGGCCCGCCGCAACAGATCGCCGGTGGTCACCATGCCGACAAGATGTCCATCGCCATCGAGGACGGGGAGTCCGCTGACCCAGACGCCGCGCATGATCTGCATGGCCAGCGACACGCTGTCGGTAGCGAGCACGGTGCGCACCTGGCAAGTCATCGCGTCGGCGACTTTCATCGGCGTTCTCCTGCGTTCGGGCACGGTCATGCGCGTTGTCTGCGGGGTGTTCTTCAATGCAAGGGTGCGGCGATGCCTTCCATGCAGCCAGGCATCCGCTGGAATGCATAGTGCCGCCTGCTGCTGCCCGCCCTATTGATGAGGATCAAGCCGCTCCGTTCCCATCGGGAAATGCGCTGTCGCCTGTGTCGTGCTTCAGGGCCGCGCTTGTCCAGGCCGGGTCGCATGAATTGTCTCGGCTACCGAAGCTCGCGCTCCTGCGCCCAGCTTATCCGCCGGTTGGCACGGCGCATGCTCGTCCACTTGATCGCCGTCAATCCGCCGGTTCCGCGGCGCGACATCCTTAAATCCGTCCTCGTCCTCGAGCGCTGGCGAAGTGGCGCCAACCTCCACTGCAAGGACGAGGGCGCATGATCCGATTTACCAAGGTTCAGGAGTCGACCCATGACCTATCGCCATCGGGAACGTCATGTTATCGAGCACATGGGCTGGTTGCGGGCCGCCGTCCTTGGCGCCAACGACGGCATCGTGTCCACGGCCAGTCTCGTGATGGGTGTCGCGGCAGCCCACGCCACGCCGTCCGCCATCCTGGTTGCCGGTACCGCGGGACTGGTGGCCGGCGCCATGTCGATGGCGGCAGGCGAATACGTATCGGTCCATTCACAGGCGGATAGCGAAAAAGCTGATCGGGCGCGCGAGGTGGAGGAGCTGGCGAACGACACGGAAGGCGAGCACAGGGAACTGGCTGCCATCTATGTCGGGCGCGGACTCGACCCTCGGTTGGCGCAGCAGGTCGCCGATCAGCTGATGGCGCATGACGCGCTCGATGCGCATGCCCGCGATGAGTTGGGTATCACCGAGACACTCAAGGCACGCCCCCTGCAGGCGGCATCGGCTTCCGCTGTCAGCTTCGCTGCCGGCGCGGCGTTGCCGCTGCTCGTCGTCGCGCTGGCTCCGGCCGCCGGCCTCCTGGGGTGGATCTTCATGACGGCGCTGTTCTTTCTTGCAGTGCTTGGCGGCATGGCGGCCCGCATCGGAGGCGCAAACGTCCGCATCGGGGCCACCCGGATCACGCTATGGGGGGCGCTGGCCATGGCTATGACGACGGCGGTCGGGATGCTTTTTGGAGGCGCTGGATAGGTGGCATGAAAACGCAGACGTTCGCGCCAATCCCATGGGCTGGCCGCTCCAGGCTATCCGCGCGGCTTGTTGATCATGATCAAGGCGCCGCGACGCACGGCACCTAAGCTGGAGCCGCCACTTCATGCAAAGGTGGTTCCGGAGGTCGCCATGTCCAATACGTGGATTCTGGTCGCGGACGCCGCCAGGGCACGGCTGTTCGAATTGACCCGCAAGGGAGCCGATCCGGTCGAGATAGCCTGTTATTCGTATCCGGAGGGGCGCTCGCCCGGTCGCGAACACGACCACGGACGGCTGCCTCGCGTACAGGAAAGCAACAGCCCCAGCCGCCATGCCATCGAGCCGAGGACCTCGCTGCGCGATAAGCATGCGCATCGGTTCGCCGATACCTTGAGCGCGGTCGTGCAGCAAGGGCGGCAGGATGGCTGCTACGACAAGCTGATCCTGATGGGGCCGCCACGCTTCCTCGGCGTACTGCATGACAGCCTCGACGAGCAGACGGCGGCGCGTGTCATCGGTGAGGTGCGCAACGATCTGTTGACGCTCACTCCCGCGCAGTTGCGCACTCATCTTCCAGCCTGACCCGCATAGATCATCCCATGCATAGCCCACTGTCGCCCCAACTCCTGCAGCGCATGGACGCTTATTGGAGAGCCGCCAACTATCTCTCCGCCGGGCAGATCTATCTGCGCGACAACCCGCTGCTGGAACAGCCATTGCGGCACGAACACATCAAGCCGCGCCTGCTCGGCCACTGGGGCACCGCTCCGGGACTGAACATGCTCTACGTGCACCTGAACCGGCTGATCAGGCAGCATGACCTCAACATGATCTTCGTCACCGGCCCCGGGCATGGGGCCCCTGCGCTGGTGGCGCAGACGTATCTTGAAGGCTCCTACACGGAGCGTTATCCGGCGATCGAGCGCAACCGGGAAGGCCTGGCTCGGCTGTTTCGCCAGTTTTCGTGGCCCCATGGTGTGCCAAGCCACGTATCCCCCGAGACGCCCGGGTCCATCCATGAAGGTGGTGAACTCGGCTACTCGCTGGCCCATGCCTATGGAGCAGCGTTCGACAATCCCGATCTGATCGTGGCGTGCGTGGTCGGCGATGGCGAAGCAGAGACGGGCGCGCTCGCCACGAGCTGGCATTCCAACAAGTTTCTTAACCCCGTGCGCGATGGCGCCGTGTTGCCGATCCTCCACTTGAACGGCTACAAAATCGCCAATCCGACCATTCTGTCGCGCCTCGATCACACTGAACTGGTAGCGCTTCTGCACGGCTACGGCTACGAGCCCTGGTTCGTCGAAGGCAGCGAGCCGTCGGCCATTCATCAACAGCTGGCCCGCGCGCTGGACGAAATGCTCGAACGCATTCAAGCCGAGCAGCGGACCGCGCGCGCCAAAGGCATCGCGCACCGGCCGCGCTGGCCGATGCTGGTCTTGCGCACGCCCAAGGGATGGACCGGCCCGGGCGTCGTCGATGGCGAACAGGTCGAGGGCACCTGGCGCGCCCATCAAGTCCCGCTGGCGCATTTCGACAACGCGGCGCACGTTGCCCAGCTCGAAGCCTGGCTGAAGAGCTACCGGCCCGAGGAGCTGTTCGATGCCGACGGCAAGCTGCAGGACACCCTCGCCGCGCTGGCCCCGACCGGCAACCGCCGCATGGGCGCCAACCCCCATGCCAATGGAGGCCAACTGCTCACGCCCCTGGACATGCCGGCGTTCCGCGACCACGCGATCGCGGTACCGCGCCCTGGCGCGGTCGAGGCGGAGTCGACTCGCGTGCTTGGCGGATTCCTGCGCGATGTCATGCGGCTCAATCTGGCGCCAGCCAATTTCCGCCTGTTCGGCCCGGACGAGACGGCTTCCAATCGGCTGGATGCGGTCTATGACATCTCCGGCAAGATGTGGCTGGATCGCATCGAGGCCTCCGACAACCATCTCAGCGCCGACGGTCGCGTAATGGAAGTGCTGAGCGAGCATCTGTGCGAGGGCTGGCTGGAGGGTTACCTGCTCAGCGGCCGGCACGGCTTCTTTTCCTGTTACGAAGCCTTCATCCACATCGTGGATTCGATGTTCAACCAGCACGCCAAGTGGCTCAGGACCAGCCAGCGCGTGCCATGGCGGGTGCCGGTGGCTTCGCTCAATTATCTGCTGACGTCGCATGTGTGGCGCCAGGATCACAACGGTCTTTCGCACCAGGATCCGGGATTCCTGGATGTCGTGGCCAACAAGAAGGCCGAGGTGGTGCGCATCTATCTGCCGCCCGACGCCAACTGCCTGCTTTCCGTGGCCAACCATTGCCTGCGCAGCCGCGGTTACATCAACCTGATCGTGACCGGCAAACAGCCAGCCTGGCAGTGGCTCGACATGGACGCGGCGACCAGGCATTGCGAAGCGGGCGCCGGCATCTGGGACTGGGCCAGCAACGATGAAGGCGATCCGGATGTGGTGATGGCCTGCGCCGGCGATGTGCCGACCCAGGAGTGCCTGGCAGCCGTCAGCCTGTTGCGCGATTACCTGCCGACGTTGCGGATCCGCGTGGTCAACGTGGTCGACCTGATGGTGCTCGAACCGCGGTCGCAGCATCCGCATGGGCTTTCCGACCGCGATTTCGAGCGGATCTTCACCCAGGATGTGCCGGTGATCTTCGCCTTCCACGGCTATCCGTCACTGATTCACAAGATGATCTACCGGCGCAGCCGCCCCGAGCGTTTCCATGTACACGGCTACCAGGAGGAAGGCACCACCACCACGCCGTTCGACATGGCCGTGCTCAATCACCTGGACCGCTACCAGCTGTCGCTGGATGCCATCCGCCATGCCGAGCGCTTCGCCGATCATGTCGAACAGGCGACGCAGCGCTACGAGGCCATCATGGAAAAGCATCGGCTCTATATCGGCGAGCATGGCGAGGATCTGCCGGAGGTGCGCCACTGGCAGTGGCGCGTGCCGGCACCTGCCGCCAGCAGTGCCTGAGGGCGGCGGCGCCCGCCCTGCGCGCTCGCTACCCGGCCGCGGCCTGTGGTGGACAGGATGCGCGGAGGACCCCGGCGGCATGTGCGGCGATCACCGCCTCTTCGTCGGTGCGGATGACGAACACGCGCACCGCGCTGCGCGCGGTGCTGATCAGCATCTTGTGCAGGCCGTTGGCCGATTCGTCGCACTCGACGCCCAGCCACGCCAGCGCCCGGCACACCGCCGACCGGATACTGGCGGCGTGCTCGCCGATACCGGCAGAGAACACCAGCGCGTCCAGGCCGCCTGCCACGGATGTGAGCGCGCCGATTTCCTTGACGATGCGATAGACGAACAACTCGATCGCCTCCCTGGCGTGGCCGCTGTCGCTGGCCAGCAGCGCACGCATATCGGCGCTGATCCCGGAGACGCCCAGCAGGCCGCTTTCCTGGTAGAGCAAGTGCTCGATCGCGGCAACGCTCAGCCCGCGCGCCTGCAGCAGATGCAGCACCGCCCCAGGATCGAGACTGCCGCAGCGCGAACCCATGACCAGGCCATCCAGTGCACTGAAGCCCATGGTGGTATCGATGCTGCGGCCGTGGCGCATCGCGCACAGGCTGGCGCCATTGCCCAGGTGCGCCATGATGACGCGCCCGTCCGCCAGCTCCGGGGCGAACTCGCGCAGCCGGCCGGCGAGGTATTCGTAGGACAGTCCATGGAAGCCGTAGCGGCGCATGCCATCGTCGGCATAGGCGCGCGGCAGGCCCAGGCTGGCGGCGACGGCCGGCATGCCGCGGTGAAATGCCGTATCGAAGCACGCCACCTGCATCAGTCCGGGCCGCAGGCGGGCGATCGCCCTCGCCGCGGCCAGCGGATGGGGCTGGTGCAGCGGCGCCAAGGGCACCAGCCGTTCCAGCTCCTGCATGACCGGCGTATCGATGCGCACAGGCTGGCCGAATGAGGGCCCGCCATGCACGACGCGGTGCCCCACCACGGCAAGCTCGGCGGCGCCCAGGCGGGCGGTGATCCAGGCAAGCAGCGGCTGCAGCAGTTGCTCATGCGACGCGGCCGCGTCCGCCCATGCCTCTCGGTCGATGATTGCGCCATCGGGCTGCCACGCCGTGAAGCGGGGTTCCGCGCCGATCCCTTCGATGGCCCCGCGCAGGATCTGGCGCTGCGCGGCCAGCCCGTGCTCGTGCAGCGCGAACTTGATGCTCGAGGAGCCCGCATTGAGCGCGAGGATGATCCCGTTCATAGGGTCAAGGACCGCAGATGCGTACAGCGCCCTTCGCCGTGCCGGAGCTGCCAGTGATCGACGCGCAGGCCGGGGCTTTTCGCTACCACGAAGAGCGGATTTTTTTTCATGCGAGCGGATGCACCGGCCAGGCAAGGGGGTGTCGCATAAGCATGTTCCGGCCGTGCGCGGTGGTGTTGACATGCATCAACATCGGCAGCGGGAATGCCGCCACGATGACTTGACGGTCCAGCCGGAGGCAGGGTCTTCATCGATGAGCTGGACGCATTGGGCCGCGCCCTCGGCATCTCTCCGGTAAGCATCATCAAGGAGCTGAAGCCGGAGGAAGTGAAAGAAGTGGCAACGTACCTGCAGTCGATCTAGGTCACCTCGCCTGACGCAGCACCGGAGTCAGGCTCATCCTGGCGGCACCAGCACCGCCGCGCCGTGGATGCGGCCTGCGCGCAAATCGGCCAGGGCTTCGTTGGCGGCGTCCAGCGCATAGCGGTGCACATGCACCTGCACCCTGGCGCGCGCGGCGGCGGCCAGAAAGGCATGGCCATCGGCGCGGGTCAGGTTGGCAACCGAGAGCAGGCGGCGCTCCCCCCATAGCAAGCGATAGGGAAAGCCGGGAATGTCGCTCATATGTATTCCGCCGGCGACCACCGTCCCGCCCTTCCGCACCGCGGCCAGCGCGACCGGCACCAGTTCGCCGGCGGGCGCGAAAATGATGGCGGCATCCAGCGGCTCCGGCGGCGCTTCATTGGAAGCGCCCGCCCAGGTGGCGCCCAGCGAGCGCGCGAGCGTTTGCGCTGCCAGGTCGCCGGCGCGAGTGAAGGCATACACGCGGCGACCTTCCGCGCACGCTACCTGCAGCAGGATATGGGCGGCCGCGCCGAAGCCGTACAGGCCCAGGGCGGTGCCCTCGCCCGCCAGGCGCAAGGCGCGGCCGCCGATCAGGCCTGCGCACAGCAAGGGCGCGGCGAGCGTGGCGTCGGGATAAGCATGCGTCGGCATCGGCAGGCAGAAATCTGCGTTGGCCAGCACGTGAGTGGCGTAGCCGCCATCGCGCGTGCAACCGGTGAAGACTGGCGTGTCGCAGAGATTTTCCCGGTCCTGCGCGCAATAGCTGCAGACGCCGCACGCGCCACCCAGCCATGGCACGCCGACGCGGTCGCCCGGTTTCCATGCGCTCACGTCCGGGCAGACAGCTTCGATGGTGCCCACCACTTCATGCCCAGGCACGACCGGCAGGCGAGCCTGCGGCAGCTCGCCATCCAGCAGATGCAGGTCGGTGCGGCACACGCCGCATGCCTCGACGCGAAGGCGCACTTCGCCGCGGCCGGGAGAGGGCGTTGGCCGCTCCTCCTGGACCAGCGGTGTCGCCAAGCGATGGAGAACCATGGCGCGCATGCGGCATCACCTTTGTGATCGTGGGGGCGGCGGACCCAGGCCGCATCGCCGATGCCAGCTTAGGGACCCCGGTTGGCATTCGATTGATTCATGTCAACCCATCGGCCGGACGGCTGTCCTGTAATGCCGGCACGCAGAATCGCATCGGGAATACCGGTCATGACAGACAAGACCCGCGCGCCGCAGGACCGGCCACTCCGCCGCATCCTGGTCTGGGATCTTCCCGTGCGGCTGTCGCACTGGCTGATGGTGGCCTGTTTCGCCGGCGCGTGGATCACGGCTGAAGAAGATCAGTGGCGGCGCGTGCATGCCGTGCTCGGCTATAGCTTGGCCCTGCTCGCCGGCTTCCGTATCTACTGGGGCATCATCGGCACTCGACACGCCCAGTTCGGCAGTTTCGTGCGCGGGCCGCGCGAGACTGTCCGCTACGTGCGCCAGATGCTGCGCGGACATCCGCCGCACTACACCGGACACAATCCCGCCGGCGCCGTGGCGATCCTGGCCCTGCTGGCGATGACCTTGCTGGTGACCTGCTTCGGCTGGCTGGCCTACACCACGCATATCGAGTGGCTCGGCGAAACGCACGAGCTGCTTGCCAACGTGATGATCGCTCTTGTCGGCGTGCACGTAGCCGGCGCCTTGGCAGGTAGCTGGCTGCATCGCGAGAACCTGGTCGGGGCGATGATCACGGGCCGCAAGCTCGGGTATCCGGATGAAGCGGCCGAACGTCCCATGTTGCCGATCGGGTTGATCGTGCTCGTCTGCCTGCTGGCGTTCTGGTGGTTGGAATGGACCACCTAGCGCCCAGGGGGCGCCCCATGCCGGAATACCTTGTCGACATCGATCCGGAACGCGGCGACACCGCCTTGCTGCGCTTCGCCTTCGGCCTGGCCCGCCAGCACGGCGCGCACCTGACCGGCCTGCAGGCGGTGACGCTCAGCCCCACCGCCATGCTGGCGATGCCGGATGCCATGCTGGTGCTGGAGGAACAAGAGCAGGCCGCACGAGGGCGCCATGACTGGTGGCGCCAGTTATGCCGCGGCCATGGTGTCGAGGGCAGCTGGGAGGCCCATCGCGGCTTGCACGAGTCGGTGCTGTCCCGCCGCGCCAGCCTCGTCGACCTGGTATTGGGGCAGCTTTCACGCGAAACCGCACGCCTCGCCTCCGGTCTCCATCCGCTCGGCCGCGTACTGTCTACCGATGCCGCCCCCATGCTGCTGGTGCCGGAGCACTGGGCCGGCACGAAGGGGGTACACAAGGTGGCGCTGGCCTGGAATGGCTCGGCCGAAGCGGCGCGTGCGATTCGCGCGGCGACTCCGCTATTGCTTCGCGCCGACGACATCGTGGTGCTGGACGGCGTTTCGCGCATCCAGGCCAATGCACGGCGCATGCCGCTGGCGCTGGATGCATGGCTGCAACGTCACGCGTTGCGAGCACGCTGGGAAATCCTCGACGAGGCGGATGACAATGGTCCGTCGATCCAGGCGCGCGCGCACGAATGCGGGGCCGACCTGCTGGTGATGGGCGCGTGGGGCCATTCGCGCATGAGCGAATGGCTGCTCGGCGGCGTCACTCGCCACATGTTCCAGCACGGCGAGCTGCCCTTGCTGGTGGTTGAGGCGTGAACCACGCCGAATCCGCGGCGCCATCCGGCCACGGCCTGAGCGAGGCCGAGGCGCGCGAACGCTTGCGTCGGGATGGTCCCAATGCCCTGCCCGGCAACCGGACACGCCCGTTGTGGGCGATCGCCGGCGCCGTGGTGATGGAACCCATGTTCCTGATGCTGCTGTGCGCCGGCGCTATCTACCTGGCACTGGGCGAGCGCACCGATGCGATCTTCCTGCTGCTGTCGGTGCTGGTGATCATCGGCATCACGCTGGTGCAGGAGCGCAAGACCCAGCGTGCGCTGGAAGCCCTGCGCGATCTGTCGGCGCCGTTGGCGCGCGTGATCCGCGACGGGCAGGAGCGGCGCATCGCGGCGACGGACGTAGTGGTGGGTGACGTGCTCGCATTGGGCGAAGGCGAACGCGTCGCCGCGGACGCCGTCATGCTGGAAGGCCTGCTGGAAGCGGACGAGTCCCTGCTCACCGGCGAGTCCGTGCCGGCAAGCAAGTCGGCGGCAGGCGATGCCGTCGAAGTCTTCGCGGGCACCTTGGTCACCCGCGGCCGCGGCATGGCAAGGGTCATCGGCATTGCCGCGAATACCGCAGCCGGCCGTATCGGCGAGGCGCTGGCGGCCACGGTGGAAACAGCCTCGCCCTTGCAACGGGCATCGCGCACCCTGGTCCGCCGCTTCGGCCTGGCGGCGCTGGCCTGCGCTGTCGGCCTGGCCCTGCTCAACTGGTTGTGGGACGGGCATGGCCTGCTCGATAGCCTGCTGTCGGGCGTCGCGCTGGCGATCGCCATTCTGCCCGAGGAATTCCCGGTGATCCTCACTGTCTTCCTCGCTTTGGGGGCCTGGCGCATTGCCCGGCACAAGGTGCTGACCCGCCGCCTCGCCGCGGTGGAAACACTGGGCGCGATCACCGTGCTTGCCGCGGACAAGACCGGCACGCTCACGCAGAACCGCATGGCCGTGGCCGAGTTGGCGCTTGGCCACGACCTGTTCCGTGTGGACGGCAAGGCCGCACCGTCCGCCTTTCATGAGCTGGCCAGGCTGGCGTTGCTGGCCACCCCGGTCGATTCGGCCGACCCCATGGAGCACGCGATCCGTGCTTTCGGCGCCCAGCATCTGAGCGAGGGCGACCGTGCCTTTGCCGACAGCGCGATCAAGGAGTACGCACTGTCGCCGGATCTGCTGGCCATGAGCCGCGCGGCGCCGCTGGCCGAAGGCGGTTTTGCGATTGGCGCCAAGGGCGCGCCCGAGGCGGTGATGATCATGTGCCGGCTCGACGCGGCCCAGCAGGAGGCGTGGAACCGACAGGTGCATGCCATGGCCGTGCGCGGTCTGCGCGTACTGGCCGTGGCAGCGGCGGACTGGCCCGGACAGGCATGGCCGGACACGCAACGCGAACTCCCTTTCCGCTTCGTGGGATTGTTGGGTTTGATCGATCCGCCGCGCGAAGGTGCGCGGGCTGCCGTCGACGAATGCCATGCAGCGGGCATCCGCGTGCTGATGATGACTGGCGATCACGAGGTCACCGCGCGGGCCATCGCTGCCCAGGTCGGTCTCAGTGATGCGCCGCGTTCGATCTCCGGTGCCGACATAGACGCACTCGATGACGCACAGCTGGCCATTCGCCTGGCCGAGGTGGAAGTCTGCGCGCGAGTGAAGCCCGCGCAAAAGCTGCGCCTGGTGCGCGCGCTGCAACAACGCGGCGAGGTGGTCGGCATGACCGGCGACGGCGTGAACGACGCTCCCGCATTGAAAGCCGCGGACGCCGGCGTGGCGATGGGCGGCCGCGGCACCGACGTCGCCCGCGAGGCGGCGGCGCTGGTGCTGCTGGATGACGATTTCGCCAGCCTGGTAGCGGCGATCCGCCAGGGGCGGCGGATCTACGACAACATCGGCAAGGCCGTCCGCTTCGTGGTGGCGGTGCACTTGCCGGTAGTGGTCCTGGCCCTGTTGCCCAGCCTACTGCATTGGCCGATTCTGTTGATGCCATTGCAGATCGTGCTGCTGGAGCTGCTGATCGATCCGGCGTGTTCGATCGTGTTCGAGGCCGCGCCGGCGTCTGCGCGCATCATGCGGCGTCAGCCGCGAGCGCTTGGCGAATCGCCGTTCCGTCTGGCCAATCTGGGTTGGGGCGCCATCCAGGGTGCCGGCCTGGCCGCGATCCTGGCGGCGTGCTACGGCGCGACGTTGCTCCTGCGCGGGTCGCCGGAACTGGCCCGTGGCGCGGTTTTTATTGGCTTGGCGCTGGCGGTGCTGTTGCTGGTGCTGGCCAATGGCCAGCCGGCGCAGCCGCTGTGGCGCATCGCCTGGAGGGAGAATCCCTGGCTGCCGGGCCTATTGGGCGCGGGAGCGTTCATGCTGGCGCTGCTGGCCGGCGTGGCCCCGCTGCGAGCGGCGATCGGCCTCCATGGCGTGGGCGGCGAAGCGCTCTTGCTGATCGCCGCGCTTGCATCGCTTTGTGCGGTTTGGCTTGAGGGCATCCGGCGCGTCCTGTGCCGCTGGAAGCCTTCACTCGTCGGGAACTGAGCCGGCATTGATGCGGGTCAATACGGCCACGTGCCAGCCGCATTCTGATGAATGCCGTCACGCCGGCCCGGCCGGCAAGGAGGCTGCATGAAAATCCTGCTGCCAGTGGATGGGAGCATCTACAGCACGCGCGCCGCTCGCTACCTGGCCAGGCATTGGCCGGCCGATGCCGCGGTAACCCTGCTCAATGTGGATGCGCCGCTGCGCGAATCGATCGCCGGGTATCTGGATGCGGACAGCGTGGCGCGTTTCCATCTCGACAATGGCTCCGCCACGCTGCGTCCAGCGCGCCGTCTGCTGGCCAAGGCGGGCCATCTGTTCGACGAACGTATGCTGATCGGCGACCCGGCCACCGAGATCCTGCGCCTGGCCAAGCGCGGCCGCTACGACCTGGTCGTGATGGGCTCGCACGGGCGCGGCGTGTTGAAGAGTCTGTTTCTCGGCTCGGTGGTGGTGAAGGTGTTGGCTGGTTCGAGCGTGCCCGTGCTGGTCGTACGTTGAGGCGCAGCATGTTCAGTCGTCTGCTGGTTCCCATTGACGGAACGCCCGAGGCCCTGGAGGCGGTGGATGCCGCCATCGCCATTGCACGTATTGGCAAGGCGGACATCCATCTGCTTCATGTGATTCCGTCGTTTCCGGCTGTGGCATATCTGGCCGAGCGCACCCACGCCACGCGCGAACTCTACGAACGGGAGGCCGGGGCGCGGGCCCTGGCATGGCTCGGCGAGGCGCGCGAGCATGCACTTGGCGCGGGCGTAGCCTGCGAAGGCGATTACACGTTCGCCGCGCGCATCCACGAAGCCATCGTGGATGTAGCCAGGGACTACGGCTGCGATCTGATCGTGATGGCCGCACCTCTGCAGCCAGGTATGGTGTCGGGCCTTTTCACGCGAGAGGCGCAAGCCGTGATGCAGGCTTCCGCCATTCCGGTACTCGCCTGGCGCTGATCTATGCATGAGTCAAGAGGATGGCATCGAAGCACTCGCTTTCCGCTGCTCCTGCTCGTGGCATTCGCGGCGATCTGGGGTGCGCTGGCCATTGCGCCGCGGTATCGGCAGGACTGGTTGCTGGAGAACGTTCTGGTCGTGGCCGCCATCCCCTTGCTGGTTTACGGCTATCGGCGCTTGCGCCTGTCGAATGCTGCCTGTCTGGCGCTGTTCGTGTTCTTTACCTGCCACGAAATCGGCGCGCACTATACCTATTCCGAAGTGCCCTACGAGCAATGGCTGTCGCACGTAAACGTGTCGCTTACCTGGCTGGGCCGCAACAGCTACGACCGTCTGGTGCACTTCCTGTACGGGCTCCTGGTCACTCCGGCCGCCGCCGAATGGCTTGCCGCGGTAGCGCCAACCCGCGGGATCTGGCGCTGGATCCTGCCGGTGAGCTTCATCATGTCCCATTCGCTGCTGTACGAATTGACCGAATGGGCCGCTGCCATGGCATTCGGTGGCGACCTGGGCGCGGCGTACCTCGGCACGCAAGGCGACCCTTGGGACGCGCAACGGGACATGCTGGCCGCCACGCTGGGAAGCATGGTGGCAATGACGGCATGGTTGATTGCCGGCCGAGAAAATCTCGTGGCGCACGACGCAGACGATGTCTAGTCGCGATAACGCTCCCTAATCGCTATCGCAAGTCACAGTTGGCGCACCGCCGGCTCATTTTTAATGGCCATAGGCCACACATGGCCCAAGTTTGTTGGCAGTGTCGGCATAGCGGTACAACATTCTTGGCAGTTGGCTGCTCTGGCTCAATTTTATTGGCGCTTGTTTGTGCCAAGTCCGCCGTAGGGCAATTCGGCCATGGGCGGAAAATCAAGTAGTTACGTTGGACCAAGTTTCTTGGCTGCAGTCATCCTCTTAATTCGGTCGCCTGTCCCGTTAATCGTGTCATGCCCGCTTATTCGGTCATCTTTTGACGCGCGATTGCTTGTCGTTGGGACGCGCAGCGGTTCTTTTCCTTTTGCTGGGCTCGGATGCCTTGGGCGCTGCTCGTGAGGTCCGTTTGGGCGGTGCCGCGGCGTACGCCTCTGAAAGCGCCTTTTCCAAAGCGGTTATCTGGCCCGCTTGGCGTGCAACTTCCTGTTCAAGATGGCGTGCCTCGCTGCTGGTCGCGTCGTATCGTTTCTGCGCCGTGTCGATAGCTTCCCGACGTGATCGTTCGGCAACCTCGTGTCGTTGCTGCCATTGCTTGGCATCTTGTCGGGCGCGATCAATCTCTTGATGTGCGCGGTCTTCGACGGCACGCATATGCGCTTCCAGTCGCTCACGCTCTATTTGTAGCGCGACCTGGCTTTCATGGTGACGAGTTCGGAGAGCCTGGATCTCCGCCAGCTGGCGGTCGTGGGACTCCTGCAGGCGATCGCGCTGTTGTACGAGATCAGCGCGCAGAGCGTGGCTATCCTGCAGCTGGCTATCGAGGGTGGCGCAGGCGTGCTCGGCTAGGTTTCGTGCCACCTGTGCCTGAGCGATACGAGTTTCAGCGGCTTGTAGGCGGGCTTCCCAGCCTTCGCGTTCGCGTATCAAATCGGCTCGCGCGGCATCTAAGGCGGCCTGCTGATCCGCAAATCGGTTGGTGAGGGTGTGCTCGGCCTGCTCGCTGGCCAGCCGCCATAGCTCGATCATCGCCTGCCCCACTGAGCCAGGTAACTCCGGCAGGGCGTTTAATTGCCGCAAGCGCTCTCCCAGCTGGCCGCGCCAAGTGTCGAGCATGCGTGTGATGGTGTTCGGGGAGCCCGTGCCCAGCGCGGCGCGCACCTTTTCGACCGTCGGGTTTTCGCCGGCGCCCAGGATGGTGTCGGCGGCCGCGTTGACCTGCTCTTGGGTGATGCCGCGGGCCATGGAATGGTCTCCTCGATCAGTGCCCTACCCTTGCCTTGACGTACTCACGATAAGTGATGATTATCGCGGCTAGATGCCCTATTTCGTAGTATATATTACATAATATGAAAGATAATTCCACTATTCCCGCTCTCGCGCAACCCGCCTCCAGCCTGACGTTGCCGATCCAGCTGGCCCAGCAAGCCGCCGATGCGGTGCGCGAGCTGCTCGCGGAAGCGGCTGCGGCGAACACCACGCGCAGCTACGCCAGCTCCCTGCGCTGCGGTATGGCATTGAATTGACGCTGCCGGTGCCCGAAGCTACGGTGCTGCAGTTCGTGGTCGATCACGTGATAAGGCGATCCGCCGAGGGCGAGCTGGCGTGGGAATTGCCGCCGGCCGTCGACCAGGCCTTGGTCGCGGCAAGCCGTCAGGGACCAAGTGGGTCCCCTCGGGGTACTGCCCCAATTCGCTGAAAATGATGACTTCGTAACCGAGCCAGTTGCGACGACGCGACGCAACCTCGGGGTCTTGCCACCGTAATCTGGCGCGAGGACTTCTCATGGCATGGTGTCTGACTACATCTGGGGCAGGAAAATGGGGTCCTCGCCGTTCCACGGCCCGAGTGCCCCCGCCGACGAAGCATACGCTGGCTCCTCGCGTTCATTTAAAAAATCGATCCAAGACAGGACACTTCCGTTAGCCGCACGTGCCTTTCCGTGGACGAGCAGCGTCGTCTTATCATGCGAGCGCGACCCACAAGGAAGATGGCCATGACCAACGCAGCCCGGTGGTGCGGTTCTGCCACACCTCCGCCCCGATGAACATCACGCGTGCCCAGCATTTCGTTTGGCGGCGTTACCTGCGGGCGTGGGCCGACAACGAGCTCATCTGGTGCCTCCGCGAGGGGAAAGTCTTCCGCCCCAACCTCATGGGAATCGGCCAGCAGCGGAATTTTTATGAAATTCGCGAGATGACGCTGGATGACATCGCATGGCTGCGAAGCCTCTGCGCACACTTGGTACCCGACGTCCGTTCCTACGCGCTGCAACTGATTGGCGAGTTCAACGAACTCTTTGCAATCAAACGCCGGCTTCTTGCGCGCGGCGCCGACCCCGCCGCCCTGGAAAAGTGTATCAGCGAAGCGGCCATTGACCTCGAGGAAAAGGCGGTTCAGGGCGTCGTCGAGGCGGCCGGGGAGCCGTACCTTGCAGCCTTGCTCGCTGGGGACACATCGTTTTTTCGCAACATGCGCGACAGGACCCGCTTTTTGCACTTTCTTTGCGTGCAATACACGCGCACACGCCGCATGCGCGAGATGGCCTTCTCCGGACCGGCGCAAATGACTTCGCACAACCCGGAAGGCATCTGGAACGTGCTCTGCCACATCGTCGCAGCCCAGCTTGCTACCAGTGTCGTCAAGATGGGTTACGGTCTGTTTGTGGTACGCAACAACACAACTAGCCGCCTCGTCACGGCCGACCAGCCGGTCATCAACGTTCACGCCTCCCACTCCCCACCTGGCGCCATGGTCGAGTCGCTCGACTTTTACTGGCCACTGTCGCCGTCCATTGCCATCGTTGTCTCGCGCGAGCCGCCAGATGAATCGGAGATGCCGGCAGCCACGGTCGCCGACTATAACGACCAGATGGCACGCCAGGCCCTGGAGCAGGTCTATGCCGCCGCGTCAGGTGACTTTGCCGGCATCGAAAGCGTCGTTGGCCTTGCCACACGGACTTCCTGAATCCCTTTTGCCACAGACTGAAACACGGGCCCCGCATGCACCTGACTTCCATCAAAGCAACGAATTTCCGCATTTTCGGGGACAGCAATGCTGCACCGGGACTCGACTGGACGCTCAATCCAGGGATGAACATCCTTGTTGGCGAAAACGATGCGGGAAAGACCGCCATAGTCGACGCCATTCGCCATCTCCTTTGGACCACTAGTTTTGAAGCGACCCGTCTGACCGAGCAGGATTTTCATGTCCAGGACGGGCAGCGGGTTGCGACGCTCTCCATCAGCGGGGTGCTCAGAGGCCTGAATGAAGCACAGGAAGCTGCGCTGCTCGATTGGCTGACCCTGGAGACCGATGGCACGAGTAGCCTGCATCTGACCGTCTCCGCGCGCTGGGTACCGGCCACACCCAAGCGACGCGGAAGAGTCGAAACCGAGGCGCGCTCCGGGGCCAATGGCAGCGGGCCGGAGCTCGCATCGACCGTTCGCGAGATGATTCGCGCCACCTACCTTCGCCCCCTGCGAGATGCCGAAAACGAGCTGCGTCCCGGACGCGCATCGCGGCTGTCGCAAATCCTCGCCGCCCACCCCTTGACGGCCGGCCAGAAAGAAAGCGACTTCAACAAGGACCAGCCTGATGCTGTTCCACAGACGCTTGTTGGCATCATGGCAGCTGCCCAGCACCGTATGAGCGAGCACAAGGTCATCTCGGAGGCTGAGAAGAGCATCAACTCCGGGTATCTCGACAAGTTTGCGTTTGCGGGCGACACACTCGCGGCGAGCATCCGGCTTGCCACCGAGCTCGCCCTGACCCCGATTCTCGAACGGTTCGAACTCTCCCTCCTGCCGCCCGGTGGCCATCCCGATGTGCGCCGGCCGCGCGGGCTCGGTTACAACAACGTGCTCTTCATGGCCACGGAACTCGTGCTCTTGCGTGACAACGATGAGCTTGCCCTGCTCCTCATTGAAGAGCCCGAGGCACACCTCCACCCTCAGCTCCAGGATCGTGTGATGGCACTCCTCGACGGGTCGGCGACAGGCGGTGGCAGCGCCGTGCAGGTGGTGATGACGACCCACAGTCCGTCCCTTGTAGCCGGGGCGCCCATCGAGTCGATGACACTGGTCGTCGGCGGACGCACCTTTAGGCTAGATCAGGAGACCACAGCCCTGGAGGCGGCCGATTACGCCTATCTCCGCCGCTTTCTCGAATCGTCCCGCGCCAACTTGTTCTTTGCCCGCGGTGTTGCCATCGTCGAGGGGCCGGGCGAGGCGCTGCTCCTGCCGGCCATCGCCAGGGCATGCGGACGCGATTTTTCCAAACACGGCGTCTCGGTGGTCAATGTCGGTGATGTTGGCCTGTATCACTACGCCCGCATTCTCCAGCGCAAGGACGGTGTGTCCCTGCCCCTCCCGGTTGCGTGCATCACGGACTTGGACGTCGTGCCTAATGAGGCGACGTATGTGCCGAAGAAGAAAAAAAAGAAATTCCTCGCCAATTTTTCCGAGAACGACCTCACAAAGCGGCGCGAGAGCCGGACCATGCGCGCCGGGGGTGGTAGCACAAAGGTGTGCGTGTCAGGTCACTGGACCCTCGAGTACGATATGGCTCATTCGGACTGCGCGAAGCTCATGCACGTGGCGGTCGGTCTTGCCGCGCGGGCAAAGGCGAACGACGGGCATCTCGCAGCAGATGAGGTCGAAGCCGGCGTGGTTGAACTCGAGAAAAGCTGGGAGGGAATCGAAGCGTCGGGCCAGACCAGGGAAGCGCGGGCTTGCCAGATTTACCGGCCGCTGTTTACCAAGAAAGCCTCGAAGGCGGTGGCCGCTCAGTTCGCCGCTGCACTGCTTGAATCGGGCAAGTACGGGCAGGGCGTTGCTCTCTTCAATGCGCTCCCCCCATACCTGCAAGACGCGCTCATCCACCTGACTGGGCCGTTCGGAGACAAGGAGCCGTGACTGCCCCGCACTTGACCGAGGAAGAGCTCCTCGCACTCGGGGCCGCCTTCCCGGGCCTTGAGTTTGACAACGCCGAATGCCGAGCGGTGCTGCTGGAGTCCGGCAACCGGGATATCCAGGCAGCACCGGGCAGTGGCAAGACGACGATTCTCGCCGCCAAGCTCTATCTTCTTGCGCGCCGCTGGACGTCCGAACGTTCGGGCCTCTGTGTCATCAGCCACACGAACACGGCGGCGCGGGAGATCCGGGAGCGCGTGGGCAAGACCCCCGAAGGATTGCGGCTGCTGTCGCATCCGCACTTCATCGGCACCATCCATGCTTTTGCCAACCAGTTCCTCGCCCTGCCCCGCCTCCGGAGTGCAGGCGTGCAGGTTGATTGCGTCGACGACGACGTCTTTGCCGCTAAAGCCCTCCGGGCCGCACGAAGCCACAGCAAGACGCGCTTTTGGATGGAGCAGTCCCCGGAGCAGCGCGCAGCCCTTGTCGCTACGCTCTCCTTTGCGGGGGCCGGGCTTACCATTGCCTCCAAAAGCGGCGAGCTGCCGAAGGAAGGCGGGCCCGTTGGAGATTTCCTGCGCCGGCTCAAAGCGCGACTGTCGAACGAGGGTGTGTTCCGCCACGACGATATGCTGGCCATCGCAGAAGATGTCCTCGTCGACCAAAAGCGCTTACCGTCAATCCTCGCAGCGCGCTTTCCCTTGGTGATGCTTGACGAGATGCAAGACACCTCCCCGCGCCAGGCCGCACTCATCAGAAGCGCGTTCGGCGAGAGGGCGGTCATGCAGCGCTTCGGTGACAGCAACCAGCGGATTTTTGACGGAGGCGGGGACGGACACTTCGACTTTCCCCGTGCGCCCTTTCTCACAATGAGCACGAGCCGGCGGTTTGGTCCCGCAATTGCCGAGATGGTCTCCCGCATACGGGAGGACGGCCCTGCCGTGGTTGGCAAGGGCCCCGTCTCGCCCCACGGGCCGACGGTGCTTGTCTATGACACGGCAAGAATCTCGCGGGTCATTCCCTTCTTCGGAGAACTCGTCCTTGCCCGGTTTGATGACGCAACACTTGCTGCGGGTCAGCGGGTGCGGGCCGTCTGCGCACGCCGCACGGGTATGGCGAACCAGGCGCCCGGCCGACACGTAGGGGACTTCTGGCCTCCACTGGCGACGCCGCCCGCCGATGCTCCACCCAAGCAGGCCAACGCGTGGACCATGCTTGGAGAGGGTCCAGGCATCGGCGCCGTGCCCACCAATCTCGGTCCACGGGCGGAACGGGCACGCCGGGTGGTGCTCGTTGCCCTGCGGGAGGCGGACTCTCCCGCAGCGGTCAACGTGCGGGAGCCTTGGCAACTGTTCCGGGGGCTGCGCGCGAGGGAGGACTTTGACCTGACACTGCTCCACAAGGTCTGCCGGCTGATGGCGATGGATAAAAAGGTGTCGGCCACAGCGTTGGGCCGGAGCACCCTCGTCGACATGTTGCATACGGCCGTCGAACCTCTCCTCTTTCCTGGCATGACGCGCTCACGGTTTGCCGCCCTTGAGTTCTTTGCGTCACCGGCTGAGGAGGCGGACGCCGAGGCGCGCCACGGTGGCTTGTGCCATGTGACCGTTGGCGAGCGGAGCGTGACAGTCGATATCGACACGGTGGCCATGACCAAGGGGGAGACGCACCTGGCAACGCTGTATCTGGAGTCTTACGGACTGTCGCGCCGCTTCGACATCCCGGATGTGGTGCCTCTGCTGGCCGGGCGGCCGCGGGCAAAGGGCAAGTTACCGGCGACGGTCCCTCTCCAGCGTCGCCACGTGTATGTGGGTCTGTCCCGTCCGACCGACTTCCTCTGCGTTGCTGTCAATCGCGAGCGCTTGGATGGAGATGGCGAGACAGCCCTTCGCGATGCGGGCTGGGACGTTCTCGTCGTTGAATAGAGACCCCGGCTTGGTATGCCTGACGATCGGCGCGGATATCTTCGATATCCACTCCCATCTTCAGCTCTCGGCAGATGCGAAAGATAGCGTTCCGCCCTTGCACGTGGATGCCGAAGTGACCTTGGAATCAGTCTGGCGAGTGGCGATCGAAGGGATGGTCCCATGGTGATCATCCCTTCCTGGACTTCATCCACGTCCTGCTGGCTACCGCCGCAGAGCCTCGGATCAGGCACGCCCTATCGCTACAGTGTTGTGGCACGAAGCGCACTGAAGGCGTCCCCCATACGTCTCCGCACGTCCGACAGCGTTTGTGAAGGTGTGATGCGGGCCAGCCGCGCGGTCAGAAGGCGGCCTTCCTGAGAGCCTCATGAGTGCTCCACCACATAGATGCCCTTCGTGACCTTATCGCTGCTCAGATGCCCGCGGTTACGCGCCACGGCACACGCTTGCGAAAAATCTCGCTTCCATACGTCGAACGTCAACTCGCTCGGGATCAGGTATCGCTCGTAAAGGTCCCTGGCCATCTTGGCTACGACTATGTCCTTGCCGGGCGGCAGCAGATTGACAAACGAATAGACAAAGCCAGCGGCCGCGTGGTACGGGATTCGCCCGCCTGATATCTGGTCCAAACCGACCAGATCGCGAGTGGCATTGCGCTCGGCAAACGAAAGCGCGGCGCCGGCAGCTAGTGACAGGGGCAAGGATCTCCTTTCCGTCTCGCTCAGAATCTTTGGATTCTCCACCATCAAAAGTCCATCCAGCCTCTTGAGCTCGTCGATCATCCAATCGTCCAGACACTCAGGTAGAAAGGCCTTGTCCTCGCCGCAGATGGCACACCGCCATACGTTCTCGCGGGACAGCGGACTCAGTTGCTGCGGCGTGATGTTCAAGCACCTGCTACACGGCCTCAACCGGTAAGTAGCGCCTCCAGGCGTGTCCTTCGCCGCATTGCTCACAGGATTCGCCCTCTGGATCTCACGCAAGGACGAATCACGCCAGTAATAGATGGGCCACGGGTATTGCGACGCCATGTAGTCGACCCAATACAGCGACAGCTCGTTTCGTACTACGACTAGCCAAGCGCCCCATTCCGCCAACCATCCCATCTCAACGCTTTGTAAGTCGAGCCACCGCGGTGCGAGGCTGGTCCGGATGATCTCGCCCGTTTGAGCGTTCAAACGCGCCTCGTCGGCCTTTTCTACATTACCTGGCTCGGCCATCACGGTCGCTTGAAACAGACCATCTGCACCTTTCACGCCGAGAACCTCGGCATCGTACAAGGCAATGCAAAGCGTCGTGGCGCGCGAATACGCGCAAAAGAGCTCAGCATCGTCCATTTCTTCGGCGCTAACGATGACGACGACGGGAGACTCCATGCCCCGAAAGCGCGACAAGGTATGGTGTTGAACGGCAGACGCCGCACCATCTGGCGCCACCCAGCCATACTTGGTGAGCATCACGATAGCGGAAGCTGGCACGCCCTTTTCAGCGAGCATCGCCAGTGTCTGGGATTGCGATTCCGACATACCCACCACGAGCACTTCCCTCAGCGTATCCACCTCGAGCTCTCGGGGCATGTGAAGCTGATAGTCCGACCGCTTGACGGACTTTAGCCGCTGGTAGACAGCTTTCGGAGAACGGAGAGCCGTAGTGAGGACAAACGGCTTGCGGACTCCCACCAGCTCACATAGCCGGGTCAAGGAGATCCGGCCATCCTCAAACGCAAACACCTGGGTTTCATCACAGAAGGCCAGGATTTGGCCTTGAGAATGCCAGCCGCACAGCCATTCGATCCACTCCGTCTTGAATGTTTGCGCCTCATCCACCAGTACCGCGTCGAACGGCTGGATCTTGCCTTGAGAGGCCCCGCGACGGATATCTTCCAAACATCCATCGTCAAGCCAGCCTCTCCCTGCGTCACCGGTCTTCTTTTGAGATGGCCCAGCGGTGGCCGCGCAAAGCGAATGCCAGGTCGCCACCTTCAGCCGTTCGTTACTGCCGATCTGCTCTCGGATGTATTGGTCAAGAAGGGCATTGAACGTCAGTACCAGCACCCGCTTGCCTTCGTCCAGCAGACGCCTGGCGCATTCGATCAGGATCAACGTCTTTCCGGTTCCAGGCCAACCGGTTATCACCATCCTATGACCCATGAGCACACCATCGACGACCGCGGATTGCTCGGACGTCAATCGTAGCCACACTTTCCCATCCCAGAAGACGCGGGACGCCCACGATGGCGTTCCGTCGAACGATGGGCACATCGTACTGACGAGCGCCTTCCTGCGCGCTTCTCCCAGCGGCGGATTGGCAAGGGCGGTCTTCCAGTAGGCCATGATCTCGGCGATGCGCCATCCGATGCCCGGCAAGTGGCTCCTATCGATCACGATGGACTCGGGCGGATCCACGGTAACGTCCGTCAAGGCCAAGCTGGCAATTTCACCGTTGAAGTCACTGTCCGGGAATACCAGCGCATAGCCCATCTTCAGTCGCAGGCCGGGTTTGACGCCAAGCCATCGTGCCAGGCCGTGCGCGCTGGTGCGTACCTGCTCCACCGCACGGGTTTTAGTGCCGGAGTTAACGTGCACAAAGGCCAGGCCCTGCACTTTGTGCGCACCGCCCTTCACTTCCACCGCCAGCACGCCCAAGCTCGAATGAACGATCAGGAAGTCGACTTCTCCGGTCACCGCCTTGGCCTCGGCAACTTCGCGAACGGCCGCGCTGAGCCACGGAAGGCTATGAATGACCGTAAATTCATCGCTCAATTGATCTTTCAGAAGATGATAGACGAGCTGTTCCGCCCTACTGTCGGTAGGGGCCGGCCCGCAATCTGGAATCATGACCGCCAAAGTGTGCCTCTCCTATCCACGCTGAATCGTCCTGGCTTCGCAGACATCCACATGCCTGCAAATTCCACTTGTGCGCGAACTCTACCGGACATCCGCCACTCAACACCCATTCGGCATCCGCTTCGGATTGAGCACGCCCCATCATCGCCCGCGCCGAGCGCAAGCGGTGCGACGCCCCGCCCTTCGTGGTGAAGCACGAAGGCGTGAGGGCTCGAAGCTGGAAGACCGTGACGGCGCCGCCAGCGTGGGGCGAAGCCCGAGAGCCCGGCGAGGCAAACGCCGCGTGTTGGCGCACCATTGCACGCCACGAGGCGGCGGACTACTGTTTATGAGCGCCCGAGTTTCGACTCGGCCTGGACCTGACGGTACGCACATTCGAACAGTACGTTCCGCTCGCAGCAACGCACTCCAACGGAGGGAGGAAGGCCGATGGCCGACGAGATCGAGAGCGCCGAAGTGCTGGAACTGATCGAGCACGAGCTCGCACAGGCCCGAAGGAATGGACTCGACCCGCAGCACGAGCTGTTCGTCGCCGTCCGGGGCGCGATGGCCGGGAATCCCGACGATCCTGATGGCGATGCCGCGGCCGCTCTCGGGACTCTTCTCGCCTACGGTGCGGTCTCTCGTCGCGAGGGCCTCGATCGTACGTTGAGCACGTTGGCGGCGCTGGTCAACGGACTCCAGGGAGTCAATGACGTCCATTATCTCGGCACCGGCACCTTCGAGCATCGGGAGATTTCATTGCGCGAACACCTTTCCGATGCGGCGGAACCCAACTTGACGCTCGAGGAGCGACGGGAGCTGGAAAGGTTCGTGGCGACGGTCTTCGAGCGAAAAGCGCAAGGGCCCGATGATGAGCCGGATCCTCAAGGCGGAGGGCCGAGGCCGTGACGACGATCAGCAAGAAGGCCGTGCTCAAAGCATTGCAAGCCGCCATCGATCGCGCGAAGAGCACCAGTGCCACCTCCTCCTACGCTCAAGGCAAGGTGTTCGAGTTGAAAGTACTCGCGCAACTGCTCTTCATGCTCCGTTCGCAGGGATACACCCTGACCTGCACACCTAAGGTAAAGCATCACCTGACTTTCGGCGGTGGGCCGTGCAAGCCGAATGGCGCGGGACACGACTGCATCCGCGTGCACCGAGGCACCGAGACCTATGAGTTCTGGGTGTCCGTACAGTTCACGACATTGAGCCATGAACTCGGCGCGAAAGGGATGGCTCCAGCGCATTCCGACCTGCACGAGATCGACATCGGGTTGTTCCAGCCGCTCACGGGCCCAGCGTACCCGAGCTTCAGGCAAGTGGTCTTCGCCGCCTCATGCAAGGCCGGCGTATGGTCCAAGTTGTTCGCTCGGGAGGCGCTCGGGCTGAGGCGAGAACTTGGCGTCCTAACGGCCCCACACCCAAGTACCGCCGCATGGTTCGAAGCTGTGGTACCCGCTTCTCCCGCGATTCCGTTGGCACTGTTCTCGGCCGACCCAAACTGCACGTTGTATCAAGGATCGCTGGCGGCGCTCGGACTCTACGTCCACTACTTTGAGTAGCTGACGGCCCGACGATTCACACGGCCACATCGCAACGTACGGATGTCAGGGCACCCCATGCGGCGAGGGTGCGCCTTCTCCCGTGATCAAACAAGGCAAGGAGCCTAGCAATGCCATTGAAGCCGGACACGTTCTATGAACAAGCGGCTCACCTGAAGGCCTTGATGAATAGCGATCCTGCGGAGGCGCTGAAACAGGCCCGGAGAATCGATCTAGACACCTCAGGACCTGAGCGCCTCAATCTGATGATGCTGCGTGCAAGCGCCCTGGTGGATGGCGGCGCCATGCAGCAGCAGCGGGATGCCATCGAAGAGGGGCTCGCGCTATTTCGCGAGTTGCATGATCAATGCCCCACGAACACCGACATCACTTATAACTTGGCGAATGCACTGATCGCCATCGCAGACGATCCCCCTCACGACCCCAGTTGGCTCGATCATCAGGAGCGCACGAGAGCGCATCGTGCCGAAGCACGGCGCTGCTTCTGGAATGTCGTGCAGGACACGGATGCCAGTGGGGAGCTGAGAACCCAAGCATGGACAAACCTCGGCAATCAGTTCGCCAACAGCTATCGATTCAGCGAAGCACATGATGCCCGGCTTGCCGCACTGAAAGTTGACCCGCAGAACGGTGTTGCAGCAGCCTCTGCAGCCAACAGCCTGCTAAGGCTATATCAGCAAGGCGGCTGTTCGGATCTGACGCGTGTCGAAGCCATCATGCTGGCAAAGATGGCGCATCGTCATAAGGACCGCATTATCGAGTACGCTGGCGTACAGGCGGCGGAACAGATCGCCGCATTCGCCAGTGAATTGGAAGATCCGCCGCCGCGGCCCGCACACACCGATCCATTCGTTGCATGGGTCGAGCACGAGCGCCTAACGCTAGCACCAACCGTCGAACTCATTGATCCCACACTGAGCAAGCTCGACTGGCTCGTGCTCTCCGGGATTCGCGAACCCATGTCCGACGCAAGCGGAATGCCGCCACCCATATTCGCCATGTTCAATGTACTGAAGGGTGACTTCATCCTCGCTCGCGACTTGGCATGGCGGGCTCTAGATGAAGATGCGTGGCCCACAACGGGGCGATTCGCAGATACGCTTGACTACGCCACCTACGGCCCGAATACATCCGCCCTTGTCCTGGCACATCGTGCGGCGCTCGATTTACTCGACAAGGTCGCCGTAACGGCAAACTACTATTTCGATCTTGGGCAACCGGTAGACAGGATCTATTTCGGCAAGCTATGGCGCGACAACACGGGCAAAGCACCCGATCGGCGTCCGCTTGCCGAAGGGGTCGAAAAAGTTATTCGCTCCGGCGCCACCGCGCTCTACGGCCTCGTGGAGCTTGCTGAGGACTATGACGGCCCCACCGGCATCCTGCGTTCCCAAAAAGACCTGCGCAATACGGGCACGCACCGATTCTTGGTGCTGCATGACTTGGGTGACCCCACACGCAGCAGGCAGACGCCGGAGATCGAACGTCACTGGCGAGACCCATTCATTCAAGAAGTCTTACGTGCCTTACGCGTGGCCAGGTCAGCGATCCAAATGCTTGCGCTTTCGATTGCGCAGCATGAGCAAGGACTCGCACAGCAGACTGACGACGTGATCGGGCTACTGGCCGTTCCCGACCACGACTGGATTCGCGGGCGCCATGAGAGGCCTCATCCACCAGGTCGCATAGAAGAATGAGACCGGAGCCCTTTCGGCCACATCCAACGATGTTCGGCCAGCGACACCGTTGCGCTCCCGACGAGGAGGTGATCGAGCGTACACGCATCGATCAAAGCCAAGGCCCCCTTCAGCTGACGGGTGATCGCACTTTGAGTGATCGGCCAAATAACGGCCGCAAGAAGACCGCCAAGATCGCGAACTCTTTTCGCTGCAGCCCTTCTTAATCGCTATCATCTGGTCGCGGGCATCCTTGCTACTTAGGATGTTGGCGATCCGGCAGCCATCCACCCAGCGACGATAGCGGCAAGCAATGGGGAACACTCGTCGCTCCAAGAATTAAGAGCCGATTGAAACGAGCAGCGACATGATCAGAGAAACCATTGATCGAACCTTGCGTCCCGCGGAGCGATGCGAATGACAGATCAAGAGCTGCTCGACCTCTTCCTAAAAATCTCCGGCGACGACCGTAATCTCGCTGAGGATGCCGCCCTACTTAAACGCCTGGCACAACTCGCTCGCCAAGATCCAACAGAGCCGGATTCTGACCTGCTGAGTTCAGGCATGATGAACGACTGTCTCTATGCGATCGCTCACTCCACTACACTTTTTCCGACGGCCCTGTCCATCTGGCTGTCGAGCGATGAAGATGCTCGGCTGGGGATAGCGCTTCAGCATCAGGCGAGTGTCGCCCATCTGAGCCAATCCCACCCCCAGCCTTATGACCTGATCGGAGTCGATGAACAGCAGGTGGTCACCGCGGCCCTGCGCCTATGTGCGCTGAACGCGGCACCGGCGGTATCCCTGGGCTGGACACTGAGCCTCGCCCGCCAATTCCCCGCAAGTTCGACCGTAGGCGCTGCCCTCACCACCTTGCTCGACTATCACAGCTCGGAATTGCCCGGGAGCACGCACACGCTTTTGACGTCCAACGAGTCGGTGTTCCGAGCGCTTGATGCGTCTATCACCACCCTCGAAGGCCTGAATCGGCAGAACGAAGAGCTCGACGCCCTTCCCCATCTTCGAGAGTTCGAGATGGCGGCTGACATGCGCCTCATGCTGTCCACACTGAAACGAAACGAACAGCGCGACATCCATCGCGGCGCTGAAGAACAATCCATATTCCGCCTAATCGCCAAAAAGATCAGGTTCAAGTACGGCGGGGAGAAGCCCGTTGTTGAGCTCAAAGGGCCCGCAGGAACCACCGACACGGCGATCGACATGGTTTCGCAGGAACTCTCGGTAGAGCTTCCTCTGTCGGAGGCTACTGACCCCGTGCTGGGCAACAGTCGACGCAATCGCCTCTGGGCAGGGAAACTCGCATGAGCCTGCAACTGGTCCTGCAGAATTATCTATCCAGCCTCAAAGAACGCGACGAGCTTGATGCGTTACTCCCGGAGCTGCTGATCGCGATGGGGCACTCGGTCCTGAGCCGTCCGCAGGCAGGGGTGGGGCAGGCGGGGGTGGACGTCCTTTCCAGCTACACGGACGCTCAAGGAAACGAAGAGCTCTACCTATTCCTCATCAAATTTGGCGACATCGGTCGTGAAGACTTATTTACGGGCCAGCAAGCCATTCTGCCTTCGGCGCGCGAGGCCTATACCGATTTTGCACGCCATCGGCTTACCGAGGCTCAAAAAGCCCTCCCTAAGCGCCTGGTCGTCGTCTCCAACGGCGTGGTGAAACAGGAAGCCACTTCCGGATTTGCGGGACTGGCCGATGAGGTGAACGCGCAACCTGGGTTCTCCTTCGCTTTCTGGGGCATCGACCAACTGACACCCCTGATCGAGAAGCACGTCTTCGATGAGACGTTGTTACTGGCCAATGGCAAGTCGGACTTACGTGCAGCGTTGGCTGGCCTCGAAGACTCGCAAGCCGCCATTCATCGCTTCATCCGCTTTATCGAAACCACCCTGGCGACGCCTCAGAGCGAGGCTCAAGACAGTGCCGCCACACGTCGGCGCAAATTCCTGCGCCGATGCGCCGCAGTGGCCATGGGGCATGGCGTGCTCGTGGTCTGGGGTCAATCCGAGAACAACCTCAAGCCGGCCGTGGTGGCGGGTGAGTACCTGCTGCTTCGCCTATGGGCAAAGGCGGTAGACCTTCACCTCACCGACGACCAGGCGTTACTAAGTCGCCTCGAGGCAACGCTTGGGCTCCATGTGCAAACGTTGCTCGACTATTTCGAGAAAGGGCTGCCCGTTCTCAAGAATCCGCGCGCGCTGGTTCGTCATCGCCCCAACCCCGTTTTCTACGCCCAGCTCGTGTTCGAAGAACTGGGGCGCCTAGCTACCCTGCTTCTGCTCCTTCAGTCCATGTCAGACAGCCAGCCTTTGCGCAGGGCAGTTCGGGATGATCTGATCGAGGTGATCAATGCAAACCCTATTTCCCTCCGACCGTTACTCGATGGCCACGGAATCGACTTGTCGCTGATCTTCTGTGCATTGCTGGGAGAAGGCGACCGTCATGGGGCGCAAAGCTTGCTTCGCGGCGCTTGCTTCCGTTTGCAGCACGCGTTGGCTCGCAATGAGCGCCTGCCCGTGGACACGGACCTTATGGAGGATGCCCTCGCTGTGCATTTCACGGGGACGGCGGAAGCACGCGACTTCTTCACAACATCCACGTTAATTCCCATGCTGGCCAGCGTAGCGGCCATTCTCAACGACGAGGACGCGCTGAGCATTCTTCGGGGTCTGGCTCCTCAGCTTGAAGGAGTGACGCTCGAGCGCTGGTATCCCACCCGGGGGATCGAGCGTTTCACCGGCACCCAGCATCCCCTCTACACCATCAGCGTCTCGCGCGTGCTCGATGGCCTCCAGCCGAATGCCGCTGCGGAAACGGAAGCCTCGCTTCGTCTCCCTGCCAACGCGGTCAAACCCGAAGACCTCACATGGCATGGCAAGCTCTGGCACGTGCTGATCGCGCTATCCGCGCGACTGCACAGGCACCCCTTGCCCACGTGGTATCTGGCGAGTTCGCCCGCATCCGCCGCGCAAGACGCTGAGGCCGACGCTACGGCGGCTGACACCACCGCCAGCCCCTGATGTACATCCCCTTCATCATCGTGAGGTTGAACAGCCATGCGACAGGCGCGCACGCGCTTACTGGGGTGTGGGAGTGGCCTCGGGTTGGCCATCGCCGCCGCGATTTGCGAGAGGCATGGCGGCCATTTGAGTATCGCTCCACGAAAGAGCGGCGGACTCGTTGTCCAGGTCGAATTGCCCAATAGTTTTCGTGATCGCACCGTTTAGCGAGATCAATAGCGGCAGCATGTCTACCGCCTGCTACAGGCGCGCCGTCGCCCAGGCCATCACGACTCCTCGCGCAACACCCACCCTTGATAACACGGGCTAATCTCCCTGCCCCTAGGCTCCGACCCTAGAGCTGCGCCGCCGAAAGCCTAGGTCGCGTCAGCATCGCTTCCTACGCGCTCGTTTCTTGCTCCGGAAATGTAGATTCTGGCCAGCCGACGGCGCTGTACTTTACAAATTTCCCATGATATCGGACCAAAACAAACAGGAGCCGATAGAACAGTTCGAGGCAAGTGTGGAACTGATTGAGATGCTTCTGTAAAGAGTTTTCATCTTCGCGCAACACGCCGCCATGCGCACCAGTGTTTCGGAGCTTGTTCCAGGCGGCCAAATGAATGTTCGTGATCACTCCTTGCTGAATGAGCCGCCTCAGGACATCCCCGATGCGAGGGTGTGAGGCATTCCCCAGGCTAGAGAGAATTGCTCCGTGGATCCGCTCATGAAATTTTACGCTATCGATGATTGGTCGCGCTTCTTCAACAAGCGCGATAAACGAATCATCAGCGTCGCCAGTTCCGATAAAAGCCCCCCTTAATCAGGCTTTCTATAGCAATTGACAAGACTAGAGCACTATTTTCGATGCGACGACGTGGAGGTCGCCGCTCTGGTGGCGGCAACCATGCGGTGGACTCAGTAGACCGCAGCGGTTCGTCATAGCGACCGCGCATAGGCGTCGCCACGCATTGCTAATGCCGGGGTGCGCACCCGCCGAGCTCCCTGACTATGGACAAAGTGACGCCTGTATACCAGCGATAACTTGACCTAATCGCTACAAGAAAGATTTGTCGCACTCAACGACCGGGCAGTCAGCTAACCGAACCCCAGATGTTTGCGCCGGGGCTCGTGATCAGCCCCGGTCGTCAATGGCCCGGGTGGCTGGTGGCGTAATCGATCACGGTCGAGAACGGCGCAACCCAAATCGTGTCGGAATGGGCTTTGAGATAGGCAAGGAGCTTGGCGTGAGCTTCTGCGGACACTGAGAGGTAATCGCCGCCCACACCGTGGAATCCGAGCACGATCATCCCGCCCTTGCGCTCGGCATCTTGGACTGCGGCGATCAGGTCGGCGCCGGTCGCGTTCGAGGGGAAAAAACGACTCGGCACATCCATTGGATCGAGAGGGCGCTCCGAGGGGTCCGCGGCACGGGTGTGGCGTGTCAGTCCGCTGGCGCGCAGCGCCGGAAGGTAATCGACGCCTCCGGCCCGGTGCTGGCCACAGGGCGTGGCATAGCTGTGCTGCTGCTTGCCGTCGATCGCCGTCAGCATCGTGTTCATCGTGCGGATCTCTGTCAGCATGGTGTCGACATCGTAGGTTTCGCTGGTGTCGATTTTTTTCGCGGGTGGATAGTTGGCCTGTGGACAGGCGTGGCGAATGGTGTGGTTGCCGAGTTCATGGCCTTCGGCGGCGGCAGCCCGCCAGCGCGCGATCTGGTCCGGGGTGATCTTGCTGCCGATCAGGAAGAAGGTTCCTTTGAGGCCAACGGCATCGAGCGCCGGAATCGCGATGTCGAGCTGCGAGACGAGCGTGTCGTCATAGGTCAGCACCACGGCCGCTCTCTTGCCGCTTGGCCAAGGTCCGGCGACGGCCTGGTTGGTCATCATGGCGATCATCAACAAAACCGGTCCGGTTCTCATCGCTATCCCCAACATTTTGCCCTGCCCCCAGCAACTTGCCCGCACGGATCAATCCCCTATCACGGAAACGGCAGAGAGTTTTCCGTCGAGGAAAGATCTGTCAGCTGCAGGGCCGACTGCGGCAGCCTTGTCGCGCGAGTCTTGTGCTTGCCACGCTGGATGACGAACCGTCCGGTCACGACACCAGTGCTTCTCAATGGGAGGGCGCCATGGTGATTTCCACAGGGCACGCACATTTCAAAACAATAGCTAAATGGCCATCATTTTGCATCTTGCAGGAGTGCGGCGGATGATTATCTTTCTGCCCGCTGATCGCTACGGGGTCAGCGGACACCGCGTCCAGCGACGCGGTAACAGTCCTCACTTCCATGTTGCTTCCAAGAGGATATGGCAATGCGCACTGTGCTTGATTTCTCCCCTCTTCACCGTTCCAGCATTGGCTTTGACCGGGTCTTTGACCTGCTCGAATCGGCTGCTCGCACGCCGCAGCCGGACAATTGGCCGCCCTTCGATTCTGTCAAGATCGGTGAGGACCAATACCGCATCGTGATGGCCCTCGCCGGGTTCTCGCGTGACGATCTACGGATCGAGGTGCAGAACAACCTGCTTACCGTCACTGGCGAGCGGAAAACCGACCATGTCGGCGAAATTCTGCATCGCGGCATCGCCAACCGCCCGTTCACCCGACGATTCGAGCTGGCCGAACACATGCTCGTCGCGCGAGCAGAGCTTCATGACGGACTGCTCGTCATCGATCTTAAACGCGAACTACCCGAAGCGCTCAAGCCACGAACCATTCCTATCGGTGGCGCCGAAAAGGCACCCTCCGAAGCACGCCTGTTGCAAAGCCAGGCGGCTTGACGCTGCTTTTTCTCTCGATTTTCCCTGATCACGAGATTGACGGCGGCGAATTTCGCCGCCGTCCTTTTCGACTCGCCCTAGATCATCATGCTGCAGTTTCCGCAGCTACGCGCGGAGCTTGCGGCACATATCGAGTTGACGATGAAGAGAGGGCCCGCTGGCGTCAGAGGGCGGCTGGCCCTGGTGGGCACTGTCCTTCATGACGGCGCTTATCGTCTTCGGCTCGTCACCCGTCCGGGTCACTGCCTGCCCGCAGCCTTTGACGTCTGAAGCAATTGCTGCTCCCAGAAATACGCGATGCCGCTGCCGGCGGAGTGTGGGCCGATCACCATGTTCAGTTTTTCGGCGGACTCGGACCTGGCCCAGTCGCGTTGCCATTCAGCCGCAACGGCCACCCACGTCATCACGTTCGCGCCGGCGGCGATCATGCGCTGCACGCCTACCTGGTGCGCTTCGAGCGACGTACCGCCCGATGCGTCGGTGACTACGGTGACATCCCAGCCTTCGCCGAGCGCCTGGATCGCCGGCATCGCTACGCAGATTTCGGTCCACAGGCCGGCGATGATCAGCTGCTTGCGCCCGGTCGCCTTGACGGCATCGACTACAGCCTTGTCTTCCCAGGTGTTGATGAAAGTGCGGTCGATGACTTTCTGGCCGGGAAACACATCGGTGATCGTGGGGAACAGAAGGCCGCCGCGCTCTGCGACCACGCTGGTCAGAATGGTCGGTACATTGAACACCTTCGCCGCCTTGGCCAGGCCCGTCACGTTGTTGACCACCATTTGCGGATCGTGGCTATTGAGGTTGGCAAGCTGGTAGGGCTGATGGTCGATCAGGACAAGTACCGAGTCTTCAGGACGAAGCAGCGAATCGAGGCCATTGCGGAAGGTCATGTCGTTTCCTTTGCTGTCAATGAACTGTATGAGTAATGGGATGCGCCGGCTGATTTATGCATCGCCCTTGGTCATTATTCGCATTGCCGCATTTGATCCGGTAGCCTCGTTCTGAGGTCAACTGTGTCGCGCATCGGGGAACACCGCATGGACATCGAAGAACTACGGACCTTCGTAGAAGTCGCTGACGCCGGCGGCATCACGCAAGCTGCGCTTCGCCTGGGGGTATCCAAGTCGATCGTCAGCCGGCGTCTCGCGCGACTCGAAGAAGACCTTGGCATCCAGCTGCTGGCGCGCACCACGCGGGGTGCCGGTCTCACCGAGGCCGGCCTCACGTTCCGCGATCACGCGGCGAAGGCGTGCGCGGAGATCGATATCGCCAAGGAGACGATCCTGCCCGCCGGCGAATTGCGCGGACGTCTTCGCATCGCCGCGCCGCTGTCATTCGGCCCTACCCATTTCACCTCCGTCCTCGCGGACTTGGCGAAACGCAATCCCGAGCTTCACGTGCAGATCAGCTACACCGATCGGTTCGTGGACCTGATCGCCGAGGGCTTCGATTGTGCAATCCGGGTGGGACGCCTGCCGGATTCCAGCCTGCTGTCTCGGCGCGTCGGCCCGATGTGCGCAAAATGGGTGGCCAGCCCGGAATACATCGAGAAGTACGGCGCGCCCGAAACGCCCGACGAGCTCATTACCCATCAGGCGGTAATGCAGGGCAACGAGAGCTGGCCGGTCATGGACGGCGACCGGGTGGTCATGATCAAGCCACAGGGAAGATTCAAGGCGGACAACGGCGTCGCCCTCGTCGCCGCGGCTGTAGCCGGCATGGGTATCGCCGGGGTACCCGAGGACCTGATCGCCCACCACCTGGCGTCGGGAGCGCTTGTACCGGTGATGACCCGGTATCCGCCACCCGAGTTAGGCATATACGTCATAAGACCGCCTGGCCATTACCCTGCGCGAAAGGTCCGGGTACTTACTGAGATGTTGATCGAATGTTTTGGCCGTGCGGGTGACTTGACTGATAGTTCGCCGTGACAGGAGCGGCAGGATGGATGACGAAAAAGGCGGCATCGAATCAATCATGCCTATCAAATCTCGGCAGCCCGCCCGCCGGCCCCGGTCGTTGGACCAAATGCCGACTTCTGCATTGCCGAAAACACATCGGCGGATCCGCTTGATTCCGTCTCCGGGCCGTCCGGCCATGACTTTGGCCATGATCTTATGGTGCGCGTTCGCGCCAGCGGCGGAGTCTGCCGCTCACAAAACCTCGCAATCGCGCATCACCCTGTTCCAAGGGGCAACCCTGATTGATGGCACAGGTGCTCCAGCACGGCCCGGCATGGATGTCCTCGTGGAAGGTGAGCGAATCCTTCGCGTTCTGCCGGACTCCGAATTGGAGCCGGCGGTTCGTGCCAAGGCAAAAACGATCGACCTGCGTGGGCGGTTTCTGATGCCTGGAATGATTGACGCGCACGTCCATTTGGCTACTCCGCCGAACAGGCGGCAGGCCGAAGCGATCCTGAGGCGAGATCTGTACGGAGGCGTGACGGCGGTTCGCGATATGGCCGACGATCTTCGACCGGTGGGAGAGCTCACTCGTGCCAGCCTGGTCAACGAGATACCCGCTCCTGATATTTACTATGCCGCGCTGATGGCCGGCCCCAGTTTCTTCACCGACGAGCGAGCCGGCCAGGTTTCCATGGGCGGCACGCCGGGTCACGTGCCCTGGATGCAGGCCATTACCAAAGACTCCGATCTGTCATTGGCAGTCGCGCAAGCGAAAGGGACCTGGGCAACGGCGATCAAGCTCTACGCCGATCTCCCTGCCGATCTTGTCACGCGGATCACGGCCGAAGCGCATCGACAGGGTCTATTGGTTTGGGCTCATGCAACGCTCTATCCCGCCAAGCCCTCGGACATGGTTGGGGCGGGAGTCGACGCGATCTCGCATGCCTGTTTGCTCATCCGCGAGCCCGATGCGCATATCCCTGGCTGGAACGAGCCGCATGAGCGTGTCGACCTGGCGCCCTTTCGCGGTAGTGACCATCCGGCGCTTGCTCGTCTTTTCAAGGAAATGGTCCGGCATGGCACGATCCTCGATGCCACGCTTTGGGCCTACAGCGCAGATACCGCTAGCTCGACGACCATGCCGCCACTACCGCCTGGCAGTTGCGATGACGCGGTGGGAGGCAAGATCACCGGCCAGGCCTATCGCGCTGGTGTACCGATCGCTGCGGGAACCGACTTCATCGGAGATTGGACCGATCAATGGCCGGATGTGTTTCACGAACTCACTGCCCTGGCGACCAAGGCCGGCATGCCGAATGATGCGATTTTGCAATCGGCCACGCTCATCGGCGCGCGCGCGGCAGGTCAGCAACGCGATATGGGCAGTATCGAGCCGGGCAAGCTCGCCAACATGGTCGCCCTCGCCCGCAATCCGCTTGTAGACCTGAAGAATCTTCGATCCGTGCTGATGACCGTTAAGCGTGGTCGCGTCTTTGCGCGGAGTGCATTTGTGCCTTTGACGAAGGGTGATATTACTGATCGGTGACCGATCGGTAAGCGACCGCCGCACACCTCGGTCGGTTTTCGCCGGTGCCGGCGCATCCGTTCACGCCGCCAGGCCTCGCTGTGGCGGGCAAGGGCGTGCGGTGGCTGCAGTTCGATAGTGGAGCAAGGATCGGGCCGTCTGGCAGGCAGGGACATGCAGCATTCGGCTATGCATTGATCGCCATTTTCAAACGGGTGTTTATCGGGGTGCCAGGCCTTCCCCGGCGGCGAATCCTGCCCAGGCCAGGACGCTAAAACATCTGCCTGAGCAGGTGTTTTCATACCAGGCGAATGGTGGGGCCGCCGGTGGTTGTAGGGCGCGACCTGCAGGCTCTTATTACTGGGCTCCTCAATTCGGCGTATCGATTGACAGCCACATCTCGTCGGCGGATATTGATTTGCTGCACCCCGCGCGTATCCAGGATGGGGCGCCTACCGATTTCATATTTTCGTCACGCTGTTAACAGTGTCATTGAAAATGATCGCGGCAAATGGTGCGAGGAGAAGGAACTCATGAGCAACCCATTCGATGACGACAAGGGCACCTTCCTGGTGCTCGTCAACGACGAAGGCCAGCATTCGCTTTGGCCTGATTTTGCGGCAATTCCGGCGGGCTGGACTACAGCTTTCGGGCCAGAGGCGCGAGCGGCTTGCATGGACTATGTGGACCGTAGCTGGACCGATATGCGCCCCAGGAGCCTTGTCGCGGCGATGGAGCATCCGAGCGGTTAGAGAAACGCAACTGGACGCCGATAGCAGCAACGCGTCGGCATACCGACTGAACCAAGCATGCCCCTTTCAAGGGCGACAAGAGGTTCATGGGCCATGGAAGGGTTCTCGCTCGATGGCGCTTACATTGACGTGCCGAAGGCCCCGCAACAGGGTCTTCCCAACGTCAGTTTTGCCGCGCTGTTCGAGCGGCAGGTCGAGCTGACCCCGGATGCCGTTGCGCTGGTCTTTGGCGATGCCAGCTTGAGTTATGGCGAATTGGATGCGCGCGCCAACCGCCTGGCCGCCTGGCTGTCCGAAAAAGGCATTCGCTCGGAGGATATCGTCGCTATAGCACTGCCGCGATCGTTCGAATCGATCGTGGCGATCCTGGCGGCGCACAAGCTCGGCGCTGCTTATCTGCCGCTCGATCTTGATTATCCCGAGCAGCGGCTGATCTACATGCTTGAAGACGCGGCTCCGGCTTGCGTGCTCGGGTTCCGGGAGACGGTCTTGAAGACGCCGCCTGCCCTGCCCGTCTATCTTCTGGACGATGCGGACATTCGAGCCGAGATCGAAGCACTGCCGCCCTCCCGGATCGAGGTCGCGCACAACGCGAAAGCCGCGCAACGCGCCGCCTATGTGATCTATACCTCGGGTTCGACTGGTCAACCCAAAGGCGTGGTAGTGACTCATGCCGGCGTCGCCGCGCTCGTGGTCAGCTATCGCGAGCGATTGCGCATCGAACCGGAAAGCCGCGTATTGCAGTTTGCATCGCTATCCTTCGACGCCTCTTTCGCCGAGATCGCCATGGCGCTTGCGCTCGGCGCGCGTCTGGTCATGGCTCCGTCTGACGATCTGCTCCCTGGCACGAACCTGGCGGCGCTGTGCGAGCGACAGCGCATCACCCATCTGGCGCTGCCGCCGAGTCTGTTGGCGTTGATGACGCCCGGCGATCTTCCGGGTGTGGAGACCCTGGTCGTGGGCGGTGAGGCGTGTCCGGCGGAACTTGCCGCCAAGTGGGCTCGCATGCATCGCCTGGTCAATTGCTATGGACCGACCGAGGCTACCGTCGATGCACTGATTTCAGCGCCGATCGACACCGAGGCGAAGGCCGCCGTACCCATCGGAAGCCCGGTCTCTGGCGCGGCCGCATACATTCTCGACGCCTCCTTGCGGCGTGTGCCGGAAGGCGACGAAGGCGAACTGTATCTGGCCGGCCCGGGCCTGGCGCGCGGCTACCTGCAACGCCCCGGTTTGACGGCGGCCCGCTTTCATCCCGACCCGTTCGGCCCTCCGGGCGCCCGCATGTATCGGACCGGCGATGTCGTGCGGCAGCTGGCGGATGGCTCGCTGTGCTTCGTCGGCCGCGCCGATCAGCAGGTCAAGCTCAATGGCTTGCGCATCGAACTCGAAGAGATCGAAGCCTGGCTGAGGCGCGATGCCGCCGTAGCGCAGGCGGCCGTGCTGATGCGCGAGGATCGTATCGGCCATCGGCAACTGGTCGGCTACGTCGTGCCGAAGCATGGGCGGCAGGAGGCGATGCGCGACGCGAGCTACGAGATGCAACAGGTGGAGCAGTGGCAGGTATTGCACGACGGCCTATACACCCAACACGCGGAGCTGGCGGATGACGAGGATTTCGGGGGCTGGGACAGCAGCTACGACGGCGCTCCGATCCCGTTGGAAGAGATGCGCGAATGGCGCGATGCGATCGTCGGCAAGATCCTGGACCTGCGACCGCAGCGGCTATTGGAGATCGGCGTCGGCACTGGCCTGATCCTGTGGAAAGTGGCGCCGCATTGCGCCTTTTATTGCGGCACGGATTTTTCGCTACCGGTCATCGATTCCCTGAAAGCGCGCGTGGCGGGCCATCCGCAGCTGCGGGAGCGCGTGGATCTGCGTTGCCAGCCTGCGCACGAGATCGGCGATTTGCCGATGGGCGGTTTCGATACCATCGTCATCAATTCGGTCCTGCAATACTTTCCCGGCGCCGGCTACCTGACCGCGGTGCTGCGGCAGTGCGCGACGCTGCTGGCCCCAGGTGGGCGCATGTTGATCGGCGACGTGCCCGATTTCCGCTTGATGCGCTGCTTCGCCACATCCGTCGCCTGGCACAGGGCCGGCGGCGGCGATTCGCGCGCCATTCGCCACCTGGCCGAAGAGGAAATGCGGATGGAAAACGAGATGCTGGTCGATCCGGGCTATTTCTCGGCGCTGCCGCAACACATCGAAGATCTGATCGGCGTCGACATCCAGCTCAAGCGAGGGCGCGCCCGCAACGAAGTGACGCGCTATCGGTATGACGTAGTGCTGCACAAGCGCGGCACACGCCTGCGTTCCGCGGCCGCCCTGCCCGCCCTGGCGTGGGGTCGCGACGTCGATACGGTGGCATCGTTGCGTCAACGCTTGTTGGCCGCTCGCCCTGAAGGTCTGCGGGTGAGCGCCATCGTCAATGCCCGGCTGACGGGCGAGTTCGAGATCTCGCGCCGGGTCTGGGGTGAGCGCGAAGTCGCGTCGGCGCCTTCTGTCGACCCCGATGACCTGAGGGCGCTCGGGGCCGAGCTCGGCTACCAGGTTGCCGCTACCTGGTCGCCGGACCGCACCGGCCAGCATTTCGATGCCGTGTTCCTGCCCATGTCCGATGCGCTTGGCGCCGCGCTCGACAGCCTGTATCTGGCGCCGGAAATCGCAGCCGACTCGCCGCTCTGCCACGACCCCGGCGCCATGCAGGACCATCGCGGTTACGTGGCCGCGCTGCGGGAACGCCTCGGCGAACACCTGCCCTCCTTCATGCTGCCCGGCTCGATCGTCGTGCTGGCCGAGTTGCCGCTTACCGCCAATGGCAAGCTCGATCGCCAGGCCTTGCCTGCGCCGACCGGTGCCGCCGTGCTGCGCCGCGCCTACGAGCCGCCGCAGGGCGATGTCGAACAACTGCTGGCGGAGCTGTGGGAGAGCCTGCTGGGGGTCTGGCAAGTCGGACGCAGCGATCACTTTTTCGAACTCGGCGGCAATTCGCTGCTGGCGATCCAGCTCGCGAGCCGCATGCGCGACGCGCTCCATGTGGATGTTCCGATCCGCACCCTGTTCGAGGCTCCTACCCTGTCTGCGCTGGCCGAACAGCTGGCCCATGCGCGCCATTCCACCCGCCTGCGCTTGCGCCGCATGCAACCACGCGAGTCTGCCCAATGATCCCCATGTCCCTGGCCCAGCAGCGCCTATGGTTCCTTCACAAGCTCGAGGGTCCCAGCACCACGTTTAATGTGCCATTGGCATTGCACCTGGAAGGCGAGCTGGACGCGGACGCCTTGCAGGCCGCCGTGCGCGACGTGGTTGTCCGGCACGAAACGCTGCGCACCATCTTCCGTGAAGCGAACGGCGTGGGCGAGCAGATCGTGCTCGACCCCGCCGCGGTCGAACTGACCTTCGAGCGGATCGATGCCTCCCAGGAAACGTTGGCGCAGTCGGCAAGAGCATTCTCCGAATACCGCTTCGACCTGACCCGGGATATTCCGCTACGCGCCGCGCTGTTCCGGTCGGCGCCTCGCCGCCACACGCTGGTGTTGCTGGTCCAGCATATCGCCAGCGATGGCTGGTCCTGGGCGCCCTTGATTGAGGACTTGGGCGTCGCCTACGCCGCCCGCCGTCAGGGCGAGGCGCCGCATCAAGCGCCGTTGCCGGTGCAGTACGCCGACTACTCGTTGTGGCAGCAGGAGTGGATGGCCCAGGAATCCGATCCCGACAGCGACATCGCGCGGCAGCTCGCGTTCTGGAAAGACAATCTTGTCGGACTTCCCGAGCAGATTGGGTTAGCGACGGATCGCCCGCGCCCGGCCAGGACGGTCCACGCCGGCGACAGCGTCGAGATCGACTTCGGCCCCAAGGTGCTGCGCGACTTGCGCGAGCTGGCCAGCCAGCACCGCTGCAGCCTGTTCATGGTCTTGCACGCGCTGGTCGCCGCGCTGTTGACCAAGCTGGGCGGCGGAACCGATCTGCCCATCGGTACCTCGGTAGCCGGGCGCCACGACGAGGCCTTGAACAACCTGGTGGGTTTCTTCGTCAACCTGCTGGTCTTGCGCACCGATACTTCCGGCGATCCCTCCTTCCATCAACTGCTCGACCGGGTGCGTGAAACCGACCTGGCGATCTATTCGCACCAGGAGGTGCCGTTCGAACGCCTGGTCAACATGGTCAATCCGTTGCGCCAATCGTCGCAGCATCCCTTGTTCCAGGTGGCGATGGTGCTGCAGAACAACCGTGACGCCAGCGTTTCGATGCCGGACCTGGCGGTGCGCACGGAATTCCTGCCTCTGGGCACCGCCAAGTACGACCTGACGTTCGAATTCGTCGAGCAGTCGGATCCCGACGGAAGCGCGCGCGGACTTTCATGCAACATCGAGTACATGGTCGATCTCTACGACCGCGTCACCGTCGACGGCTTCGCCGAAAAACTCGCGCGCCTGATCAAGACGGTGACGAAGCGGCCGGATCTGCCTTTGAGTCGTGTCGACCTGCTCGGCGAAGAAGAACGCGATCGCCTGCTGAACAAGTGGAATGGCACCGCTCGATCCATGCCGTCCGTCACCCTGCCCGATCTGTTCGCGGCGCAGGCGGCGCGCCATCCGGATGCCGTCGTCGCGTCCGACGGCGAGCGCACGCTCAACTACGGCGAACTCGATCGCCGCGCCAATCGGCTCGCGCACTATCTGCAAGGCCTGGGCGTCGGCCCGGACGTGCTGGTAGGGCTGTGCATGGAGCGTTCGCTGGACCTGCTGGTGGCGATGCTCGCCATCCTCAAGGCGGGCGGCGCCTATTTGTCGCTGGACCCAGAGCATCCCACGGAGCGGCTCGCCGCCATCCTCAACGAAAGCATGGCGCCCATCGTGCTCACCGAGACGGCGTTTCGCGACCGGCTTCCGGTGCACTGGGGCGTGTTGCTGGTTCTGGAGGAACACGAGGCGGAGATCGATGCGCAGCCGGAGCTGGCGCCGCCGCACGGGCTGCAGGCCGGGCATCTGGCTTATGCCACCTACACATCGGGATCTACCGGCGCGCCCAAGGGCATCGTGGTCACGCATCGCAACGTGGTCGATCTTGCGTTCGACCGCCGCTGGCAGGAGAGCGACGAGCGACGCCTGCTGCTGCATGCGCCCTTGGCGTTCGACGCTTCCACCTTCGAGATCTGGGTGCCGCTGCTGCGCGGCTGGCGGATCGTCGTCGCTCCGCGCGGCAAGATCGGCGCCCGGGAGCTGGCGAGCGCCGTCGTGGAAGGCGGCATCACCGATCTATGGGTCACGGCGGGCTTGTTCCATCTGATGGTCGACGATCACGTGGAATCGTTCAGTGGTCTGCGGCGGGTCATTTCCGGAGGCGAAGTATTGTCGCCACCGCACGTCGCCAAGCTGCTGGCAGCCTGTCCGCAACTGACCATGTGCAATGCCTATGGTCCGACCGAAACGACGACGTTCGCCACCCTGCACCCCATGCGCGCCGGATCGCAACCGGCCGGAGCCCTGCCCATCGGTGCGCCGATCGACAACATGCGCGCCTACGTGCTCGATAGCGCCTTGCAACTGGCATCGGTCGGCCAGGTGGGCGAGTTGTACCTCGGCGGGTCCGGCCTCGCCCGCGGCTATCTGGCGCGTCCCGCGTTGACCGCGGAGCGCTTCGTGGCGAATCCGTTCCATGCCGGCGAGCGTCTGTATCGCACCGGCGACCTGGTGCGCTGGCGCGCGGACGGGACGCTGGACTTCGTCGGACGCGCGGATCGGCAAGTGAAGCTGCGCGGTTTTCGCATCGAACCGGTGGAGATCGAAACGGCCCTGCTTGCCCAGCGTGGCGTGCGACAGGCGGCAGTGGTCGTTCGCGAGGATCGGCCCGGACAAAAGCAATTGGTGGCCTACATCGTTGGCGCGCCAGACTTGACGCTGGATACCGTCGTCTTGCGCCGGGTGCTCGGCGAGCGTCTGCCCGCCTACATGGTGCCGGCTGCGATCGTGCCGCTACCCGCGCTGCCGCTCACCGCCAACGGCAAGCTCGATCATCGAGCCTTGCCTGCGCCGGATTTCGACCGCACCCAGGTGCGTGCGCCGGGCACGCCGCAAGAGCAGGTCCTGGCGGGCCTGTTCGCCGAAGTGCTAGGCCTGAACCAGGTCGGCGTGGACGACAGTTTTTTCGAACTGGGCGGCCACTCCCTGTTGGCGGCGCGCCTGATCTCCCGCATCCGCAGCGTCATGAGCGCCGAGGTACCGCTGGCCGATATTTTCGACGCGCCGACGGTCGCCCAGCTCGCGGCACGGATGGAGACGACGCGCCGCCCTGCCCGTGCGCCACTGCGACCCATGCGCGCCACGGAATCTCCCTCATGATCCCCTTGTCCTACGCCCAGCAACGGCTCTGGTTCCTGCAGCAGCTGCAGGGCCCGAACACCTTGTTCAACGTGCCGCTGCTGCTGCGGTTGCGCGGCGTGCTGCACACGAACGCGCTGCAGGCGGCGCTGGACGATGTGGCAAGCCGGCATGAAAGCCTGCGCACCGTATTCGCCGACGTCGACGGCGTGGGCCGGCAGATCGTGCGCGGCGCCGAGCAGGCCCGGGTTCCATTCGAGCTGCGCGAGGTCGATGCCGGCGCATTGGAAGCCGCGCAACGGCAGGCGGCCGAACACGTCTTCGATCTGGCTACGGAAATTCCCATCCGCGCCACCTTGTTCCGGCTGCGGCCGGACGAGCATGTCCTGTTGCTGCTGTTGCATCACATCGCCAGCGATGGCAGTTCGCTGGCGCCGCTCATCGGCGACCTGGCGACTGCCTACGCGGCGCGCCGCCACGGCCAGGCGCCGGCGTGGGAGCCGCTACCGGTGCAGTATGCGGATTACAGCCTGTGGCAACGCGAATGGATGAACGAGGAGCGCGATCCGGACAGCAGCGTGGCGCGCCAGATCGCCTACTGGACGTCGACACTGGCCGGTCTGCCGGAGCAGCTGACGATCGCCGCCGATCGGCCGCGCCCTGCGCATGCCAGCCACCGCGGGGCGAGCGTTGTCTTCAAGGTTTCCGCATCGGTGCACCGCCGTCTGCGCGAGCTGGCCCGCGAGACCCAGTCAAGCTTGTTCATGGCGCTGCACGCCGCGGTGGCGGCGCTGTTGTCCTTGCATGGCGCGGGCGAGGATCTGCCGATCGGCACTTCCGTGGCTGGTCGCGACGACGAAGCGATGGAGGCGATGGTCGGCCTGTTCGTCAACCTGCTGGTGCTGCGCACGGATACCTCGGGCAATCCAAGTTTCCGCGAACTGCTCCGCCGCGCGCGCAGTGTCGATCTGGCGGCATTTTCCCACCAGGCGCTGCCCTTCGAACGCGTCGTCGAGGCAGTCAATCCGCTGCGTACCCAGGGCGCGCACCCTTTGTTTCAGGTCGCGCTGGTGCTCAATAACAATGCTTCCGCCGCGAGCGATTTCGCGGACTTGCAGTTGACCTTCGATTTCATGCACGTGGCCGTTGCCAAATACGATCTTGGGTTCGGCTTCGTCGAAGAATTCGACGAGGATGGTGCGCCCACGGGACTGAGTTGCGACCTGGAATACGCGCTCGACCTGTATGAGCCGGACACCGCGCAACGTCTGGTCGACCGGTTTTTGCGGCTGCTATCGGAAGCCACCGGGCAGCCGGATCTGCCGTTGGACCGGATCGACCTGCTCGAGGAATCCGAGCGCCGGCATGTGCTGGAAAACTGGAACGCGACGGCTCACCCGGTGCCCGCGGACAATCTGGCCGATGCTTTCGCCGCCGTCGCCACGCGCACGCCCGATGCGATTGCGATGCGGGCCGGCGATCAGACGGTGACGTATGGCGAGCTCGACGCGGACGCTAATCGTCTCGCGCACCACTTGCAGTCGCTGGGCGTAGGGCCGGATGTGCTGGTGGGCTTGTGCCTGGAGCGTTCGCCCGCACTGCTGACGGCCACCCTGGCCATCGTCAAGGCGGGCGCCGCCTATCTGCCGCTGGATCCGGATTACCCGGCCGAGCGCCTGGCGCAGATGTTGAGCGAGACCATGTCGCCGGTGCTGCTCACGCAGGCGGATCTGGTCGATCGGCTGCCCGCGCACTGGGGAGCGCTGGTCGTGCTGGAGGAAGAAGCCGAGGCGATCGCGCAGCAGCCGCGGACCGCGCCCGGGCACGCATTGCAATCGGCCCATCTGGCCTATGCGATGTATACCTCCGGCTCGACCGGCTTGCCCAAGGGCATCGCGGTCACCCATCGCAACGTGCTGGATCTGGCTTTGGACCGGCGTTGGCAAGACGAGCGCCAACTGCGCGTGCTGTTGCACTCGCCGCAGGTCTTCGACGCGTCCACCTACGAAATCTGGGTGCCTTTGCTGAGTGGGCGCGAGATCGTGATCGCCCCGCCGGGCAAGACCGATATCGACGCGTTGGCGCGAACGATCGTGGAGGGACAGGTCACGGCGCTGTTCCTGACCACCGCGCTGTTTCGCCTTATCGCCGACATGCCGGACTGCCTGGCCGGCGTACGCACCCTGTGGAGCGGAGGCGAGGCGGCATCGCCGCAAGCCTTCCAGAAAGTGCTGGACGCCTGTTCGCACGCAACGGTCGTGCACGTCTACGGTCCGACCGAGACCACGACTTTCGCGACCTGCCATCCGCTGCCGCCGCGCTGGCGCGCCGACGGCGGCGTGCCGATCGGCGCTCCCATGGACAATACACGCGCCTATGTCCTGGATCGCAGGTTGCGCCTGGTTCCGATCGGCGTGCCCGGAGAGCTCTACATCGCCGGCTCGGGGCTTGCGCGCGGTTATCTGCGACGTCCCGCATTGACGGCCGAGCGCTTCGTGGCCGACCCCTATGGCCCGCCGGGCAGCCGCCTGTACCGCACCGGCGATCTGGCGCGCTGGCGCGCCGATGGCCAGCTCGTTTTCGTCGGCCGCATCGATGGCCAGGTCAAGGTCCGGGGCTTCCGCATCGAGCCGGGCGAAATCGAGGCGGCGTTGCGCGAGCAGGCCGGCGTAGCTCAGGCGGTAGTCGTTGCGCGCGAAGACCAGCCCGGGCACAAGCGTCTGGTCGGCTATGTGGTGGCCGCTCCGGGCCAGGCTCCCGATCCTGCGGCGCTGCGCCGCCGACTCGGCGAGCGCTTGCCCGAATACATGGTGCCGGTGGCGATCGTGCTGCTCGAGGCGTTGCCACTCACGCACAACGGCAAGCTCGATCATAAGTCGTTGCCCGCGCCGGATTTCGCCCCGGCCGGGCGCCGCGAGCCGCGCACCTCGCAGGAGGTTCTGCTGGCGCGGCTGTTCGCCGACATCCTGGGATTGGAACAGGTCGGCATGGACGAAAGCTTCTTCGACCTGGGCGGGGATTCGATCCTGGCGATACAGCTCAAGGCGCGCGCGCAGAACGCCGGCGTCGCGTTCGATCTGGCCCATCTTTTCGATCATCAAAGCGTCGCCAGGCTGGCGGCGATCGCGACCTTCTCGGTGGGCGGGAGCGCGCGTCCGGTAGAGGCTTTCGAACTCATTTCCGAAGCGGATCGCCAGTGCGTCCCCGACCACGTCGAGGACGCCTATCCGCTCAGCCAGGTGCAGGCGGGCATGGTGTTCTACAACCGCTACGACACCGCCTCATCCGTGTATCACGTGGTCTTCTGCGCATCGATGCGCCTGCCTTTCGAAGAGGCGATGATCCGTGGCGTGCTCGATGAGCTGGCCCTGCGCCATGAGGTGTTGCGCACCAGCTACGACTTCGATCGCTACAGCGTGCCCTTGCAACTGGTGCATCGATCCGCCCGCGTGCCGCTGGTCGTCCACGACTTGCGCGGCCTGGACGAGGCGGAGCGGGAAGCGGCGTTCGACCGGTGGTGCGGACAGGAGGCGCGAAGCCCCTTCGATGTTCATGTGCCTCCCCTGCTGCGCGTCTTCGTGCATCGCATGACCGACGTGGAGTTCCGCTTTACCCTCAGCTTCAATCACGCCGTCCTGGACGGGTGGAGCGACGCCAGCCTGGTGACTGAATTCATGCAGCGCTACCAGGCCAGGCTCGAAGGGTGCGCGCTGCCCGCCGTGCCTTTGCCCGTCAGATATCGCGACTACATCGCGCTGGAGCAGCAGGCGATCGCGTCGGAGGCCACGCAGCGCTTCTGGCGTGACATGCTGGCAGGCTATAGGCCGGTAGAGCCGCAACGCAGCGTCCTGCCGGCGCGGCGAGGCGCGTCCCACGCGCAGCCGGAAGACTTTGCCGTCATCCGGATTTCGCAGCGGACCTTCGAGGGCCTGGTCGACCTGGCCCAGCAAAGCCAGGTTCCGCTCAAGACGATCCTGTTGTCCGCCCACATGGCCGCGCTGAGCGTGTTGACCGGCAGCCGTGACGTGGCGACGGCGATCGTCTGCCACGGCCGCCCCGAAGCCGTCGATGCCGAAAAGCTGATCGGCCTGTTCCTCAATGCGGTGTTCTTGCGCATGCGCATCGGCAGCGTCAGCTGGAGAGGCCTGATCCGGGACGTCATGGAGGCGGAGAGTCGTCTGTTCCCCCACCGACGCTACCCGTTGCCTGCGATCCTGGGCGACAGCGGTTTGAGGAACGGGATAGGCGTCATCTTCAACTACATCCACTTCCACGTTTACGACCAGCTGGACGAATTGGGCAAGAAACTCGACGTAGGCAGTGGCGAGGGGCATTCGGCCTTCCCGCTGGGCATGGATTTCCAGCGCGACGCGAACGGAATCACCGCTACGGTCACCGGTCACAGCCATCTCTACGACCGGGCTACGCTACAGCGCTACGCGGATGGCTATGCCGATATCCTGCAGACGATGGCCGAGGCTCCGGACGCACCCGTGGGTGCGCGCAGCCTGCTCGACGACGATGAAACCGCCCGCATCCTTGGCGAATGGTCGGCCGACACGCGCGCGGTTCCCGGCGTGTCGATGCCGGCAGGCCTGCGCGCGGAGAGGGTTCGTGCCTACATCCTCGATGGCACGCTCCAGCCAGTACCGGCGGGAGTGACCGGAGCGCTGTATCTCGCCGGGGACGTCATCGAAAACCATCACGCAGGCTCGCCTGCGCCGACCGCGTGCAGCTTCATCGCCCATCCGTTCGCCGATGGCCGCCGCCTGTACCGGACCGGGGATCTTGCATCCTGGTCGCCGGACGGTTCGTTAATGCTCAACGCACCCGCCGAGCGCCCTGCACAGGGCACGGATTGCGCCATCGACATCGAGCGGGTCGACGCCCTGCTGCGCGCGCATCCCGCGATCGCGCACGCAGCAAGCGTGCTGCGGGAGGACGAACCCGGACGCAAGCAACTGGTGTCGTATGTCATCACCGGACCTGGCCAATCCGTGGATGCAGATGAGCTTCGAAGCCGCCTGAGCCAATGGCTTCCGACTCATATCGCTTCGACCCTCGTCATTACGGCGCCGCAGCGGTCCGCCGGGCATGGAGCGCGATTGGATCAGGAGACATCCATGCTGTGGTAGCGGCGGCCTGGCGCCGGCGGGTGAGGTCGCGGGATGCGTCCCGGCTCTGCGCATGCAGCACAGAGCCGGCATTTCAACTCAGAGAGAGTTGTCAGCCGATGGGTGGTGAACATGAAAAAGTTCAGCCGTTATTGCCGATCGATCCTCTTCACGCCCGCCCTGGTGGCCGAGCGATCGGTCAACGCGGATGCCGCGGACGCCGATATCGCATTGATCGATCTTGAGGACTCCGTCGCCGCGGTCCATAAGGCCGAGGCCAGGAACCGGGCCGTGGCTTTCTTCTCCAGGCCACCGATAACCTCGTGCCGGCGCGCGGTGAGGATCAACAACCTGGGCAGCGCCGACGGACTGCTCGATCTGCTGGCGCTGTGCGGCTGTCCGTACAAGCCCGAAGTGGTGATGGTTCCCAAGGTCGAATCGCCGCGCGATCTGGAGATCGCCGGGAGCCTGCTGGGGGACGGGGTCGAGCTGATTGCGATCATCGAGACGCCGCTGGGTATCGAGAACATATCCGCCACGGTATCCACGCGGGCCCGTTTGACCGCGACGATCTTCGGGGCCGCCGATTTCGCGCTCACCACCGGCATGTCGATCGATTGGCAGTCGCAACACTACGCGCGCTCGCGCCTGGCCACCGCTACGCGCGGCGCGGGTCTGCATCCCCTCGATTCGCCCTGGTTCGATGTCCGCGACGCGGAAGGCTTGACGATCGCGGCCAGGCGCGCCCGCGAGCTCGGCTACAGCGGCATGGGCGCGGTGCATCCATGCCAGGTGCCGATCATCAATGAGATTTTTTCGCCGAGTCAGGATGACATCGATCGTGCAAGGCGCCTGGTCGCCGCGAGCGCCCGCGACGGCAGTGGCATATGCCTGATCGATGGGATCGCCGTCGGCGCGCCGTTCATCGAGTCCGCCCGGCGCTTGCTGCAAGAGTTCGACGCGCCACGGCCGATGGCCACGGGCTATTACGCGGAACCCGCGAACATGGGCCAGGCATGAATCGCCTGACGCACAGGGTGCCGTTCGAGGAGGCCGCCGTATCGGCGACGCCGTATGTGGTTTCCGACATCGCGCCATTGCGGCGTGTGATCGTGAATGCGCCGTCGCCCGCCGACTATCACCTTGAGGTCGCAACCGGCAATTTCCTGCACTACAACCCGCCACCGGTAGCGGCCGCGCGACAGCACGGGGAACTCGAACGCCTGCTTGCGGCCTCCGGCGCGGAAGTGCTCTCGATGGAGCGGTTGCTGGACGAAGCGATCGAGGAAGCCCGCCGGAAAGGACAGTTCGCGACCTGGCTGCGCGCCGCCCTGCCCCGGCTCGCGCCCTGGGCCGGCTCGGCGACCGGTGCAACGCTGCTGGCCCGGGCCGGGCACGTGCAGTTCCAGACCGATGCCGAGGGCGTCTACCGCCATATCGTCGATCACCGTCTCGGGCTTGCTTTCACCCGTGACCTGGCCGTCATGACGCCACGCGGATGGATACTCGGTAACTTCATCTCACCTTCGCGGCGAGGCGAGGCTTCGCTCATGCGGTTCGCGGCGGAATTCTCGCCCTCGCTGCGCGAATATCCCGTGCTGTTCGACGCCCTCGAAGCGGGGCTTTGCCTGGTGGGCGGAGACCTGCAGGTCGTAGACGAGCGAACTCTGCTGGTCGGGGTGGGCCATTGCACGGATCCGCGCGTTGCCCCGTTGTTGGCCAGGCGGCTCGACATGGATGTGATCGCCGTGCGGATGCGCGGCGACAGTACGGTGCGGTGGAAGCCGGACGATAGCGTCCTGGCGCATATGTTCTTGCACCTGGACAGCTGTTTCACACGTGTGGACCACAAGCTCGCGGTCGCCCTGCCCTATTTCCTCGAAGCCGGATATGCGGGCCGGGACCCACTGACCCGGTTTCTCAAAGGCTTGCTGGTGGAGCCCACCGTGGACGCTCAGCAGGCGGATGCCGCCGTCGCCAACCTGGCGGGCATCGGTTGGGTTCGTCGCTACCGGGCCGGAAGCGGCGATGTGGATGACAGCTGCGAAGGCATGAAGCTGGTGGACCTGGTCCGCGCATGGGGGTGGCAGGTGGACTTCGTCGGTGGCGCCGCGGATGCACTCGACCTGGAGCATTTCTTCCGCGTGGTGCTCGCCGAGCACGACAAGCAAGCCTCGAATCTGGTGGCTACCGCACCCGGCCGGGTGCTCGCGTATGCCGATGCGCCGCGCACCCATGCGGCGCTGCAAGCCCGGGGTGTCGATGTGCAGGCCTTCGACGGCCGCGATCTGTGGCCGTGGTGGGGCGGGCCGCACTGCCTGACCTTGCCTTTGGAGCGCGGATGAGCCGTCCCGTGCCGCCCTTTCCCTTCGCATCGGCACGCCGTCCGGGCGCATCGCCGACACCCATCAGCCAGGAGACCGCCATGGACCAGAGCGACTCGAACGAAATCGTCGGACCGCGTCGTTATCGGAATGCCGAAGCCATGCTCGCCCATGGCGAGCGGGTGTGGCTGCGCGCGGCGGACAGCGGACTGCTCAATATCCAGGTCGACCACGAGTCCAACGATCGCCTGATCGTCCGCGATAGCGGGCACGAATTCACCTTGCTGTGCTCCTGCTCGTACCTGGGCCTGAACCACCACCCGAAGATCATCGAGGGCGCGGTGTCCGCGTTGCGCAAGGCCGGGACCACCGGGCTGTCGATCGCGGAAGTGCGGGTCCGGCTGAACCTGCTGGTCGAACTGGAGGAAAGCCTGCGCGATCTCTATGGCGCGCCCGCGCTGCCCGGCGTGAGCTGCAGCGTGCTCACCGCCGGGATCCTGCCCTTGATCGCCTCCGGAAACATCGGCGGCGGCAGCGGACCGCGGGTGATGGTCTTCGACCGCTTCTGCCACTTCTCGATGGCCTACATCAAGCCCATCTGCGGGGACGAAGCCCTGGTGCTGAATTGCCCGCACAACGACTTGAACTATCTGGAGGACATCTGCAAGAAATACCCGCGCGTGGCCTATGTCGCCGACGGTGCCTATTCCATGGGCGGACGCACCGCGCTGGAGGGCCTGATCGAGCTGCAGGATCGCTACGGACTGTTCCTCTATTTCGACGACTCCCATGCGCTGTCGATCGAGGGCCCGCATGGCGAGGGCTATGTCCGTTCCAGGATGGAGATGAATCCCTTGACCATGATCGTGGGCTCCCTGGCCAAGGCTTTCGGTGCGTCGGGCGGCGTCGCCATGCTCGGCAGCGAGCGCGATTTCCAGTTCCTCTATCGCAATGCGGGTCCGGTGACCTGGTCGCAGAACATGGATGTGGCCGCGGTGGGCGCCTGCCTCGCGAGCGCAGAACTGCACCGCACGGCGGAACTCGGCCAGCTGCAGGCGAAGCTGCAGCGGAACATCGATGTCTTCGATCAACGGTTCCCCACCCGCTTCTCGGGCAACGGCTTGCCCATCCGCCTGATCGACGTGGGCGACGAGGATCTGGCGGTGCGCTTGTCCGAACAGCTTTATCAGGCAGGCTACTACTGCTCGGCGGTGTTCTTCCCGATCGTCGCGCGAGGTGCGGCCGGCGTCCGGGTGATGCTTCGCGCCGACCTGGAAGCCGACCGCCTGGATCATTTCTGTGACGCCGTCGAATCACTGATGGCCAGCGCATGAGCCCGATGCCGTCAGGAGAGTGCTTGAGCATGGATCGAGACGATCGTTTATGGGGTTACCGGGCCGTCGGCGAGCACCGCTATCGCGAGGTCATCGGCTTTTGCTACGACGACTTCCGCCCGGGCGATGTGTTCGAGCACCGTCCAGGACGCACGCTGGGCGAATCGGACAATCTGTGGATGGCCGGGTTCAGCATGAATCCATCGCCGCTGCACATCGACGCCGAATACTGCGCGCATACGCCCTGGAAACGGCCGCTGATGTCCAGCCTGGTGACCTTCAGCATCGTCTGCGGCATGAGCGTGCGCAGCACCAGCGGCCGCGCGCTCGCCAACCTGGGTTGGGACAAGGTGCGCCTCACCCACCCGGTCTTCGCCGGCGACACCATCTATGCGGAGAGCGAGATCCTGGCCAAGCGGCTTTCGCAGACCCGGCCGGGCGCGGGGATCGTCAGTTGCCTGACGCGGGGGCTGCTGTCCACGGGCGAAGTATTCCTCACGTTCGAGCGCAGCTTCCTGGTGCCGACGCGCGGCCATGAGACTGAAGACCATGCCGGATACTGAGCGGATGCTGGCGATGGTCTACGAAGGCGCCGGCGGTCCGCATGTCATCGCGCGGCGCGAGCTGCCCATGCCGGTGTGCACGCCGGACATGCTGCTGGTGAAGGTGCATGCCAGTGCCCTCAACCGGGCCGACGTGCTGCAACGCGAAGGGGAATACGAGATACCCGCCGGGCAATCGACCATTCCCGGCGTGGAAATCGCGGGCACGGTGGAAGCCTGGGGCGAGCATGTCTCGGGTTTCTCCCGCGGCCAGCGCGTCTATGGCGTGGTGGAAGGCGGCGGCTTCGCCGAGTTCTGCCTGCTGGACCGCCTCATGGCCAATCCGATTCCCGACGGGGTCGGTTTCGAAGAGGCCGCGGCGACGGCCGAGTCCTTTCTGACCTGCAACGAAACCCTGTTCGAACTCGGCGGCCTGGCGCCGGGCGACAGTGTGCTTATCCACGCCGGCGCCAGCGGTATCGGCACCACGGCGATGCGGATGGCCCTGCACGCCGGGGCGCGGCCGATCTGCACCGTTGGTTCCCGGGCCAAGGCCGAGGCGCTGCGCGGGCTCGGCGCCGCGGACGTCATCGAATACAGGACACAGGATTTCCTCGCCGAAGTGCTGCGCCTGACCGGTGGCGAGGGCGTTGCGCTGGTCCTGGATTTCGTTGGAGGTGCGTATCTGGAGCGCAACCTTCGCGCGCTTCGCCCTGGCGGATGCATGGTGTCGGCGGGACTGCTGGACGGATTGTCGGCGGAAATCGACCTGCTGTTCCTGGTGGAGCGCCGTCTGCAGATCAAGGGTTCGTCGCTGCGGTTGCGCCCGATGGCCCAGAAGCGCGGCGTGAACGCGCGCTTCCGCCAGCGTTGGGCCAAGCCCCTTCAGCAGGGCGACATAAGTCCCGTCATCCACGCCACCTATGCCCTTGCCGATCTCGCGCTGGCCCAAGCCGAGATGGAGGAGAACCGGAACATCGGCAAGATCGTGCTGGCGGTTCGCGATACGGAAGGAGCCTCGCTGCTGTGAACGACGCCATCCGCTGCCCGCGATTCCGGCGCGCCGTTCGCCGCGCCCCAGCCTGCGATCCGATTTTCGCCATGGAGAAAGCATGAACGCCACCGCCGCCGACAGCGACCTGGTATGCCTTGCACCCGATACCAAGCTCGAGCCGCTGGTCTTCCGCTGGTATGCCTGGGGCCATCTGGTCTCGCCGGTGCAACTGGCGCTGTCGCTGGCCTTTCGCCACCTGCCGATGCTGAAATCGTTCGTCGCCAATCCGGCGGTGCACGAGGCGGCCAGGAAAAACCCGAAGATGCTTGGCGGGTCGTTTCTGGAGCTGGGCCAGGGTGATCTGCCAGCCGTGCGCGCTTTGCAGCAGGACATCTTGACGCGCGGAGCGGATCTGCTCGGCTTCGCCGAAGATCTGCTCAAGCTGGACCGCCAGCTGCAAAAGAGTGAGACCGGCTTCAGCCTCGACCACCATTACGGTGCGCTGCCCGCATCGCTCGCGGGCCTGGTGGAGGCCAACTACGACCTCAATCACCATCCTTCGCTGCGCGTGCTCGAGGAATTGATCTACCGGGGCGAACTGGCCGGCACGGCGGCGCAGGAGATCGCCTTCTGCAAGACGCCGGATGCGGAACGCAACTTCTTCATCAACACACCGCGGCTGGACGGTGAGGACCGCTTCGTCGTGCCGCTGCCGTTCGACAGTGCCGCATACGATCTGGTGTCGCGCAGCCGACTCTCGCCGGTCCCGTTCGGCGTCCTGGCCAATGCGCTGGGTGTCGACGGCGATGCAGAGCGCGCGCGTCTGCGCGGCTATTTCGCGCAGACGCCGCCGCCGCGCAAGGAACCGAATTTCGCTGGCGAAGGAGTGCGCGTGCGCTACTTCGGACACGCCTGCGTGCTGGTGCAGAGCGCCGAGGTCTCTGTGCTGATCGATCCTTTCCTGGCCTGGGACGACGGCGACGACGGCCGGCTTACGTTCCACGACCTGCCGGACCGCATCGACTATGTCTTCCTCACCCACAACCACCAGGACCATTTCAGCGTCGAGACCCTGCTGCAGCTGCGCGACCGTATCGGCACGATCCTGGTGCCGCGCAATAACGCTAACAGTCTTGCCGACCCGTCGATGAAACTTGCGCTACAGGCCATCGGCCAGCCACGCGTGCAGGTACTCGACCCGATGGAGCGCGTCGCGATTCCCGGCGGCCACCTTACCGCCTTGCCTTTCTATGGCGAGCACGCCGACCTGAGCATTGCCAGCAAGCACGGCCTGCATGTGGACTTGCAAGGCAGGACGCTGATGTTCCTGGCGGACTCCGACGGCAAGGATCGCGCGCTTTATCGGCGCATCGTGCAGAGATTGGGCAAGGTCGATACCTTGTTCATCGGCATGGAATGCGATGGCGCGCCGCTCACCTGGCTCTACGGCCCTTATCTGAGCCAGCCGATCAGCCGCAAGGATGATGACTCGCGGCGTCTTTCCGGATCCGGCAGCGAGAACGCATGGAGGATCGTGGAGGAAATCGGCTGCAAGACGGCTTATGTCTACGCCATGGGGCAGGAGCCCTGGCTGCGCTTCGTTGCCGGACTGCAATACACCCCGCAGAGCAAGCAGATCGTCGAGTCCGACAAGTTCATCGGTCGCTGCCGGGAAGCCGGACTGACCGCGGAGCGGCTGTACGGATCGCGGACGATGCGGATGTGAGCGTTGTCGGCTGGGATCCGGCGAGCGAAGACTGCATGAAGCTCTCGGCCTGGAAGATAGGGATTGGCTGTCAAGCTGAAGTGCGCGATCGGTTACGCGGTACCGAGGCTGCGCAGCACTTTTCGACAGCCTATCTGGCGAAATCCGGTGCCGCCGGACACGCATGCCCGGTTACCTCAAGCCGTACGATGTCGTTGCGTGCAAGCACGTCGTCACGAACATAACCGACCCGAACCCAGGAATCCGCATGGACCATGCCGCCCGCAGGCTCGGTCGCATGATAGCCAAGCCGGATTTCGTCCGCTGCGTAATCGAACCGCTGCCCCGCCACGGACCATTGCTCCACGCCGGCATCGGCCTCGCTCGATGAGGCCAGCCCTGGGTGGAACTGATCGAGGCAACCCTCGACGCTGGAAAATCGGCCACTCAGGACTTGTGCTTTCACCACGCCGGCATGCCGGATCTCGTGCAGCATCGCCCAGCACGCACCCATCGTGATGGCCAAGGTAAGCAACAGGTAGAGCCATGCCCCTTTTCGTCCGCTGCGGATCAGGTACAGCATGAAGCCGGACCCGACCAGGCCGAGCACCACGAAGATGAGATGGAACAGATAGTCCGGGCCAATCTGCTCGGGGTTTTTGGCTAGATCGAAAACGTCCAAGAACACGTCCTCTGTGTATCGCAGCAATCCCTAGAGCGCCCACCCGTCGCGATACTCACGCCGCAGAAACGCGTTGGCGTCCGGCATATTGGTGATGCGCATGTTCTCCGCGTCGTACTCGATCCTTCCCCCGGCGCGAAGCGACACGACACCCAGCAGCATGACCTCCGTCAGCTGTGCGGCGTACGAGAACGGCGACGATGCTTCCGCCCTCCCCTTGCAGGCATCCACCCAGTTCATCTCGTGCGAGGTCTTGATGCGCGCATACCGTTGCGGAGGCGTGCCCACCGCGTCATGCAGCGACTGCGGCAACAGGCGCGGGTTCGCGCCGTAGGTCTCGTGGATCAGTTCGCCCTTGTCACCCACATACAGGACACCGCCGTCCTTGCTGATCTGCCCTGCTCCCAACCCTTTCGGCCGCGGCGGCAGCAACGCGCCGTCATACCAGGTGAGCTTCACCGGCGGCCTGCTGCCACGCGCGGGGAACTCGTAATGCGTCATCGTCGCCATGGGATACGACGCCTCGTTGAAGGGCGTCGAGACGGTCTCCACGGCGGTCGGGAAGCCCAGGTCCAGCGACCAGAACGGAGAGTCGATCAGGTGCGCCCCCATGTCCCCGATCGCACCCACACCCCAATCCACCCAGCCGCGCCAGTTGAACGGGTGATACACCGGGTGGTAGTCGACGACGGGACCGGGGCCAAGGAAGAGGTCCCAGGCCAATCCTTCGGGCTTCGGATAGTTGCCGGCCATGGCGTTGGCGAGCCGGTCCATCACCGCGTCCTCGCTCCAGCTCGCATCGTCCGGCCGCGGCCTGGCTTGCGGGCGTGGAATGCCCTGCGGCCAGAAGGCAAGCGGGCGATTGGTCCAGGCGTGGACCTCGCGAACTTCGCCGATCGCCCCGGCCGCGATGTACTCGTTGATCAACCGTGCATCGTCGGTCGAATGCCCCTGGTTGCCCATCTGCGTGACGAGCTTGGGATGGTCCCGCGCTTTCCTGGACAGTTCGCGGGCTTCGTAAATCGACCAGGTGAGCGGCTTCTGCAGATACACGTGCTTGCCATGGCTCATCGCCGCGCTGGCGATCACTGCATGCAGGTGGTCCGGGGTCGCGATGACCACCGCGTCGATGTCCTTCTGCTGTTCCAGCATCCGGCGGTAATCGGTGTGGCGCCTGGCCGAGTTGAACTTGCCGGAAAGCAGCTTTGTCTGCGCGATCTCTTCTTGCAGTTCCCGGCGTTCCTTAGCGGTCTGGGCCTTGTCGAGGCGTGCCTGCGTTTTCGGCAAGCCGTCCACCATCCCGCGGAAGGACTTCTCCGTATAACCCCAGTCCACATCGCACAAGGCGACGATGTTCTCGCCGGCCAGCGCGCGCATGTTGTGCAGGCCCATGCCGCCGACACCGATGCCGGCAATGTTCAATCGATCGCTGGGCGGCGTGTGGCCGGGTCCGCCCAGGACGTGGCGGGGCACGATCATCAGCCCGGCCGCGGCGATGGCCGTGCCGGTGAGGAATTCGCGGCGTGAGATCCTGCCGCTCGCCTCCGTATTCCCGGAGGCTCCCCCGACCTGTTGGTCCTGCTGCTCTTTCGTGATTTTCGATTCTTCCGTCATGGGCGCTGCAACCCTCGGTTGGATATCGATATCCGATCCGCAGCATTCTGGCCGCAACGTGATCAGGGGATCAAGGCGAGCCGTCGGGACGCCGCGCGGTAAGCGCCTCGCATGGAAACACCCCGGTCTCTTGCAAATTTCATAACGACGTCTGTCGTTCTACGTAATGCGGCGCAGAGCGGCTTGGCGTCTCATGGCGCGTTGCCGACGGCATGGCGAGAGCAAGCCTCATGTGGAATGCGATGCGCACACTGCTGATTTGCGTGCTGACGCTGGCCGGGACGGCAGCGGCCCAAGAGGTCAGCCCCGCCCCGCCCATGGGCTGGAACAGCTGGGATTCCTATGGCCTGACCATCGACGAGGCGGATTTCAAGGCCAACGCCACTGTGCTCGCCGGGCTGCGCGCCCACGGCTGGAGTTATGCCGTGATCGACCAGGGCTGGTACATGCGCCAGCCTTTCGGCGACAAGCTGCAGACCCGCGACTACGCGCTGGACGCGAACGGCCTGCTGATTCCGGCGCTCAATCGCTTCCCCTCCGCCGCCGCTGGCCAGGGCTTCAAGCCGCTGGCCGACTGGGTGCATGCGCAAGGATTGAAATTCGGCATCCATATCGTACGGGGCATTCCCAGGCAGGCCGTGACATCGAACCTGCCCATCGCGGACTCCGCGTTCCACGCGAAAGACGCTGCCGACACAACGGACACCTGCCCTTGGGACGACAGCAACTACGGCGTGCGCGACACACCCGCCGGACAGGCCTATTACGACGCCATGCTGGCCTTGTATGCGCGCTGGGGCGTGGACTTTCTCAAGGTCGACTGCATCGCCGATCACCCTTACAAGATCGACGAAATTCGCCAGATCGCGGCCGCGATCCGCAAGTCCGGCCGTCCGATCGTGCTCAGCCTGTCGCCCGGCCCGACCCAGCTCGCGCATGCCGCGGAGATTCGCCAGTTCGGCCAGATGTGGCGCATCTCCAATGATGTCTGGGACGGATGGACCTTCACCCGCGAGCATCCCGATGACGATTTTCCGATGGGCGTGCGCGACCTCTTCGACCGCCTGCCCGCCTGGGCCGGCCAGGCTCGCGATGGCCGCTGGCCCGATGCCGACATGCTGCCGCTGGGCACGCTTGCGCCGCATCCCGGCTGGGGCGATGCGCGCAGGTCGGGCCTGACGGCGGAAGAACAGCGCACGCTGCTGAGCCTGCATGCCATGGCGCGCTCGCCGCTGGTCCTGGGCGCCAATCTTACCCGGCTGGACGAGACGACCAGGGCCCTGATTACCAACCAGGATGTCATCGCGCTCGATCAGCACAGCCACGACAACCATCCGGTCGATCGCCTTCCCGAGGGCTACGAACAGGTGCGCGCCTGGGTGGCGTCCGGGCGCAATGGCGAGCGCTACCTGGCGCTGTTCAATCTGGGCGAGAAGCCGTTCGCGCTGAAAGCGGCCTGGGGCGAACTGGGCCTGGAGTCCGGCAGGTACGCCGCGCGCGACTTATGGAGCGGACGAAGCTCCAAGGCATCCGGCAGCTTGAGCCTGAGCCTGCCGGCGCACGGGACTGCTTTGCTGAGCGTACAGAAGATGCCGTAGCCGGTGCGAATCGCCGCGGCGCGATGAGTAGTCCTTATCGCGCCGCCTCGAGCCCCACATTGCCCTCCCCGCGCCGAAACGCCTCGTATTGCAATGGCGTTCCAAAAAATACCTCGCCGGTGGTCTGCGCGCCGATGCCGGGCACCGGCAGCGTTCCGGAGTATTGCCACATGGTCCACGGATTGCGGCCGCGCAGCTTCAGCTTGCCGCTGATCGCGTTCTGGGGGCCGTAGGCGTTGAGCCAGATCATGTAGGTTTCCGACCGCTCGTCGGTCAGCACAGAGAGGTTGTAGCTGTTGCCGAGCAGGATGGGTGTCTTGCGGGATTGCAGCTTGATCCCTTGGGCCAGCTGCAGAATCCGCTCGCGGGCTTGCGCTGCGCCAAGCTGCTGGTAGCAGGCCAGTTGCCGAGCGCCTTGGCTCTGGTCGACGCTCGGCGTCACCAGCTCGATGCCCACGGGGAGCATGTCCGGGTCGGCTTCGACCAGGCGCTGAAACTGGTCGAGCTGGTCCTGGACCGAAAGGCAGAAATTGAATTTGATGTACGCGCCGCGATCGATCCCCAGCCCTTTCACATGCGACCATCGATCGGCGAAGGTCGGATCGGGTCCGGCCCAGCCCAGCGCGCGTGCATAGATGAAGTTGGGGCGTGGCGATCGGGCAAAGGCATTCCAGTCGATCCGTCCATCGGCGGACGAAAGGTCGTAGCCCTTGATCGGATAGATCACGGGCGGCTTGAAAATCTTGATATCGGGGTGCCCCTTGATGCTGCTGACCGGGCCGACGGGAACGCTCTGGTCGGCGGTAGCCTCCGTCGATGCCGGCCTTGGCGAGAAAGCGTAGCTTCGTGACGGGAGTCCGGGTGCGGGTGGCATCTCGCCGATCGACGCCGTCTCAATCGGTGACCCGGGCGCCAGCGGCTTGAGGTATGGACTGATGCTGGCAAGAGGATCGCCCGGCGGCTTGTTCGCCACGAAAAAGAATCCGCCTTGCGCCACACCGGATTGCACCGGCCCAAAATACGGCGGGCTGATCGCATGAAACGCCGGATCGGTTTTCTTCTGGATGGCATTGATCCGATAGAAGGCCGCCGTCAGATAGCTGTCCAGAGCCAGCGTGAGGGTGAGCGTGCCCGCGGACTGGACCGAACCGTCCTGGTTCGAGGAGTAGTACTGATAGCTCTGCGGGTCGGCCTCCCCTTGCGTAATGCTGTTGACGACCAGGTCGAAGAAAAGGCTGCCGCGCGACGGAATCAATGCCTGCACTTCGTCATTCGGCGACCCGGCCGTGATGATGAAGGAGCCGGGCGCCGTCGGCGACGCTGCCGCGCCGGTACTGCCGCTCGGAAAGACATTGGCGCCAAAGCATGCATTGATCAGCGTCAGCACATGAAAATAATGCGTCGCCAGGTTCGCGACGTCGCCGGTGAATTCCGTCATCTTGTAGATGCCGTCCGAGCCCTCCGGATCCGTCGCGCCGCTCAGGATGAAGGCGGGTTGCGCGCTCGGACTGCGCCCCCTGCCATGCCCGCTGTAGGCGATCAGGAGCCTGGCCCTGCCCTTGCCGTCGCTGCCTTTGTAGTCGTCGGCGTGCCTGGGCAGATAGTCTTCCAGGAAATAGTTGATGTTCTCGGCGGAGGCATCGGCATTGCGCAGCACGATGACTTCGTCGAAATGCTGGTCGTTGATCAGGAAATCCTGCAGCCGCCGGGCGTCCACCGCGGCAGCGGTCAAGTTATGCCCGGGCAGGTTCGGGTAGTCGTCGATGGCGATAATGAGTCCGACGGATCGTGTCTGCGACGCCTCCGTGACGCCGAGAAAATCCCCCACCATCGCTTGAAGAGGGCCGTCGCCGGTGTTGTAGCGCACGAAGAATGCGCAGTAGTGCTCCTTCGCGGGTGCGCCGCTGGGACAGGTGCCCTCGAACGGCGCCGGCGGGCTCTGCGCGCGCAGCGGCCCGGCCGGCAACAGGGCCAGCAGTGCCCAGGCGGCCGCCATGGCCCTCGCCATGCCGGGCCGGGCCGTCATGGCGCAAAGTCCTGCACCCCAAGCGAGCGGTAAAGATCAGGCAGGGAGCCTTTGTAGATGTTGGTGTCGAACGCCCCGGCGAAACCCGTAGCCATGGTTCCCGCATCGGTGAACTGCCATAGCGCCCATTTCGTCGCGTTGATCGTGCGCGGGACCTCGATGGCGCGCGAGGACTTCGAATAATCGGCCAGCCACAGCGATGCCGATTTCATCGCGGGGCTCATGGGCGTGGCCTTCATGCGCTCATTCCACCAGGCTTGCGCGGTGTAGATCATCGGCGTGCGGCCGAGCCCGGCCTGCACTTCGGCCAGGAAGGCATCGACGATCTGCACGATCTCCTGCGGCGACCGGCGTTGCCAGCGATCGGGCCCGTTGGCGCTCGCCTTGTCCCATTCGAGATCGACGACCGGCGGCATATCGGTGGGTAGCAGGCCGCCGTTCGCGTTGATTACTCTGACGAACGTTTCAGCCTGCAACTTGCCCCAGGCGGCGGGCGCGATCGCGCAGTCCGCGTCCTGGCACGCCGACAGGAAATGATAGGCGCCACGATGAACCTGCCTGCCCTTGGGCAGCTCGCCTGCGCGCTTCCAGAAATACGCGAACTTTCCGTCGAGCCCTTTCGCGCCCTGGGTGGCCTTCATGTAGAGGAACTGGACATTGCGAATCTTCAGAAGGTCCAAGGGAAAGGACGGGCTCGTGTAGTGGCTGATGTCGATGCCGAAGTACGAGTCGACGCGCGGCCCGCCGGCGCCATCGTTCGCCGAGGGGTCGTAGGTGGTGTCTCCGGGAAAGCGGAATGGTCCGCGCAGATCGAAGGACTCGGCCGCCTCCTCGGCTCGCCGGGCAGATGCGCTGCCGCTGCGCCGGTCGGTGGCCTGTATTTCACCGAACAGCTGCTGGCGGGACAGGTCGTCTTTGAGTTCGGTCAGCCCGAGCGACACGGCATCGGTGGGTGCAGTTCCAGCAGCGGCCTGTGCGTTGCTCTTGGTGCCTGCAATCAATCCTGCACAGACCAAGGCAAGCACTATCCAACGGCTCGTGGCCACCATGGCGGTACCCTCCCTGTAATGGTTCGGAACTTGAGTCCCCTGCTCCGCGGCGTTGATACGCGCGCCCGAAAGACGACGCAATTCGACGGATGGCCGTATGACGCCTGGCCGATCAGGTGAAATGCGAAAAGACGATGTGCGTCACCATTCGCGGGATTTTTTGGGGGTTGCCTTCCCGGTGCCGGCGTCATGCGTTCGTATTGCGACTTCGTCACCGGGAACACGGCCGCGGCCTGCGGCCTGAGGCGAATCTCTTGCCGCAATGACGCCACGGGCGAGAACTCAAGGTCTCATGGCCTCGCGCGGGCTGCTGGTACGGCCTCCGGGATGCAGCGCGTCTAGCGCTCGAAGAACTTCCAGTGCCCTTCGGAGACGATCTCCAAGGCCCCGTCCTCCACCTTGATCGCCGTCTCGTCGTCGATCGCATATCCGGGCACCGGCACGCGCGCGGCCCACTGCTCGGCATCGGCCATGGTGTTCTCCGGGCACATGGGGTTATCCAGATGCGGGAAGATCGAGAAGCCGACCATGCCCAGCGCGCTGTCGCCACCGGCGGGCGGCTTCCAGCCCACGAATGCCTCGCCGATGTGCGGCGCCATCACCATGCTGCCGGCGCTCAATCCCACATAGACCGTCTTGCTGAGCGACGGGAACAGATCGGCCAGGCCGGACTCGCGCATCCAGTGGTGCAGATACAGGGCATCGCCGCCGCAGACCAGCAAGGCATCGGTCTCCCGGACCAAGGGGATCCAGTTCTCCTTGTCGATGCTGGGCAGCGCAGTCAGCTCGAGCATGCCGACGGACTTCCATCCCAGCTCGACCATGGGCGTGGGCGTCTGCCCGGCGATCTGCCGCCACGTCATGACCGCGGTCCTGGGCAGCATGCCGTACATCGCGGTGGGAATGCATAGCGCGGTCGACTCGGCGATGGGTTTGCCCAGCATGTCGACGAGGGCATTGCGGATGCTCGGGTTGCTGACGCCGCCAGAGGTGAGGAGGAGCTTCATTGCGGCTTCCTTGTCCATCGAGGATGGGGCCGGAAGTCTAGCTCCATCCGCGCGGTCAACCGCTTCCGACCCGCGACAGGCGTAGCAGCACGACGCCATGGGCCGGCACTTTGAACGTGTGCTCGCTTCCCTTGATCGATGCTTCACGCCACACATCGCGGATCGCCGCGCCATCCGGCATCCCCGCTTCGGCCGGCGAGAATGCGATTTCGTGCATCTGCGCGTCGCGATTGAACAGACCCACTGCGACCGAACCGTCCGCCAGTGGTTTGGTCCAGATCTCGGTCTTGCCGGCCTTGCGCAGGGCCTTGCCCTGCCGCCCCAGGGCGTCCTGGTCGATGGCGATGACCTCGCGATTCAGCAGCAGGGCCAGCGTCCGCGCCGACATGTCGCGCACGTCGTTGCCCAGCAGCAGCGGCGCAGCCGACAGCGCCCACAGCGACATGTGCGTGCGGTACTCGTCCTCGCTCATGCCGCCGTTACCCGCTTCGAGCATGTCCGGATCGTTCCAGCCGCCCGGCCCCGCATGCGCCGGATTGCCGTTCTTGTCGAAGCCGATGCGCGCCATCACCTCGTACTTGTCTTCGATGTCGCCGGTCGTCCGCCAGAGGTGTCCGCCGACCTCGCGCCCCCAGCTGCCGACGTCGTCGCGGCCGTACTGGCACAGGCTGTAGACGACGCGCCGGCCGGTCGCGCGCAGCGCCTGTCCCATCTGCTGGTAGGCCAGCCGGACTTCCTGCGGCTGGCGGAAGATGCCTTCGCCGGAGCAAAGGTCGTACTTCAGGTAATCGATGCCCCACGCCGCCCAGGTCTGCGCATCCTGCTCGACATGGCCGTAGCTGCCCTCGTAGCCGGCGCAGGTGCGCGGGCCGGGCGAGCTGTAGATGCCGAGCTTCAGCCCCCGCGCGTGCACGTAGTCCGCGAGCGCCTTCATGTCGGGGAAGCGTGGATTGGGCTGCAGCACGCCATGGGCATCGCGCCTGCCCTGCCAGCCGTCGTCGATATTGACGTAGACATAGCCCGCATCGCGCAGGCCGGATGACACCAGTGCGTCGGCGATGCCGCGGATGGTCTGGTCGTCGATGTGCTCGGCGAACTTGTTCCAGCTGCTCCAGCCCATCGGCGGAGTCGGCGCCTGGCCATCCGGCGCCAGTTTCTGCGGCGGCGGCAGCGCTGCCGGTTTGAAAGCCAGGCGTTGCGCATCGGCCTCGCTGCCGCGGCGGCCCTTGATGTCGACATGGGTGGACCAGATGTCGCCGACCACGCGCAAGTTGCCGCCGGCCAGGGTTGCGGTCCACGGCTTGGGTGGCAGGCGCGGGTTGCCGTTGTCGATCTCGAAATGCGCGACGTCGCCTTCGATGTGCAACTTGTTCATCGGCAGGTCGCCGTACCAGTCGGTGATGAGCGCGCCCTTGGCTGGTCCGGTAGCGGTCGTGATGCGCAGGTAGCGCGGCCCGGGGAAGGATGGGCCGCCGTCGAAAACCCAGATGCCTTCCAGGGATGGGGCTGGCGTGCCGGTCTGCGGCTGCGCGTGTACACCGCCGTTGGTCCAGGCCAGTGCGAGTAGCGCGCAAAGCAGCCAGCGGGAGCGGGGGCTCCGGGCTTCGCTCGAGATTCCCATGGGGGTTCCTGTGTCTGGAGGGTTCGTTGGGGTTCGCCTTCGGCTCACCCCAACCTACGCCGTCGGGTCAGGCGGGGATTAGCCAGCCGCCGAACAGGGGGCCGGCGGTGTCGCCGTGCTGCGGTTCGATGCGGAACTTCAAGGTTCTGGCGGAGCGGGTGAGTGCGGGCGGCAGCGCATAGTCGCGGTCCACGAAGTCGATCACGTTGCCGCGCTCGACCTTCACTTCCACCGCCAGCTTGCCGTCGACCAGGATATTGAAGCGCCCCTTGTCGCTGCCCCAGAAGCGCAGGCGCAAGGCCAGCGGGCGGTCATCGCCCTTCATCTCGAATTCGACGAAGCCCTTGCCGCGCACATCGCGGCATTCCTTGCGGCGGTAGGCGCCGCCGAACGAGGTATCGCTGGCCAGCTTATGGGCTTTCTCGGATGCCTCGTTGCCGAACTGGATCATGTCCACCGCGCTGCTCTGCAAGGCGGCCTGCTCCGCCCTCGCCTGCTCCCGCCGCTTCACCTCCTGCGCCCACTGCTGCGAATCCATGCGCTTGAAATACAGCGCGCTGCGGCGCTCGTACTGTGCAAAGAACGGCACGAAGGTCAGCGCCTGCGGCCGCGTGGTGGCGGCCAGGAAGCGTCCCGGCTGCGGCAGCGGCTTGAATCCCGACAGCGGCGAGGCATCCGCCACCAGCGCCGGGTCGGGTTGATCGTACGGCTCGCTGACCGGACCAAGGTCCGCCGCCAGTGCCAGCGGGCCGCGCATCACCACGATGCTGTTCTCGTCGCCCGCCGCGTGCTCCAGCCGCAAGGGCATGTCGAACTCGACGTCGACCACATCGCCGGCCTTCCATGCACGCGCGAGCACCACATACCCGTCCTCGGCCTTGGCATGCTGCGCCTGGCCGTTCACGCGCAGCGAGAAGCGCCCTTCGCTCCAGGCCGGGACGCGCAGCAGCAGCCGCCGCGGTGCCTTGCCGTCCGCGCGGTCGATCTGCAGCCTGACCTTGCCGTTGTCCGGCACGCCGCTGTCCAGCTGCAGCGCAAGGCCGCGCTCCTTCCAGTCCAGGGCGGAGGAGATATACAGGTTGACGTAGAGCGACTGCTCGTCGTGCCAGTAGATCGAATCGCCGAACTGCGCATGCGCTTCCATGCCGGTGCCGACGCAGCACCAGAACGAATCGAACTTGTCGGAGAAGGCGCGCTCGCCGCCGGAAATCATCGGCATCATGTACGCGAACATGCCGGTCTCGGCATGCTGGGCCGCCATCGTATGGTTGTGCAGCGTGCGTTCGTAGTAGTCGAAATACCGGCTCTGTGGCGTCCATTGATACAGATGCCGGGTGAGCTTGAGCATGTTGTAGCTGTTGCAATGCTCGCAGGTCTGCTCGGTAAGGAAGGACGCGACCGTGTCCGGTTGCTGGAAATATTCGCGGTCGGCATTGCCGCCGATCACATAGCTGTAGTGCGTGACCACGGTTTCCCAGAAGAAGCGCGCCGCGGCGGCCGAGTCGGCGTCGCCGGCAACTTCGAACTGCCGGGCCTCGCCGATGAATTTCGGCACCTGGGTATTCGCATGCCGGTGCGGCAGGTCGTCCTTGCCGGCGATGGCCGGATCGACGACCTTCTCGTGGCGCAGCCGCTTGCCGATCGCCGTCCAGCGCGGGTTGCCGGTGCGCGCACCGAGTTCGATGTACGACTCGTTGAAGCCGCCGAATTCGCTGTCCAGCAGCGTCTGCATCTGCTGGTGATCCAGCGCGTCGAATACGCTGGCGAAGTAGCCGGCCACTTTCTCCAGCACCCCCAGCGCCTGCGTGCTTCCAGCCAGGGCATGGGCATCGAGCAGGCCGGCGAACAGCTTGTGCTCGGTATACAGCGGCGACCAGCTGCCGTTGAGGTTGAACGCGCTGCCTTTGATGATGCCCCGGCGCACTTCCTCGAACACGATCTTGCCGCCGTCGATCTTGCCCTTGTCGTCCTTGCGCGTGAGGCCGCCGACGTAGCCGTCCTTATCCTGCGCCTGGGCGCGCGCCAGTTCGGCCACGATGTAGTCGATGCGCCGCTTCGCCTCGGCGTCGCCGGTCTGCGCATACAACAAGGCCAGCGCGCTCAGGTAATGGCCCAGCGTGTGGCCGGCGATCGTGTCGCCTTCCCAGCCGCCGTAGACCGCGCCCTTCGGTGGCAGGCCCGCATACTGCAGGAAGTTATGCAGCAGGCGATCCGGTTCCAGCTCGAACAGGTAGCGCCGGTTGGTGACCAGCGAATCCAGGAACAGCGACGGCTTCAGGCGCACCGCCTGCAGGGGTACGGCCGTAACCCGGCCCGGCGTGGAAGCGGCCGCTTCCGTCGGAAATTTAAGGAAACCGGCGGCCATGGCGAGCGCGCTCCACTGCATGAAGCGGCGGCGTGACAGATCCGCCGTCGACGGCGCAGCCTGGTGATGTTCTCCAGCGGAAAGCGGTTGCCTGGTCATGCGGGAACTCCGGAATGGAATCGGCGTAAAGCGGAATGACGGAATATCGAACAGATCGCCAGTGGCGTCTTGACCCTAATGCGCATCGCAACGCTCGTCGGCGCCGGCCGTGGCGGATGGCAGGCGCTGCGGCGCGGTGGCCTGCACCTCCCACTCCTGCACCGCCAGCGCGGCGTGGCGCGCACCCGTGCCGGACGCGTCGAACATGGCGCGCAGGCAACGCGTGGTCACCGGCGCGAACGCGACCTGTTCGAAGACTCCCGGTCTGCGCCCATAGTTGCCGGCCTTCGGCACCGGCCGCCATGCGCCGTCGTGACGGTACTCCAGGTGCCAGGATCTGGGCGGCGTTATGCCGACATCCGCACCGGCGGGATGGTCGGCCCAGAACACGATGCGCGATCCGTCGATCGTCACCGGCCGGTCCCAGCTGTACTGGATCCACTGCCGCGGCGGATTGTGCGGCGTCCAGCTGCCCCACATGTCCGGCGGCAGCGGCGACTTCTTCACCACGCCGTCGTTGAGCGCATGCAGCCAGTACTGCACCGGAATATCGGGGCCGTTGGACGCCGTGGCCAGCGCCGCCGGCGCGATATTGCGCTGCGGCGGCGGCTCGGCCTTCGGCGCATGCGTCTGCACCACGGGGCGCATCCGCGCGGGTGTCGTGCTGTCGTCCCATTCGACCTTGTCGATCGCCACGCTGCGGCGGAAGTGGCCACCGCCCTGCGCATCGGCGGTGTGGTAGGTGATGTACCACTGCCCCTTGTACTCGATGATCCCGGGATGCGAGGTCGTGGAAGACACCGGGGCCAGGATGACGCCGCGGTAGGTCCACGGCCCCAGCGGCGCATCCGCCGTGCCGTAGGCGATGCAGGCGTGATACAGCGTCGGCGTGCACTCGGAACTGCGGCCGGCCTTGTTGCCGGCGTAGACCATGTAATAAGTGCCATTGCGCTTGAACAACCACGGCGCCTCGAAGTAGCCGTCGAGCGTGGTCACGCTGACCGCCCTGCCCTTCGGTGTCAGCATGTCGCGCTCCAGTTCGATGCCGCGCAGGCGGCCGAACGTACCCCAGTACAGATACACACGGCCGTCGTCGTCGACCATCACGGTCGGATCGATGTTCTGGATGTCGTTCTTTTCGGGCAGCGACTGCGACACGATCGGTCCCTGCGGATGCGCGTCGCGCCACGGCCCTAGCGGGCTGTCGGCAACGGCGACACCGATGGCGAACTTGTCCGGGTTGGCGGAATCGCGCTCTTCCACCGGCGCATACAAGTAATAACGGCGATCCGGCCCGCGCACGATCTGGCCAGCATAGGCGCGGCCCGCGGCCGCCCAGGCAAACACCTGTTCCGGGCGCAGCAACGACGGATAGTGCATCCACTCGCCGCCGGCAACGTCGTCGGTAGCCAGCAGCTGCCACTCCTTCATGATGAAGTCGTTGACGTCGGGCGGTGCTTCGTCGCGACCGGCCAGGATGTACAGCTTGCCGTCGGCGACCAGCGGCGCGGGATCGGCCGAGTAGTACGTACCGTCGGCCATGATCGGATTGCCCGCGGCATGGATCCGGCGCGGTGGCACGGTCTGCGCGGCCAGGCCTAGGCTCGCCGCCAGCAGGCAGCCGCCGAGCATGCTCCATCGTTGCGGCATCAGGCGCATGCGCTCAATCCGCCTTCAGCACGATCTGGACCTTGACCGGCAGGCGGCCGCTGTTGCCGCGGCCGGCCACTTCGCCGGTTGCGACGACGCGGCCTGCCTTTGCGTAGTCGGCCGCCGCGACCTGCTGCCATGCGATCGGCCGGCGTTCGCGCGATCCATCGTTGTATTGCACTGTGGCGAAAGCTGGCAGCGCCGGCGCTTCGCCGACATTGCCGACGACGTCCGCCAACGCATCGACGGTATTGATCTGCCCCGGCTCGCTCGCCCGCACCCAGATCGTGGCGGCCACCGGCGCGCCGCCATCGGCCATGCCGTGGATCTCGATGCGGCCTTCGCCGCTCAGGCGCGAGGCATCGATAGCCGGCCAGCTCACGCCCGTCTCGGCGCTGCGCTGGTCCGCGTACCACGCGGTGACGGTGGCGGGCAGCTGCGGAGGCTCGCCGATGCCGGTTCGCACGTCGATGGACTCCAGCCGTTCGGGCGGCTCGGCCATCACCTGCCACTCGTCCACGCCCAGCGCCGCATGCCCGCCGTTCTTCGCGGCGGTGGCGATCACGGCGCGCAAGGCCGTGGTGCTCACCGGCGCGAACCGTGCCTGGCTGGCTTGTCCCTTGTCGGCCACCGGATAACCGGACGTAGGCTGGATATCGATCCATTGCCCATCCCGGCGATATTGCAGCCGCCACGACAGCGGCAGGGCCACGCCGCCCTCGGGCTGGTCATCCCAGAAATACAGTGCGCTGGATACGATGCGCACCGGATGGCGCCACTCGTATTGCAGCCACACCGTTGCCGGCTGCTCGCGTCCCCAGCTGCCCCAGCGGCGATCCGCGGCCGGCTCGCTGTCGGGCGGCGGCACGAAGCCATCGTTGAGCGCCTGCAGGCGATGATGCCCGGCGGTGTACTGCGCCGTAGCGACCGCGTCGCCCTGCACTTCCCGCGCGCCTGCGGCAGCTTGTGCCGGCGCGGTCACGCGCACGTCGGCATGTCCCTGCAGCGCACCGTCGTCCGCAATCAAACGCAGCGTGTAGTCGCCTGGCTGGGTGAAGCGCACGGAGGTGGCGGGCGCATGGCCATCCTCGAAAATCGCATCGCCGCCTTGCGGGCCCTTGAGCATGGACCAGTGCACGCTCAGCCTGCCCTGCGGCAGCGCATCGTCGCCGACCCGGCCCGATACGCGCACGGTGCCGGGGCGCGTGCGGCCGTCTTCCTGCCAGGCTTCGACCGTTGGTGCGAGGTTGGCGGGCGCCCGGGGCACGCGCGCACCGCTGGCATAGACCTGGATCTCCTTGATGCCGGTGCGCTGCGCGCCTGCATGCGTCACCTGTACGCGCAACCGCTGCGCCGTGATCGCCGGAAAGCGCACGCGGTTGACGTTGCCTTGCGCCAGCAGCATGTCACGTACCTGGCCTGCCACGTTCTTCCAGTCGTGGCCGTCGAAGTACTGCAGCACATACATCCACGGCGGCGCATAGCCGGCACGGGTGCCTGACGGAAGGCCATGCTGCTCGCCGGTGGGCGAAGAGCTGCGATAGAAGTACAGGCGCACGTCGTCGAACGTCCGCGGCGCGCCGAAATCCAGCGCGATCCAGTCGCTGGCCGACGGCGAACCGGCTGTCCCCCAGAACGGCTCGTTCGCGGTGCTGCCGTCGACGGCAGCCTCCGGCGCGAAGCCGGCCGCGGAAAAACTCGCAGTGACCTCGGCGCCCAGGGCAAGGTCGGATGCACCGGCCGGCAACGAAAGATCGACACCGGCCTTCGTCAACACCTCGGCCATGCGTGCGCCGACCTTGAGCGGCACCTGCTCCATCCGCTCCAGTCCGAAGCGCTGGGCGGCGACCACCCGCGCGGCGGACGGGTTGATCGCATCGGGCAAGGCCTCGACGCGGCCGCTGGCCGGGTCGTACAGCACATGGGCCAAGCGATCGACCGTAAACGCGCGCTTGCCGTCGATAAAGACCGAGTAACCCTTGGGCACGTCGCCGCCATAGTGTCCGCCGTCCTTGTCCCAGAACAGCGACAGGTCGTGGCCGTGGTAGCGCAGATTGTCGGCGGCGAAATGGCTCCAGCCGATATCGATCGGATACAGCTCGATCCTGCCGTCGCTGCGCGGACGCAAGCCCATCGCGTCCTCGATCATGGTGAAGTTGGTGGCGCCCAGCTGGGTGTGATGGATCCACGAGCGGTAGCCGATGCTGCCGCCGTCGGCCGCATTGCCCTTGGCCCAGAACTCGTTCTGGTCCGGGTAGCGATTGTCGCCGTCGATGTCGTGCGCCCAGGCATTCCAGTACAACAGCTTGCGGTACCACTGCGCGTCCAGGTACGGGCTGGGATAGTCGCGCAGTGCCGAGGCCAGCAGGCGGAACATCACCGTGGCGTTGATCACCGAGAAGTTGTTGCTGCCGTCATCCCCGCGCGCCTGCTGGTCGGCCTGGTTGGCGGTATAGAACGGGAACACCGGGTATTGCGCAGCGTCGGCGAACAGGCGCAAGGCCTCGACATACTTGGCGCTGTAGTCCGGATCGCCCTGCCTGGGCATCAGGCCGACGCTGAAGGGGTAATAGTTGTTGGTTTCCTTCCAGTCCACCGCCAGTCCGGGCGCGTCGCTCTGGCGCTGCTTGAGCAGGTTGCCTTTCAGGCCCATCGCATCGGGACGATCGCTGGCGTCCACCCACAGCGTGGACAGTACGGATTGGCGTATGCGTGTCGCCACGTCTTTCATTTGCCGGGCAGTGGCGGAATCGCCGGACAGCTGCGCCGCGTCCGCCGCGGCCAGCGTATTGGCATAGACGTAGGCGCTCTCGGTACGGTCCATGCGCGGCTGGCCGTGGGCTTTGGCCCAATCGAACGACACCGCGTCGGCGTCGTTGCCGGTCATCGCGGCCCAGTCGTATTCGATCAGGCCGTTGCCGTTGCGGTCGTAGGCCTTGAGCAGGCCGAGCACGTCGTCGCGGCCATAGTGCGCCAGCTTGCCGGCGATCGCCGCCGGGCCGCCGTGGACCTGGTAGGAACGCCATGCCGCCGCGGTGAGGTACTGGGCGTACGAACTCGACCAATGCTCCGGCGAACCGGGATTGTCGACATATTTGCCGCCACCGGCGACCTCGCCCGCGCCGATCCATGAGCCGTACGCATAGAGCGGATCGCGCAGGTATTTCAGGTCGTCGATGAACATGCCGGTGGTCAGCACGATGGCGTTGTCGTAGCCGAGCACGCCTTCGATCGCCACCGGGAACTGGTAGTCGTTGCCGGGCACGCCGGCATCGAGGAAGTTGAAGCGCAGCAGCCACCATCGATAGAACAGCGTCTTGTCGATATTGGCTTCGGGGGTATTCAGATAGGGAATGTTGTCGGCCCACCAGCGGTTGTATGCCGTGACGTGGTCGCGATAAGCCTGCCCTGGCGACTGGCCCTTGATGCTGCCGTACTCGGCAAGCGAGGGCGGCAGCTCGCGCGTCACCAGGCCCAGCTGCAGCTTCACGGCCGGCGCCTCGCCCCTGGCCGGCACCTGCACGCGGCGCGCCAGCGCCCCGCCCTCGACCGCGAAGCCGTCGCCGGACAGGCGGGGAAATACGGTGGTGATGTCGTTATGCGCCTGGAACGCGCCGACCAGTTCGTCGCCGTCGGCATGCGTCGCCATCGGCGAGGCGGCCTTCAGCGTGAGCGCATGCGTGCGGCCATCGAGCGAGGACAGCGTGGCCTCGGCCACCGCCACGTTCTCCTGCGTGATGAACTTGACCAGCCGCAGTCGCACGCCTGCCGTGGCGTCTTCGAACACAGTGGTGAAGTAGCTCGGTGTCTGGCGCCTTGCGGTAGCGACCTCCTTGAGCGACAGCGGCTTGCCGTCGAGTTCGGCCTGCAGGCGGAACAGCGCGTCGTGCCCGGTCTTGAAGCCATAGGCGGCATCGCCGACGAAGCCGGGCTCCTCCGGCTTGTGCGTGTACATGTAGGCGGCGCGGCCGCGGGTGAACAGCCAGTTGTTGCTGTCGCCGAAACCGCCGCCGGTGCCTGTGCGCGCCAGCAGGCGGTCGATCCAGAAATCCCTGCCCGGTTCGCTGCCGGCGCCGTGCGCCAGGTCACCCGCGAAGACTTTGGCCAGATAGCCGCCGGGCGAGAACGCCACGCCGGTCGCCGGCACCGGCTGCGGATCGCCCTTGAAGCGCGGATAGCCGATATCCGCATTGCGCTGTTCCTGCGCCGTTGCGCCGGCCGGCGCAACGAGCGAGGCCAGCGAAAGCAGCAGCGCCAGGACGGCCCCGCCATCCGCAACCCGCGGCATCCGCCGGTCTTCCCGGCGGATGCCGCGGGTCGTGCCTTCCATCAAAACTCCCATCGCAACTTCGCCCAGTAATAACGCCCGACCGTATCGTAGGTGGAGGCGTCGGTATTGGAGGCATTGGAGTAGTAGCCGTAGTAGATCGGCGGCTTCTTGTCGAAGACGTTATCCACACCGAGCGATGCCGTGACATGCCACTTGGGGAACTTGCGGTTCACCGAAAGATTGTGGATGACATAGGCGGGTACGTTGAAATAAACGCAATTGCCGCTCGCATCGGTATTGAAACAATAGTTCTCGTAAGCACTGCCGACGGTGCTGCTGCCGACATAGCGGGCCGTCCAGCCGGCATGCCAGTCGCGGTAATCCCAGCCGACATTGAAGTTGGCGCGCAGGCGCGGCAGGTTGCCCTGGCTGGAGGTTTCGCCCACATAGTTGTGGTTTTCGCCGTCGATGCGGTACCTGGACATCAGCGTGGCATCCAGGCCGAACTGGAAGCGACCCCAGCGCCCCGCATCACGCTGGTAGTTCAGGCCCATGTCGTAGCCCTTGATCTCGATCTTGTCGTAATTGATCGCGTAGGGGACGGTCACGCTGCGCAACTGTCCGGTGCTGTCGCGCGAGACCAGCGAGCAGAACGCCGCGCTGCCCTTGTAGCACTGCTCCAGCACATAGGTGTAGTCGGTGCCGGAGATCATGTTGTTCATCTCGACCCGCCACGCGTCCAGGTTGGCCGAGAAGCCGGGCAGCCAGTCCGGATCGTAGACCGCGCCCAGGTCGTAGGAGTGGCCGGATTCCGGCTTCAGGTTGAAGTGCGCATTGGCGCTGCCGGTGACGTAGACCGTCATGGCGCCCTTGTTGGTGAAGCTGCCGTCGGTCGGTACGTTCTGGCAGCCGCCCGGCCCAGCTCCGCCGGTATAGCCTTCGCACGGATCGGAATACGTGCCCACGTCGTTGATGCCCTGGTACGGCGAGCCGTACAGGTCGCCCAGTGCCGGCGCGCGGAACACCTGCGCCGCGGTGCCGCGCACCAGCAGGTCGGAAACCGGGCGCCACTCCAGCGCCAGCGAGCTGTTGGTGGTGTTGCCCCAGGCGCTGTACTTGGAATAGCGGCTGCCGATATTCAAGTTCAGCGAATGCGCCAGCGGCAGATCGCTGAGGATCGGCACCAGCATTTCGGCGTAGACCTCCTTGATCGACTCGGCATGTCCCTGCCGCATGATGCAGCCGTCCATGTAGTCGCAGGCGCCGAAATCGTCCGCCGCGGCCACCACGCTGTGCGTGCCCTGCTTGAAATCGTTGCGGCGGTAGTCGAAGCCGAAGGCGCTCTTCACCTCGCCGGCCGGCAGCGTGAACAGCGTGCCGTTGGTGCCGAAGCTGAAGCTCTTGGTGGTGCTCTGGTCCATCAGGTCGACCGGCAGCAGGGTCGAACGCAGCGCGGCGATGGTGGCCGGATCGTTCGGATTGAACACATTGGCTGTTTCGAACACCTTGGCCAGCTGCGACGTCACCGCGAAGCCGTAGCGCACCAGGCTGTCCTTGTAGCGGGCATAGCCGGCGTTGACGTCCCAGTGCCAGCTCGAATCGCCGAACACGCCGCGCAGGCCGGCCACGGTATTGAGCTGCGTCATCGATGACACATAGCGGCGGGTGAAGATCGGCGAGCGCAGGTAATAGCCGGTGAGATCGGTGCCAAAGGGGTTGTACGGGTTCAGGCTGATGTCGGCTCCGGTGCTGCCCGGGTCGATGCCATACGGCTGCAGGTGCGAGGTGGTCTTGCTGCGCGTCCACATCAGGTCCACGTAGGCCTGGGTGGTGCCGGTCACGTTGTAGGTGCCGCGCAGCGAAAGATTGGTGCGGTCGCCCGGCGTGACCATGTACTGGGTGGAGTAATAGTTGTAGCGGTCGCCGGCGGCGCTGCCGAAAGTGTGGAAGTCGGCAGGCGTAAGCATGCCCGGGCCGACGCCGCTGTTGGGCGACACCACCGAGCCGTTCGCCAGCACGGCGCGCGTGTTGCTGCCGGTCATGTAGCCGATCACGCCGTTGTTGTAGCTGAGCTGGTGCGCGGCGAAATCGCGGTCGGCGTTGTAGAAGGCATTTTGCGAATTGCGGCCGGCCGCCACCATCAGGCTTCCCTTGTCCCAGGTCTTGCCCCACTCCGCGTTGTAGTTGCGGCGCATGTCGTCGCCATGGCTGCTGATGCCGTAGCCGGCTTCCAGCGCGCCGCCGTCATAGCCATCCTTGAGGATGATGTTGACCACGCCGGCGATGGCGTCCGAGCCGTAGATCGCCGAGGCACCGGCGGTCAGGATCTCGATATGGTCGACCATCGACGCCGGGATCGAATTGACGTCCACGCCCGGCGCGGCGGCGACGCTGCTGGCCGGTCCGGTCATGCGGTGGCCGTTGAGCAGCACCAGCGTGCGCTCCGGTCCCAGGCCGCGCAGCGAGACCAGCGCGCGGCCGTGGCTGAAGCCGCTGTTGATCGAGGTATTGGCCTGGAAGCCGGCCATCACCGGCATGTCCTGCAGCAGGTCGCCGATGGTGGCCTTGCCGGTGTCCTCGATGCGCTGCCGGTCGATGGTGATCACGGGACTGGCCGTCTCCACGTCGACGCGCCGGATGTGCGAGCCGGTGACGACGACGCTTTCGAGCGTCTTGGCTTTCTTGTCCGCGTTCTTGTCGGCGCTGGTATCCGGCGCGGCGTCCTGCGCCCACAACGGCGTCGCGGCCAGCGCCAGGGCGACGGCCAGTGCCAGCGGCCGGCCCGACGGACCTCGGATGGAGCGGACGGATGAATGGACGCGGCTCGGCGACATGATGGACTCCCCCTTTCGATTCGGCGACATGGATGGCTCCCCTCTTGTGAATGGATGCAGCTCGACGCACGGCCGGAACGACGTCGTTCCGGTCCGCTCCGGCGAGGCCCCAACCCCCCGCCGCTACGGCCGCCGCCTGGCGACGGCCATGACTCACCCCGCGCCGTCCATGCCTCCCCGGCCTGGACACGCCATGGTTTGTTGCTTTTCAGCTCATGCGCCCGCGGGCCGCTTCAACGGCGCCGCGGCGCTAAACGCTCAACAGGTGTCTACCCACACGCGCATCTCTCCCTCGCCGCGGTTGGCCCAGCAGAAATACGGCACGAACGCCAGCGCCTGGCGCTGCTGCGCGGGCGTGCCGGCGTCGTAGCGATACAGTGCGTCGCCGCCGGCGGGCAGCCGGCGCACGCCCTCGACCTGGATCACCTGCTTGCCGCCGAGCACACCTTCGCCCGGCAGCACGCGGAACACGGCATCGGCCGGCAAGACCAGCTGGTGCAGATCCGGGCCGTTGTCGACCTGCTCCAGGCAATAGACCAGCGGCCCGCGCTGCAACGCGACCTTGCCGGCCGCCTGGCGCAGCGACGGGTGGGCGCTGACACGACGCACCGGCATCGGCAGTTCCAGCACGATGCAGTCGCCGGGATGCCAGCGGCGCGTGAGGCGCGCATAGCCCTTGTCGGCATCGATCTGCACCGCCTCGCCGTTGACCTGCAACTGCGGCTGCGCGCACCACTCCGGCAGGCGCAGCGCCAGCGTGGTGGCGAACGGCGCATCGGCGAGCACGTCCAGCTCGATGCGCTCGTCCCACGGATAGTCGCCGCGCTGGCGCAGCTTGAAGTGCGCGCCGTTCCGCTCGAACTCGGCCTCGCTGCCCAGGTACAGGTTGACGTACAGCGCATCGTCGCGCTGCGTATAGACGTAGCGGCCGATCGACGCCAGCAGGCGCGCGATATTCGGCGGACAGCAGGCGCAGGCGAACCAGCGCTGGCGCACCGGCTTGACGTGATCGTAGACGTGACTGCCCGGCATGACCCGCGGCACCGTCTCCAGCGGATTGACGTAGAAGAAGCGCGTGCCGTCCAGCGACATCCCGGCCAGCACGGTGTTGTACAGCGCGCGCTCCATCGCATCGGCGTAGCGCCCGTCGCCTTCCATCTGCAGCATGCGGCTGGCGAACATCATCAGGCCGATCGAGGCGCAGCTTTCGGTATAGGCGCTGTCGTTGGGCAGGTCGTAGGCGCTGGTGAACGACTCGCCCCAGCCCTGCGCGCCGATGCCGCCGGTGACATACATCTGCCGTTGCGCCATGTCGTCCCACAGGCGCAGGCAGGCCTCGCGCTTGGCCTCGTCGCCGCTCAGGCGGGCCAGATGCGCGACACCGGTCAGCAGATAGGCGAAGCGCACCGCATGCCCGGTGGCGGCGGTCTGCTCGACGATGGGCAGGTGCGCCTGGCTGTAGGCCTTGTCGCGCACCATCCAGTCGCGGCCATGGTTGTCCCAGAACGACGTGCGGCCGCGCCGTTCGTATTCGATGTCGTAGAAATGCGGCCAGGTGCCGCGCTGCTCGATGAAGTACTGCGCCAGCGACCGATAGCGCGGCTCGCCGGTCGTCTCGTGCAGGCGCAGCAGGGCCAGTTCCACTTCCGGGTGCCCCGGATAACCGCGCAGCTGGTCCGGCGCGGGCCCGAACACGGTATCGATGTGATCGGCGAAGCGGCAGCACACCTCCAGCAGGCGGCGCTTGCCGGTCGCCTGCACATAGGCCACGCCGGCCTCGAACAGATGCCCGGCGCAATACAGCTCGTGGCATTCGGTCAGGTTGGTCCAACGCTCAGCCGGTGCCTTCGCGATGAAGTAGGTATTGAGATAGCCGTCGGGCTGCTGCGCGGCGGCGATCAGCTCGATCACCTCGTCGGCGGCGCGCTCGAGCGCTTCGTCCGGTTCGCGGCACAGCAGGTAGGCGACCGCCTCCAGCCATTTGTAGACATCGCTGTCCTGGAAAACCATGCCCTGGAACGCGCCCTGCTCCCGGCCCGCCGCGATGCGCAGATTGGCGATCGCATGGCTGGGCTCCGCATCCGGGAGGCGATCGTTCAGCGCCTCCCATTGATAGGGCACCACCACCTCGCGGACCAGCGCCTGGTATCTCGCCCAGAACGGCGAGGTCAGGCGGATGCGCTGGAGCGCGAGCTCCGTGGCATTGGACGGGACTGGGGTCATCCGGGGCGATCCGTGTGGCGTTGTTGCAGGTCTTGGCTGACGCGCTTCATGGTCGCGTCGTCCAGGCGGCAGAAACCGAGGGTGAAAGCGAGCAGCAAGTGGATGGCCGCGGGAATCAGGGTCTGGATCGCGGTGATGCCGCCCAGCGCGGTGGCCGTCTGGGCGACGCCGGCCTGGTAGCGCACCAGGTACAGCACCAGCGCGATGATGCCGGCGCCGGAAGCCCAGGCCAGCTTGATGAAGACCAGGTTGAACGCGAAGTTCATGCCGGACGAGCGCACGCCGGTCTTCCACTGGCCGTAGTCGTCGGCGAAGGCCATCACCGAGAAATGCAGCGGCAGGCACAGGCCCAGCACCACGCCGCTGCCGAACATCGCCAGCAGCCAAGCCAGCTGCGCATCCGCGCCGCCGGGAATGAACCACATCGAGGCCGATACCGCCGCCAGCGCCAGGTTCACGTAGCGGTAGAAGCGCACCGTATCCAGCCAGCGCGACAAGGGGCCGACCAGCAAGGCGCCGAGAATGGCCGCCAGCGCCACGGCGCCGAAGAACAGCGACGCGTAGCGCGCATCGCCCCTGAGCACGTAGGTGATGAAGTACAGATAGCCGCCGCCGCGCACGTTGAGAATGGTGATCAGCAGGAAGGACATCACCAGCATCAGCTGCAGCTGGTCGTTGCGGCGCAGGCCGTCCGCCAGCCGGCGCAGCGAGAACGCCTCGTTGCGCAGCGGAATGCGCTCGCGCACCCACAGGAAGCAGCACAGGAACATCGCCACCGCGACCGCGCACATCGCCGCCGCGCCCCGCTGGTAGCCGCGCGCCGGGCCGCCCGCGCCGCTCCATTGCTCGACCAGCCAGGGCAGCGCCGTCGACACCAGCAGCGCCGCCGCGCCGCACAGCGCGAACCGCCACGACTGGCAGGACACCACCTCGCGCCGCGACACGGTCATCGCATTGATCATCGCGCAGTACGGCACGTTGATCGCGGTATAGCCCAGCGACAGCAGCAGATAGGTCACGTAGGCCCAGGCGATGCGCGCATCGCCCTGCAGCGGCGGCACGGTGAACGCCAGCACCACCGCGACGCCCAGCGGCAGCGCTACCCACAGCTGCCACGGCCGGTAGCGTCCCCAGCGGCTGCGGGTGTGATCGGCCAGGATGCCCATCACGGGATCGGCAAAGGCATCGAAGATGCGCACCGCCAGGAACATCAGGCCCACCGTCGCGGGGCTGATGCCGTACACGTCGGTGTAGAAGAAGTTCAGGAAATTCATGGCCAGCACGATGACCACGTTGCCGCCGGCATCGCCCAGCCCGTAGCCCACCTTCTCGCGCAGGGTCAGCCGGTCCGCCATGGCGGCGGCGCGGGCCGGCGACGACTCGAGCGCGATCGTCATGGCTTGATCTCCTTTCTGCGGAACAGGCGCTGCAGCAGGCAGAACGCCAGCAGCAGCGCGCCGATGACGATGCGCGTCCACCAGGAGCTCAGTTCGCCGTCGAACACGATCAAGGTCTGGATCAGTCCCAGCACCAGCACGCCGAGCAGCGTGCCCAGTACATAGCCGCTGCCGCCGGCCAGCACGGTGCCGCCGATCACCACGGCGGCGATCGCGTCCAGCTCCAGGCCCAGCGCATGCTGGCTGTAGCCGGACAGCATATAAAGCGTGTACACCACGCCGGCCAGCGCCGCGCAGAAACCGCTCAGCGCATACACGCGCACCACGGTCGCATCCACCGGCAGGCCCATCAGGCGCGCCGACGACTCGCTGCCGCCGATGGCGTACACCGTGCGGCCGAACGAGCTGGCGCCGGCCAGCAGCGCGCCCGCGGCCACCACGGCCAGCGCGATCAGCGCGCCGACCGACAGCATGCTGCCGCCGCCGAGCGGAAGGCGCAGGTTGGCGACCGCGGCCAGCCACGGTTGATCGATATCGATCGAATCCACGCTGATCAGCGTCGCCACGCCGCGCGCGAGGAACATGCCGGCCAGCGTCACCACGAAGGGCTGCAGGCGGAAGCGCTGGATCAGCACGCCCATGCCTGCACCGAAGCCGGTGCCCACGGCCAGCACCAGGGCGATGGCCGCCAGCGGCGGCCAGCCATGCCGCTGCACCAGTTCCGCCAGCAGCACGGTGCTGAACGCCACCACCGCGCCCACCGAGAGATCGATGCCGCCGGCCAGGATCACGAAGGTCATGCCGACCGCGACGATGCACAGGAAGGCATTGTCGATCAGCAGATTGAGGAACACCTGCGGAGTCAGGAAGCCGTGATAGAGCACGCCGCCGGCGCCCGCCATGGCGACGAACAGGACCAGCGTCACCAGCAGCGGAACCTGCGCGGGACGGCGCCACCACGGCCGGCGGCCGGCGGCGGCAGATGTCGCGGCGGGCGCGACGGTATTCATGCGCGCCGCTCCGCGCGCAAGCGCAGCAGCGCGCGCAGCTGGCCGCGGCAGAGCGGCGACTGCAGCAGCATCACCGCGAACACCAGCACCGCCTTGACCGCCAGGTTGACCTGCGGCGGCACGCCGATCGCATAGATCGTGGTGGTGAGCGCCTGGATGATCAGCGCGCCCAGCAGGCTGCCCGCCAGGCTGAAGCGGCCACCGCCGAGCAGGCTGCCGCCCAGCGCCACCGCCAGGATCGCGTCCAGTTCCAGCAGCAGGCCGGCATTGTTGGCATCGGCGCTGTTGACGTTGGAACTGACCAGCAGGCCGGCCAGCGCCGCCGCGATGCCGCAGAACACATAGGCGCCCAGGGTGATCGCCCTGGCCCGCACGCCGGCCAGGTGCGCCGCCTGCGGGTTATGGCCGATGGCGCGCACGAACAGGCCCAGCGCGGTCTTGCGCAGGGCCAGCTGCAACAGCGCGAAGACGGCGGCGACCACGAACAGCGAAAACGGCAGGCCGAGCACGAAGCCGTTGCCCAGGAATGAATACGGCGCGTAGTACAGCGTGAGGATCTGTCCGCCGCTGATCGACTGCGCGATACCGCGCCCGGCCACCATCAGGATCAAGGTCGCCACGATCGGCTGCATGCCGGCGCCCACCACCAGCCAGCCGTTCCACAGGCCGCACAGCGCGCCCGCGGCCAGCGCCGCCGCGATCGCCAGCCACAGCGGCAGCAGGCCATCGTTCGATACGTGTCCGATCGTCCATGCGGCGACGGTGGCCGCGATCGCCAGCACCGCGCCGACGGAAATATCCAGTCCGCGCAGCGCGATCACCAGGGTCATGCCCAGCGATACCAGGGCCAGCGGCGCGGCGCGGTGGGCGATGTCGATGAGGTTGCCGTACAGATGCCCGTCGCGCCATTGCAAGGCCAGGAAGCCCGGATTGAACAGGCCGTTGCCCGCCAGCAGCAGGATCAGCGTCAGCAACGGCCACAGCTGCGGATGGGCCAGGCAGCGGCGCAGGCCGCGACCCCAGCGCGAGCTGATCGCCGATGAAGCCGCCATGGTCCCGCTGGTCTCGGCCATGCCTGCTCAGTCTCCGGCGATCATCGCGAGCACGCGCGCTTCGGTGCTGCCGCCCGGCAGTTCGCCGGCCTTGCGCCGTTCGCGCATCACCGCGATGCGGTCGCACCAGCGCGTCAGCTCCCCGGTCTCGGCCGAGATGAACAGCACGGCCATGCCGGCATGCGCGCGGCGCGCCACTTCGGCCATCAGCTCCTGCTTGGCGGCCACGTCGATGCCGCGGGTGGGCTCGTCCAGGATCAGCAGCCGCGGCTCGGTGACCAGCCAGCGCGCCAGCATGACTTTCTGCTGGTTGCCGCCGGACAGCAGGCCGACCGGCGTTTCGATATCGGCCGCCTTGATGCCCAGCGCCTGCACCAGCTGGCGGGCCAGCTCGTCCTGCCTGGTGCGGGGCATGCTACGCCAACCCTGGCGGGCCTGCAGCGCCAGCACGATGTTCTCGCGCACCGACAGCTCGGCGACGATGCCGTCGGTCTTGCGCTCTTCCGGGCACAGCGCCAGTCCGCGCACCACGGCGTCCGCCGGATGCTTCAGCTCCACGCGCTCGCCGCCGATGCGCAGCTCGCCGCGTTCGGCGCGATCCAGCCCGAACAGCAGCCGCGCCAGTTCAGTGCGCCCCGAACCCAGCAGGCCGCCCAGGCCCAGCATTTCGCCGCGGCGCACCTGCAGGTCGACCGGATGCAGCTTGCCGCGGCAGCCCAGGCCCTGCGCGTCGATGGCGAGCGGCGCGTCGGGCGGCGGCGCCCGCTCCGCGTCGACACCGGCCACGGTCGGCAGGTCGCGTCCCACCATGGCGTTCACCAGCGCGGCCGGCGGCAAGTCGGCCACGGCGTATTCGCCGACGCGGCAGCCGTCGCGCAGCACCGTGATGCGGTCGCTGACGGCGTAGACCTGATCCAGGAAATGCGTGACGAACAGGATCGCCATGCCGCGCTCGCGCAATTGCGCGATCACCCGGAACAGCTCCCGCACCTCTCCTTCGTCCAGGCTGGAGGTCGGTTCGTCCAGGATCAGCACGCGCGCCGAAACGCCCAGCGCGCGGGCGATCGCCACCATCTGGCGGATCGCCACCGGATAGCTGCCCAGCGGCGCGTCGACGTCGAGCTCCAGATGGAGCTGGCGCAGCAGCGAACGGGCGCCATCGCGCACCTGCCGCCAATCGATCATGCGCAACCGGCGCCGGCGCGGATAGCGCCCGGCGTACAGGTTCTCGGCCACCGACAGGTTCGGGCACAGGTTCACTTCCTGGTAGACCGTGCCGATACCCTCGCGCTGCGCCTCCATCGGAGTCGACGGCGCGATGACGCGTCCGTCGAGCTCGACGCTGCCACGATCGGGGCGCTCCACGCCGGTCAGCAGCTTGATCAAGGTGGATTTGCCGGCGCCGTTCTGCCCCATCAGTGCGTGCACTTCGCCGGCACGCAGGGCGAGGTCGACCCCTTCGAGCGCCAGCGTGGCGCCGAAGCGCTTGCCCAGGCCGCGCGCCTGCAGCACCACGGGGCGAGCGGCGGACGGCGCTGGCGTCATCAGTACTTGCGTCCCGGCAAGGCCGCCGCGGCCTGGTCCTGGGTGAACACGCCTTCCTCGACCACGATCCGCTTCGGCACCGGCTTGCCGGCGTGGACGTCGCGGATCAGCTGCGCCAGCTGCGCGCCGAACAGCGGATTGCATTCGATGGTGGCGTTGAGCTTGCCCGCCTTCATCGCCTCGAACGCGCCGCGCACGCCGTCGATGGAGACGATGCGGATGTCCTTGCCCGGGGTCAGGCCGGCCTCTTCGATCGCCTGGATCGCGCCGATCGCCATGTCGTCGTTATGCGCGAACAGCACGTCGATATGGCCGCCTTCGGCCTTGAGGAAGGCTTCCATCACTTCCTTGCCCTTGGCGCGGGTGAAGTCGCCGCTCTGCGAGCGCACCAGCTTGAAGCGCGGGTCGGTATCGATGACCTCGTGGAAGCCCTTCATGCGGTCGATCGCCGGCGCCGAGCCGACCGTGCCCTGCAGCTCGACCACGCGGATCGGGCCGGGCTTGCCGGTGCTGTCCTGCAGCAGCCAGCGGCCGGCCTTGCGGCCTTCCTCGATGAAATCCGAGCCGATCAGGCTCGCGTACAGCGATGCGTCGGACACCTTCACCGCGCGATCGGTCAGCACCACCGGGATGCCGGCGGCCTTGGCTTCGCGCAGCACCGGCTCCCAGCCGGATTCGACTACCGGCGAGAAGGCGATCACGTCGACGCGCTGCGCGATGAAGGAGCGCAGCGCCTTGATCTGGTTCTCCTGCTTCTGCTGCGCATCGGAGAACTTCAGGTCGAAGCCCGGCGCGACCAGTGCCGATTTCACCGAAGCGGTATTGGCCGTGCGCCACTCGCTTTCGGCGCCGACCTGGCTGAAGCCGACGGTGACCTGCCCCGCCTGCTTGCCCTCATCGCGCGAGCAGCCGGCAAGCACGATCGCGAGCATGGCGAGCAGCACGCATGCGTTCTTCATGAAGCCTCCTGTTCGGTTGCAGCCGCGGCCGCCCCGGCTCACAGCGGACGTACCCCATGCAGCGTGAAGCCGGCCGCCGCGCTGCGCAGCGGATTGCGCAGCGGCGCGCCCAGGGCCGGCAGGTCGATTTCGAAGACGTCGCCGGGCTGCACGCGCACCTCGTCGGCGAAGCTCAGCGTGGCGGTGCCGAAGAAATGCAGGTGCACGTCGCCCGGACGGCGGTGCGCCGCGTACTTGAAGTGGTGGTATTCCAGGTTGGCCAGCGCGTGGCACATGTTGGCCTCGCCGGTGAGGAACGGCTTTTCCCACAGCACGCCGTCGCCGCGGCGGATGCGGCTGGTGCCGCGTAGATCCTGCGGCAGTTCGCCCACGCGCAGCTCCGGCCCGACCGCGCAGGCGCGCAGCTTCGAATGCGCCAGGTAGAGATAGTTCTGGCGCTCGGTGACGTGGTCGGAGAATTCATTGCCGATGGCAAAGCCCAGGCGGTGCGGCGTGCCATCCGGCCCAATCAGGTACAGGCCGACCAACTCCGGCTCCTCGCCGCCGTCCAGCGCGAAGTCCGGCGAGGGCAAGGCCTCGCCCGGCGCCATCACGATGCTGCCGTCGCCTTTGAAGAACCACTCCGGCTGTGCGCCCGGCGCATCGCCCTTGGGTATGCCGCCTTCCACGCCCCACTGGAACATCCGCATCGAGTCGGTCAGCGCGCCGGCTTCGGCCTTTTGCTTGAGGTTCTGGTGCATGGCATCGCGCGCGGCGGCGCTGCCCAGATGGGTCAGGCCGGTGCCGGTGACGCGGCAGTGCGCCGGGTCCGGATGATGCAAAGGGGTGAGTATGCGTCCGCTCGCCAGCAGTGATGCGTAATCGAGCCGGACCTCACCGCCCTGCAGCTCCGCCTGCGCCTGCAGGCTGCGCCCGCCCTCGATGGCGCGGCTGGCCAGGGCATAGCTCGAATCCACGCCGTCCAGCACACGAACCTGCAAGCCCTGCGCATCGACCACACCCACCCGCGTGGCATCGGAATCGTCAAGCAGCTGGATCAAGCGCATCGTGTCGCATCCCCGCCGATGGAAAAGTTGGCCCCAACCGCCAGCGCGCTCCCCGGCGCGTCAGGCGCGGCAGGCCGTAACCCTTTGGAGAGTGCATGTGAAATCGATATACGACAAATAGAAATTTCGTCGTAACCTATATGAAATCCATTATCGAAAACCGGTCATGCGCCCCACGCCCTGGTTTGTCCGCGCACGCTTGAAGACCCGCCAGCTGATGCTGCTGATCGCGATCGAGGAAGAAGGCAACATCCACCGCGCCGCCGAGGTGCTGAACATGTCCCAGCCGGCGGCCTCCAAGCTGCTGAAGGACCTGGAGGACATGCTGGGCGTGTCGCTGTTCGAGCGGCTGCCGCGCGGCATGCGGCCGTCCTGGTACGGGGAAAGCATGATCCGCCACGCGCGCATCGCCCTCGCCGGCCTGAGCGCGGCCGGCACCGAGATCGAAGCCCTGAAAGCCGGACGCGCCGGCGCGGTGGCCATCGGTGCGATCGCCGGCGCGGCGGTCAGCCTGCTGCCCAAGGCGCTGGCGCGGATCTCGCAGGCGCATCCGGACCTGCGGGTCTCGCTGCTGGTGGAAAGCAGCGACGTGCTGCTGGAGCGGCTGGAGCAGAACCGGCTCGACCTGATGGTGGGGCGTTTGTTCGCCGGGCACGACGACCGCCATCTGCATTACCAGGCGCTGGCCGAGGAACAGGTCTGCGCCATCGCCCGGCCGGGGCATCCGATCTTCGCGCTGCCGGCCCCCGACCTGGACGACCTGGCCCGGGCGGCCTGGATCGTGCCGCCGGAAGGCAGCGTGCTGCGCCACCGTTTCGAACTGATGTTCCGCAGTGCCGGGCTGCAGGTGCCGCAGCGCGTGATCGGGACCGCCGCCCTGCTGTTCCTGACCAAGATGCTGCAGGAGAGCGATTACCTGGCGGTGGTGCCCCAGGACGTCGCCCGGCACTACGCCGAGCACGGCATGGTGCAGATCGTGCCGCTGGAGCTGTCCTGCAAGATGGATTCGTTCGGCATCATCACCCGCACCGACTGGCTGCTGTCGCCCGGGGCGAAGACGGTGCTGCAGGCCTTGAATGAGGTGGCGGAGGAGGTTTACGCCTGACCCGGGAAACCGCTTTGCCCTCATTCCTCCAGGGCGAGCCCTTCTCCCTCCGGGAGAAGGTGGCGGCAGCCGGATGAGGGTGCGGGCGGAGCGGTGCGCATCACTCTTGCGCTTCGCCCGCACCCTCACCCCAACCCCTCTCCCGAGGGGAGAGGGGCTTAACGTCGCCGCATTTCCCGACGCCGTCATCGATACATTTATCCATATCGAATTAGTGAATATTGTTATTTTTGCAATATCGCTACGCCCAGTAGGATCGATGCCGTAAAGCCACCCGGCCCGCGCCGCAGCGCGTCGCCGCCCGCCCTACAGCAAGGATTCCCACGCCAACCATGGGCTCTCCCAAGAAGCCGCTCAGGCGCAGTCAGGAATGGTTCGGCCGCGAAGGCAAGCAGGGGTTTTATTACCGCAGTTGGCTCAAGGGCCTGGGCCTGCCCAACGACATGTTCGACGGCCGCCCGGTCATCGGCATCTGCAATACCTGGTCGGAACTGACGCCGTGCAACAGCTCGTTCCGCGAGCTGGCCGAGCATGTCAAGCGTGGCGTCTACGAGGCCGGCGGCTTTCCGCTGGAATTCCCGGTGATGTCGCTGGGCGAAACCCAGATGCGCCCCACCGCGATGCTGTTCCGCAACCTGGCCAGCATGGACGTCGAAGAATCCATCCGCGCCAATCCCATCGATGGCGTGGTGCTGCTGATGGGCTGCGACAAGACCACGCCCGCGCTGATGATGGGCGCGGCCAGCGTGAACCTGCCGACCATCGGCCTGTCCGGCGGGCCATCGCTGTCGGGTAATTGGCGCGGGCAACCGATCGGTTCGGGCACCGGCGTGATCCGCATGTCGGAAATGGTGCGCGCCGGCGAGCTGGCGCAAGAGGAATTCGTCGAGGCCGAAGCCTGCATGCAGCGCTCCAAGGGCAGCTGCATGACCATGGGCACCGCCTCGACCATGGCCAGCATGGTCGAGGCCCTGGGCCTTTCGCTGCCGGAAAACGCGGCGATCCCGGCCGTGGATTCACGGCGCTTCCGCCTGGCCCACCTGTCGGGCCGGCGCATCGTCGAGATGGTGCATGAAGATCTGCGCATGTCGAAGATCCTCACCCGCGCCGCGTTCGAAAACGCCATCCGCGCCAATGCGGCCATCGGCGGCTCGACCAATGCGGTGATCCATCTGCTGGCGCTGGCCGGCCGCCTCGGCGTCGAACTGGCGCTGGACGACTGGGACCGGCTCGGCTCCCACCTGCCCTGCCTGGTCAACCTCAAGCCGTCAGGCGATTACCTGATGGAAGATTTCTACTATGCCGGCGGCCTGCCGGCGGTGTTGCGCGAGATCGCCCCGCATCTGCACCTGGGCGCCTTGACCGCGAACGGCCGCACCCTGGGCGACAACATCGCCACCGCGCCGTGCTGGAACCGCGATGTGATTCGGCCGATCGAGGAGCCGCTCAAGCGCGAGGCCGGCATCGCCGTGCTGCGTGGCAACCTCGCCCCGGACGGCGCGGTGATCAAGCCGTCCGCGGCTTCACCGCACCTGCTGCAGCATCGTGGCCGCGCGGTGGTGTTCGAGAACATCGACGACTTCAAGGCGCGCATCGACGACGAAGCCCTGGACATCGACGAGACCTGCGTAATGGTGCTGAAGAACTGCGGCCCGCGCGGCTATCCGGGCATGGCCGAGGTCGGCAACATGCCGCTGCCGCCCAAGCTGCTGCGCCGCGGCATCACGGACATCGTGCGTATTTCCGATGCGCGCATGAGCGGCACCGCCTACGGCACCGTGGTGCTGCACGCCTCACCGGAAGCCGCCGCCGGCGGCAACCTCGCACTGGTGCGCGACGGCGACTTCATCGAGCTGGACGTGCCCGGCCGACGCCTGCACCTGGACCTCGCCGAAGATGAACTGGCGCGGCGCCGCGCCGCATGGAAAGCGCCGCCGCCGCCCGAGCGCGGATGGGCGAAGCTGTACGTCGACCACGTGCAGCAGGCACACCTGGGCGCCGACCTGGACATCCTGGTCGGCGGCAGCGGTTCGGATGTGGCCGGCGACTCGCACTGACGGCGCTGCATCGACGGCGCCGTTCTCAACCGTCGACCACCGCGATCGCATCGACCTCGATCAGATAACCGGGCGATAGCGCCACCACGCCGACCAGCGTGTCGACCGGCTTGTGATCCCCGAACAATGCCACCCGGGCTGCCTCGATGATCGACAGGTGTTCGTCGCGCCGGTAGTCGACGACATAGATCGTGATTCTCGCGACATGCCTGGGCTCGGCTCCCGCGGCTGCGAGCGCGCGGCCGAGGTTGGCGAACACCTGGCGCGCCTGGGCCGCCAGATCGCCCTGGCCGACGAGTTTGCCGTGGATGTCTTCAGGCTCCTGGCCAGCGACGAATACCATCCTCGTGCCTGTCGCGACGATGACTTGCGTATACGTTTGCGGTGTGGGCAGATCCTTCGGGTTGATGCATTCGAGCGTCATGGATCGGTGGCCTTCTATGTGGTTGATGACGAGCTGTCTTGCCGACTTGTCCATCTGATGTTGCAGCCGCCGGCGCAAAGCCAGGCGAATGACCCAGGTTCCCCGGGTGTCCAACCCTGCCGTTGGTCCCACCTACTTCCGGCACGCCCGCCCTGCCCGCCCCGGTGAAAGACTTCGCTGGGAACCTGGGTTGACCTCGGGACAACGATTCGCGGGGGAGAGGATCATGAGGGCGATCTGCTGGAGTATCGCAACGGCCTGGCTGTTGAGCACTGTCTGCGGCGCGGCGATGGCCGATGGTGCCCAGGCCGCTGCACCGCCCCTATGGGGAACACTTGCCCCAGGCCAGGACACGGTCGGCTTCCGCCGCCTATTTAAGGTCGACCGGAGCCGGACCTGGATTCAGACCCGCGCGCTGGACGGCACATTTACACCGGACCGAAACGGCCGGCCGATCCAGATCAACGTCTGGTATCCGGCGGCTCCGACCCGATCCGGACCCATGCGCCTGGGGGACTATGTCGAGCAACGCGCGCCGGCGGCGTTCTCCACTTTGAACGACGAAATGTTGCTGCGCAACCGCGACAGCATCGGCGAACCCTTCACCGCCGAAGCTACAAAGCAGCTGGTCGGCATGCCCATGGCTGGCCACCTCGATGCCAAGCCAACGCCTGAGCGACATCCCCTGGTGCTCCTGGCCGGAGGCCTCAGCGCCGACATCAACGTCAACGTGGTGCTTGCCGAATATCTGGCGAGCCACGGCTACGCGGTCGCCAGCGTGTCCTTGCTGGGGCATGACGTCGATGAGATGGCGCCTGCCCGCACCCATGCCAATACGGAAGCCGGGGTACGCGACCTGGAATTCGCCATCGCCACGCTCTGCCAGGCTAAGGATGTCGATTGCGACCATATCGGCGTCGCCGGTCACAGTCTTGGCGCGATCCAGGCGGTGTTGCTGGGGCAGCGCAACGGCAATGTCACGGCCGTGGTGGCGATGGACGGCACCTACGCGTTCAAGGGAAACGAAACCGCGCTCACCGGTGCGAACGGGTTCGATCCGAAGGCGTCGCGGTATGCGCTGCTCGACCTGCGCCGACGGCAAGGCATGCAGTCGGCGGACCTGAATTTCGCGCCGATCGACAGCATGCGCTATGCCGATCGCACCTATGTGCAGCTCAATCTGATGCACCACAGCGATTTCACTTCGTTCTCCATGACGGCAGACGCGATGCATCTGCCAACCAAGGCCGAATACAACGGCACCGGCTGGACCCGCGCGACGGCGCGGCAAGGCTATGAGCTGTCGGCCCGGGTCGTGCTCGCCTTCCTTGACGAACACGTCCAGGGCGATGCCGCTGCTGCCACGCAGCTGGCTGGCCTTTTGAAGTCCGGAACAGTCGCTTCATCACGCCATGAAAACGCCCTGCCCGTACCGCCCGGCCTCACGGACGTGATCGCGCTGGCGCAGCAAGGCAAGGCAGCGGCGCTCAAGCCGATGTACCAGGCCGCCTGCGTGGGCGAGCCGCTGGAACGTTGCGTCAACCAGGATGCCTTCAATAATCGGGCGTACGACGAATTGAAGGCGAAGCGCCCCGAGATCGCGCTGGTGCTGTTCGATCTGGTCGCCTGGTCGCATCCCACATCGGCCAATGCGCAGGACAGCCTGGCGGACGGGTATCTGGCCCTCGGGCAAAAGGACAAGGCGCGGGAGGCCTCGAAGCAGGAGTTGGCCTTGCTCGACCGCGATCCGTCGGTGGACGGGTCGGCGCGGCAGCAACTGAAGGCCGCGGCCGGGCAACGGCTCAAGGATTTGCCGTAGCTGCATTCGTACCCTGGCTCGACATCTCCAATGACGATGCCGGGTATGGCCTGGCAAGGGCGATGTCGATTCCTGCCTGCTTCGTTCGTCGCAGGTAAGGAAGGCATCCTTCCCACCCTCGAACCAGCCCGGACCAGGAGAACTCGCATGACCAGCAAGAACACCATTTGCCTGTGGTACGACGGCGCCGCCCTGGAGGCCGCGACCTTCTACGCCAAGACGTTCCCGGACAGCGCCGTGGGCGCCGTCCATCATGCGCCGGGCGATTACCCGGACGGCAAGCAGGGCAATGTCCTGACGGTGGAGTTCACGGTCATGGGCATCCCCTGCCTGGGCTTGAACGGCGGCCCCATGTTCAAGCACAGCGAGGCGTTCTCGTTCCAGGTCGCGACCGACGACCAGGCCGAAACCGACCGCCTGTGGGACGCCATCATCGACAACGGCGGCAGCCCCAGCGCCTGCGGCTGGTGCAAGGACAAGTGGGGCCTTTCCTGGCAGATCACTCCGCGAGCCCTGATCGCGGCCGTCACCGATCCGGATCCTGCTGCGGCCAAGCGCGCGTTCGACGCCATGATGACGATGGGCAAGATCGACATCGCCGCGATCGAGGCCGCGCGGCGCGGCTGACCGGCGCCCCGCAGCCATCGCCGTCGAACAGATTCACGCCAAAGGAACATGCATGCTTTTCCTGCGCCGCCCGCTTTCCATCCTCGTGTTCGCCAGCATCGCCTTCTTCGCCGCATCGACATCCGCTACCGAGACGCCTCCTTTCGATACGGCCGAACTGGAACGCTCGACAGCGCCGTGCGCGGATTTCGATCGCTTCGTCAATGCGCGCTGGCTGGCGGCTCATCCGATTCCCGCGGACGAAGTGCGCTGGGGCGTGTTCGACCAGCTCACGCTGGAAAGCCTGCGCGTGCAGCACGACATCGCCGAGCAGGCGGCCGGCGCGGCAAGCCCGGCTGATGGCGATGTCGCCAGGCGTCAGCTCGGCCTGCTCTATCGTTCGGGCATGGATGCCGCGGCGATCGAGCGCGCCAGTCTGGCACCGCTTCGACCTACCCTTGATGCCATCGCCCGGCTGAAGACACCCGAAGACACGGCGAACTTCCTGGTCCGCGCGGCTTCCGACGGCCAGCCGTTCGTGTTCGCCTTCGATGTACAGGGCGATTTTCGCGATGCGCGGCGGCAGATCGGGGCCGCGTCGCCCGCCGCGCTGGGCTTGCCCAGCCGCGACTATTACGTCGATGCGCGTTATGCGCGAGAGCGTGAGGCCTACCGCGCCTATGTGATCCGCCTGCTCCGCCTGGCGGGCGATGCCGCGCCCGAACAATCCGCGGATGGTGCGCTGGCGCTGGAGGCCGCGCTGGCCAAGGTGACGCCTTCGCCAGTGGAGGCTCGACAGCCGGCGAATCAGTTCCATGCGATGCGCGCGGCCGAAGCGGACCGCCTCACGCCGCACTTCCACTGGACGCCGTTCCTCGCCGCGCAAGGCCTGCCCGCGCGTGCCGAGTTCTCGCTCGCGCCACCTGCATTCTTCGCCGGCTTCGATCGCCTGCTGGCCACCGCGCCGCTGACGCAGTGGCAGGCCTATCTGCGTTTCCACGCGCTGGACGATGCGGCGCCCTACCTCGCGCAGGCGTTGCAGGATGCCGCCTTCGACTTCCATGGACGCGCACTCACCGGCCAGCAGCAGGACAAGCCCCGCTGGCAGCGTGTGCTCGGCACCGTCAATGCGCAGATGGGCGAGGCGATGGGCCAGCTCTATGTCGCGCGCACGTTTTCCCCTGAGGCCAAGCGGCGCGCGCAGGCCCTGGTCACGCGGCTGCTGGCGGCGCTCAAGGCGCGCATCGAGGCGCTGGACTGGATGAGCGATGCCACCAAGGCACGCGCCCTGGCCAAGTGGCAGGCCTTCGTGCCGAAGGTCGGCTATCCCGATCGCTGGCGCGACTGGTCCGGCCTGGACCTGTCTCCGACCGGTTACTACGCGAACGTGCGTGCGCTGGCGCGCTTCAATCACCGCGACGCGATGGCGCGCATCGGCAAGCCGACCGACCGCGCTCGCTGGAGCGTGTTGCCGCAGACGGTCGATGCGTTCTACCGCGCGCAGGACAACAGCATCACTTTTCCGGCCGCGATTCTGCAGCCGCCGTTCTTCTACCCGGATGGTGACGACGCCATCAACTACGGCGGCATCGGCGCCGCCATCGGCCATGAAGCCACGCATGGCTTCGACGATGCCGGCCGCCAGTTCGACGGACAAGGCAACCAGGCCGACTGGTGGACGCCGCAGGACAATGCCCGCTTCAACGATCGCGCCGAGGCGCTGGTGCGCCAGTTCGGCGCCTATGCGCCGCTGCCGGGCCATCCCGATGTCCACATCAATGGCCGCCTCACCCTGGGCGAGAACATCGCGGATCTGGGCGGTGTGCACATCGCCTACGACGCCCTGCAAGCCGCGCTCAAGGCCAACCCCGCCGAGGCTCGTCGCCGCATCGACGGCTATACCCAGGACCAGCGCTTCTTCCTCGCCTTCGCGCGGATCTGGCGTGCCCGCATGCGCGAACAGCAGACCCTGGTCTACCTGGCGAGTAATCCGCATGCCCCGCCGCATGAGCGCATCATCGGCACGCTCGGCAACGTACCGGCGTTTGCACAGGCGTTTCAGTGCAAGGCGGGCGATGCCATGTTGCGGCCAGACGGTGAACAGGTGCGGATATGGTGAGCGCCTGGCCAGCGCGCGCCATCCGTGACATCGCGTTCTATCGAATCCGCACGCTTACGCCTGTGCGCTGGCAAGCGCCCGCGCCAGGACGTCGAAGACTCGCCGATCCGTCGACTGCGACACGTTGAAGCGCAGGAAGTCGCGGGCACTGAGCGATTGACTGAAGGCGTTGCCCGGCGCGAGCACGACGCCATCGGCCAGGCATGTTCGCGCGATGGCCGCGGCATCCATGTCATGCGGCAGCCGGCACCAGAGGAACATGCCCGCCGGCGGAAGCAGCCACGGCTCGATGCCGATGGCCTTGAGCCGGGCCACCGTTTTGTCCATCGCTTCGGCCAGGCGCAGCCGGACCGTTTCCATGTGCCGGCGATAACCGCTGTCGGTCAATGCCCTGAGCACGACATCGGCAGCCAGGCGCCCGCCGCCGAACGAGGTGGCGATCTTCAAGTCGGCAAGACTTTCGATCCAGTCGCCTCGCGCGGCGATATAGCCGCAGCGCAACGAGGCCGAGATCGTCTTGGAGAAGCTGCCGATATGGATCACTCGCGCCAGCCCGTCGAAGGCGGCCAGGCGCGGCGCGGGGCTGAGTTCGAAATCGGCAAAAATGTCGTCCTCGACGATGACCAGATCCGAGCTGTCGGCGAGTTTCAGCAATCGATGGGCCGTGACCGGCGAGAGTGCCGCGCCGGTCGGATTGTGGATGCCCGAATTGGTGATGTAGAGACGAGGCGAGTGCTCCCGCAGGGCGGCATCGAATTTCTCCATATCCGGCCCGTTCGGCGAATACGGCACGCCGATGACCTGCACGCGATGCGCCTTGAGCAAGGCGTGAAAATTGAAATAGCGCGGATCGTCGACCAGGACGGTGTCGCCCGGCTCGAGCAGGAACCGGCAGATCAGGTCGATCGCCTGGGTCCCCGACTCCGTCAGCAGGATCCGCTCGGGCGCAGCCTCGATGCCGGAGACGGCCATGCGCCGGGAGAGATATTGGCGCAGCCCCGGATGCCCCAGTGGCGTGGCGTATTCCGTCAACTCCAGTGCATCCGCCCTGGCCAGCGAGCGCAGGGCGCGGCGCATGCCCGCTTCGTACAGCCAGGCGGGAGGGAGCCAGCCGCATCCCGGCTTGAGTACGGAGGCATTCGCTTCCAGGGACTGGCGCGAAACCCACAGCGGGTCGACTTCCCGGTCGAGCCGCGGGCCGATCTCGGTCAGCGCAAGCGGAGCGGCTGGCCCGGTCACGTAGAAGCCCGACCCTCGACGGGAAGCGATGATTCCCTCGGCCGCCAGGCGCTCATAGGCCTCCAGCACCGTGGAGACCGAGAGCTGCATGGCCCGCGCCTGTGCGCGAACGGATGGCAGCCGGGTGCCCGGCATGTAGATCCGCGAGGCGATTCGTGAGCGGATTTCCGCCATCACGGCCTTGATCCGCGTTCCGCTTCGTTCCATGGTCCCTCCAACTGTCATGGACAGAAAGCCATAACAGTTTTTGTCGATTGTTGTTGATTGTGACTGGCAGGGCCAAGGCCTGTCGATGTCCCATCCGTGTCGACAATCGAAGGATTCATCGATGGAAAAAAAACGAACGGCTGGATCAACGGCTTTATCGGGGTGGCGATCTTCGCCGGATCCTTGCCCGCCACGCGCGCCGCGGTCGCGGATTTCGATCCGACCTTCCTGACCTGCGCACGCGCCACCATTGCCGCGCTGCTTGCCCTTGCGCTTCTGCTGCTGCTCCGGCAGCCGCGCCCGAAAGCCGCGGATGTGCCTTCCCTCGCGCTGACCGCGCTGGGCGTGGTGATCGGTTTCCCGCTGCTGACCGCCCTGGCCCTGCGGCATGTCACCTCGGCGCATTCGATCATCTTCGTCGGCTTGCTGCCGCTGTGTACGGCAGTCTTCGCCGTGCTGCGCGGTGGTGAGCGCCCCCGGCCGGCGTTCTGGCTGTTCTCCGCCCTCGGCAGCGCCTTCGTCGTCGGCTATGCCTTGATGGGTGGCGTCGAGGCGTCGCTGCAGGGCGATCTGCTGATGCTGTCCGCCATCGTCGTGTGCGGCCTGGGCTATGCGGAAGGCGCACGCCTTTCGCGCACCCTCGGCGGCTGGCAGGTGATCAGCTGGGCGCTGGTGCTGTCGCTGCCGGTGATGTTGCTGGTGACCGTGCTGACCATGCCCGCCTCGCTGAGCCATGCGCGCATGCCCGCCTGGATCGGGCTGGGTTATGTCTCGCTTTTCAGCATGCTGATCGGCTTCGTGTTCTGGTACCGCGGCCTGGCGCAGGGAGGTATCGCGGCGGTCGGGCAGCTCCAGCTTTTTCAGCCCTTCATGGGCCTTGGCCTGGCCGCCCTGCTGCTCCACGAAACGGTGAGCTGGACGATGCTGGTGGTGACGCTCGGCGCCGTGGTCTGCGTCGCCGGCGCGAAGAGGTACGCCAGGTAGGCACATGCGCCGTATCGATATCGCATACTTCGGCGCTTGGCCGGCGTCATGCCGGGCGACATCTTCCTGCGCCCTTCGAGTCGAGTTTTTTAATGGAAAGCACATGGGTTTTACGGGCTGGCATGGTCCTGACTGGATTGGTGTGCATGTTGTTCGCATCGCCCATGCAGGCCGCCTCCCCTTCCACGCCACCGGCCATTCGCACGAGCGAATTCGTCGGCGCCGTGCAGACCACGCCGCAAAGTCATGCGGCAACGCTGGTGCAGACGCCGTCCGGACTGGTCGCCGCATGGTTCGGCGGCAAGCAGGAGCGCGATCCTGGCGTAGGCATCTGGATATCGCGGCAGCGGGCCGGGCAATGGTCGGCTCCGGTCGAGGTCGCCAATGGCGTGCAGGCGGATGGGACGCGTGTTCCGACCTGGAATCCGGTGTTGTTCCGCAGCCACGGTGGCAAGCTGATGCTTTTTTACAAGGCCGGCCCCGACCCGCAGCACTGGTGGGGCATGCTCAAGACCTCCGATGACGATGGCGCGCATTGGTCGGCACCCCGGCGGCTTCCCGATGGCGTGCTCGGGCCGATCAAGAACAAGCCGGTGCAGCTGGCCGACGGCACCATCGTCAGTCCGTCCAGCACCGAGGGCGAGCATTGGGCCGTGCACTTCGAGCGCTCCACCGATGACGGCGCCAGTTGGCAGTTCGTCGCGCCGCCGATGGGCGAGCAACCCATCGAAGCCATCCAGCCATCGTTGCTGCTGCACCGCGACGGATCTCTGCAGGCGATCGGGCGCAGCAAGCAGGACAAGATCTTCAGTACCTGGTCCCGCGACGGCGGCCGCCACTGGTCGCCGCTGCGCCTGCTGGACCTGCCCAATCCCAACTCGGGCATCGACGCGGTAGTGCTCGCGGATGGCCGTTCGCTGATCGTCTACAACCCTACCTTGCACGGTGCGCAGTGGTGGGATGGCCGTGGCCAGCTATCGATCGCGGTTTCCAACGATGGCGAGCATTGGCGCAAGGTGCTCGACCTGGAGGACACGCCGGGCGCCGAGTTCTCGTACCCGGCGGTCATCCAGACCACCGACGGCCTGGTGCATGTGGTCTATACGTGGAAGCGGCAGCGGATCAGGCATATCGTGATCGATCCGCGAAAACTGAGCGCGCCACGACCGATCGCTTGAGGCATCTGTCGTCACTGGTGGCAGATGCCATTTCTGCTTTTGGTCGCCCCGTCCTTATTACCTAGTTCTGCAGCTTTTCGACAATCTTCGCCACGCCGGCTTGCGCACATACCTCATCCTTGTCGCCGCCCGGCGAGCCACCCACCCCGATGCCGGCCACGATCTCGTCGCCGCGCTTGACCGCCATACCACCCGGCAAGGTGGTGACATTGGGGGTCGACGCCAGTGACTGAGCCGCCAGGCTTGGATATTTCCCGAGCAGCTCAAGGAACTGGCTCGTGCGATCCAAGTGAAAAATCGGGCCCATCGTGACGGCGGTGTAGGCCTTGCGGTAGGCGGAATCCTTCGTGTGTATCGTCGCGTGATCGCCGCGCAGCACGACTTGAGGCGTGCCCGCCACGTCGACCACCGTAACCGTCACCCGGTAGCCTTGCGCGCTGCAAGTACGCTCCGCTTCGAGCGCCCCTTCCAGTGCCAGATTCATCGGCAGCACGTAGCCACTCATCGAGACCTGCGCCCGGGCTGGCGCAGGACAGGTCATCGCAATCGTCATGGCAGCGCCAAGAGCGGCGCTGATTTTTATTTTCGGCATTTCAATCTCTCACAGGAAAGTGGTCAGGTCGGCGATGCTCACCGATACAAGGCGAGCGACGGTGCGGCTGCTCCAACAAAACGTTAGTGCGGTGGATGTCCTCGCACTACGTATCGATGGTGGAGAACACCTTCGCGAAATTCGAGCAGATGATCGGCGTCCAATGCTTGCTTCTTGCTCGCCAGCAATGCCTATAGACTCGCGTCACCGATCAGGCATGGTGTGCCCATGGACCGTCTCGAAGTCATGACCATGCTGCTGGCCGCCGTCGACCGGGGAAGTCTCTCCGCCGCAGCCAGGGCCTTGCAGATTCCCGTCTCCACGCTGACGCGCAATGTCACCCAGCTGGAGGATGCGCTCGGTACGCGATTGCTGATCCGCACCACCCGCAAATTGGCCCTGACCGATGCAGGGACGGCGTATGTCGCCGCCGCGCGCCGCATTCTCGACCAGGTCGACGAGCAGGAGCGCGACGCCAAGGGCGAGTTCACCACGCCGCGCGGGGAGCTGGTCATCACCACACCGGTGCAGTTCGGCCGGCTGCACGTGCTGCCGGTGATCAATGCGTTCCTGGCGCAGTTCCCGGCGATCAAGGTGAGCCTGATCCAGTCGGATCGCAATATCGACCTGATCGATGCACGCGTGGATCTGGCGGTGCGTATCGGGAAACTTCCGGACAGCTCGTTGGTGGCGACGCGGGTGGGCGCGCTGCGTGCGGTGGTTTGCGCCAGCTCCGGGTTCCTGGCCGCGCATGGCGTTCCGCAGCACCCGGAAGATCTGGCCAGGGTGCCATGCGTAGTTTTCAACAGTCCGTATCTCTCGCCCTGGCGTTTCCGGATGCCTGGCTCGAACGAGCCGACCATCGTTGCGGTCAATCCGCGGCTTGAAGTGACTGCGCCGGATTCCGCCACTGATGCGTGCGTCGCAGGCCTCGGCCCCACCCTGCTGCTGGAGCATGACGTCGCCGAGGCGGTCGCCGCGGGCAGGCTTCGGGTCATTCTCAGCCAGTTCGAGGTCGAGCCGGTGCCGGTGCACATGGTTCATGTCTCGCGCAACGTCATGCCCATGAAGCTGCGCCGCTTCATCGATTTCGCGGCGCCGAGGCTGCGTGAATCGCTGGCGCATTTCGGCAAGACGCCATGAAAAACGCGGCGAAGGCGGCCATGCGGCGGCCGCCTTCGCTGCTGTTTCGCCGGGCCTGCCGCGGCGAAGCGCCACGCGGATTAGAACTGCGTCAGGCCGCCGTCGACGACCAGTTCCACGCCGGTGGTATACGAGGAGTCATTGCTGGCAAGGAACAGCACGGCCTTGGCCACCTCGGCCGGATCGCCAAAGCGCTTCAGCCCGACCTGCTCCGTCAAGGCGGCGGCGACCTCCGTCAGCTGTGCATCGGTCAGGCCGATCTTGCTGTAGAACGGCGTGGCGATCGTGCCCGGGCTGACCGCATTGACCCGAATCCCACGCGGCGCGAGCTCCGCGCCCAGCGTGCGGACCAGCGAACGTGCAGCCGCCTTCGTTGCCGCGAGCACGGACAGGCCGGGCTTGCCTACCGTGTTGAGGAACGAGGTGGTGACGATGATGCTGCCGCCCTTGGGCACCAGCGGCGCGGTCTTCTGGATCGTGAAGAGGACGCCGGCGAAGTTCAGTGCCACGTTATCTTCGACATAGGCCGGCGTGATGGCTTCCAGCGGAGCCACGGTGCTGGCGCCGGCATTGGCGAACACGATGTCGATGCGGCCGAAGGCCGCCCTCGCCTGCTCTACTGCATGCTCGATATCCTCCACCTTGCGCAGATCCGCCGACACCAGCAGCACTTCTCCGCCCAACTCCTTGCCAGCCTCGGCCAGGCGTTCTGCGTTGGAGCCCACGATGACCACCTGGGCACCTTCGGCGCGGAACAGCTTTGCCGTTTCCAGCCCGATGCCCGACGTGCCGCCCGTGATGAAGGCAACCTTGTTCTTGAGTTTCATGTTCGATTCCAGAGAAAGGGAAAACAGCGTGGCCACAAGTCATCGGTCGCGGCGCCGTGGCGTTTCGGCCGTACCTGCTTGCGGCACATGATGTGTTCGGGCATGGCTCCGGTGAATACGGATATCGCGGACAGCACTTAACCGGAAGCTGGTGAAATCCCTGCTGCCGAATCGGCACCGTATCTGGCTGGCGTCGATTTCACCGTTCGGCGCCAAGCTCCGCCTGCAGGTTCCTGAAGGCAGGAACGTCATAGCTTTCGCGCCAGATCAGCAGTGTGTCGGCGCGACCGGCGTGTCGACGCCATCATCGTGCAGAACGCGGTGTCGCACGAGGCGGGGCTTGGCTCCCTGTGGGAAACGCGACGGCGGTATTGGGCGAATCGCGGCGCGCATGTCGAAAAGCTCCGCGCCAACCTCATTTCGCCCGAGGTCGCCAGGCAGCGGCATCTCGGCAACGATCCCCATCCGGAGCAGTACGATCCCGATGCCTGGACCGACGAGTCGGCCTTCCTCTGCCACGGAAGACCTGTTCTACGACTATCGCACCAACGTGGCTGCCTACCCCACATGGCAGGCCTACCTGCGCGAGCAGCCGCCGCCGCTGCTTGTCCTGGGGGGCGAGTACGATCCATCCTTTACCGTCGAGGGGCGTTGGCTCACCGACAGGATGTCAAGGGCGCGGAAATCCATGTCCTCGAGGCAGGCCACTTCGCCATGGATACGAAGAGCGACGAGGTGTCAGCCCTTGCATTGAAGTTCCTCGACCAGCATCGCCGCTGGCATCGAAGGCAGGGCGGGTACGGGCCGGCCTGGAGCGGGCGCGCCATGCAAATGCATGGCGCGCCTTCTGTCTGCAGGCGCCATGAAGCGCGCGTGCGGCCGCTATCCTTACTTCTGGTCGGCCCCGAGCTTCGCGCTCAAGCCGCCTTCGAACGGCTTCGGGTCGCTGGTGACCAGGCAGTTGTAATCCTTGCCCTCGTTGAGCACCAGGATCTGCGATTTCGCCCCCTTGAAGTCGGTCCCCATCGAGAACAGCACATAGGTGTCCGGCAGCGCCGTCGGGCGGAACGCGCCGAATGCGTACTGGCCCGCGATGCCCAGCGGCGACAGCTTGATGGTGAGTACCAGCGGCTGCGTGGCGTGCGGCGACGGCAGCGTCGATTCGGCGCTCATGATCAGCGACTGCGGATCGACCGAATAACGCGTGCTGACGGTGATGCCGAGATAGCGGGAGTTCGGCGACGACACCTGCTTGCGGCAGGCGGCGATATCTTCGGGCTTGGTATCGGGCTGCCCGTTCTGCAGCGTGGCGAACACCTGGGTCAGCCTGACCTTGGCCGTTCCGGTGACCGGCGCCGCGAACGCGGCACCCGCATACGACATGGCAGCCAGCGACAGCGCGCCGCACACCGACAGACAACCCAGACGGAGAGTTTTAATGCGCATATGGATTCCTTCCTTGTTGAAGAGATGCAGTGGACGGCATTTATTTCGCTGAGATTCGATTATTAAAAAGCACGGCGTACCGACCTCCTCATTCGTCCATCTGATAAATGGACGCGCAAAGCCCACCGTCAATCGAACCGCCGCCCGATTGCTGGAAAAAAAGCATGTGGAAACACGCCGGCACGAAGCCAGAGAGTCAAGCCAGCCAATAAAAATGCCAATGAAGCGCCGGAAAATCCGGCGCCATGACGCAACGCAGCTGAGGCCGATCCTGGCCGACTGAAATGAATTCCTGGATTCCCCGATAGCTTTTCGAAGCTATCACGCAACTGTGTGGAAATGGCGTGAATAATCCGCATATCGAGACGCCAGGAATAGTCCGCCGCCATGCGCGCACCCTGCTCTCGATAATCAGCGGCGAAATACCCGCCCATCCGCCATCGATAAATGCTTACTCGACGCTGTCGCCAGGGTCTGCAGTGCCCGCCGGCGACCTCACCGGCAACCACAGCCGTGCGACCGCGCCACGCGCATCCTCGCGCGCAAGCAGCGCCACCCCGCCCTCGTGCGCCTCGGCGATCTGCCGCGCCAGTGCCAGGCCGATTCCAGAGCCGCCGGGCTTGGTGGTGAAGAACGGAACGAACAGATTGTCGCTGGGCGGCGGACCGGGACCGTCGTCCTCTACCTCGATGCAGGCGCGCTCGCCATCCTGCTTCCAGCGCAGCCGTACGCCGCCGTGCGGCAGCGTCGCCTCCACGGCATTGCGCAACAGATTGATCAGCGCCTGCTCGAGCTGATCGGGATCGGCCTGCAGGCTCAAGGGCTCGCCGGCTTCGACGCTGACCGCCAGCCGCTGCTCCAGCTTCGCCACCTTGGCCACCAGCGTGGAGAGCTCCACGGTACGCGGCTGCGGCGGTGGCAGGCGCGCCAGCTTGCTGTAGCTGGAGAGGAAGCGCCCGAGCGCCTCGGCGCGGTGGCCGATCAGTTCCAGCCCGCCGCGGAAATCCTCGCGCCAGTCTTCGGGCAGCGGCTCGCGCGCAGCCAGGGTGGCCAGCGTGCCTGCCATCGACTGGATCGGCGCGAGCGAGTTGTTCACCTCGTGGCCCAGCACCCTGAGCAGGCGCTGCCACGCGGCGCGCTCCTCTTCGCGCAGCACGCGGCTGACGTCGTTGACCACCAGCAGCTGGCCGCCGCGGCCGCCGCTGCGCAGCGGCGCATGGCGGATCTCGAAACGCCCGTTGCGGCCCGGAAAGACATGCGTGAGCACCCGCGCAGCCGGTCCTTCCAGCAGCGAGGCCAGGCCGAGCTCTGCGGCGCTCAGGCCGAACAGCTGGTGACGCTCGGCATCCAGCAGGCGCTGCGCGGCCGGATTGAGCAGGCGCAATCGATGGCCGTCGTCGAACACGAAGACCGCACTGTCCAGCGCCGCCAGCGTCTTGCCGAGCAGGTATGAGGATTCCTCGAATTCCAGCCGCTCGCGTTGCAGCCGCTCGGCCAAGGCATTGATGTCGTAGATCGCGTCGCCCAGCACGCCGCCCTGCACGCCGCGCAGGCTGTAGTCGCCCTGGCGCAGCGCTTCCAGCAGCCCCGACAGCGTGTACAGCGGAAACACCACGCGCCGGTACTGCCAGCGCGCCAGCCATGCGGTGGCGACGATGGCGATGGCGATGCAGGCCCAGCGCCGCGGTTCCTCCCAGCGCACCAGGACCAGCGTCAGCGCTGCCAGCAGTGCAGGCAGCGCCACCAGCACGCTGCCGAGCAGCACGCGCTGCTCGAAGCGCGGCATGCGGCTGGCGCGCTGCGCGGCGTGTTCACTCGGCATCGATGGCCGCGTCGCGCAGGTCGTGCTTGTCCAGCCGCCGGTAGAGCGACTGGCGGGTGATGCCCAGCGCATCGGCGGCGCGCTGCAGATTGCCGTCGTAGCGCTCCAGCGCGCGCTGCACTAGGTGCGCCTCGGCCTGCTCCAGCGTCATGCCGTCCAGGTCCGCCGGCGGCTGTGCCGCGGCCTCGCCGAAGGCCAGCGCGGATGCACCCACTTCGTCATGCTCGGCCAGCAGCGCGGCGCGCTCCATCAGGTGCTGCAGCTCGCGCACGTTGCCGGGCCAGCGCCAGCCGGCCAGGGCGCGCTCGGCCGAAGACGCCAGTCGCAAACCCTGGCGCCCATAGCGTTGCGCGCTGCGGGCGAGAAAGGCGCGTGCGAGCGGCAGGATGTCTTCCGCACGATCGCGCAACGGCGGCAGGCGCACTTCCAGCGTATTGAGGCGATACAGCAGATCCTTGCGGAAACGGCCCGCTGCCACGTCGGCGGCAAGGTCGGCATTGGTGGCCGACACCAGCCGCACGTCCACCTTCTGCGTCCGCGAGGAACCCAGCCGCTCGAACTCCCCGTCCTCCAGTACGCGCAGCAGCTTCGGCTGCTGTGCCGCCGGCACGTTGCCGACCTCGTCGAGGAACAGCGTGCCGCCGTCGGCCAGTTCGAAGCGGCCGATGCGCTCGCTCTTGGCGTCGGTATAGGCGCCTCGCACATGGCCGAACATCTCCGACTCGAACACGCTTTCGGCGATGCCGCCCATGTTCACCTTGACCAGCGAGCGTTCCGCGCGCGCCGAGCGCTGGTGCAGCAGTTGGGCGACCACGCCCTTGCCGGTGCCGTTCTCGCCCAGCACCAGCACATTGGCGTCGCTGGGCGCGATGCGTTCGATCAGGGCGAGCACGCGGCGCATCGCCGGCGATTCGGCCATGAAGGTCTCGCCCGCATCCCCCCGCAGCAGGCTGTTTTCCGCTTCCAGCCGGCGCTGCCGGCGCATCCCCTCGGCCAGCGCGATCTGCGTGCGCAGCACACTGAGCAGCCGCGCGTTGTCCCACGGCTTCTCGATGAAATCGGCAGCGCCCTGGCGCATGGCGGCCACCGTCAGCGGCACGTTGCCCCACGCCGTCATCGCCACCACCGGCAGCTCCGGCGCGAACTGGCGCAGGCGCTCGAGCAGATCCAGCCCCTCCTCGCCCGACGTGGTGTCGCGCGAGTAATTGCAGTCGATCAGGGCGCAGGCGAACTCGCGCTTGCGCACCGCTTCCAGCGCGGCGGCCGGATCGGCCACGCCCACGCTGGCGATGCCCTCGGCTTTCAGCAACAGGCGCAAGGCTTCGCGCACATCGGCCTGATCGTCGGCCAGCAGGATGGTGGGTGTCGATTCGCGCGACATGTCTTTGCTCATTCCTTCAGTGTAGCGATCCATCGTCGTCGAAGGCGAAGGCCCGTGGCCCGCCGCCGAGGTCACTCGCCCTTCAAGGCGCGCACTGGCGCCACCCTGGCCGCGCGCCACGCCGGCGACAGGCAGGCCAGTACGCCGGCAGTCACCAGCACGGTGCAGGTGGCAAGCATCGCCCACGGATCGAGCACGCTGCGCCCCAATTGCTCCAGCACCGCACGCAGCAGGCCCGAGCCGGCCGCGCCCAATACGATGCCCGCCGACAGGCCAAGCACGATCTGCAGCATGCCGCCGCGCAGCACCAGCCACAGCAGGCGCCGCGGCGATGCGCCCAGCGCCGCGCGCACGCCGAATTCGTGTTCGCGCGCGACGACCGCCACCGTCATCACCGCATACATGCCCACGCCCGCCAGCAGCAGCGCCAGGGTGCCGAGCAGGCCGATCAGCATGAGGTTGAACTCGGCGCCGACGGTGGTGTTGCGCACGATCGACGCCATGCTGCTTATGTGATCGATCGGCTGGCGCGGCGCCACTTCGGCCACGGCCCGCTGCACCGCCGCGCGATAATTTTCGGGCGCCCCTTCTACCTTGACGGCGAAGCGCAACGGTTCGTAGACGCGGAACGAGCGCAGCACGTCCTCGGGGATCTGCGCCATCGGCAGGTACAGGACCGGCGTCGCTCCACGCGGGTCTTCCGGGCCCATCTGATAAGTGCTGGCGACCACGCCCACAATGCGTGCCGAGACCATGTCCGGGCCCGACAGGCGCTGGATGGTCTGGCCCAAGGCGTGGCCGTGATAATGCAGCTCGGCAAACTTCTGGTTGACGATGGCGACGGTTTCGCTGCCGCGCCGGTCGCCGTCGGTGAACACGCGGCCTTGCAGCAGGCGTATGCCGAACACGCCGAAGAAGTCCGGATCGGCGGCGTGCAGCTGTGCGGCGAACTCCTCGCCGCCCGGCAGATGCAGCGCGCCCATGTTCCATTGCTGGGTGAAATCGCCGGTCGGCGGATTGGTGCCCGCGGCGGCCTGGCGCACGCCTGGGATCAGGCGCAGCCGATCGACGACCTGCTGCGACAAGGCCTGCACCGAGGCCGCGTCCGGATAGGTCGCCTTGACCGGCGCCAGATCGAAGATGAGCACGCCGCGCGCATCGAAACCCAGGTCCACCCTGGCGTTGTCGAGCAAGCTGCGCAGAAAGATGCCCGTCGCGCACAACAGCAGGGAAGCCAGCGCCACCTGCGCGATCACCAGCGCGCGCCCCAACCGGCCGCTGCGTCGGCCGAAGCCGCCACGGCCGCCGTCGCGCAGGTTTTCCATGGACCGCGTCGCTCGCCCATGCCGCCAGCTCAGCAAGGTCGCGGCGAGCGCACCGAACAGTCCGATCGCCACCGCCAATGCCCACGAAGTCCCGTCGAGATTCGTGCCGCCGGTGCGCGCCAGTGCTGCCATCAAGTCGCCGGCCGGCGCCCAGGTGCGCAAGGCCAGCAGGCCCATGGCAGCCAGCGCCTGGCCGAGCAGGATGCCGATCAGGCCGATCAGCACGCCCTCGGCCGCCGCAGGCAGCGCCACCCGCCACGGCGACGCGCCAAGGGCCCCGCGCACGGAGGCGTCGTGGTGGCGTCCTATGGAACGCAGCATCATCAGGTTAGTGAGGTTGACCAGTGCGATCAGCAACAGCAGCGTGGCGCAGGCCAGCCACATCAGTGCCATGTCCCGCTGGTCTTGATACTCCGCCGTGCCAAAGTCCTGCGCACCGAATTGTGTGCGCAGCCAGAGGTCGCTGCTGTACACGGCATCGCCCTGGGCCACATAGAACGCATGCAGCCGGGTATTCACCTGCGCGGCCAATGCCTCCGTGGTGGCGCCCGGCGCCAGCCTCGCTACCGCGGTGTAGTTGCCGCCGTCGGACTTCGTGTTCGGCCGGATGGCCATGGGCAAGGCAATCGCGGCCGGCCTCAGGTTGAAGTCCGCCGGCAGGACGCCGACGATGGTGCGCGCCACGCCCTCCACTTCCATGGTCTGTCCGATCACTGCCGGATTGCCGCCGAAGCGACTCAGCCAAAAGCCGTGATAGAGCAGCACGGCCCGCGGACCGTTCGGCTGGTCTTCCTGCGCGACGAAGTTGCGTCCCAGCAACGGCTTCACGCGCAGCGTGGGCAGCAGGCTGCGATCGAACTCCATGGCCGTTACCTGCACCGGCCCGCCGAAGCCGGCGATATTGGTGGCGGCGGGCGTGTTGGTGAAGATGCCCATCGAGCCGATGCCCGGCAGGCCGGCCAGCTGCTGGTATTGCTGCGGCGAGATGTTCCACACGTAACCCTGCGCCATCGGCCCCAACGCCACCAGCCGATGCGGCTCGGCATACGGCACGGAGCGCAGCAACACCGTGTCGATCAGGGTGAAGACGGCGCTGGTCGCACCCACGCCCAGCGCCAGCACGCCGGCCGCCAGCAACAGGAAGCCGGGACGGCGCAGGCTGGAGCGCCATGCGCGCCAGATTTCGATGAGCAAGATATTCATTCAGTCCCCCTGCAATACGCGCATCGGTTGGACCCGGCCAGCGCGAACGGCTGGCATCAAGCAGGCAAGCAGTCCGAAAGTCAGCAGTACCGCGCAGACGCCGCCCGCCACCCATGGGCCGATCGATACGTCCGTACCGAGCTGTGCGAACGAGGCCGCGAACAGGCGCGGAAAGGCCGCCGCCAGCAGCAGCCCCAAAGCCAGGCCGGCCGCCACCTGGACCATGCCGCCGCGCAGCACCGCGGCCGCCAGGCGCACCGGCGACGCGCCCAGCGCGGCGCGCACGCCCAGCTCGTGCTCGCGCGCCGTCACCGCGACCGACATCACGGCATACAAGCCTGCGGCAGCGAGCAGCAAGGCCATCGCCGCCAGCACGCCGCAGATCCAGATACCGGTCATCGAGCCGCTCATGTTCTCCTCGACGATCGAGCGCATGCTGCGCACGTCGTCGATCGGCTGCTCCGGCGCCACCGTGGCGACCAGTTCGCGCAAGGCCTTGGCGTAGCCGGAGACATCGCCGCGCACGCGCAGCGCAAATTGCATCGAGCCGTTGACGCGCAGGCTCGCCAGGAGCGCGTCGGGCATTTGCTCCAGCGGCACGTACAGCTCCGTCGGGGGTGGATCGCCGGCCCGGTCCGAGCGGGGGTAGGTGTCGTCCACCACGCCCACGATGCGCGCCGTCCACGGCCTGCCCGGATGAGCCGCGTCGTCCATCTGCACCTGCTGTCCCAGCGCGTTGCCGCCGTACTGCCGTTCGGCCATGGCTCGGCTGATGATCGCCACGGCTTCGCTGCCGCGCCGGTCCTCCGTGCTGAACAGGCGTCCGCGCTGCGCGCGGATGCCGAACAGGCGGAAATAGTCCGTTCCTACGGCGCGATACAGAACGGTTATCGCTTCGTTGCCCGGCGCATGGGCCGGCGTGCCGAAGGTTCCGAAGAAATCATTCACCGGCAAACTGGTGCTGGCGGCCGCGCCGAGCACGCCCGGCAGTTGGCGCATGCGCTCGACCAGGCGCTGCGACAACGCACTGACAGACCGCACATCGGGGTAGTCGGCCTGTACGGGCGCCAGCGCCAGCGTCGCCACATTGGCGCCGTCGAAGCCCCATTGAAGATGGGCATTCTTCCAGGCCTGCTGCAGGAAGATCCCGCAGGCGCACAGCAGTACGGCCGTCAGCATCACCTGCGCCGTCACCAGCACGCGATTGAGCCGCCCCTGCTGTTGCGTACCGCCGCTGCGACCGCCCTCGCGCAGGTCGTTGAACGACACCATGGCGCGTGCGCGCCAGATGCCGAGCAGCGCGGAGCCCAGCGACACCAGCAGCATCAACAACAGGGTTTGCACGCCCAGGTGCAGCTCGCCGCCGGTGAGCTGGGGCGGAATGATGCTGCGCACGATCGCGATGCCGAGCATGGCCAGCAAGGCGCCCAGCCCGGTGCCGAACAGGCTGACCAGCAGGCCTTCGGCCAGCAAGGGCGAGGCAAGATGCCAATGCCGCGCACCCAGGGCGCTGCGCACGGCGGTATCGCGCTGCTGCGCCAGTGCGCGCAGGAACAGCAGGTTGGCCTCGTTGACGACGGCGATCAGCAGCACCAGCAGCGCACCGGCTTGGAACAGCACCAGCACGAGGGCGCCCCCCACATGCAGCGAAGCCTGATAGCCGAGGACGCCGAAACGCGCACGATGGGCGGGATCCGTACCGGAACTCTCGGCCTCCGCCCGCAGCCGCGCCGCGACCTGCGCGTTCACCGCGGCGGGACTGGCGCCAGCGGCGAGGCGGACGACCGCGATATAGAGATGCTGGTCGCCCGCGGTATCGGGGCCCAGGTCGGCCGGCAGCATGATGTCGCCGCCGTAACTGGACAGGGACAACGCTTCGGGCAGCACGCCGACGATCGTGTGCGGCGTGCCTTCGACTTTCAGGATCTGGCCGATGGCGGACGGATCGCCGGCATATTGCCTCTCCCAGAAATCATGGGAGAGCATGACGATCTGCGCCCCGCGCGAATCTTCCTCGCCCGCGATGAAGTTGCGCCCGAGCTGCGGTTGCAAGCCGAGCGTAGGCAGCAGGCCCGGGTCGGCATAGGTCACCGCCGCGCGCTGCGGCATGCCTCGGCTCATGATGTTGACGGTCGGCGTGGCGAACGCCATCAGGCCGATCGACTGCACGCCATCCAGCTTCTGCAACGCCGCGTACTGCCGCGTGGAGATCCGCGGCGGCCAGCCCTGGCGCAGCTTGCCCGCCGCCATCAACTGCTCCGGCTGCGACAGCGGCAAGGGCTTGAGCAGCACCTGCTCGACCAGCACGAAGGCCACCGCGCAGGCGCCGATGCCCAGGGCCAGCACGCCGGCCGCCAGCAGCAGGAACCCGGGCCGGCGCAGGCTGGCGCGCCATGCACGCCACAGCTCGGCCAGCCAGACGTTCATGCGCCGACCTCGATGCGCTGGCCGATCAGCGCCTCCAGCCGCGATTCGTCCTCGCGGCGCAGGCGATCGAAGGTTTCCTCGTCGACCACGCGCCCGTCGAACAGGCGCACCTTGCGCTGCGCCAGCTCCGCATAGCGCGCATCGTGGGTGACCATGCAGATGGTGGCGCCGCCCTTGTGCAGTTCGTCCAGCAGCGACATCACCGCCTCGCCGTTGCGCGAATCAAGGTTGCCGGTGGGTTCGTCGGCCAGCAGGATCGCCGGCCGCCCCACCAGCGCGCGCGCCACCGCCACGCGCTGCTGCTGGCCGCCGGAGAGCTGCGCCGGGTAGTGGCGCATGCGATGCGCCATGCCCACGCGCTCCAGCGCCTCCTGCACGCGCGCGCGGCGTTCGGCCGCGCCGATGCCGCTGCGGTAGGTGAGCGGCAGCTCCACGTTCTCCTGCACCGAAAGGTCGCCGATCAGGTTGAAGGCCTGGAAGATGAAGCCGATCTCCGCATTGCGGATGCGCGCGCGCTCCACGGCGTTGAGCGTGGCGACGTCGTGGCCGTTCAGCACGAAGCTGCCGGACGTGGCGGTATCGAGCAGCCCCAGGATCGACAGCAAAGTGGTCTTGCCGCAGCCGGACGGGCCGGAAATGGAAACGTATTCGCCGCGCGCGATGCTCAGATGCACCTCGCTGAGCGCATGGGTCTCCACTTCATCGGTCTGGAATACCTTGCGCAGGTCGCGCAGGGTGATCACGTTGGCGGTGTCGGTCATGACTGGATCCACGCTGGGAGTTTCGGTTTCCCTCTCCTTCCAGGAGAAGGTGGCCCGGAGGGCCGGATGATAGAGTCGGATGTCGAGATTCACTTCAGTTTGATGCGGTCGTACTTGTCCCACTGGCTGGTGTCGGAAAGGATCAGCTGGTCGCCGGCCTTCAGGCCGCGCAAAACCTCGACGCGATCCACCGAGGCGACACCGATGCGTACCGGCACGCGCGTGGCGGTGTTGCCGTCGGGATCGAGGCGGAACAGGCTGAGGTCGCCGTCGTCCTTGGCCAGCGCGGGACGGCCTACCGACAGCACGTGATGCAGTTCGGTGATGCGGATACGGCCATCCACGGAGAGATCGGGCCGCGCGCCGGGCGGAAGCCTGCCGGCCAACACCACGTCCACCTGTACGCTGCCGTTGCGCACGGCCGGATCGATGCGCTCGACCTTGCCTTCGACCAGGCCGTTGTGCGTGTCCACGCTGACCGGCATGCCCAGCGCCACATCCTTGGCCTGCACTTCTGGCACCAGCAGCCGCGCGATCAGCACATCGGGTTTGGCCACGCGCGCGAGGTTGGCGCCGGCGGCCACCTGGGCGCCCTCCTGCACGGCCACCTCTTGCAGGACGCCGGCGATGCCGGCCTTCACCTGCAGCGCATCGGCCTGGCGCCGGCGCAGCTGGAGATTGCTGCGCTGCTGTGCCAGCGCTGCTTCTTTCGCTTCGATCTGGGCCCGCATGCTGGCGACGAAGGCGGCCACGCGCTGCTGCTCGATCCGGGTGCGCTCCTGCAGCTGCTTCAGGGCGATCCTGCCCTGCTCGAACTGCACGCGCGGGATCAGGTGCTGCTCGATCGCGATGGCATCCGTATCGGCCTTGATCTTGGCCGAGGCGTAGTCCGATTGCGCCTGCGCCAGTGCGGATCGCTGGTCGAGCAGTTGCGATTCCAGCTCGGCGCGCCTGGCCGCCACCTCGGCCTGCGCCGCAGCAACTTGCGCCTGCGCATTGCGCAAGGCGTCTTCCACGGTCGGATCGGACAGCTGCATCAGTACCGTGTCCGGCTGCACCGGCGTACCTGGCCATATCAGGATCTGTTCCACCTGCGCCGGGGTGGCGGCGGCCAGCCAGCGGATCTCGCGCGGCGCCAGGCTGCCGGTGGCGCGCACCTCGCGCAGCATGTCGCCCTGCTGCACGGTGTCGATCCACAGGCTGCCGCGCTCGGCCAGCGGCAAGGCCGGGCCCAGTCGCCACACCAGCGCGGCCAACCCGACGGCTGCCATTGCCGCGCCGCTGCCCAGCAGCTTCAGGCGGCGGCGTCTGCGGATGCCATAGATCGGGTTTGCGATATCCATGCAAGGTGGATGGCAAGCGGTGTGCCAATGGGTCATCGCCCCGAAAAACCTTGTGGATCAAGGCCCGGCGCGCACCACCCAAGCCGGACGCGGCGCGGTGCTGTCCGCTGCCGGATCGAGGCGTCCGCGAACGGACGCCGATATTTCACGCAGCCTGTGCCGGCACCCGGCCCCACAAGGTGATGGACGTCTTGTGCTTGCAGACCCGGCCTCAAATGACACCTCGCCGCCCCGTCATGACCGTGACGGGCGCCGTAACCTGCAGCAAATACGCTCTTCCCCTCACGCGGACAGTCGACATGCTCCCGAAAGCATTCCCTCCCCTTCGAATCCTCGCGTCGCTGGTCATGGCGGCGGCGACTTGCGGCATGGCCCATGCGGCCGAACCCGCGGCCCCGGTGCCGGCCACCACCACGGGCGTGACCGCTGCATTCGCCCATCCGGGCGTCATGCACACCAGCGAGGATCTCGCGCGCATCAAGGCACATCTGCAGCAGGCGCCGTGGTCCGCCGGATACCTTGCGCTGAAGAACGACCACTATTCGTCCCTCACCTATCAGATCCGCGGCGGCCACTGCGCGAAGGTGGTGCGCGATACGCCCGCGCAATGCATGGGCGAGTTCAACGACGACGCCAACGCCGCCTACCAGCAGTCGCTGATGTGGGCCTTGAGCGGCGATGCCCGCTATGCCACGAAGGCCATTGGCATCCTCAACGCGTGGTCGGGCACCCTGAAGTCCATCGAGGGGCACGATGCGCCGCTGGCGGCCGGTTTGAACGGTTTCAAGTTCGCGGCGGCGGCGGAACTGATCCGCTATACCAAGGCCGGCTGGTCGGCGCACGACATCGCCGCCGCGGAAGCGATGTTCCGCAATGTGTTCTATCCGGTGATCAAGGATTTCGCGCCTTATGCGAACGGCAATTGGGATTCCAGCTGCATGAAGGCGATGATGGCGATCGGCGTGTTCACCGATGACTGGGGCCTGTTCAACCGTTCGCTCGATTACTACTACAACGGCTCGTCCGACGGCGCCCTGACCAATTATGTGATCAACACCAGCGGCGAGACGCAGGAGAGCGGGCGCGACCAGGCGCATACGCAGCTGGGCATCGGCAATCTCGCCGAGGTGGCCGAAGTGGCATGGGCGCAGGGTTTCGATCTCTACGCCGCGCAGAACAACCGCCTGCTGGCCGGCTTCGAATATGTCGCCTCCTACAACCTGGGCAACACGGTGCCGTTCGTGCCGATGGTCGATACCACCGGCAAGTACCGCCACAACACCATTTCGAGCGATCAGCGCGGGGCATTCCGCCCGATCTACGAAATGGTCTACAACCATTACGCGCGCCGCAAGGATCTGTCCGCGCCCTACACGCGCCAGGTCGCGCTGCATCTGCAGCCGGAGGGACGCACGCCCTATGCCGACAACAACGGATTCGGCACCTTGCTGTTTACCCAGGACGCCATCCGCCTGCTCAATCCCAGGGGTACCGGCGGCGCGCCGAACGGTTTTGCCGTCTGCGCCAAAGAGGGCTCGGCGTGCAAGGTTACGAGCGGCACGGGCCTGGTGGCGTATGGCGCGCGTGGCGTCTGGCATTACCGCGAAGTCGCTGTCGGCCAGTCGGTCAATTGCTCGAATGCCGTGTTCAGCGACCCGCTGGCCGGGGTGGTCAAGACCTGCTCCTTCCAGCAATGAGCGAAGCATCGTAGGGGAGTCGATTCGAAGCTCCCCTTGTGGATCGAATGCCGGGCTGAAACAGGCCCGGCATTCTTTTTATGGCAGCGTAAATCTTTGATTTGAATATGCTCGCCACCACATTGACGCTGGCGACACCATAAAACCGCGCCAATTGGCTCTATAACGCCAAGCCCTCTGCGCCTATAACCCGGCCAGGGCGGGCCGGTGCAGCCGGGCCTGCCATCTTTCCGCGTCATCGACGCGCACCACGGGGAGACAGGTATGCAGCGATCGATTCACGCCGGCGGCAATGCATTCTCCGGCAAGGTGACGGCAGCGGCCGACACGAATGCCACGCCCTTGAGCCCGGCCTATGTCACTTTCGCCATCGCCATGGCTGCGCTCGGCGTCATCGGGCTGGTCTATGGGGACGTCGCCCTGGTGTGGCAGCGCATTCCCATCGAGCACATGCCGGGCGAACAACTGCTGGCGTATGCGTTTGCCGTGATCGAGCTGGGAACCGGACTCGGCCTGTTGTTTCGTGCATTCGCCCAGCCCGCTGCCGTGATGCTCTTCATCTATATGGCGCTGTGGGCACTGCTGCTGAAGCTCCCGGCCGTGGTGATGGTGCCGCAGATGGAAGCGACCTGGCTGGGCTTCGGCGAGATCGCGGTGATCCTGGCCGGCGCCTGGGTGCTCCATGCAAGGCTGGCGGGTAACGGGGCTCTCCTCGCGGGCGCCAAGGGCATTCGCAACGCTCGCGTGCTGTTCGCCCTGTCCTTGCCGATGATCGGCCTGTCCCACTTCTTCTACAGCCCGCAGACCGTAGAGCTCGTCCCTGCCTGGCTGCCCTCGCCGCTGAGCTGGGCCTATCTCACCGGCGCCGGCAGCATCGCCGCGTGCCTGGGCTTGCTGTTCGGCGTCTTTCCCCGCCTGGCGGCAAGCCTCGAAGCATGCATGCTGGGAGTGATCACGCTGCTGGTATGGGCGCCCAAATTGTTCGCCATGCCGGTGGACCGTACCGCGCTGACCGCATTTTTGATTTCAGCCGTGATTACGGGTGGTGCCTGGGTCGTGGCGGAGTCCTACAGCGGCCTGCCCTGGCTGGACACCCGTTCGCCGGCATGGAAAACACCGGCTACGCCGCCTTGTGCGCCGTAACGATCCAGGCGCGCGAATCGAACCACACGCCGTCCTGGGCCAGGTGAGCCTCGACCAGGGCATGCAATCGCTGCAGCGTCTTGTCGGTGTCGGCACCGGCGGGCGCATCCTTGCCGACGAACAGCCCGACGATGGCTTCGTACGCCGCATCGACCGTCGGGCCATAGAAGACCGGTTCGTGGACGTCGGTAAAGGTGATCGACGCAAAGCCGGTCGCTTTCAGGAGATCGGTGGCGACCGCCGGATCGGCGAGCGAGAACGCTGCCGCCGCGGCTGGCGCGCTGCCCGGTGCCAGCGCGTCCTGAATGGCGGTGGCCCATTCGTTACGCTCCCGCGCCTGCCACAGCATGAGCACAAGGCGGGCGCCAGGCCGCAGCGACCGGCCGATGTTGGCGAACGCGGCGACCGGATCGGTGAAAAACATCGTGCCGAACCGGCTGATGCATAGGTCGAAATGCGCAGCGGGAAAAGCATAGGTCTGCGCATCGCCCAGTTCGAACGCGATATTGCGCAGGCCATCCTGCGCGGTGCGCTCGCGCGCGGCCTGGAGCAGCTCTTCCGACACATCCACGCCGAGCACACTGCCCTTGTTGGCGGCGCGGGCGGCGTCCCGGGTCGACTGGCCTGCGCCGCAGCCGATATCGAGCACGCGATCGCCCGGAGCAATATCGAGCGCGGCCCGGAAGTGCTCATGATGGCGCCGCAGCTCGGCGTCGTAGAAGTCGGCGCGATGGAAGGACATGACGGATATCCTGTGCGGCCTCACTGCGGCGGTTGAACCTGCGGTGGCGGCACAGCGTGGCGCACAGGATATCGCGCCCTCCGTACCCACCACCGCGCCATCTTCAAGGCTGCGCACCCGCGCGTATCGTCGCCTCGTTGATCGCGCGCACCTTCGCCTCGTCCACCTTCTCGACCTTGCGGTCGTAGGTGTACAGGCCATTGTGCTCGCCCTCGACGTCGGTGATCTGCGTATAGACGCTGCCGGACATGCCCTTCGGCACGCCCTTGTCGCGCAGCACCGCGGTGTTGGCGACGTAGCCGTCATTGAGCGCATCGCGGTCCTTCACCGCGCCGTAGGGATTGATCGCGGTGTTCGGCCAGACGTGGCCGGGAACGCCCAGGGTGAGCCCGCCATGCTCGCCGTCGATGGCGGCGCGCTCCGCATCAGGGCTGGGCAGGCCGGGGCCTTGATAGTCATGCACGTCGTAGACGTCGCCGGCATGCGGATCGCCCTTCATGTCGCAGCAGTTGGCGCCGCTGCGCGCGTCGACCAGGCGCGAGGGATCGAGCTGCTTGATCTGCTTCGCCAGCTCGGCGGCGGCCGGGATGCTCCACTGGCCCCAGCCTTCGTTGAACGGAATCCAGCCGATGATCGAGGTGGTGCCGGCGAGCTGCTCGACGATCGCCGAGACGTCGGCGCGGAAACTGGCCTTGTCGGCGGCACTGAGCTTGTCGTTGCGGTCGGTCGGCAGCGCCGGCATGTCCTGCCACACCATCAGGCCGATGCGGTCGGCCCAGTAGTACCAGCGCGCCGGTTCCACCTTGATGTGCTTGCGGATGGTGTTGAAACCCAGGTCCCGGGTCTTCTGGATGTCGAACTTGAGCGCCGCGTCGGTGGGCGCGGTATGGATGCCGTCCGGCCAGTAGCCCTGGTCCAGCGTGGCCAGCAGGAAGGTCGGCTTGCCGTTGAGCACGATGCGGTTGCGCCCGCCCACCTTCTCCACGGCGATGCTGCGCAGGCCGGCGTAGCTGGTCGCTTCGTCGCGCTGGTCGCCCTGCGTGAGCGTGGCCTTGAAGGTGTACAGGAAAGGATCCTGCGGGCTCCACAGGTGCGGATGCTCGATGGCCAGGCGCAACGGCTGCCCGGCCGGTCCACTGGCCTCGCCGACCGCCTTGCCGTCCGCGTAGGCGGTGACATGCAGGGTGGCATCGCCGTTGCCGCCCTGCAGCTTCGCGGTGACGGTGAACGCATCCAGGCTGCGCGCCGGGGTGAAGTTCAGCTGCGCCAGGCTGGTGGCGGGCACCGGCTCCAGCCATACCGACTGCCAGATGCCGGAGGCCGCGGTATAGAAGATGCCGTCAGGCTTCAGCCGCTGCTTGCCGACCATGATGTTGACGGCATCCACCGGCGCATGCACGGCGACGACGATTTCCTGCGGCCCCTTCGGGCGCAGCGCCTTTGTGATATCCGCGCCGAAGGACGTATAGCCGCCAGTGTGCTGCGCCACCTGGGTGCCGTTGACGTACACCGTCGCCGCATGGCTCACCGCGCCGAAGTTGAGGCGCACATGCTGGCCGTTTGCGATGAAGGCGGCGGGGATCTCCACCGTCCGGCGATAGAACATGTAGTCCGCATGCTTCTGCACGCCCGAGAGCACCGACTCGATCGGATACGGCACCAGCACCTGCTCCTTCAAGGCCTGGCCGAACGGCGGCTTGCCCCGCCCGTCGTCCGCGGCGTACTGCCATAGTCCGTTGAGGCTCATCCATTGCGGATGCTCCAGCGACGGGCGCGCCAGTTGCGGACGCGGGTACTCGGGCAAGGCGTTGCCGGGAGAGACCTCGGCCGTCCATGGCGTGGCCAGCGGCGCCTGCTTGCCGCTCCAGGTTTTTTCCTGGTCCGGCGCCGCCAGCGCCGTCGCGGCCATGCTCATGGCGATGCACATGCTCACCCAGGCGCGCGCGCGCCGTCTTGCGATGCTGCCCGTCATCCGCACTTCCCTCCTCGATGTAATGGCGGCGTCGTGTGCCGCCGTTGCACTGGTCGTGGCTAAGCCTGCTTCTCCACGACCAGCACCGCTGTCCCCTGTTCTGCCTGCAGCGCCGCCTTGGCCGCCTTGGCGGTATGGTGGTCGCCGTCGTGACTCCAGCCCGGCGGCATCACCAGGTAGAGCAGCTTGTTGTGCAGTCCGGGCGCGCGCCATACGTCGCGCCCGAGCAGCCAGAACTCGCCCAGATACGCGTCGATCACGCTGAAGCGCTTCACCGGGCGGGTGATGCCGTATTCGATCCGTACCTGTTTCTGCGCCTCCATGTAGGTGCCGAACACGCGATCCCAGATCGGCAGCAGGTTGCAGAAATTGGTGTCCATGTAGAGCACGTTGCGCGCGTGGTGCACGCGATGGTGCGAAGGCGTCAGCAGCACCCGGTGCAGCGCCCCGAGCGTCCCCTCGGGCAGGACGTGCTCGCCCAGGTGGATCAGCTGCCCCCAGAAGCCGTCGATGATCATGATCAGGACCAGCAGCGGCGGACTGACGCCCAGCAGCATGCAGATGCTGGTGCGCACGAAGTCCGCATAGGGGGCTTCCAGGAAGATGTGCGCATAGTTGACGGAGAGATTCATCGTCACCGGCGCGTGGTGCGTCGAATGCAGGCACCACAGCAGCCTTACCTTGTGCGCCAGGAAGTGGTAGACGAAGTGCGCCAGCTCCCACACCAGGTAGCCGTAAAGCAGTCCGTACCAGGTGAGCCCCGCCTGGAACGGCGCGAACCGGTTGAACAGGCCGATGCAGAAACCGACCATGGCGATGGTGAGAAAGCTGCCGATGAAGCGGTTCAGCACCATCACCAGCAGCGGGACCTGGTAATCCTCGCGCCGCGTGCGACGCAGGAAGACGCCGCGCAGCAACTCGAAGATCAGCAGCAGCGGGATGATCGGGGCGAGCAGTCCGGCGAAACCTTCCACGCTGAGCAAGGCTCGGTAGTCACCGGCGGCGAACAGCTTCAGCAAAGGCTCCAGGCCGAAAAAGTCGGACAACTGGCGGTGCAGCCAAGTGAGGATATCCATTGCTGCCCCTCTTCGGTGACGGCTTCGGGATCGCTTTGCGGGGGCCGGGGCCCTCCTGCCCCGCGCAATTTGTCACGATCCAAATCATCACACAAGCACTGCCGTAGGTTGGGGAGAGCCACAGGCGAACCCCAACAAGCCTCACACGTGATCACCACGTTGGGGTTCGCTGCGCTCACCCCAACCTACGGTGGCAGCGCAATGATGTGGTTGAGCACGCCGGCCAGGCTGCGCAGATCCTGCGCGTTGTGCTTCAGCACCCGATAGAGATCCACCGGATCGCCCGCGCGAAGGAAGCGCAGCCACGCTGCCGGCGCCTGCGCGCCCGGAAGATCGTCCTCGCGCACCACGCCAAGCAGTTGCCGCTCGGCGGTGGCGAGCTTGCAGTTGGGCCACTGCGCACGCCAGCGCCGGCGCACCGGATGCAGCAGGTCGATATGCCTGAGGCCTTGCAGCGGGCTGGCCTGCTGCGCAAGGCGGAAGCGCGTGGTCAGCAGCGGCGCGTCATAGCTCTTGCCGTTGTAAGTGCCCAGCACAGTCGCCGGCCCGACCCATGCGCGCAGTTGCTCGAGCATCGCCGCCTCGCCGGCCAGCGTGGTGATGGTCAACTGGCTCAGCACGAACTGCCGCCCCTTCCAGCGCGCCACGCCGATCATGAAAGCGCGCGTGCCGGTACCGCCGGCGAGCCCGGTCGTCTCCGTATCGAGGAACAGCAAATCCTCGGGATCGATCGGCTCGGACAGCTTGGCGAACGATGCGTCGAAACAAGATGGCAGCGGTGGCCAATCCGTCGTTTCCTCCGCAAGCCACAAACCCGGCGCCAGTTCGCGGCCGAGGCCCGTCGGCGCAAGCGTGCCGCTGCGCTGACGCATCGACGCTGGCCGGCGCACCGCGAGCAGGCGCGCGAGATCGACAGGCACGCGCGGCGCGGGTGCCATGGTCGCGGCAGCGCCAACGGCGATACCAGCCTGGCCGCGCAGCCGGCGCAGGCGGGCGGCGAGGTCCGTCATAGATCGGCCAGCAGATCGAGCACCGCGGTGCCGAGCTCCTTCATCGAGCGCGCCGCCGTTTCGTCGGAGGCCAGCACCGGGCCCACGCAGGCAGGACAGCCCAGCCGGCAGTCACATTGTCCGATCAGTTGGCGTGCGCGATCGACCAGTTCGGCGCGACGGTCGAACAGCGGCGCGCTCAGGCCGACGCCGCCGGGAAAAGCGTCGTAGAGATAAAGCGTCGGGATGAATGGCGCGTGCGGGTCCACGCCTTCATCGCCCCAACCGGTGTGCACACGCGCATGCCCCGAACTGTCCGGCGTCGCGAACCAGGCACCGTCGCCGCTGCCTACGGCCTTCTGCAGATCGCGCCCTTCGGCCATCACCGCCACCGTGGCCACGGTATGCAGCGCGGTCGCCGCGGCCAGGAAGCCGTCCAACGCATCCTGGCGTCGTTCGAATGCCTCGTCCAGCGTGCGTTGCGCCAATGCCCACCACACCGCCGTCGTATGCAACTCGCTGTCCGGCAGGCTGACATTGCCGTAGCCGATGTTCTCGTGCGTGTAGTAGCGGATCTTCTTGTAGCCGGCGACGCGGCGCACGACGTGCACTTCGCCGTGATGGCACTCGCCGCGCCCAGCATGCGACGCATCGAAACCGTCGAGCACTTTCAGCTTGGTGTAGTCGATCGCGTCCGTGTAGTAGTCGGCCTCGGTGCGGGTCACGTAGGCCTTGCGCCCGGTCCAGTCCAGGCGCTCGACCTGGTAAGGCACCGACTGCACCATGTGGATGGCGCCTTCGTAGAGTGTGAGCGGCGCCGCGCTGTAGTCGACCTCGGCGATGATGGCCTGGCGCCCGCCGGTGCGGTCCACCACCACGAAGTTGCCTTCCGCCACCGAGCGCAGCGACACCGCATTGGCCGGGTAGCTGTCGGCGATCCATTCGAAGCGCTCGCCTTCGCGATGCAGCACGCCTTCTTCGGCGAGCACTTCCAGCCAGGGCTCGACCAGCTGCCCGCCGAAGGCGTCGCCGGCACGGAACGGCAGTTCGAACGCCGCGCAGCGGATATGGTCGAGCAGGATCAGCGGCTGGTCCTGCGCGATCCGCGCTTGCTCCGGCGAAGCGTCCTGGAAGTATTCCGGATGGCGCACCAGGTACTGGTCCAGCGGCTCGCTGGAGGCGACCAGGATGCCCAGCGACGGCTGCTGGCGGCGGCCGGCGCGGCCGAAGCGCTGCCAGGTGGCCGCCACCGAACCGGGATAGCCGTTGAGGATGGTCACGTCCAGCGCGCCGATATCGACGCCCAGTTCCAATGCCGAGGTGCTGACGATGCCGTCCACCTGCCCCGCGCGCATGTCGCGCTCGGCCTGGCGGCGTTCGGTCGGCAGATAGCCGCCGCGATAGGCGCGGATGCGCGGCCGCTTGCGCGGGTCGTGGTCGAACACGTCCTTGAGGTACTTGGTCAGCACTTCGACCATCAGCCGGCTCTGCGCGAACACCAGGGTCTTCAGGCCGGCGCGGATGGCGGTGCGCGCGATGCGGTTGGTCTGGCTGCGCGCCGAGGCGCGCAGACCGAGGTCCGCATTGACCACCGGTGGATTCCACAGCAACACGTGCTTGGGGCCTGTCGGCGCACCGCTTTCCAGGATCGGCGTCACCGGCTGCTCGATCAGCGCGCGGGCATGCTCCGCCGGATTGCCGATCGTCGCCGAGCACAGGATGAATTGCGGCGTCACCCCGTAGAACGCGCAGACCCGGCGCAGGCGCCGCAGCACATTGGCCACGTGGGAGCCGAACACGCCGCGATAGGCATGCACCTCGTCGATCACCACATAGCGCAGGTTCTCGAAGAACTGCGCCCACTTGGTGTGATGCGGCAGGATCGCCTGGTGCAGCATGTCCGGATTGCTGACCACCACGTCGCCGTGCAGGCGGATCGCCTGGCGGGCATCGCCCGGTGTGTCGCCGTCGAAGGTGAAGGCGCGCACGCCGAGCTCGCCGGCGGCGTTGAGCTCGAGCAGCTCGGCCACCTGGTCCTGCGCCAGCGCCTTGGTCGGAAACAGATACAGCGCCTTCTTGCCGGCGGTCATCACCGAGGTCAGCACCGGCAGGGTGAAACACAGCGACTTGCCGGACGCGGTCGGCGTGGCCACCACGATGTGTTCTCCGCGCGCCGTCGCCGCCCAGGCCTGGCCCTGGTGCTCGTAGAGCCGCGCGACGCCACGGGTTCGCAGCGCGGCGGCTACCGGTGCGGGCAGATCGTCCGGCAGCGGTACGTAACGCCCTTCCCTGCCCTCCATGACGAAGTGCCCGGTGACGCGCTCGCCATAGCGCTGGACCAGCCGGCCGGCCAGTTCCGCGCCGCTGAGCTGCAGCAGCCGTCCGTCGTCCTCGTCCGCGATGGTGGCCGGCAGTGGGGCGCGCATGGGATGTCCTCCAGGGAAAGCGCTGGCATTCGAATGCCCCGCTGTCTCACGGATTGAGACCCGTCCCGGATTGCCGTAGGTTGGGGTGAGCGCAGCGAACCCCAACAGGCCTCGCATCACGAACGCCACGTTGGGGTTCGCTGCGCTCACCCCAACCTACGCCGGTTTTCCCCTACGCCGGTTTTCCCCGAGGAATGCAGCGATGAAACTCCGTACCCACGTGGTCGCTTCGATCGTCCTGCTGATGGCCGCCCTGCCCGCGTTCGCGCAGGATGGCCGCAAGCACATCGTGCTCGGCCGCACGCCGGCGGACATGACCGGCCTGCCCTTCAGCGATGCCGTGCTGGTCGGCGATACCCTGTATCTGTCCGGGTACATCGGCGTGGATGCGAAGACCGACCAGGTGCCCAAGTCGGCCGAAGCGGAAGTCCGCCTCGCCATGGACGATCTCAAGCGGACTGTCGAAGCCGCCGGCATGACGATGGACGACCTGGTCAAGATCGACGTGCTGTGCACGGACATCACCCTGTTCCCGGCCTTCAACTCGGTCTACCGCACCTATTTCAAGAACGGCTTCCCGGCGCGCACCTTCACGGGCAGCAGCAAGCTGCTGGCCGGGGCGCATTTCGAGATCACCGGCGTCGCGATCAAGCGCGCGAAATGACGGACCGGGGCGGCGGGCCTCCGGCTTGACGCCCGCCGCACCCTTGCGCCACTTTCCCGGCCTTGAAGCCAGCCCAAGCGACTGCCGCCATGCGACGCGAAATCGCCATCGTCGTCTTCCCGGGATTCCAATTGCTCGACGCCGCCGGCCCGGTCGCGGTGTTCGAGATAGCCGAGCGTTTCCGGCCCGACAGCTATGCGATCTGCGTGCTGGCCCCGGGCGGCGGCGTGGTGCGCAGTTCGTCGGGCGTGTCCCTGGCCGCCGCGCCGATCGGGCCGGGGCGGTTCGATACGGTGATCGTGTCGGGCGGCAATCTGGCACAGGTCGAGGCCGGTCAGTCCGACATCGCGACACTGCTCGGCGGGGATGCCTGGCGGCGTGCGGCGGGCGTGTGTTCCGGCGCGTTCTTCCTGGCTCAGGCCGGGCTGCTGGATGGCCGGCGCGCAACCACGCACTGGGCTGCCGCCGAGCGTTTCCGGCGGCTCTATCCGGACGTGCGGCTGGACGCCGACCGGATGTTCGTCAGGGATGGCGATGTGTGGACCTCGGCCGGCATCTCCGCCGGCATCGACCTGGCGCTGGCCCTGGTCGAGGAGGACCTCGGCCCCGGCATCGCGCGCCGCGTCGCGCAGCAGCTGGTGGTGCACCAGCGGCGACACGTGGGGCAGTCGCAGTATTCGGTGCTGGTCGAGCAAGGCGGCAAGACCGGCCGCTTCGGCGAGCTGATCGGCTGGATGCGCACGCGCCTGGCCGAACCGATGACCATCGAGCGCCTGGCCGAGCGTGCCGCGATGAGCCCGCGCAACTTCGCCCGCGCCTTCGTGGCGGAGATCGGCGCGACGCCGGCCAAAGTGGTCGAGGGCCTGCGGCTGGAGGCGGCGCGCGTCGCCGTCGAGACCAGCCATCTCAACCTCGACCATATCGCCGCCTCGACCGGCTTCGGCGATTCCAGCCGCATGCGCCGCGCCTTCGTGCGCAGCTTCGGCATGTCGCCGCAGTCGCTGCGCCGCAGCGCGGGCGCCTGAGCGCGACCGACTGGCCGTTTTTGTCCGGAAATTGTCCTTGCGAGGGAACGACCGGAACGCCCATAAAAGGCCGCACCGAAGTCCCCTGGCCGGCCGGCTCGCCGCCTGGTCAATGCACTCTTTCAATGAGGATACGCATGCGCCCGCTTCCATTCGTTTCGGCCTGTCTGCTGGGTCTGGGTCTCGCAGCATCCGCGGCGGCAGCACCCGCGCCGGCCACCGCCACGCGGCTCGACCACATCCTGCTGTGGGGACACGGAATCGACCAGGTCACATCGGTGATGGCGGTCAAACTGGGCTTCCAGGTGCGGCCCGGACGCGATCCCGACGGCGTGGCCAACCGTTACGTGCGCTTGGCGGACAGCAGTTTTATCGAAGTGCTCGGCATCACCCGGCCCGATCCGAAATTCGATCCGGGCATGAAGGAAGACCAGCAGGCCTTGAAGGGCGGCCCCGGTTCGCGCGCGTTCGGCTTCCGCAGCTCCGCGCTCGACGCCATCCGCAGCTCGCTGCAGGCGAAGCACTACGCGGTCACGCCATTCTTCTCCGGCCCCGACAGCGCCAAGCCCGGCTGGCGCCTGTTCGCCTTCGACAAGGCACCGTTGTCGAGCAATACCTTTTTCATCGACTACAAGGCCGATTACGCGCCCGACCAGTTCGATCCCGGCAACAGCGGCGATCACCGCGTGACGCGCGAGCATCCCAACGGCGCGCGCGAACTCACCTCGATCTGGCTGGTGTCAGCCGATGCCGATGCCGATCGCCAGCAACTGGAGAAGATGGGCTTCGGCCACGCCGTGCCGGTGAAACTGCCCGAACTCGGCGCCAAGGGCTTCTGCGTCCCGGTCGGACCGACAGCGCTGCTTGCGCTGCAAGCCGATGGCGCGGGCCTGGCCGCACAGGCCATGGCGGCCGGCCCGCGCATCCTGGGCGTCAGCTTCGGCGTGACCGATCTCGGGCGTGCGCAGCGCTGGGTCGAACGTGGCTACGAGCGCAAGCTGGCGACGTATCGCGGGCTGTCCGGCGAATCTGTGCTCGCTCCTACGGTGGACGATTTGGGATTGTCGATCGAATTTCATGCGATGAAGGCAGGCGCTTCGCCCTGTCCTGCCATGGGCTCGTAAGTCCGCGGATCCTGGCGCCCGCATGGGAGCATCCAAGCGGGCGCGGGTCCTTCACTGCTCCTTGGCTCGCAATTCGTCCATTCGCAGGAAGGTTCTCTTCACCGCTGCGAAATCGCCAAGGGTCATGTAGTCGTTATTCAATATCTTGAGGATGTCCCGGCCGGATGAGGGCTGGGTCGACAACTTGTCGGCATCCATCCTGGCCCATGCCCTTTCCCCGAACGCGATGAGGTGGCGGACCCGCTTCGCCTTCTCAATATCTGCCCAGGGGTAGAAGCGAATGACTTCGGATTGGTACACGACCGCCAAGTCCTTCCTGTCGGCGGCATCGACAGCATAGGCTGCTCCGGAGAGAAGCTCACCGGCGGGCATCTGATCCAGGATCGTGCGGTAGGCGTTCGGATCGGCGCAATTGCAATCGGTGAGTTTAGCCTCGTACGCGGCCCGCAATGGCAGCAGCAACATCAATAACCCGTTATCTTTTGCATGTGTCTGCGCCTCCGCGGTAATGCGGCTCATCTCGTCGAGCGAGCCGCCCCACCTCGGCTGGGCCAGCGCCATGAGCTGGCCGTAGATGGAGTAGTTGGCCGGCTGCACCGCCAGGCCCTTGCGGGCCGCCTGCCCGGCGTACTCGTCATCGCCTTGTGCCATGCCGATATTGATCATCGCCGTATAGGCTGGAAACACCCTAGGATCGATCGCTATGGCTTGTTCCAGGTCCCTGCGGGCGAACATGAGCCATGCATTCATGCGCTCGAAATTCTCGCGCGGCGTCTTGCTGGCGTAATCGGTGCCGCGGGCCTGCCACGCCGCCGCCAGATAAGAGCGGCCGCTGGCGGCCAGGGCGAACGCGCTCTTCGGGCGCTGGCGCATCCACGAGTCGATCATGGCGCGCGTTTCCGGCGAGGCGTCGGAAAAATGTCCAAAGTAGATGTGATCGAGCAAGCCTGCCGATTCTTTTCGGGTCAGTTGCTTCTTCGCGGCGTCGCTCAGATAGGCGTCGAGTTTGGCCGCTTTACCTGATTCGACCCATGCCTTCGCGTCCTCGTAGGACACGAACGTCTGCATGTGATAGACGCAGTAGGCTCGCGTCGCCTCCGCGGACCAGTGGCTCCCCGGCGGATCGGGATAGGCGATGCAGCGCTTCAATGGGTCGCTGATGGTTTCCGCGCGATGCGCCTTTTCGAGAAAGTCATGCACTTCCGCATCGGAGAACGACGGCGAAGCTTGCTTTGCCGTGGCCGATACGGCTGGCGTGACGGGCTTTACATCGAGTCCTTCCGCCAGTGCCGGCTGGATGGCCATTCCGATCGAGGCCATCGCCAGCACGTTCAAGCATAGCAACCGCATATCCCTGCTCCTTTCCATGGATGAAATGCCTGGCGATTCCCTATCGCCCGCCGACTTGTTTACCGCGCAGCAACTCGCGTGCAGCCGTCGGTTTCGTACGGTTCGTCGCCCCTGTCCGTCCTAGGGTAACGCTATTGGCGCCGTCGCGGAGCATTCGATGCGGCAGATTTCCTCTCGGCAAAAACTAATCATGCGCTTTTTCAATCGCTGAAATTGGCGCCGGCGCGTTTCGCGGGCGGCGGCAGCGCCCTACCCTTGGTCGCACGCCCTCCCCAAGGACCATGCCCGCATGAAACCGTCAAAGAACGTGCTCCTCGCCAGCCTGCTCCTCCTGGCCCACGGCGCTATCCACGCCAAGGAATCCATCGCCGCCATCGAAGGCAGCTGGACCCTCGATTTCGCCGACGTGCAACACGCCGATGGCACCCGCGCGCACGACTACGGCGATGCGCCCAAGGGGCTGCTCCAGATCGACCGTCAAGGCCACTACTCGCTCTTCATCTTCGACCGCGCCAGGCCGAAGTTCGCCGGCGGCGATAAGGGCACGGCTACGCCGGAGGAAATCCGCGCCGCCCTGATGGGCACGAGCTCGCACTACGGCACCGTGGAGATGGATGCGGCGAAAGGCACGCTGACCTTCCATATCGAAGGCTCGACCTTCCCGAACTGGGAAGGCAGCACCCAGGTGCGCGCGTATGTGCTGAGCGGCGACAAGCTGAGCTACAAGGTGCCGCCGCGCCCGAACGGCGATATCCCGCTGACCGGATGGAAGCGGATGCCGCGCTGACAAAGAAAACCGAGGCAGGCGGTACGCCCGCAAAACCCGCCATTCCGGCGCAGGCCGGAATCCAGTAACGATCAGGTTCGATTTCCGCGAAAGCCCATCCGCGACCATCCAATACCGCGGCCACTGGATTCCGGCCTGCGCCGGAATGACGGGCTTGAGATGCTGCGTCGCGATCGATCCTCCCTGTCGCGACGCAGCGCTTGCCATCACCTCAATTGAACGGCACCGCCACCGCCTGCACATCCACCGCCGTCCAATCCGCCACCGTGATCGCCAGGTCGTTCGCATCCGGCACGTTGATCGCCGCCAGCGCCTTGTTGACCGGCTGTCCGCCCTTGGTCACGGCCAGCGCCTTGACGGTCAGCGAGCGGACGGCGCCACGGTTGCCGAGCCGCACCACGGTGAGATCCGGCGAGACCGTCAGGTCCAGCGCATTCGCCGGTCCCGCGCCGGTGCCGGCCACCGAGATGGCACGGGCCTGGCCATTGACCACACGCGTGATCGACAAGGTGAAGGTCTTGTCCGCCGCCGGGGTGAAGCGGACCTGGGTCGCATCCGCGTTGACGCCCAGCAGATCCTGGTGGCCCACGTCGGTGGCCACGCCTTCGAGCTGGATCGAAGTGCCGTCCGGCAGGATCGAGTGGTAGTCGTAAGTGCCGGTGCCGGTACCGACGATCGTGCGCGACAGCGCCGTATCCGCCGGCAACAGGTACATGCCCTTCATCAGATAGCTGGGATGGCTGCCCGGGATCTCCGAGAAGATCTGCCCGCCGAAGTTGCCGGCGCGCATGCCGCTGGCATCGGTGACCTGCAGGTCGGCCGGCGACAGCAGGAAGTCGACCACGAAGGCGGTCAGTCCGAACGGCCCGCTGAAGGGCAGGTCATGGTCCGCCAGCATGTAGTCGCCATGCCGCATCATGCCCAGCGTGATCCCCTTCGAGCTGGCCAGGTCCGCATCGGCCGCCTCGCCCGCCGCAACGCCGGGGAAGAAGTCGAACTGCAGGACGCCGGCGTCGCGATGGAAGCGCAGCTTGGAGAGCGGCGAGTTGGGCTGGTTGCAATTCCACACGAACAGCTCGACACCGTCCGGATCGGAAATCGTCGAGGCGCCATCCGGCGTCAGCACCGGCAAGGCGCGGCCGTTCGGATAGACGAAGCGGTACGGCATCACGCAGTGCGAGGCGCTGAGCTTGTCGACATATCCCGAATCCCACACCTCGCCCGAGGGAATGAAGAACAGCAGCGGCTGGTTCTGCCGGTCGGTGCCGCGCAGGAAGGTCGCCTCGATGTCGCGATAGGTTTCCTCGACGCGCGCAATGCCTTCCCTGCCCTGCGCATGCATGGTCAGCAAGGTCTGCCGGCTGAGCAGCTTGCCGTGCTGGCCGGTCAGCATGGTCTTGCGCGCGTCGTCGAGCACCAGCGTCGGCGTATCGGTATTGCCGAGCCAGAAGCGATCCGCCACCAGGCTGGACAGCGAGGTGCAGAAGCCCGTGGCCAGGCCGCCATGCCCCTTGCCCTTGAGGAAATACACGTAGAAGGCGAAGTAGGCGGCGGTCAGCACCGGATGCCCGAAGATCGGATCGAGCAGTTCATGCCAGACCTCGGCGGTGCCGAAGGTATCCTCGAAGGTGCCCCAGTCCGGCTTGCCGTCGGTGAAGTTGGCGAACGACAGATTGTGCTGCCCATAGTGGAAGGGAATCTCCAGGATCGCCGGCTGCGGCGCGCTGCGCGCATTGCTGACGCGCCCGTCCGGATTGCGCACCTGCACCGTGGCCGTGCCGCCAGCGCTGCCGCCGCCTCCGGTGCCCGGCACCTGGAAGTTGAGCTGGGTCGCGGTCACCGACGTGGCGGGGATGGTAGCGCCGTTGAACAGCACCGACGCTCCGGCGAGGAAGGCCTTGCCCTTCAAGGTGGCCGTCGCGCCCTGCGCCAGTCCGCTGGTCAGCGGATCGAGTTCCGGCTTGACGCCGAGATTGACGCGATTGCTTTCGGTGCCGTCGGCGCGCCGCACATAGACCGGCTGCAGGCCGCCGACGATGTCCATCGGAATGGTCACCGAGATCGATTGGTCGGCATTGACCGTCGGGGCGAGCGAGCGGCCGGCCAGCATCACCGTGTCCGCATTCGTGAAGCGGCTGCCGCGGATGGTCAAGGTGTCGCCCGGGAACGCCTCCGGCGGCGTGATCTGCGTAATCCACGGCCGCGTCATCAGGTCGTCCCAGGCGGCCTGAGTGAATTCGAAGAACTCGACCGTCTGGTCGCTGCCGTTGGCCACGCCCGCGCTGCCGGCGGCACCAGGCTGGCCTTGCGCGCCCGGATGGCCGTCCTTCGCACTCTGGCAGGTCTCGCCGTTGCCGCTGCGGCCACCGCCGCCGCCCGCGCCGCCGGAACCGCCCGCGCCGCCCTGGCCGACCCGTCCGCCCTGGTTCTTGATCCTTACCGCGTGGTTGGCGACCGTCGACGCCAACGTGCCCGACAGCACGCCGATGGTGATCTTGCCGCCACTGCCGCCGTTGCCGCCGCGGCCGCCGTCGCCGCCGCGGCCGCCATTGCCGCCGTCGCCGCCATCGCCGGGATCCGCACTGCAATGCCAGCCGAACAGCCACCAGCGCTCGCCGACATGGCCGTCGCCGCCATGGCCGCCGCGTCCGCCGGCCTGGCCACGGCCGCCCTGGATGCCGTCCTCGCCGTTGAAGTCGAGGTTGGGCAGGCCGGTCATGCTCTTGACCCACATCTCGATATTCGGCGCATCGTGTCCCGCGGCGCCCTGCGTGCCCGGCCCGCCGGACATGGCGTCGCCGCCGTTGAGTCCGTCGCGCGAATTGGCCTTGGTCTGCACGCCGAAGAAATCGCGGCCGTTGAGGTCGGGATCGTCGGCGCGCGCCGGCGTGGATCCGCCCGGACGGCGCCAGGTCACCGCGGCGCCGTCGCCGCAGATCACCTGCTCGGCAATGATGTACAGCGTGCCCACGTTCGGCTCGACCAGCAGCTGCTGATTGGTCAGGTCCAGCACGCCGGCGATGACCACCGCGCTGTCGAGCGGGATCGTGTGCAGGTCCAGCACCTGTATGCCGCTGCCGCCGGTGGTCGGCCACAGCGCCGGTACCTTGCCGGTCAGGTTGCCGAGCAAGGCCGGATCGACTGCGGATAGACGTCCGTTCACCCGGTCGGTGAGGTCGGCGATCGGCGTCGCGGGCTGGCTGGCGCGCAGCCGCGTCACGTTGGTGGCGGGCATGCCCGCGACCGGCCGCGCCACCGTGCCGATCAAGGGCGCCACACCCAGGGCGTGGGCCAGGACCGGCTGGACCGTCATCGGTTGCACCGCCACGGGGTGGACTGCGCCCGGTTGCGCCGCGACCGGCGCGACGACCGGCTGCGCCGTCGCGACGGTGCCGACGACCGCGCTGGCCACCGCACTGGCGATGGGCCGGCTCGGCAGCGCCCGGACGATCTTCTCGCTGTTGCGGTTGATCAGGTGCGTGGCCAGGATCGACTGCCGGCCCGCCGCGTCGCTGACGCGGAACTGCTTGGCCAGGTCGCCCCAGTTGACCACCACGCTGCCCTTGCGCGCGGCGACCAGCACCTGCCCGCGCCGCAGCGGCGTCATCTGCCTGATCGGCAGCGTGTCGAGGTCGGACAGGGTCTGCACGCCGGCCGCGTTCATGATGTCTTTCACGTGCTGCAGGCGCGCGTGGCTTTCGTCCGGCAGCAGGCCGACCACCACGTTCTTGAGGCCGGCCAGCTTGATTTTTCCGGCCAGGTCCAGCGCGGCCTGCCGCGTCCTGGCCATGTCGGCGTCGAGTACAACGCCGCGGCGCAGGTTCACGTCGGCGATGGTGCCGGAGAACGCGTAGTTGGCGCCGTCCATGCCGCAGCCGATGCGGAAACCCGCGCTGCCGACCGGGACGATCGCCCCCGGCGCGCTGCCGGCGCCGACCTGCTTGCCGTCGATCTGCAGCAGGGTCTTGCCGTCGCTGCCGCGCGCGAAGGCCACTTTCTGCGCGACGTTGGCCTGCACCAGGCTGGCGCCGCTGTCGACCGTGACCCAGCCGGCGGCGGTGTGGATCGAACCGATGAGTTTTCCGTTCGCCTCGACGAACAACGCGATCGACGGCGTCTGCCCTTCGATGACGTTCTGGCGCGTGCCACCCACCTTCTTCGGCGTGATGGTCGCCGTGACGGTGAAGCTGTCGAGCGAATCCAGATCGTGGCTGCGCGACAGGTCGAGGAAGCCGCCGTCGAGCGCGACGCCGGCATTGGCCGGCAGCACGCGCGCATTGGCCTTGCGGGTCAGCGTATTGCCGTTGACCGAACCGTCGAACACATCCTGACGATCGCCCACGAGTTGAAACACAGTGACTGCGGCGCTCATACTCGCCTCCTGTGATGGCTGTAAGTTGCGTTGGATGCGAAACCGTCTTACGCCGCCGCCGGGGGCGGATTTCGTGACAGCCAGCGGTATTGATGCGTAAGGTTTCGCGGCGTCAGGAAGCTACGCGCATTGGCGCGGGAAACAATTGGCTCAACGCTGTAGGGGGACGCCTACGTAGTTGCCAGAGGAACACCGGCATGCGTGCGCGGTGTTTTCTGACACAAAGCGGAAACCTCCCAATCTGCGGCAGTACGCAACTCGCAGGCCCGGGCTTTGGGTAGGCTTGCAGCCTTCAGGACGCGCCTTCCGGCCACATGGACGAAGGCATCGAAATCAAACGGAGATGGCCTATGTCGGTTGGAAAGTTTGCGCTGCTGCTGGCCGCCCTGCCCTTGCTGGCGGCATGCAGCGACAAACCGCAGCAAGGCGACGCCAACGCGAATGCGCCCGCCACCGCCCGCCCGGCCGCACCGGTTTCGCCCGCCAGCGCTCACCAGGCCGGCACTGATCAGGATGGATCCCGCATGGACGACCACAGCCAGAACGCCGCGGCGATCGCGCCGCCCAAGCCGAGCCAGGTGCTCGAGGCCATCTACCAGAAGGACAGCCACGGCCAGGATGCCATGGCGATCGCCAACGGCAGCGAGGCGAAGTACTGGTACGGCTACGCCTTCGAGCTGCAGGGCAAGCACTACTACACCGGTTTCGCCTACGACACGCCCGACAAGTTCGGCAAGCAGGACGAGGAAACCACGCCGGCGCCCGACGCCAAGGTCACCCTTACCCAGGCCACGTTCGAGCTGGCCAAGGACGCCGCTGCGCCGGGCTGGTCGCTGCTCGAATCGGAGCGCTTCATCGGCGAATTCGGCAGCTTCGAAAAAGCCGACGCGATCGACGACCAGGTCAAGGCGCAGGGCGCTGCGACGGCGGATGGCCGCCTCTTGCTGGCCGTGCCCACCTGGTACCTGGCCTCCGGCTCGCGCATCAAGTCCTTCAGCCTGTTCGTCTACCGACCCACGCCGTCGGACGATCCGGACGACACCAGCTGGACCTACCTCGGCACCATCCCGCGTGGCGAAGACAACGGCGCGGCTTGCGACGCCGACGGCTCCGGCAACCACGTGCCCTGCGTCACCGGCGCGGGCACGCTGAGCTTCGTCCCGGCAGACAAGGGCCTGCCCGAGCTGCGCGTCGCGCTCGCCGGCACCGGCATCGACGATGCCGGGCAGAAGAAAACCTACGGCGCGGCCGATGCCGCGACCTACCGCTTCAATCCGCAGAGCAAAGTCTACGAAGCGGCGAAGTAAGCCGCTCCCTTCGCAAGGTTCACATGGAGTGTCCGACCTATGCCCCAGCCGACCCCGTCCCGCGACCAGGTCATCGGCATCATCGAACAGGAAGCCCGGCGCAGCGGCATTCCGCACGATGATTTCCTGAAATTCGCCGCCATCGAAACCGGCGGCCGCTTCGATCCCAGCGTTTCGCGCGGCGCGCATGGCGCCAAGGGACTGTTCCAGTTCGAGCCCGCCGCCGCCTCGCACTACGGCATCCGCGGCCAGGAACTGGACGCGGCCGCGAACACGCATGCCGCGGCGCGCATGTACCTGGACAACCGCCACTCGCTCGAGCATCGCCACACGCACGACGGCCGTCCCTACCTCTCGGGCAAGGCGACGCCGGACGGCTTCGACATGTACGTCGCCCACCAGCAGGGTTCCGGTGGTTATGCGTCGATCCAGGCGGCGATCGCCAACGGCGAATTCAACCGCACCGACACCCGCGGCAACATCCTCAACAACATGAGCGACCGCGACATCCAGCGCCTCACCGGGCATACCTACGCCCAGGCCAGCCACATGTCCGACCGCGCCCTGGCCACCACCTACCGCGACTACTGGGAGCACAAGTTCGAGCGGATGCCGGTGCCGGGGCACCAGCAGGCGGCACCGGCGCAGCCGGCGGCGGCACACCCTGCCCAGGCGCATCCGCAGCCTCACTCGTCCCCTGCACAGCCGTCGCAGTCTGCAGCGAACCCCGCCGCGCCCGCCTCCGGCGACCACAAGATCGCGCTCGACGCCGCCTACGACCTGAGCAGGAAGTACGAACACAAGGTCGCCTATGGCTTCGGCCAGAAGGATCCCGACTCGGGCAAGGTCGACTGCTCCGGCTGGGTGGTGAAGGCCGAGAACGCCACGCTGGACGAGATCAACCACAAGGCCGGCCGCGAAGTGTTCAACCGGCGCGATTACCTGAAGACACAGGAAGACTGCGCCGCCGACATCATCCGCAAGGTCGAGAAGCATTCCGGCGTGATGCTCGAGGGACGCGCCGTCACCAAGGATGCGCTCAAGGAAGGCATGGTGATCGGCGAATGCAACGGCGCCAAGTTCGCCAAGGGCCGCTATCACGACATCGACCACATCACCATGGTGGTGCGCGACCCCAAGAGCGGCGAGCTGATGATCAGCCAGTCCAGCAGCCACCAGGGCGTGCACCTGACGCCGGTGGACGACTACCTCAAGTACAAGCAGTCGCACGGCGTCGCGCTCTACGCCACCGATCCGCTGGCGAAGGCGCGCGGCCTGATGCAGGACCGCCAGCATGTGCAGGCCGAATCCAGGACGGAGCCCAGGCACGAGCCGCAGCCGAACGCACCGGTCCGTCCTGCCCATGCGCGCGAAGCCGCGCCTGCCCTGCTCAAGGAAGGCTCGCATGGCGCCGAGGTCGGCGAACTGCAGGGCCAGCTGCGCCACCTGGGCTATACCGGCGCCGATGGCCGTCCGCTGGCCGTCGACCACCGCTTCGGCCCGGATACCCGCCACGCGGTCGAGTCCTACCAGCGCGACCACAAGCTGCATCCGGACGGCGCGGTCGGCCCGGTGACCAGCCACTCGCTGGCACAGGCGCGCGCCCAGGACGCGGCACACGCGCCCCGCCTCGACCAGGCCAATCATCCCGATCACGGCCTCTACAACCAGGCCAGGAACGCCGTGCATCGCCTCGACGCCGCGCACGGTCGGGCACCCGACCAGGTCAGCGACCAGATCGCCGGCAGTGTCGCGGTCGCCGCCAAGCAGGCGGGGCTGACCCGGGTGGACCAGGTGATGCTCAGCGACGACCGTTCGCGCGTGTATGCCGTGCAGGGCGACCTCAACTCGCCCTTCAAGCAGGTCGCCCAGGTCGATACTGCGCAGGCGGCCAGCACCTCGCTGCAGCAAAGCAGCCAGGCCATGCAGGCGGTGAACCAGCACCAGGCGTCGCAGCAACCGGCGCAGCATCAGCAGCAGGCTCAGCAGCAGAGCCAGGCCCAGGCGCAGACCGGCGGCATGGCCCGCTGAGCTGGCGGCGCAGTATCGGACCCTTTGGAGCAGCAGGCATGAAACGAGTCACCGGTATCGGCGGGATCTTCTTCAAGGCGAAGGATCCGCAGGCGCTTGGCGCCTGGTACAAGCAGCACCTCGGCATCGACGTGCAGCCCTGGGGCGGCGCCGCGTTCGACTGGAACGGGCCGGACAATCCCGATGGCGTCGGCACCACTGCCTGGAGCCTGTTCGCGCAGACCTCGGATCACTTCGCCCCGAGCACGGCTCCCTTCATGATCAACTACCGCGTCCACGACCTGCATGCCCTGCTGGCGGCGCTGCGCGCCGAAGGCGTGCGGATCGAAGGCGAGCTGCAGGAATCGGAGTACGGCAAGTTCGGCTGGATCGTCGACCCCGAAGGCAACAAGGTCGAACTGTGGGAGCCGCCCGCGGGCCAGTGAGTGCCGGAGGGCCGCGCATCGGCCCTCAAGTTTGTCGGGCATCGGCCGAAGCAGGCAGCGTGGCCCCACCAGGATCCCGCGTGAACATCAGCTTCAATCCGGCCGGCCCGATGGCGTCGCTCGCCGCCAAGAGTGCGGCCACCGACGCGACCCAGGCCGATACCGCGGCCAAGACCTCCCCCACCGCCTCGATCGTCACGGCCACCCGGCCGACCGCCGCGAAGGCCATCGCCACCGACTCGGGCGGCAGCAGCGAGAGCCCCACCGTGCAGGCGCTGCGCAAGCAGATCGAGCAGTTGCAGAAGCAGCTGGCCCAGCAGGAACAGCAGCTGCGTGCCGCCATGGCGGGCGGCCGGGACAAGGATCCGGCCAACGAGCAACGCATCGCCGCGCTGCAGTCCGCCGTCTCCACCACCATGGGCCAGCTGTCCGCCGCGGCGGCGCGGCTGGCGGCGGCCCTGATGGCCGAAGGCGGCAGCAGCAGCGGGAGTCTCGTCAGCGCCACGGCCTGACGTCGCCGCGCCAGGCTGCCTGCCTGCGCATGCCGAAAAAAACATAAGGCGGCATGATGGATATCTGACAAGGCTTTACCTTAGACAGATACCCCATCGATGCGCCGCTTCCCGGCGCCTCACTTTCCCCGTAGGAGTCGACCATGCCCGCTGCTTCCCTGCTGCCGCGCCGCCTCGGCCTTGGCCTCGGCCTCGTCATCGCCCTGGCCTGCCATGCAGCCATCGCTGCGGATTCGCCACCGCTGGCCGAAGTCGCCACCGGCCGCCTCTCCGGCCTGCACGACGCCACGACCGGGTTGAACGAATTCAAGGGCATCCCCTACGCCGCAGCGCCCGTCGGGCCGCTGCGCTGGAAGCCGCCGCAGCCGGCGGTGGTGTGGAAGGAGTTGCGCAAGGCCGAGCGCTTCGGGCCGCGCTGCATGCAGCGCCCGATCTTCAGCGACATGGTGTTCCGTTCCGACGGCATGAGCGAGGACTGCCTGTATCTCAATGTCTGGACGCCGGCGCACGGTGCGGGCAAGAAGCTGCCGGTGCTGGTGTATTTCTACGGCGGCGGCTTTGTCGGCGGCGACGGTTCGGAACCGCGCTACGACGGCGCCGGCCTGGCGCAGCGCGGGATCGTGACGGTCACGGTCAACTACCGGCTGGATGTATTCGGCTTCCTGGCCTCGCCCGACCTGGCGGCGGAATCGCCGCAGCACGCGGCGGGCAACTACGGCCTGCTCGACCAGCATGCGGCGCTCGAATGGGTCCGGCAGAACATCGCCGCGTTCGGCGGCGATCCGGACCGGGTGACCATCGGCGGCGAGTCGGCCGGTTCGATGTCGGTGTCCGCACTGATGGCGTCACCGCTGTCGAAACACCTGATGCGCGGCGCCATTGGCGAAAGCGGCTCCGTGCTGGGCAATCTCGAACCGCGCCCGCGGGAGCAGACGCTGCAGGAAGGCGCAGCGTTTGCACAGCGCGCAGGCACGAAGTCGCTGGAACAATTGCGCGCCATGAGCGCCCAGGCGCTGCTCGACACCGCCGGCCAGAAGGACGTGCCCGAATTCGGCCCCACCATCGACGGCTACTTCTTCCCCCGCTCGCCGACCGCCATCTACGCAGCCGGCGAACAGGCCCATATCCCGGTGCTGCTCGGCGCGAACTCGCAGGAAGGCAGCTACGTCAACCTGCTCGACAAGCAGGCGCCGACGCCGGACAACTATCGCGCGGCGGTGCAGAAGCAGTTCGGCGAGCATGCCGCGGCGATCCTCAAGCTCTATCCGGGCACGAGCGAGGCCGGGATCAAGGCGAACGGCACCGCCCTGGCCGGCGACCATTTCATCGCCTACGCCACCTGGGAGTGGATGCGCCTGCAGCGCCAGACCGGCAAGGCGCCGGTGTACTACTACTTCTTCGACCAGCCACGCCCGGCCAAGGGCGACGGCAGCGCCGGACCCGATGCCGGCGCGGTGCACAGCGGGGAAATCGAGTACGCACTCGGCAACCTGGCGGGTAACCGTGTCTATGCGTGGACGCCGGCGGACCGCAAGGTCTCGGACGTGATGCAGGGCTACTGGGCGCAGTTCATCAAGACCGGCGATCCGAATGGCGCAGGCTTGCCGCGCTGGCCCGCCGTGGCGGACAAGGATGGCGGGCTGCTGCGCCAGGACATCGGCGCGAACACGCGGACGCGGATCGATCGCGATGCGGCCCGCTACGAGTTGCTTCGCCGCGCGCTGGCCGGCCAGCATCTCTGAGCCGGTGCAGCCAGGGGATCATCGATGTCGGCATGCTTGCGCGGGATTTTCCTGGCGCTGATCTGTTTCGTGATCTCAACCGGTGGCGCCAGCGCCGAAACACCCGGCGCGCCACCGGGCACCGCGCTTACGCCAGCCCAGGCCAGGCAAGACCTGGAACTGAGCCTGTCCGCGCTCGAAGCGGCCTTGCCGAACATCTACTGGCACCAGTCGCCGGCCGATTGGGAGCGTGCCAAGGCCACGGCACGCTCGAGCCTCGACCAGGTCACCGACAGCGAGGGGCTCTGGCGCATCCTGATGCCTTTGCTGGCACGGATCGGCGAAGGCCACCTGAGCCTGGAGCGCAGCGAGGCGATGAAGCGGCGCGAACGCGAGACCGGCCTGCTGCTGCCTCTTGCCATGCACTGGACCGAGCGCGGCGCCTACGTCATCGGCGGCTATGGCGACGCGAGCGATATCCCGCAAGGCACTGCCATCGTGTCCATCGATGGCAAGGACACGCAAGCGTTGGCGGATGAGCTGATGTTCGCCGCCACCCGCGACGGCAGCATCCGCACCGGCATCCTGCGCGAGGCCTCGGGCAACGGCTACGGCGAACTGCTCTACCGGATGACCGGGTCGCGGACGAACTTCCATCTCGTCCTGCGTACGCGGAACGGCAACCTGCTTGTGCGCGACCTGGCGGGCATAGCGCCTGCCCTGCGCAAGGAGCGCCAGGCCCCCGCGACCTCGCCGGTGGCGACGCTGGAATGGCTGGACGCCACCACCGCCTATCTCGATGTGCCGACTTTCAGCAACAAGCGCTACCGCGCGGCCGGCGCGGACTTCGCGCAGACCATCCAGCAGCTGTTCGACGAGCTCGACCGGCGCGGCGCCAGCAACCTGATCCTCGACCTGCGCGAGAACGGCGGCGGCTCCGAGCCCAACGAGAGCATCCTGTTCTCGCACCTGGTCGAGCAGCCTTTGCACAAGTACGCGGCGGTGGAAGCGCGCGGCCGCCGCATCGCGGTCAAGGACAGCAGCGGCACGCCGTTCGACGTCGAAGTCTTCGACGACGACGAAATGAAGCAGCAGCGGCGCCTGCCGAATGGACGGCTGACCCGACGCAATCTCCCGCCGGAAGGACTGATGACGCGCTGGCATCGCGCTGCGCCGGTCTATCGCGGCCGGCTTGTCGTCCTGGCCGGCGGCAATACGTTCTCCGGTGCGGCGGAGCTGGCATCGATGCTGTTTCACGTCCGCCGCGCCGCCTTCGTCGGCGAGGAAGTCGGCGGCACCCACGAAGGCAACACCAGCGGCTATCGCTGGCCGCTGACCTTGCCGAACAGTGGCATGAGCCTGCATATCCCGCTGCTGCAATTCCGTTTCAACTGGCCCGGCCTGCCGCGCGACCGCGGCGTCCGCCCGGATTGCGCCGCGCCGCCGGACGTCATGGAGCTGGGCCAGCGCAAGGATGCGGCATGGCGCACCGCCAGGGACTTGCTGCGGGAACACTGGACCTCGCCTGTGCAGGTCGTTTGCCCGGTGGAAACCATCGCGCCTTGAGACCATCGCCGTGGACGGCAGGAGCGACCAGGGGTGCTCCTGCCGTCCACGGCGCGCCTCAGTCGGCGTAGTCCTCCGCATGGCTCACGTCGTCGGTCGGCCACCAGTAGCGACCATTGTCCGACGGCGCAAACGACGTGTTGCCGTCGCCGAGGCGCACCTGATAGATGTTGTTGCGCCAGATCGAACCCTGCGCCATGCCGCCCCACAAGCCGCCGTAGACAGGTCCCCACAGCTCCTTCAGTTCCGCCGAGAACACATTGCCGGTCACGGTCAGGTTGGTGGCGTTGTTCTTTACGCCGAAGCTGAGCGCATAGCCGTAGCCCGACACGTAGTTGTTGGTGAAGCTGATGTGGTCGTAGACGCCGTCGCCCTGCAAGGCCAATGCATTGGTGTTGCCCAGCGAAGCGATGGTGTTGTGGTCGATGATCATCGGGCCGCCGTCGCCTTCGCTCTGCGGGCCGATGCCGTCGTGGTGATAGACGTTGTGCGAGGTGTCCGCGGCGTCGTGGATGTAGTTGTTGGTCCACACCGAGGGACGATCCGGGAAGCCGGTGGTCATCTCCAGGCCCGCATTGCCCCAGATGTCGTTGTGGTCCATGGTCGCCACCGCCTCGTCCATGGTGGTGACCAGCTGCCACGACTGCTTGAACGGCGTGCCCGGCGTGGTGTGCGAGGACGACACCGTGCCGTCGTTGCCGGGCGGCATGGCGTAGGCGCTGGGCTTGAAGGTCGAATAACGGAAAGTGACCTTGGTCGGCGCGTAGATCTGCACCAGGTTGTCGTTGGGATCCTTGCCTTCGAACAGGCAGCCGACGAAGGTCAGGTCGTCGCCGTAGATCACCACCTTCAAGGCCAGGAAGCGGGTGAAGGAGATGATGCTGTGATCCGGATAGGTCACGATGATCGGCTTGCTCGCGCTCATGTTTGCAGCGTAGTCGGTCAGGTGGCCGGGATAGGCGCCCAGTCCGAGGCCGCCGGCGTTGGCGGGCGTGTTGACGTAGCCGGTGTTGGAGAAATCGGGCCAGTAGCCGGAGCCATCGTTGGGGCGCGCCGTCAGCGCGGTGGCGGCAGTGGCGTAGTGCAATAGCGGATCGGTGCCGGCGGGCGCCGATGCCTTGGCGTGGTCGGCAGCGAAGGAAACGCCCGGCGCCTGCGCGAATGCGAGGGCGACGAACAGCTGGGCGAAAAGCAGGGTGCGTGCCTGGTGCATGGTTTTTCCTTGTGAACTTCAACGAGGGAACACGGCGTGGCGTGGGGCCAGCGCGTGGATGAAGACGACGACCATGAATGCACTACGGCCCGCGAAACCCCAGGCTTCGCGCAGCCCGACGCCAGGACGAGGCAGGCACGTTCCGTGTGACGTGCGCTCCCCGTTCGCCCCGCGGCGGCGAGGCGATGCGCATGACGTTCGAGTTCCCCTGCAAGCCCTGTGAAGACTGAGTCAAAATGACTATACACATTGTATATGTCGACCCGGGCGTACTTGCTGTCGACGTGATCACACATCGATGCGATACGGGACAATCGCTTGTTCGATGCAGGATTACGTCCGGGTGGTGGCAAGCATCGGCTTCAGGGTCACGCTCCGCCCGGCCCCTCACCCCAAACCTCTCCCCGGAGGGGAGAGGGGGCAGCGTGTCGTGAGCATGCGGCCTGCGCTCGTGTAGCTCAGCTGCCCTTCGCTGCCTGCTCGATCAACGCCGCCACTTCCTTCGGGCGCGACTCGTAAACCGAGTGGCTCGCCCCCTGGATCTCGATGGTGTGCGCATGTGCCCGCCGCGCATACATCCGCTCCAGGTCCGGATTGATGATGCGATCCGCGGTGGCCACGGCATACCAGCTGGGCTTGCTCTTCCACGCCGGCACGCCGGCCGGGGTGCTGAACACGGAAGCCGCGGTCAGCTCCTGCGCATTCGCCTCGAAACGCGCCTGCGCCGGCGGCAGGTCGGCGGCGAAATCGGCCGGATACTTGTCGGGGTCGAGATAGAGGAAGCCGTCGGCCGTCTTCTTGATATCGGTCGTCTTGCTGGTCTCGCTCGGATAGCGCTTGCCATTGGCGACTTCCGTCTCGCCCTGGTCCAGCGCATGCGCGGCGATATACACCAGGCCGGTGACCTTCGCGTCGTTACCGACGTCGGTAACCAGCGCACCGCCATAGCTGTGGCCGACCAGAATGGTGGGGCCGTCCTGCATGTCGACGATGCGCTTCACCGCGGTGACATCGTCCGCGAACGACGTCAGCGGGTGCTCGGCGATCGACACGCGGTAGCCGTCCTTGACCAGGATGTCGTACACCGGCTTCCAGCCGTTGCCGTTCACCCAGGCGCCGTGCACCAGCACGATATTGCGCGCGGGAGCGGCCATGGCGGGGGTGACGGCGGTGCCCAGCAGCAGCGCGATGGAAGCGGCCAGGCCTTGGGTGAATTTGCTGTTCATGGGGGTATCCTCGGGTTCGGTTCGACGGAAGTGGCTTGCACGAAGGATTTCGTGCCGGCGCCCCCAGGCGTAACGCCAGGATTGATGACGTTTTCCGCAGCGACTTATTGGGATTCCCGATGCGCCCCCTGCCCTCCGAACTCCTGCGCAGCTTCGTCGCCGTGGCCCGCGCCGCCAGCTTCACCACGGCCGCCGAGCAGTTGTACCTGTCGCAGTCCACGGTCAGCCAGCACATCCGCCGGCTGGAAGAGCTGCTCGGCCAGCCGCTGTTCGAGCGCGATACCCGCAACGTGCGGCTCTCGCCGCATGGCGAAACGCTGCATCGCTACGCCGTGCGGATCTTGCAGCTGATGGACGAGGCGGTGACCTCGGTCAGCGGCCCGCCGCTGAATGGCACGGTGCGGCTGGGGTTGCCGGAGGACTTCGCGTCCTCGCGCCTGGCCGCCGCGCTGGCCAGCTTCGTGGAGCGCAACCCGGAGGTGGAACTGGTCATCCGCACCGGCCTCAGTGGCGATCTGTTCCGCGAACTGGACGAGGACCGCCACGACCTGGTCTTCGCCAAGCGACTCGGCGGCAGCCGCCGCGGCCGGATCGTGCGCACCGAGCCGCTGCACTGGTGCGGCAGCGCCGCCACGCCGCCGCGCGGCGCGGACCTGGTCCTGCCACTGGCGGTGCATCCCGAACCCAGCATCACCCGCACCCGCATCTTCGAAGCCCTGCAGGCCGCCGGCCGCCCTTACCGGGTGGCGGTGGTCAGCAGCAGCATCGCGGTGATCCACGCGGCCGTGCTGGCCGGCCTGGGCGTCGGCGCATTCACCAGCTACGCCATGCCCGAAGGATTGATCCCGCTCGACGAAGGCCTGCCCGACCTGGGCACGCTGGAATACGTCATCGAGCGCAGGCCCGCGCCGTCGAAAGCGGCCGAAGCGCTGGAGCACGTGCTGGCCGAGGCCGCCAAGGCGCCCTGAGGAGGGTGCCCGGCCAGCGGCGGCTCATGCGGCTCAGCGCGAAAGGGCTGCGGCCAGCGCCGTGGCCAGGGGTTTCATATAGTAGTTGCCGGCCGGCACGGCGTGGACGCGCACGCCATGACGCGCAAGCGCGTCGACCACCAGCGGGCCTACCGCGGCGACCACGGTGCGGGACAGCGCCTCCTGCAACGCGTCTTCGCCGGCATGCGCGGCAGCCAGCCGGAACAGCCGCTCCACCTGCTGCAGGCTGGTGAAGGCGATCGCGTCCAGCTCGCCCTGGCGCATGCGCTCGAGCATCGTCAGCACGTCGGCATCGTCCGCCGCATCGGCGTAGCGATAAGGGGCTACCGGCAGGATCCGCGCGCCGGCCTCGGCAAGGAAGGCCATCAACGGCGCATTGGGTTCGCTGCCGTACAACTGCACGCCGACATGGCGATCATGCAGGTCCAATGCGGCCAGGCACGCGATCATGCCCGGCGTCGTCGCCGGTTCCGCGACCAGGTCCGGGCGCAGGCCCAGCTCGCGCAGCACCCGCCCCGGCTTGGGTCCGCGCGCGACGATGCGCACCTGCGCCAGCCGCTCGATAAAGCGCGCCTTCTGCTCGGGCGCGTGCCGGTCGAGCGCGCCGAGCAACCGGCGCAGGCCCTCGCCGGTGTACAGCAGCAGGTCGTCGCAGGCGCCGTCGTTGAACCGGTGCAGCCATTCGAGGACGGGGGCGGGATCCGCCGCGTCGCGGATATCCACCAGCGGACAGCGCAATACCGTGGCGCCGCGGCGTTCGAGCAGCGTGGCAAAGACGTCGAGTTCGCGCGATTCGGGCACGGCGATGCGGCGGCCGGCCAGCGACGGTTCGGCTGCGGCCATCAGGCCACCTCCATGCGGACAGGTTGCGGCTGGATGGCCCGCGCTTCCGCCACCAGCTCGCCGAACCAGGCCTGCGTATGCGCGAAGGCGGCCACTTCGCCGACGATCAGCAGCGCGGGCGTAGCCACGGCATGAGTCTTGGCGAGCATCGGCAGCTCGCGCAGCACACCGGCGATCACGCGTTGCCGCGGCGTGGTGCCGTGCTCGATCAAGGCCACCGGCGTATCCGGCGCGCGGCCCCGCGCCAGCAGGCGCGCCGTCAGCATGCCCAGCCGCTCCACGCCCATATAGACCGCAAGCGTCTGCCGCGGCTGCGCCAGCATGGCGTCGCTGAGCGTTTCCGCCGCGTCATTGCCGTGCGCCGTGACCAGGCATACCGACTGCGCATGCTCGCGATGGGTCAGCGGAATGCCGGCATAAGCCGCGCAGGCTACGGCGGCCGTGATGCCGGGCACGATCGCGCAATCGACGCCGTGGCCGCGCAGGAAAGCCAGCTCTTCTCCACCGCGGCCGAACACGAACGGATCGCCGCCCTTCAGGCGCACCACGCGGCGTCCGGCGCGCGCATGCGCGAGCATCAGTTCCTGGGTCTGCTCCTGCGGCACCTGGCGTCCGCCGCAGCGCTTGCCCACGTCGATGCGCTCGGCATCGCGCCGCGCCATGGCGAGGATCTCCTCGCCGATGAGCTGGTCGTGCAGGATCACGTCGGCCTGGCCGAGCGCGCGCAGGGCCGCCAGGGTCAGCAGGCCCGGATCGCCGGGACCGGCGCCGACCAGGGTGACGGAGCCTTTGGCGGGCGCGCTCGCGCCGACCTGCAGCGCATCGAGCAAGGCCTGCTCGGCCTCCGCCGCACGGGCGCGCCGCAGCAGCTTCAGCACCGGCCCGTCGTGCAGCCAACCGTAGAAGCCGCGGCGCTCGGCCAGATCGGGAAAGCGCCGCGCGATACCGGCGCGATGGCGCTGCGCCAGGGCGACCAGCGGTCCGATCGCATGATCCAGCACGCGCTCCAGCGCTTCGCGCACGCGGCTCGCCAGTGCGGGCGCGGCGCCTGCGGTGGAGATGGCGATGGTCAGCGGCGCACGGTCGATGATGGCCGGCACGTGGAAGCGCGACAGCACGGCGTCGTCGACCACGTTGGCCAGGATGCGTCGCTCCCTCGCATCGGCGGCGATGCGCGCATTGACCGCGCGCTCGCCGGTGGCGGCGATGACCAGCCATACGCCATCGAGCCAGGCCGGCGCGTACTCGCCCTGCAGCCATTCGATCTCGCCGCTCGCTGCGCACCGCGCCAGCTCCGCATCGATATGCGGCGCACCGACGCGCACCTGCGCCCCGGCGTCGCGCAAGGCCGCCACCTTGCGCCTGGCGACACTGCCGCCGCCCACCACCAGCACGGGCAAGCCCTTCAGATCGGCAAACAGCGGATACAGCTTCATGGTCTTGCCCTCCAGCCGCGTCCCTGCCGTTTCATGCCTCGGATGCCGCCCGCGTCTCGGCGATCAGCCGCCGCAGCTCGGGAATGCAGGAACCGCAATTGCCGCCCGCGCGCAGCTCCGCGGTGATCTGCGCCGGCAGATCCAGCTCGTTGCGGCGGATCACCTCGAGAATGGTGTTGCGCCCGACGCCGAAGCAGGAGCACACCACCGGCCCGGGATCGCCACCGCCGCCCGGTGCCTCGCCCGACAGCAAGGCCAGCCGGTCCGCTTCGTCCAATCGATCGCGCGCGAACAGCGAGGCCAGCCATTGCCGCGACGGCAGGTGCGGCTGCGCGGCGAGGAACAGGCAGGACTCGATGCGGCCCTCCCGCAGATGCACTGCGCGGTAGACGCCGGTATCGAGGTCCTCGAAGGCCAGCCAGTCGGCCTGATCGTCCGTCACGCCGAGCCATGCCTTCGCCCATGCCTCGATCTCGGCCGGCCGCTCGCGATGGGCCAGCTCGTAACGCAGGAAGCGGTCGCCGCGGATCAGCGTCCAATAGCTCAGCATGGAAGCCGGCAATGGCCGGCGCGCGAGCGCGAAGCCGTACCAGCGCACCGGGAACGGCTCGACCCGCACCGGCGTGTGCTTGAACTCCGGCTCGCCGGAGACCGGGTCCACCGCCGGGTTCACCACACCGCCGACGCGTGCGTCCGAGGCGAACTGGTCGCTCCAATGAATCGGCGCGAACACGGTACCGGCCAGGATGCCACCGCCATGGCGCACCCGCGCCACCATCGAACCCCAGCGCGACACCACCCGCGCCAGGCTGCCTTCGCGCACGCCGCTGCGCAGCGCGTCGTGCGGATGCATGTCGACGAACGGCTCGCCGATATGGTTGTTCAGGCGCGGCGAACGCGCGGTGCGCGTCATGGTGTGCCACTGGTCGCGGATGCGGCCGGTGTTGAGCACCAGCGGATATTCGCGATCCGCGGCATGCGCCGGTGCGCGCGAGGCGGTGGTGACAAAGCGCGCGCGGCCGTCGGCATGGCTGAAGCGGCCGTCGGCGAACAGGCGCGGCGTGCCGGCGCCCTGCTCCGTCACCGGCCACTGCACGGGAGCGAGCGCGTCGTAGGCGCGCCGGTCCAGCTTCGCCAACGGCCCCAGCTGCAGTTGCCGGCGCGCGGCCGGCACGCCGTCGGCCAGCGGCTCGCGGTTGCGAAACGCGGTGAGCTGGGCGTGCTCGACGAAGATCTCGTGCGGATGGGCGAAATCGAAACCGCGCTCGAAACCCATCCGCTTCGCCACCTCGCACACCGCACGCCAATCGGCGCGCGCCTCGCCCGGCGCCGGCAGGAACGGCCGCTGCCGCGATATGCGCCGCTCCGAACTGGTGACCGTGCCGTCCTTCTCGCCCCAGCCCAGTGCCGGCAGCAGCACGTGGGCGTAGGCGTTGGTATCGGTACGCTCGACGATGTCCGAGCACACCACCAGCTCGCAGCGGGCCAGCGCGGCGCGCACCTTGTCGGCATCGGGCAGGCTCACCGCGGGATTGGTCGCCATGATCCACAGCGCCTTGATCCGCCCCTCGCCCACCGCGTCGAACAGCTCCACCGCCTTCAGCCCGGGCGTGCCGGCGATATGCGGCGATTGCCAGAACGCCTGCACGATGTCGCGGTGCGCCGGCTCGCCCAGTTCCAGGTGCGCGGCGAGCATGTTGGACAGCCCGCCGACCTCGCGCCCGCCCATCGCATTGGGCTGGCCGGTGATCGAGAACGGCCCCATCCCCGGCCGCCCGATGCGTGCCGTGGCAAGGTGGCAATTGATGATGGCGTTGACCTTGTCGGTGCCGCTGGTGGACTGGTTCACGCCCTGCGAGAACAGGGTGACCACTTTCTCGTGCCGCGCGAACAGGCGATAGAACGCCACCACGTCCGCCGTCTGCAGCCCGCACTGGCGCGCCACCATGGCCGGGTCGCCCGACTCGGCCTCGGCCGCCGCCAGCGCCTGGTCGAAACCGGCGGTATGCGCGTCGATGAAATCCGGATCGATCACGCCATGCCGGAACAGGAACGACAGCAGCCCGTTGAACAGCCGCACGTCGGTGCCGGGCCGGATCGGCAGGTGCAGGTCGGCCCCTTCGCAGGTGGCGGTGAAGCGCGGATCGATCACTACCACGCGCGGGCCGTCGCGGCCTTCGCGCGCGGCGGTCACGCGCTGGAACAGCACCGGATGGCACCAGGCCGTGTTGGAACCGACCAGCACCACCAGCTCGGCCTGCTCCAGGTCCTCGTAGCAGCCGGGCACCACGTCCTCGCCGAACGCGCGCTTGTGGCCCGCCACCGCGGAGGACATGCACAGGCGCGAGTTGGTATCGATATTGGCGGTGCCCAGATAGCCCTTGGCCAGCTTGTTGACGACGTAGTAGTCCTCGGTCAGCAATTGCCCGGAGACATAGAACGCCACCGCATCCGGACCGTGCTCGGCGACGATGCGCGAGAAGCCGTCGGCCACGCGCTGGATCGCCTCGTCCCAAGTCGCGCGCTGCGCCACGCCATCCTGCCCGCGCAGCATCGGATGCAGCAGGCGGCCTTCCGGGCCGACCGTATCGCCCAGGGCCGAGCCCTTGACGCACAACCGTCCAAGGTTGGACGCATGCGCCGGATCGCCTGCCACCCGCGTCGTTCCGTCCGCATCCACGCTGGCCAGTACGCCGCAACCGACGCCGCAATAAGGGCAGGTGGTGCGTACGGCTTCGCTCATGCGTCCGCTTGCCCCACCTGCACATGGTCGCCCTGCCGGCGCACCGGCCAGGTGCGCACGGCCTGCTCCGGCGCCTCCACGCATTCGCCCGTACGCAGGTCGAAATGCTGCTTGTAGATCGGCGAGGCCACCACCACGCGCTCGCCCAGGTTGCCGACCAGGCCGCGCGACAGCACGGCCGCACCGGAACACGGATCGAGATTGTCGATCGCGTACAGCTCGCCGCCGACGCGGAACACCGCCACCTGCGCGCCATGCACCAGGGCGCAGACGCCGGTGTCCGGCACGATATCGCCGACGGCGCACACGGAAATCCAGCTGCTTTTGTTCGTCATGGGCTCACTCCGTCTCCACCACCACCGGGATGCCGCGGAACGCGCGCTTCTCCTGCGCGGAGGCCGGCCGGATCTGCCCGCGCTCGGGCACGAAGGCGACCTGGTCGTCGCCAGCCTCGCTGTTGACGAAATGGCGGAAGCGGGCGCGCACCTTGGGATCGGTGACGGCGCGCTTCCATTCGCACTCGTAGGTATCGACCACCAGCGCCATCTCCGCCTCCAGCTCGTCGGCAAGGCCCAGCTTGTCGTGCACGATCACGTCGCGCAGATAGTCCATGCCGCCTTCGAGGCCGTCGCGCCACACGCTGGTGCGCTGCAGGCGGTCGGCGGTGCGGATGTAGAACATCAGGAAGCGGTCGATGTAGCGGATCAGCGTGGCGGTATCGAGGTCGCCGGCCAGCAGCTCGGCGTGCCGCGGCTTCATGCCGCCGTTGCCGCAGACATAGAGGTTCCAGCCCTGCTCGGTGGCGATCACGCCCACGTCCTTGCTCTGCGCCTCGGCGCATTCGCGCGCGCAGCCGGACACGGCGAACTTCAGCTTGTGCGGCGAGCGCAACCCCTTGTAGCGGTTTTCCAGGTCGATCGCGGTGCCGACCGAATCCTGCACGCCGTAGCGGCACCAGGTCGAGCCCACGCAGGACTTCACCGTGCGCACGGACTTGCCGTAGGCATGGCCGGATTCGAAGCCGGCCGCGATCAGTTCTTCCCAGATCAGCGGCAGCTGTTCCAGCCGCGCGCCGAACAGGTCCACGCGCTGGCCGCCGGTGAGCTTGGTGTACAGCCCGTAGGACTTGGCGATGCGCCCCACCGCGATCAGCCCGTCCGGCGTCACTTCGCCGCCGGGCATGCGCGGCACCACTGAGTAGGTGCCGTCCTTCTGGATATTGGCGAGGAAGTAATCGTTGGAATCCTGCAGCGAGGCATGCTCCTGCTGCAGCACGAACTCGTTCCAGCACGAGGCCAGGATGCTGGCCGCCACCGGCTTGCAGATATCGCAGCCCAGGCCCTGTCCGTGCTGCGCGAGCAGGTCCTCGAAGCGGCGGATGCGTTCGACCCGCACCAGGTGGTACAGCTCCTGGCGCGAATGGGCGAAGTGCTCGCACAGGTGGTTGTTCACCGCCAGGCCCTGGCGCGCCATCTCCGCCTTCATGATCTGCGTGACCAGCGGTACGCAGCCGCCGCAGGTGGTGCCGGCGCGGGTGGCTTCCTTGAGCGCGCCGATCGAGGTGGCGCCCTCCACCACCGCCACGCACAACTGCCCCTTGGACACGTTGTTGCACGAACACACCTGCGCCGCGGCCGGCAGCGCATCCACCGCCAGCCCGGGCCTGGACTTGCCGTCGGAGGCCGGCAGGATCAGCGATTCCGGCGCCTCGGGCAGGTCCATGCCGTTGAGCATCATCTGCAGCAGCGTGCCGTACTCGGTGGCGTCGCCCACCAGCACGCCGCCGAGCAGGCGCTTGCCGTCCTCGGACACCACCAGCCGCTTGTAGACCTGGCGGCGCTCGTCGCTGAACTGGTAGCTGCGGCTGCCCGGCGTGGCGCCGTGCGCGTCGCCCAGGCTGGCCACGTCCACGCCCATCAGCTTGAGTTTGGTCGACATGTCGGCGCCGGCGAATTCCGGCAGGTCGCGCGCTTCCTCGCGGGTCAGCAGGGCATGCAGGTGCTTGGCCACCACGCGCGCCATGTCATAGCCGGGCGCCACCAGGCCGAACACCTTGCCGCCCCATTGCGCGCATTCGCCGATGGCGTAGACGTCGCGGTCGCGCGTGCGGCAGAAGTTGTCGACCATGATGCCGCCGCGCTGGCCGACGCCCAGGTCGCACTGCCGCGCCAGCTCGTCGCGCGGGCGGATGCCGGCGGAGAACACGATCAGGTCGGTTTCCAGCGTGCTGCCGTCGGCGAACTTCATCGCGTGGCGCGCATTGGTGCCGTCAATAATCTCCTGCGTGTTCTTGCCGGTATGCACCACCAGGCCCAGTTCCTCAATGGTCCGGTGCAGGATGCGACCGCCGCCGTCGTCGACCTGCACCGCCATCAGGCGCGGCGCGAATTCGACCACGTGGGTCTCCAGGCCCATGTCGCGCACGGCCTTGGCGCATTCCAGGCCGAGCAGGCCGCCGCCGACCACCACGCCGCGCTTCGACTGCGCGCCCCATCCGGCCAGCGCGGCCAGGTCGTCGAGCGTGCGATAGGTGAGACAGCCCGGCCGGTCGTTGCCGGGAATCGGCGGCACGAACGGCGAGGAGCCGGTGGCGAAGACCAGCTTGTCGTAGGGAATGACTTCGCCGTCCGCCGTGGTCACGCGCTTGAAGGCACGATCGATGCGCGCGGCGCGCGTGGCCAGGCGCAGGTGCAGGCCCGGCTGGTCGAAGAAGCCCGGCGTCACCAGCGAGAGTTCGTCCGCGCTGCGGCCGCTGAAGTATTCGGACAGGTGCACGCGATCGTAGGCGGGGCGGCTTTCCTCGCACAGCACGGTGATCTCCAGCCCGGGCGTACCCAGCGCGGCCAGCTCCTCCAGCAGCTTGTGCCCGACCATGCCGTTGCCGATCACCACCAGTCTCGTCGTCATGCGCGTCGCCTCAGTCGATGGCCAGCGCCGCGGGCGAAGGCGCATCCGCCCGCCCCAGCCGCAGGATGCGTTCCTCGGCCACGTGCTCGCGGCTGAAGCGCACGGCGAGCGCGCACACCGAGCCGGCGAGCACGAAGCCGCCCAGGTACATGAAAGTCAGTTGCACCGAACCCAGCGATTTCTGCAGGAAACCCGCCGCCACTGCGCCGACGTTGCCGCCGGCGCCGACGATGCCGGCCACGCCGCCGAGCGCCTTGCGATCGATGAAGGGCACCAGCGCGTAGGTCGCGCCGCAGGCCATGTGCGTGAACAGGCCGAAGGCGAGCATGGCCACCACCGCCACGCCCGCGCTGTGCGCGCCGGAGAACCACAGCAGGCCCAGTCCTTCGCACAGCATCAGTACGCAGAGCAGGCGCGCCCGCACCGGCAGGCCGTGCCGGCGCACCAATCGATCGGAAGCGATGCCGCCGAGTGCACGGGCGAACAGCGCGAGCAGGCCGAAGCCGCCGACCGCGAGGCCGGCATCGCGCAGGCTGAGCGCGAAACGATCCACGTAGTAGCTCGCCGCCACGCCGTGCACGAACAATTCGATGCCGAAACAGCCGGCATAGGTGACGAACAGCAACCACACGCGATAGTTGCGCGCCGCCGCGCGGAACGCCGCCCAGCCGCCGGGCTTGCCGCCGTCGATGGCGACGCCGCGTGCGCGCAGATCGCGGTAATCGCCCTGCGGACTGTCCTGGGTGCAGCGCCAATACAAGATGCCGACCGCCACCATCAGCACGCCGGGCAGCAGCATCGCGCCGCGCCAGGCCATGCCCTGCCCGACGCCCAGCGCCAGCACGCCAGCCAGCACCCACGGCATCGCCGCCTGCGCCGCGCCGCCGCCGGCATTGCCCCAGCCCGCCGCGGTCGCATTGGCTGCACCCACTACCTGCGGCGCGAACATCACCGAGGTGTGGTACTGCGTGATCACGAAGCTCGCGCCGATCATGCCGATGGCCAGGCGCATGAACAGCAGCGACTCGTAGCTGTGCACCAGCAGCATGCCGAACACCGGCAGCGAGCCGAGCAGCAGCAATCCCGTATAGACGCGCCGCGGCCCCAGGCTGTCGCACAGCGGTCCGATCAGCAGCCGGCCGAAGATGGTGACGGCGACCGCGGCGATATTGATATTGGCGATCTGGTCCGCGCTCAGCTGCAGTTCGCCACGGATCAGCGGCATCAACGGCGCCACCGAGAACCAGGCGAAGAAGCACACGAAGAACGCCATCCAGCTGAGATGGAACGCCCGCATCTGCGGCGTCCCCCACCGCAGCAGCTCGATCCGAGTCGCCTTGCCCGACATGCGCTTCTCCCCGCAGAGAACGAAACGGTCCCGGCATAGGAGATGCACGGGACACATGTGCTGCTATGCAACACATGTGCCACGCGGTTAAAGCGCTGAAAGCGCGGGATTTATCGAAAAATCGGCCGATCAGGCCGCTGCAGGGTGCACCAAGATCATTCGCACGCGGCGCAGTTGCACCAGTGCAGTGCACCAATCGACGGCCCGCGCAGGTTGGGGTGGGCGCAGCGAACCCCGACGTGGCGGCAGGGATGCAGGCCTGTTGGGGTTCGCCTTTGGCTCACCCCAACCTACGCGATATCAACGGATGGCGCCCGTCGACGCCGCACTCAGATCCGTACACTTCTGCCCATCGCTCCCGGCCGCCTTCGCCGCCAACAGGCAGTTGGTATACGCATCCATCGCCGCCGCACGCCCCGCCCCTTCCGCCAGGCTCTGCGCCGCGATACCGGTCGAGAACACCTTGCCGATCGCCAGCCCGACCGTCGCCGTCTGCGCGTCGCTCTTGCCGTCGAACCGCCCATACACCGACAAGGCGTCCTCTCTCACCAGCCCCAGCTGCTTGGCCGCTTCCAGCGCGGCGGGCCGCTTGGCCGCCGCCTCCTGCTCGGCGACCGTCAACGAAGGCGTGAGCTGCTTGATCTGGCTGTCGATCGCCTGATTGGCAGTCTGCGCGGTGACCAGCTGCCCCTTCGCCTCCTGCAGCTGGCTCGCCGCTTCCCTGGTATCCAGCCGTGCCGCCTTCAGCTGGCTCAGCCGCGACGTCGCCACCGCGACCTGGCTCTTCAGCGGATCGATCGACGCCTTCTGGCTGCTCAGCGCCTGGATCGAACTCTTGGTCGCGTCGGCCGTCTTCGCCGCCTGCAGGTAGTCGTTGACCTTGGCCAGGTTGGCGGCATCCTGCTGGCCCTGCGGCTGCTGGTCGTTCGAATACTTCGCGCGGATCTGTTCCAAGACCAGATCCGAGGTGCCGCTCTTGTTCGCGCCCGCCACCGACACCGGCACATAGGCCGCATCCAGCTGGTCGTAACCGATGCTCAGCGTCGGCCCCGATGCACTCGCCGGTGCCGAGGTGACGGTCACCCCGAAACTCACCCTCGACGAATACACCAGTGCCGCCTGCGGCAACGGCGAACACGCCGTCAGCGCCATCAGTCCAGCCGCGACCGCCACCATCCTTGCACGCAAATCCATGTCATCCCCCTTGATGTGTATTGACCTCACAGACGTGCTCCAACGAACCGCCACCCTTCTGCAGTTGCTCCCTGATCGCCGCCGCCTCCTCCGCCGTGCGGATCACCACGATCAGCTGGCAGCGATCCGGATCCTTGCTGGTGATCAACAGCTGCCGCGTCCAGCCCACCGCCGTCCCGTCGGCAAGCGGCACCACGCCGAAGCCCGTGGTCTCGGCGACAAGCAAAGGCGCATCCGGATCGGACTGCAGTTGCAGCACGCCCAACCGGTACGAGACCGCGGTCGTTCCCCCTTGCACCACGCGGATCTGGGTGCATGCCGCCAGCGCGATGCAGGCAGGCACGATCAAGGCCCGCGCCATGAGGCGCGAGCGTGCGTCGCGAAGGTCGAGCAAGGCATTCCCCCTGATGGAATGGCCGCGGTCGAATAACACAGGATTTGCTAGAAGGACGTGAAGCCGGGTATGGCCTAGGAATTATTCTGATCCGGTGACGTGGATCGCCCTGCGGGCACTTGCACCAGACTGACTCCAACGGTGCCGAGCCGAGGCCTCTATCTATTCGGGCGTGGCGCGTGGATCATCGGCGGCGCGGCGCCTGCGGCTTCGCCGGGACGCCAGTAAGGACGGTGGACGCATGGACAACAAGGAAAGGCTCGTCATGAAATCGAATCGCCGCATTTTCCCCTGCGCACTCGCGCTCGCCTGCCTGCTCGCCGGGCCCGCGGCCCGCTTGCATGCGCAAGAGTCGGACGCCGGCAGTCCCCCGGAAGGCGGCCTGTGCCAGGCCGGCGAGAACGTGGTGTTTGCCTGCTCCTCGGGACGGAAACAGATCGCCGTGTGCGCAACCCCGGGCGACGACTCGTCGATCGGCGCGCTGAGCTATCGCTACGGCAGCAACCGCAACCTGGAAGTGAACATCCCTACCGAGCCGGTGCCACCCCGGGCCTTCGCCAGCGGCAACCGCGTGAGCGACAACGCCGGCGGCAACCTCACCTATCTGCGCATGAACTACGGCAGCACCAGCTATACCGTCTTTTCGGAAACGACCAGCCCCGGCGGCTACGAACGCAACGGCGTGCTGGTGGAGAACCGTGGCCACACCGAGCTGCACGAGTGCGACGGCCAGGCCGACGCCGGAGGCCTGTCGGATCAGAAGCTGATCGGCAAGGCGGTACCGGTCGACGATCGGGTGCCGACGGGATTTGCCACCTACCAGCAGTAAATATACGCAAGAACCCGCACGTAATCGCGCCTGCCTTAGGCCATATGAAGAAGCTAATGGGCTTGCGCCCATCAGCTCCCCACATTAATCCCAAGAAGCACGCAGATGCACATCTGAATATGCCGTTCCACCGAGCCTGCTGAACACCATCACGTAATACTGCTGAGCCTGCCTGACAGAATTCGGTTTGCATTGCTCGATATTGCCCATTTGCTGACTGCCACAAATATGTGCCAGCTGAGTAATCATGGGCTTGGGATTGCCGGAAATATTCATAAACATAATCAGGTCAACGTCCCCGGTTCCGCCAGCAGTAGTGACTTGCGGGTTCTTCGCTCCCTGTGGAATATCCACCTTGAAGAATTTCGCACCACTGAAAAACGTCGAATCCCCTCCTTTTGAGGAAATGGTCCAGGGCTCCTTGTTGCGGAGATCGCCCTCCACGCGAACCGGATCGAGACCCGCCGCATAAGCAGATCCGACCACCATCAGTCCCGCTGCGACCGGAAGAAGACTGCATCGGATTTTCATTAGCTTTCCGCTCCTTGACGTTGGTGTGGTCTGATCATATGCACCAGCTCGCCGCCGAGTCCGGCATGCCAGACAATTCAAGACAACCTCAGAATGAAAAGACACTCACCGAACTGCGCCTCGTCAGCACCGATGGGCTGATCGAGATGCGACATATCCACTGGCGTAACTGATACGGCTGACAGAGCCGTCGTGCTTATCCTGATCTGCACTGATTGGCGAAGCGGAAAATCAGGTACCGCCCAGCGCAGCCAGGCGCCGGCATTCTTCTGCGAGCGTCACCAGATGCGCATCGCCCTCGCGCCTGCGCAGCATCAGCAAGGTGATGATCTGCTGCGAGGTATATGGCGGCACCAGCGGGATCAAACGCACGCGCGGGTTGAAGGACTCCATCCGCCCCGGCAGAAGGCTGTAGCCGACGCCGCCGCTGATCAGGTTGGTGAGCGAGAAGATGTCGCCCACGCGCATCGCCACCTGCGGCTCATACCCTGCCCGCCGAAAAGCCTGCTGGAAGCTCGCCGCGGTAGCGAAGTCGTCTTCCAGGCAGACGAACTTCTCGTTGCGCACCTCGGCGAGGTCGAGCGAGCTGCGTCGCGCATAAGGCGAGTCGGCGGGCACGGCGAAGAAGATGCTGTCCTCGAACAAGGGCACCGCGCGCAACTGGTCGTCGTCCACCGGTTCGCTGAGCGCAATCACGATGGCATCGAGGCGGCCTTCGCGCAGCTGTTCCAGCAATAGCCGGTTGGAGCCGAGGGTCAGGTCGATATCCAAGGCCGAGTTGCGCAGCTTCATGCGCACCAGCAGCGGCGGCATGGTGCGGGTGGTCAGCGAGTAGAGCGAGCCCACTTTCAGGCGCGGCGCGGACAGGCCGGCGATCTCGCGCGCACGGCGCACGCCCTCTTCCGCCTCATGCAGTGCACGCTGCGCATGTTCCGCCAGCGCATACGCCGTCTGCAGCGGAATCAGCTTGCGCCCGTCGAGCTTGAACAGCGGACACCCCACCGCCTGCTCCAGCGAATGCAGCGCCCGGTGCACGCTGACCACGCTATAGGACAGCCGCTCCGACACCTTGGGCATGTTGCCCAGCTGCATGAAGGCCAGGAATACCTCGAGCTTCTTCAGGGTGAAGCCATCGTCGATGGCCATGCTGCCTCCCAGCCCACGGAATCATTAGCCTGAAGCTAATGAAATTACCCTTGGCTTGATTGAAGCGCAACCGGACGCCACCTAGAGTCGCCCTCGCCTTTTCCGCGAGAGCCCATCGATGACGGCCCCCTCCGCAGCCCCCGCACGCTGGACTACCCGGCGCACCGAGAAGCAGCGCCGCCTCGCCGCCGTGAGCGACCTGGCCCGCGGCAACCAGTTGCCCACCGCGCGCCTGACCGAGGCACTGGAACGATTGATCAGTCCCGGCGACCGCGTGGTGCTGGAGGGCAACAACCAGAAGCAGGCGGATTTCCTCTCGCGCGCGCTGGCCCAGGCCGACCCGGCCAGGCTCCACGACCTGCACATGATCATCCCCAGCGTCAGCCGCGCCGAACACCTGGACCTGTTCGAGCGCGGCATCGCGCGCAAGCTGGATTTCGCTTTCGCCGGCGCGCAGAGCCTGCGTATCTCGCAGTGCCTGGAAGACGGGCTGTTGGAGATCGGCGCGATCCATACGTACATCGAGCTGTATGCGCGGCTCTATGTCGACCTCTCGCCGAACGTGGTGCTGGTGGCGGCCTACAGCGCCGACCGCGAGGGCAATCTCTACACCGGCCCCAGCACCGAGGACACCCCTGCGCTGGTGGAGGCGGCGGCGTTCCGCGACGGCATCGTGATCGCCCAGGTCAACCAGATCGTCGACGAACTGCCGCGCGTGGACATTCCCGGCTCCTGGGTGGACTTCGTGGTGCCGGCGGACAAGCCGTTCTTCATCGAGCCGCTGTTCACCCGCGATCCGCGGCTGATCACGCCGATTCAGATCCTGATGGCGATGATGGCGATCCGCGGCATCTACGAACGCCACCAGGTGCAGTCGCTCAACCACGGCATCGGTTTCAACACCGCCGCGATCGAACTGATCCTGCCGACCTACGGCGAACGCCTGGGGCTGAAAGGCAAGATCTGCCGGCACTGGGCGCTCAATCCGCATCCCACCCTGATCCCGGCGATCGAAAGCGGCTGGGTGGAAAGCGTGCACTGCTTCGGCGGCGAGCTGGGCATGGAGGCCTATGTCGCCGCGCGGCCGGATGTGTTCTTCACCGGGCGCGACGGCTCGTTGCGCTCCAACCGGTTGCTGTCGCAGCTGGCGGGTCAATACGCGGTCGACCTGTTCATCGGCTCCACCTTGCAGATGGATGGCCTGGGCAACTCCTCGACGGTGACGCGCGGCCGCCTCACCGGCTTCGGCGGCGCGCCGAACATGGGCCACGATCCGCGCGGCCGCCGCCATGCCACGCCGGCCTGGCTGGACCTGATCCGCAGCGACGATCCGCTGGAGCGCGGCCGCAAGCTGGTGGTGCAGGTGGTGGAAACCTTCCAGGCGGGCGGCAAGCCCAGCGTGGTCGAATCGCTGGACGCCGTCGCGGTGGGCCGTGGCGCCGGCATGCCGCTGGCGCCGGTGATGATCTACGGCGACGACGTCACCCATGTGCTCACCGAGGAAGGCATTGCCTATCTGTACAAGGCCGATTCGATCGAGCAGCGCAAGGCGATGATCGCGGCGGTGTCGGGCGTGACGCCGATCGGCCTGGAAAGCGATGCGCGGGCCCTGGCGCAGTTCCGCCGCGACGGGCTGGTCGCGCTGCCGGAAGACCTGGGCATCCACCCCGGCGAAGCCGATCGCTCGCTGCTCGCGGCGAAGAACATGGCCGAGCTGGTTGCCTGGTCGGATGGACTCTATCAACCGCCTGCGCGTTATCGGAGCTGGTAATGGAGATGGCCATCCGGATGTCCACCGCGCTCCCGCGGCAAAACGCCAAAGTGCAATGCGCCGCCTGGCTGGCCGGGCAGGTCACCGGCGCGCTGATCGACGAAGTGATGCTCGCGCCCAAGCCCGGCCTGGTCGATCCGCGCCACCGCGGTGCTCATGACGATATGCATTGGCAGTTGCTATGCCGTTCGGCGCAGGCCTTGCGGCCGGGCTTCGAGGCGATGGCAGTGGCCGGCTATCGGCAACCGGCAAGCATCGCGCTGCGCGAACGCATCGGCGCGCTCGGCCGCGAGGCGGAAGCCGCGATGCTGACGGCGACCGGCGGCGTGAATACGCATCGCGGAGCGATCTGGGCGCTGGGCTTATTGGCCGTCGCCGCCGCGCAGGTACCGGACAATCTCGCTCCCGCCTCCATCGCCGCACGCGCAGGCCTGTTGGCGCGCATTCCCGATGGCGCAGCTCCCGCATGCACGGACCACCCTGGCGAACGCGCCTGCCGGCGCTACGGCGTCGGCGGCGCGCGCGGCCAGGCGCAGGCCGGCTTTCCGCATATTCTCGAAGCTGGCCTGCCGACCTTGCGCAACACGCGCGCCAACGGCGGCAGCGAACACGCCGCGCGCCTCGACGCCTTGCTCGCCATCATGGCCACGCTCGACGACACCTGCGTGCTGTCGCGCGGCGGACCGGATGCGCTCAAGGCGATGCAGGCCGGCGCCAGCCGCACCCTCGCCCACGGCTGCGCCACCTTGCCCGGCCGGCGCGAGCTGCGCCGCCTCGACCGCGAACTGCTGGCCCGCCGCGTCTCTCCCGGCGGTGCCGCCGACCTCCTTGCCGCCAGCCTGCTGCTGGACCGCATTTCCCGCTCCTGAGAGGACTGCCCATGCAAACCCTCGCCTTCACCTTCCCTGCCGCGGCTCCGCCGCGCGGCCGCGCCCTGGCCGGCGTGGTCGCCTCTGGCGATCTCGAAGTGCTGCTCGAACCGGCCGCCGATGCACGCATCACCATCGAGGTCACCACCTCGGTGGAAGGCATGGAGCGCACCTGGGCCGCCTTGTTCGCGCGCCTGTTCGCCGAGCCGACGCGACCGGCGGTGCACCTGCAGATCAACGATTTCGGCGCCACGCCGGGCGTGGTGGGCCTGCGCATCGCGCAGGCATTCGATGCCGTGGCGCAGGAGGACTGAACGATGGATGCGCAACGCCTGCTCGCCCGCAACAGCTTTACCGAACTCAATGCCCGCGCGCGAGCGCGCGCACTGCTCGATCCGGGCAGCTTCCGCGAATTGATCGATCCGTTCGAGCGGCTGAGCTCGCCGTGGCTGCCGCGGCAAGGCATCGTCACCCAGGCCGACGACGGGCTGGTGGTGGCGCGCGGTTTGCTCGACGGCGCCCCTGCCGTGGTGCTGGCGATCGAGGGTGCATTCCAGGGCGGCAGCATGGGCGAAGTGTCGGCGGCGAAGATCGCCGGCAGCCTTGAATTGGCCGCCGAGGACAACGCCCGCGGCATTCCCACCCGCGCCGCGATCGTGTTCGAGACCGGCGGCGTGCGCCTGCAGGAAGCGAACCTCGGCCTGGCGGGCATCGCCGAGATCCAGGCCGCCATGGTCGACCTGCGCCGCTACCAGCCCGTGGTCGGCATCGTCGCCGGGCCGGTCGGTTGCTATGGCGGCATGTCGATTGCCGCCGGCTTGTGCAGCTACCTGCTGGTCACGCGCGAGGCGCGCCTGGGCCTCAACGGTCCTGCAGTGATCGAGCAGGAAGCGGGTGTCGGCGAATTCGACTCGCGCGACCGCGCGACGATCTGGGGCCTGACCGGCGGCGAGCAGCGCTACCGCAGCGGGCTGGCCGATCGTTACGTGGAAGACGATGCGGCGGATCTTCGCCAGGCCCTGCTCGACTGCATGCGCGAGGGGCGCCCCGGGCGCTGCCGCAGCGAGCGCACCGAGGCTTTCCTTGCGTCGCTGGCGAAGATCGACGGCACGCGTCGCGCCACGCCCGCTGACGTCGCCACCGCCTACGGCAAGGAGTTGCGCGCATGAACATGTCCAGCCAACGCGGCACCGTGTGGTGGCAGGCCTTGACCGGCGGCGCCGACGCGCTCGCCGGCTACGCGCCGTCGCTGCGCGTCGCCGACGCAGCGCTCGGCAACGAGCATGCGCGCTACATCGCCATCGTGCCCGATCCGCACAACCCCTTCCCGCGCGCCCGCAACGGCGAGACCGGACTGATCGAAGGCTGGTCGCTGGCCAAGGCCGTGCGCGAGGCCGTCGAGGCCGATCGCGAACGCGAGATCCGCCGCCCGATCGTCGCGGTGGTCGACACGCCCAGCCACGCCTATGGCCGCAACGAAGAAGCCTATGGCATCCACCAGGCCCTGGCCGCCGCGGCGGATGCCTACGCCACGGCACGGTTGCACGGCCATCCGGTGATCGCGCTGCTGGTCGGCAAGGCCATGTCCGGCGCCTTCCTTGCCCACGGCTACCAGGCCAACCGCCTGATCGCGCTGGACGATCCGCAGGTGATGGTGCACGCGATGGGCCGCGATGCCGCCGCGCGCATCACCCTGCGCAGCGTCGACGAGCTGGACGCACTCGCCGCCGACATCCCGCCGATGGCCTATGACATCCACAGCTATGCCGCACTCGGCCTGCTGTGGAAACTCCTTCCCGTCGCCAAGCCGGGCGAACCCGGCGCGGATGCCATCGCCAGCGTGACCGATGCGCTGCGCGAAGCCGTCGCCGATATCCGCAACGACGCCTCCCGCGGCCTGGAGAGCCGCCTGCGCGGCCCGCTGCGCGCAGCCTCGGCCGAAGTCCGCACCCGCCTGCGCGCACAGTGGCGCTAGCGCTCCGTCTCTCACTCATGGCGCGCCATGGCGCGTGGAGGTGCTTGTGATCGTCTACGGAACCACCTTGCTCGCCCTGTGTTACCTGATCGGCCTGTTCCTCGGCGAAGCGCTCGGCCGCCTGATCGGCGTGGGCACCAATGTCGGCGGTGTCGGCATCGCCATGCTGTTGCTCATCGCGGCGCGCATCTATCTGCATCGACGCGGCGTCATGCCCCGGGAAACCGAAGCCGGCGTCGGCTACTGGGGCGCGATGTACATCCCCGTGGTGGTGGCCATGGCCGCGCAGCAGGACGTGGTCGCCGCGCTGCGCGGTGGCCCCGTGGCGCTGATGGCCGCGGTCGGCGCGGTGCTGGTCTGCGGCGGCTGCATCGCCCTGCTCACGCGCATGGGCCGCGACGACACCTCGCTGCCCGAACCCACCGCCGAACAGTTGAGCTGAGGACACGCCCATGATCGAGATGCTGGACAAGATGCTCAACAAGAACGGGCTGGTCGCGGCCTTCGCCATGGTCGGCCTGGTGATGTGGCTGTCCGTGCTGCTGTCGCGCAAGCTCACCTTCGGGCGCGTGCACGGCTCGGCCATCGCCATCCTGATCGGCCTGCTGCTGGCCTACTGGGGCGGCACGCAAACCGGCGGGCAGCACGGGCTGGCCGATCTCTCGCAGTTCGCCGGCATCGGCCTGATGGGCGGCGCGATGCTGCGCGACTTCGCCATCGTCGCCACCGCGTTCGAGGTGCAGGTGGACGAGGCGCGCAAGGCCGGCCTGATCGGCGCGGTCTCGCTGCTGCTGGGCACCTTGCTGCCCTTCATCGTGGGCGCCTCGATCGCGCATGCCATGGGCTATCGCGATGCGGTGAGCATGACCACCATCGGCGCCGGCGCGGTCACCTATATCGTCGGGCCGGTCACCGGCGCGGCGATCGGCGCGAGCTCCGACGTGATGGCGCTGAGCATCGCCACCGGACTGGTCAAGGCGATCATCGTGATGATCTTCACGCCGGTGGCCGCGCGCGCATTGGGCTTGTCCACGCCGCGCTCGGCGATGATCTTCGGCGGACTCGCCGGCACGGTGAGCGGCGTGAGCGCGGGCCTGGCGGCCACCGACCGGCGCCTGGTGCCGTACGGGGCGCTGATCGCCACCTTCCATACCGGACTTGGCTGCCTGCTGGGGCCGTCCGTGCTGTTCCTGGTCACCAAAGCGCTGGTGGGCTGAAGGCATGGCGGCCAGCCCGCACGCGCAGTCGGCACGGGCGGCGGCGGACGCGCCGCGTCCGCACGATCTGCTGTGGGCGCGCGGCGTGGCCGATGCCCTGCACGGCGGCTCGCCGCTGCCCGCATGGGCCGACGCGGCATGGCTGGCGGTCGCGCCGATGGTGGTGCGCCGCGAACAGGCGCCGCCGGGATACGTGCCGGTGGGCCTGCGCGGCAGCGATCGCCACCAGCGTCACGCGGCGTATCTGGCGGAGGCGGCAATCACGCGCCGTACGCCGCCGGAAGTGCTGGCGCGCACCCGCGCCTGGGAGCCGTGGGGCGACGCCGCCGGCCACGCCTGCCGCTGCGCCTTGCGCATGCTCGCTCCGCAACTCGATGCACTGCCGTGGACCTGGGGCATTACCGGCGGCGCGGGCTTCGCCATGTCCAGCGGCCTGCCGGTGCTGCGCGAGAGCAGCGACCTGGATCTGCTGCTGCGCATTCCGCGCGCGCCCGATCCGGCGGAACTTCGGCAAGCATCGCACCTGTTCGATGGATTGCCGCTGCGGGCAGACGTGCAGATCGACACCGGCACCGGCGGCTTCGCGCTGGCCGAATGGCTGCGCGGCGGCCCGGTGCTGCTCAAGACCGACCGCGGTCCGCGCCTGGTCGCCGATCCCTGGGCTATCGTCGCGCCATGAGCGTGCTGTTCACCTTCCCCGGCCAAGGGGCGCAGCGGCCGGGCATGCTGCATCGGCTGCCCGATAAGGCGATCGTGCGCGAAACGCTGGATGAGACGGCTGCGGTGCTCGGCCGATCCATCGACGCGCTCGACGACGACACCAGCCTGCGCTCCACCGAAGCCGTGCAGTTGTGCCTGCTGGTCGCGGGCGTCGCGGCATCGCGCGCACTCGCCGCGATGGGTGCACGGCCGGGCATGGTCTGCGGCCTGTCAGTGGGTGCGTTTCCCGCTGCGGTGGTGGCCGGCGCGCTGGAGTTCGCCGATGCCGTGCGCCTGGTCGCCTTGCGCGGACGCCTGATGGAGCAGGCCTTCCCGCATGGCTACGGCATGACGGCAATCGACGGACTCATGCCGGCCATGCTGGAGTCCCTGCTGGCCGACGTGCGCAGCGAGGGCTTGCCCGTCTATCTGGCCAACCTCAACAGCGACACCCAACTGGTCATCGCCGGCAGCGACGAAGCGATGGCCATCGCCAGCGAGCGCGCCCGCGAACGCGGTGCACGGCGCAGCCATCGCCTGCGCATGAGCGTGCCTTCGCATTGCACTTTGCTCGATGCCCCCGCCGCCAACTACGCGCACGCCTTCGATCATGTGGCGCTGCGCCCTCCGCGTGTCACTTATCTCAGCAGCAGCCTGGCTCGACCGCTGTTCCGCCCCGAAGACATCGCCGCGGACCTGGCCCGCAACATGGCTCGCCCGGTGCTATGGCGCGACAGCATGCGCGCGGCGTGGGAGCGCGGCGCTCGGCTGGCGGTGGAAATGCCGCCGGGCAGGAGCTTGACCCGATTGGCCCAGGGCAGCTTCGATGGCATTGCGCTGGCGGTGGATGGCAACCGCCTGGATGGTATCGCTGCCGCGATGGCGGCAGTCGAAGCAGAATAGTGGCGCCGTGCCTCGCCGGTCACTCCGACGAGCGCACGACGCCCATCATCACCGCCGCTCGCCCGGCCACAATGGGCGGCCTGACGGAAACATGCGGCTCAGTAAGTCCAGGTCGCCATCAAAACCACGCCGGAATAAGCCTTTCTCCCACGCACCTGCACGAAATAGGTTCCTGTGGCTGGAGACATGCTCCCGTTGTAGCTGCAAGTCTCGTTATTGTCTGCGAGTTTCAAACGGCAATCCGAGTCGAATGAAGTGGGTAGTGCCTCATGCTTGACGTAAAGATCGGCATTCCCCTTGCCTCCGCTGATGGAGATGTTGAGGGTTCTGGCGCCGGGCGGAACGGCGATTTTGTAGTTCTTTACGCTACGCCTGCCGCCGCTCTTGATGGCCACCGGCTCGCCGTTCGCAAGCTCCTCGATTTCTTCGCTGCTCAAGCCGACATCGGCGAACGCCGCAGTCACGTCGAGTTTTCGATAACCCTTGACCCTCGCAGCGTTCTCCACGCCATTGACCGCTTCCTCGGCGGAATCCAGTGGCGTCCAGAGAACCTTGTTGGCCAGATAAAAAACCTCGAACGCCTTCCTGGTATCCCAGCCGTCGGTCTTGGCCAGCAGACAGAACGCCTTGTTGAATACGCCGGCCGCCTGATGCGGGGTCAGGTCTGGGGAGTAATCCTTCATGTGGTCGATCGATTTGCCATCCCTGGTCGGATTGCACATATGGCGCAGCGCGTCATCCTTGGCTTCGAAGATCTCTGCGCCGACGAGGAAGTCGTTTGATCCGCGCGAATAGAATTCTGCCGCCTCACCCGCCATGTCGGAGAATGCCTCGGCGACAGCAGCGGCAGCCCCCTCTACTTCTTGATGAGCCGGAATCTTCCCCAAACCATAAGGACGAGGGAAATATAGATAAGGGCGAGGGAAATATAGATTGGTGTGCTTCTCGGTGAAGCCGTGACTGATCTCGTGGGCGATCAGATCAAGCACCGCGGGCGCATACCGGCCATTCCCGTCCTTCCCAAGGTGCACCGCTTCACCATCCCAGCCGGAGGTGCCGTCGGGCACGCTGGAATTGGCCACTATCTTTACCGGCAGGTCGACCGGCGGCTCGCCAAACCAGGTCCGATACATGTCGACCACCACCCCGGCGTAGTGATGAGCATTGTTCGCCGCAGCGAGATAAGAGGGGTTATACGGGCAAGCAAACTTCTGAGGACCTGGCCGGCCGAATTCGTTCAAGCCATAGGTCACCACATACTTGTTCTTCAGCCAGCAGTTCTTCCTGTCCTGCGTGACTGCGAGGGCTGGATACTCCCGTCCATAGGTGTACAGGCCCACCTTCGGATTTCCGCCGACACCTCTGGCCAAAGTGATATCCCCTTTGATCCATTGCCAGTCGTTGTACGTTCCCGTGTTGTCAGCGTCCCTGGCCAGCCCCTGCCATTCCTTGATGATCTCCCCTGTATTGGCATCGACGATGGCCATGGGCCGGGAGATAGCCGGTACGTCGATATTGAAATAGACCAGGTAGGCAAGCCGCGCACGCTCACTGTCATCGACGTAAATATGCAGCTTGGCACCAGCGCTGCGGGGTGCCATGGGCGGCAGAACGGCAGAGAATGTCGCCTGCGCCGAACTTTCATCCAGGCGCGGCTTTACCGAGGCCAAGTCGCTTCCGGCATGCTGTAGCAGTCTTCCATCCGCCCTGATCCTTCCATCCGCCTTCCGTTCGACGGCGAGGGTGAAACCGTATATGGGCACTCCCTTGTAGTGCTGCTGCATGCGTACTACCTGCGTGCCCTGCGTGGCCTGGATCGAGGCAGCGGCCTTGAAAGTATTGCCGGGACCAAGGCCGAGTTTCGCCGGCAGATCTTCGACAGGCGTCTTGCCGAGGACGACGCCGCGAACATTCTGCACATGAGCCGCCTCGGCCGTCGTCACCCCCGCGAGAAGCAGCATGCGGATCAGATATGAATTTCGATGCCTCATGAAACGCCCCTCCATGACGTGGATCGACGTCCACGCCCCGCATTGGATGGATTTTCAGCTGGCGAATCACCGTACCGGCTGACTCAGGACAGGCCTGCCCGGTACTGCCGTTGGGTTCTGCGATGCCAGAGAATGTTCGTCGTGGCAGCCTGTCCGAAAAGATCTCTGGGCCTGCACACGAGCTGGAGCTGGCGATGACGTCTCATGTCACGCTGGCAGCACCATCATAAGAAGGGCATCAAGTCAGGCGTGCATCTCTATCGAATGACAAACGTTCCCATTTGTCGCGTTCGCGTCCGGACGGCAATAACCTGCCGACATATCGCGCCGATGGACGACAAGCATGTTCCATGCAATTGCATGCGAACTCCGATGGGGCAAACCATTATGACGGCGACCATCCGAGCTACCGAAGGACGGCTGCGCTTGCCGCATCCACGAAAGAAAAAAGCCGGTGAGCGCATCGCGCCCACCGGCCCTCCGTTCAACCGACCGCTTCGCTCAAGGCCACAGGTGCAGTGAGCGAAGCCCGCCTATCAAGGCGTCCAGGTCGCCTTCAGCGTCACGCCCGAGAAGGACGTATAGCCGCGCAGCATCACGTAGTACGTGCCCGTCGACGGCGTGCTGAAGCTGCAGCTCTCGTTGTTGCCGTTGAGGTACGGACGGCAGTTGTAGCTGGACGTGGTCGGCGCGGAGCCGAACTTCACGTACAGATCCGAGTCGCCGCTGCCGCCGGAGATGGCGATCTTCAGGTTGCGCGCACCGGCCGGGATCGCCACGGTGTAGTTGAGCTGCGCACCGGTGGCGCCCGACAGGCCGGTGACCGGCACGCCGTTCTGCAACACGGTACCGCCACCGCCGCCACCCGAGCAGCTCACGCCCACGGCGGTGAACGCCGCGGTCACGTCCGCCTTGGTGTAGCCCTTGTCGACCGCGGCCTTCTCCACGCCGCAGGCACCGTCCTTGTAGTCCGAGGTCGCGGTCCAGTACACCGCGTTGGCGCCTTCGAACACCTCGAACGCCTTGCGCGTATTCCAGCCGCTGGTCTTGGCCAGCACGCAGAACGCCTTGTTGTAGACGCCGCTGGAGTAGTGGACGTCCAGGCCATCGTAGTAGTCGGCCGCGTTGTCGATCGAGGAGCCGTCCTGGGTCGGATTGCACATGTAGCGCAGCGCACCGCTGCTGGACTTGAAGATCTCCGCGCCGACCAGGAAGTCGTTGCTGCCGTTGCGGTCGAAGTACTCCGCCGCCTCGCCGGCCATGTCGGAGAAGGCCTCGTTCATGCCGCCGGACTGGCCGCTGTACTCCAGGTTGGAGTGCTGCTCGGTGAAGCCGTGGCTGATCTCATGGCCGGTCACGTCCAGCGACACCAGCGGATAGAACGTGCTGGCGCCGTCGCCGAAGGTCATCGAGCTGCCGTCCCAGAAGGCGTTCTCGTAGCTGTTGCCGTAGTGCACCTTCATCACCAGCACCTGGTTGAGCGGCGGAGCGCCGAACCAGCTCTGATACAGGTCATGCACCACGCCGCCGAAGTGGTGCGCGTCGTTGATCGGCGCATAGGCGCCATTGACGTCCGCCTCGTCGCTGTTCGAGCAGGTGAAGCTCCACAGCGTGCCCGTGCCGCTGGTGGCGTGGTTCATGTTGTAGGTCTTCACGTTCGCGTTCTGGAACGTGCAGGTGCTGCCGGACTGGGTGACGTTGAGATAGGGAAACTGCGTGCCGTTGTACTGGTACATGCCGGTCTTGGCGTTGCCGCCGGGACCGGTGGCATTGGCATTGGTCAGGCCTTCCCACTGCTTGATCACCTGCCCGGTGTTCGCGTCGACGATGGCGGTCGGACGCGTCGGATTCGGGCTGTCGACCACGTACGAGGTCAAGTACACCAGCCGCGCGCGGCCGCTCGCATCGGGATACACGTACAGGTCGGCGCGCTCGTTGCGCGGGGCCGAGGCCGTGGTCGGCAGGAAGCCCTTGGTCGCGCGCAGCGCGGACAAGGCCTGCGTGGTGCTCAGGCGCGGCGCCACCGAACCCAGGTCCACCTGCACGTTCTGCAGCACGGCGCCGTCGGCGGTCAGCGCATTGCCGGCCACGTCCTGCTCGACCGCGATGCTGCGGCCATAGACCGGCACGCCCTTGTAGTACTGCTGCATGCGCACCACCTGCGTGCCGCGCACCGTCTTGGCCGCGCCCTGCGCGACGAAGCTGTTGTCGGCACTCAGGCCGAGCTTCGCGGCGAGCTGGTTGCCCGGCGTGACGCCCAGGCTCTGCGCCTGCAGTTTCTTCATATCCGCCGCATGCACGCTGGTGGCGCCGATCAGCCCCATCACGGCCAGCCACAGACATGCACGCTTATGCCCCATCTTTGCACTATTCATTTGCGGTGTTCTCCAAAGGGTTATGGGAAACCACCGGGCAGCGCGAAACACTCCCCAAAACAGGAACGTCTGCTTGCGAAAATCAATTGTGAGAAGCAAGCCGTCCCCATTCCTGCCTGTCGAAGAAACAGGCAAGAACCTACGCCGCACCGGCGATGCGCTTCTGTGCAAACGAGTTACTTGAGATAGCCGCCGAGCCCCTATTCGACGGCGGGGCGACGCTATCACGGGGGTTGGTCAATGAAACGTGACAATCTGCGGTTTACGCAAAGAAGTGCGAACTGGGTTGTGAATCTTGCGAAGGGCGGGAGCGAGAACTTGCACCGCGATACGTGCGCCGACAAAGCATGCGGGAAAAGCGCATTTCAGGCGATTTTCTTCGCCATAAATCGATTCAATTAAATCGAAGCGAACGGCGGTAACCGATTACGCCTATCCTGCAATCGTGCTCCCGCTCGTTCTCGCGTAGTCCACACGCGCATCACCAGAACGAATCGACTATCCCCCGCGTATTCCAAATGAAAGGGAGTACCGCCATGGAACCGATCCTGATCATGCGCACCGCGGTCGTGCTGCTGGCCGTGGCCGCCGCGGGCGGCCTCGCGATGGCCGGCATCCGTTTCGCCGGCAAGCCGCATCCGCCCACCTGGATGGCCATGGGTCACGGCTTCATCGCCGGTGCCGCGGTGACCTTGCTGGTCTACGCATATTTCACCGTCGGCCTGCCGGCCTTGGCGCAATTCGCACTGGTGCTGTTCGTGCTCGCGGCGATCGGCGGCGTGGTGCTGAACCTCAATTACCACTGGAAGCAACTGCCCTTGCCCAAGGGGCTGATGATCGTGCATGCACTGGTGGCAGCGACCGGCTTCGTGCTGCTGCTGATCGCCGCCTGGACCTGACCGGCCGGCGCTACGGCCGCTTCAGGCGCCGGGTTTTCGAACGGGCCACGGCCATTCATACATAACGCGAAGCGGCCATCGTCACCACGGCGATCATCAGCAGTGCGGCCGCGATGCGATGCCCGATGACGATGCGTGGCGGCAAGGCTGCCGCCTGGCCGTCGCCCCGCCCCTTTCTCAAGGCGCCGCCCACCACGATCACCTGCACGGCCAGCGCCGCGAGTGCGCTCAGCGCGCCGATCATCAGGCTGCGTTCCACCGGACCGACCGCCCCCGCGTGCACGACATGCCACAGATAACCGCCGGTGAGCACCGCGACCGCGGCCGCGCCCATCTGCGGCCGGAACAGGCGCCGGGTTTCGCTGCCGCCGGTGCGCGCCAGCGCAGCGGTGCTGCCCGCCCAGAACACGGCGGCCAGAACGTGCAGGGATATGGCTACCATCAGTACGTACTGCATGATCCGGCTCCTGCGAGGGTGAGTAGACGGGTGGCTGCATTGACTATACAAGTTGTATATACAAACACAAGAGGTGACCATGTCCACGCGCTCCTACACCAGCCATGTCCGCTCGGCCGCTGCCGCCGAGAAGCGCGAGCGCGCGATCCGGGCCGCCGCCGCCTTCCTGCGCGAGTCGGGCAGCGCCGCGAGCTTCTCGCTGGATACGGTCGCCAAGCTCGCGGGAGTCACCCGGCTGACGCTGTACAACCAGTTCGGTTCGCGGCGCGGCCTGCTGGAAGCGGTATTCGACGACATCGCTCAGCGCGGGCGGCTGGTGCGCCTGAAGGACGTCGCCATGCAAGCCGACCCGCGGCAGGGCCTGGACCAGATGATCGGGGTCTTCTGCGAGTTCTGGAGCCACGACGCCGCGGTGGAGCGGCTGCACGAGGCGATGGTGCTAGATCCTGAATTCGCCCAGGCCTTGATCGAACGCAATGAGCGGCGGCGTGGGCTGGTCCGCGAGCTGGTCGAGCGCATCGTGCCGAAGTCGGCGGGCGCGGCGGCGAAGCGCGATGTCGTCGACCTGATCTTCGCCATGACCAGCATGGCGATGTACCGCATGCTGTCGCAGCGACGATCGGCCAAGGCGGTGGAGGCGCTGATCCGCTCCACCGTCCATGCCGCGCTGGACCGGCTGGCGGAGTGATATCGCGCTTAGCGGACGTTGATCAGATAGAGCGCATACGCTCCGATCGCGACGCCGAGAAACTGGCTCAGGATCAACAGCCAGCCCCAGGCCCGGTCTTCTTTCAACAGCCGCGCGCAGATGGCATACGGCCCCAGCTCCTGTCCCCACGCCTTCCGGTACTTGAAGACGATCGACCAGCTGAGCAGGCCGCTGACGCCCAGCAGGAGAGGCACGAGGACAGGCAGTTTCATGAGGCGGATCGACTCGCGATGACAGGCTTCAGTGCCGCTCGCCGCGCCACGCGATGGCAGCGGCCGGCGAGCGGATTCGCAATGAAGTGTGCGGCCAGGCGCCGCGCTGTCAACCGCAAATATTTGCCGCAAGAAACGGTGCGATACACGCAACCGGCATGCTCACTGCACCGGATGGATCTGCGTAAAGATCACCTTCCACTGGCCATTGCGCTTCGCCCACACATCGACGAACCGCCCGCGGAAAGTAAATTCCTTGCCGTCGCTGCTGCCCTTCGCATCCACCATGCCGGCCAGCACGGCGCCATCCCCCCACACCTTGCTCACCTGGTCGTAGATGCGGACCGAAAGAGTCTTGTTGCCGGGCTTGGTCTGGTCGGCGATGAATTGCGCCTTGGTCAGGTTCTTGCCGGCGGTGTCGGCCAGTGTGTAGTCGTCGGCGAGGACCCGTTCGAGTTCCGCCTTGTCCGCCTTGAATTGCGCGACGTCGTAGGCCGTGGCGGCGGCGGCGAGGTCTTTCGGCAAGTTGCTGTAGTCGCCGAAGTTGTTTGCCTGGACCGACGTGGCGATCAGTGCGACGCCGAGCGCGACCAATCCGAGTAATGAACGCATAGCTCCTCCACAGTGGATGTTCACGTGCACGAAAGCCGGGAATCGGGGCAGCAAGGCGGGCATTGGACACCTCGCCTGTCACCGGCGCCTATGGGCCAGAAGTCAGAGGAGCCATCCTGTGTCGCCCGGATAAAAGGCCGGATTTGCGCAAGTACCGGCGCTAACATGCGCAGCCAAGGGGACCAGCGGAGACGGCGATGTGGAAGCGGGTAGTCGGCTACGGAGCGCTGCTGGCGGCAGGAACGCTTGCCCTGCAGTGGCTGGACTACCAGCGCCTGGCGCGGGTGCACCCGGGCGACGTCTATCTGTTCCTGGTCGCGGCCGCCTTCCTGGTGCTGGGCATCGTCGTGGGCGCCAAGATCTTCGCCGCGCCGGCAGAGCCCGCCTTCGACGGCAACCCCAAGGCTCAGACCGCGCTGGGGCTGAGCGGGCGCGAGCTGGAAGTACTGCATGAACTGGCGGCCGGCCACTCCAACAAGGAGATCGCCGCGCACCTCCACGTCTCGCCGAACACGATCAAGACGCACGTGGCGCGGCTGTTCGAGAAGCTCGGCGCCAAGCGCCGCACCGAGGCCATCCGGCGGGCGCGCGAGCTGGGGATCGTGCCCTGAGACCGGATCTTTTGGGGTGAATCGCCCCAAATCATCCATTCGGGCGATTGCCTGATGGCACCGGATCGCGGCCAATGGCGACACCATCCATTCACAAGGAACCGTACCGTGCTGCGCACCATCCTGAAATACGGCCTGATCGCCGGCCTGGTCGTCGGCGGCTTCGAGCTCGCCACCTTCGTTCTGTTCCGTGGAATGCCACCACTGAAGTACGGCATGGTGGTCGGCTACACGACCATGCTGATCGCCCTGAGCGCGGTCTTCGTGGGGATCAAGCGGCACCGCGACCTGGACCGCGGCGGCGTCATCGGCTTCTGGCCGGCGCTCGGCGTCGGGCTGGGCATCAGCTTCATCGCCGGGATCTTCTATGTGGCCGCCTGGGAAGCGGTGCAGTCGATGATGCACATGGACTTCGCCAGCTCCTACGCCAACGCCATCATCGCCAGCCAGAAGGCCAAGGGCGCGAGCGCCGAAGCGCTGGCGAAACTCAGCGCCGACATGGAGACGTTCAAAGTCCAATATGCCAACCCGCTGTACCGCCTGCCGATGACCTTCGTGGAGATCTTCCCGATCGGCGTGCTGGTGTCGCTGGTCTCGGCCGGGCTGCTGCGCAACAGCCGGTTCCTGCCGGTGCGCAGGGGCTGACCGGTCAGGCTGTCTCCCAGGCGAAGTCGTAGAAGACACGCCACAGGTTGCCGTCCGGGTCGGCTGCGGTGAATTCGTGCAGCTTCCACGGCTTGGATGCGGGCGGCGAGACGATCCGGGCGTCGCTGGCGCTCCAGGCGCGGTGCAGTTCGTCCACCGCGTCGCGGCTTTCGAGATTGAGCCACAGCACCACCGGCGCCGCGGTGCCGTGCATCCGGCGAAAGGCGTTATTGGCCAGGAGGATGGGGTAACACGGGGCCGCTCAACGCGCCCCGCCCGACGCCGCCATATGCACGCGAAGTATCCTGCGCAACTCCAGGATCGCCGCCGGCGTCTCCTGCACGCTGTGCCACGACGGCACGGCCAGTTCCGACTCGGCACCTGCCAGGTGTGCACTCTTGTATGGCACCACGCCATCGCTGCTGTCGGCCAGCGGCCCCGGCGGCGTATAGACGCCGACGATGGTGTGGTAGCGCACCCGCGGCGACATCGGCAGGTCCGCCGCGGCCACGATGAAGGGGTCGGTGTCGCTCAGGTTGTCGACACTGTTGGGAATGCGCACCGGCGTGCCGCCCTCGCCTTCCTTCAACAGGTCGGTGATGCTCGCCACCTCCTTGAGCACATTGGCCGGCAGCCGGATCAGGTTGGCCATCCAGCGCGCGATGGTGTTCTGCGCGTAAGGCGTGCCGCGTTGCGGCGAGGCCAGGAACACCGCACGCGTCACCTGCGGCATCGGCGTGAACTGCAGATAGGTCGCCAGGCGCTCGCGCAGGCGGTCCTGCTTCGCCTTCGACAGGTTGGCGCGCGCCGGCATCAGGCTCCACAGCTTGTCGCCGCTGGACGACACCAGCAGGCGCGCGATCACGCCGCCCATGCTGTGGCCGATCAGCACGACGTTGTTGGAGGCGCGCGCCTGGCCGCCCGGATCGAAGTGCTGGAAGGTGGCATCCAGCGCCTTGCGGATATTGGCCAGGTTGACCGCGATGGGCGCATTGGTCGGGTAGTAGATCTCCCACACCTGGTAATTGCTGCGCAGGTCTTCGTCGCCCATCACCTCGTTGGAGACGTTGATCCATGCCTCCGGGCTGCTGGCCAGGCCATGCAGCATGATGATGGTCAGGCGATCGGGATCGTAAGGCTGCATCAGCAGCACGCGCGGCGTCTTGATGCCACCCTCCCGGCCCAGCAGCGACCGGATCGACTGGGTGGCGAAACCCGAGCGGGCCAGCCACACGCCATAGGCCGCGGTGAAGTTGCCGGCGAGCGGCACCGCGTGGCCGGCCACGGTCATCGAGTCGTTGCGGTAGGGGTCCTCGACCTGCACCACGGCCTGCCTGGTGGCGAGCACATCGCTCAAGCTGGCGCCGTCGAACAGGATGGCGCCGGTCATCGATACATAGTCGGGATCGCGCCAGGGCACGTCGTTGGCCGGCGCATCCGGCGGCGCCACCGCCACGAATTCCGAACCGAAACCATCGCGGCGGTACACATTGCGCACGCCGTTGAAGCGCAGCGTCGAGGCGGGAATCAGCTCGGCCGGATCCGACGCCGCCCCCGCCCAGCGCACCGCCGGCTCATTGCCCGTGACTTGCCAGCCGGCCAGCTCGGCATGCCGCGTATTGCGCTCCAGGTGCGGCAGCTCCTGGAAAAAGCGCGTCATCGCGCGCTGCACGGCAAAGTTGTAGAAGCCGATCACCCGCACCTGGCGCAACTCGAAGGACCGCTCGGAGGGTTGGCGCTTCGTATAGAACAGATAGGCATAGGCATAACGCCCCGCCTGCAGGTAGGCATCGAGCGCCTGGTCGCTCATGCGGGTGTCGCGGGTACCGCGATCGGTGCGCATGGCCAGGCCCAGCCACAGCTCGGACAGCGCGGAAAGCCGCTGCTCGTCGTCCAGCCCCGGCGAGTGCAGCACGGTTTCCACGCAGGCCGGGAACGCACGCTCGCAGTCGCGCGCGGTCAGCGCCACCACGTTGAGCGATTGCACGCTCTGGTCGCTCAGCCGCCCCGTGCTGATCACGTCGCCGCGCTGCTCGCTGATGGAGTCATGGGCGTTGACATGGCTGACGCCCACCATGGCGCAGCCGTTGAGGCACAACAGCGCCGCCAACAGGGCGCAGCGGGCGAAAAAGACGCGGCTTGGGTGTTTCATCCGTCCAGGGGCCTTGGGCTGCCTCGAAGAGAGGCATGACGGGGGCGGATTTTGTCACACCGGCGCGGTGATTCCGCGGGGTGATGCCCTACCCTCGGGCGCTGCCGAAGTACTCCGGCAGGCGCACGGGCGGCAAGGGCGTCGCCTGCGCCATCCATTCGAGTACCGCCGGCCGCTGCAGCAGCGCATCCATCCACGCCTTGACGTGCCCCCAACGCGCAGGCACGTCCACGTGGCTGAAGACGCGCATGACGGTGGGCACGAAACCAAGGTCGGCCAGGGACAAGCTGCCCATCAGATAAGGGCCGCCCGAGCGTTCGAGGCAATCGCCCCATGCCGCCAGCAGGCGCTCCGCCCCGGCCTGCTCGGTCGAGGTAGGCACCCGCTTGTCGTCGTAGAAGACGCTTTCGAACGACAGCGCGGGACAGATGCGCCCGACCTCGCTGTGCTGCCAGGCCAGCAAGGACCGCGCGACCGCGCGTCCCTTCGCGTCGCCGGGCAGCAGGCGGCCACCGCACAGCTCGTTTGCATATTCCATGATGGCAAGGGAGTCGAAGACCACCGTTTCGCCGTCGACCAGTGCGGGCACGGACGCGGCGGGAGAGAAGCGGGCGATGCGTGCGAGCGCTTCCTGTCGAGCCGGCAGCCGGAGCTCGATATCGACCTCGTCGAAGGCCAGCCCGGCTTCCTTGAGCGCGAGCCAGGCCCGGAACGACCAGCTGGATGCATTCTTCGTCCCGCTATAAAAGATCAAGCGAATCTCCTGGGCCGGTCGTTCGGTTCATGCGCATGGACGAGCCCATCGCACAAGCGGCGGATTATCCGTGCAGCCGTCGGGGGCGCGTGAACGTCTCGCTGACTGACGCCAAGGCCAATACGTACGGCAAGGCGACTACGTCAGGCCTGCCCGGCGCGAATCGCCGCGAGCGAGCGCTGCTGGGTGCCATCCGCAGCGAAGTTGTCCGGCGCGAGCCATGCCTCGAATGCGGCCGCCAGCGCCGGCCAGTCGCGGTCGATCATGGCGAACCAGGCGGTGTCGCGGTTGCGCCCCTTGTAGACGATCGCCTGGCGGAACGTGCCCTCGTACTGGAAGCCGAGCCGCATCGCGGTGTTGCGCGATGGCGCGTTGAGGGCATCGCACTTCCATTCGTAGCGGCGGTAGCCGAGCGTGTCGAACACATATTTCATCAACAGGTATTGCGCTTCCGTCGAGATCGGCGTGCGTTGCAGTGCGCGCGAGAAGGCGACCCAACCGACCTCGATGACGCCGTGCACCGGCTCGATCCGCAGCAACGCCAGGGTGCCGACGGCGCGGCCGCTGGCGCGGTCGATCACCGTGTAATGCAACGGATCCGTGCTTGCCGCGGCCTTGTGCGCATAGCTCAGGTAACTGGCGGCGTCCTGGAATGGACCAGCGGCCATATAGGTCCAGTCGCGCTGGTCCGGCGCGGCGGCATAGGCGGCATAGAGTTCGGCCGCGTGACGTTCCGCATCGAGGGGCTCGAGACGGCAGTAGCGACCATCCAGCGCCACGCGCTCGGGCCGCGGGCGCGGCGTCCAGCCCGGCACGGGCAAGCCAATGGGTTGTCCGAAGGCATTGGTGGTGTGGGACAAGGCGCGTCTCGCTCGGTGATGGCCAGCCGGATGCCGGCATGATTGGCGATCGTAGGCAGGCCTAGGTACCATGAAAAGTGCCAGCCAAAGCACATTTTATGGTGCCAGCCAGTGACGCCTTCCCTGCCCGCCCGTGCTCCCCGCCCGACCCGGCCGCAACCGCTCGATGCGCCACTGTCGCGCGCCGCCAGCGCCCCGTCGCTGCAACGCCAGCTGCTGAAACGCCTGCGCGACGCGGTGCTGGGCGGCACGCTGCCGGCCGGCAGCCCGCTGCCCGGCACGCGCGCGTTGGCGGATGCGCTGGGAATCTCGCGTAATACGGTGATGGCGGTGTACGAGCAGCTGCTCGCCGAAGGATTCCTGCAATCGGATCGTCGCGGCACGCGTGTCACCGAGCTGACTCGCCCGGTGCGCACACGGCAGACATCCACGCCACCGCCGGTAGCGCGCCGGGTGGCGAACCTGCGCCCGCGTGCCGCCACGCCGCCTGCACACGAAGGAGGGCATTTCCGCCCCGGCGTGCCGGCGCTCGCGCAGTTTCCGGCCGGCGCGTGGCGCCGTGCACTGGATCGTGCGGCGCGACAAGCTGGCCCGGCGGCGCTCGGATACGGCGATCCTGCCGGCGAGCCCGCACTGCGCGCGGCGATCGCACGACACCTCGCTGTCACCCGCGGCGTGCATTGCGAGCCCGCACGGATCGTGGTCACCGAAGGCGCGCAGGATGCACTCGCCCTGTGCGTGCGGTTGCTGACCGATCCGGGCGACGTCGCCTGGGTCGAAGATCCCGGCTATCGCGGCGCGAGAACGGCCATGCATGCCGGCGACCTGGAGGTGCTGCCGGTCCGCGTCGACGCGCAAGGCCTGTGCATTGAGGCCGCCCAAGCACGCGTGCCGTCGCCGCGCATCATCTACACCACGCCGTCGAACCAGTACCCGACCGGCGCCGTGCTCTCGCTCGCCCGCCGGCTCGCGCTGGTCGAGGCGGCGCGCCGCCATCGCGCGTGGATCATCGAGGACGACTACGACAGCGAGTTTCGCCATACCGGCGAGCCGGTCGGTGCGATGCAGGGCCTGGTTGCCGATGCGCCGGTGCTGTATGTCGGCTCGTTCAGCAAGACGATGTTCCCCGCGCTGAGGATAGGTTTCGTCGTGCTGCCGGACGCGCTGATGCCCGCCGTCGCCGATGCGGTGCGCGAATTGCAGCGCGGAGCGCAACGCCATGCGCAACTGGCGCTGGCGGATTTCATCGATGGTGGCGAGTACGCACGGCACCTGGGACGGATGCGGCGCCTGTATCGCGACCGGCGGCGTGCATTGCTCGATGCGCTGGAACGCTGCTTCGCCATCGAGCACCAGGTCGAAGGCGGGCCGTGCGGACTGCATCTGACGCTTCGCCTGCCGGCCCGCTATCCCGATCGTGAACTGGTCGCCGCGGCGCGTGCGCATGGGATGGCGGCGCTTGCGCTGTCGACCTTCGCGATGCGGCCGGCATCGGTCGACAATGGCCTGGTGCTTGGGTACGGCAACACGCCGGAGCATCTGTACGAGCCGTTATTGCGCACGCTGGCGAAACTGGCGCGTGGAGTTGCCACTCGTTGAAGAGCCGGCTCGCCCCGAAGCGACGAACCCGCCCTTGTCTTCAGATAACCGCTTCCCGGCTCATGCCGTGGGCAGCGGCGGCAGGATCGCCTCGGTGCGATCGCGCCCCGTGACGAGCGCCCAGATCTCCTGCGCGATGTCGTCGGGATCCATCGTGGGCAGATCGCCTTCGAGCTTCACTCCCTGCGCTTCCAGCGCGAGCTTGCCCGCCGAGCGGTCGATCATCGCGCCGATGCTCACCGAGCCGGCATAGATCCCGCGGGCTTTTGCCTCCGCATTCAGGACCAGCGCATAGTTGCGCGCCGCCGCCATTACCGGCCCGATCGCGGCGAGCCCCGGCACCGGCATCAGCGCCGACAGCCCGCCGACGATGACGACCGCGCCATCGCCACGCTCGAGCTGTCCGGGCAGCACGGCGCGCGCCACCTCGACGGGTGCGTACAGGAAAAGATCCGCGGCCGACTGCAGCACCTGCGCGGACACTTCCGTCGCGGGGACGAAACCGAACATGGACGGTACCGGCGCGTAGACGGCGACGTCGATCGCGCCGAATCGCTCCTCGATCGCGCGCACCAGCGCGGGAATGCCGTCGAGCCGGCCGAGGTCCGCTGGAAACGCCGCCGCCTCGATGCCGGCACTGGCCAGCTCGGCCACGCGGGCCTGCAGCGGTTCGGCCCGGCGCGCCACGAGCGCCACCCGATAACCCTCGGCACCGAACCTGGCCGCCACCGACGCGCCGAGGCCCGGACCGGCGCCAAAGATGGCGATGGTCTTCTTGTAAATCATTGATTATTCCTTAAGGGTAGAATGGGAACCAGGTAACTAATGATTCGTTAGTTACCGAACCACACCAGGGATGGTATGGACGCCGTTCCCCGTCCCACAAGAAGGCACACGCATGTCACCGACGCACATCGACCTTACCGAAACGACCAAGCCCACCGTCGACAACTGCCGCGCAACGCGCGAAATCCTCGACCGCATCGCCGACAAATGGAGCCTGTTCGTCATCGCCATGCTTCGCGACGGTCCGCGGCGGTTCAATGAACTGCGGCGCGAGGTGGAAGGGATTTCGCAGCGGATGTTGACGCTGACGTTGCGGGGGTTGGAGCGGGATGGATTGGTGACGCGGACGATGTATCCGACGATTCCGCCGAGGGTGGATTATGAGTTGACGGAGGTGGCAAAGGGGTTGTTGGGGCCGGTGATGGGGTTGGTGATGTGGGCGGAGCAGAACAAGGAATTCATCGAAGAGGCGCGGAAGAAATTCGATGAAAATGCAGAAGCAGGAGATGCAGCGCGCCAGAGAGTGTTTTATCAACAACGATAGATGGCCTCGCTTCACTTGCTGCACCCTGCTGGACTTGCGCGACTCGAGATCACCCCGGCTTTCCGAACCACAGGGCAGCCATCCGGCCAACTTCATCAACAGACGGCCTGCTCGTGGCGGCCCATGCGACGAAACCATCGGGCCGGACAAGCATGGCGCTCAAGCCCAGTCTGTCCTTCGCGTTCCTGTCGACATAGGCGATGCGGTCTTTCCAGCGATCTGCCAACGCTCTAAGCGACTCATCGGCATCGAAATCGAGCAGAAGGCCCTTGCCGGTTCTGAGATATTCGCCAAGCCTCGTCCCATCGACCAGCTCGAAATCCGGCACGCTGCGTCCCGCCAGCGGATGGCCATCGCCAAGGTCATGGCGCAGCGATACACCCCATACGCGCTCGGCAAAATACGTCGCACCATCCGGCGTCTCGATCAGGTCGCGGATGATCGCCCCCAACGCCCGTGAACTTCTGCTCGGCCGCATCAGCGCAACCTGCGCGCGTGACCAGTCGAGCACCTGGGCGCCGATCGGGTGCCGCTCGCTCGTATAGGTATCGAGCAAACCGTCCGGTGCATCGCCGCGGATAGTGGCGGCGAGTTTCCAGCCGAGGTTCATCGCATCGCCCAGGCCCAGATTGAGCCCCTGCCCGCCCAGCGGCGAATGGATGTGCGCGGCGTCGCCGGCGAGCAGCACGCGTCCGTTGCGATAGGTCGTGGCCTGGTTGGCGCGGTCCGTCCAGGTCGTGGCCAGCTGGAGGGATGTCACGGTGACGTCCGTGCCGGAGACGCGGCGCAATACCTCTTGAACATGTTCGAGCGTAATCGGCTGGGTCCGGTGGAAAGCGCCGCCGTCGAAATCGACCATGGCGATCGTTCCGGGCGGCGCGTAGGTGTACATGCCGGTGGGCGTGTAGTGGCGGCCGGGGCGGAGCTGCGCCGGATCGGCCAGTTCGACTTCGACGGAATAGCCGGTGAACTCGGGGGCGGTGCCGACGAACTCAAAACCGCCCACCTTGCGGACGGTGCTGCGTCCACCATCGCAACCGACCAGCCAGCGCGCGCGGATGGTTTCGCCACCCGCGCGGACGGCCACCTCTTCATCGGACTGCTCGACATCCTCGACGCCGATGCCGCGCCGGATCTCCACTCCCATCGCATCCGCACGCGCGGCGAAGACGGTTTCGAGGGATTCCATGTCGACCACCATGCTGCTGCCGGCCGAACCGGGCAGACGGTACGGCCACTTCGAAGTGTCGATCCTGTCCTGGTAGAACTGGATACCGGCGAAATGCCCGCCCGGCTGGCGCGGCTGGCCTGCCCAATGTGCCGCCTTGTTCCTGGCTCCGTCTTTGGAAACCTGCAGCGCCGAGATCTCATCGAGCAGACCTCGCCGGTAAAGCGCCTCGACGGTGGGTACCGTCAGTCCGCGCATGCCGAATGGAAGGCGCTTCAAGGGAGAGCCCGGCTCTTCCGCCTGCTCCAGCACCAATACGGAAAGTTTCGCGAGACGCAGCTCGCAGGCGAGGAACAGGCCGACGGGGCCTGCTCCGGCAATGACGACGTCATGGATCAAGGCTGTTTCCTCGAACGGAATGCCGATCCGTGGGGGTGTCGACCGGCATGGAAAATTGTTACACTGAGTGTAAGTTTTATGGGATGACCAGCGCCATGTCAAATCCACCCAGTCTTCGCGACAGCAAGAAGGCCGCGACGCGCCTGATGATTTCGAACGTCGCCACCCGCCTGTTCGTCGAGCGCGGCTTCGAAAACGTCTCGATCGACGAGATCGCGATCGAAGCGGGCGTCGCCCGGAAAACGGTGTTCAACTACTTTCCGCGCAAGGAAGACCTGGTCTTCGATCGCGAGGAGGAGAGCCGCGAACTGGTGCGCCAGGCGCTCGCGGCGCGCGGCGAACAGCCGCCCGTGCCGGTGTTCCAGGCATTGATGCGTGCGCTGCTGGATGAGCAGCACCCGATGCTGCGCATCAACCGACGGCCCATCCAGTTCTGGGGCGCTGTCGCCGACAGCCCTTCGCTCACCCTTCGCGCCCGCGAACTGCAGGGAACCCTGACCGACGACCTGGCCGGCATGCTGGCCGACGCGGTCGGACGACCGCACGCCGACCCGGAAGCGCGCCTCGCTGCGGCCATGCTGATGGGCACGCTGGTGGTGGCATACGGCGAGGCGTTGCGGGCGTTCCGTGCGAAGCGCAAGGCGGGCGAGGCGCTGGCCAGCGTGATGGAGCGCGGCTTCGCCGGCGTCAATGCCGCGCTCACCGGGACCGCGTATGTCGACCGCAAGCCGAAGGCGTAGGTTGGGGTGAGCGCAGCGAACCCCAACAAACGTTCCGCCTGTCCATACGTCTGTTGGGGTTCGCCGTAGGCTCACCCCAACCTACGCTCAGAACTTCATCCCCCAGCTCACCAACGTGCCCGCCGAACCGTTGTGCGTAACGTTGTCCACCACCAGCCGCCAACTGCCGTCGACGGCATGGACGGGGATGTCGACCGGCCAGGTCGCATCGATATCGGCGGCGGTGTCGTTCGGATCGGGTTGCTTCAACACCTTCTTGGTGCCGTCGGACATCACCAGCGTGATGCGCAGATCGCCCCGCTTCGGATAGCTGACGTGGGCATTGACAGCGACCGGCAGCACCGCCGCATTGGCGCTGCGATTGTGGATATTGATGCTGTCCGAGGTGCAGTAGCAGCCCGAGGTGGTGACCGGATGCGCGTCGGTATTGACGTAATAGCCGGGGTTCGCGTTCCAGTACTTGGTGACGTAAGCGTTGAACCTGGCGATGTCCAGGCTGCCCCAGCCGCTGCAGTGATCCCAGCCGAAGTCGCAGTGATAACCTATGCCGCCATAGTTGGCGTTCCTGGTCAGGCCGTTGTAGCCGCCGGCGATATCGTGCAGCGGCGAGCCCGGCATGGTGCTGGCGAAGTTCTCGTACATCTCCTGCGTGGGCAGGCCCAGGCTGTTCTGGTGGGCCGATTCGATGCGTGCCCACACCGCGGCGAAGATCGCCGAGGAAGTGGCATTGCCCTCCCACAGGAAGTCCAAACCCATGAAGATGGGCAGGATGCCACCGCTGCCGACCGTGTCGGCTATCGGGTACTGCCCGCCAGCCAGGAAGGCTATGTCCGGCACCTGCCGATGTGCGGTCTGTGCGCCCAGCGTGGCGACCTGCCAGGGCGGCGCAGGCTCGAACAGGCTCTCGCCGCCGCCGGTAGCCCGCAGGGTATTGGACCTCACCACTTCGTACGCGTAGTTGTTCCAGACCTTCTCGGCGCTCCAGGTGGTGCCGCCGCTGTTGAACAACTGGGTGCCGCCCACCGCCACCACGTAGGGCGACGTCGCCGGTTCCGCCACGCTGTACGAAACCGAGGGAACCGTCCAATACACGCCGTACTCGCGCTCATAGACGCCGTTGTCGCCGGCCGGCACCACGAAAGTCTGCCCCTGCGCCACCGCCTGCTGGAAGATCGCATCGTCGGCGGCCTGCGCGCCGGACTGGTAGGCGCGCAGCTCGTCCTGATGGAAGACCGTTGCAATGACCTTCGCCGCGTCCTCGACCACCGCCTGGTTGTAGGTGGCCACCACGGTAGCCTCGGCCACGCTGTCGCCGGCTCCTGCGGCGTAGATCACCATCTGCTTGACGCCACCGGAAACGCTGGCGATCACCTGGGCGGTCACGTCCGTCTCAATGGTGAACAGCTGGACCTGGTCGGGCGGCGCGTACTGCGTGGGATACCCCGGCCCGCCTTTGTCGGGCACGCTGACCGCTCGCGTACTGACCGCCGGCAGGCCCGCGCCGGTGGTATAGCTGTTGAGGTCCCTGACGATCTGGGTGGGATCGCCACCGGTAACGATGCCTACGGTGGTCGCCTGGGCGGTGGGTGTGTCGCCCACGTGGTAGATCGGCGGCAGATCCTCGGGGTGGTATGGGCCCTCGGGACGGAGCGGCGCCGGTGTGGCGGCCCGCTTCAACACGGGTACCTGCTTCGGACCAGGCGCGCTCGGAAGCTCCTGCAACCCCAGCACCGATCCCACGATGCCGCCCAGCGCCGCCGGCACCTGCGCCGGTGTTTCGTTGGCGTAGGCGCGCCGGCCGTCGCGATCCAGTTGCAGCATGCGCGTATGGAAGGCGGTCTCCACATTCGCGCCGTGGCCGCGAGCGCTGATCAGCAGGTTATTGGGCGAAACCTCGATGCCGTCGAAACCATGCTGCCGCAGATAGGCGACTACGGCGTCCACCTGCGCATCGGTGGGCGCGTACCGGGACTTGAACTCGGCAGGGCTCAGGTAACGGCGAAAGACGGCGCTGTCGCGGCGCTTCACCTCGCGCAGGAATGTCTGCAGGCGATCCGGCTGACGCCATTGCAGCGCCACGGTGATATGCAGCTGCTGGCCTGCGTCCAGCGGTTGCACCGCCGACAAAGGCAGCGCCTGGCGGGTTGCCTGTTGCAGCAACGACACGCCTTGCGTGTGCGTATCCACCCATACCTCGCCGGCATGTGCCGGCCACGCGGACATCAACATCAGGCACGGCAGCAATGCATGCCGGCCCACGCTCCCCATCGAGTGCAATGTCATCGGCATCATGGATTCCTCGGGCAAAGTGAATGGCGCGCCCCGAAAGAGACGCACCGCATGTCCGGTGCGACGGCCCTACCCGCACGCCGCACCGCTTCGCCTGGAACCCCCGGCCTGAGCAGAGGGAGTAATGACCTTCCGCGAAAACGAATCTGACGATTCGTTCGCAACGTGGCATCGAGCGCGCCCGCGGCAATGCTCGAGTGCGCTTTCGGTTAATGAAAAAGGGACCTGAACGCGACGCCGGTCATTCCGGTTCGCCGGCACTCAGCTCCACCCAATCGAGCTCGGCCTCGACCTGCCGATACGCATCGTCGCCGATGGCGCCGGACAGGCGCAGGTCCTGCACGGCGTGGCGGGACTGCGCCACCAGGCAGCGGCGCAGCACGTTGTCCGCACGGGCACCGGGTGCCGCGCCGGATTCGAGATGCTCCAGCGCCGCCGCCAGTTCGTCGCGCAGGCGCCGGGACGTCGGCGTGTCGTCGGCGGGCAGCGCGTCCATGGCGGCGCGGATCGCCGTGGTGCGCGCCAGTTGCAGTTCGCGCTGCACGATGCCGTCCGACGGCAAGCGCACCAGCTTCAACAGGGGACGCAGGGTCAGCCCCTGGATCACCAGGGTGCCCAGCACCACCACGAAGGCGGTCAGCTGGATGAAATCGCGATAGGGAAATCCGGCCGGCAGCGCCATCGCCGCGGCAAGCGTGACAATGCCGCGCATGCCTGACCAGCCGATCACGACCGCCCCTTTCAAGGTGGCCGGCGCGCCGGGCTTGCGTCCATCGCGCTCGCTGCGCATGGCATTGAGCCGCACCAGCAGGTGATGCACGAATACCCAGCCCAGGCGCACCGCGATCACCACCGCCAGGATGACCAGCGCCAGGCCCAGCGAGTGCAGGCGCTCTCCCGCGCTCGATTTCTCCAGGATCGGGCCGAGCTGCAAGCCGACCAGGGTGAAGGCCAGCACGTTGAGCACCACCGTCGCCGTTTCCCAGATCGGGAACGACGAGGTGCGGATATGGGTCTGCATCGGGCGCGTGCTCAGCCTCGACATCGCCAGCGCGAAGGTCACCACCGCCACGATCGGCGAAAGCCGCAGGCGCTCGCTGAGCAGCCAGATGCCGAAGGTCAAGCCGAACTGGAAGATCACCGCACTGGGCGCCTCCTCGAAATGCCGCATGATCCGGCTGATCGGCCAGGTCAAGGCCAGGCCGAAGATCGCGCTGCCGAACACCACCAAGACGAACATCGGCACGGCGTCCGCGGCGTGGAACTCGCCCGCCACCACGGCGCCCACGGCCACCTTGTAGATAAGCAGCGCCGAGGCGTCGTTCAGCAGGCTCTCCCCTTCCAGCACCATGCGCATGCGCAACGGCACGGGAAGCTTGCGCAGGATGGTGGTTGCGGCCACCGCGTCCGGCGGCGCGAGCAAGGCGCCCAGCGCGACGGCGGCTGCCCATGGCATGTCGGGAAACAGCCAGCGCGCGGCAAAGGCCACCGCCACCGTGGTGAGCACGACCGCCGCCAGCACCAGCGACAGCACCGGCAGCCACATCGCGCGCAGGTCGCGCAGCGAGGTATCGAACGCGGCATCCATCAGCACCGGCGCGACGAACAGCACCAGCACCAGGTCGGGCGGGAAATCCAGCTTCGGCGCGTTCGGCAGGCAGGCCAGCAGCGCGCCGCCCACCGCCAGCAGCACCGGATAGGGAATATTGACGCGCTTGGCGAAGGACGACACCACGGCCGCGCCGAGCAGAAGCACCAGGATGGTTTCGAAGACCTGCATGGGGCGCGACTCTACATCAGCGGCGGTGGCGCCCGCTCACGCGCTCAGGCCCTGGCTTTGCGCGCCTTGCTCCGGCTGCGCCGCAGGTTGGCCTGGGAGTCGGCGATCATCGCCAGCATGGCCGCATGCGCCACTTTGGGTTGCTTGCGGCGGATGGCTTCCAGCACCTTCTGGTGGTGCGGCAACGAGTAACGGAAGTTGCTGGAATTGCGTGCCGACAGCACGAAGAAGGTGCCCAGCGCGGTGTCGATCACCGAGAACAGCGAGGACAGCAGCTCGTTGCCGGTGGCCTGCAGCACGGCCTCGTGGAAACGCAGGTCGGCTTCGGCCCAGCTGTCCAGGGTCTGCGCCGCGTCCATGGCCTCGTAGGCGGACTGGATCTCGACCAGCTGCGCCTCGGTACGGCGGCGCGCCGCGGCGGCCGCGGCGGCCGGCTCGATCACTTCGCGCATCTCCACCAGCTTGTCGATGAAATCGTCGGTGGGCATGGAAGCGCAGCGCCAGGCCAGTACGTCGGCATCGAGCTGGTTCCAGTAGCGCTCCTCCTGCACCCGCGCACCCACACCGGCACGCGATTCGATCAGCCCCTTGGCGGACAGCACCTTCATCGCCTCGCGCAGCGCGGTGCGGCTGACCTTGAGGCTTTCGGCCAGGGCTTCCTCGCGCGGCAGCACCTCGCCGGGTTGCACCTTGCCGCTGACGATGCGCTGGCCGATCTCCTGCATCACGTGTCCGTACAAGTTGCGAACGGCGTTCGGCTTCCTCATGGAGGGCGCGTCCTGTGCGGGTGGTGGCTGGATGCGAGGCTGGCGGTCCGGAGCGATCTTGCCACTATCCGGGGTAGGTTGGGATGAGCATGGCGAACCCCAACGTGGCGCTCGCCATGGGAGACCTGTTGGGGTTACGAGCTGCGTCAGCAGCGCGCCCTTCGGGCCATCCGCCACGCGGATGTTCGCTACGTCATCCTGCCTTCGCAGTCGCCTTCGGCTCACCCCAACCTACGCCGGCATTGCGTCGTGGGCCTACATCGCGGAAATGCGATACATCACCGTCGCATGCGGCTCCAGCTTCAGCTTGATCGAGCCATCGCCCTGCGTATCCGCATGCTTCCACAGGTCGCGCATCCGGTACTTGCCGGCCTTCAATCCGACTTCCTGCGCGCTCACCGCCACGTCCTGCGCCGCATCGCCCTCGTTGAACACGGCCACCGCCTGGCTGCCGTCCTTCATCGGCTTGACGATCACATGGATGCCCTTGGCGTCGCGCACCTGCTTGCCCTGCTTGCCCAGCGGATCCTGGTCCACCGCGATCACCTCCTTGTTGAGCAGGATCTCCAGCGCGGACGGACTGATCTTGCGCAGGTCGGTGCCGATCAGCAGCGGCGCGGCCATGATCGACCACAGGCTGAAGTGCGAGCGGTATTCCACGTCGGTCATGCCGCCGTTGCCCACCTCGAGCATGTCCGGATCGTTCCAGTGGCCGGGGCCGGCATAGGCGTCGAGCACCACGTTCTGCTTGAAGATCTTCAGCATCGAGTCGTACTTGTCGCTGATGTCGCCGGTGGTGCGCCAGGACGAGGCGCCGACCTTGGGATCGGCACCCCACAGCCAGGCCTTGTTCTCGCCCCATTCGCACAGGCTGTAGAAGATCGGCCGGCCGGTGGCGCGCAGCGCTTCGCCCATCGCGGCGTAGCGCTCCTTGGCGGGCTTCTTCTCGTTGTTGCAGTTGTCGTACTTCAGATAGTCCGCGCCGACCGAGGCGAAGAACGCCGCGTCCTGCTTCTCGTGGCCCAGGCCGCCGGGGAAGCCGCGGTTTTCCTGGTGCGGTTCGCAGGTGTTGGTGCCGGCACTGGAATACAGGCCGAAGGCGAAGCCCTTCGAGTGCACGTAGTCGGCCAGCGCCTTGATGCCATGCGGGAAGCGCTTGAGGTTGGGCTGCAGGTTGCCGCTCTTGTCGCGCTGCCAGTCGGCCCAGCAATCGTCGAGGTTGATGTGGCGATAACCGGCGTCACGCAAGCCCGTGCTGACCATCTTGTCGGCCACGCCGCGGATCATGTCCTCGTTGAACTCGTCGCGGCAGTGGGTGGAGTTCCAGTTGTTGAAGCCCATCTGCGGCACGGCGGCGCTGGACCATTCCGGCTGGACGTCCCCGGCGTATGCGGCGACCGCGAAGGTCGCGCAGACGCATGCGGCGAGGCGGGTCAACGTTGCGGACATACCTTTCATCGAATCTCTCCAGGCGGCTGTCGATCGAAAAAAATGACGGGCGACGCGCGTAACGCAGTGAGGGAGGAGCGCGCCGCCCGTCCGGGGAAACTCACCACGAAGCCCGAATGCCGGCCGACACCGTCCTGCCGTTGATCTCGGCATACGAAGGCCGATTCATATAGACCTGGTACTTGAAGATTTTCTCGCGGGTGAGATTGGTGCCCTCGACGAACACCGCCACGTTCTCCATCAGCTTGTAGCTTGCGCTCATGTCGAGCTGGCCGTAGGCCTTGACCGTGGTCGGCTGGCTTTCGTCGCCGGAGATGGTCTCCAGGTAGGCGTCGCGCCAGTTGTACGCCACGCGCACCTGGAACGGGCCCTTCTCGTAATAGATGCTGGCATTGGCCGAATCGCCGATGCCCGGTACCGCGAACTTGCCGGTGGTGGACACGTCGCCGGAATTGGCCGTCGCGTTGCTGATCACATGCGTGTAGTTGGCGGCCACGCCCAGGCCGTCGAACGGATCGGGCAGCCAGGTCAACTGATAGGTGGCGGCGGCCTCCACGCCCTTGATGGTGGCGGTGTTGAGGTTGATCGGCCGGGTCAGGTCGAAGGGGAAGCCCAGTATGTTGGTCTTGGTGGTGACCAGGGTGGTGAAGTTGCTCACCTTCTTCTCGAAGCCGCCCAGCGCCAGGTAGCTGGTGTCGGACAGGTACCACTCCAGTCCCAGGTCATAGTTCTTGGATGTATACGGCTTCAGGCCCGTATTGCCCTGGGTCACGCCCTGCGTGGCCGGGCGGAAGTTGTAGCTGGTGGCGGCGGAGAGATTGCTCAGGTCCGGACGCGTCACGGTCTTGGACACCGCCGCGCGCAAGATCAGGTCGTCGCGCAGGCTCCACTTGAAGTTGGCCGACGGCAGCCAGTTGGAATAGCTGCCCTGGGCGGACACCGGCGACAGCGAGCCATAGGTGGGAATGGCGTTGCTGGTGTCGTTCGGGTTGATGGTGATGGCCAGCAGCGGCACCGCGTAGGCGCGCGAGGTGGTGTCGGTCTTGGTGTAGCGCAGGCCCACTTCCAGCGTCCACGGCCGCTCGATCAGGTTGCCCTGGAAGTTGGCCTTGCCGTAGGCGGACTTGGTGCGCTCTTCCACCTGGCTGTAGCCGGACGGATCCGGCCGCGCTGCGAAGGTGCCGCCGTTGGCGGCCAGCGCCGCGGCGAAGGCGCCGGCATTGGGCAGCTGGTTGTAGGCGGCCGGACTGGCCAGGTAGCCCAGCAGCGCGGGGACGTCGTAGGTGAGCCACTGCGTGGGATAGCCAGGGGACACGCCATCGACCATGGTGCCGGCGTTGTAGATGCGCGCATTGATCGCGCTGCCCGGGATGGCCGCGACGTAGCCGCAGTACTCGGCGCAGAACAGGTTGTTCGGCGTGCGCCAGGTCACCTCGGTCTTGGTGCGCTTCATGAACTGCGCGCCGAAATCGAGCTGGGCGAGCACACCATCGGTGAAGCTCTTGCCGAAGTGCAGCTTGCTTTCCAGGATCTTGTCGCTGACGTTCGGCGATTCGCCGCCCAGCGAGCAGCAGTGCGCGCGCAGATCCGTGGTGTCGGTGGTGGAGATCAGGTTGCTGTAGCTGGGCAGCTGCGACGAGCCGTTGTTGGTCCAGGTCGGATTGACCCCGGTATTGCGCGTGCCGACCACCATGAAATAGCCGTTGGCCGATTCCTTGTTCCAGGCACGCGATACCGCGGTGTCCCAGTCCAGCACGGTGGAGTTGTCGATCTGCCAGGCCAGGTTGAGGCCGGTCTGCTCGTTATAGGCGTTGCGCGGATTGCTTTCCTCGATGTAGTCGTTGGCCAGCACGCCGGTATTGCCGCGCACGTAGCTCAGCGCGGTGCCGTTGCCGTCGGCGGTGAGCGACTGCACGTCGGCGGTGTTCATGTACGAGCCGAACGCGTGGTACTTCGAGTCGATCTTGTAGTTGGAGATCATCGTGTCGAACTTGACGGTCAGGTTCTCCAGCGGCTTCCAGTCGATCGCGCCGCTGATGCCGCGGCGGGTGCGGGTCTGGACGTAGTCGGAGCCGGACAGCGTCTGCGGCAACGCGATATTGGTATAGGCCGGATTGATCTGGCTGTAGTTCAGCCCGGTGATCCAGCCGGAGGTATTCATGGTCTGCTCGCGGTGATCGCGCTTGTCGTACATGCCCGCGATCAGCCAGCCGAAGGTGCCGTCGGCATTGGTATTGCTCATCAGCGCCGACATGCGCGGCGTGAAGCCGCCCTTGATCGACGAGGACAGATTGTCGTTGACGCCGGCCACGCTGGCCGCGGCGTGAAAACCCTTGGTATCGAGCGGGCGCGCCGTGATGATGTTGACGGTGCCGCCGATACCGCCTTCGGCGATATCCGCGGTGGCTGTCTTGCGCACCTCCGCGGTGCTGATCAGCTGCGACGGCAGCACGTCGAAGTTGAACGCGCGATCGGTCGCATCCGTCGCCATGGTGCGGCCGTTGAGCAGCACATTGACGAAGTCGGGGCCGAAGCCGCGCACGGTGATGCGGCTGGACTCGCCGCCGCTGCGGTCCACCGCCACGCCGGGCACGCGCTGCAAGGCGTCGGCCACGTTCGGATCGGGGAACTTGCCCGCCTCTTCGGCCGAGACCGCGTCGACCACGCTGGTCGCGTCCTGCTTGATCGCCTGCGCGCGCCGGATCGAGGCGAGCTGGCCGGTGACACTGACGCCATTGAGGTTCTGCACATCCTTGCCGTCGCGCTTCTCCTTCGTTTGACCATCGGCCGCGCCTTGCGTTGCCGCCGGAGCGGCAGCGGCCGGTGCGGCCGCGTCCTGGGCATGCGCCGTTTCGAACAGGGTTGCGCCGGCGATGACCACGGCGAACAGGGCTTGCTGGATCGAGCCCGCCAGAATATGTCGCTGCATTCCACCTCTCCCAAGGGTTGCACGATTAGGCTGTTTTGAACGATCACTTGCGTTGCCGCACGCCGCCGGCGCGTGGCCGTCGGTGCGACGAATCATCCGGCGCCATCGGCGCCTTACTGCTCAACGATTGCCCTGCTCTGCTGCCCGGTCCGGCCGAGATGCTCGAGGCCGATGGACCGGTTGGAATGCCCAACCATCCCCCGATGGTCGGTTAATCATACAAATATGATTATGGGCGGATCATTGGATGGCCTCATGCATGAGATCAAGCTGCGACGCAACATCCAGCTGTCATCAAGCTGTTTTATGACGAGCACTGCCAACCGGGTCACATGCAGGCGACAAAAATTAGACCTGCCGGTGCCGGCTGTCGCCGCATGCTGTCGCCATCGGCATGCGCAAGACAGCGAAATACGGCGAAAAGGAGTGCAATCGATGAGCGCACCATTCAAGGTCGGCGACCATGTGCGGTGGAATTCCGAGGCCGGCCATGTGGCCGGCACGATAATCGCCGTGCATATCCGCGATTTCGACTACAAGGGCCACACGCACCGCGCCTCGCCCGAGGATCCGCAGTACGAGATCAAGAGCGACAAGACCGATCACGTGGCCGCGCATAAAGGCAGCGCGCTGCGGCATGCGCCACGCAAGGACTAGACATGGCGCTGCCGTTCTTCACCATCGGGCATTCCAATCGCAGTCTCGCGGACTTCGTCGCGCTGCTGCATGAAAGCGAGGTGCGCCTGATCGTCGATGTCCGCGCGTTTCCGCGCTCGAGGACCAATCCTTCCTTCAACGAGGATGCGTTGCCTGGCGCGCTGGCGCCTGAGGGAATTGCGTATCGTCATCTGGCCGCGCTGGGCGGGCGGCGGCGCAAGTCGGAGCTGGTGCCGATCGAGACCAATGGCTTCTGGACGCACCAGAGCTTTCACAACTATGCCGACTATGCGTTGACGAATATTTTTCAGGTCGGACTGGAAGCGCTGATCGGAATGGGCAGAGAAGAGCGTTGCGCCGTGATGTGCTCGGAGGCGGTGTGGTGGCGCTGCCATCGGCGGATCGTGGCCGACTATCTGCTGGCGCGTGGCGAGAAGGTGTTGCATATTCTCGGTCCACGGCATATCGAAGCGGCGCAGTTGAGCGAGCGGGCGCGGCCACATCCGGATGGAACCGTGACCTACCCTCCCGCCGGCGACCTCTTCGAGCCCGCGTAACTCGCGTAGGTTGGGGTGAGCAAAGCGAACCCCAACGTCGATGTGCCGGCGCATCGCCATGTTGGGGTTCGCCTGCGGCTCACCCCGACCTGCGCCGTATTAAAAAAGACGCCCAGGCGCGAGCGCAGAGAACAGGGACGGACGTCCTCTGCGCCATGCCTCCTTGCGGCGAGGCATGGCGCCTGGGCATCAAGCTCGATCAGTAATAGCCGACCACGTTGAGGAACACGCCCTTGTAGCGATAGCCCAGCTTGGTCATGTCGTCGTTGAAGTCGGTGAAGTTGTAGCCGAGCCCCATGCGGAAGTGCTTGCTCACGTCGTAGTCCACGCTGGCCAGCCAGCCCTTGCGCGTACCGCCTTCCGACGCGCGCAGCACGCGGTACTCGCCCATCACGCTCACACCGCCCATCACATAGCGGCGCGCCTGCCCCGCGAGCATGGTGGCGCGGTTGTCGTACCAGTCGCCGCTGCCGCGCCCCGCGCGCGCCTCGCCCTCGCGGGTGGCGAGCTTGGCCGCGAACTCCCATTGCGTATCCAGCCGGTACACGCCCTCCAGCGAGAACACGCTCGAACGCTGGTCGTAGTAGCTGTCGGACTCGGTCTGGCCGGGCGAAGACAGGTCGTACAGATAGGTGTACTTGCCCAGCACGGTCCAGCGCACGCTGTTCCACGGACGCCAGGCGAAGCCGACGTTGGTTTCGTTGAAGCGCGCGTTGTTGGCCGGATCCACCTTGTCCCGCGTGCGCGACCAGTTGATGCGGCCGGCCACCTGCCACGACTCGTTGATCTTGTAGCTGAGCCGGTGCGTGGTCACCCACTGGTCGCGCTGCTCCGCGCCGCGGTCTCGGCGGTATTCCAGCTTGCTCGCCCAGCTGGTCGAGGCATCGGTCAGGCCGGCATTGAGGCTGCCCGCATGCCGATCGACCCGCCCCGCCCCGCTGGCCGCGTCGAGCTGGCCGTCTTGCAGGGTGAAGCCCAGCGTCCAGCCCATGCTCGGATAGAAATCCATGCCGAAGGTGTGCCCGATGCCGGTATCGGGGCCCGACTTCAACCACTGGCTCTCGTTGTAGAGGTTGGTCTTGTCGGTCAGGCGCCAGCGCTGGCCCAGGGTCAGGCCGTCCGGCGTCTGCGCGAGCAGGCTGGAATCGTTGTAGAGCGCGGTGCTGTCCACCGAGTAGGTGTAGGCGCCGTACAGCGAGTGGTCCGGATTGAGGCGGTACTCGCCGTTGACCTGCGCCGCGTTGCCGCGCGAACCCCGCGTGACTTCCGCACCGGCGTTGGACAGATCGCCGAACTGGTACTTCGCGCCCACCGTCACCGCATCGTTGGTCGGATACGCGCCGTTGTCGTTGTCCAATGTCACCTGCCCCGTGGCATAGACATCCAGCGAGCTGCCGATGCGCTGCGTATAGCCCAACGCCGCCAGCGTGCCGGTGCCGCTGCGCAGCTGGTAGGTTTCGGTGACGCGGCGGATCTCGGCGATCAGGTCCGACTTCTCGGCCAGCTGCCAATCCAGCTGCAGCTGCCCCTGTTCCAGCGCATCGCTGCCGCGCTTGGCGTAGCTGTAGCGGCCGGACAGGCGCAGGCCATCGCTCACCTGCCCCGTGAATTCCGCACCGTACTCACGCACCGCCAGGCCCTGGTCGGCACGCGCCACCGAGTAGCCGGCATCGACGTCGCGCCACCACGCACCCACGGTCCACTCGCGCTGGCTCCAGCCCAGTTCGCGCAGGTCCGCATGCGCGTCCACTGCCGTGGCGTTGCCGCCGCGGCCGCCCTGCGTCACCGGATTGGTGCGGATGAAGCTGAGGCCGCCGTTGTCGGAGTAGAAGATCGGCGCCACCGCGGCATCGCTGCGCGAGCGCTCCACCTTCAGGTAGGTGCCGCGCCCGGCCTGCAAGGTGACATCCGCGCCCTTCAGCGAGTAATCGTCGCTGGAACGCCCCTCGTCGACATAGGTGCCGCCCACCGCCACATGCTCGCCGAACCAGTGCCTGGCACGGATACCGGCGGTGACATCGTTGCTGTCGAAGCCGCTGGTCACGTACTCGTAGTCGGCCAGCAGGTGGTTCTCGTAGCCGCCTTGCGGACGATCGCGGAACAGCGTGCTCACATTGGCCTGGGCGATCTGCGCCAAGGGTCGCGTCAGCAGCAGGCGACCCTGCATCTCGTTGATGTCGTAGTCGACGCCGCGCACCAGGTTGATGCGCGACACCACGCTGCCGGTGGTGGGATCGCGCACTTCCAGCACGATCTGGTCCGAGCCCGGCAGGATGTCGGTATGGCGCAGGTAGTACAGGCTGCCGCCGGTGCCGAGGAACTCGGTATGGCCCAGCACCGTCTGCGCCTGCGAGGCGAACGCCTTCAGCAAGGTATTCGGATCGCCCAGCGGCGTGCTCTCGCGGCTGCGCCAGTCCAGCGCCGCACCGTACAGGCTGCGCACGTACTGCGCGTACTGCGTGCCGGTGAAGCCGGTCTGGTAGTTGCCCCACAGCGCCTGGCTCTTGTCCCAGTCCAGGCGCAGGTAGAGCTTGCCCTGGGTATCGATGTCGCGGTACGTGGTCGAGTCGTCGCCGTAGACCGGGTAGTACATGTTCGGGTCGAGGCGGCGGAACACGTCCTTCGGGTCGGCCTTGAAGAAACCGTTGAACAGGCTGCCGGTGTTGCGCTCGGTGGTGTCGGCCTGCGCGGTCAGCAGGTAACGCCCTTCCAGCTTGCCCTTCAGATAGAAGGCCAGGCGACCCTCGTCGAGGAAGCCGTCGCGGTAGCGCGGATCCACCGTCAGCGCCGAGGCGCCGGTGCCGCTCACCGAACTCTTCGATGCGGTGAGGTCGGCGATGGCCACCGCGAACAGATAGTTGTCGCGCACGTTCACCGCCAGCGGATAGTGGCTGGCCGCGCCACCCGTGCCGCGCAAGGCCACGTCGAGCGTGTGCGACCCGGTCGGCAACAGGTATTCGGCGACGAACTTGCGCTGCTGGTCCACCGGCACGTTCTGGCCTGAGATGGTCACCGCGTACTGCTCCGGCACGTTCTGGCCATACACCCGCACCCGCGAGCCGCGGATGGTGATGTTCTGCCGGCGCAGCGCATTGCCGCCGAAGGTGCTGTCGAGCAGCTCGCGATCCTCCAGCTGGCCGGCGCTCAGCGCGCGCAACTCGCCGGTGGCGCCCTGGCGGCGTTGTTCCAGCGAGCGCTGGCGATCCTCCGGCCGCACCAGCTGCAGCGTGCGCGGATAGGTTTCGTCGATGCTGCCGTCCTCGCCCCAGGCGCGCAGCACATAGCTGAGTTGCTGGCCCGCCTGCAGCGAGGTGCCCGCGGGCAGCTTGCCGTCCCAGCTCGCCTGCACCACCGCACCGGGCGCGACATCGACCGTCGCCAGCGGCGCGGTGAGATGAGTGTCGTCGCCGCGGTAGATGCTGATCTGCATCTTGCGGATGAAGGCGTCGTAGTTGCTGTACACCTGGAAACGCACGGGCTCGGTTACCTGCCCGCGCTCGAACGCGGCGACCGCACTGCCCTGCACATTGAGCAGGGGCGAGGTCAGCGTCGGATCCTCGGTGGCCCAGATCAGGCCGCCGTTGGGCAGGTCCAGGCTGTAGCGGCCGCGCGCGGCGGGTGCGCTTTGCGCGGTGGAGACCGCAGCCGGCTGGGCCGACTGCGCCTGGACGGGCATCCACGCGCCCGCGATGAGCACGCCGAGAATGGCGGCGTCCAATGTCCTGATCTGCATGGTCCGGGCTGCCTTGGTCGGAGAGTGAGAGCGGCGGGCGTTCATGGCTGCCCTCCCGTCTGCTGGTCGCCGCGCGTGGCGGCGCGCTCCGGTGGTCCACCCGTTGTGGTGTTTTGCGGTATGGGCAGTTCCTGCTCCGGCAGCTTTACGCCGAAGTCGAAGCGGGCCGGGATGCCCTGGGTGATGCGCTTCACCTGCGGGTTAGGCGTGGTGAAGTCGCTGTCCGGCGGCAGCGTCGCGGGATCGACCTTCATGATGAAGTTGCGCCCGCGCGCCATATTCGGCACGTCGATGCCTTCCAGGTGGAAGCGGCCGTAGGCATCGGTCTCGATCAGGTTGCCTTCCACCGTGCCGATGCGCACGCCGGGAATGCCGCGCTCGTCCACGCCGCGGTTGACGATCACGTAGTCCACGCGGACGCTGCCGTCCGCTTCCGGCGTCACCTTGCGTTCCACGCTCAGCTGTTCGGCCGAATGGCCCGAAGCCGCGTCGCCGCTCAGCACCGTGTCGCTCTGCCCACCGCTGCGCAGGCGCACCGTGGTGCCGGCGGCGCTGGTCAAGGCGAAGTCGCCGGTGAACTGGGCGCTGCGCAGGTGCTGCGAGATCACCATGCGGCGCAGGTCCGCCGGCTGCGCGACGGTGTCGCGACCGCGCAGCGAGCCCAGCGCGATGCCGTGCAGCAGCGGTGCGCTCGCATCCGCTTCCGGCTGCGGGCCCTGCCCGCGATCCACCGTGGTGGAACCGGCGATGTACGCACCCGGCGCGAAACCGCCCTGCACGCGCAGTCCGTCGGCGGTGGCGCTGGCCTGCCAGCCGTCGCCGTTGCGGTCGTCGAACACGGTGCCGAAGGCGCGGCTGTCCTCGAACAGCGGGTCGGCATCGCGCTGCACCGTGGCTTGCGCCACGTTGCTGGTGCGCACGCCGTTGAGCAGCATCTGCGCGGTATTGACGTATTCGCCGCGGGCGGAAGCGCCCGGGCCGACGCGCAGCAGATACACCACGCTCACGCTCTTGCCGGCGGCCACGTCGATGCCTTCGACACGGATCGGGCTGCTGCCCGCCAGGCGGCCGCCGGAGCTGCCGACATTGAGCGAGTCGGCCACCAGGGTGAAGCCCACGGGCGGCGTATCGGCCAGCACCGCCTGGCGCACGTCGGCCTTGCCGGGGTTCTGGACGGTCACGGTGTAGCGCACCACGTCGCCCACCTTCACCGTCTGCGGCGTGGCCTGCTTGCTTACGTGCAGCAGCGCATCGTCGCTCACCATCAGCGTGATCGAGGCGGTGCTGCAGTTGCTGCGCAACAGGGTGTCGCAGATGCGGTAGCTCAGCGTGTAGGTGCCCTGCGCCGTGCCGGCCGGGACGATGACGCTGCCGTCAGGGCCGATCGAGACGCCTTTCAAGCCGCCGTTGTCGACCAGGGTGGTGATCACGCGGCCGGGATCGCCGATCACGGTGCCGCCCTGGGTGTCGTTGCCCAGCACCTTGCCGGGCGTGCCGCCGGTAGCGCCATTGACGGGCGTGGTGCGGTAATCGTCGTTGACCGCCTGCAGCGGCAGCGACACCACCGCCACCGTGGCGGTGGCCGTCTTGCAGTTGGACGGATTGAGCTTCTCGCAGATCTGGTAGCCGATGCTGTACGTGCCGGCCGGCGTGCCCGGCGCGACCGACACCTGGCCGGTGGCGGGATCGAGTTGCACGTTCGGGTTGGCGGCCGGCGTCGTCACCGTCAGATTGACGGTGGTCGGCGTGGCCTTGGCGCCGTCGAGCGTGTCGTTGTCCAGCACATTGCCCGCGTTCGGCTTGCCCGCGCCGCCGTCGATGCCGCTGTAGCTGTCGTCGGTGGCGGCGATCTTGCCGGCGGCGACCGTGACGCTGGCCGTGGCCGTGGCGCAGTTGGCCGGATTGAGCTTTTCGCAGATCTGGTAGGTGATGGTGTAGGTACCGGCCGGCGTGCCCGGGGCGACCGAGATCTCGCCGGTGGCCGGATCGAGCCTGACGTTCGGGTTGCCCGGCGGCGTGGTCACCGACACCGTGACGGTGGACGGCGTGACCTTGGTGCCGTTGAGCGTGTCGTTGTCCAGCACATTGCCGACGGCCGGATTGCCGGTGCCGCCATCGATGCCGGTGTAGCTGTCGCCGTTGGCGACGATCTTGCCGGCGATGACGGTGACGTTCGCCGTCGCCGTGGCGCAGTTGCTTGGATTGAGCTTCTCGCAGATCTGGTAGCCGATGCTGTACGTACCGGCCGGCGTGCCCGGTGCCACCGATACCTGGCCGGTGGCCGGGTCGAGCTTGACGTTCGGGTTGCTGGCCGGCGCGGTCACCGTCAGGTTGACGGTGGACGGCGTGGCCTTCGCACCGTCGAGCGTGTCGTTGTCCAGCACATTGCCCGCATTCGCCTGGCCGACGCCGCCATCGATACCGGTGTAGGCATCGTTGGTGGCGACGATCTTGCCCGCGGCCACGATCACGTCGATGGTGGCGGTGGCGCAGTTGGCGGGGTTGATCTTGTCGCAAATCTCGTAGCCGATCGTGTACGTACCGGCCGGCGTGCCCGGCGCGACCGAGACATTGCCCGTCGCCGGATCCAGCTTCACATTGGGATTGCTCGCCGGCGTCGTCACCGTCACGTTCACGGTGGACGGGGTGGCTTTCGCACCGTTGAGCGTGTCGTTGTCCAGCGCATTGCCGACGGAGGGATTGCCGGCGCCTGAGATACCCGCATAGCTGTCGCTGCCCGCGGTGATCGGACCGGCCACCACCGTCGCGGTCGCCGTGGCGGTCGCGCAGTTGCCCGGGTTGAGCTTCTCGCAGATGCGGTAGCCGATGGTGTACGTACCGGCTGGCGTACCAGGCGCGACCGACACCTCGCCCGTCGCCGGATCGAGCTTCACGTTCGGGTTGCTGGCTGGCGCGGTGACGCTCAGCGTGACTGTCGAGATCGCCGCGCCGCTGCCGTTGAGCGTGTCGTTGTCCAGCACGTTGCCGACGTTGGCATTGCCGAGGCTGCTGTTGATGCCGGTGTAGTTGTCGTTGCTCGCGGCGATCCGGCCGGCGACGACGGTGACGCTGGCGGTTGTCGTGGCGCAGTTGCTCGGATTGAGCTTTTCGCAGATCTGGTAGCCGATGCTGTAGGTGCCCGCGGGCGTACCCGGCGCGACCGACACTTCGCCGGTGGCCGGATCGAGCTTGACGTTCGGGTTGCTGGCCGGTGTCGTCACCGTCAGGTTGACGGTGGACGGCGTGGCCTTGGCGCCATTGAGCGCGTCGTTGTCCAGCACGTTGCCGGCGTTGGCCTGGCCGACGCCGCCGTCGATGCCGGTATAGCTGTCGGGCGTGGCGGCGATCGCGGCCGCGCCCACCGTCACGTCGGCTTCGGCCGTCGAGCAATTGGCCGGATGCACGGCGTCGCAGATGGTGTACGGCACTTTGTAGGTGCCGGCCGGCGTGCCGGGCTTGACGGTGATGGTGCCGTCGCCGTTGAGGGTGAAGCCGCCGCTGGCCGGGGGATTGCTGATGCTGCCCCAGGTCAGCGCGACCTGGCCCTTGGTGGTGCCGATCGCAGGGCCGGTAACGGCACCGAACTGGTCGTTGCCGACCACGTTCCCGGTGCTGCCGCCGGTGGCGCCGTTCGGCACGTTGTAGCTGTCGTTCCTGGCGACGATCTGCACGTCGCCGATCGGCGTATCGGTGCTGCCGGTCGAGCTGACCGGCGAACCGCTGGGCGGCGTGCCGGTGACCGTCGCCACGTTATGCACGGCCACGCCCGCATCCACGTCGGCCTGCGTCACGGTGTAGACGAAGCTGCCGCAGTTGGCGGTCTTGCCCGGATCGATCGCGGTGGGCGCGCACGCCAGCGCGGTGCCGCCGGCCATCGGGTCGGAGACGGTGAGGCCGCTGAGCGTGAGGTTGCCGCTGTTGCTGGCGGTGATCGTGTAGCTGATGGTCTCGCCCACGTCGGCCTTGGCATTGCCGTTGGCATCGTTGAGCGTGGCGGTCTTGTTCACCGTCAGCGCGGGCGTGCCCTGCACGGTGGTCGTCGCGGTCGAGGTGTTGTCGGCCGTGCTGCCGGTCGGTTCGCCCACCGTGGTATCGGTGGTGGCGAGCTTGACGGTGGAGGTATTGCTGAGCGTGCCGACCAGGCTGACCGGCGCGGTGGCGTTGATGGTGACCACCACGCTGCCGTTCGCCGGCAGGCTCTGGATCGCGCCGGTGACGGTGTAGCCGGCGGCGTCGCTGCCGGTGACGTTCACGCCGAGCGCGCCGCACACGGCGCCGTTAGCCGCGCTGCCGCAACTCACACTGGCGGCACTGACGCCGGTGACGCCCACCGGCATGGTGTCGGTGAAGGTGGCGCCGGTGGCGGTATGCGTGCCGTTATTGCTGATCGCCAGCGTGTAGACCAGCGGCTGGCCGGCCTGCACGGTGGCGGGCGCCGATTTCACCAGCTTGAGGTCCGCGATGCGCGGGATATTGCTCAGCGTGCAATCCACGCGGTCGCCCAGCTGCTGCAGGTCGACCTTGGGCGGATTGGCGGGATCGAACGTGCCCGTGGGCAGCGCGGTCGGCGAGGCCGGGTTGCCATTGGTGCAGACGATGTTGCGATCGTACTGGTCCAGCGTGGACTTGCTGCCCGGCGCCATCTCCTCCTTCAGCGTGATCACGTTGCCCGGCATGGTCGCCTGGCCGCTGATGTAGGGATAGTTGCCGGTGGCCGCGCCGGTGGTGGAGGTGTTGATGATCTCCTGGCCCTTCACGTTGATCACGCGATAGGTGAACTGGTCGCTGCCGTCCAGGCGGCCGTTCGGCAGCGCCTTGCGCAGGCGCACGCCGCCCCAGCGCACGCCGAAGGCGAAGCCCTGCAGGCTGCTGCCATTGGTGTGCACCTGGCCCATCACGGTGAACGGCGAGCCGGTGCGCGTGGTGGAGAACACGGCGGCATTGGCGGTGCCGCTTTTGCCGACCATGCGGATGCAGTCGATCATGCCGGCGCAGCCAGAGGTCGGCGTGCCGGGCACGCCGGCGCTGCCGGGCGCGCCATAGACGAGGTTGTTGCCGGTCGAGGCGCCCAGCCATTCCACCAGGTTCAGCGTGGAACCGCCGGAGACCACGCCGAAATCGAGATACTCGTTGCTGTTGGTGCTCTCGCCGTCGGCGATCACCATCTCGAAGGCGTTGGTGCTCTCCGCGCCGCTGGGACCGAACAGGTGGATGTCGCGCAAGGTCACCGTGGTGTCGTTGGCGACACTGCCGGTATTGGTGTACAGCGCGGCGGTATTCGGCTTGTAGATGGTGTAGTAGCCGGTGCTGCCACTGAACTGCGAGCCGGTCCAGGTCGGCGCCTGCACGCCCTTGAGGCCGGCGCTGCTGCCGACGTTGCCGACGTCGACGGTGAACGTCATGGTCGAGCCGTCCGGCAGCGTGAACGTCAACGGCGTCGAGCCGTTGGCATTCAAGGTGACGCCGTCGAGCTGCAGCCAGCAGATCTCGTCGACGTGCGCGCCCTTGGAATTGGGGTCGGCCATGCGGCATTCGTTGGCCTGCGCCACCGCCGGCATGACCATGCCCAGCAGCAGCAACGCCAGCAAGGCGAAGATCTTCCGGTGCAGCGTCGCCTTACCGCGCCTCCCTGTCCCGCGATAACCATCCTGCAAAGCGGACATATGCCTTCACTCTCATGCTCGTGGCGTCCCGCGCGGCGGAACGGCCTGGTCGGAAAGTGGCGCAGCCGTACCCGCCCCTCCGATGGCGGAGAGGTGCATGTACGTGGCGAAAAAAACCCCTGGCCGCCGCTGCCCGAAAGCAGGACGGTTGCGCCTATGTGGCGGCTAGAGATGGGGTGAGGAGCGTCGGCGGCAGTCCCTGCCGCTGCCGTCGCTGCCTCAGCGCGAAAGCCTTGCTGACGACACCGGTTACCCCCTTTGGCCGGCGTTTCGCGACTCTGCGCGAAGCCAGGCCAATGTCGGCATATCCCATTAATGCCGAATCGGTGTCGTCAGCGGCGCGGATGGTAAGCGCGGCGCGCGAAAGCGAAAAAGAGGGTGCCGTGGGAACTTGCGTATTGCGCGACGTGACGCATCGTCGCCGCGCCAAAACTTTGCCGCGATGCCGTTGGCATCCGAGGGAAGGAGAAAACCGCCCTTAGACCGGGGAAAACTGCATTGCCACGGGCGCCGGCGGAGCTTTGCCGCAGCGGCAGCGCCGGACTGCCTCGGGCGCTTGCGAAACGGCGTCCGGCGCAAGAACCGGAGCGGATCTACTCAACCGTATACGTGCGGCGGCTTCAACGGCGCGGTGACGGAACTGTGAACCAGTGCCGCCGACTCTTGCGCGAAGCTGGCGCCCTACTCGCTCGTCGCCAGCTCGTCGCTATGGGAAGCCTTGCGGAACTGGCTCGGCGTGACGCCCATGCGCTCGCGGAACGCGGTGATGAAATTGCAGGAGCTGCGGAAACCCACGCTCTCGGCGATGTCCTGCAGGCCCAGCGAGGTTTCCATCAGCAGCTCGCGGCCTTTGCGCAGGCGCTCTTCGCGGATCCAGGCGAATACCGTGGTGCCCATGTGCTGGCGGAAGATCGCCGACAGGCGCTTGTCGTGCGTGCCCACCTTGCGCGCGATGTCTTCCAGCGGCGGCAGCGCGGCCAGCTGCTCGCGGATCAGCCGCACGGCGGCGCGCAAGGTGATCTCGTCGTGCGACAGAAAACTTTCCGCGTCCGCCGGCGCCTCCGCATGCGTGCGCGGCGCCAGGCGCAGGTGGATGCGCACGCGCGCCAGCACTTCATCGGGATGGCTGGGCTTGAGCACGTAGTCGACGCCGCCGTGGGTGAGGCCTTCGAGGCGTTCTTCCAGCGCGCCGGCGGAGCTCAGGAAGATCACCGGGATGTGCTGGGTGCGCGGCGCTTCCTTCAGCAGGCGGCAGGTGGCGAAGCCGTCGAGCACCGGCATGCGCACGTCGAGCAGGATCAGTTCCGGCTGCAGCGCCATGGCGCGCTGGAAACCCTGCCGGCCATCGGTGGCCAGGGTCACGCGATAGCCTTCGCCCCGCAGCAGCTGCTGCAGGTTGCGCAGTTCCTCCGGCGAATCGTCGATCACCAGGATGTGCGGTGACGCTTGCGCTGGCATGGTTCCCCCTGTGGGCGGCCGCGGCCGCTGCCAACCGCTCGTTGCCATTCCGACCAGCGAGCCGGGTGAGTATATAGCGGCATCCGGTTCGCCGTCCGTCCGGGCAAAGCAGCCGTCCGCCCCGGCAAAGAACGGGCACCGGCGGCCTGCCTATGCTGCCGCCCATCGCCAACCCGGCGTTGGCCCGGCGGTTTTCGCAGCATGCTCCTGACCGACAACCTCAACGATCTGTATCTGCTCACCCGGGTCATCGAAGCGGGCGGGTTCGCCGCGGCCGCGCGGCAGACCGGGATGACCCGCTCCCTGCTCAGCCGCCGCATCGTCGGACTCGAGCAGCGCCTGGGCACCCAGCTGCTGTTGCGCAATGCCCGGCACTTCGCGGTGACGCCGCTGGGCCACGAGGTCTATCGCCACGCCCTGCTGATGTGCGAGTCGGCGGAAGCGGCGGTCCAGGCCGTGCAGGACGCCGCCGGCAACCCCGGCGGCCGGGTGCGCATCGACGTGCCGGACCTGGCCGGCGACCTGCTCTCGCAGGCGCTGGTGGCGGTATCGGCGCAGCACGAGCGCCTGCAGCTTTCGCTGAGCACGAACGGCGGCATCGAGGCCTTGCTGGCGCAGCGCGTCGACCTGGCCCTGCACATGGACGAGAAGATGCCGGACCGCGGCGACATCGTCGCGCACCGGCTCTGCCACGTGCGCATGGTGACGGTGGGCAGCCCGCGGCTGTTCCGACGCCTGGGTTCGCCCACCCATCCGGACCAGCTGGACGACCGGCATTGCCTGGGTTATCCCGGCGCGGGCGGCTCGCGCCACTGGACGTTGCGCGGCGTGCGTGTGCGCAAGCCGGCCGGACCGCTGAGCACGGGGCATCTGTCCACCCTGCTGGTGGCGACGCGCGAAGGCGCCGGCGTGGCGCAGCTGCCGCTGTATGCCTGCGCGGACGACCTGAAGAGCAACCGCCTGCAACGCGTGTTCGAGGATTTCGAGCCGGAGCCGACGCCGGTGCACCTGCTGAGCCTGTCGGGCATGGCGCTGACGGCAGCGACGCGCGGTGTGGTGCAGAGCCTGCGCAAGCAGTTGGCGTTGGCGAAATTGCCGGGCGTCACCACGGGCGAGCACTAGGCCTCACCGGCCTGGCGTAGGTTGGGGTGAGCGCAGCGAACCCCAACAACGGCTGCGCTAGCCTGGCTGGGTTTGTTGGGGTTCGCTGCGCTCACCCCAACCTACGCGGGGCGTCGCGAGCAACTGGTCGATCCGCTCCAGCAACTGCTTGCCGCTTGCCGGCTTGAGCAAGGCATCGTCGAACGCCAGCCCATCGTCCCGCGCTCGCGGCGGCATCGATGAATAAAGCAGCACGGGCACGCCGGGACAATCGCGGCGCACTGCGCGCAACAACGCCCACCCATCCATGCCGGGCATGAACTGATCGGTCACCACCAGCTCGACCGCCTGCTCCCGCAGCACGGCCAACGCCTCGTCGCCCGAACCGGCCGGCACGCTCTCGAAACCGAAACCATCCAGAAGATCGCACAACATATCGCGACTTTGCGGATGGTCGTCGACCACCAGCACGCGCCGGCCGGCGCCATCGACTGCGCCACCGCCCGCCGACAGTTCCTGGTCCAGCTCGCTCTCGTCGGCCAGCGCCACGTCGAGCAGGAAGCCGAAACGGCTGCCGCCGCCGGGGGCTGCGTCGATGCTCAGGCGCGCATTCATGCGCTCCAGGATCTGGGTGACGATCGCCAGCCCGAGCCCATAGCCGTCGTAATGCGTGGCATTGCCGCCGCGGACGAACGGCTGGGCGAGGCGCTCGCGCTCCGAAGACTCGATGCCGATGCCGCTGTCCTCCACCGCGATATGCAGCAGCACGTGCCGCGGCGCCACCGGCGTGGCCGTGACCGCCAACTGGATATAGCCATCGTCGGTGAACTTGGCGGCATTGCCGATCAGGTTCACCAGCACCTGGCGCAGGCGCCGGAAATCCAGCCTGACCAGGGCCGGCAGATCGTCCGCATAAGCCGCCACGAAACGGTTGCCGCGCCGTTCCGCCAGCAGCGTGGCCTGCTCGGCCACGCCGTGCAGGAAGGCATGCAGATAGCCCGGCGCCTCGACCAGTTCCAGGTCGGTGAGTTCGTCGCGCGAGAACTCCAGCAGCTCGTCGATCAGGTCCAGCTGCTGTCGCGCACTGCCCTCGATCAGCGCGGGATAGTCGCGCCGCCGGCTGCCCTCGCGCCACTGGCGCACGCTCTCCAGGATGCCGGCCAGCGGTGAACGCAGATCGTGGCTGATGCGCGCCAGCAGCATGCTGCGCGCACGCATGACGTTCTGCAGCTGCCCGGTGCGCACGGTCACCGCCTGCTCCAGCCGCTGCGCATGCTTGACCAGCACGCGCACACGCCAGCGCCAGGCCAGCACGATCGCCGCCAGCAACAGCAAGGCCGCGCCGGCGAATGCCGGACTGCTGCGCCACCACGGCGGCCGCAGCGTAAAGCTCAGGCTGATCGGTGCGGACAGGCGGCGCTGGTTCTCGTCCACGGCCTGCAGCTCGAAGCGGTAGCTGCCCGGCGGCAACGCGGCATAGCGTGCCTCGCGCGCCGGCGCATCCACCCAGTCGTTGTCGATGTCCGACAGGCGGTAGCGGAAACGCACCGGGCTGCCGGAGCTGTTGCCCAGCACGGCGAAGCGCAGCATCAGCGCGCCGCCCACGCCGAAGTCGGCCTGCGCATGTGCCCCGGCCAGCTCCTGCCCGTTGTAGAACGCCGAAACGAACCAGGGATGCAGCTCGCGCGGCGCCAGCAATTCTTCCGGCTTGAGCAGGTGCGACAGGCCGACGGGGGTGCCGATCCACACGGAGCCGTCCTCGTCGGCGTGGAACGCGCCGTGATTGGTTTCGTCCCATAGCAGGCCGTCGCGCGAAGTGAGGCGCGTCCAGCGCTGCCCGCTCAATACGTCCACGCCGTTGTTGCCGCCCACCCACAGCCGGCCGCGGCGGTCGGCGCGCAGGAAGTAGATGCGCGAATCGGCCAGCAGCGGATCGTCCACCGGCGTGAGCTTCACGCTGTCGGCATCGCCCGCGGCGCCGCCGAGCAGGCCTGGCTGCAGCGAGCTTAGCCACAGGCGCCCGTCCGGCGTGACGGCGACATTCTCGTAGCCGCCCAGCGCTTCCTCCGGCTCCACTTTCACGTGCGCCCAGCGGCCGTTGCCGTAGCGGAACAGGCCTGCGCTGCATGCCGCCCACAGGCGGCCGGCGCGATCCTCGGCGAGGTCGGAGCACATCGAGGTGGGAATCAGGTCGGGCGCCGCGCGCTCCATCCGGCCGGTGGCGCCGTCGAGCGCATACAGGCCGCCCAGCGTATAGGCCCAGAAGCGTCCCTGGCTGTCGCGGAAAGCGCCGCGCACCAGGAACGGCAGGGTGGCGACCACGCGGGTCTCGCGGCTGTCCGGCGCGTAGCGCAGCACGCGCCCGTCGAACAGGAAGTACCAGATCGAACCGTCCGCCGCGGCCAGCACGGTGCGCGTCTGATGCGGCGGCGCCACCGCCAGCGGCCAGGGTTCGGCATGATCCTGCGCCGGACCGATCACGCTGCCGCCCCAGTCGTCGGCCACCCACACCGCGCCGGAGGGTGCGCGGGCGATCGACCAGATCAGCGAACCGCTCAGCCCCTGCGCGGACGTCCAGTTGGCCACCGCGTCGCCGCCGCTCCAGTGCAGCAGGCCACGGCCGTAGGTGCCGATCCACAGCGTGCCGTCCTGGTCGACGATCAGCGCCGATATGCCGACCTTGGGCAGCCCGTCATCGGTGCCGAACAGTTCCCAGCGTTCGCCGTTCCAGCGTGCCAGGCCGGTGGAGCTGCGCGTCAGCACGCGGCCTTCATGATCCTGCGCGATGTCGATGCTGGAGGCGGCCACGTCGGCGCTGTCGCCCGGCATGTCGCGCGCGACGAATTGTTCGCTGCCCGGCGCGAGCATGCGCACGCTGTGAATCCCGCGCACCCACAGGCTGCCGTCGCGGGCAGCAAGGAAGCCGAGCCATTTGTCGGCGGGCACGCCCGCGTCGGGGCCGTACTGGCGCAGCTGTCCCTGCCGCAGGCTGCACAGCTGCGCACCGCAACCGAACCAGGTGCTGCCGTTGCGATGGAAGACCGCGCTGACCTTGTCCAGGCCAGGCACCGCCTGGCGCTGCTGCTCGCTGAAAGGCGCCGTCACCTTCCAGTTGCGCTCGCCGTCCTCATGCAGCAACCACAGGCGATTGCCGCTGACCAGCCACATGCCGCCGGCATCGTCGGCCGCCAGGGTCTGTCCGCGATCGGCCAGCAGCGGCTTGCCGCCGGGACGCACCCAGCCGAAGCGGCCGCCTTCGCGCAACTGCAGGCCAGCGCGCGAGCCGACCCACAACCGTCCGCGCACGTCCTCGTCGAAGCTGATCACTTCGGAGACCTGGAAGCCCTGCTCCGCGCCGACCTGGCTGAAAGCCATGCCGTCGAAGCGGTACAGGCCCTTCTCCGTGCCCACCCACACGAAGCCCTCGCGGTCCTGGTAGATGCGCACCACCGAGAGGCTGGTCAGGCCGCTGCCCTGGTCATAGAGGGTGAGCGGGAGCTGCGCGGCCTGCGCGACGAGCTGCCATGCCCACAGGCACACGGCGAGCGCGAGCAGGCATGCGCGCCGATGTGCGCGGCCATGAGGGATCAGCGACTCGCCCCTGGTAAGAGTCACGGATGAAACCTTTGGTGGGTGGTGCGGAGATCGAGCGAATAGTGGCCGAGCGCATTCATTGCCCTCGGCCGGCGGAGTATAGGAGAGCTGGCCCGCAAGGGAAGACGCCCGGAGCCAACGCGACTCGACAGTACGCGCCTGCGCCCGTCATCCCGGCGCAGGCCGGGATCCAGTAACGATGCCGCTTGATTGAGCGACGCCAGACAAGCATGAAGCTGTTGGCCTTATCGCCATGACTGGGCGTTGTCGCCACTGGATCCCGGCCTGCGCCGGGATGACGAGCTTGCGCCGGGATGACGAGCTTGCGTCAGTAGTCGTAGCTCACGCTCAAGCGCACATAGCGCGGCTCTTCCCGATACAACGCCGTGCCGAACAGCGGATTGGGCGAATACGGCGCCTGCTCCGAGTTGGGCTGCAGGAAGATCGGCCGCTGCTCGTTGAAGACATTGAACACATTGGCGTTGAAGGCCAGCCGCTTGGCCGCGAACAAGGGGCGATAGGTCACGCCCAGGTCGAGCTGGTGCAGCCATGGCAGGCGGCCGTGGCTGCCGGGCGGCGACGGCTCGCCGTTGCAGAAGTGGTAGGCATTGCCGTAGCCCACCGGGTCGGTATGGTCGGGGCCGTAATAGCCCAGGCAGATGCGCGGATTGCCGGACTGCACGCTCAGGTTGCCGGAGACCTGCCACTCCTGGCTCAGCTGGTAGTAGCCATAGAGCTTCACCACATGGGTGTGGTCGTTGTTCTGCGGCCCGTTGGTGTTCTGCATGATGGCGTAGTTGTCCCAGTCCTCGCTGGCCGAGGCGCCGCCCTGCAGCAGGTCCGAGCGCACCTGGCCCTCGGTATTGCCGTAGCTGCGCGAGAACACATAGTCGAGCTTGCCGTACCAGGTGCCGTCGAACGGATGCTCCAGGAAGGTTTCCAGGCTGTAGTAGCGGCGCTTGAGGCGGTCGAAGCCCAGTTCTGCATTGCTCATCGGCACGCCGACCAGGCGCCCGTCGCTGGTGACCAGGTTGAAGGTGTTCGCGCGGCCGGGATTGATCAGGTAGCAGCTGTTGCTGGAAGCGATGTCGTAGCCCAGCGACTGCGCCTTGTCGAGCACGCGCTGGATGTCGCAGAAGTCGTCGATGGCGTTGCGCAGGATGCGCTGGGTCAGCTTGGCGCCGTAGACCCACTCCGGACCCGCCGTGCGGGTGAAGCCCAGGATGAACTCGTCCTGGTTCTCGGCCTTGATACCGTTGCCGGTGACGGTGCGCGGGTCCGGCGGCACGCCGAAGGAATTGTTCGCCGACACCGGGTTGGACATCACGGTCAGGCCGGTGGGCGTGCCGTCGGCGGCGATGCCGCCATAGGTGTAGTACTGCTGCGTGCTGACATAGCCGGCCGCCGCGCCGGTGGCGGGATTGAGCGGCATGCTCAGGTAATAGCGTCCCACGTTGCCATACACCTTGAAGCTGGAATCGCCGTTGACGTCCCAGCTGAAGCCCAGGCGCGGCGCCCACTGCGGCTTGGTCTGGGTGATGAAGGCCTGGCCGTTCGGGTTGTAGTCGGTGAACTGGTCGTTGCGCAGGCCCAGCGACAGCAGCCAGCGATCGCTGACCTGCCATTTGTCCTCGACGTACTGCGCGCGCTGCATGGAGCGCACGCTCACCGCGTTGTTGGCGACGTTCCGCTGTACGTAATAGCCGCCCTGCCCGTTCGGGAAATCCGCCGGTGCCGGTACGCCCAGGCCCGAGACCAGCGGCAGGTTCGGCGTATTGGTATGGCCGTACTGCCAAGTGTAGCCGGGACCGGAATTGCGGTTGCCCTGGTTCAGCGCCTCGGAGCGCTGGTTGTCGATGCCGACGCTGATCATGTGATCGCCCAGGTGGTAGCTGATGTCCAGGCGTGTATTGGTGGTCTTGTTGCCGCGCGCAGGGTCGTAGAGCGTGGAGACCGTCTGGTTGTTGCCGCGTGGTGCGCCGCCGTTCAAGGCGGGGTTCTGGTTGGTGATGCCGCTGACGTAGGTGAGGCTGCCGTCGTAGCTGCCGGGCACGTCGTAATCGCGCGTCTTCATCTGGCCGTACATCGCGCTCAGCGTGAGGTCGTCGGTGAGATAGCCGGTGTACTTGGCCACGTAGAGATCGCCGCCGACCTTGGTGTTGTCGTCGGCATTGATCAGGTCGCCCTGGCGGCGGGCGTTGTAATCGTAGTCGTAGACCGAACCGCTGCCGTTGCGCTTGTCCGAGGCGCCGGTGAGCTCGAGGATATGGTTGTCGCTGATGTTCCAGTCCAGCTTGCCGTACCAGCGCGGACTGTCGTAGCGGTAGGCCTGGTAGGGCTTGCTGTTGTCGACGGCATTGACGTTGGCGCCCTGCTGCCGCTCGAACTCGCCGGCCAGGAAGAAGAACAGCTTGTCCTCGACCAGCGGGCCGCCGGCATAGGCGCTCACCGTGGTGGTCCACAGCTTGTTGCCGCTCTTGGGATCGTAGAGCCGCCCGGCCACCGGCGATACCGGCGTACCGTTGGCGTAGTACAGGTCGGTGTAGTCGCTGCGCGCGAACGCCGGCTCCCACAACACCTGGGCGCCGTAGTGCCAGGCATTGCTGCCGCGCTTGCCCACCTGGTTGATCACGCCGCCATCGGAACGGCCGTACTGCGCGCTGTAGCCACCGGTGTACACCTCCTGCTGATCGATCGCGCCGTACGGCAGCGTGATGCCGCCGTGGCCGTTGAGCGGGTCGGTGGTGTTGAAGCCGTTGATGTAATACGCGTTCTCGGTGGCTGCGGAACCGCCGAAGCTCACCAGCGGCTTGCCGGTGGCGGTGGTGAAGTTGGCGCTGTTGCGGTTGACGCCAGGAGCCAGCATGGCCACCGCTTCGGCGGAACGGGCCAACGGCAACTTGGCGAGTTGCTCGGCGGTGATCACGGTGCGCGAGTCCACGCTGGTCACGTCGATCGCCGGCAACGCATTGCCGACCACGGTGACTGCGCCGAGATTGGTGGCCTGCTTGCTCGCCGCCGCGCCGCCGGTGAATGAAACGTCGGTGCCCGCACCTACCTGCAGGGCGATCTGCTTGCGCGCATCCACCGTCTGGCCGTTGCGGCGCAGCGACACCGTGTAGGTACCGAGCGGCAACTGCGAAGCGACATAGCGCCCACGCTCGTCCACGCCTACTTCGCGCTTGAAGCCGTTGGCGTTCTCGATCAGCACCGTCTCGCCGCCACTGGCGGCGACCTGGCCGAAGATGGTTCCCGTGGTCGACTGGGCGAATGCCCCGCCGGAAGCCATCGAACCGATGGCGAGCGCTAGAACCAGAATACGCGTGGACGGCAACCGCTGCGTCGCTTCGATCATGTTCATCCCCATCGCTGGCATGAGCCCATGGACGAGATGACGTGCCGGACTTTCGACACGACGGCGCGCGAGTGCGTCAAGGGAGCGATGCACCTGTAGCCACGACCGATCTGGCAATCCCTTACATTGATCGATCCAAATCCCGCCCCCTATAAAACCCGAAGGAACGGGTCCGTTCGGGTTCGCGGCAAAGTTGCATCGGTATCGCAGGATTGTCAACCACCTCGTGCCAAGCCGATCGGACATTTAGACATCCAAATGCAGGCCTTCACCTGATGACCACATTCCACGCAGGCGAAATCGCCTCAAGTGTATTTGACCAGCGCTTGCCCCATAGAGCGTCGGCGCTCTGTGCTCGCCACACATCCAAGGGCGTGCGGCGCCGAAGAGTTTCCATAGCGCCAGGTCGCGTACCCGATCGAAGCGGCGATTCACAGAGACCATCGAAATCAGTCTGAAACCGGAGAAATTGGCGCCAATAGAGAAGTATCGCTTCCTCCTGAGCAACCAACAATGCGTGCACTCATCATTTCTCAGGATCACGAACACGATGAAGCGCACGCAGCGGATTCACCGCAACACTTTGAACATGGCCATCGCGCTCGCCGTTACCAGCTCCGCCTACAGCAGCGAAGGAACCGCGATGCAGTTTCACCGGCATGGCGATCAGCTCATCGTCACCGGTGGAACCGAGCAAGGCGACCCCGACACCTTGCGCAGCTGGCTGGATCGCGCCGCCGCGGCCGGCCGGCCGATCGCCACCGTGGTATTACGCAATGGACCGGGCGGTGCGGCCAGCGGCGGCGTGGGCATGGGACGCATCATTCGCGATGAAGGCTTGAATACCGTGCTCGACGGCGGCTGTTTTTCAGCCTGCGCAGATGCCTTTTCCGCCGGCTTGCGGCGCGGCATGACGCGATTCGATCTCCCGGTATACGGCGGCTACGCTCAGACCACCCTGGGCATCCATGGCGAAGCCGTTGACGGCGTGCCGACACCTTATCCCGGCCAGGAAATTTATCTCGACTATTACCGCGAGATGCTGGGGTCGGAAGGCGCGCATGCCATGCCAAGAATCGCCCAGGCGCACTATGGGCTTGGCGAGCCGGGAGGCTTCCTGCGTTACTACGATCCCGCGACAAATCTTCAACCGGCACGCTTCTGCCCTACTGCGGACGAGAGTGCCGAGGGCGGCTGCACTGATCACCCCCGGGACATCACGATCCGCAGCGACAAGCTGGTCGATCAAACGGGCTACCTTGCCGCCAACGACATCCTCAACCTGGATACCCGCATCGACGGCGACATCAATCCTCACTACGGCAACGGCAGTATCGAGGATGCCTGGGGAGTCATCAGATTGCGGCCAGGCAGCCATTGGTCGCTCGACCAGACATCTTCCGCCGATGTGGTCTGGGTCAACGGCGGTTCCTTGCAGCTCGAACGCAACGGGAACCTCGGTTCGTCACAGGCGCTGGTGGTCGACCGGGACGGCATCGTCGCACTGCGCCGTGCCACCCTGAATACCGAGGTGCGTGTAGTCGATGGCGCGATCCTGGGAGGTTACGGCACGGTCACCAGCTCGATGCAGTTCGAGGAGAACAGCCTTTTCGCGCCACGGGGCATCGTCATTCGGCCCCACACCCTGAAGAGCGTTGAGGGGGTGACGATGCCGGTGGCGACAGAGGCATCCGTGTCATTAGAGGAAGGATCGGCCACGCTGTTCACCGTCTCCGCCGACGACCGGCAGCCTGGCCTGACGCTGGAGCAGCGCGACGTGGTGGTCATCGTTCCAGATGAGGATCAGCCGGAAATTCGGGCGGAAGCCAGTCGATCCGCGCTGCTGATCCATCCGTCCGCCACGCTCGGACTGGATATCCATCCCGGCTACTATGTTGCCGGTGGCGAGAGCTTGCTGGTCGATACGGTCATTGACCGTACACCGCTTACCGGCTTTGTCGCCGGGGTTTGCAGCGAGCCTGATGCTGCCTGCACGCTCGATCCCGTCGCACCCGCCGTCAATCCGTTCATCCTCGGCAGCTTCCGGCAAGCCCTCAACAAGGACGAAGCTGGCAAGGTCGTGGACCTTACCGAGCCCGGAGCCGTGGTGCAGGCCCGAAAAAATTCGCTGCTCAGTTTTATGGTGCAGCAGAGCGAAGACAAGATCGCGCTGATCGCCAATCCGGCCTTCGACGACACTTCGATCTTCGCCAACCGGCATTCCGGCGACAGCCTCGGCGCGGCCTTGCGTGCCGCGTCCCACCGTTCCGCCACGTCGCTGGCGCCGCTGCTGGGGGCGTTGCAGTTCGCCGACAAGAACATCGTCAAGGCGCAGTCCGGCGCGCTGCGCGGCGATGGCTATGCAACGCTGCGCAGCGCCGATGTCAACCTGGTTCGCGAATTCGGCGGCGTGGTCGATCAGCACCTGCAGAACGTGCGGCGCGGGCAGGACGAGCAATCGGCCGCCTTCGCCGGCAGCCTGCTGTCGGCCAGCCCGGCGGCGAACCGCAACACCATCGCCGGCAACATGAGTCACATGCTGCGCCGCCTGGCCGGAGCCCCGGACGAGAAGCCTGCCCAGGCCGACGGCCCGGATGGATGGCGCTTCTGGGGGCGCGGCTTCGGCACCACCGGGCGCATCGATGCGCAGGAAGGCGTCGCCGGCATGCGGCAGAACAGCAGTGGACTGTTGCTGGGCATGGAACGGAGGTTCGCCGACGGAAAGATCCTGCTCGGCGGCAGCCTGGGCTTCGGCTCGATGTCGGCCAAGGCCAGCGACAAGCAGTTTCGCGCCGACGTCGGCGCCGTCGATGCGAGCGTCTACATCGATGCCCGCTACGGCGCGGGATACGTCAACGGCACGCTTCGCTACACCCGGCTCGACCACGAGGCGACGCGCAGCATCGGGGGGATCGCCGGCCTGGGCGCAATGCACAAAGCCAGCTATCGCAACCACGCCTGGTCGGTCCGGCTCGAACACGGACTGCAATGGTCCGACAAGCACGGCACGGTCTGGCAGCCGCTGCTGCCGGTGCTCGACTACGTCAGGCTTGCGGACCAGCGTTTCGCCGAAACCGGCGGGGCGGCCGCCCTGCAGGGACGCGGCGGCAGCCACGAAAGTCTGCGCGGCGGCGTCGGCCTGCGTGTGTGGCGCAGCTTCCAGAGCAGCCGCTCGGGCGTGCTGACGCCACACGCGCAGCTGCTCTTCGCGCATGAGTTCAAGGACCGCGACGGCCGCCTGCAGGCCTCGTTCGCACAGGAACCGACCCTGCCGTTCAAGGTGATCGGCCAGGATACCGGCCGCAACACGGTGGCCTGGAACCTTGGCGTGGGTAGCCAGATGAACGCGCGCACTTCGCTCGCGCTGGACTATGTGGGCGAGCGGTCCTCGGGCCGCACGCAGCACGGGCTCATGCTGGGCCTGGCGCACAAGTTCTAGGCCTGCCCCCCGGGCGGCGGCCAGGCCATGGCCGCCGCAGCTTTTTTCGGATGCCGGAGGAATGCTACTTTAGCGAGCGCATCGACTGAGCCGGATCCGCCGCGACTCGTGGCAGCATCGCTCGCCAGGCGCCAACCAGGGGAAGGGACAACGTGGAAGCCAATCATCAGTTGCCCGTGCGGGAGCATCACGTGCACCAGCGTCATTTCGACCGGCTGGTGATGCTTTCCGACGGCGTGTTCGCGATCGCGATGACGCTGTCGGCAGTGGAGCTCAAACCCGAGGAAGCCGCCGGCGCGCATAGCCTGCTCGCGCAATGGGCGACGCCGCTGCTGGTGTACTTCCTGAGCTTCTTCATCGTCGGCGGCGTGTGGATGCAGCATCGGCGCATCCTGACCCATCTGCGCCACGTGGATACGCCGATGACCCTGCTCACCCTCGCGGTGCTCAGCATGGTGTCGTTGATGCCCGTGGTGATCCGGGTGTTCCTCACCGCTGCCAATGGCGAATCCGGCGACGGCATGCTGGTCTACTCGCTGGCCCTGATGGCCAATTACCTGTGCCTGGCCGCCTCGTGGGGCTATGCCGCCTTCATCGGCAGGCTGGCACCGGATGTGCCGGCGCCGCGCGCGTGGAGCTGGCTGCTGCGGGATCTGTTTATCGCGGTGCTGTTCGGTGCGGCGGCACTGTTCACTGCGCAGATGCGAGTGACGGCGCTGCTGTTGTGCCTGGCCGGCGTCGCCGTGCGCTTCGTTTCCGGGAAGCTGGCCCGCCAGGCCGACGCGGCAGCCTGACCGCCTGGCGTAGGTTGGGGTGAGCGCAGCGAACCCCAACGGACCTTGCACCGCAAACGCTACGTTGGGGTTCGCTGCGCTCACCCCAACCTACGCCAGGCTTTGCAAGGTCGTCGGCAGCAGCTCCGCTACCGTCGGGTGGATGTGCACCGCCTCCGACACCGTCGTGTACGGCGCCTTGGCGTACATCGTATCCAGCAGGCAGTGGATCGCCTCGTCGCCGTTGACGCCGAAGATCGCCGCACCCAGCAGCTCCTTGCTGGCGCCGTCGACCACGACCTTCATGAAGCCCACCGTCTCGCCGCGCTCGACCGCCCGCCCGACCCGCGCCATCGGCCGCGTGCCGACCAGCACCTCGCGGCCGGACTTGCGCGCCTCCTGCTCGCTCATGCCGATCCGCGCCAGCGGCGGATCGGTGAACAGGCTGTAGGCCTGGATGCGCCCGGAGATGCGCCGCCGGCCCTGCCCCAGCACGGCATCGGCGACGATCTCGAAATCGTTGTACGAGGTATGGGTAAACGCACCTTTGCCGTTGCAGTCGCCCATGGCCCAGATATGCGGGACGCTGCTGCGGCCATGGTCGTCCACCTTGATGTTGCCGCGCTCGTCCAGGGCGACGCCCGCCCGGTCCAGGCCCAGATCGTCCGTATTCGGCTGGCGGCCTACCGCAAGCAGCAGGTGCGTACCCACCGCCTGTTCGCATAGCTGGTTGCCGCGCGCCTTGATCCGTATCGCGCCGGCCTTGCCTTCCAGCGCGATGCATTCGGCGCCCAGGTGCACGGTGATGCCTTCATCGCGCAGCATCGCCAGCACCGCATCGGCGACCTCGGCATCCTCGCGCGGCAGGAAGCGCTGCGAACGCTCGACGATGGTCACCTTCGAGCCGAAGCGCCGGAACATCTGGCCGAATTCCAGGCCGATATAGCTGCCGCCGACGATCATCAGGTGCTCCGGCAGCTCGCGCAGTTCCATCATGCCGGTGTTGGTCAGGAAGGGAACGTCATGGATGCCGGGAAAATCCGGCACCGAGGCGCGCCCGCCGACATTGATGAAGAAAGACTCCGCTTCGATCAGATCCTCGCCAAACCTCAGCGTAGTGGGCGATTCGAAACGCGCATGTCCCTGCAGCAACGTGACATTCGGCATGCCAACCAACCATTGCTCCACGCCACTGCGGGCCTTGCCGGAAATGCCCTGGGTACGCTCCCACACGCGCTGCATGTCGACCCGCGTGTCCTCGCTGCCACGAACGCCATACTCATGCGCGCGTCCGGCCATATGCGCGACGTAGGCACTCGCCACCATCGCCTTGGTCGGAATGCAGCCGGTGTTGACGCAGGTGCCGCCGACCAGCTTGCGCTCGATCACGGCCACGCGCCGGCCTGCCTTGCCCAGTCGCTCGGCGAGCGGCGGGCCGGCCTGGCCGGCGCCGATCACCACGGCATCGAAACGCTGGTTCATGGGAATCTCCTCGCGGGCATGGCGACAGGCGGCGATCATCGCCTGCCGGCGTTCAAGGATCGGTGCAGGGCCGGTCCTTCAATGGGCGATCACGGCCGCGGCGCTTGCGCCATGCCGCTCAACCGTTGCGGATGGCTGTAGACCACGTGGCGCCCCGGACGCACGAAGCCGGTCAAGGTCAACCGGCAGGATTGCGCCAGCGTCACCGCCAGCGCCGTCGGCGCGGAGATCGCCGCGAGCACGCCCACACCCAGGCTGGCGGCCTTGGTCACCATCTCGTAGCTGGCGCGGCTGGTGACCAGCACGAAGCCGCCGCGCAAGTCGACGCTGCCGCGGCTCAAGGCACCCAGCAGCTTGTCCAATGCATTGTGGCGGCCCACATCCTCGCGTACGTGGAGGATGTCGCCGGCCGGCGTTGCCCAGGCCGCGGCGTGCACGGCGCCGGTGTGGCTGTTGAGTTGCTGATGAGGCGACAGCGCTTCGAGGGCGCGTTCCAGCGCGTGCGGCTCCAGCAGCGGACCTTCGGGCACCTGCCCCAGCGGCCGCAGCACGTCTTCCAGATGGCGGCTGCCGCACAATCCGCAACCGCTGCGCCCCGGCAGCAGGCGCGCCGAATCCTCGTCGACGCCTTCCACCTCGGCGGCATCGACGTCCACCACATAGCCTTCCAGCTGCTCGTGGATGACGATGCCGCGGATGTCTTCCGCGCGCGCCACGCGCCCCTCGGTCAGCGAGAAGCCGTACGCGAAATCTTCCAGGTCCGCCGGCGTGGCCATCATCACCGCGAAGGATGCGCCGTTGTAGCGCAGCTCCACCGGCGCCTCCTCGGCCAGCCAGTCCTCGCCCGGCCGCAGGTCGGCGCCCTGGTGGACGATGACGGCGCGGCGCGCGAGTCCGGAGCGTTGCATGATCGTCAGGCCTCTGGCGCGACCGGCGCGGACGAAGCGGACAGCCGCACCGGAATGGACTTGTAGCCGGGCGTGCCCGAGCGCGCGTCGTGCTCGTCCAGCGCCAGCAGGCCGTTGCCTTCCGGGAAGTACATCGCCACCGAACCGCGTGCGATGCCGTAGGGCACCGCCACCAGGCCGCGTACGGCGCGTCCGTTCGGCGTACCGTCCACGCGGCTCGCCTCCACATCGATGCGATCGCCCTCGCGCAGGCCACGCCCGGCCAGGTCGTCCGGGTTGACGAAGACCACGTCGCGCCGGCCGGTGATGCCGCGGTAGCGGTCGTTGTAGCCGTAGATGGTGGTGTTGTACTGGTCGTGCGAGCGCACGGTGGCGAGCATCAGCAGATCGGCAGTGGCGGGCGTGGCTTCGTCCAGGCCCCGCGCGAGCAGGAAGCGTGCCTTGCCGTCCGGCGTATTCCAGCGCCGCAGCGCCGCGGCGTTCTCCAGATGGAAGCCGCCGGGCTGGCGTACGCGCTCGTTGTAGTTGGCGAAGATCGGGAATACCGCCTCGATGTCGTCGCGGATGCGGTCGTAGTCGCCCGCCAGTCCTTCCCAGTCGACTTTCGACTGCGGCAGCGTGGCGCGCGCCAGCAGCGCGACGATCGCCGGCTCGGAACGCAGGTGCTCGGACGCCGGCCGCAGGCGCCCCTGCGAGGCATGCACCATCGACATCGAGTCTTCCACCGTCACCGACTGCGGGCCGGCGGCCTGCAGGTCGATCTCGGTGCGGCCCAGGCACGGCAGCAGGAAGGCTGCGCGCGCCGGCAGCAGGTGCGAACGGTTGAGCTTGGTGGCGACGTGCACCACCAGGTCGAGTTGGCGCATCGCCGGGAAGGTAGCCTGCGGATCGGACATCGCCACCGCCAGGTTGCCGCCCAGGCACAGCAGCGCCTTGGAGCGGCCCTCGCCGATCGCCTTGACCGCCGCGACGGCGTCATGGCCATGCGCGCTCGGCGGCTCGAAACCGTAGACGCGGCGAATGCCATCCAGCAAGGCGGCATTGGGTTTCTCGGTAATGCCGACCGTGCGGTCGCCCTGCACGTTGGAATGGCCGCGCAGCGGGCAGATGCCGGCGCCGGGCTTGCCGATGTTGCCGCGCAGGAGCAACAGGTTCACCAGCTGCTGCACGTTCTCCACGCCATGGCGATGCTGGGTGATGCCCATGCCGTAGCAGAAGATCACCTTCTCGGCGGCCGCATAGATGCCGGCCGCGACTTCGATCTCGGCGCGCCTCAGGCCGGAAGCGCGCTCGATGCTTTCCCACGAGGTGGCCTGCACGTCGTCGCGCAAGGCCTCCAGGCCGGTGGTGTGCTCGGCGATGAAGGCGCGATCGAGCAAGCCGGCGCCACCGCCGGCCAGGTCGGCGGCATCGGCTTCGAACAGCCACTTCATCATGCCCTTCATGGTGGCGATGTCGCCGCCGATCTTCGGCTTGAAATAGGTGGTGGCGATCGGCACCGAGCGGCCGGTGAGCATCTCCGCCGGATCCTGTGGCGAGGTGAAACGCTCCAGGCCGCGCTCGGGCATGGGGTTCAGCACCACGATCGGCACGCCGCGCAGCGAGACCTCGCGCAAGGTGCCCAGCATGCGCGGATGATTGGTGCCGGGGTTGTGCCCGATGCAGAACACCGCGTCGGCCTGTTCGAAATCCTCCAGCTGCACGGTGCCCTTGCCGACGCCGATCGCCTCGGGCAGGCCGACGCTGGAGGCCTCGTGGCACATGTTCGAGCAATCGGGAAAGTTGTTGCAGCCGTATTCGCGCGCGAACAGCTGGTACAGGAAAGCCGCCTCGTTGGAAGCGCGGCCGGAGGCGTAGAACTCCGCCATGGTCGGCTCGGGCAACGCGCGCAGGGCGGCGCCGATGCGCGTGGCGGCTTCGTCCCAGGACACCGGCAGGTACTTGTCCTGCGCCGCGTCGTACGCCATCGGATGGGTCAGGCGGCCCTGGTCTTCCAGCGCGTGATCGGTCCACTCCCACAGCTCCGACAGCGTGTGCTGTGCGAAGAATTCCGGCGTGGTGCGCTTGGACGTCGCCTCCCAGGTCACCGCCTTGGCGCCGTTTTCGCAGAACTCGAACGAGGAGGTATGGCGCGGATCGGGCCAGGCGCAGCCGGGGCAGTCGAAGCCCAGCGGCTTGTTCACGCGCTGCAGGGCCTCGACCGAGCGCGCCACCGCCATCTGCTCGCGGATCGCCTTGGCGACGGCGCGCAGTGCGCCCCAGCCGCCGGCCGGGCCGTCGTAGGGTTGGATGCTTTTTTCGAGGTCGAGGTCTTTCGGTTGCGAACTCATGAGGCCGGCGCTGCATGCTTGGAATCGGTCGAGATGAGCATCATAGGCCGATCCGCTGGCGATGGCTCAGGTGCCGGTGCGTGACGCTCCGCAATGACCGTCATCCCGGCGCAGGCCGGGATCCAGTGGCGATCACGCCGGGTAATGGCCCGACCCTACTTTTGAGCGCACACCACGGCGTGATGTCGACGATCAAGCGAATTCGCTACTGGATCCCGGCCTGCACCGGGATGACGGTTCTGTAACTTGGCGCGTCGCCGCAAGCTCATGCGTGTTCTTCCACCGGCCAGCAGCGGATGGCATCCGGCGGCAGCGACAGCATCGGCGCGGCCGGCAATTCGTAGCCCACCGGCGGTTCCACCCACAACCGCGCCTGCCCGCAGCGCATGCCGAGGTAGTTGCGGTGCGGAGAGGTCTGGCGCAATTCGAAGGTGGCGGCGATCGCGTCGTCTGGCGCCGCCGCCGGGTCGTGCAATCGCACTGCAGCAGGCGGGACATGCCAATCGACCGCGGTGCCATCGGGCAACGCCGTTTCCACGCGCAGGCTGGCATCCGCTTCCGGCCACGACAACCGTTGCGCGCCGGGAGCGCCGACGATGCGGCCGCGCTGCACATTGCGCAGCCCCAGCAGCCGCGCCACCGCACCGCTCGCCGGTTGCGCATGCACCGCTTCCGGCGTGCCGATCTGCACGATGCGCCGGCCATGCATCAGCACCAGCCGGTCGGCCACCGCCGCCAGTGCGGGATCGTGGCTGACAGCGAGCGCGGGAATGCCGGCCTGGTGCACCTCGGCGATGAGTTCGGCGAGCACTTCGTCGCGGGTGACCGGATCCAGCGCCGAGGTCGGCTCGTCCAACAACAACAGGCTCGGCCGCCGCGCGAGTGCACGCGCCAAGGCCACGCGCTGCTGCTGGCCGCCGGACAACGACGCCGGCCAACGCTCGGCCAGGCCGGCCATGCCCACCCGCTCCAGCCATTGCATGGCCTGCTCGCGCCGCCGCGCCCCGCGCAGGCTGAAGGCGACGTTCTCCCATGCACGCAGATGCGGGAACAGCGCATGCCCCTGCGGCAGATAGCCGACCGCGCGTTGCTGCGGCGGCAAGCCATCGAACGGTTCGCCGCGCGCCGCGACCAGACCCGCGATCGCCGACAGCAACAGCGTCTTGCCCTCCCCGCTTGCGCCAAGGAGCACGGTGAAGCCCGCCACCTCGAAGCTCGCATGCAGCGCCACCGGATGCTCGATGCGGTAATCGATGCGCATCACGACAGGCGCCTGCGCACGGCCATGCCCAGCGCCAGCGGCAGGGGCAACGCCGCCGCGAAGAACACCCACAGCAGCGGATACACGGCATCCAGGCCGATATCCTGCAGGTTCACCCACAGCTTCACCGGGATGCCCTGCGGGTAATAAGCGACGATCAGCACCGCGCCGAATTCGCCCAGCGCACGCACCCAGGCCAGCGCCACCGCGGCGGCCAGACCCAGCCGCGCCAACGGCAGGCTGACGTGGACGAAGCTGCGCCACGGCGAATAGCCGAGCGTCAGGGCGATCTGTTCCAGCTCGCGCGGCACGCCTTCGAACGCGGTGCGCGCCGCCATCACGTAATAAGGCAGCGCCGCGTAGAACTGCGCCAGGATGAACGCCGGCGCCGAATTGGTCAGCAGCAGCCCGGCCCGCTCCAGCAGGTGGCCGGCGGGCCCGTAGGGGCCGTACATGGAAGCGAGCAGCAGGCCCATCGCCAGCGGCGGCGTGAGCAGCGACACCAGCAGCAGCGCATCGACCAGCCACTGCCCGCGCACGCGATGCCGCGCCAGCCACCACGCCAGCGGCGTGCCCAGCGCCACGATCGGCAGCAGCGCGATCAGGCTGTAACCCAGCGACACGCGCACCGCACCACCATCGCCGTGGGCGAAACCGAAGTGCCGCCAGTCGGTGGCCAGCAGCAGGCCGACGAAGGGCGTGGCCAGCAACAGCAGGGCCAGCGCGGCCGGCAGCGCGGACAGGCCCGGGCGATAGCGTGTCGGGTCGGCTGCTGGGGTCACAGCGCCTCGCCATGCGGCGGGTCGTAGCCGCGCTCGCGCAGCATCGCCTGGCCTTCGGCGGATTGCAGCAGGCGCACGAAATCCGCGGCGAGCTGCGGCTGCTTCGCATCGGCCAGGACCGCGGCGTAGAACACCAGCGGCTGCGCCTTCAGCAGCTTGCCGTCGGCGAGCGTGAGGCTGGCCTTGGCATACCACGCATCCTGCATGGACGGCTGCGCCAGGTTGATCTCATCAGGCAGGTCGATGGTGGGCAGATGATGCGAGAAGGCCGCGCTGGCGTAGCCGACGGCAGCGTCGATCTGGCCGGCCTCCAGGCGCGACATCAGCGAGGGCTCGGCAAAGATCTGCTGCGGGTTCTGCAGCTCGCCGGCCACCTGTTCCAGCAGCTTCGGCTGGTGGTAGTAAGTCCCGGCCAGCTGCAGCGTGAGCAAGGCGTTGGCGCCTTGCGGGTCCACCGCCGGATCGGTGCGCCCGATGCGCAGGCCGGGTTGGCGCAGCACGTCGTACCAGGTCTTGCTGCCCTTCGCCGCCGCCTCGAAATCCTTGGCGTAGCGGCTCTTGGGTCCATAGATCACCACCATGCGCGTGCTCGCCACCGGCACCGCGCGCTCGGCGAGGCCGGCGTCGCGCACGACTTTCATCGGCGGCGGCGTAATGGCGACGAACACGTCCGCCTGCATCTGTCTGCCCGCCAGCAGGCGCGCAAGCGCAAAAGAACCCTGCCCCACGCCTTCGAAGCGCGCGTCGTGCGCCTTGGCGAAAGCCGGGCCCAGCGACTGGTCCATCACCACGCCCATCGAGCCGGCGTAGGCGACGCGCAGCACCGGTGCATCGGCAGCGGGCACGGCGATACCGAGCGATATCAGGAGCAGCAGCAAGCAATGCATCGGAAACGAGATTTTTTTCATGTCTTCCCCTTGCCGTGGAAAGTCAAATCAATGCGAAAAGCCCCTCTCCCTCCGGCGACCCGAAGGTAGTCCCTGCGGGAGAGAGGGGTTGGGGTGAGGGTCCGGGCGGAGCGCAAGCGTGATGTGCAGCGCTCCGCCCGCACCCTCATCCACCTTCCTCGCTCCTCAGAGCCGCGCACATCCATGTGCCCTCCCCGCGTGCTCCCGGAGGGAGAAGGGATTCCGATTTGAAGGTTGAAGAGGGCGCAGCGTTTGTGTGCGCCGCCACGCTGAGCCCCTCCGAACCCATCGTCAGCTGGCTTTCGGCTGGCGACGATGCCGCACACTGTCACGCACATCCACGTCGAACAACAATTGCAATGGCGCACCGCCCGGCACCGGCAAGGCGATCTCCAGGCCGTCGCGGCTGGGCAGGCGCGCAACGAAGGCGCGCACTTCAGCGTCGCCCAGCATCACCTGCCAACCGTCGGCATCGCGCTGCCAACCATGCGCCTGGCCAAGCACCAATCGATGCTCCTCCACCCGTCCATCGGGCCATTGCGTGCGATTGCCCACCGATGCGCCATCCAGCAATTGCGCCAGTTCCGCCTCGTCGATGCGCAGGCGCAGGGTCTGGTCCTGCAGTTGCACCTTCATCCGGCCACCTCGTGCCATTGGGTCTGGGTATTGCAGTCGGCCAGCTGCGCCGCTTCGTCGGCGGACAGGGCGAGTTCTTCGTGACCCAGCGCCGATTGCAGCGCACGCAAGGAGCGCTGGCGCGGATCGGCGCGCGACATCAGCGCGGACAGCGCCTCCCGGCTGCGCTCGTCCAGGCGCAGGCGCAGCGGCAGCACATGGGCGGCGAAAGACAGACTGCGCGCCTGCGGCCGCTCACTGTGCAGGCGGTGCAGCAAGGCCGGCTGCAGCAAGGGCATGTCGACCGGAATCACCAGCAGCTCGGCGTCACCCGCCAGGGCCTGTGCGATACCCGCAAGGCCGCCCAGCGGACCGGCCTGGGGCATGGTGTCGGCGATGCCGGCATAGTCTTCGCGGCTGCCGCTGACGCGAGCCTCGTCCACGCCGGCCTCGCGCAACACGCCAAGTTGATGCTCGATCAACGGCCGGCCCTGCCACGGCAGCAAGGCCTTGTCACTTCCCATCCGCGACGACAGGCCCCCGGCCAGCACCACGCCGATGCACCGGCGCGGCTCAGTGAGCGTGGCCATGACTGTCATGGCCGGAGTGGTCCTGCGCGCCCTCGGACGGCTGCTCGCACAACGAACAGCCCTCGCTCCACGCGCTGTCGCCGTCGACGTAGTGCTCCTGCTTCCAGATCGGCGCCTCATGCTTGACCGCCTCGATCGCCAGCCGGCAGGTGCGGAACGCCTCGGCCCGGTGCGGCGTACCCGCGGCCACCACCACGGCGAGGTCGCCCAGGCCGAGGTCGCCCTTGGCGTGGGCGATGTACAGCTTCATCGGCGCGCCGATCTCCGCCCGCGCCCGCTCGCCGATGTTGCGGAAGGTGCGCAAGGCCAGCGGCACGAACAGGTCGTAGCTGATGCCGACCACCTGCCGGCCCAGATTGAAATCGCGCACCTTGCCGACAAATACCGAGATGCCGCCGAAGCGCGGATCGGACACGAAGTCCAGCGCCGCGGCGACATCCAGCGCGGCGTCCGCGCGTTCGACCACGGCCACGTGCAGATCGTCCATTGCGCCCTCCACGCTCAACCTCCGCTCACCGGCGGCAGCACCGCCAACTCGAGATCCGCCGGCACCTCGCGGTGGTTGTGCAGGATCTCCTCGCTGCTGGCGAAGGCCGAAATGCGCACCAGGCCGGCGTTGACCTGCGGCGCATGCTCGCGCAGGTGTGCGGCCAGGAGTTCGCGCAGGTCGGCGATGGTGCTGCCGGGCGGCACGTCCAGTTCGAGATGGCCGCGCGGATCCGCCTCGCGCAGCGCGCCGTACAGCGCGATCCGGACCTTCATGCGCGGCTCCATGAGGGGCTTTCCAGATGACCCAGCCCATAGACATCCACCAACGCCCCGGCCGGCAGCTCGCTCGCCTCCAGCGGGATATGAACCCAGGCGTTCGCCTCCGCCAGCGGGCGGATGCGGTACGACTCCTGTCCGCGCAATGCGGTGGCCGCGAGCTGTCCGCGCTCGTCCACCGTCAGTTGCGCCTTCAGATAGAAATGCAAGCGCGGCTTCTTTGCGAAAGCCGCCGCCAGCGGCACCTGCCAGGGCCGCTCGGCCGGCAGGCCGAGCATGGCGCGCAGCGCAGGCTCCACGAAGAAGCGCAGCCCCGCCGCCACCGCGACCGGATTGCCCGGCAGGCCGAAGAACAGCGTGCCGTCCGGCAGGCGCGCGAACAGCAGCGGCTTGCCGGGGCGGATCGCCACCTTGTGGAACAGCACCTGCGCGCCCAGCCGCTCCAGCGCGACCGGCACGAAGTCATAGCGGCCCATCGAGACCGCGCCGGTGGAAATGATGATGTGGCTGCCGGCCGCACGCGCGCGATCGACCGCATCGAGAAACGCATCGACGTCGTCGCCCACCGTTTCCGCATGCGCCAGTTCGGCGCCGGTGTGCGGCATACGCGCCGCCAGGAACGGACCGTTGGAGTTGCGGATCTGCCCCGGCGCCAGCGGCGTGGCCGGGTCGTCGACCAGTTCGCGCCCCGTGCACAACGCCGCCACTCGCGGCGACGCGGCGACACTGACGCGCGCCACGCCCAGCGAGGCGAGCAGCATCAGGTGTTGCGGCGCCAGCACGGTACCGGCGGCCAGCACGGTCTCGCCCACGGCGACGTCTGAACCGGCCAGGCGCACGTTCTGCCCGGGCGCCACCTCGGCCAGCAGGCGCACGCGGTGCGGCGCCTCCAGGCGTTCGGTCTGCTCCACCGGGATGACCCGGTCCAGTCCCTCGGGCATGGCCGCGCCGGTCATGATCTCCCACGCGCCCTGCGCACGGCCCTGCATGGCGTCGCCCGCGGCCTGTTCGCCTTCGACCAGCCATTCGCTGCCGGCCGCTAACGGCGCGGGGCCGCCGCTCAGGGCGTAGCCGTCCATCGCGGAGTTGTCGAATGGCGGCACCGCCGCGGCGCTGACCACCGCCTGGCGCAGCACGCAACCCAGGGCCAGCTCGCTGTCGCGATCCTGTGCGGGGGTCGGCGCGCAGTGCTGGAGAATGATGCGCAGCGCGTCGGCCGGTTCGAGCAGTTCGTGGCTCATGCGTGGCCTCCGCCCGCGACCATGTCCAGCGCGTGGCCGAGGATCGGCGCGAGGATGTCCATGCCTTCGGCCACCGCCTTGGCGCTGCCGGGCAGCGCGATTACCAGCGTGCCGCCGAGCAGCACCGCATCGGCGCGGCTCAGCCAGGCCATCGGCGTATGGCGGCCGCTTTCGCTGCGGAACAGTTCGCCGATGCCGGCGACGTGGCGATCGGCGACTTGCGCCAGCGCTTCGGGCGTGCGGTCGCGCGGCGCCAGGCCGGTGCCGCCGGTGCACAGCACCAGGCGCGTACCGCCACCGGCGAGTTCGCGCAGGCGTGCAACCAGGCCGTCTTCATCATCCGGACGCACTTCGGCGTCGCCGAGTTCCGCGCCGAGCGCACGCAGGCGTTGCACCAGCAGCGGACCGGAGCGGTCTTCGTAATCGCCGCGGCTGGCGCGGTCGCTGAGCGTGATCACCGCCGCGGCCACGCCTTCCAGCCGGGCCGTGGCGCGCGGGCGGTAATGCTCGCGTTCGGCCTCGCTCATTCCATCGGGATGCAGCCACAGGCCTTTCTTGCCGCCTTCCTTGAACAACAGGCGCGTACCGCCCATCGACAGCGCCGGCTGCACCGGCTTGGTCAGGTCGTACAGCGTGAGCAGCGCCGCGCTGACGCCGGCCAGCGCCTCCATTTCCACGCCGGTGCGGGCGAAGGTGGCCACTTCGCAGTAGACACGGATGGATTGGCGTTCCGGCGCGCGCTCGCAGCGCACGTCGATGTATTCCAGCGGCAGCGGATGGCACAGCGGCATCAGCTGCGAAGCGTTCTTCGCGCCTTGCAGGCCGGCGATCTCGGCCATCGCGATGGCATCGCCCTTGGGCAGGCGGCCATGCGCAAGATCTTCGTAGGCGCTGCCGGCCTGCAGTTCGCCGACGGCGACGGCGCGGCGGGCGGTGGCGCGCTTGCGGCGCACGTCGGCCATATGGAAATGGTCGGGGCGCGGGTCGCGCTCACGCATGAATCAGCCTCCGGTGGATGCCAGATGGGGAGTGATGCCGGTGCGGCCTTCGTGCAGGTGATGCGTCTGCTCCTTGCGCACCAGCTGGCCGCCGATCGCGCGCACCAGGTCCTCGAGTTGGTTGTCGTCCTGCAGCAGCGGGCGCAGCGGAATGCCGAACTCGCCGAACAGGCACAGGCGCAGGTCGCCGGTGGCGGTGACGCGCAGGCGGTTGCAGCCGGCGCAGAAGTCCTTGGAATACGGCGCGATGATGCCGATGCGGCCGGCGTAGTCCGCGTGGCGGTACTCGCGCGCGGGACCGGCGTCGGCGGCGCGCGGCAGCGCCTCCCAGCCGGCTTCCTGCAGTTGCGTTTCCAGGGTTTCGGCGCGCACGTGGTGTTCGCGGAAAAACGCGAGGCTGTCGCCGGTCTGCATCAATTCGATGAAGCGCAGGCCGACCGGCCGGTCACGCAGATAGTCGAGCCATGCCGGCAGCTCGCGGTCGTTGACGTCGCGCAGCAGCACGGCGTTGAGCTTCACCGACGCCAGGCCCGCGGCCAGCGCCATGTCGATGCCGACGAGGATGTCGTCCAGGCGGTCGTGACCGGTGATGCGCGCGAAGCTTGCGCGGTCGAGGCTGTCCACGCTCACGTTGATGGCATTGAGACCCGCGTCCATCCATTCGCCCAGGCGGCGCGACAGCAGCGTGCCATTGGTGGTCATCGCCAGCTTGCGCACGCCGGGTATGCCGGCGGCGGTGCGCAGGATGTCGCTGAGGTCGTGGCGCACCGACGGCTCGCCGCCGGTGATGCGCAGCTTGTGCATGCCCACCGCGGCGAAACCGCGCAGCAGCCGCGCGATCTCGGCCAGGTTCAGCGGCGCGGCGGCATGGGGATTGGCGTGGTAGCCATTGGGCAGGCAATACGTGCAGCGGAAGTTGCAGGCCGGGACGATCGACAGGCGCAGGTAGGGAAAGTGGCGGCCATAGCGATCGGAAAGCACGTTCATGGCGTTCCTCCCGCGTTCCGGGCGTGGGAAGGCGCGTGCGTTTTCCCGTCCGGGTGGCGCATGGAAGGCATCACGTTCAATTAACAATCATCCCGTCTAGACGCGCGGGCGCCCGGCTTCGGCGGTGGCCAATGCATGGGGTGAAGTATGGGCGCTGGAGGCTGGGACACCAAGCGTTTTCGCGTGCGGTGTGATGTCCCGCTCAGGCGACAACCCGCCGGCGCAGGTTGGGGTGAGCGCAGCGAACCCCAACAGGCTTCCCGACGTCATCGCCACGTTGGGGTTCGCTGCGCTCACCAACCTACGGTGCGCGTCGCTTCGCCACCTCGTCGGCGGTCAGCGTCGCCGGCTTGCCGCCGAAATGCGTGAGCACGAAGTTGCCCAGTGCCGCCACTTCGGCATCGGTATACGCCTGCCCGAACGAAGGCATCGACGTCTCGCCATGCGCAGTGCGCAGCGTCGAGCCCTGCAGGATCACCTGGGTGAGGTTGTGCGCCTGCGGATCGTTGGCCGCCTGCGTGCCCAGCAAGGCCGCCGCCTCGCTCTGCCGTCCCTGCCCGTTCCACAGATGGCAACTCGAACACGCGCCCTGGAACAGATGCTGGCCGAGGCCGCCCTGCGCCAGCTCCTCGGCGCCCGGGGCGCTCGCGCTGGAAGCCAGCGCCAGCGCCGGCCGGTCGTTCACTTCGCTGCCGGCGCTGCCCTGCTGCGGTTTCACCTCGCGCAGATAAGTGACCAGGGCGCCGATGTCCTCGGACGTCAGGTATTGCAGGCTGTACTGCACCACTTCGCCCATCGGGCCGGAGGCCGTGCCGCGGCCGCTGGCATGCCCCTTGGACAAATAATCGGCCAGTTGCTGCTCGCTCCAGTTGCCGATGCCATAGGTCTTGTCGGACGTGATGTTATAGGCCTTCCAGCCTTGCAGTACTTCGCCCGACAGCGCGTCGCCGCGCTTGAGCGCATACATGGCGTTGCGCGGCGTGTGGCATTCGTCGCAATGGCCCAGGGCGGTGGCCAGGTAGGCGCCGCGGTTCCACGCCTGCGACTTGCCCTGCACCGGCTCGTAGCGCTGCTTCTTCAGGAACAGCGCGTTCCACACGCTCAGGCCCCAGCGCTGGTCGAACGGAAACGACAGCTCGTTCGGCCGCGCCGGCGCGTGCTTCGGCGGCAGGCTGAACAGGTAGGCCTTGATGGCGAGCACGTCGTCGCGGCTCAGCGCCGTATACGAGGTGTACGGGAAGGCCGGATACAAGGGCTTGCCGTCCTTGCGCACGCCCGCATGCAGCGCGCGCACGAACTCGTCGTCGCTCCAGTCGCCGATGCCGGTTTCCTTGTCTGCGGTGATATTGGTCGAGTAGATGGTGCCGAACGGCATCTTGAACGCCACGCCGCCGGTATACGGCTGTCCGCCGGGCACCGTGTGGCAAGCCGCGCAGTCAGCCGCACGCGCGAGGTATTCGCCGCGGGCCACGGGGTCGGTGAGGCTGGCCGGCGCACCCGCGGCCGCGGGTTGCGGCGCGCCGGTCTCCTTGCCATCGCCGACAATGAACCAGGCGTAGGCGGTAAAGGCGGCGGCGCCCACCACCACGATGGCGATCAAGGCCAGGATCATGCGCACGAGTTTCATGCCATCCCCTCCTTCGCAGCGGCGGCCCGGTCGGTCGCCTGGGTGATGACGGCCTTCAGCGCGTCGGGCCCCTGGACCAGCGCAGCGCGGTCGATCGGATAGCTGCGCAGGCGCACGCCGGTGGCGGCGAACAGCGCATTGAACAGGGCCGGGAAGGCCATCACCGTGCCGGTCTCGCCGATGCCGCCGGGTGCTTCCTTGCTGTCGACCAGGTGCACTTCGAGCGCCGGCGTCTCGTTGATGCGCATCATGCGGTAGTCGTTGAAGTTGTGTTGCTCCACCGCGCCATGCTTGATGGTGATGCCGTTGTACAGCGCGGCGGTCCAGCCGAAGATCAGGCCGCCCTGCACCTGCGCGGCCACCGTATTGGGATTGACCGCGATGCCGCAGTCGACCGCGGCCACCGCGCGGCGCAGCTTCACCTCGCCCTGCGGCGACACCTCCGCCTCGACGATCACGCACAGGTAACTGCCGAACGGCGCCGCCACCGCCACGCCGCGACCGACCCGCGCCGGCAGGCTGCCCTTGCCCCAGCCGGCCTTTTCGGCGGCGAGATTCAGCACGCCCAGCGCGCGCGGGTTCTTCTGCAGCTGTTCGCGGCGATAGTCCAGCGGATCCTTGCCGGCGGCATGCGCCAGCTCGTCCATGAAGCTCTCGACCACGAATACGTTGTGCACGGGACCGACACCGCGCCACCAGCCGAGGTGCACGCCCTCGGGCATGTCGTGGCGCACCCATTCGACTTTCATGTTAGGGAACTCGTACGGCACATCGGCGGCGCATTCGATCGCATCCGAATCCATGCCGTTCTTGCCCATCGCCCCGGGCGCGAAGGTGGCCAGCACCGAGCCGCTGGTGATGCGATGTGTCCACGCCACCGGCTTGCCGTCGTCGCCCAGGGTGGCGGCGATGCGGTCGTAGTAGGCGGGCCGGTAGCGGTCGTGCGCGATGTCTTCCTCGCGCGTCCACACCATCTTGAGCGGATAGCTGACCTGCCGCGCGAAGGCCACGGCCTGCTCGACCGGATCCTCGAACAGCCTTCGCCCGAAACCGCCGCCCATGTACTGGTTGTGCACCACGATGCTCTCGGGCTTGAGCCCGGTGAGCTTGGCGGCGACATCCACGCAGCGTGCCGGCACCTGGGTACCGGTCCAGATATCGCAACCGTCGGGACGCACGTGGACGATGGCGTTCTGCGGCTCCATGGTGGCGTGCGCCAGCAAGGGCAGCTGATAGGTGGCTTCCAGCGCCTTGCCTTTCACGCCGTCGACGTTGCCGACCGCCTTGCCGGGAATCGGCGTGCCGTGCTTCGACGCCTCGGCCAGATCCTTGAACAGCTGCTCGGTGGAGTACTGCGCGTTGGGACCGTGATCCCAGGTGATGTCCAGCGCATCGAGCGCCTGCTTCGCGGCCCAGAAATGCTCGCCCACCGCGGCCACCGCGTTGTCGATCTTCAGCACGGCGACGAAACCGGGCACCTGGCGTGCGCGGCTGTCGTCGACCGCCACCAGCTTGCCGCCGAAGGTGGGGCAGGCCTTGACCGTGGCGACCTTCATGTCCGGCACGCGCAGGTCGATGCTGAACTGCAGCGAGCCGTCGACCTTGCCGGCGGTGTCCACGCGGCGCAGCGGCTTGCCGATCAGGGCGAATTGCGCGGCGTCCTTTTCCTGCACTTTTTCTGGCACCGGCAATTGCGCGGCGGCATTGGCGACCTCGCCGTAGCCCATGCTGCGCCCGCTCGTCTCGTGCCGGATCACGCCGCGCGCCACCGTGCATTGCGCCGGATCCACTTTCCATTTCGCGGCCGCCGCACCGACCAGCAAGGCGCGCGCCGCGGCGCCGGCCTGGCGCAGGGTGGTCCAGCAGAAGCGGATGGTGGTGGAACCGCCGGTGGCCTGGTCACCCAACAGCGGGTTGGCGTAGAGCTTGCGGTTGGCAGGCGCGTGTTCGACGACGACCTGGTCCAGTCCCAGGTCCATTTCCTCGGCCAGCAGCGTGGCCTGGCCGCTGTACGCACCCTGCCCCATCTCGATGCTCGGCATCACCAGGTGCACCGCGCCGTCGGTGCCGACGCGGATGAAGGCGTTCGGCGCGAATGCGGAATCGCCCGCCGCGACCGGCCCTTGTGCCGCGGCGCGGCCGAGCACCTTGGCGCCGCCGCCGAGCCAGAGGAAGGCGACGACGAGGCCGCCCATTTTCAAAGCCTCGCGCCGCGACGGGTTGTCGGGTTGGCTCTCGCCGAGGGGCTGGTCGAAGCGCACGTTCATGCCACGCCCTCCACGCGAACGAAGGAAAGCACCTGGCCGGTCGCGGCGGCCTGGTTCGGCGCTTCGTTGGGCAGCGTCTGCGGCGCCACCTTCTGGCCGGTGGCGACCTGCCTGATCGCCTCGCGGATGCGCACATACGTGCCGCAGCGGCAGATGTTGCCGGACATGGCGACGTCGATTTCCGCATCGCTCGGCTCCGGCGTCGCTGCCAGCAGCGCGGCGGCCGACATGATCTGGCCGGACTGGCAATAGCCGCACTGCACGACTTCGATATCCAGCCAGGCCTGCTGCACCTTCTTGCCGACTGCGCTGGCGCCGACGCCCTCGATGGTGGTGACCGCCTTGGTGCCCACCGCCGCGACCGGCAGCACGCACGAACGCACCGCCGCGCCGTCGAGGTGCACCGTGCAGGCGCCGCATTGCGCGATGCCGCAACCGAACTTGGTGCCGGTCAGGCCGATCACGTCGCGCAGCACCCATAGCAGGGGCATGTCGTCCGGGACGTCGACCGAGCGGGATTCACCGTTGATATTCAGGACGATCATGTTGCCTCCGCGTCTGTGCATGGGCGATGTCGGTGCGCGAACGCGACGGGCTATCCGCTGCCCGTGCGCCAGCGTTCGTAGTCGTCCGGCGTATCGATGTCGATGCGGGCCTCGGGCATGGGCAGCGCCTGCACCTGGTCCGCGTAAAGAGCGAGCAGGCTGCGCGCGCCTTCGGGGCCGTGCAGCAGGTCCAGCTCATGGAAGAAGCGCGAGGGGAACAGGCAGGGCACGCCGACCACGCCGTCGCCGTAGTCGGCGGCGACGATGCGGTCGGGCGCGGCCGCATCCGCCAAGGCTTGCAATTGCGCGGCGCCGAGTGCCGGCTGGTCGCACAGGCAGACGGTGACGCCGGTCAGTTCCGGGCGGCGTTCGCGCAGGCGTCGCACGCCGAAGGCGAGCGAACCGCCCATGCCCGACGGCCAGCCGGCGTGGAAGGCGGTATCGAGCGGCAGGCCTTCCAGCGCGACCTCGACGTCCTCCCGATAGGCGCCGATCACCACCGTCACCCAGGGCGATACGCGCAAGGCCTCGCGCGCGACGCGGCGCACCAGCGGCTCGCCGTCGATCGCCACCAGTTGCTTGGCCGAGCCATAGCGCACCGCGCCGCCGGCGGCGAGCAGGACGATGCCCAGGGCGCGCGCGGCGGTCATGAATGGATCGGTCCTTCGATGCGGCTGAGCCGGGCGCCGGAACGCGCACGCATCGCGGCCATGATTTCCGCGGCGACGGAGAGCGCGATTTCCTGCGCCGTCTCCGAACCGATATCCAGGCCGGCCGGTGCATGGATCGCCGTGGCGGATACGGGCACGGCATCGCGGATGCGGCCGGCGCGTTCGCGCGAGCCGATCACGCCGAGATAGGCCAGGGGCAGCGGCGCCAGCGCCTGCACATAGGCGAGGTCGCGCTCATAATGATGTGTCATCACCACGACCGCGGTCTGCCGGTCGAACGGGAGCTGTTCCGGCAGCATCTCGGGCGCGGCATGCAACTGCGCGCCCACGCCATCGAGGCGCTCGCGCGCCACCGCGACATGCTCGACCAGCGTGGTCTGCCAACCCAGGCCATGCGCCAGGCGCGACAAGGCCAATGCGCATTCGCTGTAGCCGACCACCACCAGCGCGGGCTTGGGTCGCCACGCCTCGAGCAGGACATCCAGTTGCGCGCCATCCGCCTCGGCGCGCCCGAGCACGGCGCCGCCTGCCTCGGCGACATCCGCCAGGGCATGGATACGTTGCGCGAGACCCTGCGCGGGAATATCGGTCCAATGTCCCGCCGCATGGCGGATCAGGCGCCACGGTCGCGGCATGTGCACTTCGCCGTCGCGCGAAAACACCGTGGCCACGCTGGCCGGTGCGCGCTCCTCGTGCAGCTCGGCCAGCACGTCCAGGAACTGGAAATCCGCCGGCTGCACCAGCGGCTCGATCAGCACGTCCAGCTCGCCGCCGCAGCCGACTTCCATCAGCAGGTCGAGGTTGGATTCGCGGTTGTAGGGCACCAGCGCGGGCGTGCGCTCCGCCATGGCGCGCTGCGCGCGCAGCACGATGTCGTGCTGGGGGCAGCCGCCGGCCAGGGCGCAGGTCACCGTGCCGTCGGCATGCACCAGCATGCGGGCGCCGGCACGCCGGAAGGTCGAACCGCTGGTGCGGACAATCGTGGCCAGTGCGGCTGGCTCGGGCGCGCTGCGCGCGCGGAGCTGCTGGACCGCCGCAAAGAGTTGGGGGAACTCCTGCGAAGCATTCATTCGATGTCGCCTGCCCGTGTCAGCCCAGCCATGCTAGTCGTCCGCTCCGACGCTTGGCAACCGCGGCGGCGTTGACGCACGCGGTGCTCGCGATCACGAAATGGGTTTCGTCGGCGACACTTTGCGGTCGCGACTTGTTGATAATCATTCTCATTAAACCTATGCTGGCGGCCCTCTTACCCAGGCCCAGCCACGCATGCCGCGTTCGATCGGACTCCTGCAATCCGTACCCAGCCCCCTGCTGTGCGAAATGCTGGGCCATGCCGGCTATGACTTCGTGCTGCTCGACCTTGAGCATGTGCTGCTCTCGCCGGACCAACTCCAGCACGCCATCCGCGCCTGCGAACTGGGCGGCTGCGCGCCATGGGTGCGCGTGCCGGAAGTGGACGAGAAGCTGATCGGCCGCGTGCTCGATGCCGGCGCCAGGGGCGTGGTGATTTCCCGCCTGGAAACGGTCGAGCAGGCCGAACGCGCCGTCGCCGCCGCGCGCTTTCCGCCGCTGGGCCGGCGCGGCATCACCGGCGGGCGAGTCACCGGCTTCGGCAAGACCGCGCTGCCGGATTACATCGAGCAGGCCAACCGCGAGATCCACGTCGTGCCGATGATCGAAAGCGAGGCGGGCGTGCGCGCGCTGCCGCGGATCCTCGCCGTGCCCGGCATCTCGCTGGTGATGGAAGGCGCGCTGGACCTGGCGCTCGACCTCGGCCTGGGTCCGCAACCGTTGCATGCCGACGTGTGGCAGCGGCTGCAGGACATCGCCGACTGCTGCGACGCCGCCGGCATCCCCTTCTGCCCCAACCCGCGCGACGAAGAACAACTGCGCCACTGGGCCGCCCGCGAGGTGCGCTGGATGCTTGCCGGCGAAGACCGAGGCCTGCTGCTGGCCGCCCTGCGCAATCGCGCCGCCGCCCTGCGCGCCTCCTGAGCTTTCCCCTTCCCCGCTTGGAACACTGCACGTGACCGGAACACACCGCCCGCATCTCCTTGGCCTGGCCATCGCCTGCGCACTCTGCGCCGCCACCGCACACGCGGACGACACCACCGCGCCGAACAAGCCGCGCGAGCTCGAAGCCGTGCAGGTGCAAGGCAATGTGCTGGGCAGTTCCTCGAAGGAAAACGTGCGCACCTACGCCGGCAGCCGCAAGGTGATCGGCAGCGAGGACCTGGCCACCGGCGCCAACCGCTCGCTCGACGACGCCCTGCAACAGGTGCCCGGCATCAAGATCTTCGACGAGACCGGCACCGGCGTGCTGCCGCAGATCATGCTGCGCGGCCTGTACGAAAGCCGCAGCGGCCGCGTGCAGGTGCTGGAGGACGGTATCCCGCTGTCGCTGGCGCCGTACGGCCAGACCAGCCTGTCGCTGTTCCCGGTGACCATGAATCAGATCGACCGCATCGACATCGTGCGCGGCGGCGCTGCCGTGCAGTACGGCCCCAACAATGTCGGCGGCGTGATCAACCTGGTCAGCAAGCCCATCCCCGAACGCTGGACCACCACGCTGGGCGAGAAGATCACCGCCGGCGGTGCCGGCCGTTACCTGCGCGACACCACGCTGAGCACCGGCGGCTACCTCACGCCGGATTTCGGCCTGCAGGTCGATGCCGACTGGAACAAGGGCCAGTACTGGCGCGAGCACAGCGGCACCGACGTGAAGAACCTGCGCCTGCGCGCCGAATGGTGGCTGGCCGACGACAAGCTGCTGAAGGCGCAGGTGCAGCGCTACGTCGCCAACATGGACATGGCCGGCGCGCTGTCGGTCGCCGACTACGAGGAAAATCCGCGCCAGGCCACCCGTCCGCTGGACCGCTTCACCGGACGCACCACGCGCGCCTCGCTCACCTGGCAGCAGGATCTCGGCGCCTGGGGTCCGTTCGACCAGTCGCAGTTCACCTGGACCAACTTCAGCGCCGACAGCAGCCGCAACTTCATCGTCGGCATGCGCCGCCTCGCCACCGAGACCTGGCGCCCCGACCTGGCGCCGCAGCTGCTGCAGAGCGCGCCGCGCGGCTTCAAGGTCTATGGCAGCGAGCCGCGTATCGCCCTGCACGTGGATTCCGGCAACGTCACGCAGCAGTGGACCGCCGGCGTGCGCGCGGTGCGCGAGGACATCGACTTCCTGGTCGGCAATACGGGCCTGGACAACGGCGTGTACACGCTGGTGCGCAACTGGCAGTTCAAGGACCGCGCCTGGTCGGCCTATGTCAGCGACGCCATCGGGTTGTTCAACGACCGCCTGACCGTCACGCCGGGCCTGCGCTACGAGCACCTCAATTCCACCTATCTCAACCGCGCCAACGGCATCAGCACGCAGAACAATGTGCGCAATGCCCTGCCCGGCCTCACCGTCGGCTACAAGGCCAGCTCGCAGTGGTACGTCTACGCCGACGCGCAGCGCTCCCTGCGCGCGCCGCAGGTGACGCAGATCATCTACGGCGACAACCTCGACTCCGAGCTGGCCTGGAACTACGAGGCCGGCGCGCGCTACACGCCGGTCGAGGGCACCAGCATCAACCTCGACGTGTACCGCATCGATTTCGACAAGCAGATCCAGCTCGACAACACCACGCGCACCTACGCCAACCTGAGCAAGACCCGCCACCAGGGCGCGGAGCTGGAGCTGGAATGGAGCCCGCCCAGCCTGCGCGCGCTCAAGCTCAGCGCCGGCTATGCCTATCTAGACGCCAGCCAGCAGTCCGGCCAGTACGCCGGCCGGCGCGTACCGTATACCTCGCGCAACCAGCTCAACCTCGGCGCGAGCTACAGCCGTGGCGACACCGTCGTCGCGCTGACCAGCTATTACTTCAGCAAGGCCTACAGCGATGCCGCCAACACGGTGCGCGAGAACGCCATCGCTTCGGTCGGACAGCTGCCTTCGTACTGGATATGGAACATGCAGTTCACGCAGATGCTGATGCGCGCGGGCAGCAGCACGCTCAAGGGCACGCTGGCGGTGAACAACCTGTTCGATCGCCGCTATTGGTATCGCGGCATCGACACCAGCCCGTGGGGCCGCCAGCCGGCGCCGGGCCGCACGGTAACGGCGGGTGTGGAACTTGCGTTCTGACACAACGTGACGCATCGCACGCCGCCGCAAGCTGTCTTGCAACTGCAACCCGGCGTTGACGCAGCACATACTTGTGTCCATGCAAGATGAAGTATCCGCATCGGCACCGGACCTGAGCCTCTCGCGATAAGGCAAGGATGTATCGCGATCGGCGTGCCGGCAGCGGACCGCAGCACTAACGAGCCAGCCGGGATGTTCTTCCCGGCCCAGCCACCACAGCCCAGACCAACCCTTCGGCGCACGGCCGAGGATGACGCGTGGATGGCTCGTGCGATTTTGCGCATCGGCCGCCACACGCATCCGCTGGCCCGTTGCGCGCTGCCTCAATACACGGATGCCTGCATGACCGAGAACCTGTCGCCCCTGGTGATCCTGACCCACGTCCGCCACGCAGCGGTCACCGAGGGCTTTCTTCCCGCCGCGCATCGCCTCGGCCTGCCGGTGGTGCTGCTGACCGACCACCGGCTCGAACACCTGGAATACTTCGGCGCCGAAGCGCAGCACGCGCCACAGCAGATCATCGAGTGCGACGTGTTCAATCCGCTGGGCGTGATCGACGTGCTGCACGGCGCCGGCATCCGCCCCGCCGCGGTGTTCTCCAACAGCGATCACCTGCAGACCAGCACCGCCCTGGTGGCTGAGGCGTTCGGTCTGCCGGGCAAGCCGTGGCGCGTGTGCTACGCGGCCAAGAACAAGGCCGCGATGCGCGAGCGCCTGCGCTCGCTCGGCCTGCCCACGCCGTGGTTCGAAAGCCTGATGCCCGGCCAGGCCGTCCCCGCGCATGCGCCGTGGCCGCTGATCGCCAAGCCGCGTGAAGGCGTGGCCAGCCTCGACGTGCAGCTGTGCGCCAACCCGGGCGAGCTGCAGCATTACCTGCAGGCGTTCTGGCAACGCCACCCGGGGCGTGCGGTCTTGCTGGAGGAATTCCTGCACGGTCCGCTGTTCACGCTCGAAACGCTCAGCGACCGCAAGCAAACTCAGGCCGTAGGCGGCTTCGATGTGACGCTGTCCGACCCACCGCATTTCATCGAGCTGGAAGCGCGCTGGAACGGCCCGGCCGGCCTGCGGCAGCGGCAGCAGGCGCTGGCGCAGGTGCTGGCCTTCGGCGTCGACTTCGGCGTCTGCCACAGCGAATTCATCCTCACCGAGCGCGGCCCCGTGCTGGTCGAGATCAATTACCGCAGCATCGGCGACGGCCGCGAATTCATGCTGGACCGGATGCTCGGGCAGCGCTGGTTCGAGATCATCCTGCGCCTGCACCTGGGCCAGCCGCTGGCGCTGCCGCAGCCGTCGAGCGAACACGCCCTGGTGCGCTACTACGTGGCGCGCGAGGAAGGGCGGCTGCTGCAGATCAGCGACGACCAGGCGCGCCAGCACGAGCGCGCGCATGTCGCTTACCGCCGCCTGCGCAAGCAGGGCGACGAGATCCACCTGAGCCGTTCCAACAAGGATTATCTCGGCGTGCTGAGCATCGTGGCCGAGACCGAGCACGATCTCGGCCAGGCGCTGCATGCGGTCGAACCGGAACTGCACTGGCAGATCGCGCAGGGAGCGGAGGCATGAATCCGGCAAGCGAGGACAGCGCCTACATCGCCTGGCGCATCATCGACTGCTGCCTGCGCGAGGACGTGCGCGGCATCGTGCATCGCGGCAGCGCGGGGCAGCCCGCGGCGAGCGCGCGGCAGGCGTGGCCGGCAGCTGCGTTCCCGCCGCACTGGTGGCGCATCGCGCATCTTCCGGGCGGCGTGCTCTGGCTGCCGGTGCAGGCCAGCGACTACATGCAGAGCCTGCGCGCCATCGGCGACGGCTGGTTGCGCGAGACGGCGCAAGGCCTGGTCTACGAGCATGGCGCGGATGCCTGGCTGCAGCTGCTGGCGGAAGGCCTCGACGAGGAAACCCGCCAGTTGCACCTGGACTACGCCGCCGAGGCACGCTGCGCCGCCGAGCATCGCACCCTGTCGCGGCAGGCCTGCCAGGAGCGGACCGATGCGCTCGCCGGCGCGCTGGACGGCGCCGGCTGGGACGAACGCGCGCTGCGCTGCGACCAGGTGGCAAGTTATCGCGATCACCCGTTCTATCCCACGGCGCGTGCCAAGTCCGGCTTCGGCGAATCCGACATGCGCGCGTATGCGCCGGAATTCGATCCTTCTTTCCAACTGCACTGGTTGGCGGTGCCACGCGACCGCCTGCAATTGACCAGCGAGCCACCCGCGTTCTGGCCACGGATGTGCGACCTCGGCCTCGACGATGCGCTGGTCTCCACGCATGCCCTGCTGCCGGTACATCCGCTGACCTGGCCGCGCCTGCGCGACAGCGCTGCGTTCCCGCTGCCGCCGCACACGCAGCGCGCGCCGCGTGCCTGGCTATGGGTGCGCCCGACGCTGTCGGTGCGCACGGTGATGCCGGTCGATCACCCCGGCCAGCACATCAAGCTGCCGCTGCTGATGCGCACGCTCGGCGCCTTGAACCTGCGCCTGATCAAGCCGTCGACGATCTACGACGGCCATTGGTTCGGACAGGCGCTGACCGCCATCGCCGAAAACGACCGGGCCTTGTGCGGACGCTACCTGCATGTGGACGAGGCGCACGGCGGCCACGTCGACGAAGCCAAGCACCTGGCCTATCTGGTGCGCGAGTACCCGTCCCTGCCCGAGGCCACCCTGGTGCCCGCGGCCGCCCTGGGCAGCACGATGCCCGACGGCCGCCCGTTCGCCGCGCACCTGGCCGACCGTTTCCACCATGGCGACCTGCTCGCCTGGTGGCGTGCCTATGCGGAACTGTTGAGCCATGTGCACCTGCGCCTGTGGTTGCGCTACGGCGTGGCCCTGGAAGCGAACCAGCAGAACGCGGTGCTGATCTACACGCCGGGCCAGCCGCCGCGGCTGCTGATGAAGGACAACGATTCCGCCCGCGTCCTGCTGCCGCGCCTGCGCGCATGCCTGCCGAACCTCGATACGCTCGGCCCGTTGCGCGACCCGCGCATCCCGGTCGAGGACGATGCCGCGCTGGCGCGGATGTTCTGCACCATCATCCTGCAGCTGGACCTGCTGGCCGTGCTCGAGAGCATCGCCGATTGGCAAGCGGCGGCGCGGCAACCCATGTACGCCATCCTGCGGCAGACCTTGCGCGCCACGCTGGATCAACTTGCCCGCGAAGGCATCGACACCGGTCCGGCCGAACGCCTGCTGCAGGCGCCGTGGCTGCCGGTGAAATACCTGCTCAGCGCCGGCAGCCTGCTGAGCAAGCGCGTCACCGGCGCCAGCGACATCAATAAGTTCTATGGCGACAGCGGCCCGAACTTCATGCTGGCGGACGACGGCGTGGCGTGCCAAGCCGACGGAGCCGCCTGATGCGCACGCTCGCCGCCGTGCTCACCGCCCACTACCTGGCAGCCTTCACGGCGCTGGGGATGCCGGTGTTCATGCCGCGCGTGCTGGCCGGACTCGCGCCGGACGCGCCGGACTGGCTCAGCGGCCTGCTCTACGTGCTGCCCACCATCTGCACCGCGCTGACCGCGACGGCGTGGGGACGGCTGGCCGACCGTTACGGCCGCAAGCTCTCGCTGATGCGCGCGCAGGCAGGCCTGGCGCTGGGCTTCGTGCTGGCCGGCTGCGCGCCAAGCCTGCCGTGGTTCGTGCTCGCACTCATCGTGCAGGGCACCTGCGGCGGTTCGCTTGCCGCCGCCAATGCGTACCTGGCCACGCAGGCGCAAGGCAGCTCGCTGACCCGCGCGCTGGATTGGACGCAGTTCTCCGCGCGCCTGGCGATGGTGACCGCGCCAGCCCTGCTCGGCCTGGCTACCGGGCTGGGCCTGGCGCAGACGCTGTACGCCTACCTGGCCGTGCTGCCGCTGCTGGCGCTTGCGCTTACCTGGCTGCTGCCGACCGACCCGGTCGCAACGGTTGGCGCAACCGCGGCGCCGCATGCCGGCCCGCGCGAGCACGACAACCTGCGCGAGCTGTTGCCCCTGCTGCTCGTGCAGTTCCTGTTCTGCTTCGCGATGGTGGTCACCTTCCCTTATTTCATCTCCTACAGCGAAGCGCTGGGCGTCGGCAACGACAGTCATGCCGGCCTCTACTACAGCCTGCCGCACCTGGTGTACCTGGTGCTGCTGCCCTGGCTGCGCGCTCGCTCGCCGGCGCCGCAGCGGCCCTTGCTGATCGGCCTGGGGCTGTTCTCGCTGGCTTGCCTGGGCCATGCCGTGCTCGCCGATCCGGCCTGGCTCGCCCCGGCGCGAGTGCTCTACGGCATCGGCATGTTGCTGGCCATCGGCGGCATCAATCGCGCGCTCAGTGCACAGGCCGGGCGCGGCGGCGCCGGACGGCTGTTCGGGCGCTTCGATGCCTGCGGCAAATGGGCCGGCGCGCTCGGCGGCGTCGCCGCGGGCGCGCTGGTGCACCGCTGGGGACTGGCCATGCCCTTCGTCGCCGCGGCGCTGGCGGGCGCCGGTGCACTGCTCTGCGCGGTCCGGCTCTTTCTCTTCCTACCCTCGAGGCAACCGTATGCTCCAGCAAGCGATGCGTGAACAGTGGTACGCGGCCCAGGCCGATGCGCAGGCCGTCACCTGCTGGCTGAACTGCTATCTGCGCGAGTTCGCCCTGCCGCGCGGACAGGCCGACCTGGACTATCGCGGATTCGACCGGCCCGCCGGACTCGCGCTGGGCGAAGGACCGCTGCTGCGCATCGACTTCGCGCAGGCCGGCTACGCGCTGTGCATCCGCCTCGGCCACGGCAGCCGGCTCGGACGCTGCACCTACGCCTCGGCGCCGTACCTGAAGTCGACAGGCGAGGCCTGGCGCTGCGCCGACGCGCACGCCACCATCCACTTCCTGCTGGAGCGCCTGGCGCCGGAGTACGGCTTCAATGCCGAGCTGCTGGCGCAGTCCGACAACAGCATCGAGATCACCCGGCATCTGCTGCAGCACTCCGCTGCGGCGCCGCTGCGCGGCGACGCGCTGATCGACGCCGAGCAAGGCATGCTGTGGGGGCATGCGCTGCATCCCGCACCGAAGAGCCGCGAAGGTGTCCCCATCGAGCAGGTGCTCGCCTGCTCGCCGGAAGCGCGCGTGGACACCCCGCTGTACTGGTTCCGCATCGATCCGCGCCTGTTGCGCACACTGGGCCGCAACGTGCGCTCCACGCTCGCCAAAGTCGGCGGCGAGGAGCATCTGTATCCCTGCCACCCCTGGGAAGCGCAACGCCTGCTGGCCCATCCGCTGCTGCGCGAAGCGCGCGAACGCGGCTGGATCGAGCCGCTGGGCATGCGCGGCATGCAGCTGCAACCCACCTCGTCGGTGCGCACGATGTATCACGCGGAACTGGACTACTTCCTCAAGATGTCGATCCACGTCCGCCTGACCAACTGCGTGCGCAAGAACGCCTGGTACGAACTGGAAAGCGCAGTGGCGATGACCGAGCTGCTGGAGCCGGCATGGCGCGACGTGGGTGAGCGCGTGCCGGGCTTCGGCGTGCTGCTGGAACCGGCGGCGACCACGCTGGACTTCAGTGCGCTCGGCGGCGATCCGGACGCGCACCGCGAACTGGCCGAGAGCTTCGGCATCCTGTATCGCGACAACCCCGGCGCGCTGGTGCGCGAGCGCTACCACCCGCAGGTGGCGGGCGCGCTGTTCACCCACGATCGCCACGGCGTCAGCGTGTGCAAGACGATGCTGCGCCAGGGGATATCGGCCAGCGGCTATGCGCGCGCCGCCGTGGCCTGGTTCGAGGCGTATGCCGGGCTGCTGCTGGATGGCGTATGGGTGGCGTTCTTCCGGCACGGCATCGTGCTTGAACCGCATCTGCAGAACACCGTGCTCGGCTTCGACCGCGGCATGCCGTCGCGCGTATGGGTGCGCGACCTGGAAGGCACCAAGCTGGTGCGCGAACGGTGGCCGGAACAGCAGCTGGGTGCCTTGTCGGAACGCGCCCGCCAATCGGTGCACTACAGCCAGGAACTGGGCTGGAAGCGCGTGGCCTATTGCGCGCTGGTCAACAACCTCGCCGAGGCGATCTTCCAGCTCGCCGACGGCGATGCGGCACTGGAAGACCGGCTATGGGCATGCATCGGCGCCATCGCGCAACGCTGGCAGGAGCGCTTCGGTACGCAGCCGCTGCTGCAAGGCCTGTTGGAAGGCGACGCGCTGCCCAGCAAGAACAACCTGCGCACCCGCTTGTTCAAGCGCGCGGATCGCGACTCCGACTACACCTATCTTGCCAACCCGATCAGCCCGCCTGCCGCCGCGCGGCAGGTGGCCTGAGCCAAGCTTCCAACCAGGCACGCACGCATGACACTGCATTGCTCCCCCGAACCCGTCGAAGCGCTCCTCGCCCGCTGGCGTATCGAATCGCGCGAGCCGATCTGCGCCTACGTCTACGACCTCGACGCCTTGCAGCGCCACGTCCGCTGGATGCGCGAAGCCCTGCCGCACGGTTGCGAGCTGTATTACGCCGCCAAGGCCAACCCCGAGGCGCCCGTGCTGCGGACCCTGGCGCCGTGGGTGGACGGCTTCGAGGCCGCCTCCGGCGGCGAGCTGCGCTGGCTGCACGAACAGCAGCCGGCACATCCGCTGCTGTTCGGTGGGCCCGGCAAGCTCGACAGCGAACTGGCGCTGGCCGCCGCACTGCCCGATTGCACGCTGCACGTGGAAAGCCTGGGCGAACTGGCGCGGCTCGCAGCCATCGCTGACGGCCTGGACCGGAACGTGCCGGTGTTCCTGCGCATGAACATCGCCGTGCCGGGTATCGGCGATACCCGCCTGATGATGGGCGGCAAGCCCACGCCGTTCGGCATGGACGAGCAGGATCTGCCGCAGGCCGTCGCAATGCTTCGAGAGCATCCACGGCTGCGCCTGGAAGGCTTCCATTTCCACCTGATGTCCCATCAGCGCGATGCGCGCATGCAGCTCGACCTGGTGCGTGCGTATCTCGATGTCGCGAACCGCTGGAAAGCCGCCTACGGGCTGGACTTCGCCGTGGTCAATGCCGGCGGTGGCTTCGGCGTCGACTACGCCGATCCCTCCGCTTCCTTCGACTGGCTGGGCTTCTGCACCGGCCTGCGCGGCGTGCTGGACCGGCATGCCAACGGCCTGCGCCTGCGCTTCGAACCCGGCCGCTACGTCAGCGTCGCCTGCGGCTGGTACGCGATGGAAGTGCTCGACATCAAGCGCAACCACGGCGAGTGGTTCGCCGTGGCGCGCGGCGGCACCCACCATTTCCGCACGCCGCCGGCGCAGGGACACGATCATCCGTTCCGGATCCTGCGCGGCAATCATGCACCGTTGATCGAGCACGAGCGCGTCACCCTGGTCGGCCAGCTGTGCACGCCCAAGGATGTGCTGGCGCGCGCACAGCCGGTCGAAGCGCTGTCGCCGGGCGATTGCCTGCTGTTCCCGCTCGCCGGCGCCTATGCGTGGAATATCTCGCACCAGAACTTCCTGATGCATCCGGCGCCGCGGATGGCGTTTCTGCAGGCCGAAAGCATGGCTGAAGAGGTGTGCTACGTCCGGGCGGGCGGTCCGAACCAGCTGGGCAGGACCGCGGCAAGCCCGTCGTCGCTGCCCTCGCCAACCCAGGCTACATAACCGTCAGGACGGACCAGCACCGCGCAGGGAGCGCCGACGTCGCCCAGCACCGGCAACTCCCACGGACCGGCGCAGCTCGCATCGACGCAGCGCACGCGATCCGCCCATGGCGCCATCGCCGCATCGAGCGCACCGCGCTCGCCCAGGTTAAGCAGCAAGGGCCGCGCCTCATGCAGCAGGCTGAACACCCGCAGCGGACCGCCGGCCGTGGCGAGTTCGAGATCGGGCATGCGCCGTCCCAGCAACGCATGCCCCTCGCCGCCGTCGTAGCGGATATCCAGCCCGACCACTTCGGCTGCCATGCGCCTGCGCGGCTCGTCCATGGCGAGGAACTCGGCGTGGTATCCGGCCAGGGCCTGGCTGCGCTCGTCCCTGCGCTGCAGCGCGACGTGCGCCATGGTGTTGCGCAATACGCGCGCGGCAACGGGGTGCCGCTCGGCGTGATAGGTATCGAGCAGGCTTTCCGGCGCCACGCCCTTGACCACCTGCGCGAGCTTCCAGCCCAGGTTCACCGCGTCTTGTACACCAAGATTGAGGCCCTGCCCGCCCATCGGCGGATGCACGTGCGCGGCGTCGCCGGCCAGCAGCACACGCCGCTCGCGATAGGCCGCGGCCTGGCGGCTCAGGTCGGTGAAGCGGGAAACCCAGGTGGCGTCGTGGATGCCGAAGTCGGTGCCGTAGATGGCGGCCAATGTCTCGCTGACCTCGTCCAGCGACGGCTCGCTGCGGGTGTTGAGCTGCGCCTCGGTCAGCACGATGCGCACACGGCCGTCTTCCGCCTTGCCGATGCCATGCGTGCCCTGCGCGTCGTGGCGGAAGCCCCAGGCAGGCTCGTCGGCCATCAGGGCCTCGGCGATCAGCCAGCTCTTGGTTGCGTCCCATCCGGCGAACTCGATGCCGGCGATCTTGCGGATCAGGCTGCGGCCGCCGTCGCAGCCAACCAGGTAGCGGGCGCGTAATGCAGTGCCGTCGGACAGGCTGACGTTGATCCCCTCATCGTCCTGCTCGAAGCCGAGCGCCTCGCGTTCGCGGTAAAAGTTCACCGGCAGCGTATCGACCCAGCTCGCCAGGATGCGCTCGATATGCTTCTGCCACAGGCCGAGCACATAGTTATGCCGGGTGGGAAAATCGCTGACATCCAGCGCGATGTGGAAATACGCGTTCGGATGCCGCGTCCCCTCTGCCACGAACCAGTCGACGATGCCGCGCTGGTCCAGCACTTCCAGCGTGCGCGGATGCAAGCCGCCCGCGCGCGAGCCCGGCACGTCCTGGTTGGCGCGCTTCTCGACGATGGCGACATGCACGCCCGCCAATGCCAATTCGCCCGCAAGCATCAGGCCGGTCGGACCACCACCGACTATGACCACTTCGTGTTCTGTCATCGCATCGCCCTCAGGTCTGCCGCCACGGCAACGGTGGGCGATGCTGCGCCATGCCCCTGGCCTTACGGCAAGCCGGGGGCTGCGCTATACTCTGGAAGCGGCAAGGACGGAAACGTTCCTTGCTTTTTTTATGTCTGAGATCCGGCGGCGAATATCGCCTCGGCGAACAGGTCGATGGTCTTCTGGCTCAGGTCGGTGTTGTTGAGCAGGACCAGGGTGGACTGGCCGTCGAGCCGGTGCGCCAGCAGCGAGCGGTAGCCGTCCGTTCGTCCCGTCTCCCACGCAAACGCCTGCGCCGTGCCATCGACCTGCACGGTCTTGACCCGGCCGCCCAGCGCATAAGACTCCGTCGGCACCAGGATCGTGCTCAAGGCTTCGCGCGAGGCAGCGCTCAGCAAGGAGCCGCCGTACACGCCTTCGGCCGCACGCACCAGCTCGGTCGCGGTGCCGCAATAGCCGCCGGAGGCCAGCGTATAGACCAGCTGCGGGTTCATCTTGCGCACCGGGGGATCGATCGTGGCGTAGCCGATCGCGACCTGGGCGCGCGCCTCGTCGGTATAGCGCGGCAGCACCTGCTTCAAACCCAGCGGAGTGAGTACGAGTCCGTCGATGACCTGCGCGAACTCATGGCCGGTGACCTGTTCGACGATGCCCTTCACCAGGATCCAATTGGTGAGATCGTAGGAGAACCGGCTGCCCGGTTCGAAGGCAAGGTCTCCCGAACAGAACGCCTTGATCGCTTCGCCGGTGGTATAGGCCTTGGTCCATATCGCCGGATCAGCCTTGACCTGTGGCGAGAAGCCATTGGGAATGCCGCTGCAATTGGACAGCAGATGTTTCAGCTTCACCTTGGCGCCGGTGTCGGCGCGATAACCGGCAAGGTAATCGGCGATCGAACCATCGAGCGACAGCTTGTCCTGCTCGACCAGCCGCAGCACGGCGATCGAGACGAACCATTTGCTGATCGAGGCCAGCGGATACAGCGTCTCCACCGTGGTGCGGCGTCCCGCTTCCACATCGGCCATGCCGAAGGCTTCGGACAACACCACGCGCCGGTTGCGCACGAGATGAATGACGCCGTGAAAGCCATTGGCTTTCACGAAATCATCGACGACCTTCCTTACGCCTTTTGCTGCGCCGGCCTCGCTCGCCAGCAGCGAAGGCGCCAGCCACACCCCGGCGAGCGCACCCGCCATGCCCTGCACGAAACGCCGCCTGCTCGCCATGCCCTTCCCTCCGCGTGGAGCGCGCCGCCGGTGCGCGCGCTGGTCGACGCAGCCTTATCGGTGGAAGCGGGAGCCGGCGATAAGTGCCGGAAGTTGGCCGAACCCGTTTAAGGCTGGCGGCCGAAGCGGTACTGCGCGATCAGCCAGAGCTTGCGCTCGTCCACGCCGTAGCCGTGCGCGCGATAGTCGCCGTACTGCATTTCCAGCGTCACGCCGCGGCCCACGTCGAACAGCATGCCCGCATCGAGCTCGTTGCCCAGCACCGGCCCACCGAGCACTGGCGTGAAGTGGCGATAGACCACCTGCCAGCTCGCCTTGCGCGCGATCGGCAACTGGCCGAAGGCACCGGCGTAGCGGTCGCGCAATCCGGCCGCGGGAATGCGCAAGGCACCGACCCAGCCATTGAAAGCGCGCGCGGCACCATAGGCCACATTGAACGGCGTGACGCCATCGCCGCCCAGGCGCTCCTCGCCCGCCTTGAGCGAGAACGGCGCATAGCCATAGCTGACTTCGGCCAGGTGATAGCCCAGGCTGAAACGCGCGGGGTTGTTGCCGTAATCGTGCTGGCGAGCCACCTCGGCAATCCAGCCCACGCTCGCGCCGTCCGGGCCCAGCTTGCGCGTGCCGCTCCAGCGCACGCCAAGCGTGCGCACCGAATTGGCCGGCCGCGTGCGGTTGCGGATGAAGTAACCGTAGGCGGTGAGCTTGCCCAGCGGCAGGGCCTGGTCGAAGTGCAGCAGGTGCGCGTCGAGTTTCCAGCGGCGCTGCAGGCGGTCGGGGAAATCCTCGCCGACCGTACGATTGACCTGGTCCAGCCAGTGATAGCCGAGTTCGGCGCCCGCCCATGCCTTCCAGCTGACGCCGACGCCGTCAAAGGATTGCGAGGTCTGCCGCCAGCCGTTGTTGCTGACGAAGCGGCCGTTGTCCATCAGCACGTACTGGCGGCCGACGCGCACGCGCACGTCGTCGTTGCGGTATTCGAGCCAGGCATTGGTGAGGCCGGTGGATTTTGGATCGGCCTCGATCGGATACGGCAGGCGGCGTCCGGAGGTGTCGTCGTACTGGCGCCCGAACAGCGAACGCACGGCGGTGCCCTCGACATAGGTGCTCCAGCCGTCGCCGATCGCCCACCGATAGCCGAGCTGCAGGCGCGCCGTATTGGCGTGCCCGCGCAACGGCGCCGACTGCGAATACAGGTTGCTGTAGCGATAGCGCAGGTCCAGGAACGGCCCGCTTTCGACAGGGGGTTCGCCCGCCGCCGCCGACATCGCCGCCATGGTCCCGCCGGCCAGCACGAGACACGAGCGCCACGCCCTGGCCATCCGGCCAGGGCCTTGCGCACCCGCCACGCGCATTACGAAGCGCGTTCCGGCATCAGCGAGGAATGATGGTTGATGATCTTCCACTCGCCATCGATCTTCTTGTAGACGTAGGTATAGCGTGCCTGCACTTTCTGCGCCTTGCCGTTCTTGCTCAGCGTGAAAGTATAGACGCCCATGTCCACCGCCGCACCATCGTCGAGGAAACGGATCTGGCGATAGTTGATCACCGCCTGCGGCTTGCCCTGCAGGAACATCACGAAGTACGACCTGATGTCCGCCGGCGTGGCGCGGATCTGGTTGGACAGTGTCGGCTCCAGCACCGCGTCGGGCGCGTACAGGGCCGTCATCCGGTCGGCGTCGCCGGTGGCCAGCGTGGCGTTCCAGCGATCGAACAGCGCGGCGATCTCCGCTTCGCGCGGCTGCGCGGGCGTGGCGGCGGTGCCGGTGTAGGCATAGGGAATGTGCGAAGCGTCGGCGTGAGCCAGCGGCGCGGCGAGCAGGGCCGCGCAGAGCAGGAGCTTTTTCATGGGATTCACTGAGTAAGGGAGTGAGCGATCGGCGTCCGGCCCTGGCATGGCGTCGTATACGCCAAGGGGGAAACAAGGCCGATGCGAGCCATTCTCCGGCCGGCATCCCGGCGACACAGGTCGCCAGGATGCCGGGCCTCAGTCAGTTCAGGCCTTCCGCAAGCGCCCGCGGAAGGCGGCGCTCAAGGCGCCGCAGCCGGCACCGGCAGCTTCTGCTGCGTCTTCGTGCCGTAGTTCACGCGGGTCGGCGCCCAGTGATCATTGCCGGCGAGGTAGACATCCGCCACCAGGCGCGCGGCTTCGTTCGCGCTGAGCGATACGTTGCTCTGCGGTGACACGCTTTCGCGCTGGCGCAGATCGGACGCGGCCCACTTGCCGTTGGCAGCGGGATAGAGCGAGTTGTACTCGCGATAGGTCGAAGTGGGCAGGTTGTTGCTGCCGCCCGGCCCTGGATGGAATTCCATCCAGCCCGCGGGGGCGATCTGCGGTCCCATCGTGGTGTTGACGAAATAAGTCGCCGCGTACTGCTGCCAGGGCCGTCCCAGGAAGACATTGCTCATCTTCGCGCTCTCGAACAGCAGGTCCGAATCGATGAAGACGAAGCCGGTGTCCTCGTCGGGGCGCTCGCGTCCCTGTGCCGTGATGGTGGTGGTGCCGTCGACGCGGCCGTTGATGCGGGTACGGACCAGGCAATGGTCGAACACCGCCTTGCCGTCGCCCCAGATGTAGTCGACCGTGCCTTCCACGTAGCTGTTGTGGAAATACGCACGCCTGGCGCCGTCGATGCGCAGCGTGTCCTGGCCGCTCAACAGGCGCACGGCGCGGTACACCGCGCGATCGCCCTTGGAATACAGCGCCAGCGCCTGGCCGTTGCCCAGGTAGTTCGGTGGCTCGTAGTCGGCGGTATTGGCGATGGTCAGGTTGGTGGCGTAGAAGTCGTTGCCCGTCACCATCACGGTGTAGCTGTCGGAGGTGCCGAAGTTGCGGCGCGTCGCGGGGTTGTACTTGGCCGCATAGTCGTCGTTGGTGATCACCACCTTGGACGCGTCCTTGCCCAGGCCGATCAGCAGCACATGGGGCTTGTCGATCCTGATCTTCTCGCGGTACACGCCCGAATGGACATGGACCACGCCGCCGGTCGGCGGCAGCGCCGCGATGGCCTCGTGGATCGTGCGATAGGCGGCCTTGCCGTCGGCGGATACTTCAAGCGCAACCGCGGCGTGCGCGGCATGGGCGGACAGGGACAGGCCGGCAGCGAGCAGGCCGATGGCCAGCGCTCGCGCGCGAGATGGGGCGATGGACTTCACAAGCGCTCCTGGTGGTGGACAAGCCATGCAGTGTGTCCACTCGCGCGAGCGCATACCGCCGCCACGGATGCCAGGCGGCCGTCATTTCAGGCCGCCGCCTCGATGGCGCTTAGCGCTTCACGCTTCGGCGCGCAGATCCGCCAGCAAGGCGATGCTGGCCGCACGCGCGCGCTCGGTGCGTTCGTTCCTGGTCGAGCCTTTCATGCCCAACAGCAGGCGGAATGCATCCAGCCCGACCATGCGGTCGAAGAACGCCTCGCACAGTTTCCTGCGCCGTTTCGCCTCGATGCCCTGCAGTTCCGGCCGCTGCGCCAGGAACGCATCGAGGTTCACCGTCCAGTTCAGGAAGAACGCCTCATAGACCGTATCGGCCAGCTGCGGAAAGCGCTTCAGCTCCGTGATCACCACGCGCAGCAGCGCGAGGATGGCGGGATCGCTCCATTTCTCCTGGAACATCACGCCGAGCTTCACCAGCATGTCCTGCAGCGGCATGCGCTCCATCTCGCGGATTTCCGCCTGCTTCTCGTCGCTGGAATGGTCGCAGGCGGCAGCAATGATCGCGGCGAACAGATCCTCCTTGCGCCTGGCGTGGCGGTACAGCGTCATGATCGAGACGCCCGCCGCCTGCGCGATGCTTTCCATGCTCGCGCCTTCGTAACCCTGCTGCAGGAACACCTCCTGCGCCGCCTGCACGATGGCGGCGCGCTTGCGCGCCAGCAGCTTGCCCTGCGGGTGATTGTCCGACCACTGCCTCATGAAACCCCGACCTGTTGACGTCCAAGCACGAAACGATAATATAGACTATCGTATCACGATGCCGGCGATGAACCCGCCGGATCACCGCAACGCATAGCCAGCATGGGCGCATTCGACGGCGCCCAGGAGCGGATGTTGCCCACCATGCCGGAGAAAATCGATGTCGTCCGCCGCCGTCCCGCCCAAGCCCCGCAAGCTGTTGAATGCCGGCCTGTGGCTCGCCCAGGCCCTGGTCTTCGCAGGTTTCGTGATCATCGGCTGCATCAAGCTGTTCAAGCCGATCCCCGAACTGGCGGCCATGTGGCCGTGGACCGGCCAGTTCCCCGAGGCCATGGTGCGCGGGCTCGGCGTAATCGATATCGCCGGCGGCGTCGGCGTGCTCCTGCCCGCCCTGACCCGCATCAAGCCCGGCCTGACCGTGCCCGCGGCGCTGGGTTGCGTGCTGCTGCAGCTCTGTGCGGCGGGTTTCCATGCCAGCCGCGGCGAGCTGGCGGCCACTCCGGTGAACGCTGTGTTCCTGGCGCTGGCCCTGTTCATTCTGTGGGGACGCCGCATGCAACCGGTGATGCCGCGTTGAGCACCCACGGGTTCATCCCCATGTTGTAACGCGGCCCCTCCCCGACAAGCCACGAGATTCCCATGTCCACTTCCTGCGTGCACGCCGTTCCGCTCGACAAGACGCCCCGCGTGCGCACCACCGCGCAGTTGCCGATCCACCTGGCCGACGGCCGCGAGGCGGCCGGCGTGATGTACAGCTTCCACGGGCTGTCCGACGGCAAGGAGCATTTCGTGCTGCGCCTGGGCGCCGGCGAGGCCGAGGCGCCGCTGGTGCGCCTGCATTCCGAATGCACCACCGGCGACGTGCTCGGCTCGGCGCGCTGCGATTGCGGTCCGCAACTGCAGGAATCGCTGACGCGCCTGCACGAGGAAGGCGGTTACCTTCTTTATATGCGCCAGGAAGGCCGCGGCATCGGCCTCTATGCCAAGCTCGACGCCTACCGGCTGCAGGAACAGGGCCACGACACCTATGCCGCCAATCGCGCGCTGGGCCACGGCGACGACGAGCGCGACTACACCGCCGCCGCCGAGATGCTGAAGGCGCTGGGCCTGACCCGCATCACGCTGATCACCAACAACCCCGACAAGCGCGCGCAACTCGAAGCGCTCGGCATCGAAGTGGCGGGGGTGCGGCCCACCGGCGTGTTCTCCGGCCGGCACAACCTGCGCTATCTCGAAGCCAAGGTGCGCCACACCCGGCACACCCTGGTCCTGCCGGGCGCGACGGAAGAAGCCTGAGCGATGCCCTTGCCCGCGGTCGCCAGGATGCGCGTCCACTTGCAGTCAACCGCATGCACCTGCTGGGCGATACCACGGTAGTCGAGCCCGCGCGCGTGGCCGCTGGCGGCATGCGACTGGCCGCGTTCGCGCCCCTGCCGTAGAGAACAGCATGGATCACCGCCCCATCACCGTCCTCGCCTTTCCCACGGTCGCGCCGGACTGGCACGACCGCTTCCTGCAGGCCTTCGACGCGCTCGCCAGGCATACGCTCGCCGAGCCGGGCTGTCTGTCCTTCCAGTTGCATGCGCACGCCACCGACGCCGGCAGGTTCGTGGTGCATGAAGTGTTCGCCGACAAGGCCGCACTCGATGCGCACACGGCCGCGCCGCATACCCGCGAGTTCATCGATTTCATCAACATCACCGGCAGCACGCTTTCGTGCCAGCCGTGGTATCGCCTCGACCTGCCCGCGTGAGATCCCCGCGCATGCCGCCCGGCATGCGCAGCGCGCCGCCTCAGGATTCGGCCAGGTGCTGGCGCTCGAGCATGATGTCCGCATCCAGCGTCATGCCTGGAATCAAGGGCTCGGTGCGGCCGTCGACGATCGAACTCTGCTGGTCCAGCCACACCCGCACCCGGTAGCGCGGCCCGTCCATCGGCCGCCCGAGCAGCCGCGTGGCGCGGCTGGCGGAAATCGCCAGTACCGAATGGAACAGCACGCGGCCGCTGTAGCGCCCGAAGCGCTGGTGCGGAAACGCCCGGTAGCGGATGACCACCACGGCGCCCTTGCGCATGAAGCCGAGCGAGCGCTTGTCCACCCACAGCTCCGCCAGCAGGCTGGAGGAGCCGGTTGCCGCGGGGTCCGCTTCTGCACCGGGCTCGCGCCGCAGGACGCTGGCCAGCACGCCGGACACCGGCGCGCGGATGACGGTCCCGCGCCTGGCCGTGCTCTTCGGCGCGGGCGTGCCCGCGCCATCCCACTGCAGGCGCCATTGCAGGCCGCTGTGCAGGATGTCGATGATCAGCTGCGCCAGCCGCGCCAGCAGCTGCGCCCGTTGCTGCTGGAGCAGCACGATGCGGTGCTGGCGTTTCTTGTGCTGCAGGCGCTCCAGCTGGTTGCGGCGCAACTGCAGCCGCTTGAGCTGGTGCCGTTTGGAAAGAGGTCTTCTGGGTTGGAGCTGCTGCAAGTCCGTGTCCTCAACCTGCGCGTTCCGAAGGAGCGTCCATGCGATCAACGCGTTGACGTCATGCTTTCCTGGCACTGGTGGCGTATGGCCGCGCCCGGCTCGCTTGTCCCCTTGTGCTCTTGCCGCCTTGGCGGGCATGTCATCTGAGCTGGGGTCTGATTTTTCGCGGGAGCATACGCGAACGCACGGGCCGAATGAGGACAACCGCCGGTCAAATAGGGCCAGTCTTATCAAACCGGGATGCAGTACCGGCGCGATCTGTGATGCGGATTCGTCTCTCACGACGCGCCGCACACCGCGGTTGCCGTGCCGCGGGACGGAAAGCACCCGCGGCACGGCCGATCGTCACTTCAAAGTTGCGCCATCAGTTCCATGGGTTGGCCGGCTGATCGTTGATCGCCACCCAGAACCGGTTGGCGCCGCTGACCAGGCCCTGCGCCCACCACGTCCAGCCCCCGCTGCCGTCATGGAACTCGCCCATGCGGAAGCCGGCGCCGAAGGTAGACGCGCACAGGTTGTCCGCCACCGCCCGTGAGGTCAGCGACAGGCCCTGCACCGGCGCGGTCAGCCGGATCTCGCCCTTGGCCCAGCCGTTGTAGGCGTCGAACGTGATGCCCGGCGGCGCCGCGCGGCCGTCCTGCCGGAGGCACAGCACCGGCAGCGCGGTGGCGGGGTTGGTGTCGCCCTGGTAGGCATTGGTCTGCGCATCGGAACCGACGTGCGAATACGAACCGTTGGTGCCCAGCAGCTTCCAGGTCATGCCCAGGTGCACGTGCGCATTGTTCACCGTCAACGTGCGCTGCGTGGCCTTGCCCAGGTTGCGGCCGTGCGCGTCGCTCAACGCCGTCAGGCGCAGCAGCGGCGAGCCGGTCGAGGCCCAGGTGTGCGAGGCGTTGACGCCGGTGGACGCCGGACCGCTGACGGCCTGCGCACCGCTGCCGTCACCCCAGTCGACCGAGAAGTTGACGTTGTCGGCATACGGCCAGCACGAGCGCATCTTCGCCGTATAAGTCTGCCCCGCGCCCGCGGGCACGGTGCCCGGACCCACCATCATCGGCGTGACCGCGCGCGAACCGGCGCCACCCAGCAGGTCCCAGAACTGCACGTGCCAGCGCGGCGAGGTGTAGATGTCCTTGCGCCACTCCCTGGTGATGAAGGTATCGGCCTGGCCGGTGACCTTCAGCTGCCAGTCCAGGTCGAAGGTCAGCGCGTCGACGGTCTCGAAGCTGCCGTCGCCGTCCGCGTCGCCGCAGTTATTGCCGTAATAGCCCCACAGGTCGCCCATGATGTACGGGCGGATGCCGACCTGCGCATAGGCGAAGCCGTCGCTGTACAGGTATCCGCGGAACGCCACCTGCGCATACAGCGAAGGCTGGAAGCGCCCGGAGACGCTGGCCGTCACCGGCTGCGTGCCGAGGTCCGTGGTATCCAGCGACGAATTGCCCGAGCAGCCCGAACTGGTGCAGTTGTAGTCGAAGTAGCCGGACACCATCCTGCGCCCGCTGTAGCTCACCGACCCGGTCACCGTCGCGGTGATGCCCTTCTTGTCGAAGCCCGCGGTGATCGGCAGGTTGAAGCCGATATGCACCGGGATCGGGCCGGCCATGAAGTTGATCGAGAACAGGAACGGCTTGGCGATCTGCCACTCCCAGGCCTTGGGATTGGCATAGGTGATGGAACCGCTCACCGTCGCGCCCTGGTCGATCTGCGCCGTGCCGTTCACCCGCGCATAGCGGAACTTCACGCCGTACGGCACGCACACGAACCAGATGCCCGTGCGCTTGAGCGTGACCTGGATTTCACCGTTGGCATTCACGTTGGCCGTGCCCGACAGCGTCACGTTGCCGGTGAAGCCGCTGTTGGCGTCGCCCAGGTTGTAGTTGCTGTTGATCGGCGAACCCCAGTTGAAGGCCTTGTTCTTGGTGATGTCCTTGTCGCCGCAACCGAGGATGCCCATGCGGCTCACGTTGGTCGACGCCATGGCCGATGCCGCATCCGCCTGCGCCGACAGGTCGATCAGGCGCTGGGTGGGACTGCCCTGCATCGCCGACAGTGCGACTTCGTCCGCGATGGTCTTGCTCACCGAGTAGCTCACCGCTTCACCCGCGGGCGTGGCGGCGATATCGGCGGCGATCGCATCCTTGAGCTGCTGCGGCAGCGGCGAGGCGGTCAAGCCGGCCGGTCCGTCCACCTGGTAGAACTGCTCGTTGAACGTGGCGCCGGTGTCGTCGAGCTTGCCGGCCGTCTGCACCAGCTTCCAGCCCGTGCCGGTCTGCACGGTCTGCTGGTTGTAGTTGGGGTCCTGCGGATCCGCCGGCGGCGGATCGCCTGCCGAATTCCAGGGATTGGCCGGCTGGTCGTTGATCGCCACCCAGAAGCGCGTATCGGTGGGCAACTGTCCCGCGCCCCAGTACGACCAGCCGCCACCGCCGTCGTGGAACTCGGCCATGCGCCAACCGGCGCCGAGCGAGTTGGCGCAGATGCCGTCGGCCTGGGCCTGCGAAGTCAACGCGCTGCCCGTGACCGGATGGGTAAGCTGCAACGCGCCCTGCACCCAGCCGTTATTGAAGTCGAAGCTGATGCCGCCGGGTGCCGCGCGGCCATCCTTCAGCACGCACAGGATCGGCAGCATCTGGTCGACCGTGGTGTCGCCCTGGTAGGCGTTGCTGATGTCGTCGCGACCGACATGCACGTAGTTGCCCTGTTGCTCCTGCACACGCCAGGTCATGCCGTGCCGGATCGCGGCGGAAGCGGGTTCGGCCATCGCCAACCCCAGCAGGGTCAGGCAGGCGGGCGCGATGGCCAGCCTGCGCCACCATCGCGATGTTCGTGGACCGTGTCGTGCTGCACCTTCATGCGTACGCTTGCAGGTACTCATGCAACTCTCCTTGTGTGGTGACGCGGGTTGACTCGGGTGATGGCGAACGAGGGGCAGCCGCGGGCGCGCCTTCTTGCGGACAAGCGCGCTCGCGCGGATGCACGAACACGTGCCGCGACAGGCGTGCGACGAAGCCATGCGCGGACGCGCATGGACGCAAGGCCAGCTACAACCGGCCTACAGCAACAAGTGCGTGGTGCGCTTCATGCTTCCCCCAGTCCGTGGAAACCCACGACATTGCGTACGTGGGTCGCAGGAATGTGCGCTCGGGGTCGTGATGGAGGCGTCTATGTGCCGACCGGGCGAATGTGGGATGTATCGCAGTTCCGCGGCATCGCGTTGGCGGTCATCGAGACGCGAAGCGACGCCACGCCAGCACCGCTTCCGGAAACGTCGCCGTCATGTCGATGCCGACGCTCGCGCAGGCGTCGAGCACATAGATCAGCGACCGCGCGGCCTGGCCCGTCGCCAGTTCCCCGGGCACATTGAATGCCTCGTACTCGATGGCTTCCAGCAACTTCAGCGAGAGGTCGTAGAGACGATCCGCCTGCGCTTCGAACATCGGCCTTACCCAATCGCTCAAGGCGTGCAGCGGATAGTCCTCGCGCGCGGCGGCCTCGCGCAGGCGCGCAGTCACCTCCGGGGTGACGCCACGCAACCATTCGGTATAGCCGGCCGCCTGGTCGGGCACGACCAGCGGCGCCGGCGAGCGCTCCTCGGCATGCCGCAGCAGAATGTCACGCTCGATCGCCCGCGCCAGGACGACGCGCTCCACTTCCAGCAGCAGGCCGCGCTCCAGGTCGAAGTAGTCGAAGAAGCGAGGATGCAGCGTGCGCAGGCGCACCAGCGGTTCCCGCGAGAAACCGACCTTGAGCAGATCCTGGTCGCGGCAGGGAAGCATGTAGACGAAGCTGCGGCCTTTGCCCAGCGTGCGTGGCAGGATGAATTCGTCCATCGGCAAATCATGCGCCAGTTGACAGGGAATGCTAAGCGCCATGCATGCTATACAGAGCGCCATCCCGCCCATGGAGAAGCCCATGCGTTCCGCCGCTGCCCTGCCCGCCATGCTGTTGCCGGTGCTCCTGCTCGCGGGCGCCCCGGCCCGGTCTTCCGAACAAGCTGACGTCCGGCAGATTCTGCAGGCCGAGCGCGACATCTGCGCCGCCTACGAACGCGAGGATGCGGATTGGCTCGAAAAGCATCTCGACCCGGGCTTCACCCTGACCAGCTCAACCGGCAAGGTCACCACGCGTGCGGATGAGGTTGCCGACCTGCGCGGCGGCACGAAGTACGACGTGTTCCGCAACCACGGCTCGAAGGTGCGCGTGTATGGCGACGCGGCCGTGGTCACCGGCATCACCCGGGTAGAAGGCAAGAGCGACGGCAAGCCGTATGCGCTGGACTTCCAGTTCACCGACACCTACGTGCGCAAGCCGGACGGCTGGGTGATCGTGGCCAGCCACGCGTCGCGCCTGGCAAGCAGTTAACGTCCCTGAGCCTCTTTCGCGACGTGCGATGCACGCCGCCGGCGTTATTCCATCGGCTTCGAGTTCTACACGCCCAGCCGCTACTACGCCGGAGGCCGCCATGTCGCACAACATCAGCCGCACCGATCTTCCACAGAACACCGCGCAGGACATCGAACGCATCTACCGCGAATGGGACCGCACCTGGTCCGCCGATGACCTCGCCGCAATGATCGAGCTCTACGCCCCGACCGCCACCCTGGAAAGCCCGCTGGTGCCGCACCTGCTGCAAGGCAACCAGGGCGTGCTCAAGAACCGCGAGGAGATCCGCCGGCTGCTCGAGCAGGCAGCCCCGCGCAAGCCGGGCACACGGCATTTCTACCGGCGCGGCTATTACACCGACGGGACCACGCTGATCTGGGAATACCCGCGCGCCACGCCCGATGGCGAGCAGATGGATTTCGTCGAAGTGATGGATATCGCGAACGGACAGATCCAGGCGCATCGGGTCTATTGGGGATGGCGCGGGGTCGAGGTGATCAAGGCGGATGCCTACTACAAGGACAGGTGAGTGCGCGGAGACCGGCGCAACCTCACCTCACGCTCTCATGCCCTTTCACGGAAACCCGCATGGAAATCATCAGGAACGGCTCCCAGCCCTCACAGAAGGGACCCGAGGCGCACTTCAGCGGCAACGTCCGCATCGACAACATGTTCCAGCGCACCGGTACCGCCCGCGTGGCCGGCGCCACCGTTACCTTCGAACCCGGTGCGCGCACCGCGTGGCATACGCATCCGCTGGGCCAGACCCTGATCGTGATTTCAGGCAAGGGCTGGACCAGGTGCGAGGACGGCCCGATCGTGGAAATCAACGCGGGCGACATCGTCTGGTGCCCGCCGGGCCACAGGCACTGGCACGGCGCCACGCCGACCACGGCGATGACGCATATCGCCATCCAGGAGGCGCTGGACGGCAAGGTCATCGACTGGCTGGAGAAGGTAACGGACGAGGAATACTTCGCCGGCCCGCCGGCCTGAGGTGACACGATGGCTTTGCGGAACGATGAGTGGCGACAAGCAAGCCGGGGCGACTCTCGGCCGTCATTCCGGCGCAGGCCGGACGAGCGCGCAGCGCGAAGAACGCCTGGAGGGCGGCCCCGAAGGGCGAGCGAAGCGAGTCATCCAGTAGTGACAAGAGTTGTATGAGCATCGATGTCGCCAGCTTTTCAATCCGGCTCTTCATGTCACCGCGACAACCGATCGGTGTCGTTACTGGATTCCGGCCTGCGCCGGAATGACGGCCTTGGTGGCGCCCCACTTGACTTGCCGGGCGCATCAGGGATTCATGCGCAGCAGCTACCCGCAGGAGCCCGCCATGTTCGACCTCCCCACCCTCGGCACTTTTGTCGCCGTCGTGCTCGGCCTCTTCCTCATTCCCGGCCCGGCGGTCCTGCTGGTAGTGAGCCGCACCGTCCAGGGCGGACGGAAAACCGGCGTGCTCACCGGGCTGGGCATCGCGGCGGGCGACTTCGGCCACACCTTGTTCGCGGCCGTGGGCATGTCCGCCGTGCTGATGACTTCGGCGCTGGCCTTCAACGCGGTGAAGTACGCCGGCGCCGCCTACCTTATCTATCTGGGCATCCGCGCCATCCTGGAAAAACCGGGCCACCCTTCCCTGCCCGCCATGGCGCCGATCACGCCCGCCAAGGCTTTTTTCCAGGCCATTCCGGCCGAGCTGCTCAATCCGAAGACCGCCTTGTTCTTTATGGCCTTCATGCCGCAGTTCGTGCACCCGGAACGCGGCTCGACCTTCGCCCAGTTCGCCGTGCTCGGCCTGATCTTCGTCGCGCTCAGCTCGCTCTATACGACGTTGCTGGCCTTGTCGATCAAGCCGCTGGGACGGCTGGTCGGGCGCTTGTCCTGGCTGTCGCGCTGGCAGGGCAAGATCGTGGGCGCCATCTTCATTTCGCTTGGACTGAAGGTCGCGACGCAGCAGCGCTGAGGCCTGTGCCCGGCTCCTTCGCCGCATCCCAGCCGCCGCCCAGCGCACGGAACACCGACACCGCCGCGCGCGCCTCATCGGCATGGATGCGCGCAAGGTCGTCGCGGGCTTGCAGCAGCTGGCGATCCTCGTCCAGCACTTCGATCAGGCTGACCGCGCCGCCGGTGTACGCATCCTTCGCGGCATCGCGGGCGCGCAGGTGCGCATCGACTTCCCGGTCCAGCACGCCGTGCCGGGCTTCCAGCTGCACCAGGTTGACGATGGCGTCCTCGACGTCCTCGGTGGCGCGCAGCATCGAGCCGCGATAAAGCGCCATCGCTTCCGCGTTCGCTCCCTTGGCGGCGCTCACTTGTGCATCCACGCGGCCGAAATCGAACAAACGCCAGTGCAGGCCGAGCGCACCGCTGGACTGCATCGCCGCACCGGTGAACAGCTTGCCGGGTGCGAGCGAACTGACGCCCAGCAGCGCCGACAGCGAGAACGACGGGTAGTACTGCGCGACCGCCGCGCCGATCCGCGCGTTGCTCGCCGCCAGGTGGCGTTCCGCCGCGATCACATCGGGCCGGCGGCGCAACAACGAAGCGGGACCCTCCGCGGTATCGATGGAAGGAAGCGCGAACGGCGTGCCCAGCGGACGAATCTCCTCGGCATAAGTCCCCGGCGCCGCGCCCATCAGCACATCCAGCCGGTTCAACTGCATTTCCAGCTCGATCGTCAGCGGCGGCACCGTGGCCTGCGCCTGCAGCAGCAAGGCCTCCGCCTGCGCGGTTTCGCGTGCCGTCCCCAGGCCATGCTGCTGGCGCAGCTTCACCAGATCGAGCAGACCCTGCTCGTTGCGGATCTGGTCCTGGGCAATGGCGATCCGCGCCTGCGCACCGCGCACGCGGAAGTAGGCATCCGCCGCCTCGGCCGCCAACGAGACGCGCACGCCGGCGTGGCTCGCTTCGGCCGCCTGGTACTCGGCATCGGCCGCCTCGGCCTCGCGGCGCAGGCCGCCGGCAAGATCCAGCTCCCAGCTCGCGCCGGCGCCGACCTCTTCCAGCGTGTGATTGCGCTGGTAACCCGGCAGCGCACTCGCCACCTTGCCCAGCGGGCTGAGTTCGGACTGCCGCACGCGTGCGGCGCTGCCGTCGAGCGAAGCTTGCGGCAGCCGGTCCGCCTGGGCATGCCGCGCGGCGGCACGCGCCTGTTCCACCCGCGCTGCCGAGGCGGCCAGGTCGAGGTTCTGCGCCATCGCGCGCTCGATGATGCGCACGAGTTCCGGATCGCCGAAACCGGTCCACCAGGTATCGAGCACTGGCGGTGCGGCTTCGGCAGGCGACCTCAGGTCGCCGGTCTCATGGAACGCACCGGCGCCCGGCAGCGAAGGCTTGACGTAGTCGGGGCCAACGGTGCAACCGGCCAGGCCAAGCAGCAGCAAGGTGGAAAGAAGTTTAGTGCGCATCGGCGGAAGGTCCGGTGGGAGGCTGCACTTTGCGCATCAACGGGACCATCACCGTGGCCACGGCAAAGCACAGCATGATGCAGAAGAAGGCGTCGGCGTAAGTCAGCGTCTGCGCCTCGCGGAAAGTCAGTTGCCACAATTGCCTGAGCGCGGCGCTGGAAGCTTCGGTGGCGCCGGACAGGTCGCTCCAGTGGCTGTTCATCGCCTCGTTGGCCGGCGTCAGGTGCTCGGCGAGACGATAGAAATGCAGGTTGGCGCGATCGTTGAGGATGGTGGCGCAGGCGGCGATGCCCATCGCGCCGCCGAGGTTGCGCATCAGGTTGAACAGGCCCGAGGCGAACCTCAGGCGCGCCGGCGCCAGGCCGCCCAGGGTGAGCGTCACCGTCGGCGGCACCGCCATCTGCTGCCCGATGCCGCGCAAGGCCTGCGGCAGCAGCAGTTCGGTGCTGCTCCAGTCGTGCGTGATCGGCATGAACTCGATCATCGAGGCGGTGAACAGAGCCAGCCCGAGCATCAGCAGCCAACGCAGATCCACGCGATTGGCAAGGAAGGCATACACCGGGATGCTGAGGATCTGGAACACGCCGGTGGAGAACACCGCCTTGCCGATCTGGAACGCGCTGTAGCCCTCCACCCGCCCGAGGAACAGCGGCGTGAGATAGATGGTGGCGAACAGGCCGATGCCGGTGACAAAGGAGAAGAAACAACCCAGCGCGAAGTTGCGGTCCTTCAGCGCGCGCAGGTCGACCACCGGATGCTCCGCCGTCAGCCCCCGCCACACGAACAGCACGCCGGCAACCAGGCTCACCCACGCGGTGGTGCGGATGGTCGAATCTTCCAGCCAGTTCCAGCGCGGCCCCTCTTCCAGCGTGTATTCGAGGCACCCGAGGAACACGGCGATCAGCGCGATGCCGGCCCAGTCGCCCGACTTCAGCAGCGACAGATCCGGCTCGTCGATCTTGACCAGCAAGGGCACCGCGATCGCCACGAACACACCCGGCACCAGGTTGATGAAGAACAGCCAGTGCCAGGAATAGTGGTCGGTGATCCAGCCGCCCAGGGTCGGCCCCAGCGTCGGCGCCAGCGAGGCGATCGCGCCGATGGTGGCCGCGGCGATCACGCGCTGCTTGCCTTCGAAGAACACGAAGGCCGTGGTGAACACGGTGGGGATCATCGAGCCGCCAAGGAAACCCTGCGCGGCACGGAACACGATCATGCTCTGGATATCCCAGGCCGCCCCGCACAGCAGGCTGGTGATGGTGAACCCGGCCGCCGAAGCGGCGAACAGCCAGCGCGTGGAGAACACCCGCGACAGCCAGCCGGACAGCGGGATCACCACGATCTCGGCGATCAGGTACGCGGTCTGGATCCACGCCACATCGTCCGCGCCCGCCGACAGCCCGCCGCCGATGTCGCGCAATGAGGCCGACACGATCTGGATGTCGAGCAGCGCGATGAACATGCCCAGGCACATGCTGGCGAAGGCGAACACCTTCTGCCCGGGGCTGAGGTGGGCGACCGGACTCATGGCGCTTTGGTATCGATGCGGGCGGTGACCGACAGGCCGGGCCGCAGCACGCCGAGGTCGCCATCCGCGCCATTGAACTGGACACGCACCGGCACGCGCTGCACGACCTTGGTGAAGTTGCCGGTGGCGTTCTCCGGCGGCAGCACGCTGAACTGCGCACCCGTGGCGGGCGCCAGGCTGGCGACGTGGCCCTGGAATACGCGGCCTGGCATCACGTCGGCGCGCACTTCCACCGCCTGGCCGACACGCATGCGCTTGAGCTGGTCCTCCTTGAAGTTGGCATCCACCCACAGTCCGTGTGCCGGTACCACCGCCAATAGTTGGTTGCCCACCGCGGCGTAGGTGCCCACTCGCGCACGGCGGTTGCCGACCACGCCGTCCACCGGCGCGCGCAACTCGGTGTAGGCCACGTTGAGCCGCGCCAGCTCCGCTTCGGCACGGGCCTGCAGCAGCGCCGCTTCGACCTGGCGCTTCTGCGTGCCGATCACTTCCAATTGCCGTTGCGCCGCCTGCACGGCCGCGCTGGCGCGCTGGGTGGCGGCCGCGGCGGTGGCGAAGCTGGCTTCGGCGCGTTGCGCGCTCTCCACCGACACGGCGGCGCGGTCGGCCAGTTCCCGATAACGCGCGTCGTCCAGCCTGGAGCGCTTGGCCTCGGCATTGGCGGCGGCCAGCGCCGCCTGCGCCTGGGCGATCACGCTTTCCTGCAGGTGTGCCTGCGCATCGAGGTTGCCGAGCGCCGCCTGCTGCGCCGCCACGGCGGCCTCGGCCTTGGCGGCGACAGCGCGGTAGTCGCGGTCGTCCAGCTTCACCAGCAGGTCGCCCTTGTGCACGAACTGGTTGTCGCTCACCGCCACCGCCTGCACATAGCCCGGCACCTTGGCGCCCAGCACCGTGGTGTCGCCGCCGACATAGGCGTCGTCGGTGTCCTCGACAAAGCGGCCGGCGGACCACCAGTGGATGCCGTAGAACGCCACGCCGGCCAGCGCGACGGCCGCGGCCAGGGGCTTGAGGATGTTCAGGCGCGGACGGACGGCGACCTGCTCGGGAATGGCGGACATCGCAGCGAATCTCCACAGGGCCGGCGGGTATGCGGCCAGTGGCGCTAGTTGTAAGTCCAAGTGCTTTCGGCTTAAATGTCGCTGATGCCACCTTTTATGCCATGCGGAGGCTCGCCATGCAGCGCATCGGTTTCGTGCTTTTCCCCGGCTTCCAGATCATGACCCTGGCTGCCGCCTCGGTCTTCGAATTCGCCAACCTGGCCTTGCAGCAGACCAACTACGAGATCCACCTGCTCTCCGAGCACGGCGGCCCGGTCCGCAACACGCTCGGCATGGACGTGCCGACCGAAGCCATCAACGCGCATGCATTCGACACGCTGCTGATCGGTGGCGGCGTGGGCGTGCCGGTGGCGCCGCCGTCGCTGATCGACGCGATCCGCAAGACGCCGCAGACCACCCGCCGCGTCGCCGCGATCTGCACTGGCGCCTTCCTGTTGGCAGAGGCCGCCCTGCTCGACGGCCGCCGCGCCACTACGCACTGGGCGCTCGCACGGCAACTGACGCTCCGCTACCCCAAGGTGAACGTGGAGGAAGACCGCATCTTCATCATCGACGGCGATATCTGGACTTCCGCCGGCATGACCGCCGGCATCGATCTCGCGCTGGCGATGGTGGAGAAGGATCTCGGCCTCGAGATAGCGCGCAAGGTCGCGCAAAAACTGGTGGTCTACCACCGCCGCGCCGGCGGCCAGTCGCAGTTCTCCGCGCTACTGGAACTGGAGCCGAAGTCCGACCGCATCCAGAACGCACTCACCTATGCCAAGAGCCATCTCAACGCCACGCTCTCGGTGGAGGAATTGGCCGCCGCTGCGAACTTGAGTCCGCGTCAATTCAGCCGTGCGTTCACGGCGGAAACTGGCGAATCGCCGGCCAAGGCGGTGGAGCATCTGCGCGTCGAAGCGGCGCGCCTGATGATGGAACAGACGCGCCATCCCATCGAAGTGATCGCACGCGAAGTGGGCTTCGCCGATCGCGAGCGGATGCGCCGCGCCTTCCTGCGCGCGTTCGGGCAATCGCCGCAGGCGATGCGGCGGCATGTCGCCGCAGACGCCGACACGCTGGCAGCCACGGCCTGAGACACCCGTAGGTTGGGGTGAGCGCAGCGAACCCCAACGTGGCGGCAATGTTGGGGTTCGCTGCGCTCACCCCAACCTACGGCGGTCCGCCCGCTACATCACTCGCCCTTCCTTGACGTACTCGCGCCTGATCGCCTCCTCCAGGCTGCGCAGGTCCACTTCCTGCGTCTGCCTGGCCAGGGCCTCGATCGCGCAGAAATGCGTGACATTGAGGATGTTGGCGCCGGTCAGCTCGTGCCGCGCGGCGATATGCCGCCAGTCGACGTCGCCGGCCAGGGCGATCTGCGCGGGGAAGGTGCGGCGCCAGATCTCGTAGCGCTCCTCCTGCTGCGGCATCGGGAACGGGATGATCGCCTGCAGGCGGCGCACGAAGGCGTCGTCGATATTGGCGCGCTGGTTCGAGGCCAGGATCACCAAGCCGTTGTAGCCCTCGATCCGCTGCAGCAGGTAGGCCACTTCCTGGTTGGCGTACTTGTCGTGCGCGTCGCGCACGTCGGTGCGCTTGGAGAACAGCGCATCGGCCTCGTCGAAGAACAGGATCCAGTTCTTGTTCTCCGCCTTGTCGAACAGCCGCGACAGGTTCTTCTCGGTCTCGCCGATGTACTTGGACACCACCCGCGACAGGTCGACACGGAACACGTCCTTGCCGGTGTGCTTGCCCAGCAGCATCGCCGTCAGCGTCTTGCCGGTGCCCGGCGGACCGTAGAACAGCGCGCGATAACCCGGCTTGACGCGCTTGCGCATGCCCCAGTCGTTCATCAGGGTGTCGTTGTGCTTGATCCAGTGTTCGATCTCGCGGATCTGCGCGCGGGTCATCGGATTGAGCACCAGGTCGTCCCAGTCCATCGATGTCTCGATGTGTTCGGCGGGGAAGTCGATGCTGAAGGCGGGGCGGCCGATCCTGCCGGTGACGATTTCCTCGACGATCTCGGGGTTGACGATCAGGCGGCCGCTCATCAGCGGATCGCCTTCGCGCACGGGTTCGAGCCACAACACCCGCTTCTGGTGGAACCAGTGGTCGACGGCGAAGAAGCGCCGCATCGCCAGGCGTTCCGCCAGCTCGCCACCGGCCAGGATGAATTGCACGGTCTCGCCCGTCGGCATCACGCCGCGATAGCCCTCGCCCCGCTTCACCCCGCCGAACTCGGGAAAATCGCCGCCATGCGGCAGATGCCGCGCGATGAGCCCGTCGAAAAAGCCCGGCTCCAGTTCGGCGGCCAGCGCCAGCATGAAGATGGCCAGCTCTTCGCGCGTGGGCTGTTCGCGGCGGACGAAGTTCACCAGCGGCGAGCCGTCATCGAACAGATCCAGCGGCGCGACGGACAAGCTCTCGCTCGCCCCGAAATGCACCTCCAGGCAACCGGCGACGATGCGCCTGGTCCATTCCAGCGCCGCTTCCAGCGCCGTCGATTCGCTATGCATGGCAGACCATCCTCAGGTGACCGGCACGATCTCGCGCTTGCCGTCCTTCCATTTCTCTTTGACCAGGCCCTGCTTCAACCGCCTGGATTTGCGCTGCACCGTAATTTCGAACGTCTCGCCCTGGAAACCCCAGTTCGCGACGAAATTCTTGCGGTAATCCGTGTCTTCCGGCGTTTCATAGTCGCTATCGTCGCCGGCGTCGTACTGCTCCTTGACGATGGTGCTGTTGATATGGGCGTCGCCGACGAACAGGTTTTTGGGATCCTGATTGACCTCGTTCAAGTAATCGATGGCGGACTCCCTGATCTTGGGCTTGGTCTTCGGATTTCCCGCCACCGGATGCTTCTTGTCCTCCAGCAGCTTCGCCGCGGGGTCGGGCTCCTTCGGTGCAATGGCATCATCGGTGTGCTTGATCACGTCGCTGATCGATACCTTGTGGCGTATCGCCAGGCCGGCTTCCTTGAACTTGGAGCCCGCCTTCTTGAACGTGTCCCAGACCTTGTCCTCCAGCAGCTTTTTCACTGTTTCCACCGACCAGTCCTTGAGCATCTCGCGCTTGATGCCGAGCGGCCCCACCTTGCCGTCCTTGCCGATGCGGTGGATCGAACCCTTTCCCTCGGGATTGACCTTGCCCTCCACGTGCGCCGACTCGTCCAGCTCGCCATCGGTATCGACTACCAGCTCCAACGAAGTCATCCGATACTTGGCCTTGATCCCTTCGAGACCTTTGCGAATCGACGTATCGGTAGCGCCGGGCGCCTCGACGAGCGCATTTGCCTCTGACAGGCCGGCATTGAGATCGGCCTGCTTCTGCTCCGGCGTGCGATCGTCCGGCTTGTCCTTGTCCTTACCGCCAAACAAGCGCGCAAACAGCGACTTCGCCTTCCCAACCACCCAGTTCACCGCCGCGCCGATCGCCGCATCCACCTTCCCGCGTACCTTCTGCACCACCTCCATGATCTTGTCGGTGACCTTGCTCAGTCCCAGGAAGCCGGCGAGAAAACTGATCGATAGCGACAAAAGCCCCGCCAGGATGCTTTCCACTCGCTTGGCCGCCCCACCGATATTGCCCGCGGCAATCGTGACGATCGAATCGATGAACGCGGTGACCACCTGGATGATCTTGGTCAGCTTCTGCACGAACACCATCACGGTGTCGTAGATCGAAATGATCGCGGGAATAAAGCCGGCGCCCGGAATGAACATGCCGATCAGCTTGGGGATCGCCTTCTTGATGATGGTGTCGGTGACGAAGGACACGATGCCGCTGATCACCTGGTCCTTCAGGTCGCTGAGCTTCTCCTTGATCAGCTCCCACACCGCCGCCACGCCTCCGGTGACCAAGGCCTTCACCACATCGAAGGCCAGCTCCAGGCCCTGCATGATGCGCTCGCCGTTGGGCCCCAGCGCGGTGACGATCTTGCCGCGGATCTGCGCCCAGGTGATGCCGAGCACGCTCATCGCCATCTTGCCGAGTTCCGGCAGGGTGGCCGCCTTGGGGATGTACACACCCTGCAGTGAACCGGTCAGCCAGTCGATCAGCCCCGCCTTCAGATGCGTGCCGAAGTTGTCGGCGAAATTGCTGAAGCCGAGCTTGGCCGCGCGCACCAGGTTGCCCAGGAACGGCATCGGGTTCTTCAGGATGCTCTTGAGCGCCGCGCCGGTCTTCATGATGTAGCCCATCAGGCCGGGCTTCACCACGTCGAAGATGATCTTCAGCAGGTCCCAGATCGTGCCCAGGCCCCAGCTGATGAAGTCCGTGGCGATGCTGATGAAGCAGCTGGCGATCTTGCCGAATGCGCCGACCACGGTGAGCACGTCGGTGATGGTCAGCGAAGTCAGCGTCTCGATGATCCGGGTGGGAATCGAACGCACGATGCCCATCAGCCCGCTCAACGCGGTGTTGAACCAGGCGAAGGCGCGCGCGATGGCGTTGCCTTTCTTGATGTTCTCCCAGATCTCCTCCTGCCCGATCAGCTTCATGAAGCCGCCGAGCAGGTTGTCCGCGGTGGGCGGCTTCGCTTCGCCGGTGATCGGATCGGCGCCGAGCAGCACGCACAGCAGGTCGTAGCCGCGCGTGCCCTGGGCCATCGCGGCCAAAGGCTTGAGGATCGCGTCCTTGATCATCTTCAGCAGTTCCACCGCGGTGGACACGGCGAAATCGATCAGCCGGGCGATCGGCTCGGTGAAGATGCGCTTGGCGCGCTCCCATACCCCGCCCAGGTCGAAGATGTCGGTCCAGCTCAGCGAATCGAGGAAGTCGTCCAGCGCCTGCTTCAGCCCCGCGCCGATATCGCCCAGCTGCTTGAGCTTGGCCTCGACCCAGGTGGCGGCCTTGTTGATCACGCCATGGTTGTCCAGCGCCTGGGTGATCAGCGAACCGCCCGGCATCAGCTCGATCAGGCCGCGCAGGATATTGGCCGCCGAGCGGTCGGCCGAGCGCATGTTGATCGGGTTGAAGCCGATCACCAGGGTCAGCAGGCGGTAGCCGGGAATCGCGTAGGCCCAGTCGGCGAACTTGTCCAGCGCGTCCTGGATGCCGAAGCGCTGCACCGTCGGCGTGGCTGGCGCGGCCGACACCGGCGCGGCCTCCGGCGAGCGCTGCACGGCATGGCCCTGCTGGATAGTGTGGGTCAGCTCGTGCGCGAGCAGTTGCTTGCCGTCGCTGGTGCCTGGCTGGAACTGGCCGCGCGAGAAGAAGATATGGTTCTGGTAGGTGAAGGCTTTCGCCCCCAGCCGGTTGTTGAGGCCGGCCGCTTCGCCGTCGTGATGCACGCGCACGTTGCCGAAGTCGGCTCCGAAGCGCGGCTCCATGAAGCCGCGCACATCGTTACCCAGTGCCTGGCCGCCGGTCATCTTGCGGTGGATGGTGGACTGCACGTTGTCCTCGACGGCCGGCACGCCACCGGCCGACGCCGCGCGCTGCACATGCTCGCCGCCCGGGGCGGCTTCGGCCTTCTGCAGCTTGTCGTCCGGTGCGCGGAAGATCATTTCCTCCGCGCGGTGCGGATGTGCGGCGTGGTCTTCGGAGCGCTGCAGCGCCTTGTCGTCGGCGCGCTGGACCTTGGGTGCCTCTGCGCGCTGGACCTGCTTGTCCTCCGCACGTTGAAGCGGCTTCTCTTCCGCGCGCTGGACCTTGGCCTCCTCCGCGCGCCGCACCTTCTTTTCCTCGGTGCGCTGGACCTGCTTCTGCTCGGCGCGCTGCACGCCCTTCTGCTCGACCCGCTGCACCGCCGGTTCGGTCGGTGCGCGCAGGATCTTTTCCTCCTCGCGGCGCTGCACCTTCGGTTCCGGAGCCTTCTGGATGCTTTCGCCCTTGGGCGCGCGGAAGATCTTCTCTTCCTGGCGCCGCTGCACCTTATCGGCGGTCTGGCGCTGCGCCTTCTCTCCCGGCAGGCGCTGCACTTTGCCTGCCGTGGCCGGGTCGGGCATGCGCAACACCTTGTCGGCGGTGTGGTCGGCTTCCTGTTCGAATTTGTCGCCGGGCGCACCGACCGTCATCTTCGCCTGCACCGGCGGAAAGAAATCCCCGCCGCCCGCCTGCGCAAAGAACGGACGCTTCGGCGCCTGCGCCGGCGTGGCCGACGCGGTGCTCGAACTCTTTTCGGCTGTCGCCTTGATCGACCCCACTCCGTGTCCTCCTCCCGATGGATTTCCTCAACTCCCCACCTCGAATCCTTCTCCCTTCGGGAGAAGGCGACAGCAGCCGGATGAGGGTGCGTGCGGAGCGATGCACATCACTGTTCCGCTCCGCCCGTACCCTCACCCCAACCCCTCTCCCGGAGGGAGAGGGGCTCTGTGTTGCGGCACTCACAAACGTAGCGGCACCCCTCAACCTTCAAACAGGAACCTTCTCCCTCCGGGAGAAGGTGGCGGCAGCCGGATGAGGGTGCGGGCGGAGCGGTGCACATCACCGTTCCGCTCCGCCCGTACCCTCACCCCAACCCCTCTCCCGAAGGGAGAGGGGCTCTACGTCGCGCTGCGCACAGACGCTACGGTTATTCCTCAACCTTCAAACAGGAACCCTTCTCCCTCCGGGAGAAGGTGGCGGCAGCCGGATGAGGGTACGGGCGGAGCGGTGCACATCACTCTTGCGCTCCGCCCGTACCCTCACCCCTCTCCCGAAGGGAGAGGGGCTCAGCATTCCGACGACCTTCCTCAATCTTCAAGGTGAAATCCCTCTCCCTCAGTACGGCCACTCCACCCACAACATCCGCCGCATCCACGGCAACCGCACCACGCCGATGCCCCACGGCAAGTGCCCGAGCAGCATGTCCCAGCTCTGTCGTTCGACCTGCAGCTGATCGTCGTCGCCGCGCCTGGACAACTTGCCCTGGCGCACCAGGAAATTGCCCCGCAACGCGTCCGGCGAGGTGTCGCCCAGCACGCTCCAATGACCGATCGCCGCCTTCAGCAGATTCTCGGCTGCCTCGCGGTCCTCCTCGCTCAGTTCCGCCGGCGCACCGGCCACGGCCGACGGCTCCAGCCCGCACAGCAGCTTCGGCAGCAGCAGCGCATGTTCCGGTGCGCTCGTCTGACCGGTGGCGAGGAAGTGCAGCAGCGCGAGCGCCCGATCCGGCTGCACCAGCTGGCCATCGACCGCGACGCCGCGCCATTCGAACAACTGCGGCAGGAAGGGATGCAGCAGCACCAGGCCGGCGCAGTCGACGAAGACGCCTTCCTGCAGATCGAGCGCTTTTGCCGCAGGCGTGGTGCTCGCCGCAGGTATCGTCGCGCCGACCGCCGGTTGCAAACCGGCGGCAGCCTGCGTGTCGTGTCTTATCGTCGGGTCGTTCGATGTCATGGCCTGGCGCTCGCTGGCGTGGGTAGTTCCGCCATGTTGCGGCAGCGCCTGGAGGCCGTCATGCGATACCGGCGCGCCGGCGATGCGTGCGGCAACGCCCGGCGGCAGCGCCTCCGGCGCGATGGCGGCCCACGCTTCGGCCAGCAGCTCCGGCGTGATCGCCTGATGCTTGGCCAGGCAGTCGAACGTCGCCACCCATGCCTGCTCGGGGATCCCTTTCGCCATCGTGGTGGATGCCTCGCTGCGCACCGCGGACACGACACCGCGCAACACTGCTGTAGTGCCCGGCGCCAGCTGCTCCAGCAGCCTTTCGAGAAACCCGGCCGAGAACTGCCGCGCCAGGCGCAACCGCGCCGTGGGCACGGCGAGCGTCCGCAACAGCAAGGCGCGCGGCGGAGCACCCGCCGGTCCCTGCCCACCGCGAGCGACACCCCATGCCTCGTCGACCGCCGCCTCCAGGCTCGACCCTTCCGGCAGGCGGAACCACCACGGCAATACGCCGGTCGCGAGGAAATACAGCAAGGCCTGGTGCACCGACTGCGCGCCGCTCACCCGCAGGTCGCCAGCGTCGGCGAGCGCAAGCTCAGGCGGCGTCACGACCTGCGGCATGCGCGTGCGCACCTGCTCCTCCACCGCCTTCGCCACCGCCGCGACGAAATCGCGCGCAAAGGTCTCCGGCGTGAAGTCGCCCGCATCCACCTCGAGCCGCTCGAACTGCCAATGCTCGTCGCCCGGCACCACCCGCGAGAAGGCCTCGTCCAGCGCCGCGGCGAGCTCGCCCTGGCAAAACGCCGCGAGCTGGCCCTGCAGCGCGAAGCCATCCGACTCGCTGCCATCGACGGCGAGGTCGACGCATTCGCGGCGGATCACATGGCGCCGTGCCTGGCTCATTTACCGCCTCGCCGCGTCGGGGTGGTGCGCTTGGTCGTGGCAGCTTTCTTGACCGCGGTCTTCGTGGCGGTTGTCTTCTTGGCGGCGGCCTTCTTGACCGCCGTCTTCGCCACCGCCGTTTTCACTGTCGCCGCCTTCCGCACGCTGGGTGTCTTGGCAACCGGCGTATTGGCGGCGACGCGGACCGGCGGCGGCACGATGATCGGCGGACCGCTGGTCGAACCGCCAACCTTCACCGTCACCGTCGCCATCACCGAGCAGCCGTTGGCGTTGAAAGCCGTCACGGTGACCAGCCGGGTGCCGCTGGTATTGAACGACGTGAGGAACTTGGGACCGCTGCCCATCGCCGGCGTCGCGCCCTGCGCCTCCCACACATAGGTCATCGCGCTCTGCGGCGGCGACACGTTCACGGAGAACTCGGATGTCCCGCCGACCGAGCCCGAGCCCGGGCCTTGCGCCTGGATGCCGAACTCCGGCGGCACCGGGCACAGGTTCACCGGCTTGGGCGCGTCGGCGCACTTGTCGATCGACACGCCGTCGAAGGCCGGCACGTTCAACGCGCTGTCGCCCGACTTGATCGAGGTGCCGCCCGGCGCATAGGCGAACGACATGCTCTGCTTGTCGTTCGGCAACGCCCAGGTCGAGACCAGTTCGATATCGAACTTCAGGCACTGGAAGTATTCCAGCGTCAGCACGCCGAACCGCCCCGGCGACAGCGGCTTGTAGCCCAGCGTCAGCCACTGCGCCTTGCCCGGCTGGGCCAGGCCCGGGGTGCTGGCGATCAGCTTGTTGATCGCGGCCATCCAGCCGTTGACGGTTTTCTGGAACTGCGCGCCGGTGAGCTGATCCTTGCTCGCGACCAGGATCTTGGCGACCTGCTGGCTGAGGTCGACCGGCTTGCCCGTCTCCGCCTCGACGGTGAACACCACGCCGTCCGCGTTGAACGCCTGGTAGGCGTTGTCCGGATTGGTGTCGGGATCGGGAATGAAGAAGCGGAAGTTGCGATTGAGCGAAGCGCCGCCGCAGGGCAGCGTGCAGCACTCGTGGGTGAACTGCGCACCGATCGCGCAGCCCTTGCTGTCCTGCACCGTCACTTCCACCGTGGCGCCGCTGGGCGTGGGCGCGGTGACGATCATCGCGGACGGCGCCGGCTGGCCGTTGACCTCGTACGGCGGCGTGCCGCCGGTGATCGTGGCCGAGGCGGTGTAGTTGCCGCCGGCGCAGGTGAAGGTGGGCTCGCCGATGGTCAACGGCGGCGTCACGGTAAAGCCTTGCGCCGGCGTTTCCGCGCCTTCGGCATCGCGCAAGGTCACGCTGTGGTTGCCGACCGGCAGCGACAGCGGCGCGCCCAGGGGTTGGTAGGCACCGCCGTCGGCGGCCACGTCGTATGGCGGCACGCCGCCCTTGGCGTCGATCGTCACCGAGGCCGTGCCGTTCTGCTCCGTGCAGCCTACCGCCACGGTGAAGGTGGGCGGCACCTTCGGCAGCACGTACTGGATGCCAGGACCGGTGCCGGTCAGGCGATACGGCAGGAAAAAATCGGCGATCACCGTGCCGGCATCCAACTCGCCCACCGCCTTGCCGATGACCGCGGCGGCCGGATCGCCATCGGAACGCGTACCCTGCCCCGGCGGCGCGGTCGGCGTGACCACCGGCGTGCGGCCGGTCAGCCAGTCCACCACCAGGTGCAGGTCGTCGTTCTGGATCAGGTTGCGGTTGGCGCTGAGGTTGCCGATCGCGCGCGCCAGGCGCGAAGTATCCGCGGTGGCGTCGGCACTCGGTGCGGTGTTCACCGCGCCGGCGATGCCGCTGCTGGCGATGTTCATCGCGCGCGCGGTACCGGTCCGCGGGCTGAGCTCGGCCGACATCGGCGCGCGCCTGGCGTCCCGGCTTTCCAGCTCCAGCGGGAACTGCAGCAGGCCGAGGTTCTGGCCCAGGCCGAAGTTATTGACGGTGGTATCGCCGTGATAGACCAGGATGAAGGTGCCGCCCAGCGGCACGCCGGCCTTGTGCTGGATGCCCGGTTCGCGCTGCAGGAAGCTGGACAGGAACTGCAGGCGCTTGAGCTCCCCGACGCGCGACTGGAACTCGTCGCGCACCGCCTTGATGCCGTCGAGCTTGCAGCCCATCAGCACGCCTTCGCACAGGTCGATGAACTCGTCCTGCGGCAGGAAGCCCGCCAGGTCGGCCGGCACGGTGTGCACGGCGGCCGAGCGCAGATAGCGGATCAGGGCCATCAGGTCCTGGTACTTGTTCTCGAAGTCCGCATAGTTCAGCGCGGCCAGCGACGGATCCAGGATCCCGGCCAGCTTGCTGGAGTAATAGATCGCCACCACGTGCGGATACGCGGACTGATCCGGCGCCGAGGTGCCGTTGAACAGCGCGCAGTACAGGTAAAGCATCGCGTACGAGGTGATTGCGTTCTGGTCGACGTCGATATAGCCCTGGTTCTCGAAGCGCGTCAGGTAATGCTCGTACCAGGCGCCGATGGTGTTGGCGCTGTAGGTGAACTGCGGCGCGTACTGCTTCAGCAGCGGCAGCTGCGGCGTGCCGCCGGTGCTCAGCGGCAGGCCGTTGATGGCAGGAATCGTGAAGTTGTACAGCTGCATGATCCCTTCGGCCAGTTGCGCGCGCAGCTCGCCGCGCAGCGAGTCGTACAGCGCCTCCAGGTCCTGGAAGCGCGCCTGCTCCTGGCTCAGGTCCACCGGCTGGCTGTCGTCATAGGCGCCGGTGCGCAGCGCAATCACGTCGATCGGCAGGCGGTACTGCGACTTCATGGTCAGCAGCGAGCGCAGCACCGACTGGTAGTCCTTGCCCAGGTGCCCCTCGATGCGCAGGAAGTCGCGCGAACCCAGGTCGTAGCGCAGCGGATCGGTGACGAAGTCCGGCGCGGCCGGCGTGTACAGGTCGGCGTTGTAGCCGAGGTTCTGGTTGGCGCGCCTGCGCTGGGTCAGCACCGGGCTCCACAGCGGATACAGCGGCTGGCTGCCGGGCTGCGCGTAGTAGTACGGAATCGCCATGCCTTCCAGCGCATCCTCGCCGCAGCAGCGGCGGCTGGGGGTGACGCGGATCTGCGGGTCGAACGGCAACGAAGGATTGGCTTTGGGCAGCTTGGGCTGGTCGGTGAAGCCGGCGCACATCGCCACGATGCGCGCGAACAGCTGGCGCAGTTGCGCACCCTCCTCCTCGCAGTTGCCCACCGCAGGCGACGGCAGGAAGCCCTGGCGGTAGCCGTCGGGGTTGGCCGCGTTCTCCGGATGCAGCAGGCCGAGCATCAGGTGCCGCGGGAACAGCCCATCGTCCGGGCAGCAGGCGCACATCAGCTCCAGCCCCTTCCAGCGGAACTCGTCGTAGGCGCGCAGCAGGTCGTCGAACAGGTCGGCGTAGTACTGCAGGAACTTCACCTGCGTGGTATCGCCCGGCGCGCTGTCGAGGAAACCATAGGCAGCGGCGAAGCCGGCGAACGGATCCGTGGCGTAGTCGACGGCCAGCAAGGGCCGGAACGCCGCATAGGCCGCGCTCAATGCCTGTCCCGTGGCGCTGGCCAGGTCGCCCTGGCGGATCATGTCGAGGAAGGCGGTATAGACGTCGTCCGAGCTCACCGGGTTGGAATTGAGCACGTCGAAGCGGCGCAGGCGCAGGTCCGGCAGGTTCAGCCGCGCGGACATCGCCGCGATCAGGTCGCCTTCGCTGAGACCGCTGCCCAGGCCGTTCGCCGCGGCAATGATGCTGTCCAGGTCGCCGCGCGCGACCAGCAGGCGGCGCACCGTGGCGGTGACCTGCGAACCCTTGTCGTCGCAGTTGTTCGGGCTGCAGGTGCGCAGGCCTTCCTTCTTCAGCTCCAGGAACAGCAGCACCGCCTTGTCGTCGAGGAAGCCCGCCGGGCTGCCCAGCGGCGTGGTGTTCGGCACGCCGTCCTCGAACAGCTCCCACATCGCGAACGGATTGCCGTCGCTCTTGAACGTCGGGTAGTCGATATCGGTGGGCAGCGTGTAAGGCCGGTAAGCCGTCAGCGTCAGATCCTCCGGCTCCACGATCAGATAGCCCTGCGAGGTCACGCCGCAGCCCTTGGACAGCGCGATGGCGGAACCGGCGAGCTGGATCTTCAGGCCGCAGGCGATGCCGATGCCGATCAGATGCGAGCGGGTCTGGCGTTCCTGCTGTTCGAGGTAGTCGAAGGCATCGTTCAGATGCCGGCTCATCAGTACCTGGTTCGCTTCGAAGACCGGGTAATGGTCAAGCAAGCTCTCCATGAGCGATCTCCGTCGTCAAAGTCAAAGAGTGGTCTTGCGCGGGTAGTTGCCCAGCGCGGTGTTGTCCAGGCGCACCGGATTGAAATCGCTGCCTTCGTCGCAGTCGTGCAGCGTGGCGCCCGGGTAGGTGTTGCGCAGGCCGGCCAGCAGGGTCGTCACCACCCACAGCCAGTAGGACGGCAAGGCGTAGGCGGCATAGCGCTCCTGCAGCAGCGCGGCGATCTTCGGTTGCGTGTCGGGGGTGAAGCTCAGGCCCGCGCACAAGGTCACGGCGGGCTCGGCGAATGGCGTCAGGTCTTCGAAGGCGTGGCCCGCCGTGAAGTTGTCGCGCATCCATGCGTAGTACGCACTGCCGTAGTCGGTGACGATGCGCTTGGCGCAATCGCACAACGCGCCGGCCGAGGCGTTGGCGGTCTGCACGCCGGCCATCAACAAAGCCTCCACGCGCTCGACCAGGCGTTCGTCGGTCCAGTCGATCGCCGCATTGGCGTCCAGCCAGGTGCGCCAGGCGGCTTCGAAACGCTCGAACTGCCAGCCCTGGCTGGCGATCTCGGTGAAGCGCGCGGTCATCAGGGCGCGCACTTCGTCCCACAGCGCCGCGGTGAACAGCGTCTTGTACTCGCCGTCCGCCGGCTGCGCGATGCCGGCGAACTCCGCCGCGATCGCCGCCGCCAGCGCGTCCTCGCGCAGGAAGCTGAGCTTCTTGTCGGCAAACCAGGCGCTGAACGTTTCGCTGAACTCGTCCAGGATCATGTGCGCGTCGTCGCAGGCATCGTCGTCCGACGGCGGCGTGCTGTCCGCGGTCAGCCCCTCGGCCTGCAGCAGGTCCGCCAGGTCTTCCACCACCTGGTCGCAGGGGTTCTCCACATAGCCGTCGTTACCCACCCAGCAGATCTTGGCCAGCAGGTGCGAAGGCGTCTCGCGCTGGATGGTGCGGTCGGCGTAGCGGCGCATGTCGAGGTTGTCGGTGTACTGCACGGTCCAGCCGGGCATCACGTAGGTGAGGCGGAACGAGTACGGATCTGCGCTGCCGCAGGTGGAGCAGCCGTCCTCGCAGCAGGCCGGATAGAGCGCGTCGCCGATGAACTTCGGCCGCAGCAGGATGTGCTCGACCACCAGGGTGCGCGCACCGGCGCTCCACGACAGCAGCAGCTCGCGCAAAGCGTCTGCCTCGGCCGAGCTCGCGAACGGCACAGGGTTGCGGCCGATCTCCGTCGATGCGGCATCCTGCAGCACCAGCGCGAACTTGCCGCCCACCACCGGCACGGTCGTGTAAGCCTCTTCGAGGATCATGCGGTCGAGCAGCAGGCGGTATGCACCCTCCCCTGCTTTCGCAGCGCTGTCCGCGGTGACACTGAGCGTGCCCGCCAACCGGATCGTGCCGATGCCATCGACCAGTTGGTAGTCGACGGGATATACGCCGGCCGCAGGCGCAGCTGCGGTCCACGCATAACTCAGGTCCGGATAGCCAAGCAAAAGGTTGATGCGCTGCTTGATGCCCGGCTCGTTGCCCGGCGCATTCGGCTCGAGCTGGTAGTTGAAGGCCTTGGCGCGATCGTGGCTCACCGCCGGATAGCGGCGCAGGAAGGCGATCTTGTTGTCGATCAGCTTCGACTTCGCCACCGCATCGCCCGCGGCCTGGGTCAGCAGCAGCGCGTACTCGCTGAACTGCTCGCCGAAACGCGCCAGCAGGTGATCGAGGAAGGCGTTGCGCCGCGTCTGGAATTCAGCCGGCGTCTCCACCAGCGCCTCGACCGCGGCGCGGGTCAGCTTCATCGGATCGGCGATGTCGGCCAGGTCCTTGATCACATCGGCGTCGAACGGCTTGACGAAGTACGTGCGCGCCACCGTGGCATCGAGCGAGAACAGGTCGGAGGTATGCGCCAGCTGGGCCAGCGCATTGCCGAGCAGTTGCTCGAAGCCCATCAGGTAGGCTTTCAGGTTCTTCGCCTGCGCCTTGCGTGCCGGCAGCGCGCGCGGCGGCAGTCCGTCCGGACCGATGCCGTAGGCCAGCGGGAAGCTGTACTGCACCGGGAAATAGTCGTCCGGCTGCCGGTACACGCCCGGCGGCACCGGCAGGTCGTTCGGCGCGCCGGGGTTCTTCGGGCGGTCGGCATCGCCGCGCAACTGGTTGAGCGTATCCGTCGCCTCGTCCACCCGCGGCAGGAACGGCAAGCCGTCCTTGTAGAACAGGAAGCGCGACTGGTTCAGGTACAACCGCGGCTGATGCCGCGGGCTGATCGCCAACAACCAGGCCGCGCTGGTCCTGCCCGGGTCATAGACGGGCTGGTCGTTGATCCAGGTCGGATCGGCGGCGCCGGCGACGACCAGGCCCTCGTCGTCGTACTTGGTCATGCGCAGCTGGTTCACCGCCACCACGCCGTCGATGTCCATCAGCAGGTGGACCATGTCCGAAGCGCGCAGCATGGCTTTCAACCCGGCGGCCGCGAGATCCGCATCCTCGATGAAGCCATTGGCCAGCGCCGGGCCATCGAAGATGTCCTCCACCGCCACGCCGCGCACCTGCAATTCCTGCAAGGTGCGGAACGGCACCGGCGGCGTCATGTACTGCTCCAGCGCGAACCAGATGCTGGCCTGCACGCGCTCGATGTCGGCATCGGGCCGCACTTCCACGTCGGCGCAGACGGCTACGTCCTCCACGCCGGCGTGGTCGATCAGGCAATAGTCCTCGCCGAGGTTGCGGTATTGCTGCAAGGCCGCCTTGGCACCGGCCACGGCGGCCGCAGTGGCCTTGGCCTTCTTGCGATAGCGCAGCACGAAGCCGGCGGGGCTCTTATCGGTGAACAGCGTGCGCCAGGCGCCGGCGCTGACGCTGTCCTGTACCGCGCCGTCGGCGAACACGCGCAGCGCGGCGTTCTCGATGTCGATGACGTCGGGCGAGCCGGTGAACGTGATGCGCAGGCTCAGGTAGAACACGCCGTTCCACTGCTGGCTCAGGTAGTGATCGCGGTCGGCCGGATCCGGCAGGTCGAACACGTTGTAGGTCTTGGTCGCGCCCAGCCGCAGCAGTTCGATGTCGAAGGCGTTGGCATCGGCGAAGCTCGCGTCGTCGGCGAGGAAGCGCCGCCAGGCATCGCGCTCCAGCAGCGCGATATCGGGAAAGCGCAGTTCCATCAGGATCGGATGCGCGCCGTCGCCATCGTGGAAGACACTGTTCTGCTGCACCGTGCGGTCGTTGAGATCGCCCAGTTCCGGATCGTCGTCCAGCTCCAGCAGCGTCTCGTACAGGCCCAGCACCCAGGTCTCGCTGGCCGGGTTCGGCGGGCTCGCGGGCTGGCCGTACTGCAACACCAGGTTGCCGGCCAGGTCGCAGTAAGCCCAATAGCTCACCTCGCACGCGCAGGTCTTGCACAACACCCAGGCGTCGCTCACGCCCGGCAGGTCGATCAGCGCACGGCGGAAATCGTTGAGCGTGGTCGGATTGACCGTCAGCACTTCGCGCGCGGTGAAGAACGCCTGGTCCGGATACGGCCGCGCCGGATCGGCGGACGGCAGCTTGGGCGCGAGGATGTCCTCGATATCCCACTCGATGCGGTAGCCCACGTCGGTGATGGCGTAGCACAGCGCTTCCAGGATGGTGATGCCCGGATCGTGGACGTTGTAGTCGGTCCACTGCTGGTGGCCGGCCTGTTGCACATGGCCGATGCCTTCGCGGCGCAGCTGGTAGTAATCCACCGAGGGATCGAGCACCGGCTGCGCAACCAGGGCTTGTGCCCCGCTCGGGATGGCATTGAGTGGCTGGAGGCTGTTCATGCGTCGCACCCGCAGCTTTCCGCCAGCGCCGGGTCCGGCGCGGGCTTGATGACGGTGATCTGGTGCTTGCTGGCCGGCGCCGAGACCAGGATCGACACGGCGCGCGAGCCGATGGCTTCGTCCAGGTCCGCGCTGCCGGGCGGCTGGCACGGCAGGTCCTGGAACAGACGGAAGTCGGTGACGTAGTCCACGCAGGGCTGCGTCTCGACGAAATGGATCAGCGCGGACTTGTAGATCTTGCCGCCGAAGGACGGCGACCCGGTGCCGTCGAATGCCCACGGCGACAGGAAGCGCGTGATCGCCTGCTGCAGCTGCGTCGTGTAGTAGGCCTCGTCGTAGCCGTCGCGCAGCTTCAGCGTGAAGGACACCCGCACTTCCTCGAACTGCGGATTCTTCACGTGCAACTGCACGAAGCCGCTGCAACGCTGGGCCAGATACGCCTGGATATCGCTCAGCACGCCCAGGCTGGTATACGGCTTGAGCGGATCGCGCTGCACCTGCCCGCGCAGGTTCGGCAGCGCCACCAGGGTGACGTGGCCCGGTGCCAGCTCGCGATAGACGCCACCGCTGCACGGCCCGGAGCCCTGACTCTCGGCAGGCTCGTACTGCGTGTGATTGAGGCACTTCACCTTGTAGATCGACGGGAAGGCTTCCAGCACCAGGCGCTCGTAGTCCCACAGGTCGATCGCACGGTCCTTGTGGCGCAGGCGCTCGCTGATGCGGCGGTAGAAATCCGGCATGCGCTCGGCGCCGCGCCCGCCGAAGGACGGATACGGCTGGGCGATGCCCTTCACCGCCGCATCCGGCGTGGCGAGCTGGGCGACCGTGCCCGGCGGCAAGGGCTGCGCCGAGAAATCGGGCGCATTGCCCTGGTCGGCGAACACCGCCTCCAGCGCCTGCGCGGCGACCAGCTTCAGCCGGCACACCGCGTCGCTGGCCTCGTGCACCGACGCGCGCAACCAGTACATGCCGCCGGGCAACAGGCGGTGGTCGCTGCTGGCGTCGCGCGGCACGGCGAAAGTGACGATGCCGGAGTTGAGCAGGCCACCGGTGGCATCCACCACCGCGTTCTGCGGGAACGGCACCCACAGGTCGCCGACCAGGTACGACCAGTCGATATGCGGCACCGGCTTGTTCGCCAGCGGGTTGGCAGTGCCGTCCGCCACCTGGAACAGCAACGCCAGGTTCTGCGGCGGCACCAGGCCGGCGATGCCGATATAGAACTCCGCCTCGCTGCTCAGCGTCGCTCCGCCACGCACGAAGGCGAACTGCGGCAGCAGCGACACGGAAGCGCCGCCGCACAGGTACGGATGCCGTTCCGCCGTGCCGAACGGCGCCAGATGGAAGAAGCGTCCGGCGCGTGCCTGGAACGCTGCCTCGGTAGCGGTGTCCAGCACCAACGTGGTGGACGAGGCATAGGCCAGCGTCAACGACGCGGCCACCGGACCCTGCGGCGGACGCGGGCCCGGATCGGGCGAGTTGGCGGGGTTGTTGCGCAGGTAGGCAATCAGGGCCGCCTGGTATTTGTCCTGGCCGAAGTCGCCGGTCAGGCGCAGGCGCACATAGCCTTGCCGCGCCTGTGTGCTGTAAGGCTCGTCGGGATAGATGTCCGGCGCGTCCAGCACCGCTTGGTTGGCGCTGTCGTAAATCGTGAAGTAGGCATAGTCGGAACCGCTGCCCATCCACGAGGTGGCATCGCTGGAAACCGTCCACGACCCGGCCTGCAATACATCGACCGCCACGCCCGGCAAGCCGTCGGTGCCCGGATACACCGATGGCGCCACCTGCCAGGGCAGCGTGATCGCCACCCAGTCCAGGTGCTTCTGGAACATTTCCTTCGAGCCGAGCACCAGGCTGCTGCCCTTCACCGGCGAGGCGCCGAAGGGCTGGAACGGCTTGGACAGGTCCACCGGGCCGAAGTCGTTGGAAGCGGCGACCGTCTTGATGCCGCCGGCCCAGACGTACAGCTCGACCGAATTCAGCACCAGGTCCTGCATGCGCGCGTAGGCGTAGCCGCGCTGCGTATCCTGCTTGAGCGTCACCAGCAGCAGCGGCAGGTCGGTGTCGAAGTTGTAGCCCTGCGTCGCCGCCGCGTACGGCACGATGGCCTCGTCCGCGCCGCTCAGCGCCAGCACCAGGTCGATGGACTTGCTGTCGCTCTGCGAGAAGTACAGCGGGTCGCGCGACAGCCAGCCCTTGGCGGTGCTGAGCTGGCACTGCACGTCGTCGGACAGGTCGAAGCCGGCCGGCAGCGCATCGCGCAGCTGCAGGCGCGCGAACACATAGCGCGTGCCCTCGGCCAGCAGCAGATGGTGCGAGGCGATGGCAAAGCCGACCTGCGCGGGCGGCATGTCGATCGCGGCCAGCGCACCGTCGACATAGTCCTTGTTGAAGAACGGCTGCCAGGACCGGTCCGTCGAGGTCAACGGTGCGCCCAGCCCGTCGTCGGAGTTGGCCACCGGCGAGGCGAACAGCCGGCCCTGGTCGTCAGCGCCGGAGGCGAGCGGCTCGGCGCCGTGGCGATAGACCGTCTTCAGCGACGCCACCGTCGCCTTGTTCGCCACCAGGTCGTCGACGCTGGCAAAGAACGCCGGCTTGCCGCTCGCGTCCTTGCCGGCCTTGAACAGCGTGCCCTGCGCAAGATCGTACTGCGCGGTCGGCTTGCCCAGTTCCGCCAGCAGGTGCACATGCCCCGGCTGCGAAGGCCGCGGCCTCAGGCCAAGGATGGTCGAGTAATAGAAATCGAGGTGCCGCCGGGTCAGCCCGTTGCCGGCGTCCCGCACATGCGTCAGCAACTGCAGGAAAGCCAGGTACAACGCGTAGTGCGGCGCATGCGCGGAGACATTCGCCAGCGCGTCGGCCAGCCCTGCCTGCGCCTCGCTGGCGGTGCGCATCAGCACCTTCAGGAACAGGTCGAACACCGAGCGGAACAGGTTGTGCGTGGCGCAGTGGTTGATGCGTACGAACGGATCGGGCGCGCCGCCTGCGCCATAGACCGACGCATCGGCCGCGATGCCGCTCACATAGCCCGCCCAGGCCGCATCCCCGCTCCACGCACCGGACAGGCCGCCGGACAGCACGTCGGCGAAGGCCTTGGCGTCCTGTTGCAGCACGCGCAGATCCGGCGCGGCCACGTTGACCACACCCAGGCCCATGCCGCCCTTGTAATAGGCGATCAAGCGCGCGAAGGCGGGGGCGAGCTGGGTGCGGATCAGGTTGTCCAGCGTGCCCTTCAGCGGCGTCTCGTCGGCCAGCTTCTGCCGCAGTCCGTCCAGCGCCGCGGCCAGCGTGCCGAGTGCGGCATACAGATAGCCCAGTCGATCCTTCAGCGCCTCCGCGTCCCCGGCGTTGTCCATGTCATTGAGGAAGTCGAACCATTCGCGCACCGCGGTCTTGTACGCGTCGACATCCTCGATCGCGGCCACCGCCAGCGGCACCGCCATGTCGCCACCGAAATAATCGCGCCAGTCGCCGACCAGCGCATTGGCGCTGCTGTAGCGGCTGAGCAGGCCGGCATAGCCCTGGGCGAACACGATGTCGTGCGCGACGGTGCGCGCATCCACCGGCGCGGCGTCGGGCGACAGCGCGGCCGGCGCGCGCTCGTCCTGGCTGGTGCCTTCGCGCACCAGCTTCAGGGGATCGTCGTTGTGGGAGCAGTCGTTGGCCATGACGTCAGCTGTTGTCCGGCAGCAGGTTGGTCGTGGTGAGATTGATGTCGGTGCCTTCGCGGATGTAGTACGGGTAGACGAAGTTGAAGCGCGAGTTGGTGGACTTCACCGTGTAGGCCACCTGGATCAGCACCACGCCCTCGGCGATGTCGCTGTCGTCCAGGCTCACCTGGTTCAGCGTCACGCGCGGCTCGAAATACAGCACCGCCGATTCGATCTTGTCGGCGATCAGCGTCTTCATCCGCGTGTCTAGGCTCTCGAACAGCAGCTCGCTGAGATTGCAGCCGTAGTCCGGCTGCATCACCCGCTCGCCGGGCCGCGTGCTGAGCAGCACATGCAGGCTCGAGGCCACGTCGGCTTCGTCTTCCAGCATGGCCACGCCCGGCACCGGTCCGCTGAAGTCCGGTGGGAACGACCAGCCGCGGCCGAGGAAATCGCGATCCATGGCCTCAGCCTCCGATCAGCACGGTGGGACAGCCGGGCGCGCTGACCATGCCGCCCGCGCCGGTGGGATCGCCGATGCGCGCGGCCGGCAGGCCGCCGATCAGCACCGTCATCGAGCCGAGCAGGATCACGTCCAGGCCGCAGCCGTCGCTCAGGCGCGCTGCCGGCATGCCGCCGATCAGCACCGTCGGCGCACCCGGCGGCACGATCGGCACGGGTGCGCCGAACGTGGCCGAGCTGACGATCATGTCCGTAACCCTAGCGGCGAGTCCCATGGTCCCGTTCCGTCCCTTGCGTCCATTGCCCAGCCGCACCCCATGTCGCGGGCGCGGCGCCGTCAGTTGATCTGCACGATGCCGCCCTTGATCACGGTGGTCGCGTCGCCGCTGATCTTGGTCTGCGCGCCCGACAACTCGACCGTGCCGGTGCCGGTGGCCTTGAAGCCGCTCTTGGCGCTGAATTCGGTATTGGTGCCGGAAAGCTTCACGTCCTTCTTCGCCTTGAACACCAGGTCCTTGGCGCTCTCGATGGTGATGCCGCTGCCGTCGAGGGTGATGCTGTTGCCGTTCTGGTCCTTGAGCACGATGCCCTTGGCGTCTTCGCTCAGGCTGATCTTGTTGCCGGCCGGCGTTTCCAGGCCGATCAGCTTCTTCTCGTCGTCGAAGGTGAGCTTCAACTTCTCGCGGCTGACGTAGCCTTTGTGCGGGTTGGCGTCCTTGGCCGGCTCCGGCGCCGGATGCGCGCTGCTGTGGCATTGCCCCAGCACTACCGCATAGCGCGGGTCGTCGCCGAGGAAGCCGACGATCACTTCGTCGCCGATCTCGGGGCGGAAATAGGTGCCGCGCCCCTTGCCCGCGTCGAGCGTGGCCAGGCGCGCCCAGATGCCGTCCTCGCTGGTGGAGACCAGCGGCAGGCGGCACTTGATGCGGTCCTCGCCGGCCGGGTCGCTCTCCAGCTGCGTGACCACGCCGATCTGCAGGCCCGCCACCGCGGGCAGCAGCCCGCTCGCGGGCAGCGGGCGCAGCTCGTAGCTCTCGGCGAACGTCTCCGGTCCGAGGCCGAACTGCACGTCGGTTTCCCAGTTGCCGCCGGCCACGGTCTGGCGCACGGCCGACACGTACAACTTGCCCTGGAAGCGCTGGCCGATGCCGTCGATCTGCACGATCTGCCCCGGCTGCACGCCGGCGAAGCCCTGGCAGCGCGCGCGTCCGCGCAGGCGTGCCAGGCGCATGCGCTGCAGCCGCGCATCGGCCCAGGCCTGCAGTTGCGATTCGTCGAGCGCGCCGCCATGGAAAATGTCGTCCACGTCGTCGCCCAGCACCTTGGCCAGGTCCGCCGCGGCGATATTGCCGGCGGCCGGCGTCGAGGGTTCCGCAGCATCGGCCTGGATGGCTTCCTGGTCGGCCGCTTTCCAGCTCACCGCCTTGATGCCCTTGCTCTGCCAGCGCGCGTCCATCTCCACGTCCAGCTCCAGCACGGTGGAGCCGTAGCCGAGCTGCAGCACCGGCGAGCCGCTGAAGTTGGGCTTGGCCACGGAGACCTTGTCGTCGCCGACCAGCACTACCTGCCCGTTCGCTTCGGCGCGGCACAGCAGGAAATCCCAGTCGGTGGCGTCGTACTGCACCACTTCTTTCAGGTCCGGCCTGGTGGCTTCGACGTCGTTGGCCAGTCCGTGCGCATCCAGCAGGGCGCCGGCGATGTCGCTGTCCTTCTGGTCGACGTAGTACTTGCTCTTGCGCGCCGAGGTCATCTTCACCGCGTCGGCATAGCAGTCCACGCTGAGCGTGCTGCCGTTCTTGCGCACCTTCAGGCGCTGCTTGACCACCGTGCCCTTGAACACCGTGGTGTTCTGCGAGCGGTAGCCGAACTGGATCTCGATGGCCTTGCCCGGCGCGAACAGGTCGCCGTCGCTGGCCGGGAAGCTGGACTTGGACGCCTCGCCGTCGTCGAGCTGCAGCACCGCCGAGGGAATGCGGTTGAGCTCGCGCGTGACCGTCACCGACTGCACGTGCAGGGTGCCGGGGATGGCCTGGCCGCCGATCAGGATCTCGACGGTGCAGACGTCCGGAGTGGCCGGGGTCGGGACGGCGGACGGCTCGCTCACTTGCCGCCTCCGTTGCCGCTGGCCTGCGTTTTCGCGATCGGCGGAAAGCGCAGCGTCATGCCCAGCGTGAGCCGGCGGAAATTGGCCAGGCCGTTGCGGTCGGCCACCTGCAGGTAGTAGCGCGGATCGCCATAAATCTGCTTGCACAGCAGCGGCAGCGTATCGCCCAGCTTCACCCGCCGCACGTGGGTCAGGTCCGGCGACTGCTTGTTCTCCTTGGCCGCGCGCTTCTCCTCCTCGATGCTGCTCTTGAAGGTGACCTTGGCGGTGGCGCGGATCGGCGTGCCGTCGGACTTGAACAGCTTGTAGACGATGTCCACCGCGGTGACGCGGCCTTTGAAGATGGAGTTCTCGCCCCACACCAGCTTGAAGTGCCGCGGCTCGTGCGCGTCGCCCTGGTAGTCGATGATGACTTTCTTGAAGTTCGCCAGGTCGTCGGCGATCGAATCGCGCGGCTCGCCGTCGATGATGCCGGTGTTGTCGAACAGGAACTCGAAGGCCATCTCCGACGGCTCGGTGTACTCGTACTTCAGCTGCTTGCCGCTGCTGCCCTGCCCCTGCCCGCCCTCGGAGAACTTCAGCTTGTAGGACAGCGTGTAGGTCTCCGGATTGATCAGGGCCTCGAAGGAAGCGTCGGCCTCGGCCACCCCGCCGTTCTCCGCGGCCTTGGAGTCCGCGAAGGCGAGGATCAGCATCTTGTCGTGCTTGCCGGAGTCAGCCATCAGCGTTCCTTCCTCGCCTGGAGCAGTTCGAACACCTGCTCCACGCATTCGGCCACCAGTTCGTCCTTGCCTGCCGCCTGCCCGGCGGCCGCGGCCTGCTTCGCGGCGCCACCGGACGCACCGTGCGCCTCGGGCGGCTTGCCCGAGACGGCGACGCGGATGTGCAGTTCCTTGATCTCGACCGGCATGTCCGGTGGCCTCGGCTTGATAAAAATCGGGGGTAAGAACTACTGCCCGTCCTGCAGGCTGAAGTAGCGGTACGACAGCTCCATCGTCTCGATCACCACGCTGTTTTCATTGGCGTTGAGATCGCTGATCAGCCACTTCTTCGGAATCGCGTGCGCCACGTTCCAGGTGCGCAACGATTGCCCCTGCTCGTTCATCAGGATCACGTTGATGTCCGCAGGCTTGAACTCGCGGTCGCGGAACGCCGCGGTGAACCAGTCCAGCACCGCCGAACCCATCAGCATGCCGCGCTTGAGCACCAGGTCCGCGTACTTGGTGCGGACCGGCAGCTTGTGCTCGAAGCGATTCTCCCCGCCCTCCTTGAAGCTCTCGAAGTCGTACTCGACCGACAGGCCCGAGACGGTCTGGAAACGAGCGTCGGCGGCGGGCGCGGGCTTGTCGTCGAGCATGAACTCGACCTTGTAGTAGAAGCTCCAGGGCGGGTAGTAATCGCTCATGGCGGTCAGACGTCGATATGGCTGAGGCCTTCGTGCGCGATTTCCACGCTCTCGATGGCGATCTCGTTGGCGTCGGACTTCAGGTCCGGTGCGGTGACCTTCAGCGGGAAGCAGCGCGAGGCCTTCCATGCCGCCACCGGCTGGTGCTTCTCGTTGAGCAGCCGGATGATCACGTCGCGGCGCTTGTTGGCGCGGTCGTCGGCGACATCCTCGAACCAGGTGTTGAAGTCGACGTCCTTCTCGAACTTGCCGCGCTTGAGCACCAGGGCCGCGGTCTTCTGCAGGCCGGGCTGGGCGATCTTGTGGAAGTCCTGGCTGTCGCTGTGGCGGTACTCGATCTTTTCCCGCTCCATCACCAGGCCGGTGACCTCGGTGAAGCTGATCATCGTGCCGCCCCAGTCCACCTGGAAGTGGAATCGCGGCAGGGGATACGCTTGCTGGCTCATGGTTCAACTCCTTGGGAAACAATCCGCATCGAAGCGGTGGCTAAGCCCCTCTCCCACCGGGAGAGGGGTTGGGGTGAGGGTGCGGGCGGAGCGCGAGAGTGATGCGCACCACTCCGCCCGTACCCTCATCCGCCTGCCGGCACCTTCTCCCGGAGGGAGAAGGACTCCGACTTGAAGCTTTTGGCGTTGAATGGAATCAAGACACCGGCATCGTCTGCACGAACCGCAGCACGATGAATTCGGCCGGCCGCACCGGGCACAACCCCACCACCACCACCATGCGGCCTTCCAGCACGTCCAGCGCCGTCATGGTGCTGCCCAGGCCGACCTGCACCGAGAACGCATCCGAGGCCTTGGCCCCCATCAGCGCACCCTGGCGCCACACCGAGGTGAGGAAGTTCTCGATCATGCCCTTCACCTTGACCCAGGTATTGGCGTCGTTCGGCTCGAACACGAACTGGCGGGTGGCGCGGCGGATCGACTCCTCGGCGAAGATGCAGAAGCGGCGCACGTTGACGTAGCGCCACTCGTTGTCGTTGCCGGCCAGCGTGCGCGCGCCCCAGACCAGGGTGCCGATGCCGGTGAAGGCCCGGATCGCGTTGATCGACTTGCCGCTGGTGGTATCGATGTTGAGCGTGTCCTGGTCGGTGCCGTCGATCACGATGGTCGGCGCGATCGCGTCGGTCACGCCATAGTTGGCCGGCGCCTTCCACACGCCGCGCGTGGCGTCCACCGCCGCGTAGATGCCGGCGATCGCACCGGACGGCGGCAGCTTGCAGGGCAGCTTGTTGATGGCGTCGCGCGCAAGGTTGTAGGAGTGGTTGTCCAGCGGCAGCCATTCGGACAGCTTCTTGGTGGTGGCGCCAACGGTGACTTCGGTCTTGTCCTCGGCGTAGGCGAAGCGGATGACGGTGGCGAGATTGGGCGCGTAGGCGGCACCGTACTTGAGGTTGTTCGCCGGCGAGCCGCTGTCGCGGAACTTCTTCGCGGCGTCGCCGATCAGCGTCTTCTCGTCATTGAGCGACTTGTCGTCGCCATTGACATCCATGATCAGGAAGCGGTTCTTCAGCAAATCGCACTGTTGCAGCGCCTTGTCGTACAGGGTCTTGCAGTCGGCAATGGCCAGATACTGGGCTTCGGGGAAGACCAGCAGGGTCGGCTCCTCCTCCTTGCCCACCGCCGCCAGTCCGTCGCCGAGCTCGTCGACGTCCAGCGCCTTGTAATTGGCTACCGAACAGACGTAGCAGGGCCCGCCGCCGTTGTCGAAGTACAGGCGCATGGCGTACCACATCAGGTTCTGGTTGCGATCGGCCTCGGCCAGGGTCGCGCTGGCGCTGACCGTGCCGTCCGTGGCGGTGGCAATCGTCACCTTGATGCCCTCCTCCGGCTTGGCGCCGCCGAAGTAGGTCTCGTATTCGACCAGCGACGTGATGCGCGTCGGCTTCAGCGTCAAGTCGCCGTCCGTCTTCATCGTCGCTTTCTCGGTGTAGCCGATAAAGGCGGGGATCGCCGTGGCGACGCCGGCCACCGACGGCGGCAGCGCCGAGATTTCTTCAACGTAGACGCCAGGTGTGTTGTAGGCCATGACCGTTAGCTCCCTCTTTCCGCGTGCTGTGACTGTTGGCTGCTGACTTTTGAGTTGCGATACGAACCTAGATGTAGATCTCCGAGACCAGCCGCGTGATGCGCGCGCCGCTCGTCTGCGCCTTCACGATCCCCCGCGAAGGCTTTTGCCGTGTGCCCGCATTGCCAAAGAACGTGAGCGGCAGCGGTTGCGGTTCGGCCGCGATCTGCGCGCCGGTCCGCTTGTCCAGATAGGTCCACCAGGTGGACCGGTTCTTCAGGCGCACTTCGTAGACGGTGGCGGGCGCCTTGGGCGCGCCCGTGCCGTCGACGAAGCTGAAGTCGTCGTCGCCCGCGCGTACGGCGGTGAGCGTGATGAGCGCGAACACGTCGTCCGGCACGTCGTCGCCCAGTTGCACGCCGCGCGCCGGCGCGCCCACCACACCGGCCGGCGGCGCGATCGCGGGCACGTCGCCCTGGTGCAGGAACACCGGCATGTCCGTGGCGGAGGCGCCCAGCTGTTCCGTGGCCGCGCCGGGGTTGTCGCCGGTCAGCTGCAGCAGCGCGCCGGCGGACAGCACCATCGACTCCACCGCGTCGCTGGCGGCGGGCGCCGGATAGTCGCGCGACAGGAACAGCACCGGGCCCGCGCCGAAGTCGCGCTTGACGCCGGTGAGGTTGGACAGCACCGGCACGTCCGCCTTGTAGCGGTAGACCACGCGGGTGGGTGACAGGTCGGTGGGGTCGGCGGCTTCCTGGATGGCCTGCGCGCGGAAGGTCAGCGCGGTGTAGTCCAGGCATTGGCCGTCGGCGATCGCGACGCTGAAGGAAAACGCGGTATCCGTCGGGAACGTCGCCTCGCCCGGCGCCGCCACCACAAAGCCCTGCGCGGTGGGCATGAACAGGCAACGCAGGCCGGCGAGCTGCTTGAGCGTGGACGGCGTCGGCGCCACCCGCAGCAGCGGGCGCACGTCGTAGCCGAGCAGGCGCGCGGCCTGCATGTCCGCCGGCAGCGTGTCGAAGATCTGGCCGCCGTTGTCCAGCCAGTAGTGGTGCAGCAGCCGCACCTCGAACAGGCGGCGATACGATGTGGTCGAGCGTTCGCTCATCTCAGCTCCCCAGTCCGATCTGGCGGAACGACGGCGCCGAGGTATCGCCGGCCACTTCGGTGATCAGGCCGGCCTCGGCCTGGGCCGCGCGGAACTTCATTTCCAAGAGGCGCAGCGTATACAGCACGAACGGGTACTGCTTGCCGCCCAGCGTGCCCCACAGGTGGTTCACTTCTTCCATGGTCGGCGAGTAGATGTCGAAGATCAGCTTGAAGGTTTCCAGCTGGTCCAGCGGATTGGTCGGCGCATTGGTCACCAGCGAGGCCGGCGCCACCGAGTTCTGGTCCATCACGTTGGAGAACTGGAAGAACTTGATGGTGCGCGAGAGCAGCAGCAGCGCATTGGTGTAGCTGGTGTGCGTGGCCACCACCATGATGTGGAAGTTCAAGAACACCGGCGGGTTCTCGTAGACCACGCGCAGGGTGGCGTCGTTGCGCACCGGCTGCACCAGGTTCTTGAGCGTCTTCTCCTCGCGGATGTTGATCATCGAGAAGGCCAGCACGTCGCGCGGGATCGAGCCCGGACTGCCGGCGCCGCCACCCACGCCCTCGGCGATATTGCCCAGGCGCACCTGCGGCGACACCGCCGGCACGCCGTAGGTGTCGGACAGGTGCCGCTCCAGTTCGTTGGCGACGATCGTCAACGCATGCGCCAGCATGTTGCCCCCTCCGCGAATGGCCGCGTCCTTCCGAGGACGCAGGCCGGCCTGGGCGTGGCGACGGGCGCCACGCTGTTTCAAGAAACCGCGATGTCGACGCTATGGCCGCGAATGGACGCGGCCGCCAGGTACTCTGCCGCGCGGTTGCGCGCTGGTTGCCTGCGTCTGTGGACCGGACGATCCGATGGCCGTCTTGACTGGCGACGGTCTGCCGCTTTCCTTGATCACGCTCACGCCATGTCTCCCTGCTGGTCTGCGCGTCGTTCTGCGTTCGCTGGCCTGGGCGGTGCGTGGCCGTGGCGATCGCGTCGTTCCTTGGTGCCTTCGTGGTGGAAGGCTGTCGCGCACTCTGCGTGGTGGGTGTCGGTTGGCACAATCTGCCTTCCGGAGTAAGGGGAGGACTACGCGGGTGGGGGTGGTGGTTTTTGTTTTATGGTGTGGTGGATGGTGGTTACTGGTGTTTTAGATGTGCGATTGGAGTGGGAATTTAAGGGTTATTTGATGGGTTTGATGGGTGTCTCGGCGGTGTTCTTTTGTGTCATGCGATGGCCATATGGGTGGGTTGTTGGAGTTTCCTGTGATGTGCTTCGCAGATATGGATTAGTGGCGAATGGGATAGGCCGAAAGGTTGGTGGATTTTGTCGTGTGGTTGGCATGGGTACGCGCGTGCATGGCACGTGAAGTAGCTCGTCATTCCGGCGTAGGCCGGAATCCAGTTTCTGTGTCGCCTGATGGTCGCGTGGCCGCGACCTGGCCGCTTACGCAGCGGGCGTTCCTTTTTTTGCTCGTCATTCCGGCGCAGGCCGGAATCCAGTAGCGGGATCGCTTGATGGTCGCGTTCCCGCCACTTGGCCGCTTATGCAGCGGGCATTTCGGACGCCTGCCGGCGCCCGAGTTACTTTTTCTTTGCTGGCCCAAAGCAAAAGTAACCAAAAAGAAATGGCCTAAGAGCGGGGACTGAGGCGAGCTTTGGCGCTGCGCCTTTGCGACGTCACGGCTCGATTGTCGCCGTATCGCATCCACTCAAATGCCAACCACAAATCAGCCTTTCCCTACAGACATGCCATGCGCATCTCGATAGCCTGAGCAGGTCGTCGATGCACCGCATCTCGGATACACATCGACGACCTTCAGCAATGAAGCGAAAGCGCGGGCCGCATGGGGTAGTGACCCATACGACCCGCTGACCACAACCAACTTACGAGGAGTTAGTCATGGCTATCAGCAATGATACGGGAACGTTTTGCCCGAATGTTCTGACCGAACATGCCCCCACCAGTCCCTTGGGTCGTCCTTTCCACGGCGCCGACACCGACTCAAGCCTCCAGCTCCGCACCCACAACGACCTGGCCAGCATCAGCATGGCCATCAACGTCCTTACCGGCATCCTTGCCAACAGCGACACCTTCCGCGACCTGCAGGCATGCAACGTGCCGGTGCAGCACGGCGAATGGCCGCTGCCGCCGACCTGTGTCGAAGGTATCTTCACCGCCGTGCATTACCTGAGCCGCTACGCGGAATCCCTCAGCTATCGCCTCGATGAGGTCAATGAAGGCATCGCCCCGTAAGGCCACGCGTAGGTTGGGGTGAGCCGCAGGCGAACCCCAACATCGTCACCTTCATACGTTTCGCAGCGTTGGGGTTCGCCTGCGGCTCACCCCAAC